>Ga0207416_1000058_pt1 | contig 197350 bp, 190 predicted proteins | sample PaiPotPPM11metaG_FD_184107 | JGI IMG/M metagenome (GOLD analysis project Ga0207416, IMG submission 184107) | Iron sulfur acid spring bacterial and archeal communities from Banff, Canada, to study Microbial Dark Matter (Phase II) - Paint Pots PPM... ... | reverse complement strand
CTCCATGGTCGTCTCTCCGCGATGTTTGGAGCGAGGTTAATCCCTCGACTCCGTCACACCATCAGTGTGAGGGACGACCGCCCGCCTTCCAAGCAAGCCGCGCGACGCGCGCAAACTCAACAGCGCCATAGCTAGCGCGCCTTGCTTGAAAGGCAGACCGCAGGGCCCGTTACCCCATCTACGGGCGTCGAACAAATTTGCTGTATTGCATACTCGGGCGCCGATGCGTCGCGAGAACGATCTACTTCACCTTGGGAGGGGCGCCATTGACCCAAATCGGCCAACGCTTTGGCTTGTCTGACAAGCCGGGAAGCGGCGTGTCTTGTAGCGAGAATGGTTTGTTCGTGGGCGAGGTACCGCTATTGGAGTTGACCATCGGTACGAACGGTTCAGCGCAATGGCAGCCGCGTCGGATGTCGGACGTCAATTGCGATCTCAGCAAGCGTTACGGCCTGCCGGTTGAACTCAATGCAAAGATTAGCGAGCTGACAGCTATTGCCCGAGCGCTCGGGCGGGGCGATCTTCTCTGCGCACAAATTACGACGTTGCATTTGCGGATACCTGATCCACCCCCACCGACAAGATCAACACAAACAGCCAGCGAAATCATCGATCTAGCGCGCCACCTCCAGGCCGGCAGTCTCCTCAAAGCGGATTGGGACCCGACGAAACATCCACGCTGGCCTGCCGAAAGTCCGGACGGCGTTGGCGGAGAATTCGCACCTGGCGGCACCGCGACAGGCGATTCTGCGCCTAAAAATCCGAACGCGCGAGTTATCCCAGCGCAATTGACAATTCCGGCGCCGTTCGATTTTCCAATTCCGGGCGTAATTCCATTCCCTTCCGAGATTGTGCCTCCACCTGTTATTCCGAATATCAGCCCTCGCGACGTGCCGAGAAATCCTTATCCTGATCGTCCGGAATGTGCTGAGGAATGGGCTTCGGCGGAGCGCTACTGCAAACAACTATTAGACAAGAAACTACTCGGAAGAGACGGCTATCGCGGAATGGGGAAGTTCTTCTATCAATGCGTTATGGGCCAAGTCTCCGCGCGGTACGGCGGAAATGCCACGGGTGCATGAACATGACTATGAGCGAAAAAGACGAATCAATAAAAGAACCCACCACGCCCGAAGAACTTTTGGCCATGCACAAAATTCTTCGCGGCGATCCTCAGCGGTATCTTAGAATTGTCAATCAATGGATACTCGAGAATCCGAATAATGCCGACGCCTATTTCAGCCGCCACTTTGTATGGATGGACATCGGCGAGCCGGAGCGTGCGCTCGAAGACCTTAACAAGCTCATCGAGCTTAAGCCAAGCTCAATGTCGTTTTTGTCGCGCGGGGGCGTTTATCGACATTTGGGCGAATATGAGAAGGCGCTGAAGGACTATGGCCGTGGCGAGGCGTTAGATCCGGCATTGTGGGAAGCAGATGTGCTGGGACTGCTTTACCAAGCGGACGCGCACGCGCGATTGGGCGATGAAGCTGCCGCGCTGGCCCATTGCGCCCGCCTGCCGGATGGCTTTTGGACACCTGGGCTTAACGGCGCCCCCGCTGGCAATAAGACGCAGATCGCGGACCAACTACGCCGCGTCGCGGCCGGCGCGCGGCGCAAGCGAGTTTGAAGGCGACTGCCATGAGTATCTACAGAAGCCTGCGAAAAGTTCTGATCTGCGCCGTCGCCGCGGCGATGCTGCTCGGCGGTCTATATTTTCTCATCGCCGAAGCGTTCCTGGTGCACCGGGTTTTCTTGCGGATCGTGAATATGGGGCTGTTGCTCACGATAATAGGAGGCTATCTCCTATGGGCGGAGCTTGTAGCGCCTCTGATGGGTGTCGCGAACGAGAAGAAATAACGCGTCATAGCCCTCCACCGTTTTCACGGAGAGGAAAAAGAAACGCCGCGTTTGCGCTTACTTCGCCGCGACTTTCATCGGGTCCTTCACGTTCGGATAAGTCTCGAACTCCTTGGCCCAGAGATGCCCGTCGATCTTCTCGACCTTGCGGATGTAGATATTGCTGACGATGTCGCGCGTATCGGGATCGATCGAGATCGGGCCGCGCGGGCTTTCCCAGGCCATGCCTTTCATGGCCGCGATCAATTTATCGCCGTCGGCGTCGCCGCCGGTTTTCTTGAGCGCCTCGTAGACGAGGTGCAACCCGTCATAGGCGCCGAGCGAGGTGAAGTCGCCGCGCAGGCCGGTCATCTTTTGGAAGTCGGCCTGATAGGTCCTATTGAGCGGCGAATCGTGCGCCGCCGAATAATAGCCGGAGGTGATGAGCCCGATCATCTGATCGCCGGCACTGTCGAGGCTGTCGTCGTCGCAGAGGTCGCCCGGCCCGATGGTTTTGATGCCGGTCTGGCCGAGCCCCTTCTCCTGGAACTGGCGCGTGAACACCGGCGCCAGCGGACCGGGAAAGTAGACGAAGGCGGTATCGGGCTTGAGGTCGGCGATGCGCTGCAAGCTCGGCGCGAAGTCGGGGCTGGCGAGCGGCACGCGCAGCGATTCGATGATCTCGCCGCCGACTTGGGTGAAGCGGGTCTTGAACGAGGTTTCGGCTTCCGCGCCCGGCGCCCAGTCGTTGACCAAAGTGACGACGCGCTTGGAACCGTTTTTGATCGCCCATTCGGCGAGCGTCCAGGCCTGCGGCGCGATGATGAAGCCGGCGCGCACGAAATAGGGCGACTTGGTCGTGGTGATCGAGGCGCCGGAGCTGAAACAGACCGTCGCCTTCTTCGCTTCGGTGACAAGCCCCGCCACGGCAAGCGTGCACGGCGTGATGCCCATGCCGACGATGTCGACCTTGTCGTTGACGATCATTTCCTGAACGATACGCCGGGCATTGTCGGCAACGCCGGCATCGTCGCGGATGATGAACTCGATCTTGCGGCCGGCGACACTGTCGCCGTGCTGCTGCTGGTAGACTTTCAGCCCGCCGGTGAGCAATTTGCCGACCACGGCAAAACCGGCGCCCGACAGCGGCAGGCTGCAGCCGATCGTGAGCGTGGTGTCGGCGGCGATCGCCGGCCGCGCCAACAAGCTTCCCGCCGCGGTCGCGGCCATTCCCTTCAATACTGTACGACGACGCAACATGTGACTTCCTCCCATTTGTTTGTTGTCCCCTCCCCCTTGTGGGAAGGGAAGGGATGGGGGTCGAGAGGCAACGACGAACGCAGAAAATCTCCGCAGTCGTCTTCGCCGAAAACTACCTTCCGGCCCCCACCCCACCCTCCCCACAAGGGGAGGGAGAAAAAAGTTACGCTGGCTCGAGATGCGGAATTTCCGGCCGTTCGCCTTGCGCCTTGCCGGTGATCGGCGGCTTCGGCAAGCGCGCCGTGCCGCTTTCCATGACGAAACGATGTTCGAGTGAATACCACGGCGCCTTGACCTTCGGATCGTGCGGGCACGCGCCATCGTGACGCACGTAATTGCCGATCAGGTGGCGCGTCACGCCGAACTGCACGTCGGTCTCGATGTTCTTGTCGTTGGGATCGTAGATCTGCGAGACCAGCGTCTTGAAGCCCGGCTTGTAAACGAGGAAATGCAGATGCGAGGGCCGCATATTGTGCCGTCCCGCCGCGCGCAACAATTCACCGACCGGCCCGTCGATCGGGATCGGATAGCCGGCCGGCTTAATGCTGCGGAAATTGATGTGACCGTCCTGGTCGGTGATGAACTTGCCGCGCAGGTTCATGTCGGCCTGGACCGGATCCTGGTTCTCGTAAAAACCTTCCGTCGAGGAATGCCAGATGTCGACCTCGGCGCCTGCGACCGGCTTACTCTGTTTGTCCTTGAACCAGGCGTCGACGAACAGCTCTTCGCCCGGCGTCGGCGAGCGCACGATGGTGTCGCCGTTTTTGGTCGGCGGCGAATCCATACGCCAGAACGGGCCGAGCAGATTGGCGTCGGTTTCGGTCTGGCCGCGGTCGCCGTTGTTGAGAAGGCAGATCAGCGTCGAGAACCCGAGCGAGCCGGACATCAGCACGGCTTCGTTGTGGGTTGCGGTGGAATTCTTGCCCAGCCCGATGATGTAGGAGGTGGCCGCCTGGAATTCTTCTTCCGTCAGCTTCACCTCGCGCGCGAATTCGTGCAGGTGGCGAATGAGGGCGGCGATAATTTCGCGCAAGCGCGGATTTTTGATCCGCTCGTATTCCTTCAGCACGACCTTGGTAACGTCTTTCTCACTACCGATAATCATTCTTCTTGCTCCGCGACGGCTATCGTGCCGCTCTTTCGTAGCTTAATTCATCGCTTGGAAAATCGCTATGCGCAGCTTGCGGGACCGCATTTGGGACGGGCCATAGCCCAATTACATCAGGCCGAGCTCGCGCAGCTCCCGCCGCAGCGTTTCCGGCATGGCGGCTGCCCCCTTTACAACCTTGGCGAGGTCGCGCGGGGCGTCCTTTTCGGCCAAATAGCGCCAGCCCTGGAAGGCGCGGAACGGGCGCGGCTCGACCAGCACGGGCTTGGGCTCGAGCACGATGCCGCAACGGCCGACGCCGCCTTTGTCGACGAAGGGCCGCACGTCGCGGATGCGCTGCCGGCACATCATCTCGCCGCGGATCACCCAGAACAGCGAGCCGCCGTCGGTGAGCGCGTCGGCGCGTTTTGGCACCATGCGCGTGACATGGATATGCTCGGGTTTTTCGCCGCGTTTCCGCTTGTCCTTGAGCTTCTGCTTGATCCAGTCCTCGAGGTCAGAGACCGAATCCGCGCCGACGCAAAGCTTGATGAGATTCAAGGGCATGAATTTATTCTATCGCCTGCATTTCTATTCTACGAGATTTTTGTCCGGTTCGAGCACCATGATTTGCGCGCCTTCCACAACTTGCGTGCCGGCGCCCACAGATACCTGCGTGACCGCGCCGTCGAACGGCGCGCGCAGCGTGTGCTCCATCTTCATCGCCTCAATCACGGCAAGACGTTGGCCGGCGGTGACGCGATCCCCAACCTCCGCGAGAATTTCCAGCACTTTGCCGTGCATCGGCGCTTTGATAACGCCGTCTCCGGCGCTTCCGGTTGCCGCCGGCGCGGAAAAGTCCTTCAGGCGCACGCGCGTCTGGCGACCGTGCCGCACCACATAGGCGTCACCGCCCGCTTCGAACACCTTGCCATCGGTTGTGGCCGCCACGCCGTCGATGGCGACGCGTATCCCCTCGCTTCCGTACGTGACGGTGGCGTTTTCGTTCTCGCCATCGACGACGATGGGGATTGTAACCGAACGCACGCCGCCGAGTTGGAAACCGTCGCGCGCCGCCCACGGCGAATCGAAATCTGCCGCAGCGTCGTCGGGGAGCGCCGCTTCGCTTCCAGCGTCGCTGAGCAAATGCGCGGCGCCCAGAGCCGCGGCGGATTTGTCAGGCTCCCGCGGCACGGCGCCAAGCGCCGCGAGATTACGGTCGATGAAGCCGGTATCGACCTTTCCCTGCCGAAACTCGGCGGCGCGGCAGAGTTTCGCCAGGAAAGCCACATTGCCACGCACGCCCGCAACCAGCGTGTGGTCGAGCGCTTGCGCCAGCCTATCGAGCGCCGCCTCACGCGTCGGCGCGTGCGCGATGAGCTTGGCGATCATGGCGTCATAGAACGGCGTGACCTCGCCGCCCGCTTCGACGCCGCTGTCGACACGGATATCTTTTGGCAATTGCAACGCCACGATCGCGCCGGTCGAGGGCAGAAATCCGTGCTCGGGATCCTCGGCATAGACACGCGCCTCGATGGCGTGGCCGTCGAGCCGGATTTGAGTTTGCGCGAGCGGCAGTTTTTCGCCATTGGCGACACGGAATTGCCACTCGACAAGATCGAGGCCAGTAACTTCTTCCGTCACCGGATGTTCGACTTGAAGCCGCGTATTCATTTCGATGAACCAGAACGCGTCGGCGCGCAGTCCGCTCGATCCGTCGGCGACGAATTCGACGGTGCCGGCGCCGCTATAGCCGACGGCTTTCGCCGCATCGATGGCGGCAGCGCCGATCTTGGCGCGCAATTCCTGTGTCATGCCGGGCGCCGGCGATTCCTCGATCACCTTTTGATGCCGCCGCTGCAGCGAGCAATCGCGTTCGCCGAGATGGATGGCGTTGCCGTAATTGTCGGCGAAGACCTGAACTTCGATGTGCCGCGGCGACAGAATATATTTTTCGATCAAGACGCGGCCGAAGCCGAACGACGATTGCGCCTCGCGAATCGCGCCTTCGAGCGCGCTGTCGAAATCGGCGTGCTTGTCGACGCGGCGCATGCCGCGGCCGCCGCCGCCCGCGGCCGGCTTGATCAGCACCGGATAGCCGAGCTCGTAGGCCTTCTCCTTGAGGAATTTCGTGTCCTGCCGTTCGCCGTGATAGCCGGGCACGACCGGCACGCGCGCCTTCTCCATCAACGACTTGGCGATGTCCTTTAGCCCCATCGCCCGAATCGCCTCGGCCGGCGGGCCGACGAAGACAATGCCGCTTTGCGCGCAGGCCTCCGCGAAGTCGGCGTTCTCGGACAGGAAGCCGTAGCCGGGATGGACGCATTGCGCGCCGGATTTTTTCGCAGTCTCGATCAGCCGTTCGATGCGGAGATAGCTCTGCCGCGGCTCGGCCGCGCCGATGAAATGCGCTTCGTCGCACACCCGCACATGCAGCGCGCCCACATCCGCCGCCGAATAAACGGCGATGGTGCGCATGCCGAGCCGCTTTGCGGTGCGCGCGATGCGGCAGGCGATTTCACCGCGGTTGGCGATGAGGACGGATTTGAACATGGCCCGTATCCTAGCGGCGTGGCGTTCGCCCGCTAGAGGGTCACCCGATGGACAAGCGGGAGCTCAAATCACTGCGTACGCGCCGCGCCGCTGCTGGCCTGCGGCTGCGACGTGAACGGATTGAGCTGGACCGGCATGCCGGCGAGAGGCACGCCACCGGACGGCGCGGCAGGAGCGGACGCGGCACTTGCCGCAGGTTGCGGCGCGCTCGCACTGCCCCGCGGCGACGCGAGCGTCGACCCCGGATTCCAGACCGGATCGGCAGGCGGCGCCGCGGCAGCTTGCGGAGCGGCGGGCGACGCGGCTTGGGCGGGCGGATTCGCCGCTTGCTTACGCTTACTCTTCGACGATGCCGGCTGCGCCGCCGCCGATGCCGAGCCTGGCACCGCCGGCATTTGCTGTGGCCCGACCACACGCGCGCTCGACTGGGCTCCGGCCGCCACCGCGGCTGCCGCCGCGTTCGGCGGCAGCGGCCCGCCTTTGGGCTCGGGATTCATGATACTGACGGCGGGAATGGAATCGGCGGAGGGGAAGTCGACATTAAGCGCGCTCTTGCGCGGGGCGGGCTCGCCGGGCTGGCCGGCGGACGGCGAAAGCGGCGTCGCGTCGGCAACCGGCACGTTCGGCGACTGCGCCCATGCGGTGAGATAATGGTCCAAATAACGATCGAGCGTTTGCCCGCTCAGATTAGCCCGGACCTTGCTCGGATCCCGCAACAGCGCGAGCGCCATGCAATTCTCGCTGGTGCAGCCGTCGCGCACCGCAAGCATATGCGCCACGAAACCGAACCGGTCGGATTGCAGCGCATGGCGCAGCGGCTGCAAAGCGCCGTCGATATTGCCGCCGCCGCGCCGGGTATAGGCCGTCATGTCCGCGAGCAAAGAGAGCCGCGCCGCGGCATAGGTCGTTGCCGTCGCCACGGTCACCGGATTGGCAAACAGCGCCCGCTCGCAAGCCGCCTCGACATTGTCGCCGGCGAGCCCGTCGAGGCAGGCGAGCGGCGAACCAGGAGCGAGGGCCTGGATGTTGAGTTCCGTCGCGCGCGCTTCGAGCGCACGCCGTTCGGCGCTTTGGTCGCGAACCGTCGCGGCATTGAGAAAGGCCCAAGCCAGCGTCGCGCCGAGGAGCGCCCCGACCACGACGACGCTGACGCGCGCCACCGTGCGGGTCCGCGTCCAATCGAAGGCCAGCGCGCAGACAAATACGAGGAGCGCCGCCGATCCGGCGGCGACCCACAGCCGAAGCGCCGAGCTTCCGATGTCGGGATCAAGACCGAACATCAATCCCCGCCCCCAAACCTGCCGCCCTCATGCGGAACAATGCCCGCACTTTGTCTTGCCGCAATTCCCTTGCCGCAGTTCCCCTGCAGCAATTCTATTGCAGCGAACTGTGGCGCAGTGGCGGCGCTGCCAGATTGGTCAGCGATCGAGCTCGAGCTGGCTTTCCTTGGCGACCCGCTCGAAGGCCTCGCCGGGATTCTTGATGCGATATTGGTAATCGTCACCGTCCGACGGCAACAGCCTCACGACCTGATAGCTCCCGCTTGCGCCGGGGCGGCTGATCGGGCTCGACGTGTAGGATACCGTCTGACCGACACGGAACTTGTGAGAGCGCAGCGGCTGGCTGAGCGCCGTCACCTCCGCAACCGACACCGCCGCGATCTCTGCAGACACGATCTTTTCCGCGTCGGGAATCCTCACGACGTTGGAAATCTTCATCAAGTCGGAGACTTTCACCGCACCCGAAATTCTCGTCGGACTTGAATTTTTCGGTGCGTTGGAAGCTTTCGCCGCCCGAACCGGCGCTGATTTCTTTGCCGGCTGTCGCGAAGCAAGCTTGCGCGCGGCGGCTGCGCGAGTGGATGACTTGCGAACCGCAGTACTCCGACTCGCCTTGGCAGGCCGTTTCTTCTTCACTGAACGCTTATTCATGGAACCGACTATATCATCCAAACCAACAAACGAGCAAAAGATATAATGCTTAAAACGCGTGTTTGTAGCGGTCGAACGGTCATATGATTAAGACAGAAAAAAATAAGCTATATCAGTGCTATGTATATGTTTCTTGATTTCGTTTTTGAGCTGTACCCAATCAGCCTTGCCGCTGCCACCGCCCGTTCTCGTCAGCACGCCAATAAGTCACCTCGGCGCCCGCGGCTTTGGCCTCGGTCCAGCGCGTCCGCGCGGTCTCAACGGCGTCCGGATCGTCGCCGTCGAAGAGCATGACGATACGCTCGTAACCCGTGGCATTTTCCGCCATGTTCGCGCCATCGACGAGGAAGCGAACGGTCGCTCCGTTGGGATTTTCCTCGCCGGCAGTGAGCACGATCGGCTGCTCGGCGGCCTCGGAGTCGCGTGAGGTTCCATGCGGCAGGAAACTGTCGTCGCGCCACGTCCACAGATGCGCATCGAGCGCATCGACGCGCTCGTCGGAAGACGCCTGCACCACGACGCGCCAGCCGCGCTCAAGAGATTTTTGCAGAAGCGCCGGCAAGACCTGCTCGGGCGTCTGGCCCTTGAGATGATAGAAGAGGACTTCCGCCATCTAGGCCGCCCTCACCGCTCGTAATATTCTTCAACGAGGTGATCAAGCAGCCTCACGCCCCAACCCGAGGCCCAGCTCTTGTTGATCTCGGTTTGCGGCGAGCCCATCGCAGTGCCGGCAATGTCGAGATGCGCCCACGGCGTTTTCGCGACGAAGCGCTGCAGCAACTGCGCCGCGGTGATCGCGCCGCCCCAGCGGCCGCCGGTATTCTTCATGTCGGCGAATTTGGAATCGATCATCTTGTCGTATTCGGGCCCAAGCGGCATCCGCCATACCCGCTCGCCAATCGCTTCGCCGCATTTCGTCAATCGCTCCGACAACTTGTCGTCGTTAGAGAACATGCCGGCATATTCCTGGCCGAGCGCAACGATGATGGCGCCGGTGAGCGTCGCCAGATTGACCATGAATTTCGGTTTGAAGCGTTTGTTGACGTAGTGTAGCACGTCGGCGAGCACGAGACGGCCTTCGGCATCGGTGTTGATGATCTCGATCGTCTGTCCCGACATCGTCTTGACGATGTCGCCCGGCCGCTGCGCCTTGCCGTCCGGCATATTTTCCACAAGCCCGATCGCGCCGACCGCATTGACCTTGGCGTTGCGCGCGGCGAGCGCGCGCATCAATCCGACCACGCAAGCAGCGCCGGCCATGTCGCCCTTCATGTCTTCCATGCCGGCCGCCGGCTTGATCGAAATGCCGCCGGTGTCGAAGCAGACGCCTTTGCCGATGAATGCGACCGGATCGGCGCCGCGCTTGCCGCCGTTCCAGCGCATGACGACGAGGCGCGAATCGTGGACCGAGCCTTGGCCGACGCCGAGAAGCGCGCCCATGCCGAGCTTCTTCATCGCCGCGACGTCGAGCACTTCGACATTGATCCCGAGCTTCGACAGGCCGGTCACGCGGCGCGCGAACTCGCCCGGATAAAGCACGTTGGCCGGTTCATTGACGAGATCGCGCGCGAACACCACGCTTTCGGCAATGGCCGAAGCCTTGGCCCACGCTTTCTCGACCGCGGCCGGACCAGCGCACGCGAAGTTCACCTCGACCTTGGTCGGCCGCACGTCGTCATCTTTGCGCTTGGTCTTGTAGAGATCGAACGTGTAGGCGCGCAGCCGCGCGCCCAGCGCCAGGTCGGCGACTTGATTGGCCTTGAGCGGGCCGGAGCCGAATTCCGCGAAAATCGTCGCCGTCGGCGCCGCCGCCGGCACCTTCCCCATGGCGATGCCGCCGAGTTTGACGATGTCGCGGGATTTCAACTCGCTGTCCTTGCCGGTGCCGAGCACCACCACCCTCGGTAGATCGAGACCCGACGGCGCAACGATGTCGAGGCTCGACCCCTGCTTGCCGGTGAACCGGTCGGCTGCCGCCGCGCGGCGGATGAGATCGCCGAGCGGCGCCAGAGCCCGTTGGGTCGCCGGACCGAACTTCAGGCTGTCCTCACAGAACACAACAAGAACACCGCGCGGACGGGCAAGTGGCGTAAAGCCGAATTTCAGGGCGGCAGGCATGAGGCAATCCTTTGGATCGATCCGCTGCGGCCCCGTGCGATCGCATGACGGATCACATAGGGAACGCCTGGGGGATCACTTAGGGAACATTTTGCGGCCCGAAGGAGGCCCGGTTTGGCGTTGCGACAGCCAAGTTATGAACCGGACCGCGGCGCCGTGCAAAGCGCGGTTTCGGGTCCGAATCCAACCCTTTCCAGCCCCGCCTTTATCAAACGGCCGTATTAACGCTTTAGTGTGCATGTTCAATAGGTTTGCCTTGGCGAAGCCACTTTGTGACCGCATGAAAATAGCCGCTCTGGGGAGTTCGGCCCGCGGGGCGATGCAGCGTCGGGGGCCGGCGCCGTAATCGCGCGGGCCGGCAGTGGGGAAGTTGAGTCCGATGGGGTCGATCGGCCGCTACATGTTTCGCGCCACGATGGGCGCGTTCGTGATCACCCTTGTCAGCTTGACCGTCGTGATTTGGTTCACGCAGGCGATGCGCGAATTCGACCTGATCACGAGTCAGCGGCAGACGCTTCTCGTCTTCGTCGGCATTACCGGCCTGATCATTCCGCTTCTGGTCATGATGATCGCGCCGATCGCGCTGGTCATGGCGTCCGCGCATGTCCTCAATAAGCTGAGCTCGGATTCCGAAATCATCGTGATGAACGCCGCCGGCATTTCGCCGTGGCGTTTGCTGCGTCCCTTCATCGTGGCCGCCGCCGTCGTCTCGATTCTGCTCTCGGTGATCGCCGCTTACATTTCGCCGCGCAGCCTGCGCGCATTGCGCGATTGGAGCGCGCAGGTCCGCGCCGACATTCTCACCAATATCGTGCAGCCCGGCCGCTTCACCACGGTCGGCGGCAATCTCACCTTCCACATCGCCGACCGGCGCCAGAACGGTCTTCTCGTCGGCATCTTCGTCGACGACCGCCGCGATCCGAAAGAGCACTCCACCTATCTCGCCGAACAGGGCGAGATCGTGAAGAACGACAGCGGCTCGTTCCTGGTGTTCCAGGGCGGCAGCATTCAGCGGCTCGAAGCCGGACAGCGCGATCCCCGCATCGTGATGTTCGACCGCTACGCGTTCGATCTGTCGCAATTCACCGGCGGCACACAGAACGTCGTCTACACCGTGCGCGAGAAGTATCTCTGGGATCTGATCTGGCCGAAGGCGGACGATCCGCTCTACCTGGCGCAGCCGGACCAATATCTCTCCGAGCTGCACGATCGGTTGTCCACGCCGCTCTATCCGATCGCCTTCGTCATCGTGGCCTTTGCGTTTCTCGGTCCGCCGCAGACCACGCGGCAGAGCCGCTCGCTGGCGCTGATGGGCATGATCGCCACAGTGGCGGTGCTGCGCCTTGTCGGTTTCGTCAGCGTAATCGTCGGCGTGCACGTGCCGAGCGTGTTGGCCTTGCAATACGTCGCGCTCATTGCCGCGATCGGCGGCGGGTTGTGGCAAATCGGCCGCGGCCGCGCCGTCGAGCCCGCCGCCGCGGTGTCAAAATTCGCGACCGCGGTCGGCGACCGCATCGCGCGAGCGACGAGTTGAGGAGCGCGCCATGATCATCAACGGAACGCTCTCGCGCTATTTCGGCATGCGGTTTCTCACGTCGGTCCTGGGCTCATTCGTCGGCGTCGTCGCCCTGGCCGCGATGATCGACTATGTCGAACTGATGCGCCGCGGCGCCGATTGGCCGCACGCCACCGCGTGGCTGCTCGCAAAAATTTCCATGTACCGCGTTCCACAACTCACCGAACGCATCATGCCGTTCTCGGTGCTGGTCGGCGCAATGTCGTGCTACCTGTCGCTGTCGCGCCGCCTTGAACTGGTGGTGGCACGCGCCGCCGGGGTCTCGGCCTGGCAATTCGTGACGCCGGCGATAATCGGCGCGTTCGTTTTCGGCGCGGTCGCGACCACCGTCTACAATCCGGTGTCGGCATTACTGCACGAGCGCTCCAAGCGCATCGAAGCCGAAATGCTGGGTGAAAACCTTTCGGCATTGCAGGAGAACACCAGCGGTTTCTGGGTCCGCCAGAAGAGCGCCGAAGGCGCTGCCATCATCAATGCCAATTCGAGCCGGGAGCAAGGCGCGACACTCGGCGGCGTCAGCGTCTTCACCTTCGACAGCGAAGGTCATTTCCAAGCGCGCATCGAGGCCAAGAGCGCGACCCTGCAGCAAGGCTACTGGCAGCTCGACGACGCGCGTATCTACTACACCGGCAAGGCGCCGGACATCGAGGATAGCTATCGGCTTGCCACCAATCTGACGCTCGAGCAGGTACGGGAAAGCTTCGCCACGCCAGAGACCGTACCGTTCTGGCAGCTCCCGACTTACATCGAGATGGCGGATCGCGCCGGCCTCGGCGCGGCAGGTTACCGGCTGCAATATCAGCTTCTCCTGGCGCGCCCGTTCCTCCTCGCCGCCATGGTCATGCTCGCAGCCTCCGTGAGCTTGCGCTTTTTCCGATTCGGCGGCGTACAGAAGATGGTTTTGAGCGGCATCTCGGCCGGCTTTCTCCTGTTCGTCCTGTCGAAAATCACGGAGGACATGAGCAAGTCCGAACTCATGTCGCCGATCGCGGCGGCGTGGATTCCTGTTGTCGTAGGGGGACTGACTGGATTCGTCGCATTGTTATACCAGGAGGACGGGTAGTGGCGGGTTGGCGTAGCCCTCTCTGTCCAAGTGTGCGTGGTAGCGTTCGAGTGAGTGCGACAGCTCTCGCTGCGCTTGTTCTATGCGTCATGAGCTTTGTGCTCACGCCCGGGCGTTTATCGGCGCAGGAGGTGCCGAACAGCCTGTTTCATTTCACGCCGCGGCCGCCGCCGCCGCCGAAAAAACCGGCGCCGCCGTCGAATCAGCCTATGCTCGTGCAGGCAACCGAGATCAAGTACGACTACACCAACAACTCCGTTGCCGCCGTCGGCAATGTGCAAATCTATTACGGCGGCGCGACCATCGAAGCCGACCAGGTCACCTACGATCAAAAAACCAAGCGGCTGGTGGCGGAAGGCAATGTCAGGCTGACCGAGCCGGACGGCAAGATCACCTATGGCCAGAAGATTGATCTAACCGACGACTATCGCGACGGCTTCGTCGATTCGCTGCGGCTGGAAACGCCCGACGACACCCGCTTTGCAGCGTCGCGCGCCGACCGCTCGAAGGGCAACTACACGGTCCTGCAAAACGGCGTCTATACCGCCTGCGAACCTTGCAAGGACGATCCGAAAAAACCGCCGCTCTGGCAGGTTCAGGCCGCCCGGATCATCCATGACGAGGGTGAGAAGATGCTGTACTTCGAGGACGCCCGCATCGAGTTCTTCGGCGTCCCGATCGCCTACATCCCGTTCATGTCGGCCCCCGACCCCACGGTGAAGCGGAAAAGCGGGTTTCTGTTTCCGGACATCTCGTTCGGCACGTCGCAATTCGGCTACGGAATCGCACCCAAATACTTTTGGGCGCTCGCGCCCAATTACGATCTCACATTCTCGACGATGTTGACGACGAAGCAAGGCGCGCTGGTCGACGCCACATGGCGGCATCGTCTTCTCAACGGATCGTACTCGATCAGGGCCGCCGGCATATTCCAGGCGGATCCCGGCTACTTCGCCAGCCGCGACGGCCCGGACAGCCCGACTGCGCAGACATTTCGCGGCGCTATTCAAACCGCCGGACAGTTCGCGCTCACCGACAAATGGACGTGGGGATGGACCGGTCTACTGATGACCGACAGCCAGTTCCTGCGCGACTATCAGCTCAACGAGATCGCGGGTGCGTTCGATCCGTTCCAAACCGGGCTGGCGACCCAAGGCGTATCTCAGCTCTACCTGACCGGCGCGGGCGACCGCAGCTATTTCGACATTCGCTCAATGTATTATCTGGGCTTCTCCGAGCTCGATAATCAAGGACAAATTCCGATCATTCATCCGGTGCTCGATTATTCCAACGTGCTCGGACAGCAAGTGCTGGGCGGCGAGTTCAGCTACAAATTCAATTTGACGAGCCTCACCCGTCAGCAAGCCGAGTTCGACGCCACCAACCAGATCGCCGCGAACGGAGGCGGTTGCTCAAGCCCCACCGCCGATACGGCAACCCCGACCAATTGCCTACTGCGCGCGATCCCCGGAACCTATACGCGCGCTTCGGCGCAAGTCGATTGGCGCCGCACCTTGGTGACCGACAACGGCCAGATGATTACGCCGTTCTTCCAGTTGCGCGGCGATGTCGCATCGCTCCAGGTCGACAATCAGGCGGGCGTATCGAACTATATCGCCACCGGCGACAGCCAGCTCGCCCGCGCCATGCCGGCAGTAGGCGTGGAGTATCGCTACCCATTCGTCGACGTCCAATCGTGGGGCACACAGACGGTCGAACCGATCGCCCAGCTTATCTTGCGTCCGAACGAAACCGGCATCGGCAAATTCCCGAACGAAGATGCGCAGAGTCTGGTGTTCGACGACACCAATCTGTTCTCCATCGACAAATATTCCGGCTATGACCGCGTCGAAGGCGGCAGCCGCGCTAATGTGGGCGTCCAATACACGGCCCAGGTCAATCACGCCGGTTCGGTCAACGTGCTGTTCGGACAGTCCTATTCGCTGTTCGGTCAGAACTCGTTCCAAGAAGCCGACATCACGAATACCGGTCTTGAAAGCGGCCTCGACAAGAGAGCTTCGGATTATGTCGGCCGCGTCACCTATCAGCCGAATTCGGTCTATTCGTTTACCGCGCGAGGGCGTTTCGATCAGCAGACCTTCACGCCGCAACGCCTCGAATTCGAAAGCCGCGCCAATTTCGACCGCTGGACGCTGCAGCTTCTGTACGGCGATTACGCGGCACAACCCGAATTGGGCTTCCTGTCGCGGCGCGAAGGAATTCTCGGCGGCGCATCGTTCAAAGTAACCGCGAACTGGATCGTTCTCGGCTCCGCGCGCTACGACATCATCAACAAGCAATTCGATCAGACGCGGTTGGGCGTCGGCTATGTCGACGACTGCTTCATGTTGTCGGTGAACTGGCTCACCGGCTATACCTATACGCCGACGCAAACCCCGGTCAGAGACAGCACAATCATGTTCCAGTTCAGCTTGCGCACACTGGGACCAGATGTCCTATCGCCGATCGCCTCGTCGTTCTAAATTTTGCCGCAGGTCCGTAACTATGATTCTGACCGGAATTAGGGGCACAGGAGGTAACTATCGGCGCTGCGCCGGCGGTTGAGGGAGAGCAAGAAGCGATGTCGCAAATCCCGGTCCGCGTCCGTTACAGGGCGTTGGTAACAGCGGTGCTCGTCGTATTGGGCATGCTCACATTTTGCCCCGCGGCCCGCGCGCAAGCGGTCGTGCTGCTCGTCGACGGTCAACCCATTACGGCGCTCGACATCGAGCAACGCTCGAAATTCATCACAATGAGCACCCACAAGACGCCGACACGCCAGGAGGTGATTGACGGCCTTGTCGACGAGATCTTGGAGATACGGGAAGCCAAGCGCTACACCATCGACCCCACCGACTCCGACGTGAACGACGCGTTCAACGGTGTCGCATCCAATATGAGCATCGACGCGCAGAAATTGACGCAACTCCTGACGAACGGGGGTGCGAGCGCGGCTACATTGAAACAAAAACTTCGGGCGCAAATAGCCTGGAGCAGCCTCGTGCGCGGCCGTTACAAAGCGAGCCTCGAAATTCCGGACAGCGACGTCGAAGCGCAGATGCATCTGCACGATACCGGCAGCGAAAATCAGGTCGGTTACGAATACATCTTGCGTCCCGTCCTTCTGGTGGTGCCACACGGCTCTCCCGATGCCGTCTTTGACGGGCGCAAGCACGAGGCCGAAGCCTTGCGCGGCCGCTTCTCCGACTGCACGTCCGGCATTCCGTTTGCCCGCGCGCTCAGGGAGGTCGCGGTGCGCGATCCAGTCAGCAAATCGTCGTCGGACTTTTCGGAAGAATTGCGCGGTATCCTCGACAAGACGGATATCGGCCACCTGACGCCGCCCGAGCAAACCAACGAGGGGATCCAGATGTTCGCGGTCTGCTCGAAGAAAGAATCGAAGAACGATGCACCGGGCTTGCAAAAAATGCGCGACGAGATTTTCCAACAGAAATTCGGCGCCAAGGCCAAGCGCTACCTGGCGGATTTGCGGAACGCAGCAATGATCGAGTACAAATAGCTCCAACCATGACGGGGAGCAGAACCGCTCTGGACCGGACGAGCCGGCGTTCCGATAATCCGTGGAGCACGATCTTTCGGGAGAGCCGGTTTCTCCTTTTGCGGATCGTGCGGTAGAAGAACTATCGTGCAACCTCTGGCATTGACGCTCGGCGAGCCCGCCGGCATCGGCCCCGACCTGGCGCTCGCGATCTGGCGGCGGCGTGCCGAACTCGATATTGCTCCGTTCTACATCGTCGCCGATGCGGATTTCCTGCGCCGGCGGGCCCGGACGCTCGGCCTCGATATACCGATCGTCACCGCCGAGCCGGCGTCAGCCGCCGCAAGCTTTCGGACCGCGCTGCCGGTGGTCTCGCTCGGTATCGCTGTGACCGCCGAAGCGGGCCATCCGGACCGTTCGAGCGCGCCGGCCGCGGTGGCCTCGATCCGCCGCGCTGTCGCCGACGTGATGGCGGGCGTGGCGTCCGCAGTGGTCACCAATCCGGTCGCCAAGAACGTGCTCTACAATTGGGGTTTTGCCGAACCGGGCCATACCGAGTTTTTGGCCAAGCTGGTGCAGGAAGCGACCGGAAAATCGCTGCGTCCGGTGATGATGTTGTGGTCGCCGGAGCTTGCGGTCGTGCCGGTGACGATCCATCTGCCGCTCAAAGAGATATTCAAGCACCTGTCGATCGAACTCGTGGTCGAGACCGGCCGCATCGTCGCGCGCGATCTATCGCAGCGCTTTGGCCTGCGGCATCCGCGGCTCGTCGTTGCCGGGCTCAATCCGCACGCCGGCGAAGCGGGCGCTCTCGGCCAGGAGGATGAGGCCATTGTCGCGCCTGCCGTAGCGCGGCTCGCCGCAGACGGCATCGATGTGAAGGGGCCGATTCCCGCTGACTCCATGTTCCACGAACGGGCGCGCGCGACCTACGATGCGGCGCTGTGCATGTATCACGACCAGGCGCTGATCCCGATCAAGACGCTTGCCTTCGATCATGCCGTCAATGTCACGCTCGGCCTGCCCTTTGTGCGCACCTCGCCGGATCACGGCACGGCCTTTGACATTGCCGGAACCGGCAGCGCCGATCCGGCAAGTCTGATCGCAGCGCTGCGTTTGGCAAAACGGCTTGCGACCACCGCGACCGCCGAACGCCTGCCGGCATCGTGACGGGCGCGCTCGACAGTCTGCCGCCGCTGCGGGACGTGATCCGCCGGCACGGACTCACCGCAAGGAAATCGCTCGGACAGAATTTCTTGTTCGACCTCAATCTCGCCGCGCGCATCGCCCGCGCCGCGGGCCCGCTGGCCGGCGTCACAGTGTTCGAGGTCGGGCCGGGACCCGGCGGGCTTACGCGAGCGCTGTTGGCGCTCGGCGCCGCGCGCGTCATTGCCGTCGAGCGCGATGACCGCGCGATCGCGGCCTTGCAGGAAATCGCCGCGCTCTATCCGGAGCGGCTCGATATTGCAGCCGCGGATGCACTGACCTTCGACCCGGCGCCGCGTCTATCTCATGGCCCGGCGCGCATCGTTGCCAATCTGCCCTACAATATCGCGACGGCACTCCTTGTGTCCTGGCTGAGCGTCGAGCCTTGGCCGCCGTGGTACGAATCCGCCGTTCTCATGTTCCAGCGCGAGGTCGCCGAGCGCATCGTCTCGCCGCCGGGGTCGAAGAGTTACGGGCGGCTGTCCGTCCTCGTGCAGTGGCGCTGCGAAGCGCGCATCATGTTCGATGTGAATGCCTCGGCATTCGTGCCGCCGCCGAAAGTCACATCCTCGATTGTGCGCATCGTGCCGCGCTCGGCGCCGCTGCCCTGCGATCGAAAGCTTCTCGAGAGGGTTACGCAGGCGGCGTTCGGACAACGCCGCAAAATGCTGCGCCAGAGCCTGCGCTCCCTCGGCACGGACGCGGCGGCTCTTCTCGAAGCGGCACGTCTTGAACCGACGGCGCGGGCCGAGGACATTCCTGTTTCAGGTTTTGTCGCCTTGGCGCAGGCTCTCGCCGCGGCACCCCGTTAGAGCATGATCTGGAAAGAGCCTGCCCTCGGACTTGATCCGAGGGTGGGAACCGGTTTCCCGCCTTCGCGAAGTCCACTTCGGCGGGCAACGGAAGGTCCGATAAGATCACGCTCAAACGAGAAAAATTTAGCCGCTGATCCGATTCGATTGAATTGGATCAGGGTCTAGCGGCATGATGGTCGCGTCCCGCTTTTGGCAGACAAAGGCTTCAATGAGCAAATTTCATCGCCAATCCCTCATCGTCTACGGTCAGCCGCTTTGCGAGACCATCGCGGATCGTCCGACACCGCGCGGCAGCGAGGTTCTGGTCCGCGTCGAATGCTGCGGCGTCTGCCATTCCGACTTGCACATCCAGGACGGTTATTTCGACCTGGGCGGCGGCAAGCAGCTCGATATCAGCAAAGACCGGCAACTGCCCTTCACGCTTGGGCACGAGATCGCCGGCGCCATCGAGGCGGTAGGCGACGCGGCCGAGGCAGCGGTCATCGGCCACCGCGTCGCGGTCTATCCTTGGATCGGCTGCGGCACGTGCGCTGCCTGCCGCGCCGGCAACGAGAATTTGTGCTCCGATCATCGTCACCTCGGCGTTGCGGTCGACGGCGGTTACGCCACCCATGTGCTGGTGCCCCACCCGCGCTACCTCCTCGATTACGCGCCGCTGTCGCCGTTCTTTGCAGGACCCCTGATGTGCTCGGGCCTCACCGCTTATGGCGCGCTCAAGCGGCTCGCCCATCGCAGCGAGCAAACGCCCGTGCTGCTGGTCGGGCTCGGCGGGGTCGGCATGATGGGCTTGGCGATCGCGCGCGTGTTGTTTCGCCAAGCCCCGATCGTCGCCGATATCGACCCAGAGAAACGAGCGGCGGCGCTCGCGGCCGGCGCGGCGCAGGCTTTCGACCCTTCCGACCCGCAAGCGCGCCGCGCGGTGATGGCGTCAACCGGCGGCGTGCTCGCGGCCTGCGACTTCGTCGGCTCCGACAAATCATTGCAATTTTCGACCGGCGTTCTCGCGCGCGGCGGCAAAGTCGTGGTGACGGGACTGCTTGGCGGCAATTTCTCGATCGCCGCCGCCATGATCGCAATCAAGGCAATGACAATCGAGGGCTCGATCACCGGCACGCTCGCCGAGGCGCGCGAACTCATCGACCTCGCGCGCACCGGAAAGCTCACGACCATCCCGACGCACGACCGTCCGCTCCAGGAAGCACAAGCGGCGCTTGAGGTGCTGCGTGCGGGACACGTTGTCGGCCGCAGCGTGCTGGCGTGTTAACGCACGATCACACAGCTCTACAGTTTTGATTCCAGGCTGCGCACGAAATCGGAAAGGCCGATCTGCCGCTCGCGCTTGAGCCGTTCTGCGGCGAGGATCGCGCGCGCTTCGGCAAAAGCCGCCGCTTTGTCGCGGTTGACGATGACGTAGTCGTATTCCGGCCAATGGCTCATTTCGCCGCCGGCTTTGGCCATGCGCGAACCGATAACGGCCTTGGTGTCTTGCGCCCGGGTCTTGAGACGCCGCTCCAATTCCTTTGCCGTCGGCGGCAGAATGAACACGCTCACCAGATCGTCGCGCGCTTTTTCGCGAAGCTGCTGCGTGCCCTGCCAGTCGATATCAAACAGGACATCGCGGCCGTCTTGCAGCGCTTCGACTACCGGCCGGCGCGGCGTGCCGTAGCAATGGCCGAACACTTCGGCCCACTCCAACAACTCGTTGTTCTTGACCATCGCATCGAAACAGGCGCGATCGATGAAATGATAATCGCGCCGATCAGTTTCGCCAGGCCGCTTCGGCCGTGTCGTCACCGAAACCGACAATGCGATTTTGCGATCCGCTTTAAGGAGGAGCCTCGACAGCGTCGTCTTTCCGGCGCCGGACGGCGACGACAAAACGAGCATCAGACCGCGACGCGCAATTTTCTTCTGATTTCGCACCGCGCCCGCCATAGCCCGTTCCACCTTGGTCTATTCCACGTTCTGCACCTGCTCGCGGAATTGCTCGACCGCAACCTTGAGCTCCAGACCGATATTCGTCAGTTCGACATCGTTCGCCTTGGCGCACAAAGTATTTGCTTCGCGGTTGAACTCCTGCGCGAGAAAGTCGAGGCGGCGGCCGACCGCGCCGCCCTGCCCGATCAGATGCCGCGCTTGGGCGACATGCGCCGCCAAGCGGTCGAGCTCTTCGCGGACGTCCGCCTTGGACGCCATCATGATCGCTTCCTGGTGCAGGCGGTCGGGATCGAAACGCTCGGACTGCTCAAGGAGCGTCGCGATCTGTTCGGCAAGACGCGCGCGGATCGCATCCGGCTGGCGCGCGGGCGATTTATCGGCGCGGTGCGCGAGCGTCGCTATTTCATCGAGACGCATCGATAGCACCCGGCCGAGCGCCGCTCCCTCGTGCCGGCGCATCTCGCCGAGCGCGCCGATCACCGTTGCAAAACCCTCGGTCACCGCAGCCTCGGCGCTCCGCCGCTCGTCTTCGCGTTCCTCGGAATCGCTGATTTCGATGACGCCTTTGAGCGCGAGCAGGCCATCCATGGTCGGCGGCGCTGCTTCGATTTTCGGCGCCAGCTGCTTCATCGTGGCTAATACCGCGTCGAGGACGGCGGAATTGACGCGCACCACCGGCACGGCGCCGCTACGTTCGACCGTCAAGTTCGCCTGCACCGAGCCGCGCGTCAGCGCTTCGGCGACACGCGCGCGCACCGGCACTTCGATCGCATCCCAGCCCGGCGGCATGCGCAGCCGCATGTCGAGCCCTTTGCCGTTGACCGATTTGATCTCCCATGCCCAGGCGTAAGGACCGGACACGCCGTGGCCGCGCGCAAATCCGGTCATGCTCGAAAGCGCCGTCGAAAGCGCCATGGTCTGCGCCATGAATGTAATCCCCCGGATCGGCTAGCCGCGGTAAATGAATCAATAACGCGGCCGAACTTAACGGCGGCCTCGCGCGGTCACAAGTGCGCTCGAACTTGGCTGAGCCCACGCCTAATCAGCGAACCGGTGTGGAAGCGGGTGCGTTTTGCAGGCGTGGCTTCGCAGGCGCGCGCACCGGCGGCGCGGGAGCCGTAAGCGGAACAGCCGCCGAAGCCGGCGCTGAGTTTGAAGCCGGCGCCGGGCTCATCTGCGTATCGAGCGGCGCCTGGTCTTTCTGATCGGCTTCCATCGAACGCAATCGCGCGACGTTCTTTTGATGCTGTTCGTAGGTCTCGGCGAAGGCGTGACCGCCGGTCCCGTCAGCCACGAAATAGAGTTCACGCGTGCGCGCCGGATTGGCGGCGGCTTCGAGCGACGCGCGGCCCGGATTGGCGATCGGCCCCGGCGGCAGCCCGGTGATGATGTAAGTGTTATACGGCGTCGGCTGCTCGATTTCGCTTTTCATGATCGGCCGGCCGAGCGTGCCCTTGCCGCCGACCAAGCCGTAAATGATCGTCGGATCGGATTGCAGCTTCATGTTTTGCTTGAGCCGGTTGACGAAGACAGCGGCAACGCGCGTGCGTTCGTCCGGCTTGCCGGTCTCTTTCTCGACGATGGACGCGAGCACAATAAGCTGATCCGGAGACTTGAGCGGCAGATCGGGCGAGCGGTGGTCCCAAATTTCCTTCACCACGCGCTGCTGCGCCTGCTGCATACGCTGGATCATTTGATCGCGGGTCACGCCGCGCGTGAAATCGTAAGTATCAGGCAGCAATGTGCCCTCGCGGGGGATTTGCCTGATATCGCCGATCAGAACGTTGTCGTCCGACAGGCGGGCGACGATTTGCTCGGAGGTCAGGCCCTCTGGGACGCCGACTTGGTGCTCGACGACTTTGCCTTCGACCATCGTGGCGACAACATCGCGCAAGCTTGCATGCGCCTTGAACTGATACTCGCCGGCCTTGAGAGCCTCGCGCGCCTTGAGCACCATTACGCCGCCGATGAACACGTAGGGCTGGTCGATAACGCCTTGCCGCTGCAGGACGTCGGCAATGTCGCGCATGCCGGAGCCCTTCGGGATATTGACGACGGTATCCTGCGCGAGCGGCCCGGGCTGTTCGAACCGCTGCTTGCCGACAAAGAGCAGCACGCCCGATACGACCGCCAGCAGCACGAAGATGCTGATGACGGCGTTGCCGATGACGACAAGGGGGTGGCGGGCGCTTGCCGAGCGGCGCGCCGGCAAATCGACCGTATCGGGCTCGATCGCGGTGCGCGGGCTGCGCGGATTGATGCGGTTGGTATTGTTTGGTTCGGTCGGCGTGGCGCCGATACCCTTCGCGATGCGATCTGAAATCGGCGGTACCGGATCGCCGGCGCCGACCGGCTTTTTTATCTGCTCGCGCGCCTTCGACGGTGACGCGGCTTGCGGCGCGGCCTGAATTGCGGGCGGTGGCACGGTTCGCGGCGTCACGGCTGCGCGCGCGGCCGGCGCGGGCGTTGCGGCTGGGCGCGCAGCCGGAGCGGTTGCAGGCGTCGCCGCAGAACCATTCGCCGGCCACGCGGCCACAGGCGCGGGCGCAGGCTTCAGCAGATCGCCGACAGTCGATGCGGGCTGACGCGATGCAGGATTTGTCCCCGGGCGCAACACCGCGTTCGGCGTGGAGCCTTGCGATGGCGCAGCCGGTCTGGCCGCAGCGCCCGGAGTTGCAGATGCGGCTGCGGGTGTGAGCAGATCGCCGATCGTCGGCATCGCCGGACGCGGTGCCGGATTTGGCGATTGTGCCGCCGGCTTGTCGGCGGCATGCGCAGGCGCCGGCCGCAAACTTGGTGCAGGCCGATCATTGCCGTCGGGCGGTGGATTGGATCCTGTCACCACCGGGTGTCCACTTTTACAAGCTGCATCATCAACTTTGGAAGAAAGCTCCGCCCAACGGAAAGCAATGTTCGCAGATTCTGCCCGGTCTGCCCAGTGCTTGGACGGAGGCAAATCAACTCAGTGGATCGCAAGCGAGTGAGGAGCAAATATGGCGGAACGGTGCTCCGCTGCCTATTGCCCAAGGCGGCGGAACACAAGCGAAGCATTGGTGCCGCCAAATCCAAACGAATTGGATAGCGCAATATTGATCGGCCGCTTTTTCGCTTTGTGCGCCACAAGGTCGATTGCCGTCGTGACCGACGGATTGTCCAGATTGATCGTCGGCGGCACAACCTCATCGCGCATCGCCAAGAGGCAGAAGATCGCCTCGACCGCTCCGGCGGCGCCGAGCAGATGACCGATGCAGGATTTAGTCGACGACATCGAGATGCGGCCGGCGGCATTGCCGACGACGCGCTCGACGGCCTTGAGCTCGATCTCGTCGCCGAGCGGCGTCGAAGTGCCGTGGGCGTTGATATAATCGATATCGCCCGCCGAAATATCGGCGCGGCGGAGCGCCGCCATCATGCACCGATAGGCGCCGTCGCCGTCCTCGGCCGGCGAGGTGATATGATAGGCATCGCCAGACAGGCCGTAGCCGACAAGCTCGGCATAGATGCGCGCGCCACGCCGTTTGGCGTGTTCGTATTCCTCAAGCACCACGGCGCCGGCGCCCTCACCCATGACGAATCCGTCGCGATCGCGGTCATAAGGACGCGACGCTTTTTCGGGCGTGTCGTTGAATCCTGTCGACAGCGCCCGGCATGCGGCGAAGCCGGCGAGCGATATGCGGTTGACCGGGGATTCAGTACCGCCCGCCACCATCACGTCGGCATCGCCAAGCGCGATCAACCGGCCGGCGTCGCCGATGGCGTGAGCGCCGGTGGAGCACGCCGTGACCACGGCGTGATTGGGCCCTTTGAGCGAATGCGTGATCGAGACATAACCAGACGCGAGGTTGATCAGCCGGCCCGGGATGAAGAACGGCGATACGCGGCGCGGCCCGCGGTCGCGCAACACCAGCGCGGTCTCTGCAATTCCCTCAACGCCGCCGATGCCCGAACCGATGAGAACGCCGCTGACGATCTGATCGTCATATTCGCGCGGGTGCCAGTCGGCGTCGTTGAGCGCCTGGGTCGCTGCGCCCATCGCATAAATGATAAAGTCGTCGACCTTGCGCTGCTCTTTCGGCTCCATCCATTCGTCGGCATTGAACGTGCCGTTCGAACCGTCGCCGCGCGGGACTTGGCCGGCTATCTTGCAGGTAATGTCGGAGACATCGAACTTTTCGACGCGGGCAATGCCGCTCTCACCGGCGACCAGCCGCCGCCATGTTGGCTCGATCCCGCAGGCGAGCGGCGTCACCAAACCAAGACCTGTGACGACAACGCGTCTCATCGAGGGAGCTCCCGCCGAGCCTCAAGCCCAATAGTGGCGCCGAGACTACGCGTACTGAATCTCTTTGCACGTCCGCCCGCACATTGTCGTGTGCGGTTGCCGCGGTGTCGTGCACAATTCATACGGTGATTGGCAGCAAGGGCCGGCGGTCAGCTTTTCGCGTTCTTCTCGAGAAACTTGATCGCGTCGCCCACCGTCAAAATCGTCTCGGCCGCGTCATCGGGGATCTCGCAGCCAAATTCTTCCTCGAACGCCATGACGAGCTCGACAGTGTCGAGACTGTCGGCGCCGAGATCGTCGATGAAGCTGGCGTTTTCAGTCACCTTGTCGGGCTCGACGCCGAGGTGCTCAACGACAATTTTCTTCACCCGCTCGCCAATGTCACTCATCGTTCCAACCTCATCTTTCAACGCGACCCAATCAGTCTCGCCACGTTCCGTCAAAGCTTTTCAATGAACCTGCCGACGGGGGGCCGACAAGCTCAATTGGGTCGACACCGATCAGAGGCGGATGTAGTTGCCCCCGCTCTCCGGCATTCCGGCTCCCCCAGCCCGATTTTGGTTCGGTTACCACACTTCATTCGCGTTGACCAGCGCGGGCGGCATCCCGTCCGCATCGGTCTTATCGCCTTCAAATCACGGCTCAAATCATGCCTTAGATCATGGCCATTCCGCCGTTAACATGCAACGTCTGTCCGGTCACATAGCCGGCCTCGTTCGAGGCCAGAAAGGCGACCGCGGCCGCGACCTCGTCGGTCGTCCCGGCGCGGTTTGCTGGAATCTTCGCGACGATGACGTCCCGTTGCTTTTCATTGAGCTTGTCGGTCATCGGCGTGACGATAAATCCCGGCGCGACGCAATTGGCGGTGACGCCGCGCTTGGCATATTCCTGTGCGATCGCTTTGATCATGCCGGTGATCCCCGCTTTGGCGGCGACATAATTACCCTGCCCCGCATTTCCGGTCGCGCCCACCACCGACGTAATCGCGATGACGCGCCCGAAGCGCCGCCGCATCATCCCGCGCACCGCCGCGCGCGCCAGGCGAAACGTCGCGGTCAGATTGACGGCGATGACCTGGTCCCAATCTTCGTCACGCAATTGCACAAGCAGATTGTCTTTCGTGACGCCGGCATTGGCGACCAGCACGTCGAGCTGGCCCATCAATTCCTCGGCGCGCGGCACGAGCGCTTCCGTTTCGGCCGGATCGGCGAGATTGCAAGGCACCACATGCACGCGGCCGCCGAGTTCGGCGGCAAGTTTATCGAGCACCTCACGCCGGGTTCCGGAGATCGCGACCATCGCGCCCTGGGCGTGCAGCGTGCGAGCGATACTGCCGCCGATGGGGCCCGTTGCGCCGGTCACCAGCGCGGTTTTTCCGGTGAGATCAAACATCTGGTCTCCTGCCCTATTCTCTAACGCGCTGAGGCTCAGTCGCGCGCCGCTTTATACCGGCTGATATCGTCGGGCATCCCGATCGAGGACGCGGTCGCCGCATCGGCGATGCGCTTGTTCAAACCTGTCAGCACTTTGCCGGCGCCAACCTCGTAAAACGTCGTCACGCCCGCTTGCGCCATAAACTGAATGGACTCGCGCCAGCGCACCGTTCCCGTCACCTGTTCGACGAGGCTGCGCACGATTTCGGCGGGATCGCTGATCGGCCGCGCCAGCACATTGGCGACGAGGGGAACAAGCGGCGGCTTGACGGAAACTTTCGCGAGCGCTTCCGCCATCGCATCTGCGGCCGGCTGCATCAGACTGCAATGGAAGGGCGCGGAGACCGGCAGCAACATCGCCCGCTTCGCGCCGCGCGCCTTGGCGACTTCCACGGCGCGCTCGACGGCAAGCTTCTCGCCCGACAAGACAACTTGACCGCCGCCATTATCATTGGCTGCGGCGCAGATACCCGCGCTTCCCGCTTCGGCCGCGATCGATTTCACGTCGTCAAGTTCGAGCCCGATCAGCGCCGCCATGGCGCCTTTGCCGACGGGCACCGCCTTTTGCATGGCGAACCCGCGCACCCGCAACAGCCGCGCCGCGTCGCTGATTGAGAATGCGCGCGCGGCGGCGAGCGCCGAATATTCTCCAAGCGAATGCCCGGCCACAAAAGCGGCGTCGCGCTTGAGATCGACGCCGGCTTCGTCCTCGAGCACGCGCATCGTGGCCAGCGAAACAGCCATCAGCGCCGGCTGTGCGTTTTCCGTCAGCGTCAGCGTATCGCCCGGACCATTCCAAATGATGTCGCTGAGCCGCTCGCCCAGCGCCGCGTCGACCTCTTCGAAGACCCGGCGCGCGCCGGGGAACGCGTCCGCCAGGGCCTTGCCCATGCCGACGGCCTGGCTGCCCTGACCGGGGAAAACAAACGCCGTAGTCATGTGACTGATGCCGCCCCTTTTTGAGAGGTCGTCTCCCAAGAAGGGGCGAAAGATACCGCAAGTGCCGAGATGTCAAGGGATGCGGGCCTTAGTAAGAAAGCGACAACCGCGCATTGATAAGGTGGGGAATCTACGGACCGTTCGCCCGATGGGTGCGTTCGCGAGAGCGTTTCATAATGGGTATTTTTCCGGCGGTCACAGATAATGACCTGACCCGCGCGCGCTCGGATCCGGCGTTTCGCCAGAAGCTGCTTACCCGCAGCCTCGAAATGCTGCTCGCCAAGATGCAAAAGCTGCGGGGAACGGCCCAGTCCGTCCCCTCACCCAACGACAAGCAATTGCGCGAGGGGGTGGAACTTGCGGTGCGGCTGGCCGAGCTGATCCAGGATGCAGATGGACGGACAGGCAGCTCTTTGGGCAGCTCCTAGGGCGGCGGGCCTTAGCCTGTTTCCCGGCTATCTTGCCTTTCCCGCCGAGCCGCGTATAAGGCCGCCTTCCGCTCGACCCCGGCCGGGGGCTGAACGGACGGCCGCGCCAGCGCAAATTTCGGAAAACTGGTTAACCGGTTTTTCAAACGGAGTGCGCAGGACTTAGCGGTAGGACCCAAAATACCGCCTGTTTTACAGGTTTTGGGTTCGGCGTCCGGTGTCCCCGCCTTCAGAGCATTCGAGCCTTTCCCGAAGGGTTCGAGGGGCTTCGCGCCTGGGCGAGCATGACAAATGAGGAAAGGGCAGCCATGCCGCTCTATGAACACGTCTATCTTGCGCGCCAGGACGCCAGTGTGCAGCAGGTCGAGGAATTGACCGCGCAGTTGAAAGGCGTCGTCGAAGGCCTCGGCGGGTCGATCAAGAAATCCGAATATTGGGGGGTCAAATCCCTCTCCTACCGGCTCCGCAAGAACCGCAAGGCCCATTTCACGCTGATGGACATCGAGGCTCCGCCCGCGGCGATCAACGAGATCGAACGTCTGGAGCGCCTCAACGAAGACGTCCTGCGCTATCTCACCATCAGAGTCGAAGCGCTCGAGGAAGGCCCGTCGGCCATGATGCGGCGCGTCGAGCGCGATCGCGACCGTGACGATCGCCGTGGCGATCGCTTCGATCGTGGCGACCGCTTTGACCGTGGCGATCGTGGTGATCGCGGCGACCGCGGCAGAGATCGTGACCGGCGCGGCGGACGCGACGGCTCAGACGAGCTCGCAACGGCGACGGAGGAATAAACATGGCAATGTCACCGCAGGGCGCCGGCGGCCGCCGCCCCTTCTTCCGCCGCCGGAAGAGCTGCCCGTTCTCGGGCGCGAACGCACCGAAGATCGATTACAAGGACGTCAAGCTCCTGCAGCGTTTCGTGTCGGAGCGCGGCAAGATCGTGCCGAGCCGCATCACCGCGGTGTCGGCGAAAAAGCAGCGTGAGCTCGCCCAGGCGATCAAGCGCGCGCGGTTTCTGGGGCTGTTGCCCTACGTGATCCGCTGAGGAGGCCGCCATGGAAGTGATCCTCCTCGAACGTATCTCGCGGCTCGGCCAGATGGGCGATGTCGTGCGCGTCAAAGACGGCTTTGCCCGCAATTTCCTGTTGCCGCGGGGCAAGGCGTTGCGCGCCACCGACGAAAATCGGACGCGCTTCGAAGGCATGAAGGGCGAGCTGCAAGAGCGCTCTGCCGCGCTGAAAGCCGACGCCACTCAAGTCGCCGAGAAAATCGACGGCAAGAACTTCACCGTGCTGCGCCAAGCCTCCGAGGCCGGCCAGCTGTTCGGCTCGGTGTCCCCGCGCGATCTCGTGACCCTGGTCGGCACATCCGGGTTCCAGGTCACGCGCAACCAGATCGCGCTCAATACGCCGATCAAGACGATCGGCCAGCACAAGGTTTCGCTTTCATTGCACCCGGAGATCGAGACGTCGATCACGATCATCGTCGCCCGCAACGAAGACGAAGCGGCGCGGATCGCCCGCGGCGAAGACGTGACGCAGTCGCGCGAACCGACCGAAGAAGAGGCTGCGGTCGCGGCGGCGGAGTCCTTCTTCGAGCCGGGCGCCGGCGAGGCTGCCGTGGCGAAAGAGGGCGAGGAAGCGGCCGAAGCCGCTCCCGTAGCCGACACGAAGTAGTCGGATCGGCCCGGACTTTTTCAGTCCGGGCTATTTCAGTCTGGAATATCGTCGCGCGGAACCGGTGCGCTGTCGCTTGGCGGCGTTTCGGCCGGCGCAGCTGCGCTCGGGCTCGCTTCGGGGCTCGACATCGCAGCGCTTGGCGCTGGCGCGGGACCCGGTTCCGGAACGGCTGTTGGCGCTGCAGCCGTAGTCGGCATCGCGGGCGGCGGCGCTGCCGTGGCAGGCGTTTCTGAATTCGAAGGTTCGGTGGCAGGCGCCGTTGCAACCGGCGCCGGCACCGCTTCAGGCGTGACCACCGGCGCCGCTTGCGGCGCGGGCGGCGGGGTTTCCGGCTCCCGCCTTGGACCGCGGCTGGCAGTGACGGGCCGGGTTTCGCGGCGTCCGGCCGGCGGTTTCCGCCTCGGCGGGGCAGGGCTGGGCCCAGCCGCCGGCTCTTCCTCTATTTTCGTATCTTGGTCCGTCGGCTGTTGCAGCTTCGCGGTCGCAGGGGCCTCCGGCCGCCCCGGACGGGCAGCGGTCTTCTCGCCGGGTTTGGGCTCGGCCGTCTTAGGCTCACCAATTTTGACGTCGCCGGATTTAGACCCCGCTGTCCCCGGCTTCAGATTTGCGGAGGGTGGCGGCCCGGCGCCCGCGCCAAGAACGTAAGCCGCGAGGGAAGCGGCCTGCTCGGCGCTCGATGTGTAGTGCTCGCGCAGGAAGCCTGCCAGAGCCGCGCTGTTTTTGCCGTTCGCGAGCCCTTTCGCGCCCTTATGGCAGGTCCCGCAATCGTTCGAGAAAATCTCAGCCGCCGATTTGCCCTGGTCGATATTGACCTGGGCATGCGCCGGGGCCGCCCAAAGGCCGAAGCCCCACGCGGCAAGAAGGCCGATCATCGGCACAAAACGGCGGAACACACTGATCTCCCCAGGTTTTACAGGTTCAGTGATCATACTTGACCCAAAACGCCAAATGCGAGGTCGGCATTGCGACCGCCAGTCATACCTTCGCGGCATTGCTGGTCGACGAGGATTTTGTTTTAATGACGGCAACCAACAAGACCCCGGTGGCGCGATGGGCCGATAGAGCGGCGAAAAATCGCCGCAAAGCGGAGTGTAGCGCCAATCGTCGCATTTGCGCGTGGGGGCATCGCGAAGCGTGTGGAGGCGGCCGTGGATCGGTTGCTGCTCATTTTTTTGCGTAGGTACATTCGCCGCGGGTCTTTCAAAGTCACGATGGCGAGGGGTGCCACATATATCCTTGGCGACGGCAGCGGGCCGCCGGTCGCCGTGCGCTTTACGACCGCGACGGCGCAACGCGCCGTATTGCTCGATCCCGAATTGAAGCTTGGCGAAGCCTATATGGACGGCTCGCTCGTCGTCGAACAAGGCTCGATCGCGGACGTGCTCGCTATTCTGCTGCGCCAGGGGCGCACCGGAGCATCGGATTGGGCGTGGCTGCCGCGGCTGGTCCGCCATCTGTTCCGCCGGTTGCAGCAATACAATCCGAAATCCCGGTCACGCCACAACGTGGCTCACCATTACGACCTCGACGGCAGGCTTTATTCGCTCTTTCTCGATGGCGACCAGCAATATAGCTGCGCCTATTTTGAAACGCGCAACCAGTCGCTCGATGACGCGCAACTTGCCAAGAAGCGTCACTTGGCGGCCAAGCTGCGGGCGCAGCCCGGAGCCAAGGTGCTCGACATCGGCTGCGGCTGGGGTGGGCTTGCGCTTTATCTTGCCGAGATGGCCGGCGCTCATGTCACCGGAATCACGCTGTCGCAAGAGCAGTTTCAGATTGCGCAAAACCGGGCGCACGAGCGCGGCCTGGCGCAAGATACGAACTTCCGCCTCGTCGATTATCGCGACGTCGGGGGTCAGTTCGATCGCATCGTATCGGTCGGGATGTTCGAACACGTAGGCGTCGGCTTTTACAATGCCTTCTTCAACAAATGCCAACAGCTTCTCGCCGAAGACGGCTTGGCGCTGCTGCATTTCATCGGCCGCAGCAGCCCGCCCAGCATCACCAACCCGTGGATCGCCAAATACATCTTTCCCGGCGGCTATATCCCCGCCCTCTCCGAAGTGCTGCCGGCGATCGAACGCGCGAAGCTCATCGTGACCGATGTCGAAATCCTGCAACTGCATTATGCCGAGACGCTCAAGGCCTGGCGCGAGCGGTTCCTCGCGTATCGCGAAGAAGCGGGGCGGCTTTACGATCAATGCTTTGTGCGGATGTGGGAATTCTACCTCGCCTGCTCCGAAATGGCATTTCGCGAGGGCGACATGGTCGTGTTTCAAATCCAGATGGCCAAGAACAAAGACATCGCGCCGGCGACGCGCGATTACATCACGCACGAGGAAGCGCGCTTGCGTGCCCTTGAGGCCCGCCATTCCGTGCCATTGCGCCTCGCCGGCGAGTAATCGCCGCCGTTCCCGCGCTTTTAACACTCGCGTCAAGGGTTAATCGGAATCCATCGGCGCTGTCATGCAGCGACGGTGGTTAGTGGGGACAGTGGCAATGAGGATTTCCAATCGCCGCGCTAGTGGACTATCGAGAGCGTCCCTGTTGCGTGTCGACTGCGATTGCGCTTGGGAGCGACGCCTCTTGACGCCTCTTGGAGCGCTGTTTTCGTTGAGTGATCCGCGATGTTGAGTAACAACTGCGAATTAGCCACGCGCCGTAAATCGGCCACAGCTCACGATTCCTTTGATCGGGACCATGCCAGCATTCGATTCGACAGCACGCAAACAGGCTCCGCCGGAACCCACGTTCCGTACCGCGCCGCACAATATCGAGGCCGAGCAGGCGCTGCTTGGGGCTATCCTCGTCAATAACGAGGCGTTCTACCGCGTATCCGACTTCCTCGAAGCCAAACACTTCTTCGAGCCGATCCATCAGCGCATCTACGAGCTCGCCGGCGGACTAGTGCGCGCCAACAAAGTCGCGACGCCGGTGACCTTGAAGACGTTTCTGCCGGGCGACGTCGACATCGCCGGCCTTTCGGTCAACCAATATCTGGCGCGGCTCGCCGCCGAGGCGACGACGATCATCAATGCGCAGGATTACGGCCGCACGGTTTACGATCTCTCGATCCGCCGCGATCTGATCGCGATCGGCGAGGACATGGTCAACCTCGCCTATGACGCGCCGGTCGAATCGACGCCGATGCTCCACATCGAGGATGCCGAGCGGAAACTCTACGAAATCGCCGAAACCGGGCGTTACGATTCCGGCTTTCAGCGTTTCGCTCAAGCGCTCACCACCGCGGTCGACATGGCGGCGCGCGCCTACCAGCGCGACGGCAGCCTGTCGGGGCTCGCTACCGGCCTGACCGATCTCGATGCGCGTATGGGCGGCCTGCAGCCGTCCGACCTGATCATTCTCGCCGGCCGTCCGGGCATGGGCAAAACCGCGCTCGCCACTAACATCGCCTACAATGTCGCCAAGGCCTGGGCCGGCGAAATGCGCGCCGATGGCCACATGGCGAGCGTCAACGGCGGCATCGTCGGCTTCTTCTCGCTTGAAATGTCGGCCGAGCAGCTTGCCACCCGCATCATCGCCGAGCAGACAGGCATTCCATCGAACAAGATCCGCCGCGGTGGCATCGACGAAGGCGATTTCGAAAAGATCAAAGACATTTCAATCGAACTGCAGAATCTGCCGTTCTACGTCGATGAGACCGGCGGTCTTTCGATCGGCCAATTGGCGGCGCGAGCGCGGCGTCTCAAACGCCAGCGCGGCCTCGATCTGTTGGTCGTCGACTACCTCCAGCTTCTGCAAGGCTCGAGCCGCCGTTCCAGCGAGAACCGCGTGCAGGAAATCACGGAAATCACCACGCGCCTGAAGGCGCTCGCCAAAGAGCTCAACATTCCGATCTTGGCGCTGTCGCAATTGTCGCGTCAGGTCGAAGGCCGCGAGGACAAGCATCCGCAGCTTTCCGACTTGCGTGAATCGGGCTCGATCGAGCAGGACGCCGACGTCGTGATGTTCGTGTACCGCGAGGAATATTATCATCAGATGCGCAAGCCGACGGAAGCGAACCGGGAAAAGTTCGCCGAATGGCTGGCCGAAGGCGAACGCGTCGACGGCAAGGCGGAAGTAATCATCGGCAAACAGCGTCACGGACCGACCGGCACGGTTGAATTGCAATTCGATGCCGCCGTCACGCGCTTTGCCAATCTCGATACTGCACATCGGCCAAATTTCTAGGCGGTGCGCCGAGCCGCTTTACCCCCGCCGCGGCAGCGGCCATAACGCGGTCATGGCCCTCGCAATCCCAATCTCGGAACCGGCACCCTCCCCGGCAGCGCCGGAAACCAGCGGCACGCTGACGGTTGACCTCGCCGCGATCGAGGCCAATTGGCGCACGCTGGTGCACGAGCTTCTCACCGTGGAATGCGCCGCCGTCGTCAAGGCCAATGCCTATGGCCTTGGCCTCGAACCCGTGACGACGACGCTGGTCACGGCCGGCTGCAAGACATTTTTTGTGGCCGACATTGCCGAAGCGCGATCGGTGCGTTCGCGCGCCGGCGAGGCCGCCATCTATGTGCTCGATGGTTTCACGCCGGACTGGGGCGACGCGTTCATCGAAGTCAACGCGCGGCCAGTCATCAATTCAACCACCGAGCTTGCCGAATGGGACGCGTTCGTCAGCGCTCGTTCTTGGCAAGGCGGCGCGGCGCTGCACATCGACACCGGCATGCGCCGGCTCGGCATTGCGCCGGACGAAGCCGCGGCGCTGGCGCCCCGCGCGCAAACCGAAAATCACGGCATTGCGCTCATCATGAGCCACCTCGCCTGCGCCGATACGCCCGATCATCCGCTCAATGCCACGCAGATCAAATTGTTTCGCGACCTGCACATGCTCTATTCGGGCATCCCGGCCTCGCTCGCCAACTCGTCCGGCATCTTCCTCGGCGACACCGCGCATTATGATTTGGCGCGGCCGGGAGCTGCGCTCTACGGCGTCAATCCGACGCCCGGCAAACCCAATCCGATGCAGAGCGTCGTCGAGTTGACCGGCCGCATTTTACAATTGCGCAATGTCGAGCGTGACGAGACGGTCGGCTACGGCGCGACGTGGACGGCGAAACGCGCCTCGCGGATCGCCGTCGTTGCACTCGGCTATGCCGATGGGCTCGTTCGCTCAGGCGGCGGCACGGACGAGCATCCCGGCGGCGCGGCCATCGTCGCCGGCAAACGCTGTCCGATCGTCGGCCGGATTTCGATGGATCTCGTTTGCATCGACGTTACCGATCTTCCCGCCGGCGCCGTGCATCGCGGCGAGCACGCCACGCTGGTCGGCGGCGACATCGGCGTCGACGACGTTGCCGCAGCCGCCGGCACCATCGGCTACGAGATTCTCACCCGCCTCGGCCCGCGCTGCCATCTCGTTTATCGCGGCGGATAGCATGGCCGCGCGCGCGCAAAACTTTGTCTGCCAGAATTGCGGTGCGGCGACCGCGCGCTGGGCCGGCAAATGCGAGTCGTGCGGCGAGTGGAACTCGATCGTCGAGGAAGGCACTGAAGGGCCACGCCGCGCGTCGCGCAAGGGACGGCATTTCACGATCGAACAGCTCAAGGGCGGCGCAAGCCACGAAGCGCCGCGGCTTCCCTCCGGTATTGCCGAATTCGACCGCGTCACCGGCGGCGGCTTGGTGCGCGGCTCGGTTCTTCTGCTCGGCGGCGATCCGGGAATCGGCAAGTCGACATTGCTGCTCGACGTTGCGGCAGCCTACGCGCGCAACAAGCACCGCTCCGTCTATATTTCCGGCGAAGAGGCCGTGGCCCAGGTGCGGTTGCGCGCCGAGCGGCTCGGCCTTGCTGAAGCGGCGGTCGAAGTGGCAGCCGAAACATCTGTCGAGGATATCATCGCCACACTGTCGCAAGGCGCGACGCCGCGGCTTCTGGTCATCGACTCGATCCAGACCATGTGGACGCAAACCGTCGAGTCGTCGCCGGGTACGGTGACGCAAGTTCGCGGCTCGGCCGGCGAGTTGATCCGTTTCGCCAAGCGCACCGGCGCGGCCGTAATCCTGGTCGGCCATGTCACCAAGGACGGCCAGATCGCCGGCCCTCGTGTCGTCGAGCACATGGTCGATGCCGTGATGTCGTTCGAAGGCGAAGGCTCGCAACAATTCCGCATCCTGCGCGCGATGAAAAATCGGTTCGGGCCGACCGACGAGATCGGCGTGTTCGAGATGACGGGCGGCGGCTTGCGCGAAGTCGCGAACCCTTCCGAGCTGTTTTTGTCCGAACGCGATCTCGGCAGTCCGGGCACTGCGGTCTTTGCCGGAATCGAGGGAACGCGGCCGCTCTTGGTCGAAATCCAGGCGCTGGTCGCTCCGACCTCGCTCGGCACGCCGCGCCGCGCTGTCGTCGGCTGGGACCAGAATCGGCTGTCGATGGTGCTCGCGGTTCTTGAGGCGCATTGCGGCGTCCGCCTCTCCGGGCATGACGTTTATCTTAATGTCGCGGGCGGCATGCGCATCCAAGAGCCGGCAGCGGATCTCGCCGCGGCCGCAGCCTTGGTGTCCTCGCTCGCGCATTCCCCGCTGCCCTCGGACGCCGTCTATTTCGGCGAAGTCTCGTTGTCCGGCGCGGTGCGGCCGGTGGCGCAGACCTCCGCGCGCTTGAAAGAGGCGCAAAAGCTCGGCTTCACCAAAGCCGTCGTGCCGGAAGCGGCCCGCAACGAAGCGCCCGACGGGTTCTCGCTTTCCCCCATTGGGGCGCTGACCAATCTCGTCGCCGATATCGCCCGCGATGGCGCGCCGGCACCGCGCCGCGTCGGCCGGCGGGAGTCGTAGCGATCGATATGCCGCGCTCATCCCGCCTCATGCCTCTCTCGGGCATCTTTCGAGGTTAATGGTGGTTTTCGGCGAATTATCGGGCGACGAGCGCGGCCGAATCGGTTCAACCTATTGAGCACGCGAGAAGACGGGTGACGGCGTGCCGGAGCCCGGCTATACAGCGGCGGAATCCCGTTGCCTCCGGTCGGATTAACCGATGCCGATTTCGCTGCTCGATATCGTCCTCATCGTCGTGATGCTGATTTCGGGGCTGCTCGCGATGGTGCGCGGGTTCATGCGCGAAGTCCTCTCCATCACCGCCTGGGTGCTGGCCGCCGTCGCCACGCTCTATTCCTATGGCAAGCTCCTGCCGCTCGCCAAACAGTACTTCAACAACGATATCGTCGCCACGGCCGCCGTTGTCGGCGGCGTGTTTCTGCTGACGCTGCTCGTCGTCTCGGTCCTCACCATCAGGGTCTCCGACATGGTGCTCGACAGCCGCGTCGGCGCGCTCGATCGCACGCTCGGCTTCCTGTTCGGGCTCGGCCGCGGCCTGATCATCGTGGTGATCGCCTTCCAGTTCTTCACCTGGCTGGTGCCCGACCGCAGCCAGCCGGACTGGGTCAAAAGCGCGAAATCGCGGGTTGTACTTGCCGGAACAGGACAATGGCTGATGTCGATGTTGCCGGATGACCCCGAAAGCACCATCTTAAATAAGCTGAAAAAACAGCGCCCGGACGACACCGACACTCCGGGCGCGACGCCGGACCAGCACAGCGAGATCGACGGGTTGAAGGGCCTCAAATCATGACCGAACCTGTCGTCTTCGATCCTGATGCGGACCGGCCCCGCGAAGAATGCGGCGTATTTGGCATTTTCGGCCATCCCGACGCCGCCGCAATCACCGCGCTCGGCCTGCATGCGCTCCAGCACCGCGGCCAGGAAGCCGCCGGCATCGTCTCCTTCGACGGCAAGCGTTTTCACTCCGAGCGCCGCCTTGGCCTCGTCGGCGACACCTTCTCCCGGCGCGAAGTCATAGATCGCCTGCCCGGCACAACCGCCGTCGGCCATGTGCGCTATTCGACGACCGGCGAGACCATTTTGCGCAACGTCCAGCCGTTGTTCGCCGAGCTGAATGCCGGCGGCTTTGCGGTCGGTCACAACGGCAATCTCACCAATGGCCTGACGCTGCGCCGCCAGCTCGTGCGCGAAGGCGCCATGATGCAATCGACCACCGATACCGAGGTGATCCTGCATCTGGTCGCACGCTCGGGCCGCAACCGCTTCGTCGACCGCCTGATCGAAGGCTTGCGCATGCTCGAAGGCTCCTATGCCTTCGTCGGTCTCACCAATAAGAAGCTCGTCGGCGCCCGCGATCCGCTCGGCATCCGTCCGCTGGTCCTGGGCAAGCTCGACGGCTGCCCCATCCTCACCTCCGAAACCTGCGCGCTCGACATTATCGGCGCCCAATATGTGCGCGACGTCGAGAACGGCGAGGTTTTGATTTTCGACGAAGACGGCGCGCATTCGCACAAGCCGTTCCCGGCGATGGCGCCGCGCCCCTGCATCTTCGAATACATCTATTTCGCGCGGCCGGATTCGATCATCGGCGGCCGCAGCGTCTATAACGTGCGCAAATCTTCCGGCGCCGAGCTTGCCCGCGAGGCGCCCGCCTCCGCCGAGGTCGTCGTGCCGGTGCCGGATTCCGGCGTGCCCGCCGCCATCGGCTATGCCCAGGAATCGGGAATTCCCTACGAGCTCGGCATTATCCGCAATCACTATGTCGGCCGTACCTTCATCGAGCCGACCCAGCACATCCGCCAGCTCGGCGTTCGCCTCAAGCACAGCGCCAATCGCGCCGTCGTCAGCGGCAAGCGCATTGTTCTGATCGACGACTCGATCGTGCGCGGCACGACGTCAGTGAAGATCGTGCAGATGATGCGCGATGCCGGCGCCCGCGAGGTGCATTTCCGCATCGCCTCGCCGCCGATCAAGCATCCGGATTATTACGGCATCGACACGCCGGAGCAGGACAAGCTCCTCGCCGCCACGCACGATCTCGAAGATATGCGCAAATTCATCGGCGCGGATTCGCTCGCTTTTCTTTCGATCAACGGCATCTACCGCGCCATGGGCGAGAAAGCCCGCGATCCGGTGCGGCCGCAATTCACCGATCATTGCTTCACCGGCGAATACCCGACCGCCCTCACCGACCGCACGGCGCAGGACGCAACGCCGCGCCAGCTCTCGCTGCTCGCCGAAGCAAGCTGACGGTCAGCTAAAACAAAGATGCCCACAGAAAAACCAGCACCGCGGCAAATCCGAGCGCGGTGCGAACGGCATGCAGTCCGGCCCATTTCTCGATAAGTTTGCGCGTATCGGTTCCGGCGACGACGGGATCGGTCGCCATGAGCTGATTGTTCGTGGGCATGATGCCGAGAAGCGTGTAAGGCCAATTCGCAATCATGATGACCGCTCCTAAGAGCCACAGCCAAACACCGGTCTGCCACCAAGCCAACAGTCCGAACAAGAAGCCTGCGATTGCCAGCGGAGCCTGCATGGCGAAGCCGCGTTTATATGAAGGCTTCCATTCGCGGAGCAGCGACCGGTCGTCGAGGCAAAGCCGTGCCGGCTGCTCGGCGATATTGACGTAAAGCGCCGCACCGGCAAAAACGGCGGAAACGATAAGTGCGAGTTGCCCGGCAAGCATGATCTTTCCTTCTCGCGCGGCTTCCAAGCCTTGATCCAATTCAATTGAATCGCATCAAGGTCTAGATTCTTCGTTTGTGCATGATCTTATCCGACCTTCCTTCGCCCGCCGAAGCGGGCTTCGCGAAGGCGGGAAACCGGCTTCCATTTTTCAGGATCATGCTCTAGCCACGACACACACTAAAGATTGGATCAGGTCGCTAATATGTCAAAACCGCTCGCTGATCGTATTGCGCTGGTTACCGGCGCTTCGCGTGGCATCGGCCGCGCGACCGCGTTGGCGCTGGCCCGCGAGGGCGCGCATGTCGTTGCCGTGGCGCGTACTGTGGGTGGCCTCGAAGAAGTCGACGACGCCGCACGCGCGGCCGGCAGTTCGGCGACGCTGGTGCCGCTCGACATGCGCGATTACGCCGGCCTTTACCGGCTCGCGGCGGCGCTCAACGAGCGCTACCAGCACCTCGATATCTTGATCGGCAATGCCGCGATCGCCGGCCAGCGCTCGCCGCTCGATCACATCGAGCCGCCGGCCTGGGACGAAATCTTTGCGATCAATGTGACCGCGAACTGGCATCTCATCCGCGCCATGGACCCGCTGCTCAAGCGCGCCAAGGCCGGCCGCGCCGTGTTCATGACATCGGGCGCTGCCACCAATGCCCGCGCTTACGCTGGACCGTATTCATCGTCCAAGGCCGCGCTCGACGCATTGGCGCGAACCTACGCCGCGGAAACCACTTCGACGGCGCTGCGGGTCAATCTGTTCAATCCCGGACCGACGCGGACGCGGATGCGGGCGCAGGTCATGCCGGGCGAAGATCCGATGACGCTGCCGACAGCGGAAGACGTCGCGGAAAAGATCGTCGCAATGTGCCTGCCGGAGTTCTCGGAAACCGGCAAGCTTTACGATTTCCCGGCCGGCAAGCTCCTACAATTCATGCCGCCCGCTTAAACCTCGCCCATCATCGCTGGCGGCGCTTCTTGTGTGCATATGGATTGGCCTTCGCTCGCAGTGCAAGCCTGATCGGCGTGCCCGGCAGCGCGAAATTTTCGCGTAACCCATTAATCAAATAGCGGCGATAGGTTTCCGGCAGCGCATCGGCGCGCGAGCAGAACAATACAAAGGTCGGCGGCCGCGCCTTGGGCTGCGTAATGTAGTCGAGCCGGAAGCGGCGTCCGCTGACGGCGGGCGGCGGATTGGCCGAGATCGCGTCGCCGAGGAAGCGGTTGAGGGCCGCCGTCGGCAAGCGGCGGTTCCAGACCACATGCGCCTTCATCACCGCTTCCATCAGCTTGTCGAGACCGTCTCCGGTCTTGGCCGACAGAACGACGATGGGAACGCCTTTGATCTGCGGCAGCATGCGATCGATCGAGGTGCGCAGCCGCGACAGCGCGCCGGCCTCCGCCTCGATCGTGTCCCATTTGTTGATGGCGATAACGCTTGCACGCCCTTCCCGCTCGACCAGATCGGCGATGCGCATGTCCTGCTCTTCGAACGGCGTTTGCGCGTCGACCAGCACGATCACCACTTCGGCGAAGCGAATGGCGTTGAGCGTGTCGGCGACAGAAAGCTTTTCCAGCTTTTCGTCGATCCGCGAGCGGCGGCGCATGCCGGCGGTGTCGTGGATGCGCAGATGCCGGCCGCGCCACTCGAGTTCGACCGCGATTGCGTCGCGCGTGATACCGGCTTCCGGACCGGTCAACAACCGGTCCTCGCCGAGCAGGCGATTGATCAGCGTCGATTTGCCGGTATTGGGCCGGCCGACGATGGCGATGCGGATGGGGTGCTCATCGGAGGCGGCAGCATCGTCGTCGTCCGCGGGCTCCGCCGTCGCTTCGGGCAGCGCCGCGCGCAGCGCATCGTAGAGGTCGGCCAAGCCCTCACCGTGTTCGGCGCTGACGGCAACCGGATCGCCAAGACCGAGCCCATAGGCTTCCAGCGCGCCGTCGGCGCCGGCGCGGCCTTCGCTTTTATTGGCGACAAGAATGGCAGGCTTGCCCGACTTGCGCACGACGTCGGCGAAGGCGCGATCCGCCGGCGTCACGCCGACGCGCGCATCGACGACGAAAAGCACCGCATCCGCCTGCGTCACCGCCGCCGCGGTCTGCACCTGCATGCGCGCCGACAGGCTGTCGCGCTCGGCATCCTCGAGGCCCGCGGTGTCGATGGCCTTGAATTCAAGATCGCCAAGCCTGGCGTCGCCTTCGCGCCGGTCGCGCGTCACCCCCGGCAGATCGTCGACCAGCGCCAACCGGCGGCCGACCAGCCGGTTGAACAAAGTCGATTTGCCGACATTGGGACGGCCGACGATAGCGACAGTGAAGGACATGACGGAAAAAGGCCGAGGGTTTCGTGAAGAATTGATTTTGACATTCTAGCCGAGCCAGCGCGGCAAAGCGCGAAGTTTACGCCCCGCACTGCAAGGGTTTTTGAATGTTGGGGCGGCTTACTGCGTCGCCGTGGAAGGTGGGTTCGGCCAAACCGATTGCGACGGCTGTGCGGGCTGTCCCGGAGCGGTCTGCGGGGGCGCCGGCCAGTTGGCTTGTGCCGGCGCTGGCCAATTCGGCTGCGACCCCGCGCCCTGGTCTTGCGCAGGCGCGGCCGGCTTGGCGCCGACGCTGATACGTGTCGGACCTGTAGCGCTAGGTCCCGGCCCCTTCTTGCCCCAGACCGGATCTTGGGACTGCGCCGGCGCACTGGCGAGTTTCGGCTTGGGTTTTGGTTTTGGTTTTGGTTTCGGCTTCGCTTCAGCCGTGGCGACCGGCGGCCCCGCTCCCGGGGCTGGTCCGCCGCCTTGAGGCGGCGCGCCCGACGCGTCGGTGTCGGCTTGATCTGGCGGCGGCTGGTAGCCTTTGACGAGATCCGCGGGAACACCCGTCGTCGTACCGGGCACTCCGTTGGGGAAAACGTTTTCGCGCTGACCCGACAGCTTCTTCTTGCTGTCGAACATGTCCGAGTTGAAAAGCTCCGTGGGATCGAACTGGCCGCCCTTGGTGCAGGCGCCAAGAACCAGAACAAGCGCCAGCGCGGAGGCAACGCGAACCAATGGCGGAATGCTGCGTGCTCGCATCGCGTCAGCCCTTGCTGCTCGCCGCCGAAATCAGCTCGCTGAGGACTTCGGCGCGGCTTCGCGTGCCTGACGGCGTTTGCGGATCGGTGATGATCAGATCGGTCCACTGCCGCGCCGCGGCCAGGTCGCCGGACTTCCAGGCGGCCAGCGCCAAAATCTCGCGCGCGCTGTGGCGGAACGTCCGGTCGACAGCCGTCAATGGTTCAAGCCGCGTGCGAATTTCGGAATAAGGCGCGCTATCGACGAGAAGAAAGCCGGCGCGCACCGCCGCCAAATCCTGGATTGCCTGTCCGGCATTTTTGTCGGCGGAAATCTGGTCGTAGGCGCTGACCGCAGCCTTGCTGTCGGTCGGCGCAAGTTCGGCGGCTTGCCGAAACCGCGCCAGCACGCGATAGCCGGCCGTGCCGTCTGTGGCGAGCTTGGCGAAGGCCGCTTCGGCGTCCTGGTGCTTGCCCGCCTGGGCGAGAGAGACCGCCTGCTCGAACGCGGCGCCCGACTGCGCAGCCTGCTTGGCTTCCCACCATTGATAGCCGCGCCACGCGCCGACGCCCGCGACCACGAGGATGCACAGAGCGATGAGAAACGTCCCGTACCGCTCCCACAGCCTCTTGAGTTGTTCGCGACGAACTTCCTCGTCGACTTCGTTGAATATGTCGCTCACGGAACCCGTCCCAACCCAACACTCGCCCCGACAACTCGCTCATAACCGGGACAACCCGTCCTCAGTATGGCCCCGAAGTGTAAACCGGATTATCGCACCGGAGCTCGTACAAATCGAGGATCCCCGGCATTCCCAAGCCTTCAGCACCCGCAAGGCCAGCGCCCACAAAGCCTTGTCGCACCTAGTTTAATGATGTGGCGCGAGCAAGGCAAAATAGGACTTCAGCCCCGGGCCATCCCCTGCGACCTGCGCATATGGTTGAGACGGATCGGGCCCAAAGCGGGCTTAAGCGCGCGAAGGGCCTTTGCCGCGCTCCGGCAGCTTAGTGACGCGCCTTGCCGCGTCTTTGGGCCGCATCGGATAGACGTGGTCGGCTCCGGGAAAGGTCCGCGCCCGAACCTCATCCACATAGCTCTTGACCGCCCGCTCGATCGAAGGCCCGAGCTCGGCGAAACGCTTGACAAATTTCGGCACCCGCGGCGACAGGCCGAGCATATCTTCCAGCACAAGAACCTGGCCGTCGCAGGCGACGCTGGCGCCGATGCCGATGGTCGGGATCGGAATTTGCGCCGTGATGCGGCGGCCGAGCGGCTCGGCAATCGCTTCGAGCACAACCGAGAACGCGCCAGCGTCCGCCACGGCGCGCGCGTCCGCCTCGATCGGCGCCCAATCGCTCTCGTCGCGGCCCTGCGCGCGAAACGAGCCGATGGTATTGATCGCCTGCGGCGTCAACCCGACGTGAGCCATCACCGGCACGCCGCGTTCGACCAGAAACGCGATGGTCGCTTCCATGCGTCGGCCGCCTTCGATCTTGATCGCGCCGCAGCCGGTTTCCTTCAGTACCCGCGCCGCCGATGCGAAGGCTTGCTCCTTGGACGCCTCGTAGCTGCCGAACGGCAAATCGACGGTCACCAGCGCGCGCTTCGAGCCCCGCATCACCGCGTGGCCCTGCAGGATCATCATGTCGAGCGTCACCGGCACGGTGGTCTCGAGACCGTGCATCACCATGCCGAGCGAGTCGCCGACGAGAATGACGTCGCAATACGCATCGACGATGCGCGCGGTGTGCGCGTGATAGGACGTCAGGCACACGATCGGCTCGCCGCCCTTGCGGGCGAGGATGTCGGGCGCGGTCAGCCTGCGCATTTCATTTTGTACTGACATGACTCTGTACTGGCTTCTTTACTGATTCAGTTTTGATCTGATGAGCTACGGTCCAAACGCCGTCGTTCCGAACACCGGCAGGCCGATGACGACCGGATGAAAAACAAAGCCGAGCGCCAGATAGATGATGGTGCCGACGATGACGGCGATAACATCGTTCTTGGCGCCGCCATCTGGAATCGATGGACCGCCGGGATCGGTGCGGTGTTTTAACGAGATTCGGTCATACACCGCCCAAGCCAATACCGAGCCGAACAAGATGATGCCGCCGAGATCGCCATTGGCGCAAAGATGCGCGAAGGCCCAAGTTTTGATCGCAATCAGCAACGGGTGCGTGAGCACCCGTTTGATATTTCCCGGGATATAGGCTGCTGCGATCATGACGCTTGCCGGCCACATCAGCGCGATCACGATATGGCGCGTCCACGCCGGCGGGCTCCACACCGCAATGGGGCCAGCCGCGCGGTAGCTCGCGAAGCCGTAAACGATGAGACCAATGCCGATAATCGAGACGAGCGAGAACAGGCCGCGATACGGCCATTCGCCGATCTTGGCGACCAAAACGGCGCGCTCGTTGCGCCGCGTGACAAACACGTGCGCGCCGAGGAAGATCACAAGACCGAGGATTTCGACGGCAAGTCCCATGAAGAAGTCCCATGAAGAATAAGCCAAAAGACGAATAAGCCTAGATCGGCCGGTTTTCGGTCGCGGCGGGATCATGGCTGGCGCATCCGCATTGTCAACGGCTTGGGCCGGCAGCGGAAAACGGGACGGAGAACCTCGGTGCAACGCATCGGCAGGCGACGGCGAAGCTCAAGAGCGAACAACGAAACGGCGGCGCGCGTTATTCGCCGAATTTGAAATTCAGGCCGGCCTTGATTTCCTGGACATTCAGGTTCGCGTTCGACGTCACGGTGCCGAGGACCGGCGTCGTGAAGTTCAGCGACTTCGAACCGAAGCCGAGATAATCGTATTCGAGGCGCACCGACCAGTTTCGATTGAGCGCGTATTCAAGGCCGGCGCCCGCGGTCCAGCCGGTCCGCGTCAATGTCATGCTCGACGTGTTCAGGGCGGCGTCGGTCAAGCTGCTTTGATCGTGCGCAATGGCGAGACCGCCTTTGCCGTAGACCAGAAGCCGGTCGAACGCGGCGCCGACGCGGCCGGTGACCGTTGAAGTCCACTGGGTATTGGTCGTGAGCGCATCGCCGATCGAATCCGTGCCGTGATCCTTGATGCCGGTCCAGCTGAAATCGCCCTCGAGCCCGAGCACAAGCCAGTTGAATTGCGTGTTGAAGCCGACCTGACCGCCGCCGAGGAAACCGCCTTTGTTGAAATTATTGGAGCCGCCGGTGAACGGATCGCTCCACGAGGAGTCGGCAAAGCCGCCGCCGATATGGCCGCCGACGTAAAATCCGCTCCAGTTGTAAACCGGCGGCGCATAGGCGACGGGCGCCAGCGGCGCGGACCTGGGAGCTACCGGCAGATCGGCAGCTTGAACGGAAACAACGCAGGCAAGAGTACCGGCGGCGAGCATGATGGCGCCGACCGACGCGCGCGAATTCCTCAAAAACAGCGACCTCATCCCCGAACTTGCGTCCCCCGATTGGCGCGCTTGGGCGCAGCCCCAAAAAAGACCGGCGTGCCCTCGCGCGGTCAGCGCAGACAAACGGACGCGTTCGGAAAAACCATGGTCGATTGGTGGCGTGAGATGGTTGATTAGCGGCAACAAAGTGGCCACCGATCTTGCCGCGCGGCGGTAAAATGCCACCGGAACGCCGCTTGACGGCGTTTCCCTGCAACCGCAATTGCGATGATCGCGTGACGAGAATAGCGCGCCGGATTAGCGCGTCGCGACCTGCGAATCGTAGAGTTCCGGCTTAAATCCGACCAGCAATTTGCCGCCGCCGAGATCAAGAACAGGCCGCTTGATCATGGACGGCTGCGCCAGCATCAGCGCCACCGCCTTTTTCGCATCGAGCCCGCTCTTGTCTTTGTCGGGCAGCTTGCGGAACGTCGTTCCCGCCTGGTTGAGCAACGTCTCCCAGCCGACTTTCTTGCTCCATTGCTCGAGGCGCTCGCGCCCGATGCCGGCCGTCTTGTAGTCATGAAACTCATAATCGATGCCGTGCTTGTCGAGCCAAGCGCGCGCCTTCTTCATCGTGTCGCAGTTCTTGATGCCGTAGATCGTGAGCGATTTTGATTTCGCCATGTCGCAGAGGTCCCCGGGAAGCGTAAAGCGCCGCATCTGCGCGGCTGGGCGCGACGATACGATAGATCGCTGTATCCGGGGAGTGCCTTAGGTCTTGTCGGGATCGCGGCTGTCAATAGGACGGCTGATGGCGAGCGCAACCAGCGTGCCGACGGCGCCGGACAACAGATAGCCGCCCGACGACATCAATCCGAACCGGCTCGACAGGTAAAGCGCAAGGAACGGAGCGAAGGCCGCACCGACGAGCCAAGCGAGATCGGACGTCATGGCCGAAGCCGTGTAGCGATAGATTTTTGAGAAACTCGACGCGACGGCGCCTGACGCCTGCCCGAAGGACAGGCCGAGCAGGATGAAGCCGAGCGCGACGAAGATCGATTCGCCGACATCACCGCCGTCGAGCAGTTGCGGCGCAAATCCGCTGAACGCGGCGATCGCTCCTGCCGTGACGCTCAAGAGCATGCGGCGGCCGAACCGGTCCGCGAGCAATCCCGACGCGACGATCGCCACAACGCCGACCGCGGCGCCGATTGACTGAATGATCAGGAACCGCGCGGGAGGCTGCGGGGTGAACAGAAACACCCATGACAACGGAAACACCGTCACCATGTGGAACAGCGCAAAGCTCGCCAGCGGCGCGAACGCGCCAATGACAATGTTGCGCCCTTCCGCTTTCATCGTTTCCATAACCGGCGCGGGCTCAAGCTCGCGGCTCTCGAATTGCGTCGTGTATTCCGGCGTCACGACGATGCGCAGCCGGGCAAACAGCGCCACGACATTGATCGCGAAGGCGACGAAGAAGGTGTAGCGCCAGCCCCATTCGAAGAAGTCGTCCGACGAGAGATTGGCCACGAAATAAGCGAACAAGCCGCTCGCCACCATGAGGCCGAGCGGCGCGCCGAGCTGCGGGATCATCGCATACCAGCCGCGCTGCCGGTCAGGCGCGCTCAGTGCGAGAAGCGATGCGAGGCCGTCCCATGCGCCGCCGAGCGCCAGACCCTGGCCGACCCGGAAAAGCCCGAGCAGCACTGCCGACGCGGCGCCGATTTCCGTGTAACCCGGCAGGAAGGCCATGGCGACCGTCGAACTGCCGAGCAGAAAGAGCGCAACGGTCAGTTTCACGCCGCGCCCATAGGCGCGGTCGATCGCCGTGAAGATGAAAGTGCCGATGGGACGGGCGACAAAGGCGAGCGCGAAAATCGCGAATGAATAGAGCGTCCCCGCCAGCGCATCGACCTCGGGGAAAATGAGCCGGGGAAACACCAGCACGGATGCGATGGCGTAGATGAAGAAGTCGAAGAATTCCGACGTGCGGCCGATGATGACGCCGATGGCGATCTCGCCCGGGTGAAGCTCACCATGGCCGGCATTCACAAGCCGTGCATCTCGTTCGACGACCGTTGTTGATGAAGCCAATGCACCCTCCAAATGCATGGCCCGATTCCGGTCCTAAGGACGGCCATCGGGCGACCCACATGTCTCCGCGCCTTTCGCCGCCGGCGGCCCGGCAGCGACTCATTCAAGGCGTACAGAGCAGTTGCACAATAACACCTATGCTGCAATGCAGCTAATTATTGCAGCAACATGCCATATAATTAGCATTGCATTGCTGAATACCAGCCATACCATCTATGCTGCACTGCAGCTAGACATTAATGTTGCGCTGCATTAAAGCGGCCATGCTGGGGCGCGGCAAACATCGGACAATGGATCGCCCGAACCGTTAACAGGACCTGCCTTGAAGCGCCTTCGCATCATCGCCCTGCTGCCTCTCTTTACCCTGTTAGGTGGTTGCAATCTGGTGGTCCTGGATCCGTCCGGGGATGTCGCCGCCCGGCAGCGCGACCTCTTGATCGAATCCACCGGCTTGATGCTGCTGATCATCGTACCGGTCATTGCCCTGACGCTGCTCTTTGCCTGCCGCTATCGGGAATCAAATAAGGCTGCGACCTACGCGCCTGACTGGGATCATTCGACCCAGCTTGAACTCGTCATCTGGGGCGCGCCGCTTCTCATCATCATCTGCCTTGGCGCGATGACCTGGATGGGGACACATCTGCTCGATCCCTATCGGCCTATCGACCGTCTCGCCTCCGGGCGATCGCTCGGCGGCTCGAAGGCGCGCATCGAAGTGGACGTCGTCGCGCTCGATTGGAAGTGGCTGTTCATCTACCCGCAATACGGCATCGCGACGGTCAATCAACTCGCCGCGCCGGCGAACCGCACCATCGATTTCCGCATCACCTCTTCGTCGGTAATGAACTCTTTTTCCATCCCTGCGCTCGCCGGCCAGATCTACGCCATGCCGGGAATGGAAACGACGCTTTATGCGGTGATGAACCAGACCGGGACTTATGACGGCTTCTCGGCCAATTACAGCGGCTCGGGCTTCTCCGGGATGCGCTTTGCCTTTCGGAGCCTCGGCAACGACGACTTCGACAAATGGGTCGCTCAGGTGAAAGCAGGCGGCGGCTCACTCGGCCGCAACGACTATCTGCAGCTCGAGCACCCGAGCGAAAACGAGCCGGCGCGCGGCTACGCGAGCATCGATCCCGGCTTGTACAAGGCGATCCTCAATGAATGCGTCGAGCCGGGAAAAATGTGCCTCAATCAGATGGCCGCCATCGACGACAAAGGCGGCCTTGGACTCGCCGGCATCAACAATGTGTTGCCGCTCGAATACGACAAATATGCCCGGCGCGGCGCTTTAGGCCCCGAGGCAACTTACGTCGCGGGCCTCTGCGATCCCGATCACCCGACGGGAGAAACTGCGGCTGTGACAACAGCCGACACGCCGCAAGCTTCCTCCGTAGCGACGTCGCCCGCAAACGACTTACCCCTTCGCGGCGCAGGATTGCCACGCCCGCCGTTTGCGACCTTCCTCGGCTCGCCGACGCCGCAGCGGCCCACATCCACGTCCCTGCCGGCGCTGCCGCCGGAAACACCGGCTACGCCGGGCCGGCCATCCAACACCTGAAATAGATCGCGCGCGATATGTTTGAAAACAACGCCACAATCCTGAAATTCATCTTCGGCCGGCTCTCGCTGGATTCTTTCCCGTTCCACGAGCCGATCCTGGTTGCGACCTTCGTCGCAGTGGCGATCGGCGGCACGGCAGTCCTTGGCGCCCTCACTTATTTCCACCTCTGGGGCTATCTGTGGCGCGAGTGGTTCACCTCAATCGATCATAAGCGCATCGGCATCATGTATATGGTGCTCGGCATTATCATGCTGCTGCGTGGTTTTGCCGACGCGCTGATGATGCGGGCGCAACAGGCAACAGCCTTCGGCGGCTCGGACGGTTTCCTCCCCGCGGATCACTACGATCAGGTCTTCACCGCCCACGGTGTGATCATGATCTTCTTTGTGGCGATGCCGATGATCGTCGGGCTGATCAACATCGTCGTGCCGCTGCAGATCGGCGCGCGCGACGTGTCGTTTCCTTTCCTCAACAATTTCAGCTTCTGGATGACAGTAGCCGGCGCGGTCATCGTCATGATCTCGCTGTTCGTCGGCGTGTTCGCGCGCACCGGCTGGCTCGCTTATCCGCCATTGTCCGAATACGCCTACAGTCCCGATGTCGGCGTCGACTATTACATCTGGGGACTTCAGGTCGCCGGCCTCGGCACGCTTTTGTCCGGCGTGAATTTCGTCTGCACGATCGTGAAATTACGCGCGCCCGGCATGACCATCATGAAGATGCCGATTTTCACCTGGACCGCGCTCTGCACCAACATTTTGATCGTTGCCGCCTTCCCGGTGCTGACCGCCGTGCTCGCGTTGCTCACGCTCGATCGTTATGTCGGAACCGATTTCTTCACCAACGACTTCGGCGGCAACCCGATGATGTACGTGAATCTGATCTGGATCTGGGGCCATCCGGAAGTTTACATCCTCATTCTGCCGGCCTTCGGCGTCTTTTCCGAAGTGACTTCGACCTTCTGCGGCAAGCGGCTGTTCGGCTACACGTCGATGGTCTACGCCACCGTCGTCATCACCATTCTGTCTTACCTCGTCTGGCTGCACCACTTCTTCACGATGGGCTCCGGCGCCAGCGTGAATTCGTTCTTCGGCATCACCACGATGATCATATCGATCCCGACCGGCGCCAAGATGTTCAATTGGCTGTTCACGATGTACCGCGGGCGCATCCGCTTCGAACTGCCGATGATGTGGACGATCGCCTTCATGATCACCTTCGTCATCGGCGGCATGACCGGCGTGCTGCTGGCCGTGCCGCCGGCCGATTTCGAACTGCACAACAGCCTGTTCCTGATCGCGCATTTCCATAACGTCATCATCGGCGGCGTGCTGTTCGGCATGTTCGCAGGCATCAATTACTGGTTCCCGAAGTCTTTCGGTTTCCGGCTCGACCCGTTCTGGGGGAAACTCTCGTTCTGGTTTTGGGTCACGGGCTTCTACTTCGCCTTCATGCCGCTTTATGTCCTCGGCCTGATGGGCGTGACGCGCCGGTTGCGCGTGTTCGATATCCCCTCGCTCCATATCTGGTTCATTATTGCAGCCTTCGGCGCACTTCTGATCGCGGCCGGCATCGGCTGTTTCCTGATCCAGATCGGCGTCAGCGTGCTCAAGCGCGAAGAGCTTCGTGACACGACCGGGGATCCGTGGAACGGCCGCACGCTGGAATGGTCGACCTCCTCGCCGCCACCGGCCTACAACTTCGCGTTCACGCCGATCGTGTACGGCATCGACGCCTGGTGGGACATGAAGGAGCGCGGCTATCACCGGCCGCTCACCGGCTTCAAACCGATCGCCATGCCGCGCAATACGCCGGTCGGAATTATTCTCGCCGGCCTCTGCGTCGCCTTCGCATTCGGCATGATCTGGTACATGTGGTGGCTCGCCGCGCTCAGCTTCGTCGCGGCGCTGACGGTCGGCATCGCCCACACCTTCAATTACAAGCGCGAATACGACCTTCCTGTGGACGATATAGCCCGCGCGGAAAGCGAGCGGACCCGGCTTCTCGGGGCGCAGGCATAACATGACAAGTTTGGCTGTAACCGGCGACGCCTTCGTCGCTCCCGCTGACACCGCGACCGAGGCACCCGGCACCCTGACGGCGTCGCAAAGCACCGCCGAAGCATCGATTTTCTACGTCCTGGACGAGCATCCGCACCCCGCGGGCTACAGCACCATGCTCGGCTTCTGGCTCTACATCATGAGCGACTGTTTGCTCTTCTCGGTGCTGTTCGCGACATATGGCGTGCTTGGCGGCAACTACGCCGCGGGGCCGTCGCCGAAGGACCTGTTCGATCTGCCGTTGGTCGCCGTCAACACGTCGATGCTGCTACTGTCATCGATCACCTACGGCTTCGCGATGCTGGCCATGCAAGATAATCGCGTCGGCCGCACGCAGATGTGGCTCGCCGTTACCGCTTTCTTCGGGCTTTGCTTCATCGGCATCGAGCTTTACGAATTCGCCGACTTCATTCGCCAAGGCGCGACGCCGCAGCGCAGCGCGTTCCTGTCGTCGTTCTTCACCTTGGTCGGCACGCACGGCCTGCACGTCACCACGGGCCTCGTCTGGATGGCGACGCTGATGGTTCAGGTCGGCCAGCGCGGCCTGATCGAGGCCAACCGACGCCGGCTGATGTGCCTGAGCATGTTCTGGCACTTTCTCGACGTCGTCTGGATCGGCGTCTTCACCTTCGTCTATCTGATGGGAATGCTCCGATGAATTCCGACGCGCATGTCAGTCACGGTGCCGGTCACGATGTGGCTCACGATGCCGCCCATGATGGGCACGGCGACGGCCACCAGACCCACATCACGCTCGACGGCTACCTGATCGGCTTCGGCCTCTCGGTCATTCTGACCGCGATCCCGTTCGGGCTGGTCATGTCCGGCGTCCTCGAAAGCAAGACGGCGACGGCGCTGGCGATTACAATCCTCGCCGTGGCGCAAATCGTCGTCCACATGGTCTATTTTCTGCACTTGGATACGAGATCCGAGGCCGGCTGGAATATGATGGCGCTGATCTTCACCGCCGTGATCTTGATCATCGCGCTGACCGGCTCGCTGTGGATCATGTACCACCTCAAGGCGAACATGGCGCCGATGAATATGAGCACGCTGCCCTAAACGATTTATTTTCTAAGGGATAAAATCAGTAGTCGAACGGTAAAACTACCTAAAGTTCGTCGGCAACAATCGGCCGATTTTTGCCCTGACGACCATCCATAGCCTCGCACGGCGAGGAATCAAAAATACCGTCAGACCTATATCAACTGCCGACGGTTATCCCCGCTCGGCGCGGCGTGCCGGTCTTTTCATTAGTTTCATTAGATTGACTCAATCGATCGCACGACGCGGATCAGCCGTCTGAATCCTTCGTCGTCACTGCTTCCCTTCCATCGATTCACAAATTGGCAGACCACCTGTAGGTTCCCGGCCTCGTAGTGCCCATTGCTGTCAATCCTATCGAGGGAGCAAAGCATCTCTGCATCCTCGTATTCGCCATCGTATTGGAGTGTTAGGCCGGTGACTGCGCACTGACCTTCTTGCAGTTCAAGGAGATCAATCAAATATTTCTCGAGTTCCTGCTGCGATGCGAACCGGAGTTCTTTGTTCTTCATCGTTCGAAGAACCTGCTGACCGTTCGCACCTGCGACGGTGTCGCGCGCTCTCATCGCCATCCGCGCGGCCGCGCGTTGCTTGGCATTGAAAATTGTTACAACGCCGCGCTTTCCGTGCGCCTTTTCAGCTTTCGATTTCCAATCGGCTCGTGAGTGCCAGGGCGACAAGTCGGCACCACCGATCAGGGCGAGCGCGTAGGACGCGTTGTCGTCGCCGAGCTGCTGAAGGGTGCCTTCCGTGAAGAGGAATTCGCGCGCCCTCGGGTGCAGGCCATTCCAATCGAGACGGTTGCCCTCCCGGTTCTTGTCCGACCAAGGCGCGCACGGCTTATGGCAGACGATCACGTTGCGTTTGTCACCGACCGGCTCAACCTCAGGTTCGAATGTAGGCGGATCAGACCGGGATGTCGTCCACCAAAACTGGTCCTTTTCTCGATGAATCCAGATGTCACCATTCGTTTGAGCGATGGTGGTCATCAAGTTGAACCAGCGCGAAGCCACAGGTCTTGTCGGTGCAATGCCTGCCGCCGTCTTTCCTTTCATGCGCGATTGAATGTAGGCCTCACGGTTGCCGGATTCCCAGAAACCCTGCACTGCAACGTCGTTCATCGTCGCAATCGTGCCGCGGGCTTGGCAAGCAGGCCACTCGTAATTTTCACGGCCAAAATTTGCGATAAAGACTTTCATACGAGATTATAACCTCCCGGCGCGCGTTAAGAAAATATCAACAGTGGTAGTTGCCGCGGTGTAGTGAAACGCGACGTTTCACGTATCGCTGCCTCTCACGAATCGTCATGACCGCGTTCCATCAGCACCTATTCCTATCATTCCCACAGAATAGTCTTTGGCGGCTACTCGTCGCCTCATGGACGACGTGACATCGCCCATTCGGCTTACTCACGAACAGTCATTGTTGCAGACTGGGCAGCAGATACTTGCGCCTTTTCCGGCGACTCGCCTTTCGGCAAACTTGCAAGCCATTTGGCACGCAAGGCAGATGGCCGGCCGGGAAACCTCTCATCCAAAAAAGCTGCACCAGCGACGCGGTCGATCCGGAAGCTGCGGAAGTCGCGGCGCAACTCGCACCAGCCGATAAGAAGCCGGACCGCGTCGTGATATCCGACGACGATCGGCCAGATGACGCGCTCGGTTTTGCGGTTCTTGCCATCGAGATAAGTGAGCGCGATCTTTCGGCCTAACCGAATCCAGGCGCGCGCCCGCGCCACGCCGAGCCCGTCAGGCGGTATCTTCCACGCCGGCGGCGTGCGCGCGCCCGCATCGAGGACGAGCGGCCGCAGATTATCCGGGATTGTCGCCGCAATTTTCGCGATGAGGTCGCGCGCGGCGCGGGCGAGCGCCGCATCGCCGTGACCCGAGACCCATTGGGCGCCGAGCACGGCCGCCTCGACCTCTTCCGTCGTCAGCATCAGCGGCGGCAGATCGAAGCCGCCCTCCAGCACATAGCCGAAACCGGCCTCGCCGCGGATCGGCACCCGCTGGCCGATAAGGGCCGAAATATCCCGATAAATCGAGCGTTTCGAGGTTTCAAGCTCGGCGGCAAGGTCGGCTGCGGTCACCGGCCGGGTCGAACGGCGGAGGACCTGGATGATCTGAAACAGGCGATCGGCGCGGCGCATGGATCGACCATAACGGTCGCATGCTGACAGCATGGTGGCAACAGCCCTGCCGTAGGGTCCGCGTCGAACAATTGAGGGAGTTACGACGATGCTGAAGACCTATCACGGCAGCTGCCACTGCGGCGCCGTCCGCTACGAGGCGGATATCGACCTCGCCGCCGGCGCCGGTAAATGCAACTGCTCGATCTGCACCAAGACGCGCAATTGGGGCGTCATCATCAAGCCGGACGCCTTTCGGCTTATTTCCGGAATCAATGAGGTGAGCGATTATCAATTCGCCACCAAAAGCAGCCACCATCTGTTCTGCAAACATTGCGGAGTGCGGTCATTCGCACGCGGCCATGTGCCGGAGATCGGCGGGGACTATGTGTCCATACAATTGGCGACGCTCGATGACGTCACGCCCGAGGAACTTATCGCGGCGCCGGTCAAATACGCCAATGGACGAGACAATAATTGGTGGAACGCGCCTAACGAGACACGCCATCTTTGAGATGCAAGTGCCTCGCGCTCACTTCTACTCAATCGCGCCGGCTGTCTCGTCCCAATGACCGATGAAGTTATATATGAAGTTGCCACCGCCCAAGCGGAATATGCTTTGTTCTGCCAATCAAGCTGAGCACGAGAACAATCTCGCTGACAATCCAGCCAATGGATTCAATAGGCTCTTCATCGACATGCCGAGCGTCATAAAGCAGCGTGAGGTGCGGGGTGAAATTCGAACATTCCCGCGGCCGAAGCCCGACCTCGCGCATCGCCCTGCAGAGCGATGTATGAAGTCGCACCAATCCAACCACGCCATCATCTCCGACGAGAACCAAAGGGTGATGACCCGGCCGGTTCGAAAAGCTTCTTACGCAATTAAAGGAAACCCGAAACGGCGAAGCTGTGACGATCGACGCCGCTTCCTGTGCTCTGGCAACGACAGTTCGTGAGACGACGTCGCGATCGAAGCCGTATAACGAGCAATGGAATCTCGTTGGAAGAAGCGGACGGCCTTTGAGCTTATATTCGCCGCGCAAATCTTGGGCGATTAGCGCAATCCGGCCCGCAGTCTGCGGGTCGGGAAAGACCGAAAAGAACAGCCCTATCGGCGCTCCCGGTTCGGATGACATCAATGATGGTTGATCTAACGCAAACAGCATCCGCGGAACATAGCAAGAACATGCGCAAATGAAAAGCTCGTGTGACGTGAAATTGAGACGCTGAAAATGCTACTCCCACTCAACTATTCTCGGCCATTGTAACGTACTGAATTATACCTCGCACAGCGCGCACGAAAGCATCGAGGCAGTCCATCAAGTCATGCGCGTCCGCCAGAAATGAGAGAAGATCGGCGGCGAGAACGCGCCCTTTAGGTAGATGAAGTTATCCCAGGCGCACGATGATGCATTCGACATGGGCCTGGTAGTGCACCTCAGCGGCGCCGCCGCTCAGGATGCAGAAGGTAAGGACGATCGTGGTGATCTAATAGGCGATGCTTCTGGCTTTCAACGCCGGGCCGCCAAGCTTTGACTTGTTCCGAAGAGCTTCAGTCTATCCGCGCCAAGACCTGCTCCAGGTTTGCAAAGAACTGCGGCCACCCGTATTTGGCGCCCTGGTAGGCCTGCTGCTGATCCGGCCGGAAGCCCGACTGCTCCATGCGCAGGTGGGTCCCCGCGCTCGTAGGGGTGAGAGTCCAAGTGACGACACTCCCGAGACCATAGGCACCCCACGTGTAAGACAGCGTTTTGTTCGGCTCGACTGCCAGGACCTGACAGTCGACAGCGCCCCAGTCTGCGCGAAGATTGAAACTGTGGCCTACGACAGGCTTAAAATCGTTCTTCATCAGCCACTCCTCGATCAGGTGTGGCTGCGTGAGCGCGCGCCATATCTTTTCCGGCGGATAAGATATCTCACGTTCGACAACGACGGAGAGCGTTTCGGTCGCGGGTTTGCTCATTGGTCCATCCTTTTGAGCAGATATTCAAGGTGGTCGAACCGGCTCGTGAAACCGGCTAAATGACCCGCTCCTCAAGCGCTCTTTGGTTTCTTCTGAGAGCGGACGGAGCCAGCGGTAGCTCGCACCGACGTGTTCAGTGCCACGGCGGCGCGAATGAGCGCCTTCAACGCCTTTTCATCAATCTTGCCGCCCTCATGGAAATCGATGGCACGCCTGGTGTTGCCTTCGAGGCTGGAGTTGAAGAGGCCTGAAGGGTCCTCCAACGAGGCGCCCTTGGCGAAGGTCATCTTCACGACATTCTTGTACGTCTCACCGGTGCAGATTATTCCGCCGTGCGACCACACCGGAACCCCTCTCCATTTCCACTCCTCGACCACTTCGGGGTCGGCCTGCTTGATGAGAATTCGAACCCGAGCGAGCGTCTCGCCCCGCCAATCACTCAGCTCATTGATTCTCGCATCTATCAGCTGAGAGGGAGAGTCTCCTCCTTTTCCTTCCTTCGAGCCGCCCGACTTTTTGGACGTCCTTTTGGCAACGACGGAGAGCGTTTCGGTCGCGGGTTTGCTCATTGGTCCATCCTTTTGAGTAGATCTTCGAGATGGCCGAACCGGCTTTGCCAGAAGCCGGCCATTTGGCTTGTCCAGTCGATCAGCGGAGCCAAGGCGCCGAGCTGCGCGCTATAGTGCGTCTGGCGACCTTCGTGGCGGTCGCGTACCAGACCAGCGAGTTTGAGAATGCCCAAATGCTTGGATACGGCGGGCTGCGAGACGCCCGATTGATCGGTCAGCGCTCGTACGGTCTGCTCCCCGTCGCGGCACAGCCGTTCGAAAACTGCACGGCGAGTTGGGTCGGCGAGGGTCTTGAAGAGGATATCGGGGGTGCTGAGCATGTGCAATCGATAACCCATGAGCGATTGATCAGATCAATAACTTCTGAGCTATGGGTCAGTCAAGGACGAAAAGCTATTCGAAATGGCCGACGGCCAGAAATTGTGACTACCGTTCGGAAACGGCGCGGTTTCAGCCTCTATCGGCATCGATCTGTTGATTCTTTGACGCCGCGTTCCCGGCCTTGAGCGAGCAGCAGTGCGCAAAAAGACCGTTACCACGCTATCGCGATTGATGTCTCTTCGGCAACGATCTGCCATCGCGGCGACGATGGACGTCTGCGATGGCAGAGCAATCTAAGATACGGCCGCATCGCCGACGAAGGCCCGAGCCGCCTTGGACTGAGGACGTACCAAAAAATAGAATGCGGCGATGTGCGTGATCATCAGCAGCGGCACGTAGATGATCGGAATCGCGTAGGTGGCGCCCAGCTCCTCCGCGTGCGCAGGAAGGTTGACCTGGATGGCGTGGTAATAGTCGACGATGAGGTCGACCGTCCCCACGAGATTGAAGGCGACGACGAACGGCCAGAAGAGCGGGCGTATCCTCACCGTGAGAAGCGCCAGCATGGCCAGCACCCCGGTTGCGAAGTCGCCGTAGGCGGCGAACACGGCGAAGCCAGCGGGCAGATTGGGACTTACGACGCCTGGAAGGATGAAGACGAGCCCGAAGAAGCGGAAGCTGTGCAGGGTGGCGATGGCGCGCTGCGCGCTAACCCGATCCATCGACTTGAGCCAGGGCCAGATGTACGCGCCGAAGCAGAGCAGCCACGCGAGATATCCTAAAGCGAGATGTATTCGGAAGAGGGTCTCCGTGGACATTTGGCCTCCTATCGGCTGTTGATCGGCGCTGCCTCGAACACCGCGGTCAGGATGCCGAACCGGCCTTCTATGAGATTTCGTCCCAAGTTCGCGGAAAGCTGCGCGAAGTCCGGTCCCATCACCACGCCGAGATTTGGCGAAGGCGGCGGCCCTGACGCGCGTAGCTGGGCGATCCAAGCCTTCGCGGCCTCGGTGTCGTCTTGCCATGCCAGCGTGCGGAAACCGGCTGGTTCGATCGCCTCGCGCGTCGCGGCGGCTGTTAGGAGGAAGCTCGTTGCCGGCGTTCGCGCCCAGGGGACGGGATAGTGCGGCTGACCGCCGTTCAACACGACATCGAAGGTCGCAAACCTGCCGCCTGACTTCAGCACGCGATGGATCTCCCGGTAGAGCCGGGCCCGGTCGGAGATGTTCATCGCCACATGCTGCAGCAACACGACGTCAAAACCGCCGTCGTCAAATGGAAGCTCCAGCGCGCTTGCGGTCTGAAACGACACCTGCCCGCTCTGTCCCGTGCGCTCTGACAGATAGCGCGCGGCATCCACGAATGGCTCGCTGAGGTCGACGCCCGTAACCCGGCAGCCATAGGTCGCAGCCAGAAAGCGCGCCGGTCCACCGACACCCGAGCCGACATCCAGAACCGACGTGTCGGCAGAAATTCCAGCCAACTTGGCAAGCTCGGCGGTTGCTGCAAGCCCGCGGGTGTGAAACTGGTCGAGGGCAGCGAGTTGCTGGGGCGTGAGCCGCTGATCCTCCGGCCCGAGGGCAGTGAGCGCCGTCTTCAGCCGCTCGGTCAGGCCGATCGCGCGATAGTGGTCGCGCACGCCGTCGATTAAATCGGTCATTGCAAGGTTCCTCTTAGCCTTCAGGTGGTTGTCGCGTATCTTGGATCTCGACGTCCGCGTGACTTCTGATTTGCAGGTCAGATGTACGACCGCTTCCAGCGAGCGACAATTCGCTATAATGTTGATAGGCTATGAAGCAGAACTTCACAGTCAGGCACGGTGCGCTCGACGGCGTGGAGGCGTTCTTGAGCGTCGCCCAGCACCGCAGTTTTCGCAAAGCGGCTGCGGAACTCGGGGTGACACCATCGGCGATGAGCCAAGCAGTACGCGCCCTCGAGGCACGTGTCGGCGCAGCACTCTTCATACGCACAACGCGCAGTGTCGGCCTGACGGAAGCCGGTGAGCGGTTCCTTTCGCGCGCAAAGCCGGCCTTCGAGGAGCTGGTCGCCGCAAGCGAAGTTGCGCGTGACCTTGGGCAGCGACCGGCCGGACTGTTGCGTCTCACGGTGCCGCGGGCGGTGGTGCCGATCCTGCTGGAGCCGCTGATCGCATCCTTCTGCCAAGCCTATCCCGAGGTCGAGGTGGAGATCGCCGCAAGCGAGGAACTGGTCGACCTCGCGGCCGGAGGGTTTGACGCCGGCATCCGGCTCGGCCAGTTCATCGCAGCAGACATGGTCGCGGTCCGGCTGACGCCGCCGTTCTCGTTCGTGGTCGTCGGCAGTCCCGATTATCTGCGCCAACGGAAGCGGCCGGAGCGCATCGACGATCTGCGTCAGCACGCTTGCCTGCGCATGCGCCGCTCGAACGGATCGATCGCGCCTTGGTCCTTTGTCGACGGCAACAAATCAGTCGAGGCCATCGTCTCGGGACCGTTGATCGCCCACGACTACCCCACGCTCATCGGAGCGGCAATCCAGGGTGTGGGACTTGCGCAGGTGCCCGGCCCGCTCGCGAAAGCGCCGATTGCTGACGGCCGATTGCAATCGCTACTCGCGCCTTTCGCCGTCACGATGCCGGGAGTTTTTCTGTACCACCCGAGCAGACGTCAGGTCTTGCCGAAGCTGCGCGCCTTCATCGAGCACGTCAAATACCGGAGCGCTCAGGCTCCGCGCGAGCGAACAATTGCGCGGAGGTTGCACGAGCGCGATGGCGCAAACAGCTCTTGATGACTGCAAGCGGCGCGCAAAATGGCGATCATCTGAGCCGACAATGCACGAGTACGATGTTTTTCAGCGCCAGTTCCTCTGCAAGGTCGACATTGCGCACGACTCGGGCCAGACTCGCGATCAGCCTGGCCCGTTCAATGCGAAAAATCGCTTCGATCGCCTGGTGCGTCTCGCCTGCAGTCATGCCGCCTTGTCGGCCAAAGCCATAAGGGAGGCAAGCAGGCTGCGGCCGACACTCTCAGTTGCCGCTGAGCTTGCCGCGCGTCCGGTCATGGATTTCCGGGACCTCCGGCGTCAGAGTCTCATCGCAAATCAGCCATCTCGTACAGCGGCCGGATTTCGATCTCGCTCGGTCCCGGCATGGGATTGGGGCAGCGCTTCACCCAGGCGACCGATTCCCACGATTCGAAATCTGCTCGGTTTCGACCACTATCGACATCGGTCGGACGATCTTTCGCAATCTCCAGCGAAAATGGCGTCATCGGCTTTGCCGAGAAAAGACCGTCAGGCTCGACGGCGACAACCTGATTCTAGAACTCAGCAGAGGCCCCATCCAACTCATTTGCTCGCGACCGAAGCAGTCATGCGTTCAGCCGCCGCCGTTCATCACACAATTTTACCCCGCAAGCTGTCCGCGAGCGCCGAAAGCGCATTGGCAAGTTGTCTCGCGGTTTCCGGCGGCGGCAGCGGCATTTTGAGGTTTTGCGCGCCGGTCGCCGGATCCCGCTCGATCCATGGATGCGCCGGAGCGCTGGGATCGTTGGCAGCCGCCAGCGCGGCAATAAATTGCGCGCCGACCTGCACCAGGGCTTGCCACGGATCGGGACCTGAATCGCGCGATGACGCTCCAGCCCCATCAGTCCGCGCGATCACCGTCTCGCCAGCGCCATCATTCACATCCGCATTTATATCTTCCCCGGATCCGGCGTCATCAGCAGTGACGATAGTCCTCACTTCCTCAGCCGACGTCACGGCCTCACCCTCACCCATGCGCCCAGTGACGTTTTCCACTTCCTTCATGAAGCGGCTAAGGCGCGAACCGCCGAGCGAAATCTCGCCGCTGCCGCCGTCGAGAATTCCTGCCGACAAGGAGCGTTTGAACGCCAGCACCGAAAGCATACCCTCCTCGATGGTGCCCTTCGCCACGAAATTGATGACCCGCACCGGACGTTTCTGGCCCATGCGATGAATGCGCGCGATACGCTGTTCGAGGACCGCCGGGTTCCACGGCAAGTCCATGTTCACGACGGTCGAAGCATGCTGCAGATTGAGGCCGGTGCTGCCGGCATCGGTGGACAGGAACACGCGACAGGCAGGGTCGTCACGAAACCGCTCGACCAATGCCGGCCGTTTGTCCGATGGCACGCCGCCGTGGAAGCTGACGTAGCCCAGTTCACGCGCTTCGAGGCGACGGATGACGATGTCATGGGTCCGCGTCCATTGCGAAAACACCACCGCCTTGGCCTCGGGCTCGGCGAACAAATCCTCGAACAATGCCGCCAATTCGTCAGCTTTGACGCCGTGGTCGGTTTCCTGGTCCAGCAGATAGGTGCTATTGCAAGACATGCGCATGTTCTGCAGGGCACAGGTCATCCGCCGCTGATCCTTGTCCGACAGAAATCTGGTTTTGCGCCAGCGCTGAACGATTTTCGCCACCACGTCGGCGTTTTCCTGGTGATAAAGCATCTGCATCTCGGTCATCGGCACCAGTAGGTTCTGGTCGGTCCGGCTGGGCAGTTGCCGCAGCACCTCGGATTTGCGCCGGCGGATCATGACCGGCGCTAGCGTTTGGCCGATCTTCTCGAGGCCCGTATAGCCGGTGACGCGCCCGGCTTCGTCCTTGACCTGATGCTCGTGCAGCAGCTTCCAGGTCGGCCCCAGCCGGTGCTGATCGACGAACTGAACGATGGAGATCAATTCTTCCAGCTTGTTTTCCAAAGGCGTCCCGGTCAGCACGATCGCATAGGCGCTATCGATGCGCTTCAAGGCGCGTGCCGCGATGGTGTTCCAGTTTTTCACCCGTTGTGCTTCATCGACGATCACCAGTTCGGGCGCCCAGGCGGCGATCAGATCGAGATCGGGCTTGAGTTTCTCGTAGTTTGTGATCTTGCAGAAATCGTCCAAGGCGTAGTCCCTCTGCCGCTGCGCCCGACCGCCGTTAATGACGCGCGCCGCATTTTCACCTTGTCGCCCCGAGAAGCGCGCGATCTCGCTTTGCCACTGGTATTTGAGCGAGGTCGGGCAGATCACCAGCACTTTCGAGACGCCAAAATGCCGCGCCAGTATTTCGGTCGCGGCGATTGCCTGTATGGTCTTGCCTAATCCCATATCGTCGCCGATCAGGGCTCGGCCAACCCGCACCGCGAACAGCGCGCCCTCGGCCTGATAAGGATAGAGTGGTACCTTCAAGAGCGCCAACAGCTTGGGATCGGCAGCGCCGCGTGGAAACAGCTGCTCGAGCTTTGAAGCCCGATGGTCCGCATCTCGCCGTCCGGCAATGAAATCGAGCGCATCGTCATAGGCACGGAACTCGTGACCGGACTTCAACGCCGTGGCCGTGAAAGACTCGAGGTCGCCGAAGCGATCGTCCGGCAGCATCCCGTCGCGTTGGGCGTCGAACAAACCGGCGGCGACCTTGCGCATCGCCGGCGGGCAATCCGTTCCGGCGCGAAAATGCACGCTGCGTTTGCCTTCATTGCGCAGATACAGCTCAGAAAACGCGGGCTGGTAGCCGCGCGCAAACGCCGTCTTCGCGCCGCGCTTTTTCTCCAGCCGGGCAAGGGTGAATTCGATGTGCTTGCAGGTGCCCAATTTGCTGGTAGCGTAATCGGGGCATGAGCAGAAATTGCCGCCCGGCCCCAAGCCTCGAATTGCCACGCGATAGCTCGATTTCGAAACAGGATTGCTGACGCGAAACTCGGAGAAGAACGGTTCGCTGCTCAGATTTTCAAGCCCGAAGGCCTGCTCGCGGCCGAACTGGCGGCGCAAGCCACGTTGCCACTCCACCGCCGATAGATCGGCGGGCGCATGGGTGCGCGAGAGCTTAGGTTCCTTTTTCCGCTTGGTCGCGGAATTCGGGTTTCGGCGCTTGGATTTCATCGAGGTACATTCCGTTCAGAAAAAGTCTTTCGCGATACACTATCCGCTTGGTGTCAATCTCCGCTCAGCCAGGTCTTCATGGAGTAGGCTCTTCAGGTGGTCGCCGTCCTCGTCTCACGCGTGGCACCAACGACTTGTCACTGGATTTCCAAGCCTTGACATTCTGCGCCTTCCATCGCAACGCCGGACAGGCTTCTATCGCGGCGCGCACGGATTCCGGAACGCCCAGAGGGGACGCATCGATCTCGCCCCGATCAAGCACACCGTCCAGAAACGCTCTCTCGCCTACCGTGAACTGAAACAGCGGGGCGAGCTTGTCCCGGCATTCGGCCGTGACGCGCTCGATCCAGGCTGCCGGGCCGCCAAAGGCATCGAAGTAGCGGTTGTGCAGGCACATGGTCAGCTTGCCGGTGATGTCGCCGATCTCGCACCCAATGGCCTCGGGCGAAGCTGTCCGCCAGTCGAAGCTCTTGGCGCTCGCACCGATCATCAAGGTGGCCGCCTTGATCTTCGCCCAGTCGAGATCCGGCATGGCGATGATCCGATGCGCATCGAACAGATCGCGCGCGGTGCGCCGCGTGACGAGCGCGATCATCTTGCCGGCGACAATCTCATGGATATCGAGAACCGGCACGTTCGTGGCTTGGTAGGATCCGATGGCCGCGGAGGGCATGCGATTCACACCGTAAAGAGGGCCGCGGTAGAGATAATTGATATCGATCTCGATGGTCCCCGCCCCGCCCAGTGCGGAGGCATAGCGGTAGATCCATTTGCCGCCGGCATGCTCGGACGGCTCGCGCCGCGCAGCATAGCCCTTCGATTCCATCAGCCGCGCGATCCTGTCCTCCAGTCCCGGCCGGTCGGCGTCCATCTGCTCCTTCTCGATCGCGCCGACGTAGTTGACGTCGATATCGACCGAGAGGCGGTCCAGATCGGAATGGAAGACGTTGAGCGCGGTGCCGCCTTTCAAGGCGATCCGCGGCCCGATCAGCGTGTCGGCGCCAAAGGCATCGAGAATGTCGATCAGGCGGATCACCCGCTCCAATGTCGCGGGCTGAAGCTGCCGCTCGGCCGCGACGTCCTGGAGTGTTTCTCGTGACGCGACCATCACACGCCTTCAAAGGCGGTGTCGACCGCCTCCGCCGGGAGAAGCACACGCCACGGCTTGATAAATACGGCATGACCTGGTTCAGCGCCCAGCGCGTAGTGCTTCGATCGTGGAAGCCGGGCCCGCAGACGCGCCAGAACATCGTCGGTGACGCCGAGCGCGCCGCGCCGCTTCTCGAGCCACCAACCTGAAACCGAGGCGAGCGATCGGTTGCCCAGTAGTTCAACATAGTCGGCGACCTTCGCCGGGGCGAGATAGCGCACCAGATCCAGCGACTTCAGAACTTCCTCGATGCCGCCGGCGAGTTCGGGCCGGTGCAGGACATCGACGATCGTGCGTTCGACTGCGGTCACACGAACCGCCACGCCTTGCCGATCTATGATCATGGTCAGGTAGTCGGCCTTGCTAGCAGCCGCCAAGGCCTTGGGCGGAGTGACGAAGTGGCAAGCCCCGAAGGGCAGGTCCACGCGTTCGGTCCGTCCCGCGCTGATGAGCTGGACTTCGTTGAACTCGGAATAGGCTATGCCATGCAGCTCAAGCGCGGAGTGAAATCCCAAAACGCCATCGGGACGGAGCTTGCTCGCCGCGGCGAAGCGGTCGATCACCATCCGCTCGACCGCCAGGTGGGCCGGCACCGCGGCAAACACCTCGCGACTGACCCGCTTGATGTTGCCGGCCTGCAGATGATGCCTCAGCAGGCTGGTGACATTGGCCGCGCTCGCCGGATGGCCAAAGGCCGCGGCGAATTCAGCCCGGGTGAACACCGGATGAGCAGACAGGAAGCTGGCGGTTTTGTGCTGGCGAGGCTGCATGGAGAATCTATAGCTCTGCGTCAGAATGGGCAATAAATAGCCATTATGACGCAGATTTGTCAACTTCTCCTTCTCCGGCAACAGGCCGCAGGTCGTCCTTTCAGTCGTGAAAAGCGCGCCGAACAGGCTACGAATTACCCACCCCAACGCATCTTATAGAACAAACCGCCCCACGGAAAAGACCGTCAGCGCTATGCGCTCTATCTGACGGTCTTTTGGTTTCGGCTGGCGTGCATTTCAGAAAAGACCGTCAGAAATACCGTCAACCTATCCGGCTAGCGAAGTTAAAAAATGCTCAGCGCTTTACTAATTCTCTTTATAGTTCAATAAGTTATGATAGCTGACGGCGTGACTAATGATCTTATTGCGATCGTCCCATGATCTGCATAACTTATTGAATTATATATATAATTTTCCAGAAACCGTCGCCCCTCACTCCCACTCGATCGTTTCTAGTCATCATAACCCACTGAATTTTAAGCGCAAAATATCTCTTTTGACGGTCTAAATCCGACTGCCAGTCCGTCAAAATTTTTCGCTTTTGATTTCAAAGGGAAATTTGCGCGATTCAAATTCCGCGCGGCTTCGACAACTATCGCTATCGATCGGTCAATTTTCTGCGGATCCTGGCAACGGAGGCCCTTCCGACCCGCCAGAGAAAAAGACCGTCGACCTTATATCACGACGGAATGTTGTCCGCCACGGCGAAGCCGTTAGGCCAACCTGATACGCACGGTGCGGCAGGCTATCTTCGCGTCCGATCGACTCCACGAACGGTAACATTCGGTCAGAGTGATCGCACTCCATGAGGGAATAGCTTGTGCTTCCGTCCTCCCGCTGGAGGATAGCAACTCATGCGAAGGCGTTGGGTGATTCACTTTCAGGTTCGCAACAGACAACTCGGAATATAGCCCGGGTCCTGATATTCGAACAATTGAACCTGCCCGATCGATGTTAGTTGCTGACCAAGGAAAACCGACAGAGCGAAAGGCCCATAAAAAAACAAGCGCGTCATCCGCAGTTGGCGCACTTTCAAGATTTCCCCGAGCCTCTCTCTAACAGCTTGCGCCATCGCACAAGCGTCCCCGGCTCCACCAATCGACTGTGCCCCTTGGTTAGGTGGTGACATAAACACAAACGCGTTCGGGGCGACACCGGTCGCTTCAATATACCGCATAACGTCCTGACGGCCGTCACCGCGAATGTTCAGTCCAAGCACGAGGTCGGTGCCGTCCGATTTGCCTTCGACGATTTCCACTTGCAGAGCATAACCTGCGGTCGGCGTGACGTCAGACCTCCAGTTCTCTCTGGCGGGCGGCTGCGGAATTTCAAATGTCCAGCCACCTACCGCGGGAAAGATGGCACCAATTGCAACACCGGTGGACAACGCACATTTTCCACGCAACCGGATGGTGCGCACTGCACCAACTGTCATGATCTGTTTGCGAAGAGCATCGAGTTGGGGAACAAGGTCATTGTTCCAGGCATCCGACGGCGGCACGCGACGTGCTGCACGATCGAAACTCGCCGTCCAGTCCAGTTCATAGTCAGCAGGCGGTTCGAATGTTTCTCTAGTCCAGTTGTGAATCCAGACCGTCACGCTCGCTTCTTGTGACAAATCCGCCAACACGGCAGATCGCAGAACAGCCTCAAGGGCTGCTTTGTCCATCACGATGCCCTTGCTCGCACTTACTCTCCGAACCAGTTCCGCATAGGCCGGTTGAACCATTGCCCTAATCTTGCTGGCGAACTCGGGATGACTCAGGAGGCGCGCAACGAACAGTTCGAGCGCGCGTTCATCATGCGAAAGGTCACCGTGACCAACCTCAATGAAAACCTTCTCGTGGATGAATTGAACCTGTTCGTCACTCAGGCCATGCTTGCGCATACGCTCGTCGACGTCATCTTTCGTGGAGGCAAGAGCCGAGGCCGCGTCATCGTAAAAAGGCTTTGCGCCACGTAACCTCGCCAAGCCCGTTTCTACCGGCCGTAGCTGAGCAGAAAGGGACGGACATGCGAGGGTGAACTGCTGGTACACGCCCGGCATGCCCGTATCAAAACGGCGGAAGGCTTCGATTACTTCCTTGAACTCACTCGGTGATACCTCATGGTCCTTAGTTTGAATGTGCTTACGCGTCGATCTCCCGTCTTGAAGATAGCGGATGTCGATATCACCCGCGCCTTCAGAAAATAGCTGGTGAAACGCTCCATCTTGGAGCCAGAGCGGAAGATGGCAAACCGCGTACCGCGTCTGAAAATCGAAGCCCTTGCCGCCAACAATGCCTCCCATGGCTGTTGGGGAAACAAGTGAGCCGCTTGCGGCGGTCGGGGACGATGGCGGCTCGGTCATGTCCAGCCTTTCTATTGACCAAAGGTCGAACCGAAGAGCTTGCGCCAAAGCTTTCGGCTCTCAGTTTCATCCGTCGCGTCGAGCGCCTTGCGGGCCGTCTCTGCCGCCGACTTCACTTGATCGAGGAACGCGTCGAAGTCGTCACTCGTCCAGCGCTTAGCCACATTGACCGAGAAATATCCCGGGTCGGGGATTTGAGGCACAATGCCGGTGCCACGGTAGAAGCCGTAACTCGACTGAATGCCCTCTAAAACACTCACTACGGCGCGAGCGTGCGACGACGGCGAACCGATCGTCTGATGAACCAACGTTTCCAAGATATACGATTTCGGCTTCGATTTTTCAGTCGGCAGCCGATCGCGCCAGGCCTTCAACAACTTCACCGTTTGGACGTAGTAACCGTCTGTCGCTTTGTTCTTGTTGGTTGCAGCGGCGATCTGGCCCTTGGGATGGGACTGCACCCATTGCTTCGCATCGCGGTCAGGAATCCACAGTGGGCCCTCATCGGCTGATACTGGCGTTGAGGGTACAATGTCGAGCCACACGCCTTCGGCCGCACTGGCTCCGATTGAGCGCCCCTGCAATCGTGTTTCCTTGTAGTATTTCGAGAGCACGCCTTGTAGCCAGCTGAGAACAACCTCAGGCTCGGTGATAGCGTGGTCGATGTCGATAATGCAAATCACGTCGACATCATTGATATCATGTATGGCAGTGTGTCGGGCGTAAGACCCAGACAGAAACGTGTCCTTGTGGGCGTCCTTCGTATCCTCGTCGGTCTTGAGTTGTTCGCGCACTTTTTCGTGCGCGTCCTTCGCCGCGGTGACGGCGTCGGCATCCGGTTCAAGCGAGCTAACATACGTGGCAAAATCTCCGGGGTGTTCCAACGCTTCACTCCTTTTCCGGAAGCGCTGGAAGCAGCGATGGATCGAGGCCGTAGGACGCCGCTAGGCTCGCAACAAAATCGCCACAGACTGGACATGCCTCGTCACGATCAAAGTAAATGCCGTACCAGCGGTTGATCGTCATCTCATCGCTGCTTTCGCTGAGCGGCGGCAGGTCAGAGTACTGCGTGCCCGGCTCCGGCCGATTGAGCCAGAGATACCACGGTGCATCGAAATCGCGCTTGAGCGTATTCAGGGTCGATGATGTGTCGGCAAGCAGTTCAAGCAGAGCCAGTTTGGCAAGCATATTGGCGATTGGCAGAACGTCGAGTGACAAGCCGGGCTCTACGGCCACCGGCTGGTCCGAGTAAGCGATTTCGCTGGCATCGACTGCCGAAGATACCTCGACGTCTGAGGCCGCCTCTGGCATCGCCGCGACGAAGCATTGATGGCATGGCGAGCGCTTTGGGTGAACCCGGAGAATTTGGCCGCCGTAGGCGCGGCGGAAGGCTCCACCATAGACGGCGGTGACTTTTGCGGCCACGCATAGCTCATTGATCAAGAGCTTGCTTTGGCGGTTGTCAGTGCCGCAAATAACGATATCAGAAGCGCGCACCAACTCACCGATCAGGTCTCGGTTGATAAACCCGGCCTCGATTGGATGTACATCGACCCGCGCGTTTGGGTTTTTCTCCAAGATCAAATCACGGACGACATTCACTTTGGATCGGCCCACCTGGGAGATGCCTCCTGGGTGCCGCACGACGTTGCCGACCGAGAGCCGATCCCGATCCACGAGCAAGAACCGTCCGACGCCGCATTTGGCGAGTTCCACGACAACGTGGGCGCCGCCGGTTCCGAGGCCGATGCAAAGCACGGTCTTATCGTTCAGGATGGTCGTCTCAAGAATGCCTGCGCGCCGCAAAGCCAGCTGTGGTTCGACATCCGCGAAGACGATATCGGACGATTGGAAACTCGGGTCGATCGTCCGGACGATCTGACCACGATACGCCGTGCCCTCGGGGGATACGAACACGTTCTGCTTCGAGGCGGGCGCCTCGGTTCGCTCAAGAAGGATCGCCAGTTCCTCAACCCGCGCGGCCTTATGTTGGTCGAGCACGAACGTCCCGCGGATGGTCGTCGCACTCGCCTGGACGCACAGGTCTGACTGGGTCAATGCGTCACCGCCATCCCAGGAGCTGAACGTGACCGGCAGGGACCCGGCATTATTCAGTTCTGGCCACTTCTCACGCAGCCACGCCGACGAGATGGTAACGACGCCAAACATATCCGCGTCATCCGCGGTGATGTTCAGAGCTTGTGGGGCCTGCGCGCCCTCGGCGACGGCAACGATCGTACGCTTCGTCTTGTCGTAGACGAGCTTTGAGCGGCCGGGCTTGCGCTGCGCAACCGCTTGCATCGCCTCGCGGATCATTTGGCGCTGAACAGGATCGTTGGTGCTCATGCGGCCTCCGCCATGGTGCGAACGAAATCTGCTAAGTCATGGCCCGTGGCGAGGTGCTGTTCATAGGCTTCGAGCCAGATGAGGGCTTTCAAGAACACCTTCTGCAGGACGATGCCCGAATGCCACCGAGCGTCACGCCAATGACAAATCTGAACCCAACCTTGGTCATGCGGTGTCAGCGTATGCATCGCGTGCGACACACCGAGCCGCCAGATCGCCGTGCCATCCGCCTTCAGCAGCGGGTTCGGATCGATGACGTAAAGCGGCGGGCGCTGGGTCGGAAAGCCCGATGGAATCGGGGAGAACAGCGTGTAGTGCCTGCCCGAACTCGATGTCGCGACACCAGATGCAGAATAGCTGTCGTGAGCACGATAGTAGTAAACGCCGAATTGCGAGAAGCCTTCTCGTTCCAGGATTTGATGCTCCAGGGCGAGCCTATTCTGTTGGTCGGTCGTCCACATCACTTACACTCCTTTGGCCATCTTTGCCGCACGAAACACCTCGACAATGCCGGCGACATCCGGAACCACCAGCCCGTCGCGCGTGCTGATGGGTTCCGCGGTGCCAGCCCTGCGGTCGAGCCGATGAACCTCCAACACGCTCATCGGCCACTTCCGGTCGATTGCGAACGCGAGGTGATGCGGCTCCTCTAGCTTGACAACCATGATGTGTCCGAATGCCGTCGCGTGCTGCTCGACTGGAGCACCGCTCGCCTGCTGCAACGCGTCAGCCAAATGCCCCAGCGTCCTCTCACGAGTCATCGCGTCGACGTCCGCCTGTCCTTCAAGCGCTGGCGGGTGGGATTCTTCGCCAATGCGTACGCGTTCGAGGGGCATATCCTCCCAGGCGCGCATGGACTGTTCGGGGAATTCGCCCCGCGTGATCAACGCTTGCCGTACCGGGCTGCAACCGGGAAGAACCTTCACGCGCAGCGCCGTGGGTTCGTCGTTTCCCGACAGGTCATAAACCCACGTATGCACGCGGACGACCGGCTCGTGCTGTGAACCTTCGGTCGTGACGATGATTTCCGCCATGCCCGGGAACTGGTTGCGATTTCCAAGTTGCCGGATGCGCCGGCGATCACCCGAGCTTGGCGCGGAAAGACCAAGCCGGTGATGCGAATGCCAATCCCCAAAGTACCGCAGCGCCCAGTGCGCAGCGAGCGGTTCGCTGAGTTGCCTCAGATAGTCGACGTCAAGCCGGAAGTGCGCATTGTCCCGCTGCGCCTTTGGACCTGCCCTCGTCGCGAGAAAAACCGTGGGATTCCCCTGCCATCTGCCAAAGAGGTCTCCCCCGGTCTCAATGGTCCAGGCTGACGCCTCGGCGGCGATCGCTCTCAATTCGGATTCCCATGTGATCAATACTGCGGCCGCAGTATGCGGACGAACGGAAGCCGTCGGCGCTGCCGCAGGTCGCGCGGTATGCGCGGGTGGCGTCGCTGACTTCCTTGGCCGGCCCCGGCCAAAGAACCTGGCAATGCGTTTGACGACCATGTTACCTCACGCGATCAATATATGACGTCGCCTCAACTGCGAATCGAAGAGCATTTGATCACCCGATCACTGATCTGTTTCGCCATCTCAAGATATCGGCAGAAGGCATTCGCCAACTGAATCTGTCGCGGTGTCCGGCACTCCGCTTCGAAGACCTGCGGTGAGCCGACGAGTATCGACACGCATTTGGCTCGGGAAGTCGCAACATTGAGCCGGTTGAGGCTGTAAAGGAACTCCATCCCGCGAGGCGCGTCCGCATGGCTTGAAGTCGCCATCGAATAAATCGCGATCGGCGCTTCCTGCCCCTGGAACTTGTCCACCGTTCCGACGCGCGCGCCGGGCAGGCCTTGCTGGATCTCGAAGACCTGCGCGTTGTAGGGCGTGATAATGACGATATCGTCTAGGGTGATTGGCTTCTCTTTCCCATCGCGATCGACCCAGGTCGCGTTACCGGCGAGGACCGCCCGCACGAGGCCGGCGACGGCTTTTGCCTCTTCGGGCGAGCAGTTCTGATTTCCACTGTGCGCGACGGGAAGAAAATAGAGACCAGACCCGCTGATCGGCCCCGATCCTTTGATGACCTGCTTCTCAATCCCGGCCTTCGAGCTAAGCTTACCGTCATAGAAGAGCTCGGAGGTGTAGGCGCAGATCGCGGGATGGAGCCGCCAGGTCTCTTCGAGGAACAGTCCCTTGTCCGTGGGAATCGTCCGGTCGCCGCCGAGAATGTGATCGAGCGCCGACACATCGGTGCCCTCCGGGTGACTGCCCTGCATCGGCTGATCCAGCTGCTGCGGATCGCCGATCAGCACCACCGTCTTCGCCGCCTGCGATACGGCGAGCACGTTGGCGAGCGACATCTGCGCGGCCTCGTCCACGAAAAGCACGTCGACCGTTTCGAACGCGTCTGGCCGTGACCACAGCCAAGCCGTGCCACCGCCGACCGAGGCGGTACCGCCGCTCAATGCCGCAAACAGGTCCTCATTTCTCTTGGCGAAGGACAGGCGGTGCTTCGGGTCTTCTACCTCATCGGCCTTTTGGCAGCATTGCAGGTTGATCCCCAATTCGTCGGCCGCCTTGATCGTCGCATCGATCAGGTTGCGGATGACCTTATGACTGTTGGCCGTGATGCCGATTTTCTTGCCGCGGCGCACCAGTTCGCAAATCATCTGCGCGCCAGTGAAGGTCTTGCCGGCGCCGGGCGGGCCTTGGATCGGGAGAACGCCGCCCGCCAGATGGCCGCAGAGCCGAACCGCGGCTTCAACCGTCGTCTCTCCCGCGCGGTGCAGCGGTTCATCGCCAATCCGCGGGCTTCCTCTGAGCAGGAGATCGCGCGCCGCCTGATAGGGCCCATCCCCGCGTACCCCGTGGTCGGCGACATAGTCGCCGATCCGCACCAGCGCCTCAGCCATGACTTGGCCGCCGACATAGCTGTGGGCGAACGCGGCCTGCGGATGGAGCTCGGCGGTGTCCTGGCGCTTCTTGATATCGACCGTGTTGTCTGCAAACGAGATCGTCTCGACCTTGCCGAGTTTGGCGCCGCCGAGATTGCAGAGTTCCTCGCCGCCGCGCATCTCAGTCTCTTGCGGCGGAAAAAGGTAACGATGGATCGGCGCCTTGGCGGTGCCGCCGGCCGCGCCCGCAAAGACGAGACCGGAGAGTCCGGCGCGCTCATCGAGCAAATCCTCGGCCGAGAACGCGGCCAGCCGGAAATACTCCCACCACACCGCCTTTTCTTCCCGGCGGTGCCAATCAACAACGTTTGCCAAGATCCAACGGGCTTGCTGCTCCTCGTCCCGTTCAGCGCGATCTGCCGGAACATCAGCCGTCAGTCTTTCGATCAGCGCGTTGATCTTGATCAGCCAGTCGGTGATCTTCTCGTTCGGCGCACCGTCGCCAGGTTGCGGGCGGGGTACGTCGGTCCCGTCAGCGACCAGCTTCGCCCGGTGCGCTTCGAGCCAATCGCGCAAGACCACGGTGGAACGGCAATCATCCTCGTTGTAGGCGCGGACCACGGCCTTGGTTTCATCAGCAATCGACGGCGCATCGCTGAGCTCGAGATTGGCCTGGACATTGGCAAGCGCGACATTCGCATCGGCCAGAGGCGTTTGGCGTTCGAAGCAATAGAAGGGCTCCAACCGCTTGATCGAATAGCTTTCGACGCTTGCGCGAAGACTGTGGCGCACGACTTGATAGAGATCGACGAACAGACCGGCACGGAGCATCCGGTCGATCTCCTCCTCGCGCGTCGCATAGCGGCCCATCAGGCGCTTGAGGGCCGCCGGCTCGTAAGGGGCGTAGTGGTAGACGTGCAAGCCGGGGAACTGGGCCCACCGCGTCATCACAAAATCGACGAACTTCTCGAAGGCGCGCTTCTCGTCGGCGCGGGTGAAAGCCCAGTCGCCCTCATAGACGAGCGCGCCGTGTGCGTCCTTGAACAGATAGCCGAACAGATATTCGAGCCCGTGCTCGCCGACAAACGGATCGCCTTCGAGGTCGAGAAACACATCGCCGTCCGAGGGATCGGGTAGCCGCGTGAGCCCGAAGCCGGTCTCCACCGGCAGCAGCTCGAATTTCCCAACCCCTTCCGTGCGGGCCTCGACCACGATCCGCGCCTGCTCGCGGATGCGGATATAGGAATCGGCCGAACCGCGATCGGGCTTCCACTCGAGCGGCAAGGACATGCCGGCCAAACCTTGCACCGTTGCGATGTCGCGCGCCTTCAGCTCATTGATCTGAATCTTCGAGATGCCGGCAACGAGGCAGAGATGATCGTCATCGCGGCGACGCTTGTCGCAAGCCTCTCGCCAACGGCAGATATCGCAATGCTCAATTGGATCGGGGTAGGTGTCATCTGTCGCCGGCGCTGCCATGGCCGTCAGCAATGCGCGCTTCACCTTCCGGAAATACGCCGCATAATCGGCGAAGCGATATTGCTGCGGCTGAAATTCCGACCACGGCGCGACGACATACATGTATTCGGGCGCAAGGCCCTGCATGGCGGCAAGCAGGTCGGCATAGAGACAGAGTTGCAGGACCGTCCCGGCTTTCGTTTCGCGTGCGAGCTTGGTGTCGACCGGCTCATAGGACCAGCCGCCCAGCGCGCTCGATACTTCGACGCGGCGCAGTATGTCGGCACGTCCGTTCCAGCCTTGATGCGCGAGCGCGGCCTGAGCGATGACCGGAACGCCGCGCTGCATGGTGGCGAGCGTCTCAGCGACGGCCCCGTGTGTGACTTCGACACCGTCGATCCGCACGACGTCCAGCCCCGCGGTGGTGAGGTGCTCTATGTAACTCTGCTCATGGGCCGTCCCTCGTTCCGCCAGGATCTGCAGAAGGGGGTCCCAGACCTTCGGCTTCGATAAAGCCCCGTTGGCCACCGCGCGGTCCAGGCCCGCGAGGTGATGACAGTTCAGGTAGCCGACCAAGTCCGTCGCGCTGAGCTCGAAAGAATCTCCGACCTTTTTCATAGGGGTGGCATCGAGTAGCCGGCGCCAATCGGAAAAAACGCGATCTTCGCCTCCATGCCAGTCCGCCCCTCTGATAGGCGGATGGCATTGAAGCCAGCAGCCCTGTTTCAGCGTGATGCAATTCGTAACTGACACGCCGCCGGCAACTTTGCCGGCAGAGAAACCACTAATATGGGTTGACGCAAAAGTCAAGATCATCCATGTTACGCCGGCAAGTTTGCCGGCGGACAGGTGTTAGATGGAATTGGCTGGTGGTTTTTCTTTGTTTTCAGGACCCACCCGGGAAGCAGAGTCGATCGGCTTCCGATTCGGAGCGAAGGGAACGCACACCAGCCGGACAATGATGCTGGAGGAGCTGAACCGCGTCCTGGAGGCGACAAATCAGGATGCCCGGCGCGCCGACTATGCGGCTGCGATCATTGATGGCAATTGCCTGTCAAAGCCAACTGCCTCGACACGTAGACTCAGCAACCAAAGGCTCGGCGAACTCTATGGCCTGGATCCCGCGATCCCTCTTTTCCGGGTCCTCCGCAGGCTGTGGGACATAGGTGCTGACGGCCGCCCTCTTCTCGCCGTTCTGGCAGCGATCGCCAGAGACCCACTACTGGCCGCGACCTGCCCGGCGATCGTCGCTATGCCCGCCAATTCCGAGCTTCAGCGTGACGCACTGAAAGACGCCCTTCAAGCCGCCGTCAGGGATCGGCTGAACGACAGCACGCTGGAAAAGGTGTGCCGCAATGCGGCGAGCACTTGGGCTCAATCAGGCCACCTGGAAGGTCGAACATTTAAGAAGCGACGGATGGTGACGTCATCACCGACCGCGGTGACTTTCGCTATCTACCTCGCCTATGCCGCTGGCTTCCGCGGCGCTGAAATCTTCTCGTCCGGGTGGCTGAGAGTGCTCGACTGCGACACGTCTCAGGCACGCGAGCTTGCCCTCGATGCGAAGCGGTCTGGTTTGCTCGACTTGCGAATGGCCGGCGACGTTGTCGAGCTCAGTTTTTCGCGCCTCGATCCTTACACCGTGAGGGCGTGATCATGGCGCGCATTGAAGATCTCGCCGAGCGTTATGGACGTCATATAGCCACTCCGTGGCAGCGCACTATTGCCGGCGCACAGCGCGTTGTGATGGTGGTGTACGACAAAGAGCTTGAACGCACTTTGCGCGCACGCGTCCTTGCATTTGAAACGGCGACCCACGAGGCGGGGCATGACTGGCGTCAAATCGACCTTTCCGGCACCTTCGCAGAGTGGATGGCGGCCGACGACTATCGCGATGAATACTTCCGATCGCCAGAGGATCTTCAACTCAAGCTCGATGCCGAGTTTCCCGAGTTCCTGGCGGAACGCCTCCGGGCAGAACTTCAGAAATCCGATGTCACGCCTAACACTGTTGTCGCCGTTCTAGGTGTGGGTGCCTTGTTCGGATTCGCTCGAATTTCTCAAGTTCTGAAGATTGTAGAAGCCGATATTCGGGGCCGCCTCGTCGTGTTTTTCCCAGGTCAGTTTGAACGTAACAACTACCGGCTGCTCGATGCGCGAGACGGTTGGAATTACCTCGCTGTGCCGATCACGTTGCACGGCGAAGGAGGAACGCCATGAAGATCAAAGACGCCTTACAGCGCGACCCTGCTTCCCATCCTCTAGTCAACCAGGGCCAAGCTCGAATTCCCGATAGCGGTGACGAGCGTACGCAAGCTGAACTGCGCGGTGAACTTGAGACTTTCGTCTGCGAAGGCCAGTACGCGGATGGCATTCAAAAGATCATTCGCTCCTTCCTCGATAACTCCAGCAAAACCAGCCAACGCGGCGCGTGGGTGAGCGGATTTTTCGGCAGCGGCAAATCACACTTGCTGAAGATGCTCTGCCACCTGTGGCAGGACACAAGCTTCCCTGACGGCTCTACCGCAAGGAACTTAGTGCCTTCAATGCCCGATGATCTTCGTGCCCTCCTTCGAGAGCTCGACACCGCAGGCAAGAGATCTGGTGGACTGATCGCCGCCGCAGGCGCGTTGCTCAGCGGCACGTCCGACAACGTACGGCTGACAATACTCTCCATCTTGCTTCGCGCCGTCGGTCTTCCCGAGCAATACCCACAAGCCCGCTTCTGCCTGTGGCTGCACTCGCAAGGTCAGTTCGACAAGGTGAAAGCAGCCATCGAAGGCAGCGGAAAGACCTTTGAGCGCGAACTCAACAACCTTTATGTCAGTGGCCCGATTGCCCGTGCCGTGATGGCGAACGATGCCAACTTTGCCACCAGCGAAGCAGAAGCGAGACAGCTTCTTAAAGCGCAGTTTCCGCCTCAGGCCACGGACATCACCACGGAACAATTCCTGTTGGTCGCGAAAGAGGCTCTGAAGCTCAAAGCCAAAGATGGCCGGCTTCCCTGCACGTTGCTTATACTCGACGAAGCTCAGCAGTATATCGGTGACTCGCAACAACGCGCATCGCTCCTCACTGAGGTGACAGAAGCAGTCTCAAAGCAACTTGACGGTCACGTCATGGTCGTCGCGGCCGGCCAAAGTGCGCTGACCGAGATTCAGCTTCTGACGTACCTGCTCGACCGCTTCACGATCCGCGTCCCACTGTCGGACGCCGAGGTCGAGACGGTCACCCGCAAGGTGCTGTTGCAAAAGAAGCCCACGGCAGTCGCGGATGTGCGCGCTCTGCTCGACAAGCACGCGGGCGAAGTCTCGCGCCAGCTTCAGGGCACGCGCATCGGCGAGACAATCGAGGATCGTGCGATCATCGTCGATGATTACCCGCTGCTGCCGGTTCGGCGGCGGTTCTGGGAGAATTGTTTCCGCCAGATCGACGCCGCCGGCACGAGCAGCCAACTCCGCTCCCAGTTGCGCATCATCCACGACGCAGTCGCCAACGTCTCCGACCGCCCCCTCGGTTCGGTTGTACCCGCCGACGAGCTTTTCGAGGCGCTCGCACCGGAGATGGTGAATACGGGAGTGCTGCTCCGTGAAATCAACGAGCGCATCATTATGGTGGGCCGAACCGAAGGGCAGATCGCGCAGCGCATCTGCGGCCTGGTCTTTCTGATTGGAAAGCTCAAACGCGAAGCCGGCGCAGATACAGGTGTTCGGGCCACAAAGGATCACATAGCCGATCTGCTGATCGATGATTTGGCGGCGGACAACGGCAAATTGCGGTCGGAGGTGGAAGATAAGCTCAAAAAACTGAGCGACCAGGGCATGCTGATGCTGGTCGGTGACGAGTATCGTCTTCAGACCAGAGAAGGCAGTGACTGGGACCGCGAATTCCGCAACCGACAAACCAAGCTCAACAACGATGATGCGGCGATCCAGTTCAAGCGCGACCAGCTTCTGTACGGCGATATCGACAAGACGATCCGCGCGATCCGCGTCATGCAGGGCGCGGCGAAAGAACCACGCCAATTTCTGGTCCATAGAGAACAGACCGCGCCGGTGGTCGACGGCAACAGCGTCCCGATCTGGATTCGCGATGGCTGGTCCTGCGCCGAGAAAGACGTCTTGGAGGCCGCGCGCTCTGCCGGCACCGATAGTCCGATCCTGTTCGCGTTCATTCCACGCCAGTCGGCCGAAGACATTCGGCGGCTGATCGTCGAGGCCGATGCCGCCCAGCAAACACTCGATGCGAAGGGCAATCCAACGACAGCCGAAGGCCAGGAAGCCCGCCAAAGCATGGACAGCCGCCGAGCGCGCGCGATGGCCGATCGCGATCGGCTGATCCGTGACGTCGTGGCGAACGCTAAGGTCTTCCAGGGCGGCGGGAGCGAGGTGCTGCTGACGTCGCTGGATGAGCGGATCAAGACCGCCACCGAGGCTTCGCTCGTTCGGATGTTCCCGCGCTTCAAGGATGCGGACTCCGCTGCCTGGGAAGCAGTCATCAAGCGCGCCAGGGAGGGCGCGGACCATCCCTTCCAGCCAACTGGCCATACTGACGCCACCGAGAGGCATGCCGTCTGCCAGCAAGTGATCGCCACGATCGGCGCCGGCAAGTCTGGGTCGGACGTCCGCAAGACGCTCGGCGGCTCGTCGTTTGGTTGGCCCCGTGACGCGGTCGATGCCGCACTGATCGCGCTTCATCGGCTGCAGCACATTATGGCGACGCTTAACGGACAGGCCGTTCCTCTTGGCCAGCTCGATCAGAACAAGATCGCCAAGGCCGAGTTCCGCGTCGAGCATGCGACACTCTCAGTGGGCGACAGGTTGGCCCTGCGCAAACTGTTCCAGGCCCTCGGACTGTCCTGCAAGAGCGGCGAGGAGGCCGTGCGCGCCGGCGAGTTCCTGACGGGCCTGATTGCCCTGGCGAGGGCCGCGGGCGGAGATGCTCCGATCCCAGCCGCCCCTGCGGTCACCGAGATCGAAGATGTCCAACGGTTGATCGGGAATGAGCAGTTGGTCGCCATCAAGAACAAGGCGACCGAGTGGGCGGACAGAATAACGGCTTGGGGTAGAACGCGCGACCTCATCGCAACGCGCCTCCCTGCCTGGGGTATCGCCGGCCGCCTTGCAAAACAAGCTGTAGAGATCCCTGAGGCGAAGCCGCAACTCGACCAGATCGACGCAATCCGGTCGCAGCGTCTTCTCCTTGAGACTGCCGACCCAGCCAACACGGTCCGCCAGGCGCTCGCCGGCCTTTTGCGCGACGCCGTCCAGAAAGGGCATGCTGCTCACGAGGCAGCATTCATCACCGCGAATGCAACGCTGGCGGCGAACGGCATCTGGGCAAAGCTCAAGCCGTCCGATCAGGATAGTATCAAATCGGCGGTCGGCCTCACCGCGCCATCTAGGCCGAATGTGGCAACGGATGAAGCGCTTGCCGACACGCTGGACCGCAAACCGCTTACCGGAATCCAGGCTGAAGTCGACGCCATTGCCGGCCGAATCAATCAGGCCATCGAGCGCGCGGCCCGACTTCAGGAGCCAAAGGTTCAGACTGTAACGCTCGAGCGTTCGACGCTTCGGAATCCGGCGGAGGTCGATGCCTGGATCGACCGGCAGAAGACGATGCTGCTCTCGAAAGTCGCCAACGGTCCTGTGTTGGTGAGCTGAGGAGCGCACAATGGCATCGCTTGACCGGACCCTGCGCAAGGACCTTGAGACCACCGTCAAGAAGGCGCGGCGCGTGGCTGAGGCCGGCGCCCGGAAAGCCACGGCGCAGCTTGGCGTGAGCGAGGCGGAAGCACCGAAACACCTCTTGGCCGAACAGCGTACGCTCCGCACTCGCCTCCGCACGCATGGCCGGCAGCTTGGAGACCGGCGCGACACGAAGACGGGTACGCAAGAGACCACGCGCCTCATTCAGGAATGCACGTACGAGCACTGGCACCGCATGCTGTTCGCGCGCTTCCTGGCCGAGACTGATCTCTTAATCGAACCGGACTCGGGCGTCGCGATCACACTTGATGAGGTGCAGGAACTCGCCCGTGAGAAGGCGGCTGACTGGCTCGAGCTTGCGAGCGCCTATGCCGAACGGATGCTCCCGCAAATTTTCCGTAAAGGTGATCCGGTGCTCGATATTGGGCTTCCGCCTGAGACACGCTCAGAACTGGAAGACTTGCTCAAGAAGCTGCCCCGCGACGCGTTTCTGGCGGACGACAGCCTCGGCTGGGTCTATCAGTACTGGCAGGCGGATCGAAAGGATGAAGTCGATAAGTCTGAGACCAAGATTGGCGCAGAGGAACTGCCTGCTGTAACCCAGCTGTTTACTGAGGATTACATGGTCCTCTTCTTGCTCCACAATACACTTGGTGCATGGTGGGCGGGGAAGATATTGGCGGCTTTCCCCGAACTCGCAACATCGGCCAAGAGCGAGGACGAACTCCGTACCGCTTGCAGGGTTGGCAATATCGACTGGGCGTATCTGCGTTTCGTGCGTGATCCCGAGGACGACGGCCTGTGGCGGCCAGCATCGGGAGTTTTTGAAGGTTGGCCGAATGCGGCGAAGGACCTGACTGTGCTCGATCCATGCATGGGGTCCGGGCATTTTTTGGTCTCCGCACTTCCAATCCTTGCAGCATTCCGCATGGCGGAGGAGAAACTTGACCTTGAAGCGACAGTGGACGCGGTGCTGCGTGACAATCTCTTCGGGCTGGAGATCGATCCGCGGTGTACGCAGATCGCCGCCTTTAATCTCGCTTTCGCAGCATGGCGAATGGTCGGATATCGCCCACTGCCACGGACCAACCTCGCCTGCTCCGGCCTCGGGATCGGTGTCACAAAGGGCGAGTGGCTGAAGCTGGCCGAGCGCGCGGCAGAACTCGCTGATCCTGCAGCGAAGCGCGACATGTTTGGGCTTGAGAAGAACCTGATCACCTCAGGTTTTTCCGAACGAGCAAAAAACGGCCTCGAACGACTCTACGAACTGTTTGCAAGGGCGCCCTGGCTCGGAAGCCTGATCGACCCACGTCGGAGTGGGGCCGACATTTTCAGTGCCGACTTCACTCAGCTAGAGCCAATTCTCGCTCCAATCCTATCTGCGGTCTCCGGTGATGAGATGGCCGAAATGGTTGTCGCTGCACAAGGGATGGCAAAAGCGGCAGAATTGCTGGGGCGCCAGTTTACGCTCGTCACGACGAACGTCCCGTATTTAGGCCGTGGCAGGCAGGATGATGTTCTTCGCAGCTATTGTGAGTCTACTTACCCAACTGCGAAGGCAGATATTGCGACATGCTTCATAGAACGCTGCCTACGAAGCTCCTCAATTGGGGGCAGCGTCTCCATAGTTACACCGCAGAATTGGTTGTTTCTGAACACGTACACGAAAATACGAAAGCGCCTCCTTGATGACACTGAGTGGAACTGTGTTGCCCGAATTGGCGAACATGGATTTGAAAGTCCACAAGCAGCTGGCGCATTCACCGCCATGATCACAATCACCGCTGCCACTCCTAGGAAACATCATGTTTTCTACGGCATCAACGCCAGTGATGCTGACTCTCCCAATCAAAAATCGGCTGTACTTAGAACTCTTATCCCCACACTCGTTAAGCAACATGTCCAACTCTCAAACCCCGATCATCGAATATTAATTGACGGCACGACTGACGGCATTCGCCTGTCCGAACGGTGTTCCTCGTTTCTTGGCTTAGGGACGGGTGACTATTCACACTATGGGCGGTGCTTCTGGGAGTTTCCGAAGGAAGAGTCTGGCTGGGTGTTCCAACAAGGGTCTGTCGAGTCCACCAGGGCCTGGGGCGGGCGTGAGCACGTAATCGCGTGGGACCGCAAGACCAACCGCGTCCGCGGCATGACGCAGCCAGAGCGCGAGCAGATACACAATCAAGATCAAAGCGGCCAGCAGGCATGGGGCAAAGTGGGCGTTGCCGTTGGGTTGATGCGAGACTTGAAGGTGACCGTGTATTCCGGAGAACGACACGAAAAAGCGCTCGCGGTGCTGATACCAGATTCAGAGGAGCTCATGCCCGCGCTCTGGACCTTGTGCAGCAGCCGAGAATTCTATGATCTCGTTAGAGAACTAGACCATAAAGTCATCGTCGCAAATGGCACACTCACAAAAATCCCTTTTGATCTTGAAAAATGGACCGCAAAGGCAAACGAGGACTATCCAGATGGATTGCCAAAACCCTATTCGGATGATCCGACACAATGGCTCTTTTCTGGCAATCCAGCCGATTCACCATCGTCCCTCCAGGTCGGCGTAGCGCGTCTGCTCGGGTACACTTGGCCACGTCAATCGGGTTCTTCGTTCCATGACTGTTCCGCTGTGGGTGTCGATGCGTTCTCAACCCATGCCGACGGTGATGGCATAGTCTGCCTGACCGCGATCAAAGGTGAAGCGCCGGGACATGAGCGGCTGAATGCCCTGCTCGCCGACGCCTTCGGCACCACCTGGTCGGCGGCAAAGCTCGCGAGCCTTCTTGCTGAAGTCGGATTCGCTGGCAAGACGCTCGATGATTGGTTGTTCGAAGGCTTTTTCACGCAGCATTGCGAGTTGTTCCACGATCGGCCCTTTGTTTGGCACATCTGGGACGGCCGGCGCGACGGCTTCCACGCACTCGTCAATTATCACCGTCTCTCAGCGCCCGGTGGCGAAGCCCGGCGCATGCTTGAGAAACTGATATACAGCTTTCTCGGCGACTGGATCGACCGGCAGCGCGCTGACCAGAAGGCAGGCGTTGAGGGCGCTGACGGACGGCTTGCCGCAGCTGAGCACCTCCGCACGGAACTCACCAAAATCCTCGAAGGCGAGCCGCCTCACGATATCTTTGTCCGCTGGAAACCGCTGCACGAGCAGCCGATCGGTTGGGCGCCCGACATCAACGACGGCGTGCGAATAAATATCCGCCCTTTCGTGATGGCCCGCCCGCTCGGCGCCCGAACCATGAACGCCTGCATCCTCCGCACCACACCGAAGATCAAATGGGACAAGGATCGCGGCAAGGAGCCGACCCGCGACAAAGCCGACTATCCCTGGTTCTGGGGCTGGGACGAAAACACCCCCGACTTCGTCGGCGGCGCTGCGTTTGATGGCAATCGCTGGAACGACCTCCACTACAGCCGCTCAGTCAAAAAATCCGCTGGAGATCGCCATCGCACGGCGGCCGGAGGCAACTCTTGACCGTCTCGGCACCCAAGACCCTCATCGTCGCCCTGCAGGAGTCCTTCAAGGGTGCTTTGCGATCGCCTGAAGGCACCGCCGCACCGGTCGCGCTGCTTTGGACCGATACAGACGGGCAGTGGCGGCCGCTGATTGCCACGCTGATGAAAGCCATTCCAGAGCTCTACGCGCTCGGTTCCTTTGCGCCGGAAGAGCGCCAGGGACCGGTGATCTGGCTCAAATGCATCATCGAGCGGAGTCTGTCGGACGCGTCGCCGGCGCCCGGCGTGGTGCCGATCATCTATCTGCCCAACGTGAGTCGGCAGGACCTCCGGGCCGGCGGCGATTGCCCCGCTTACCTTCAACCTCTCATCGAGCTTCAATATCGCGGTGCGGTTTGGCACCAACGCAACGGTCGGGATTGGACTGTGGATGCCTTCCTGACATCCGAGGACGGCGTCGGGCTCGACATCGCCGGGGACAATCGCACGCGTGACGCCATGCTTCGGGCGTTGGCGTTGTTGGCGCCCGAGCCCCTCGCTGGCCTTCGTGGACGCCGGCTGGAGGCTGACGATTTCGACCGATTGGCCATCGGCGATCCAGTTCGCGATCTGCTCAGCTGGATGAGCGACAAGGATGGCTTCGAGGGACGCTGCGATCCGAATCGCTGGGCAACCTTCAAGGATATTTGCTGGCGCGAATTCAGTTTCGATCCTGACGAGAACGGAATTCAGGGGGCAGCCGATGCGCTGCTTCACGGCAGCGGCAAATGGGATGACGTCTGGCTGCGCTTTTGCGATGCGCCGCGCCTTTACCCAGGAGTGTCGGATGCGTTGCGCCAGGCTCGCCCGCGCGACCTGCTTGGCCTCGCAGACCATTCCCGACGGCCTGGACTGAACGAAGAGCAGGAGGACAGGCTTCGCAAAGAACTCGAAGCCACCTTGCTTCTCCCGCATGCTCAGACCTGCGACAAGGTCGAGGCGCTCGACAATGAGCACAAGGAGCGGCGAGGCTGGGTTTGGGCGCAGCTCGGAGAGAGCCCCTACGCGGTAGCCCTTGAGCCGCTCGGACGGCTTGCGAAGGCGGCCAAGACCACGCTCGGCGGCCCGACGGCTGAAGCTATGGCCACAGATTATGCGTCTCAGGGCTGGCGCTGCGACCGTGCGGCGATGGAGGCGCTCTGTCGTCCAAAGCAAGGCGCTGAAAGTAGCTTGGTCACGAAGGTCGTGCGGGCGCTTTACGAACCATGGCTCGATCGCTCAGCTCGTCGGTTTCAGGAGCTGATGTCCGCCCCGGGTGTGGATCCGCACAAGCTGACCACAGCCGTCGCCGCGGAACGAGACACATGCGTGCTGTTTGCCGACGGGCTTCGCTTTGACGTGGGGGCGACCCTGCAGGAACGTCTGGAAGCCCAGGGCTTGCGGGTGCGAATTTCTCATCGAATCGCACCTATACCGACGGTTACCGCGACTGCGAAACCGGTCGCGTCTCCGGCGCACGGGTCGTGTTCCGGCAAAGCCGATGCTGAAGACTTCACCCCGGTCATCACATCAAGCAGTCAACCAGCGAATGCCTCTCGGCTACGCGATGTGATGGCGCGTGCGGGAGTCGAAATTCTCGACCACGACCAGTCCAAAATGGCCGTAAGTGGCGAACGGGGCGGTTGGACCGAGAGCGGAAAGCTCGACGCGCTGGGGCACTCGCTCGATGCTCTCCTTGTTCGTCAGATAGATCCGGAAATCGACTCCCTGCTCGATCGCATCAGTGGCTTGTTGAACGCTGGATGGAGCAGGGTTCGTGTCGTCACGGACCATGGGTGGCTCCTCCTTCCCGGCGGCTTGCCGAAGGTCGAGCTTTCCCCGCACTTGGTTGCGACCAAGTGGTCCCGGTGCGCCGCGGTCAAAGGTGGCTCCGTCCCGAACATTCCTACCTACCCCTGGTATTGGAACCCAGTTCTGCGCATCGCTTCGCCACCGGGCATCGGCGCCTTCATGGCAAACTCCGAATACGCACATGGCGGCATTAGCCTTCAGGAATGCGTCATTCCCGAACTCATTGTGGAGCGCGGCGAGGAGGCGGTGACTGCCACGATCACGGAGATCAGCTGGCGGGGCATGAGATGCAGGGTAGCCGTGAAATCCAACGCCGACGGCTTGCAAGTCGATCTGCGCCTTAACTGGAAGCAGGCAGCATCGAGCATCGTCGCGGCTGCCAAAGAATTAGGAAGCAACGGCGAAGCGAGCCTCGCTGTCTCGGACGACAAACACGAGGGCGCTGCCGCCTCGGTTGTCGTTACCGATGCATCGGGACGGGTGCTCGATTCCAAGCCGACAACCGTCGGAGAAGACGCATGAGCATTGAACTCGATGGACTCGACAAGTTGGCGGCCTCGGTCTTCGACGGATACCTTGTCCGCAAGGACCTCGTGCGCAAATACTCCCGCCAGTATCCGGTTCCGACCTATGTCGTCGAGTTCCTGCTCGGACGCTATTGCGCCAGCGTCAACGAAAGCGAAATCGCCGAAGGGCTGGAGATTGTCGAAAAGCAGCTCAAGGATCGAACGGTCCGGACCGGCGAAGAGGAGCTCTTTAAGGCCCGCTCCAAGGAGACTGGATCAGTCAAGATCATCGACATTCTGCGCGCAAAGCTCGACGCAAAAAACGATTGCTATGTTGCGGAACTGCCCAGCCTGAATTTGCGCGACGTCCGCATCGACGATCAGCTCGTCCGCGACAATGAGCGGATGTTGACAGACGGCTTCTATGCCGAAGTCACACTCGCCTACGACGGGATCATCGCACAGGAAAAGGGTGGGCGCCCGTTCGGGGTCTCAGCTCTTCGCCCCATTCAAATGTCCAAGGCCGACGTGCTCGACGTCTATGCCAAGGCGCGCCGCAGCTTCAGCACGACGGAATGGATAGACTTCTTGCTGCGCTCCATTGGTCTCGAGCCAGCCGCTTTCAATGACCGCGCAAAACGCGTCGCCCTCCTGCGCATGATCCCCTTCGTCGAGCGAAACTACAATCTCATCGAGCTCGGGCCGCGCGGGACTGGCAAGAGCCACCTGTTTCAGCAGATATCGCCTTATGCCCATCTCATTTCGGGAGGTAAAGCGACAGTCGCGAAGATGTTCGTGAACAACGCGAGCGGGCAACGCGGCTTGGTCTGCCAATATGATGTCGTCTGCTTCGACGAAGTTTCCGGAATTTCCTTCGATCAGAAGGACGGCGTCAACGTCATGAAAGGCTACATGGCCTCGGGCCAATTCAGCCGCGGTAAAGAGAGCATCCGCGCCGAGGGCAGTATCGTCATGGTCGGGAACCTAGACGTCGATGTCGAGCAACAGCAGAAGATCGGCCATCTGCTGAGCCCGATGCCGCCCGAAATGCGCGACGATACGGCATTCATGGATCGAATTCATTCCTTTGCACCCGGCTGGGACTATCCCAAGCTGAAGCCCAGTGAACACTTGACCGATCACTTCGGTCTCGTGAGCGACTTCCTCAGCGAATGTTGGACCCGCTTGCGCGCCGGCAACCGCGTATCGGTATTGCAGGGTCGCGTCCATCTGGGCGGTGCGCTCAGCGGTCGAGACCTCGAGGCGGTCAACAAGACCGTCAGTGGGCTGACAAAGCTACTGTTTCCTGATTCGGAGATGCCTGTCCCCGACGAGGACCTGGAGTGGATCGTTCGGGTAGCGTTGGAGTCCCGGCGTCGAGTGAAAGAGCAACAGCGTCGCGTCTTCAAGAGCGAATTTCGGAATACCCACTTCAGCTATATTCTGGGCGCGGACGGTGCCGAGCAGTTCGTATCGACGCCTGAATTGCATAGCGATGAAGCGATCGAGAGTGATCCGCTTCCGCCCGGTCAAGTTTGGGGTGTCAGCTTAGGAGCAGGCGAAACCGGTCCCGGACTCTATCGGATTGATGTGACCTGCGGACCCGGTGGCGGAGTCAAGATCCTAAACCAGCCTACGCCACCAGCCTTTCGCGAGAGTGTGCGCGTCGGGGAGCAGAATCTTTACACCAGATCCAAGGAATTGGTTGGAGATCGAAATCCACGAGAGGAAGAATTCTCGGTTCAGATGCGGCCGATGGATTCCGACAAGACCGGAACCGGCCTAGGGATACCAGTGCTCGTCGCGTTGTGCGGTGGTCTTCTTGGACGCAACACGCGTGGCGGAACGATCGTCGTAGGTGCGCTCAATCTTGGCGGCTCAATTGAGATGATTCCAAATGCGGTGCGAATTGCTGAACTCGCGATCGACAAACAGGCACAAACACTTCTCATGCCAGTTTCCGCACGTAGGCAGTTAAATGATCTCCCCGACGATCTTTGGACGAAAATCAGCATCGAGTTCTACAAGGATGGTGCTGACGCAGTATTCAAGGCACTCATGGAATGAGGATTAGGATTTGTGAGGTTTTACGAAGCTTGCTGCTACGTCTCATCGACGCGCACATCCTCCGACTCGCTCTTGCGCTGAGCCAATCACTACGAAAACGCCGGCGATATCGCTTTAACGGCCGCCTTCCTTCGCCAGGACGCAGGCACCTTTCACCTTCATCCGGTGCTTGAGCGAACGCCTTGGTTTATTTGATAATGCTTTGCTGTCCTCTCCACCGGACAGGAGCTCAGTGGCCGCCACTCCCACGCGGTGGTGGGTCCGCGACTCTCCGCCTCCCTCGTTTCGTCCGTGGCGCTAGCGATTTGTCGCCGGATTTCCAAGCCTTGACGTTCTGCGCTTTCCATCGCAACGCGGGAGAGGTCTCTATTGCGACGCGCACGATTTCCGGAACACCCAGGTACGACGCATCGATCTCACCCCGCTCAAGCACGGCATCCAAAAATGCGCCCTCCCCCGCTGTGAACTTAAACAGCGGCGCGAGCTTCTCCCGACATTCGGTCGTGACGCTCTCGATCCAAGCTGCTGGGCCGCCAAAGCTGTCGAAATACCGATCGTGCAGGCACATAGTCAGCTTACCGGTGATGTCGCCGACCTCGCATCCGATCGCCGCGGGTGAGGCTGAGCGCCAATCAAAGCTCTTGGCGCTCGCGCCGATCATCAAGGTGGCCGCCTTGATCTTCGCCCAGTCGAGAGATGGCATGGCGATGATCCGATGCGCGTCGAACAAGTCGCGCGCAGTGCGCCGCGTGATCAGTGCGACCATCTTGCCGGCGACGATCTCGTGGATATCGAGAACCGGCACATTCGTGGCTTGATAGGATCCGATTGCCACCGATGGCATGCGATCCACGCCGTAGAGAGGACCCCGATACAGATAGTTGATGTCGATCTCGATGGTCCCCGCGCCGCCCAGTGCGGAGGCATAGCGATAAATCCATTTGCCGCCAGCGTGCTCGGACGGCTCACGCCGCGCGGCATACCCTTTCGATTCCATCAAGCGCTCGATCCGATCTTCCAATCCTGGCCGGTCGGCGTCCATATGTTCCTTCTCGACCGCGCCGACATAGTTGACGTCGATATCGACAGAGAGGCGGTCCAGATCGGAATGGAAGACGTTGAGCGCCGTGCCGCCCTTCAAAGCGATCCGCGGCCCGATCAGCGTATCGGCGCCAAAAGCATCGAGAATATCGATCAGCCGGATCACTCGCTCTAGCGTCGCAGGCTGAAGCTGCCGCTCGGCCGCGATGTCCTGAAGTGTTTCTCGCGACGCGACCATCAGACGCCTTCAAAGGCGGCGTCGACCGCCTGCGCCGGGAGAAGCACACGCCACGGCTCGATGAACACGGCATGACCAGGCTCCGCACCCAGCGCGTAGTGCTTCGATCGCGGAAGCCGGGCCCGCAGGCGCGCCAGAACCTCGTCGGAGACGCCGAGTGCGGCGCGCCTCTTCTCGAGCCACCAACCTGAAACCGAGGCGAGCGACCGGTTATCCAGCAGCTCGACATAGTCTGCGACCTTCGCCGGATCGAGATAGCGCACCAGATCCAGCGACTTCAGAACTTCCTCGCCGCCGCCCGCGAGTTCCGGCCGATGTAGGACATCGACGACCGTGCGTTCGACCGTCGTCACACGGACCGTCACTCCCTGCCGGTCCATAGTCGCGGTCAGGTAGTCGGCGTTGCCTGTCGCCACCAACGCCTTCGCCGGCGTGACGAAGTGGCAGGCGCCAAATGGCAGGTCCACGCGTTCGGTCCGTCCGGCGCTGATAAGCTGAACCTCGTTGAACTCGGAATAGGCTATGCCGTGCAGCTCAAGGGCTGAGTGAAATCCCAGGACCCCATCGGGACGCAGCTTGCTCGCCGCGGCGAAGCGGTCGATCACCATCCGCTCCGCCGCCATGTGGGCCGGCACCGCAGCGAACACCTCGCGACTGACCCGCTTGATGTTGCCAGCGCGCAGGTGATGCCTAAGCAGGCTGGTGACATTGGCCGCGCTCGCCGGATGGCCGAAGGCCGCCGCGAACTCAGCCCGGGTAAAGACCGGATGGGCCGACAGGAAGCTGGCCGTTTTGTGCTGGCGAGGTTGCATGAGTCTTCGATTATGCGCCAAGATGGGTAATAAATAGCCAGTCTGACGCATATTTGTCAACAAAGCCTTCCTGAGAAAAGGGCCCGATGGGCCGTCCCCTTTGACCGCGAAAACGCGCCGTATGGGCTAAAACTTACCCTTGCCGGCGCACTTTCTAGAACAAACCACCCCGAGAAAGGACCGCATCAGACGAATTAAGCGGTTTCCTTCGTCAGATCTCCAATGTCAGATAATTTATTACATATATTGACTTTGTCAGTTTTCGCTACTATTTTGCCGACATGGGAGGCGGCCATGAGCGATGGACCATTCAGAAATGCGGAGTTGCCAAGCAGCTGGAAGCGCTATGGCCAAGACCTGGTCAGCGACGCCACGAGCCGTGAGGAGCGCACGACGCAGGCGTGCCACAGCATGATCGGTGACGTGGACATGAAGACGTTCAGTCCCCTTTTCGATGAACTCAAAGCTCATGCCGACCGACCCCAAATGGACTTAGACCCGGTCACGGCGGCCGAAACTATTTTCGAGACTCATCCAACGTCGCCGCTGGCGGATACCCTGCAAAGACATCTGATTGCGAATCTCCGGGATCAACTCCCTCCCGAGAAGGCGCTCGATCAGGCGCTCGACAGCACGACAAAAGAGTGGATCGGCACCACCAAAAACCGGCTCGACGAAGAATGCATTCGTGCCCGCGAGCTCGGCGACATGAGCCGCGAAGATTACCAGAAGGGAATCGAGCGGAACCGCGAGACGTTCGCTGCCATCAAGCCCAGCGAACTCTGCGACGCCTTGACCACCGGCAACAAGCGCGCGTTCAGGCACGCGGTTCAGAAGAAAGCCGGCGTAGATGAGGGGCCCGAAGAGTGAGCGCCAATCCGAAATACTCCCCGATGCCAGACAAGCGCTTGATCGTTATCGAGAAGGGACAGAAGCGCGGCCGCCGCACCCACCCGAAGGGTGCTGTGATCGCGGAGGTCGGCCGTCACATTTGCTTTAATGCCGCGGTTCTGGATAGCTTTGACGTAAAGGGCTTCGAGCCGCTGCACTACGATATGCTCGTTCTCTGCGCCGCCATCGAGTTCGCTGACCGGCGTTGGAAGCGTCCGTTGGGCTGGCGCCGAACCTTCGATCTGGCGATCCCGGTCATCGACCTTAAGGCCTGGCAGAAGCCGGAGGTTCTGAAGGCCCTGCAGGGCGTCTTGAACCACCTGACCGGCGACGCATGGCGATTGACCTTTGTCCAGGCAAAGAACCTCTCGCCGATCGGCACGCGGCAGATGCCGTTGGACTTCGGCAAGGCCAAGACCTTCGCCGTCGCTTACAGCGATGGTTTGGATTCGCGTGCCGTCTCCGCTCTGAGCGGGAGCGAGGCTGAGGCACTGTGTATCCGGGTCGCGGGCAATCGCCAGCGGCGCAAAAACGGGGATAGTTATTTCACGCAGATTCCCTTCAAGGTGAAGGGATATCGCGGGAACGAGAGCAGCTTCCGCTCGCGGGGATTTCAGTTTGCGGCGGTGACGGCGATTGCTGCGCAGCTCTCAAACGTGACGCGCGTCATTGTTCCGGAGAGCGGCCAGGGCGCGCTTGGGCCGGTACTGCTCCCGCTGCACAACATCTACGCCGACTATCGCAACCATCCGACGTTCTTTCGGAAGATGGAGCGCTTCATCAAGGCAGTCCAGGGCTACCGAGTGCGGTTTGAGCAGCCACGCCTGTGGTCGACGAAAGGTCAGACGTTGCGCGCGTTTCTGGACATGGTCGGAAAGTCCGAACAGCATCTGACGAGTACCCATTCCTGCTGGCAAACGCGCCGGGTCGTCAATGTAGGCGGTAGGAAGCAGTGCGGCCTGTGCGCGGCTTGCTTGCTGAGACGCCTCAGCCTGCATGCCGCTGGCGTTAACGAGGCGCCTGGTACGTATATCGTGTCCGACCTTGCCGCTTCTGACGCGGCCGATGCTTTGTCGGTCATACCCCAAAAGGCTGATCGGGACATCATGGTCGAATACGGAAGCGTCGGTGCGCGTCACCTGCAGCATCTCGCGGACATGAGCGGCTTGCCTGACGAGAACATTCGCGTTCACGCCTCGCAAATCTCAGCTGCGATAGCGGAAAACTACGAGGACACTCTGAAGAAACTGAGGACGATGTTGGTAACTCATGCCGAGGAATGGCGGGCATTTTTGTCCGCGCAAGGAGATCAAAGCTTTCTGAAAAGCTGGATGGATGGAGGGCGCAATGGCTGATCTGAATGAGCTGAGCGCACAGGAAATAGGACGCCGCCTGCGGATAGCACGGGAGAACGCAGACGTCCGCCAGGATGACGCGGCCCAGGTCATCGGCATGTCCCGCCCCACCCTTGTATCCATCGAGAAGGGCGTGCGCCGTGTGCGCATCCAGGAAATCCAGACGCTCGCGCGCCACTACGGCCTATCGGTCAACGCCCTCCTCCGCCGCGAGGCAGTGCATACCGATCTGATGCCTCGATTCCGCAAATTGCGGGAGACGGAGGACGCGCACACCACTGAAGCCGTTCAGCTATTCAACGACCTGATTAAAGCGGACGTTGAAATGGAGAATATCCTCGGCATCCAGCGACGTCGAAATTACCCCCCGGAACGCGGTATCAATGAGGGCGACGTTGCGGCCCTCGCAGAAAAGCATGCCAAGGAATTGCGCGACTGGCTGGGCCTCGGTCCGGGGCCGATAGCCGACATCTTCTCGGTTATCGAATTGGGCCTTGGCATCCGATTGTATCAGCGTCGTCTCTCATCCAGTTCAAAGGTTGCTGGCCTCTTCACCTACGATGAAAGCGTCGGCGCCTGCATACTTCTAAACGCCAACCACCCATTGCCGCGGCGCATCCAGTCCGCGGCGCATGAGGTCGGCCACTTCTATGGTACCCGCCAGATTCCCGAAGTGCTCGAAGACGATGAGAAGTTCCTCTCACGCGATGAACGGTATGCCAACGTCTTTGGCCGTGCATTCCTGACGCCAGCCGAGAGCTTCTCGGAAAGCTTCCGCCAACTGAAGGAGATCACCGGCAAAACGACCCGGCGCCTGATCATTCTCCTCGCCCAGCAATATAATATCTCGCGCCAAGCCTGCGGGCTGCGGCTCGAGGAATTGGGCCTTGCCAAGAAAGGCACTTGGGCATGGTTCGAAAACAACGGCGGCATCACTGATGACAATGTCCGAGAGGTCCTCGGCGAGATGGCCGATCGCCGCGATCCCGCAAAGAGCGACGCGGACCGACCCATCTCCCACCGCCTGAGCCTGATGGCGCATGCCGCCTGGAAGCGCGAGCTCATGTCGGAAGGACAATTGACGGAGCTGCTTAAGGTGGGCCGAGTGGAGCTTCGCGGCGTTATCGACCAGATCGAGCTTGAGGAAAGAGACACGGATGAGTTGCTCAAGCTCCCTGATTGATATCGCGGATCCGCTGATTCTCGACACGAGTGTGCTAATCAACCTTCACGCTTGCAAATATGGCGAGCGCATCCTCGCGTCCATTCCCAACGATGTCGTCGTGTCCGAGATCGTGGTTGGAGAGCTGGAGCACGAGACGAGCCGGCGGAACGGCGAGCACCGCTTTCTGCATGACCTCGTGACGGGTGGAATCGTGACGCTCGCCACTATGACCGACGCGGAGTACGAGATTTTTCACGAACTCGCATCCACCTCGCCCTCCCTCGACGACGGCGAAGCCGCGACGATCGCCATCGCAGCGGCCAGACACTTCCTGCCGGTTATCGATGAACGGAGAGGACGAAGCCGCGCCACCGCTCTCATGAATGCGCGAACTCCGGGCTGGTCGTTAGATCTCTTCCGTCACCCGACGGCCATCGCCGTCCTCGGCGATCAACCTGCCCTCGAAGCGCTGTACCTCGCCCTTCGCGATGGTCGTATGCGAATTCCAGCTGAAAGTGCGGACAACGTCATCGCGCTTATTGGCATGGAGCGTTCGCGCGATTGCACCTGCCTTCCTGGCTATCGAGACCGATTTGTCGGCACGCACAAAAAATCCATGGAAGTGGAAACTACCGTCATCGCAAATCTCCGGACAGGTACCCCGATACGCAAAGTCGGATTGTGAGGGGGAAAGCCTTCCCCCCGGCCGGCGCCACGGTCGCCGGCACACCCCCTTCTGCGGGGAGATCCCCGCAACGCCCCGAGAGGCAGAGTGCGGACGGGATTTTCGTGACGGGTTGAGCGCCGGGAGAGAGGCTCCTGGCACCCGTCGCGGAGATCCGCGATGTCCAGACACGCCACTCGCGCCCGTTCCGGCTCTGACCGGACGAGCCTCTACGACGAAATCACCACCAGGATCATCGATGAGTTGGAGGCTGGCCGCGTACCCTGGGTCCAGCCGTGGGGTACAGCGGCGGCGAAAGCGCCGCTCGCCATGCCGAAGAACGCCGCCACGGGCCGAAATTATTCGGGGATCAATGTGCTGATCCTCTGGGGGTCGGTGATCGAGCATGGTTTTCCGGTTCAGGGCTGGGTTACGTTTCGCCAGGCGCTGTCGCTCGGGGGCAATGTCCGGAAGGGCGAGCACGGCACCACCGTCGTCTATGCCGACAGGTTCGTGCCCGACGACGAGAAGAAGCGTGCGCAGGAGACCGGCGAGGAAGCGCAGGCCATCCCGTTCCTGAAGCGCTTCACCGTCTTCAACCTGGCGCAGTGCGAAGGGCTGCCCGAAGATCTCGCCGTTGCTGCGCCGCCGCCGGAGCCCGGACTGATCGAGCCCAAGGTCGAGGCGCTGATCAAGGCGACGGGCATCGACTTCCGCATCGGCGGCAGCCGCGCTTTCTACCTCCCCGCGCACGACTATGTGCAGGTCCCGCCGCCGCAAGCCTATTTCGAACCGGTCAACTGGCATCGCACGGCGCTGCATGAACTCGGTCATGCCAGCGGCGCCCCGCATCGACTGAACCGCGATCTGTCCGGCTCCTTCGGCTCCAAGAAATACGCGTTCGAGGAGCTGGTTGCGGAGATGAATGCTGCCTTCTGCTGCGTCTCGCTCGGCATCGCGCCGACCGTGCGTCATGCAGACTACATCGGTTCCTGGCTGGATGTCCTGCGCGAGGACAACCGCGCCATCGTTCGCGCGGCTTCGCAGGCGAGCAAGGCCGCCGACTTTCTCCTCGGCTTTCTCCCTAGCGTCGACGAACGCCGCGCCACGCCATCGGATCGCGAACAGGAAGCGGCGTGACGCCTCCGCCGCTGCACGGGCCCACACCCTTGGCGGATCCGGCCGTTACGCAAGGCCGGATTTGTGCGGAGGCGTATCTCCGGCTTGGCGGGTTTGCGGCGCCCTAGAGGAAGAGGGCTGCGCCGGTCTTCGTGACGGGTTGGAAGCCGAGAGAGAGTCTTTCGGCGCCCGTCGCGGAGACCATCCCAATGGCACCTGTCGTTCAGAAGATCACCCTGTCGTCGTCGCGCGACATTCCCTTCAGCAAGCTTGTTCTGTCCCAGTCGAACGTCCGGCGCGTGAAGGCAGGCGTTTCGATCGAGGAGCTGGCCGAGGACATCGCCCGGCGCACGCTCCTGCAAAGCCTGAGCGTCCGGCCGGTCCTCGATGCCGGGGGCGCCGAGACCGGCATGTTCGAGGTCCCGGCCGGCGGGCGGCGCTACCGTGCGCTCCAGCATCTCGTCAAACAGAAGCGTCTCGCCAAGACCGCGCCAGTACCCTGCGTCGTGCGCGATCCCAGCGTCGACATTTCCGCCGAGGAGGATTCGCTCGCCGAAAATATCCAGCGTGCGCCGCTGCATCCACTCGATCAATTCCGCGCCTTTCAGGCCCTGCGCGAGAAGGGACAGTCCGAAGAGGATATTGCCGCGGCGTTCTTCGTCGGCGTGAACGTGGTGAAGCAGCGGCTGCGCCTCGCCGCGGTGTCGGGGACGCTGCTCGACGTCTATGCTGAAGACGGCATATCGCTCGACCAGCTCATGGCGTTCACCGTGACCAATGATCACGCGCGCCAGGAGCAGGTCTGGGAAACGCTCCAGCGTTCCTACGGCCAGGAGCCGTATCAGATCCGCCGCATGCTGACGGAACGCTCCGTGCGCGCGTCCGACAAGCGCGCTCTGTTCGTCGGCCTCGACGCCTATGAGCAGGCGGGCGGCATCGTCATGCGCGACCTCTTCCAACAGGACGATGGTGGCTGGCTGGAGAATGTCGGCCTGCTCGACGGCCTGGTCGCGGAAAAGCTGAAGGCCGAAGCGGAGAAGATCGCCGCGGAGGGCTGGAAGTGGATCGAGGTGAATATCGATTTCCCGTTCGGCCACACCCACCATCTGCGCGAGCTCGACGGCACGCCGACGGACCTCACCGCCGAGGAACAGGCGACGATCGATGCCTTGAACGCCGAATACGTCAAGGTCGAAGCCGAATACGAGAATGCCGACGAACTGCCCGACGAGGTCGACGCACGCCTCGGCGAAATCGAGACGGCGCTCGCCGCCTTCGAGGATCGGCCGGTCAACTACGATTCCGCCGAGATCGGCCGCGCCGGAGTCTTCGTCAGCATCGACTCCGACGGGAGCCTGTCCGTTGATCGTGGTCATGTCCGGCCGGAGGACGAGGCGCCGGCCACCCCTGATACCGACAGCAAGACGGAAAGCGACGGAGACACCGGAGAAGGCGGCGGACCGTCCTCACCTGCGGTCCAGCGTGCGATCATCACGATCGGCGGCCAGCCCGAAGCCGAGGAGGACGAGGACGATACCGTCAAGCCGCTTCCGGACCGGCTGATGAGCGAGCTGACGGCCTGTCGCACGCTCGCGCTGCGGGACGCCGTGGCGAACAATCCGCAGGTCGCGATGACGGCTTTGCTGCACAAGCTCTGCCTCGACACCTTCCAGCACAGCGCGGCCGGCGCCTGCCTGGAAGCCTCAGTCCGCCACATCTTCTTCTCGGTCCAGCCGACGGACCTGAAGGATAGTCCGTCTGCCAAGGCGGTCGCGGAGCGACATGAGGCCTGGAAGGCCGATCTGCCGAAGGATGAGGCCGCGCTCTGGGACTGGCTCGACGCCCTCGACGAAACCAGCCGCAGCGCACTCCTCGCGCATTGCGTCTCGTTCGGCGTCAACGCGCTCTACGAGAAGGGAGATCGTTATGGCGGCCCTGGCGTCTCGGTTCATGGCGTCCAGCACCGTCTCGTCCAGGCGGAGCGGCTCGCGCGCGCAGTCGGGCTCGACATGGTCGAAGCCGGCTGGCGGCCGACGGTCGACAGCTATCTCGGCCGCGTCACCAAACCTCGCATCCTCGAGGCCGTGCGCGAAGCGAAGGGTGAACAGTCCGCCCAGCTCATCGATCATCTGAAGAAGGCGGAGATGGCGAAGGAGGCAGAACGGCTGCTCGACGGCACCGGCTGGCTCCCAGAGCCGCTGCGCACGCCGGAGCTTGCGGCCGCCGACTCAATTGATGGTGATCCCGCCGGAGACGACGACACGCTGCCCGCCTTTCTCTCAGACGACGAAGAGGCCCGTGATGACGAAGCGGTTGAGCCGGTCGTGATCGCCGCCGAGTGACGACCAGGAGCGGGGCGGCGTCAGTCGCCCCGCTCAACTCGCCATCCATGCCCTGACACGCCCGGTCCACGCCGGGCTTTTCCATTTCTGGAGACCATCATGGCTAATTTCTTCACGCACTTCTCGTGCGTGCTCGATGTCGGTACGCCCGACAACGCAACGCGCGCGCTCAAGCTCTATCACGCCTTCATGGAGGACGCTGCTCATGAGGATGTACCCCCAGGCGGCTTCCTCCTGTCGATCGAGCCGGAGCACGGCGCGATCAAACTCTGGATTCGCGACGATGTCATCGGCGATCCTCAGCAGGTGATCCTGTTCGTCCAGCGCTGCGCCGAGGCTTTCGGTCTTACCGGCCGCTGGGGCTTCCAATGGGTGAACGCCTGCTCGCGGCCGCGCGTCATGCTGCGGCGCCCATGTGCTCGATCTCCAGACCCGCGAGACGATCGCCTGGACCGACACCAACGACTGGCTGGCGCGCACCCTCACAACTTCGCGCGCCAAGCGACGTCGCCACTGAGCATCCGATGCGGGCGCGTGCGGGCCGCGGCGTGAAGAGAGTGAGAGGCCTGCCGGGACGGGTTTGAGCCGGTCGGGTCGAGAGAGAGCGCCCAGCGGCTCGGCCCGTTCCTGCTCTCCCGAGGTCCTCTTCATGACGAATCCTTCCAACTCTGCGGCCGTCCGTTCGGCTATGCCATCGCTCGCGCCTGCACCCTCCGCCATCGCCGAGGCCGCGAGGCTTATTCTCCCCGATCTCGAACGCGGACGCCGGATCGACGCCGGCATCCTGCGCGCCGCGATGGAATCTGCGTTCGGGGCCTCCGATGCAGCCGGCGCCTGGGATTGGAAGTCCGCGTATGACGCCTGCGAGGCGGCCACGGTCCTGTTCCTACGGAAATACGGAAAGGCGATTCTCCGCAAATCCGGTTCTCCCGCCGCCGCACAGCCGATGCTGGCGAAGATCGCGGGCCTTCTGCCCACCCACACACGCCGCTCCGAGGAGAGCCAGGCGTTCCAACAATTCTCGACGCCCATTGCGCTCGGGGTCGCGGCGCGCGCCGCGGCGGCCATCACGCCCGCCGATCGGGTCCTCGAGCCTTCGGCCGGCACCGGGCTGCTCGCCATCCTCGCCGAACTGGCCGGCGGCTCGCTCGTGCTGAACGAACTGGCCGAGGCCCGCGCGGCGCTGCTCGATCTTCTCTTCCCGGGCGTTGCCGTCACGCGCTTTGACGCGGTGCAGATCGACGATCATCTCGACGCCGGGATGGTGCCGAGCGTGGTTCTGATGAACCCGCCTTTCTCGGCGATGGCGAACGTCGATCGGCGCATGGCGGACGCGGCGCTTCGCCATGTCTCCTCCGCCCTGGCGCGGCTTGGCACGGGCGGGCGGCTCGTCGCGATCACCGGATCGAGCTTCGCGCCCGACAATCCGGCCTGGACCGACGCTTTCGCTCGCCTGCAGGAGCGCGGCCGGCTCGTGTTCTCCGCCGCCATCGACGGTTCGGTCTATGCGAAGCACGGCACCACGATCGACACGCGTCTGCTCGTGATCGACAAGCAACCCGCCGTCGATCCGCGTGTGTTTCCCGCCTCTCCGGGTATCGCGCCGGATGCGGCCTCTTTGCTCGCCTGGGTCATCGACCACGTTCCACCGCGTTTGCCGATTGAAACGTCTATCGTCGTTGCTGTTGCGCGCCCGGCCATCCCCCGCACGGTGCGCGCCTTCGCAATGCGTGCGTCCTCCGTTCCGGCGCTCCCCGAACCGGACGCAGTGGAGCTTGCTTACGAGACCGTCGATTGGACACCGCCGGAGGGCGCGCGGCTCACGGATGCGCTTTATGACGAATACGGATTGCAGTCGATCCGTATTTCCGGATCACAGGCCCATCCCACCAAGCTGGTGCAGTCGGCCGCGATGGCATCGGTCGCGCCGCCGAAGCCAACCTACCGCCCGCATTTTCCGGCGAACCTCGTGACCGAAGGCTTGCTGTCGGACGCCCAGCTCGAATCCGTCATCTATGCCGGTGAGGCCCATTCCGACTTCCTCGCCGGCTCCTGGTCGGTCGATGAGACCTTCGATATCGTTACCGCCGCGCGCGACGATGCTGAAAACCGTGTCCGCTTTCGACGGGGATGGTTTCTCGGCGACGGCACCGGCGCAGGTAAGGGTCGCCAAGTCGCTGGCATCCTGCTCGACAACTGGCTGAAGGGCCGGCGTCGCGCTGTCTGGATCAGCAAGTCCGACAAGCTGATCGAGGACGCGCAGCGCGACTGGTCGGCGCTCGGCATGGAGCGGCTGCTCGTCACGCCGCTCTCCCGCTTTGGTCAGGGCACGCCGATCCGGCTGGGGGAAGGCGTCCTATTTACGACCTATGCCACGCTGCGCACCGATGAGCGCGGCGAGAAGCTTTCGCGCGTCCGGCAGGTCGTCGAATGGTTGGGCTCCAACTTCGACGGAGTGATCATTTTCGACGAAAGCCATGCGATGCAGAACGCGGTTGGCGGCAAGGGTGAGCGCGGCGACCAGGCCGCCTCGCAGCAGGGCCGCGCGGGGCTGCGGCTCCAGCATGCGTTGCCGAACGCCCGCGTGGTCTACGTTTCCGCCACCGGCGCCACCACGGTCCATAACCTCGCCTATGCCCAGCGTCTCGGCTTCTGGGGCGGCGAGGATTTCCCATTCGCTACCCGCGCCGAGTTCGTGGAGGCGATCGAAGATGGCGGCGTCGCGGCGATGGAGGTGCTGGCGCGCGATCTAAAGGCGCTCGGCCTCTATTTCGCGCGCTCGCTCTCCTATGAAGGTGTCGAATACGAACTGGTCGAGCACCGGCTCACGCCGGAGCAGGTCCGCATCTACGACGCCTATGCCGGCGCGTTCTCGATCATTCACAACAACCTCGACGCGGCGATGCGGGCCGCCAACATCACCGGCGAGACGGGCACGCTGAATGCGCAGGCCAAGTCCGCCGCCCGGTCGGCCTTCGAATCCGCCAAGCAGCGCTTCTTCGGCCATCTGCTGACGAGCATGAAAACGCCCTCGCTGATCCGCTCGATCGAGCGCGATCTCGAGACAGGGCATGCCGCCGTCATCCAGATTGTCTCGACCGGCGAAGCGCTGATGGAACGCAGGCTGGCGGAGATTTCGACGGAGGACTGGAATGACGTCCAGGTCGACATCACGCCCAGGGAGTACGTTCTCGACTATCTCGCCCATTCTTTCCCGGTCCAGCTCTACGAGCCCTTCACCGACTCTGAGGGCACTCTCTCCTCCCGGCCCGTCTATCGCGACGGCCAGCCGGTCGAGAGCCGCGAGGCCGTTGCCCGCCGTGAGCGTTTAATCGAGAAGCTCGCCTCGCTCCCGCCGGTCCCCGGCGCCCTCGACCAGATCGTCCAGCGGTTCGGGACCGACGTGGTCGCGGAGGTCACCGGACGTTCGCGCCGTGTCATCCGTAAGGGCGAACGGCTAATGGTCGAGAACCGCGCCGGCTCGGCCAATCTCGCCGAGACGGCCGCCTTCATGGATGACGCCAAGCGCATCCTCGTCTTCTCGGAGGCGGGCGGCACGGGACGCAGCTACCACGCCGAGTTGTCGGCGCGGAATCGGCGCCTGCGCGTCCATTACCTGCTCGAACCCGGCTGGAAGGCCGATGCGGCGATCCAGGGTCTCGGCCGCACCAACCGCACCAACCAAGCCCAGCCGCCGCTGTTCCGTCCGATCGCCACGGACGTGAAGGCGGAGAAGCGGTTTCTCAGCACGATCGCTCGCCGTCTCGATACTCTCGGCGCGATCACCCGTGGACAGCGCCAGACCGGCGGCCAGGGCTTGTTCCGGCCGGAGGACAATCTCGAAAGCCACTACGGGCGCGACGCGCTGCGCCAGCTCTACATGCTACTCGTCCGCGGCAAGGTCGAAGGCTGCTCGCTCCTGACCTTCGAGGACGCCACCGGCCTGAAGCTGATGGATGCCAACGGCGTCAAGGACGAGTTGCCACCCATCACGACCTTCCTCAACAGGCTGCTGGCGCTCACCATTGACCTGCAGAACGTGCTGTTCACGGCGTTCGAGCAGTTGCTGACGGCGCGCATCGAGGGCGCCATCGCGTCCGGGACCTACGATGTCGGGCTGGAGACCCTTCGCGCCGAGAGCTTCGTCGTCACCGACCGGCGCGCGATCTACACCCATCCCGGCACCGGCGCGGAGACGCGCCTGCTCACCATCATCCAGCGCGAGCGCAATCGCCCTGTGACACTGGACGATGCCCTGGATCGGCTTTCCGTTCCGCGCGCCGCGCTGCTGATCAACGAGCGCTCCGGCCGTGCGGCCGTGCAGATCCCAGGGCCGAGTCTGATGCTCGACGACGGCGAGATCGAGCGGCGCGTGCGGCTGATCCGGCCGATGGAGCACCATAGCCTTCCCTTGAAGATGATGACGGAGAGCCACTGGGTCGAGGCCGATCGCGAGCACTTCGCCGCCGCCTGGCAGGCCGAACTCGCGGAAGTGCCCGCGTTCACCGATAGCACGATCCACATCGTCGCCGGCCTGCTCCTGCCGATCTGGAAGCGCCTGCCGAACGAGTCGACGCGCGTCTATCGGCTTCAGACCGATGCGGGCGAACGCATTATCGGCCGCAAGGTCTCGCCCGCCTGGGTCGCAACCGCGATCACGGCGGACGCACCGGCGCTCACGCCCGAGGACGCGTTCGCAGCGCTAATGGACGGCCGCACCGTTCTCGACCTTACCGAAGACTTGCAGCTCCGTCGCGTGCGTGTCATGGCCGCCCACCGCATCGAGCTATCGGGCTTCACCGACGCGATGCGGGACCGCCTCAAAACCTACGGCCTCTTCCACGAGATCATCTCCTGGAAGCTGCGCATGTTCGTCCCCACCGATGCGCGCGGCATCAGCGTGCTCGGGAAATTGCTGGAGCATTGCCCGGTCGAGCACATCGGCGAGCGGGAGGCCGCGTGATGCCACGCGACGCTTCCGAACTGGCGCACCGCCTCGCGCGCGAGGCCGAGGCAGTGTGCCGCCACTATCTCTCCAACGGACGGCGCGAGGGCCGCTATTGGCTGGTCGGCGACGCGCGCAACACGCCGGGCCGTTCCATGTTCGTCCGGCTGAAAGAGTCGCCGAAGGGACCGGCCGGCAAATTTACCGACGCCGCGACAGGCGAACATGGAGACTTGCTCGACATCATCCGCGAAAGTTGCGGCTTGCTCGACTTCCACGATGTCGCCGATGAAGCTCGACGCTTTCTCAGCCTGCCTCGTCCCGACCCCGAGCCCTCTGCGAAGCTCGCGCGACCGCCGGCACAGACGGGATCGCCCGAGGCCGCACAACGGCTCCTCGCCATGTCGCAACCGATCACACGGACACTCGCGGAAGCGTATTTGCGCAATCGCGGCATTACGGCTTTGCACGAAGCCGGCGCGCTGCGATTCCACCCGCGCTGCTACTATCGCCCGGACGACGAATCGCCGACCGAGACCTGGCCGGCGATGATCGCCCGCGTCACCGATTTCGACGACCGGACTACAGGCGCTCACCGGACCTGGCTCGATCCGTCAGGGCGCGGCAAGGCGCCGATCGGCACGCCGCGACGCGCGATGGGCGATCTTCTCGGTAACGCTGTCCGTTTTGGTGTGGCGAACGACGTGCTCGCCGCCGGCGAAGGCATCGAGACCATGCTGTCGCTGCGTTGTGTGCTGCCGACCCTTCCGATGGCCGCCGCGCTTTCGGCCAACCACCTCGCCGCCATGCTGCTCCCGCTGACGCTGCGCCGACTCTATATCGCCCGCGACGCCGATGCGGCCGGCGACGCGGCGGTGATAGCTCTGACCGAACGTGCCGAGGCGGTGGGCATCGAGGCGATTGCATGGTCGCCCAGGCTCGGCGACTTCAACGAGGATCTGCGCACGTTCGGCATCGACGAACTCCGGGCAACCTTGCGTATCCAGCTCGCGGCGCAGGACGTCATCCGCTTCATGCTGTGGGCGAGCGCCGAGACGGGGTGAGCGTCGGCGGTTCAAGCATCTCCATGGCCGGTAAGGCGAGGCCCAAGATGCCGGACAGAGTCGCGCCCTTGGCCTTCTAGAGGGCGATCGGACGGCAAGCGGCCCAGCCCGGCAATGGCTGCGCCCGGCTATTTTCCGCCGGCCCTGCGGGCCTTTGCAGCGCGAAACAAAATAGCCGGGCTTCGCCATCCTCCGCTGGCGCTGCGGCCCTTCGCTTCGCTGCGGGTTCTGGCCCGACCCGCCCGCCGTCTGGTGATCGCCACGAAGGCCGCGATGGGCGCGGTCGATCCGGCAAAGGACCTCACCATGACGACCAACCACGACGACACCGAATTCGAACCGCCGCACACCTCCTCCCCGACCGATCACGTACTCAACGAACTTCAGCTCTATGGCTACCGTCCCTTCCACGACGAGCCCGATCCGAGGCCACTTCCGGAAGGCGATGCTGTCGCGGGCGCCGTCTCCGACATCTTCGACGCCCTGGTCTCGACCCTGATCGACACGCGGCTCGAACCCGACCTCGAAGACCTGCTATGGTCGACAGTCAACCTGTTCCACCGCGCCACCGGTCGCATCGAACGCGAGCTCGACGAAAACGAGCAGGCGCAGCAGAGGAGTCAGCGGGAGCAGAACGGCTCGGAGGTGCGCTCGGTCGAACTCGAGCGTCTCACCGCCGAGGGCATCACGCTGATCGAACGCCGCAACAGCATGGAACTCTTTCGCGACCAGGCCGCCGAGCGCTTCGAGGTCCACACCGGCTCCCCCTGGCGTCCCCGCTCCGGATCGGTGGTCAACCACCGCACGCTGACTTCGGCAATGATCGACAGTCGCGATTTCCTCGCCGCCAAGCGCCGCGCGGAGACCGAGGTGTTGCTGCCGGCAGGACCGAAGATCGCTTTCACCGGTGGGCTCGACTTCAACGACCATCGGCTGATCTGGGATCGTCTCGACAAGGTCCACGCGAAGCATCCCGACATGGTGCTGCTGCACGGCGGCTCGCCAAAGGGCGCCGAACTGATCGCCGCCAAATGGGCGACCAATCGCAAGGTGCCGCAGGTCGCCTTCAAGCCGGACTGGACGAAGCACGCGAAGGCTGCCCCCTTCAAGCGCAACGACGCAATGCTGGAGGTGCTGCCGATCGGCGTCATGGTATTCCCCGGCACCGGCATCCAGGGCAACCTCGCCGACAAGGCGAAGAAGTTCGGCATCCCGGTGTGGAAGTTCGGCGAGGGTGGCGCGTAAGCGCCGCCTACACTCCATCACCGTATGCCGGCCCATCGTCATGATGTTGCGCCTGTCATCCAACGCGGACGACACCAGCAGGATGGATTTCCCCTCCCATCGCCGACGGCTTTTGGCTATATTTCGAGCCGCGCCGCGGTGGTGGTGGAAGGCGCGACCGTAACAACTGTTGTCACGGAGGCTATCACCATGCTTGTCATCGGACTCATCCTCAGCATCTTCGGGATTGGCTTTTTGTGCTGGCTGATCTTCACGCTCGCCGTTTATGCTTTGCCGTTCTTTGTTGGACTCACGGCCGGGATGGCAGCGTTTCACGGCGGCTCCGGCGTCATCGGCGCGCTGCTTGTCGGCATTGTCGTCGGCGCAGTCACCGTTGGAATTGGCCAGATCGCCTTCGCGGTCGTTCGCCCGCTGCCTCTGCGCGCCGCGATCGCGGCCGCCTTCGCGATTCCGGCGGCCATCGCCGGTTATCATGCGGTTCTGGGTCTCTCGCAGATCGGCGTGCCGTCGCTTTTCTGGCGCGAGGTCTTCGCGTGGATCGGCGCCATCTTCATTGGCGGCACCGCCTGGGCGCGAATGGCAATCTTCGCGGATCCCCTTCCGTTGCGACCGGGCAGAGCGTCGCAGAACGAGTCTCAGCCTACTCTGACGGCCGCGACGCGCGAGTGGTGAAGCCCCGTCCTATCGTCGATTGACGTCGCTCTGACGATCAGGGGCTGGAGGATCGAGGACTGAGTCACGGAACATATAGCCCGCTTCGAGACCGTGCTTCGCCAGCTTCGAATTCGATCTCGGACGGCCACGCCCTACTGAGCAGGGCATGTGGTTGCGGTGTTTGTGCGTCAAACGACCCCGCCTTTTTCTACGCCACGGCTTCTTTCTCTACGCCTGAACGCGCCGACATCTTGTGCGGGACAACCGACATCCGCCACGTCTTCTCCCGAGGATGCTGTTCAAGCACGGACGCACCTGGCCTCGTGATGGCCTGATCTAGCCGAAGACCGGCTGCGCCTCGATCGCCTGAGCCGCAACGCCGTCGGTTCGACTTTCTTCCCCTGGGCTAAGGCCCATTCCTCGCGAGGCAAGAAAGTTTCACCGCCGGCATCCTCCGCTGCGCTCCGGCCCGCGAGCGGGTGCGTCGTCGATCGTCCCCGGCCTGTCGATCGCCATCGAGGCCGCGGTGGTCGCGGGCTCGAAAACAGCAAGGAGAAATGACATGGCTAACATCGGTTCTTTCAAGAAGGTCGGCAGCGATTTCCAGGGCGAGATCGTCACCCTCAGCCTCCAGACCAAGGGCGTGCGCATCGTGCCCGAGACCAACCGCTCCAACGACAACGCCCCCAGCCACCGGGTTTACGTGGGCCGGGCCGAGATCGGGGCCGCCTGGGCGAAACGCTCCAACGAGGGCCGCGACTACCTCTCGCTTAAGCTCGACGATCCGAGCTTCAACGCCCCGATCTTCGCCAACCTCTTCGACGACGAGGACGGCGACGGCTACACCCTCATCTGGTCGCGCCCCAGCAAGCGCAACGGCGACTGAGCCGAACATCCCCGATACCCCGCCCGGTCCCCCGGGCGGGGCTTTCGCGCGTGCATCAGCGCCTCCAAGCCGCGCCGCCAACCGCCGATTCTCACCCAACCCTTGCGTCCCACAGGGACCTAGGCCGCCACGCGCATCACCGCCCCGGCCCGCCGCTCCGACAGGGCGATCCCGCCCAGCACCAGGATCAAGGCCCCTGCCTGATAGAGGCCGAACGACTCGCCGAGCACCAGCACGGCCAGAAGCGCCCCGAACACCGGCACCAGGTTGATGAACAGCCCGGCCCGAGCCGGTCCGATCAGGGCCACCGCGCGGATGAAGAACACATGGCAGATCAACGAGGGCAGCAGGCCGACAAAGGCCAGGATTGCCCAGCCCTTCGCCGTCGGCGCCTGCAGCCCGCCGCGCGCCGCTTCGATCGCCAGGAGCGGCAGGGAGGTGAGGAACGCCGCAGCCGCCAGGCCGAAGAGCAGGCCGATGGCGCTCGCCCCGCCGCCCGCGCCACGGCTGCGCAGGGCGATGGTATAGCCGGCGTAGAGGACGCAAGCGCCCAGCATCAGCACATCGCCGAGGTTGAACTGCAGCCCGGCCAGGGACTCCAGGCGCCCGTGGCTGGCGACCAGCGCCACGCCCATAAGGGCCACGGTCGCGCCCGCGATCTGGCCCGCCCGCACGGGCCCCGGATGCACAACCAGGCCGCCGGACAGCACCAGCAACGGGATCGTGCCCTGCAGGATCGAGAGGTTCACCGCGCTGGTGTAGTGGGCGGCCACATAGCTGAGGGCGCTGAAGGCGGTGAGGCCGGTGGCCCCCATCGCCAGCAACGAGCGCCACTGCCGGCGCAGTTGGGGCAGGCTCTCGGCGACCTGACGGCGGCAGGTCAGGGCCAGCACCGCCAGCACCAGCGCCCAGCGGCAGGTGGTCAGCATCATCGGCGAGATCTGGCCCACGGCCATTCGGCTGGCCACGGCGTTACCGCCCCAGCCCAGGGTAGTGAGGATCAGCAGGAGGTAGGGATGCGCATAGAGCCGGCCGGCCAAGGAGGGGCGTATCGTCGCCGATCCGTCCGCCATGCTGAGCCTCTCGAAAACTGAACCGAAGCCAATCAATCATCTTTCGCGGACGTTCGCCAGGGCGCCGTCGGCGCTCCGGGCAAGTGCTGCCAGTAGGCGCCGGACCGCAGGGCCCACAGAACCCCGTTCACGAACAAGCGGTTATCGGCCGCCGTCCTACTTGGATCGCTCGCTTTGCCAGACAGTCGTGGCGCGATCCGCGCACACTGCGCCTCGCTCAGCTCATAGCGCTTCACACTCATCAACCCGCTCCGAATCAGAAAATCCGGAACCGATTGACTCAACACGCGTCAGGCCTGGGAATCCCGAATGTGGATTGGTCCTAGCGGAGAAGGCCGCCGACCGGTCCGCGAATCGGCTGGCCGGAGAATCGCCGCCGACCCTCTTAGATGGCAAAAACGCACTTCACAGGGCCGTTGCGGCACCACAAAGCGACTATTATAGTCGTATTTCTGGTGCGCGCAGATCGTCTGTCGGAGGTGATCATGAATGATCACCGGCCGACAAGTTCGGGCCGCGCGAGCCTTGCTGAATTGGAAGCAGGAAATGCTCGCCGAAAAAGCCCTGGTGGCGCTAACCGCCCTGAAGCGCTTGGAGTCCGAAAGGCAGCTCCAGGTGCACGAGGGCACGCGCGATCAGGTCCGCCGTGTTTTGGAAGCCGCCGGGGTCCTGTTCGTCGAATCCGACCGCGGTCGCGGCGTCATGCTCCTCCATGAGGCAGAGCCGGCAACGCGGCCAGCCAGAAGACCGGCGACCTTGAAACGATGAAGCCGATTTGCGTTAATGATTAGGAAACCATATCGCTGAGGAGCCTTCATGCAGTCGCCAGCCTTGGATCCGCCGGTGGACGATGTCGCCCCAACCGCCGCAATACTGACCGGCTACGATGAGCGGCATGCCATTGTCTATCTCCGCCTGCTCGACGCCGACGCCGACGGCGCTGACTGGAGAGAGGTTGCAAAGATTGTCCTGCATATCGACCCGGCGCGGGAGCATGATCGCGCCCTGCGGGCTTGGGAAAGCCATCTCGCCCGCGCTCGGTGGATGACGGAGAAGGGCTATCGCCACCTTCTCCAGGGCGGCGCGCCCCACTGAGTTCCGTGCCCGTTTGGCAACGCATGCTGCGAATCCTGTGCGTTTCGGAGCGCTACTAGAGCGTGCATCCTCTGCGCAGAGCCGTGGGGACGGCTACTGCTGAGGAGACGTTGCCCATGGCTCGCGCCGACTGGCGATTGGCGGGCGCATATGAGGAGCTGCGACCGCTCGATGCGCCTGCGCTCGCCTACGAATTTCTATTGCGGAACCCTGACTTTCTGAGCGACCACGCGCGCCTGGCGCGCGACAGCCGAAAGCGAAAACTCGATGCCGTCGAGGCCGAGGTGTTCGCCCGGCGCTGGGGGTTACGATTTCGGGCGAAATTTAAATCCCGCACAGCGCGGCGCCGTTCTCTGGACGGCCCAGACGCTCCCGAGCGTGGTGACCCTACGCAAAGCCCCGGACGGCCTCGCCGATCCTAGACTTGAGCTCGACTCGCGAAGCCTCCAGTCCATTCTCGCGATCGATGACGAAGATCAGGTCGTTGAGCTGCGCGGCGCCCACCTCAGGATTCACCGAGACGATAAGGTCGGCGGCCCGATCGCCGTCCTCCTGCCGCTCGACCAGCTCTTCGACATTCGCGCCGCCGCCGCGCTCCGCTTGTGGCGCGCGCTCACGGGCCGGACACCGGGCCCCGACCTCGGCGTGCTTACGCCCGAGCGGCGCAGCCGGCTCATCCTCGCACTGCGCGCTCTGGATGGCCGGCTCGCGCGCGCGACCTATCCCGAGATCGCCGCCGTCTTGTTCGACACCGAACCGATCTCAAAGCGCGACTGGATTTCGCACGAGCTGCGCGACCAGACAGGCCGGATCATCCGGCTTGGATTCTCGATGATGCGCGGCGGATATCGCCGACTTCTCCTCCATCCCTATCGCCGTCGCATATAGCGCTCCGTCCGTTTGGATGCGCTTTCGCCACCCTCCGAGATCGCCCTATTTCGGACCGGCCCCCTTCCGCCACCGTGATCGCTGACAGCCGCCGTCATCCGACGGACGCCCACACGATCACGGAGCTATCCCATGTCCACCAATCTCGCAGGTCTGCCGCCGCGCTACCTGCGCACCCCAGAGGCCTCGCGCTTCGTCGGCCTCTCCATCCGCACGCTCGAGAAGCATCGCATCTACGGCACGGGTCCGCGTTATTCGAAGCTCGGCGGCCGCGTCGTTTACCGCATTGAGGACCTCCAGACCTGGGTCGACGCCGCCGCCAAGGCGTCGACTTCCGACCCTGGCAAGGTCGTCGTGTTGCCGGCCCGGCGCCACACGCCGGCTGAGCTCGAACAAGCCCGCCAGCCGCGCCGCTGAGCTTCCCACCCCATGTCAGCGCGCCATCGCACACGCTCCGAACGCGAGCAGCTCGAATTGTTTCGAGCGCTGCCAGGCGATCTCGCGCCGCGCGACGCGCAAGACCTCATGGCCTATCCGTTCTTCTCGCTCGCCAAGACACACCGCACGACGCCGATCGACTACCGGATGAACGACATCGCCATCCGTGTCGAAGCGGTGCCCGAGCACGGCATGGCGACCATCTGGGACGCCGACGTCCTGATCTGGGCCGCATCGCAAATCGTCCAGGCGCGCGACTCCGGTCTGCGCACGTCACGCCTGATGGCCGCCACGCCCTACGAGATTTTGAGGTTCATCGGCCGCGGCACCAGCGCGCGCGACTATCACCGTCTGAAGGCCGCCTTCGACCGCTTGCAGTCCACCACCGTCGCCACCTCGCTACGCCAGGCGAGCGAGCGGCGCATGCATCGCTTCTCCTGGATCAACGAATGGACCGAGCACGCCGACGCGCACGGCAACGCCGCCGGCATCGATCTCATCGTGCCGGACTGGTTCTATCGCGGCGTCCTCGACGACGCGCTCGTACTCACCATCGACCGCGAATACTTCAAGCTGACGGGCGGTCTGGAGCGCTGGCTTTATCGTCTGGTGCGCAAGCACGCTGGCAAGCAGCGTGCAGGCTGGCGGTTCGACTTCCGTCATCTCTACATGAAGTCGGCGAGCCTCTCCCCGTTCAAGCGCTTCGCGTTCGAGCTGCGCGACATCGCGCGCCGCCAACCGCTGCCAGGCTATCGCCTCGGCATCGATCGCGCGAGCGGCGGCCGCGAGTTGCTCGCCTTCGTCAGCGAGACGTCTCTGTCCACAAGGCCCTGTGGACAAGCTGTGGAAGCCCTCGTGCTATCGGGAACCGCGAGGCACGGGCCATCAGGAACCGCGCCCTCGTGCTATCAGGAACCGAAAGCGGCATTTTCTCCAAGCGGGTCAACCGCTTCAGAGCCCCCTAACTTAGACTCTAACGAAGAGTCTAACTCTTCTGTTGTTGGGGGCGCCCTCGACCGGCGAAAACCCGGGAGGGAAGAGCGATGATCGTCGCGCTCCTCAACCAGAAAGGCGGCGTCAGCAAGACGACGCTCGCCCTGCACCTCGCCGGCGCTTGGGCAGGCCAGGGAAAGCGCGTCGTGGTCATCGATGCCGACCCGCAGGGTTCGGCGCTCGACTGGTCCGCACAGCGCGTCAAGGAGGCCGTGCCGCGTTTGTTTGGTGTCATCGGCCTCGCACGCGACACGCTGCACCGGGAAGCGCCCGAGCTGGCTCGCGATGCCGACCATGTCGTCATCGACGGCCCGCCGCGCGTTGCCGGCCTGCTGCGCTCGGCCTTGCTCGCCGCCGATCTCGTCCTGATCCCCGCGCAGCCGTCGCCGTTCGACGGCTGGGCTTCGGCCGAGATGCTGAAGCTGCTCGAGGAAGCGCGCATCTTCCGCCCGCAGATCATCGCCCGCTTCGTGCTCAATCGCTGCGCGGCGCGCACCGTGATCGCGCGCGAGACCGCCGAGGGGCTTGCCGATCACGATCCGCCGGTCCTCGCCTCCCGCGTCGGCCAGCGCGTCGTCTTCGCTGACGCCGCGCGTACCGGACGGCTCGTCTTCGACATCGACACCGCGCGCCACGCGGCGCGCGAGATCGTCGCCTTGGCGGCCGAAGTCGATCGGGTGATGCGATGAGCGCGCGGCCATCCAACCGCGGCTTCGCGTCGCGCCCGGGTGATCCAGAGTCCTGGGTGCGCACGCCCGAGCCTTCGGCCAAGGCGCAGAGCGCCGGCAATCTCTTCACCGCGCGGCTCACCATCGATGTGACGCCGGAACTGCGAGCCCGGATCAAAATCACGGCCTTCCAGCGCGGCCAGACCGTCGCCGACATCCTGCGCGATCTGCTCGCCAGCGAATTCCCCGCAGCCGACGGAGGACAGACATGATGGCGGATCCCGCCTTAGCGGAGGCATCACCGTGTTCGCACGACGCCCTCACGGCCGTCGAGCTGACCTGGCTCGAGAAACGCGTCGAGCATTGGATCAGGTTCGGCCGCGATGTCGGCGAGACGATCATCGACCGCCGGCACCGCGTGCTCAGCTTCGCGCCGAACACGATCTTCGCCTTCGTCCGCTGGGCCTCGAACGACTTCGGGACTGTCGTCTCGCGCATCGACATCGTGCGCGCGATTTCCCCGGGTGAGCCTTATCAGACGCTGCCCTTCGTCCGTCCCGGCGGCGAGATCCTGCTGCGCATCAGCGGCTGGCCGAAGGTCGAGCGCGTGCTGCAGGCGATCGACGCCATCGAGGCTCTCGGCGTCGATCCGGCCGACGCTGCGCCCGATCACTGGCGGCACGTCCACAACCGCCTCGGCGCCGGATACGAGCCGCGTCCCTATAGCCGCGACCAGCACCGCGCCTGGCTCCTGCGCCGGCGGATGCTGTCATGACGCGCTTCGGCTACGTCATGACGACATATTTCGCGCTGCTGGGCTTCGCCGGCGCGGCGATCTTTCCCGTCTCGCCGAAGTTCATCTGGAACGCCAGCGCCAGCGTGCCGATCGGACTCTACGCCATTCATCCGGCCGGCGCGCTGCATGTCACCGAGCTTGTGGTGGTCCAGCCGCCCGCGGCGCTGGCGAGCCTGCTCGACGCGCGCCGCTACCTGCCCAAGGGCGTGCCGATGCTGAAGCGCATCCTCGCCCTGCCAGGTCAAACCGTCTGCCGCTCCGACCGCACGATCACCGTCGATGAAATCGCCATGGGCGAAGCGCTCGACCACGACAGAAGCGGCCGTGCGCTGCCCACTTGGCGCGGCTGTCGTGTCGTTGCGGGTGACGAGGTCTTCCTGATGAACTGGCAGTCGGAAGACTCCTTCGACGGTCGTTACTTCGGTCCGCTGCCTGCCAGCATCATCCTCGGCCGGGCCGATCCTCTCTGGACGCGCGAGGAGGATTGACCATGGCAGAACACCGCAGCTCGATCGCGGACGCCTCGCGCTCTCCCTGCCATCCGCCTTTCTCCTTTCCGGCCATGTCGACGTTCGCTGCGCGCACGTCAGCAGGACACCATCTTCATCGCCATGCCACGTTGGCCGCCCTCGGCCTTGCGATTGTGATGACGCTCGGCTGCAACGGAGTGCGCGCCGAGCCTGCGACTGCGCGAACTGTCGTCATCGCCGCTGGGCGTGCACCGTTTGCCGCTTTCGTCGCCGAAGCCTCGCAGCGTTTCGGCATTCCGGCGGCGTGGATACGCGGCGTGATGCGCGCCGAGAGCTTCGGTGATGTGCGCGCCATCTCCCCGAAGGGCGCCATCGGCCTCATGCAGATCATGCCTGAGACATGGGTCGCCCTGCGCCAGCGCTACCGTCTCGGGGCCGATCCATATGACGCGCACGACAACATCATTGCTGGCGCCGCCTACCTGCGGGAGCTGCACGACCGCTACGGCATTCCCGGTTTCCTCGCGGCCTACAATGCCGGTCCCGCGCGCTGGGAAGATCATCTCGCAACCGGCCGGCCACTGCCTGCGGAGACGCGCGCCTACCTGATCCGTCTCGCGCCGATCGTCGGCGGAAGTTCAGCCGACGACACGGTCATACTCGCCGCCGTGGTGAAGTCCTGGACCGAGGCGTCGTTGTTTCCTACGCGCCCAGCAAGTCCCCCAAACGACATGCCATCAGCATCGCCGCTGCAATCGCCGCCGCCGTCGAACTACCATCCGGCGCAGGATTGGACGGGCCTCGCGCCGCGGTCCGACGGGCTGTTCGTCGCCCTGTCGAACCGGGAGCGGTCCCAATGAGTGCGATCGGTGGCCATCGTGCTGTGGAGGGCTCTGGCGGCGGTTTGTGTGTGAGGGTCAGTCAGCACAGGAACGCAACCCACGGACGGCAAGGGAAAAGGCCGGCCTTCGGCGCGGCTTATATGGTTGGGGAGATTGAGGGATTTGCCAACATCGCAGACACCCCTGCTGGCGCTCTCCACGATTTTCCCAACGAAATCAATCGGCCAAGCGCCGTCTGTCTGTATCGCATTCGGATTTCGGCACATGGCAGCGCGTGACGACGACCTGCGCGTCCGGCCCGGGCGCATCCAGCACGGCAACCGCGGCGGCAAGCGTCCTCAGACCTTCGTCGGCGAGGTGATGCGGGCCGCGAAGAAGGCCGGGCATGTCGGCAATGGCTTCCGGTCAAGTCACGGCCGCAGCCGCTCGCGGTTCGGCCGCGGCCGGCGCGCGGCGATCTCGATCCGACTCCGATCGAACGCCCGGCGCGTGGTGATGAAGGCGCGGGTGGTGCGCCACCAGGGCACACGCTTCCGATCAGCGCCGCTGCCCAAACATATGGCTTACCTGAAGCGTGAGGGGGTGACCCGGGACGGCGAGAACGCGCGCATGTTCGACGCTGCATCCGACAGGGCGGATGAACGCGCCTTCGCTGAGCGCTGCGAGGATGACCGGCACCACTTCCGTTTCATCATCTCGCCCGAGGACGGGGTGGAGCTCGGAGACCTCAAGACCTTCACCCGCGAGTTAATGCGGGAGGTCGAGAAGGACCTCGGAACCAAGCTCGACTGGGTCGCCGTCGATCATTGGAACACCGACAACCCTCACGTCCACGTCCTCATCCGCGGGCGTGCCGATGACGGTCAGGACCTCGTCATTAGCCGCGATTACATCAGTCGCGGCTTTCGCGATCGCGCCGCCGAGCGCGTCACTCTGGAGCTTGGTCCACGCAGCGAGCAGGAGATCCGCACGGCGCTCGAGCGTGAAGTGGGATCGGAGCGCTGGACCAGCCTCGATCGGGCGCTACGGGACATCTCGGATGATTGCGGCGGCGTTGTCGACCTGCGGCCCGGTCCCAATGCCGAAGATCCGGAGTTGCGCGGGCTGCTGCTCGGTCGAGCCGCGAAGCTCGAAAGGCTCGGCCTGGCCGATCCAGTCGGCCCTGCCTGCTGGACGCTAAAACCCGGTCTCGATCAAACCCTGCGCCAGCTCGGCATCCGGGACGACATCATCAATACGATGCACCAGGCGATGAGCGCCGGCGGACACGAGCCGGACGTCAGCACCTTCGCCCTGCATGGCCAGGAGCCCGCCGATCCGGTGCTCGGCCGGCTGATCAAACGCGGCCTCGACGATGAGCTGAAGGGCACCGCCTATGCGATCATCGCCGGTGTCGACGGGCGCGCCCACCACCTGAAATTCTCCGATCTCGAAATGACCGGGGATGCACCAGCCGGCGGAATCGTCGAGGCGCGGTCCTATGACGATGCGAACGGGCGTCGCCGACTGTCGCTCGCGACACGCTCCGATCTGTCGATCGAGGCGCAGGCAACGGCGTCCGGAGCCACCTGGCTCGATCGCCAGCTCCTCGCCAAGGACGCGCCGCTCAGCGGCGGCGGGTTCGGGGCCGAGGTGAGCAAGGCGATGGAGGCGCGCATCGATCATCTGGCCGAGGAGGGCCTTGCCCGACGGCAAGGACAGCGGGTGGTGTTCGCCCGCGATCTCCTCGCAACGCTCCGGCGGCGCGAGCTGGAGGAAACAGCCTCGAAGCTATCGGCCGAGACCGGACTCGCCTACCAGCCTGCGGCCGAAGGCGAGCGCGTTTCCGGGGTCTATCGCCAGCGCGTGACACTCGCCTCCGGCCGGTTCGCCATGATCGACGACGGGCTCGGCTTCCGACTCGTGCCCTGGCGCCCCGCGCTGGAGAAGGATCTCGGTCGAGACGTGCGCGGCATCATGGCGCCTGGAGGAAACATGGACTGGAGTCTGGGCCGGAAACGGGGGCTGGGACTATGAAGATCGCAGCGCGACCCGTCCGATTGCCGCGCCAGCGTGTCCCGCCTCCTGACGCCTCGCAGTCCGCGCTTGCGTCCGCCTCGCGAGGCGCGGCTGGTCTGGTGCCGCCATGAACGCGACCAAGATTCTCTGGGGCCAAGTCCTTCTCGTCTTTGCCACCGTGCTCGGTTTTATGTGGACCGCGACGGAGTGGACCGCCTGGCAGCTCGCCTTTCAACCGCAGCTCGGCCCTCCCTGGTTCATGCTGTTCAGCTGGCCGATCTACCCGCCGCCCGCCCTCTTCTGGTGGTGGTTCGCCTTCGACGCCTATGCCCATGACATCTTCGTCACCGGCGGCTTCATCGCAGGCGCCGGTGGTGTGGGCGCGTTCGTCGTCGCGGTCGCAATGTCAGTCTGGCGCGCGCGCGAAGCGAAGAAGGTGACCACTTATGGTTCCGCGCGCTGGGCCGATGCGCGCGAGATCAGACAGGCTGGGCTGCTTCATCCCGACGGCGTTCTCCTGGGCCGATGGAACGGTGCCTACCTTCGCCATCACGGCCCAGAGCATGTGCTGTGCTTCGCACCGACCCGCTCCGGCAAGGGCGTCGGCCTCGTGGTGCCAACCCTGCTCACCTGGCCAGGATCGGCCATCGTCCATGACATCAAGGGTGAGAACTGGGGCCTGACCGCCGGCTGGCGGGCGCGGTTCGGCCGCGTCCTGCTGTTCGATCCGACCAACACAAAGAGTGCGGCCTACAACCCGCTGCTTGAGGTCCGGCGCGGCGAGTGGGAAGTCAGGGACGTCCAGAACATCGCCGACGTGCTGGTCGACCCCGAAGGCGCGCTTGAGAAAAGAAACCATTGGGAGAAGACGAGCCACTCGCTGCTCGTCGGCACGATCTTGCACGTCCTCTACGCCGAGAAGGACAAGACGCTCGCCGGTGTCGCCAACTTTCTCTCCGATCCGAAGCGGCCGATCGAGACGACGCTGCGAGCGATGATGACGACGCCTCATTTGGAGAAAAAGGGCGTTCACCCCGTGGTCGCCAGCGCCGCGCGGGAGCTTCTCAACAAAAGCGAGAACGAACGCTCCGGCGTTCTGTCGACGGCCATGTCGTTCCTTGGGCTCTATCGCGATCCCGTCGTCGCGGCCGTCACAGCACGCTGCGACTGGCGCATCCGCGATCTCGTCGAGGCCGAGCATCCGATGACTCTCTATCTCGTGGTGCCGCCGTCGGACATCAGCAGGACCAAGCCGCTGATCCGCTTGATCCTCAACCAGATCGGACGGCGTCTTACCGAGGAGTTGGATTCGAAGAGCCGCCGGCATCGGCTGTTGCTCATGCTCGATGAATTCCCTGCCCTCGGGCGTCTCGATTTCTTCGAGAGCGCGCTCGCCTTCATGGCGGGTTACGGGCTGAAGAGCTTCCTGATCGCCCAAAGCCTGAACCAGATCGAGAAGGCCTATGGGCAGAACAACTCCATTCTCGATAACTGCCATGTGCGCGTGAGCTTCGCCACGAACGACGAGCGCACCGCCAAGCGTGTGTCCGACGCGCTCGGCACCGCGACCGAGATGCGCGCCATGAAAAACTATGCCGGCAGCCGCCTGAGCCCATGGCTCGGCCATCTAATGGTGTCGCGCCAGGAGACGGCCCGGCCACTGCTGACGCCCGGCGAGGTCATGCAGCTCCCACAGGACGACGAACTGGTTCTCATGTCCGGCTGCGCGCCAATCCGGGCAAAGAAAGCGCGCTATTTCGAAGACCCTGAGATGGCGGCGCGCATCCTCGCGCCGCCTGAGCTTACCAATCCCAGATCGCCACCGACTGGCGAACGTCCTCGGGCCCCTGACGGCGGTGATTGGGCCGATGCCCTCGCCGCACCGTCGGCGTCTGATACTGATGATCCCGCCAACGCCGGAATTCGGCGCGAACCGGAATTGCCGGAACACGAAGAAATCGTGTCCGAGCCCGCAAAACCGGTCCATGAATTCGAGCCCATGGAGGAGGAGCCTGACGACGAGGTTCAGCGGCAGCGCATCATGCAGCGCACCTTCGGAACCGTCGCCCGCCAGGTTTCGCTCGATCCCGGCGACGACATGCAGATGTGACGCCCATGCGCACCAAGCACACGTTTCGTCTTCCGCCTGATCTCGCTGGGAAGCTCGCGGACTACGCGGCTCGCAAGCGCGTGCCACAGGCGCTGGTGGTCGAAGCGGCGCTCGCCTCGCACCTGTCGCCCGATGGCGCCGATCGCCTGGAGGCGGCGCTCGCGCGGCGGCTTGATCGCATGACGCGGCAGATGGAGCGGATCGAGCGACATGTCACGATCTCCAATGAGGCACTGGCAGTGTTCGTGCGCTTCTGGCTGACGAGTACGCCGGCTTTGCCCGACACTGCGCTCGCGGCCGCACAGACCAAAGGGCGTGAACGCTACGAGGGATTTGTCGAAGCGCTCGGCCGGCGCCTGGCGCGTGGGCAAAAGCTTGCCGACGAGGTGAGTCGCGACGTGGCGTCGACTTTCGCCGAAGGTCCGGACCCGCAGACCGACTGACGATCGTCCCGGGGACCTGTCTTTCTATCCCAGACCCCTACGGCCTCATCGCCGTTGTTGCGGAGTCCCGGTTCCGGCTCTTTCTACTCAACCCCGCTGACATCTGCGCCTCCGCGTGAGGCGAACTTGCGGGGTTTGTAGTGACGACGATTTCCCTCCGATCCGAAGCTTTCGCCCGCGGCGCGCGGATGCTGCGCACCGCGCTTGGCCCTTCGATCGCCGCTTATCTAGAGGATCCCAGCATTGTCGAGGTGATGCTCAACCCCGATGGGCGGCTTTGGATCGATCGGCTTTCGGGTGGCCTGGAGGACACCGGTTGCCGGGTCACGCCAGCGGACGCTGAACGGATCGTCCGCCTGGTCGCCCACCATGTCGGCGTCGAGGTCCATGCCGGAAGCCCGCGCGTTTCGGCGGAATTGCCGGAAAGCGGAGAGCGCTTCGAAGGCCTGGTTCCTCCCGTTGCGGCCGCGCCCTGCTTCGCGATCCGCCGCCCGGCCGTCGCCGTGTTCACGCTCGGCGACTACGTCGATACGGGCATCATGTCCGGCGCGCAGGCCGAGCTGCTGCGCGTCGCGGTGCGAGAACGCAAGAACATCCTGGTCGCAGGCGGCACGTCGACCGGCAAGACCACCCTGGTCAATGCGTTACTCGCCGAGGTGGCCAAAACCGGCGACCGTGTGGTGCTGATCGAGGATACCCGCGAACTCCAATGCGCCGCGCCAAACCTGGTCGCGCTGCGCACCAAGGACGGCGCGGCCTCGCTCTCCGACCTCGTGCGCTCCGCGCTCCGGCTGCGGCCCGACCGCATCCCGATCGGCGAGGTTCGCGGCGCCGAGGCTCTCGATCTTCTCAAGGCCTGGGGCACCGGCCATCCCGGCGGCATCGGCACGCTGCACGCCGGCTCCGCCATTGGCGCGCTGCGGCGCCTCGAGCAGCTCATCCAGGAAGCTGTCGTCACCGTTCCTCGCGCCCTGATCGCCGAGACGATCGACCTCATCGCGGTTCTCGCCGGCCGCGGCTCGGCACGTCGGCTCGCCGAACTCGCCGCGGTGTCAGGCCTCGGCCCAACCGACGATTACGTCCTCACCCCCGCAGGAGAACCATGATGCTGCTCAACCCTATGCGCCGTGCGTTCGCCACGGTCTCGATGTTCGCCTTCGTCGCTATGGCCGCCGCTCCGGCCTACGCCGCCGGGTCCAACATGCCGTGGGAGCAGCCCCTCAATCAGATCCTGCAATCGATCGAGGGCCCGGTCGCCAAGGTCGTGTCGGTGATCGTCATCATCGTCACGGGCCTGACCTTGGCGTTCGGCGAGTCCTCCGGCGGTTTCCGGCGCTTGATCCAGATCGTCTTCGGGCTGTCGATCGCGTTCGCGGCGTCGAGCTTTTTCTTGTCGTTCTTCTCCTTCGGCGGCGGAGCGCTGGTGTGATGGATCAGACCGAGACCATCGCCGGCTTCTACGCACCGATTCATCGCGCGCTGACCGAACCGATCCTGCTCGGTGGCGCGCCGCGCGCGGTGGCGATCGTCAACGGCACCCTCGCCGCCGCGGTCGGCTTGGGCCTGCGCCTCTGGATCGTCGGCGGCGTGATCTGGCTGATCGGTCATCTCGCCGCGGTCTGGGCCGCCAAGCGCGACCCCGCCTTCGTCGACGTCGTGCGCCGCCATCTGCGCTATCCGCAGCACCTGGTCGCGTGAGGTCCGCCCGATGATGAACCTCGCCGAATATCGCCACCGGACACAAGGCCTCGCCGACTTCCTGCCCTGGGCGGCGCTGGTCGAGCGGGGCGTCATCCTGAACAAGGATGGCTCCTTCCAGCGCACGGCGGACTTTCGCGGTCCCGATCTAGATTCGGCGACGCCGGCCGAACTGGTCGCCATCACGTCTCGGCTCAACAACGCCTTGCGCCGGTTGGGATCGGGATGGGCGATCTTCATCGAGGCGCAGCGGAGCCCCGCCAATCGCTATCCGCGCGACGTATATCCCGATCCAGTCTCCGGCCTCGTCGACGCCGAGCGCCGCGCGCAATTCGAGGAGGAAGGCTCCCATTTCGAGAGTCGGTACTATCTGACGCTCGTCTGGCTGCCACCGGCCGAAGATGCGGCGCGCGCCGAAGCCTGGCTCTACGAGGGCCGCGCCCACGACGGCGCCGATTGGCGCACGGCGCTGGCCGGCTTCATCGACCGCACCGATCGCGTGCTGGCCCTGATCGAGGGCTTCATGCCCGAAGCCGGCTGGCTCGATGATCCGGAGACGCTCACCTACCTGCATTCCTGCGTCTCGACGCGCCGCCAGCGCGTGCGCGTGCCCGAGACGCCGATGCATCTGGACGCCATCCTCATCGACGAGGATCTGACCGGCGGCCTCGAGCCCCGGCTAGGCCGCGCGCATCTGCGCACGCTGACCATCATGGGCTTTCCGTCGCAGACCTGGCCCGGTCTGCTCGATGATCTCAACCGGCTGGCCTTTCCCTATCGCTGGGTGACCCGCGCGATCTGCCTCGACAAGACCGACGCCACCAAGGTGCTCGGGCGCATTCGCCGCCAATGGTTCGCCAAGCGCAAGTCCATCATGGCCATCCTCAAGGAGGTGATGACCAACGAGGCGTCGGTGCTGATGGACTCGGACGCCGCCAACAAGGCGCTCGATGCCGACGTCGCGCTGCAGGAGCTGGGCTCGGATCTCGTCGGCCAGGCCTATGTCACCGCGACCATCACCGTTTGGGATGAGAACCCCGGCGTCGCGGACGATCGCCTGCGGCTGGTCGAGAAGACCATCCAGGGCCGCGATTTCACCTGCATGCGCGAGACGGTGAACGCGATTGAAGCCTGGCTCGGGAGCTTGCCGGGCCACGTCTACGCGAACGTCCGCCAGCCGCCGGTCTCGACTCTCAACCTCGCGCACATGATGCCGTTCTCCGCGGTCTGGGCCGGGCCGGAACGGGATGAGCATTTCCAGGCGCCGCCGCTGTTCTTCGCGCGGACGGAGGGCTCAACGCCTTTCCGGTTCTCGTTGCATGTTGGCGATGTCGGCCACACGCTGATCGTCGGCCCCACCGGCGCCGGAAAGAGCGTGCTGCTGGCGTTGATGGCGCTGCAGTTCCGCCGCTATGCCGGCGCGCAGGTCTTCGCCTTTGATTTTGGGGGCTCGATCCGCGCCGCCGCGCTCGCCATGGGCGGCGACTGGCACGATCTCGGCGGTGCGCTGGCCGACGAGGCCAGCGAGCCCGTCGCCTTGCAGCCGTTGGCGCGCATCGACGACGCCGGCGAACGCGCCTGGGCGGCCGAGTGGGTCGCGACCCTGCTCGCCCGCGAGGCCGTGACCGTCACCCCGGAGCTCAAGGAGCACCTTTGGTCCGCGTTGAGCTCGCTCGCCTCCGCTCCGGTGTCCGAGCGGACCATCACCGGCCTATCGGTGCTGTTGCAGTCGAACGCGCTGAAGCAGGCGCTGCAGCCCTATGCGGTCGGCGGTCCGTGGGGACGCCTCCTCGACGCCGAAGCCGAACGCCTCGGTGAAGCCGAGATCCAGGCCTTCGAGACCGAGGGGCTGATCGGCGCCGGCGCCGCGCCCGCCGTCCTCTCCTATCTCTTCCACCGCATCGAGGATCGGTTCGATGGTCGCCCCACCCTGCTCATCGTCGACGAAGGCTGGCTCGCGCTCGACGACCGCGGCTTCGCCGGACAGCTTCGCGAATGGCTGAAGACGCTGCGGAAGAAGAACGCCTCGGTCATCTTCGCCACGCAGTCGCTCGCCGACATCGATGGAAGCGCGATCGCGCCCGCCATTATCGAGAGCTGCCCGACGCGGCTGTTCCTGCCCAATGAGCGCGCGCTCGAACCGCAGATCGCCGCGATCTACCGTCGTTTCGGACTGAACGACCGTCAGATCGAGATCCTCAGTCGCTCGACGCCGAAGCGCGATTACTACTGCCAGTCGCGGCGCGGCAATCGCCTGTTCGAGCTTGGCCTCTCCGAGGTCGCGCTCGCCTTCACCGCGGCCTCGTCCAAGACCGATCAGACCGCCATCGCCGAAACGCTCGCCGCCCACGGCCGCGAGGATTTCGCCGCCGCGTGGCTGCGCGGCAAGGGGCTCGATTGGGCCGCCGACATGCTCACCAGCCACAGTCAGGAGACTTCAACATGAAGACCCGTCGCCTTCGCGCGGCGCTCGCCATCGGCGTCGCCGCGTTCACCCTCGCATCGGCGGCCGCCCCAGCACAGGCGCAATGGATCGTCTTCGATCCAAACAACTATGCGCAGAACGTGCTGACGGCGGCGCGCGAGCTGCAACAGATCAACAACGAGATCCAGGGCCTTGAGAACCAGGCGACCTCGCTGATCAATCAAGCGCGCAATCTGGCGAGCCTGCCCTATTCCTCGCTGTCACAGCTTGAGCAGTCGATCCAGCGCACGCAACAGCTCCTGACGCAGGCGCAGCGGATCGCCTACGACGTCACGACCATCGATCAAGCGTTCACCCGCAGCTACCCGCAGGCCTATTCGAGCTCGACCTCCTCGCAGCAACTTCTCGCCGACGCGCAGACGCGCTGGCAGAACTCACTGGCCGGATTCCAGGACGCGATGCGCGTGCAGGCCGGCGTGGTGCAGAATCTTGACTCCACGCGCACTCAGATCGACGCGCTGATCACTTCGAGCCAATCCGCCACCGGCGCGCTGCAGGCCGCCCAATCGGGCAACCAGCTCGTGGCGCTGCAAACCAAGCAGCTCGCCGACCTCACCGCCGTGATGGCGGCGATCGCGCGAGCCCAGAGCCTGGAGGGCGCGCGCACCGTCGAGAGCCAGCAGCAGGCGCAAGCGCAACTCTCCCGCTTCCTCAGTTACGGCCAAGGCTATCAGGCCGGCTCCGCACAGATGTTCCACTGATGCGCGGCCGGCTGCTCAATGTCGGCGCGATCGGTCGCGCCACGGGTTTCGCACTTGTTGCCCTGGCGATCATCGCGACCGCCGTGCATTTCCGGCATAGCGATGCGCCACACGCGACACTGAGTGCGCCTTCTCACACAAGTGATCCGCTCGCGCGCGAGCTTGCCCGCTGCCAGGCGATCGGCATGGCGGCGAAGGACGATGCGACATGTGAAGCGGCGTGGGCGGAGAACCGCCGGCGCTTCTTCGTCTATCGCCCGCCCGCGAGCGCGGCCGCGACACCGCCGATCGAACACGCGGCGGCTCCCCGTTCGAAGGCGCCATAGACATGGGCGGCACCGGCGTCATCGACCGCTTCCTCGGGGTCTTCACCCAGTACATCGACTCCGGCTTCGGCCTCGTGCAGGGCGATGTGCGCTGGCTCGCCGCCGTGCTGATCGCCATCGACATCACTCTGGCGGGTCTCTTTTGGGCGATGGCGCCCGACGAGGACGTGCTCGCCCGTCTGGTCAAGAAGACCCTCTATATCGGCGTGTTCGCCTTCATCATCGGCAACTACAACAACCTCGCCCAGATCATCTTCAATTCGTTCGCCGGACTCGGTCTGAAGGCCGGCGGCAATACGCTGAGCCAGGCGCAGCTGCTTCAGCCGGGAAAGCTGGCGCAGGTCGGCATCGACGCTGGCAAGCCAATCCTCGACTCGATCTCCGGCTTGATGGGCTTCGTCAGCTTCTTCGACAATTTCATCCAGATCGCCATCCTGCTGATCGCATGGCTGATCGTCGTGATCAGCTTCTTCATCATGGCGATCCAGCTCTTCGTCACCCTGATCGAGTTCAAGCTCACCACGCTCGCCGGCTTCGTGCTGGTCCCGTTCGGCCTTTTCGGCCGCACCGCCTTCCTCGCCGAGAAGGTGCTCGGCAATGTCGTCTCGTCCGGCGTGAAGGTGTTGGTGCTCGCCGTCATCGTCGGCATCGGCTCGACCATCTTCAGCCAGTTCACCAGCGGCTTCAACAATCCGCCGACCATCGACGATGCGCTGACGTTGATCCTGGCGGCGCTGGCGCTCCTCGGTCTCTCCATCTTCGGGCCGGGCATCGCCAATGGCCTGATCGCCGGCGGCCCGCAGCTCGGCGCCGGCGCCGCGATCGGCACGGGTCTGGCGGTCGCCGGCATCGGCGCTGCCGGCGTGGCGGGTACGGCCGCTGGTCTCGGCGCAGCGGGCGGCGCGATCGCCGGCACAGCGCGCGCCGGCGCGAGCGTCGCCGGCGGCGCTACCACGGCTTACCGCGCCGGCGGCCTATCGGGCGTCGCCGAAGCGGCGGGCTCGGCCGTCACAAGTCCGCTCCGCCGTGCAGCCTCCGGTTTGCGCGAAAGCTTCGCCTCCGGTGGCCGGGCCGCGACGGGAGAAGCGGGTTCGTCGGCGTCTAACGCGGCGGGCGCGAGCCAGGCCTCCGGTCCGCCGGCCTGGGCCCAGCGCATGAAGCGCAACCAGACCATCAGCCGCGGCGTGTCCGCCGCCGAGCATGCCATCCGCTCGGGTGATCGCGCCGGCGGCGGACATTCGATCGATCTCTCCGAGGGAGGATAGAACATGTTTCGACGGTCCACCGTGCGCTACGGAAAGACCCCCGAGCCGGAAACGCCCTATCAGCGCGCTGGCCAGGTCTGGGATGAGCGCATTGGCTCGGCGCGCGTGCAGGCGGGAAGCTGGCGCCTGGCGTTCTTCGGCGCACTGCTCCTGAGCGGCGGTCTCGCCGGCGGCCTTGTGTGGCAGTCCGCGCGCGGCACGATCACGCCTTGGGTGGTGCAGGTCGACAAGCTCGGCCAGGCCCAGGCGGTCGCGCCGGCGGTCGCCGACTATCGTCCCACCGACCCGCAGATCGCCTGGCACCTCGCCCGCTTCGTCGAGAATGTGCGCAGCATCCCGGCCGATCCGGTGGTGCTGCGCCACAACTGGCTCGACGCCTACAACTACGTCACCGACAAGGGCGCACTGGCGCTGAACGACTACGCCCGAAGCAACGACCCGTTCTCCAAGGTCGGCAAGACACAGATCTCCGTCGAGGTGTCGAGCGTCATCCGCGCCTCCGACGATAGCTTCCGCATCGCCTGGACCGAGCGTCGCTACGTCGACAATGCGCTCGCCGCCACCGAGCGCTGGAGCGCCATCCTCACGATCGTCGTGCAACCGCCGACGGATGCCGATCGGCTGAAGAAAAACCCCCTCGGCGTCTACGTCCACGCCCTCAACTGGTCCAAGGAGCTCGGCTGATGCGCATCCTTCCTCTTGCAACGCTCTTGCTCGCCTCGGTGTCGCTCGGCGCCTGCGCGACGGCCTGGAAGCCGCCGAAGATCAGCTACGACGACACGCCGCGCCAGGCGGTGCTCGCGCCCGATCCACCCAAGCCGGTCCAGATTGTGGAGCTTCCACGGCTCCTGCCGCTGCCGGGTCAGTTGAAACCGCTGCCGAACGGAAAGACCGCCCCGCCGGAAGACGGCGATCCGAGGACGCGAGTTGCGGAGGCGAATGGCGCGGCGCGTGTGCAGCCGACACGGGCCGGCTACATCAATGCGGTCCAGGTCTATCCCTTCTCGGACGGCGCGCTCTATCAGGTCTATGCCGCGCCGGGCGAGATCACGGACGTCGCACTCGAGGCTGGAGAGCAGCTCGTCGGCTCCGGTCCGGTCGCCGCCGGCGATACCGTGCGCTGGCTGATCGGCGATACCGAAAGCGGGACTGGTCCTACCAAGCGCGTTCACATCCTGGTCAAGCCCACGCGGCCCGATCTCGTCACCAACCTCATCATCAACACCGACCGGCGCACCTATCACCTTGAGCTGCGCTCCGCCGAGAAGACCTACATGGCCTCGGTCTCCTGGGCCTATCCGCAGGATCAGCTCATTGCGCTCCACAGGCAGAACATCGCCGCCGACGCGGCGGCGCCCGTCGCGACCGGCGTCGACATCAACGCACTCAATTTTCGATATCGCGTAGAGGGCGATACGCCCGCCTGGCGGCCGCTTCGCGCCTTCGATGATGGACGCCAGGTGTTCATCGAATTTCCGACCGGGATCGCCCAGGGCGAGATGCCGCCGCTCTGGGTGATCGGCGCCGAGGGCGACGGCCAGCTCGTCAATTACCGCGTCCAGGGCAACCACATGATCGTCGATCGCCTGTTCGCGGCCGCAGAGCTTCGCCTCGGTGGCAAGCACCAGGAGCTGGTGCGCATCGTTCGCAGCGACGGGAGGCCCTAGTCGTGACCGATGCGCCGCACGAAGGCGTGGCGGGCCGGCCTCAACGCGACCGGCCGCCACAGGAGATGCGCCTGCGCTCGACCCGCGCGCCGGTGACGCGCCTGTCGCGCAAGGTGCTCACGGGTCTGAGCATCGCGGCCGCCGCCGGGATCGGCGGCGCCCTGTTCTTCGCCCTGCAACCTCAGCACAAGACCGGCGGATCGGAACTCTACAACACCGACAATCGCACCACGCCCGACGGCCTCGCCAATCTCCCACGCGACTATACCGGTCTGCCGCGCGGCGTACCTCAACTCGGACCGCCGCTGCCCGGAGATCTCGGCCGGCCGATCCTTAATGCCGGGGTGCCGGCGCCGGGAATGCCGACGCCCACTGCTCCCGCCGATCCCGAGCAGCAGCGCATCGCACAGGAGATGGAAGCCGCACGCACCAGCCATCTGTTCACGACGACCAGCGTCACCCAGGTTGCGATGCCGCCGACTCCCTTCCCGGCGGCCAGCCCATCCTCGGCGCCATTGTCTTCGGGCGGATCAACAGACCTCGCGTCTCAGGATCACAAACTCGCCTTCTTGAATGGCAATGTTGATCGGCGCACCGTTAGCCCCGACCGCGTGCAGGCGCCGGCGAGCCCCTATGTGCTTCAGGCGGGCGCGGTGATCGCGGCGGCTCTGTTGACCGGCTTACGTTCGGATCTGCCGGGCCAGGTCACCGCGCAGGTGACGGAAGACGTCTTTGACAGTCCGACCGGCAAATTCTTGCTGATCCCGCAGGGCGCGCGTCTCGTTGGCCAGTACGACGCCCAGATCGCTTTCGGCCAGTCTCGGGCGCTGCTGGTTTGGAATCGCCTCATCATGCCCAACGGCCGCTCGATCGTCCTGGAACGCCAGCCAGGCGCCGATCCGGAAGGCTATGCTGGGCTGGAAGACGAGGTGGACAACCATTGGGGCATGCTGTTCAAAGCGGCGGTTCTTTCGACCTTGCTCAGCGTCGGTTCCGAGGCCGGGACGAGCAATAACGAGAACTCCCTCGTCCAGGCGATCCGTCAAGGCGCGTCGCAAAGCTTCAGTCAGACCGGCCAGCAGGTTGTCGGCCGATCGCTGAACATCCAGCCGACGATCACCATCCGTCCGGGCTTTCCCGTGCGGGTTTTGGTGACCCACGATCTCGTGCTCGAACCTTATCACCAGTAAGGAGGCGATGATGGCGACCTTGAAGCTTGGAACGATCGAGGACGACAAGCCGGTGAAGCTGACCGTAGAACTGCCTGCGGCCCTTCATCGCGATCTCATCGCCTACGGCCACGCACTCGCCCACGAGACCGGCCAGGGCGCAATCGAGCCCGCGAAACTTATCGGGCCGATGTTGGCGCGGTTCATGGTGGCGGATCGCGCATTTGCGAAGGCGCGCCGAGAAACTGTCGCGCGGATCAAAACACCTCCGCCCTCTCGGTGAAATCCGACCTACCTTGCCTTCGCCCGACGTGACAACGCCCCTGCCGAACTGATGAAGCGCCGCAAGGCTGGATTGTCATTGCCTGAAAGCCAAACGCCACTGAACGGCAAGACGTCGTGAGGACCGGCGACGGGGCGGAACACAACGTCCGGGCAGCCAATAGCCGCATGGCATCCTTGGCTCCTCAACAACAAGGAGCAAGAACATGTCCGATCCGACAAATGAGAAAGTGCAGCTCGACGCGATCATCACCGTTTGCCGTCGCGGTACGACGCGGATGCACCGATGTCTCGCGCGACGTTCAATCGTGTCACTTACTCGGTCGTCGAGCACCATCTCTCGAAGTTGCTGCTTCCGGAGGGAGCAGCGCTCTTGATCGACGCCTCACGACAAGCCCCGCTCAGTTTGTTGGAGCGCGCTTGTTCGTTCCTTGCCCTCTTCGGGTCGGGTTAGGCGGCTGCCGGGAGCCCGTTGCCGATGCAGTGCGAACCGTAAGGCCGCGCTGGCCGAGGAGCGCGGTGAGAAAGCCGACTCCGCCGGCTACAACCGAGACCCAAAATCCCTGGCTTGGGCCGAAGGCGTCGATAACCCAGCCGGAGGCGAACGAGCCGATGGCCATGCCGATGCCGACCCCGGTCATCACCCAGGTGATACCTTCGGTCAGCTTGGCGGCAGGGACCAGCCGTTCGACCAGGCCGAAGGCGGTGATGAAGGTTGGGGAGATCGCGGCGCCGCTGACGAACAGCGCGAGTGTCAGCATCGGAATGTTGGTCACGAACAGCAGCGGCACTGTCGTCGCCGCCGCGATGGCGATCGCTGTTGCGAACTGGCGCGAAGGGGGCATTCGGAGCTTCAAGGCGCCGAACACCAAGCCGATGAACAAAGAGCCGACGGCATATCCGCCGAGCACCAGACTGGCCGCCGCCGCCTTGCCGAACTCAGCGGTGAGCGCAATGACGGTCACCTCGGCCGCACCGAAGATTGTGCCGATGGCGACCAGCGCGAAGGTGAGAATCTGGACCGGGCGCAGTTTTATGGTCGGCACGCTGCCGCCCTTGGCCGTCGGCCGCACCTTGGGCTCAGTGCCCTTCAGCAGGATGAACGCAGCGGAGCCGACGGCGAGGAATAGGGTTGAGGCGAGCGGGCCGGCCTCCGGGAACAGAGAGACGCTGAGACCGACGGCCAGGGCCGATCCCGATATATAGACGAGCTCGTCTGCGACCGACTCGAAGGCGAAGGCCGTGTTGAGCTTGGGCGTGTCCCGGTAAAGCTCAGTCCATCGCGCCCGGACCATGGCGGGCATGCTGGGCATCGCAGCGGCCAGTAGTGCGAAGGAGAACAGCGTCCAATCCGGCCCGCCGAAATGCGTTGCGGCCATTAGACCGATGAAGCCCGCCAGCGAAAGCGTCGTCGCCGGCGCCAGGATGCGGCGTTGGCCATGCCGATCCACGAGACGGGAAATCTGCGGTGCGACGAGCGCGTTAGTGAGCGCGAATGTGGCGGAGACCGCGCCCGCGAGCCAATATTCGCCGTGCGTCCGGGACAGCATGGCGACGATGCCGATCGTGGACATGGCGACCGGCAGGCGGGCGATGAAGCCGGCCGCCGCAAAGCCCTTGGCTCCCGGCGCCTTGAATATCTCGCTGTAGGGGTTGGGCACCAGGAAACTCCTCGATTTTGAAGCGAGAGCCACTTATATACGCGACGTATGCAAACGGCAGATAATGACATACGGAGCGTATGTCAATACATAGACGCCGCGTATATGAAGGAGAAAGACGAATGGCGCGCAGACGGCGGAAGGAGATGATCGCAGAAACGCGCACAAAGCTAATGGATGCGGCGCGTCAGGCGTTCGGTTCAGTCGGCTATGCGAACGCTTCGATGGATGACTTCACGGCCGTGGCCGGCCTGACGCGGGGCGCCCTCTATCACCATTTTGGTGACAAGAAGGGGCTGCTTCAGGCAGTCATCGCCGAGATCGACACCGAAATGTCGGAACGTCTGCGCGCCATCGCTGCCAAGGCGACCGACCCCTGGCGCGGCTTTGTCGATGAAAGCATCGCCTATATCGAGATGGCGCTGGAGCCCGAGATCCGGCGCATCGTCATGCGCGACGGCCCCGCAGTGCTGGGTGATCCCTGGACCTGGCCGTCCCAGAGCGCATGCATCCGTTCGATGACCGAGAGCCTCAGACGGCTACAAAACGACGGCTTCATCATCGACGTCGATCCGGAAGGCGCCGCCCGCCTGCTTAGCGGAGCCTCGTTGCACGCCGCCCAATGGATCGCCAATGCGGACGATCCGGTCGCCACGTCGAGGCGCGCGGTAAAGGTGTTCAAGGCTTTACTGGACGGGCTTCTCATCGAGGGCACGAAACCGTCGGGACGGTGAGCACGTACGGCCGACACCGGACCGAAATTGCGGGCTCGATGTGATCGTCGAGACGTCAACGAATGTTGGCGGCGCCTACAACATATGTCGCAAAGTGAACAGATCCATCCTTGCAACCTGCGAGGTGCCTAGGGGCCCATTGGTCGCCCAGACCAATACCCCCTTCCGAAGACCGGAATTCCCAGAAGGCGAACCCCTTCTCCCACCAGGCGGCGTTTGGAGGGGAACGAAGGCCTTGGATGAGGAATTCCCGGTCAAACCCTTCCTTCGGAAGTTCAGAGGTGGGTGGACTTCCGCTGCGCCCGACGGGACAACACGCGCGCCGAGCTGATGAAGCGCCGTAGCGTCGGATTATCATTGCCGGGAAGCCAAACGCCGCTGAACGGTAGAATATCGTGGGGGCCAGCAACGGGGCGGAACACGACTTGCGGGTAGGCCGTCGCAATGGTCGCCTCACTCGTCAAACTCAAACCGATGCCAAGACCGACCAGATGCATCAGGCTTTCCCGCCCAACCGCATATCGCGTGACTGAAGGATGATGTCCAAGGTCCGCGAGCCGTCGAATGACATAGTCGTGGATCTCCGGTCCCGGCTCCTCGCGACTGACGATGAAGTGTTCAGCGCGAAGGGATTCCCACTCAATGGCAGCCGCCGTGCTCAAGCCGTGCCCATACGGCAGCACTACAAAAACCTGCTCGGACCAAAATTGCTCGGAATCGCACAAAGGCTCATTGGGAACGCCGGTGACGAACGCTACGTCGAGGCGCCCTTCGCGCACCAAGCGGATGTGGTCGCGCGGGGCACCCTCGGCGATGTCAATCTCAACCAGCGGATGCTGCCCAGTGTAATCGACTAGGAGTTCTCTGATGAACATCGACGCAATCGAGGAGAAGATGCCGATCCGCAGATCTCCCTCCTTGCCCCGTCCGGCGCTGCTCGCAGTTTTGACCGCGTAGTCGAGTTCAGCGAGCGCCGAGCGCGTCCGGTCAAGGAAGCGCCTTCCGGCCATGGTCGCTCTTGCCCCGCCGGCATGTCGCTCAAAAAGCGATACGCCGAGTTCATCTTCCAGCGCACGAACGCGGCGGCTCACCGCCGAGGCATCGATGCCCAACGCCGACCCTGCACGCCGGAAGCTCGTTTGCTCCGCTACCGCCAGCGCATGCCGCAACGCGATCAGGTCCATCTGTTCGGCCTATACATTAGGCCTTGAACGAACCGCGGTGCGCGCGACGCCCCTTGACATCGCAGCGGCCGATTCGCGCTCAAACAGCGGAGCAGCTCTGGAGGTCGCACTTGCGCTCTATCGCGCTTTGGGAGACCGGTGCGCATCACTTCCATAAGCTAGCCGGGAGATTTTTCGTATGCCCCAAGGACGTACGGCGGGCCGCCGCGCCGACAACGGTTAGCAAGATCAGCGGCCGACGTCGGAACCGAACGGCATCACGGTCTCGGAAGGGGCGTCCGGACTGAGCACCAAATTCACTGATCGACGCCCTTCGCATGACCGCACTCCATTCATATTAAAGGCTGATCATCGACTGGATCATCGGGACCAGCCACGCGCCGCGCTTGATCATTCCGAGATGCGTCGTACCGGGAAGCACCGCGAGCTGCGCGGCGGGGATAAGCTTTGCCATCTCGGCGGCGTGGTCGATGCGCGTAAAATCATGATCGCCGATCGCCAACAGCATTGGGACACGGAGCGAAGCGAGCTGCTCCGGTGTCCAGCGGCCCCAGCGATCGCGCATCGCGTTGATCCTGTTCGCCAAGTCTATCATCCCCGCCGAATTGTGACCGCTTCTGTCGAAGCTCGCCTTCCACTCGGCGAAGTCATCAGGCGTCGGAAGCAGCGGCGCGAGCGCGGCCGACGGCTTGTGCGTCGGATCACTTTGCAAGGTGATCAATTCAGGAAGCTGGCCCTCGACGCTGTAGACCCCGCTGAGTGACGTTACCGACTTGGCGCGCGCCGGGTGACGGATAGCCGCCTCTACCGCTGTCAACGCGCCGAGGCTGTGGCCGAGCAGATGCGCGGAATCGACCTCCAGATGATCGAACACGCCGATCACGTCGGCAACCAGTTGATCGAGCTGCATCGGGCCCGGACGGTCGGGCGTATGACCATGTCCCTGCGATTCGATCGCGATCGTTGGCGCGAGCGCCGAAAGCCTGGGCAGCAGATCACCGGCGAAGGCCGTCTCGATCGTCATTACGCCGCCGTGCATAAGCACAAACGGCGTTTGACCAACAGTCAGCGGACCGCCATGAACTTCGTAATAGATCGGTATCCCGCCCACGCGCGCAGTGCCCGACGACCCGGTTACAGTCGATCGATTGCCGGTCGTCGCGCCTAGTGGTGAGGCAACCGAACTTTCGGCGATGAAACAGGCTGCAGCAGCAGTCGCGCCACCGATGAGCAAGCCGCGACGGTTGAGCGGTGATATCGCACGCGGCGCAAACGATGTTTGCTGCTTCTGTTGACTAGCCATGATAGTTTCTCCTGTGATTTTGAAGCTTTGAAGAAGGCTTCGATGTAGCGTTTCAAGTGCGCGAGGCTCTCGCGTGCCACTTCAGGTCCGCCCTCGGCTTTCGCTAGGACGAGACGGCCGTTCAGGACGGCCTGAACATGGAGTGCGAGGCTTCAAGTTTTGTGCCCTTCGCGCCGGCACATTACTTCCGGGGCTAAGGGCGTAGCGGCACGGAGCCCGTTGGCAAATTGATCTACCGTTTCAATTCAAGATTCGTGCTTGCACTTGTAATTCACGATAACAATGCCATTCGGCAGGGCTCGCGAACTCACGAAATCGAACTGTTCCGACGGGTAGTTGAGGAAATGAGGAGAGTGTGGACCCTTCTTCCCGAGGATGAACGGATGAATCCACAGCCGGATCTCATCCATCAACCCGTGTTCGAGCAGTGTGAACGACACTTGCCCGAGTCCGTATTGCACAATGTCCTTGCCCGGTTGCTTTTTCAGCGCGCGGATTTTCCCTACTGCGTCCGCGCTGATGACTTGCGTATTGTTCCAGGTCGGATTGCGAAGCGTGGTTGAGACCACTTGCTTCTGTATGGCATTCATACGGTCAGACATACTGTCGCCGGACCGGGTGGGCCAGGCCGAGGCGAAGCTCTCATAAGTGTGACGGCCCATGAGTACAGCGTCACACTGGTTCAGTAGCTCCATTTGAATGTTAAAGCTCACCTCTTTGGCGGAGTCGCCAAGACTAGGCCAGAGGTGCGGGCCTTCGACCGCCCCATCAAGCGTAATATATGTCGAATTAATTATCTTTCGCATGGCCGCCTCCATCAAGCTGCGTTGTTGATGAGGGAAAGCTACGATTCGGGAGGGTTTAGGTCTTGAAAGAAAACGACACCGCTACGGCTTGCCCGATGCCAGTTTGCCGGGCGTCTTCCCCAAAAACCGTTGCAGCGATCGCGTCATGTGCGCTTGATCGGAATAGCCAGCGATCTCGACGGCATCGAGAATGGGAGTGCCCACGGTCAGCAATGCAACGGTGCGTTCCGCGCGCTCTATCTGACGAACCGTGCCGTAAGTCAATCCGGTCGCGCGCAAGAAGCGGCGCTGCACGGATCGTTCGGTGATGGCGACAGGCTTGCGAAGCAACGTCTGTTCCACGAGGGGATCGCGAACCAGCGCGCCATCCCTGACAAGTCGCGCCACGAAGTCGGCAGCGTTTTCAAAACTTGGAATTTCCCATTTGGACCCCGCTAGATTGATCTCGGTCCTAGAAACGGCGTCGATTTCCTTGCCGACATCGACCAGCGTCTCAACCGCAAGGGCCGGTATAAACGTTCCGATCTTGAATTCTATACCTAGGAACTCTGCATCTTGAGGTATCTCGACAATACTGGCCTTTGTCTCGGGTCCGCGCGCAATCACACTCGTTGGAGCGCGTGAGCTTTTGACGACAACGATCTGCCAGTGTGGAACGGCCACCGATATCATAGCCTTATCGGGCACGCCCTTTGTCCGCCAGATTCGTTCAACGAAGTCCGAACGCTCAAAGCGGTTCTCAATCGGGAAAATGGTGGTTGCCCAGTCCATTATCCGAAACTACCTCGTTGCACGGCAGGCGGCAAACAGATCAAGTCGGCCACTCTATTGACGCTAGCTCTTTGCTCCACCCGGGTCTCCTGTAGCCGCCGCCATCGCCCGCTTCACTGGGCGATGGGCTGCACCATGCCAGCACCGAATGGCCGCAATCGCAACGACTCAGCGCGATGTGCGTGCTGTCGTACTAGCTTCGGCGGCCCGCGGATGCTGAGCAAGATGGAGCCCGTCCTTCGTCGATCGTGAACTGTGAATGGCTGCATCAGACCCTCCACGAGCATGTGCCCGAACCAGAGCTCCTCGATCCAGGCGCCCGATCACGGCAATGCGACCGCGACCCATAGCCAAGGACGCAGCGGGCTCACCGAGCCGACATGCCCCAAAGAATTCCTACGGTCCGCCCGCTCCTCACTTCGACGATCCTTGTAAATCGTTGTGGCGACTGAGGAGTCTTGCGAATGCGGCGACGTCGATCAGCTCCGCCTCGCCGACAAATTGCATCGTTGCTATAGCGCGGTCCCCGGCGTCTTTGCTTCCGAATCCACATGCGTCCGTGAGCACGATCGGCACAAAACCAAGATCGGTCGCGTGGCGAACCGTTGGCTCGATGCCAATTTCCAATGCAATACCCACGATGGCGACGCCGACGACTCCGCAGTCCCGCAAGGCGAACGTCAGTGGCGTTCCCTCGAACGCCGACATCGCGAACTTGTCGAGGACCAATTCATCGTCGGTCGGCGCAAGCTCGGGCACGATCTCGGTTGACGGTGCGTTCCGCGGGAACCACGACTTTACGACCGAGGGATCATCCGTTTTCTGCCAGGCCATCGCGGTTCGATACTGTGTCAGTCCGATCCAGGGCTTCGGACTGGAAAGATGGCGTGTGAAGATTACACGCATCCCCGCTTGTCGGGCTGCTCTTAGCGCAACAGCGCAAGCGTCGGTGATCTTGCTGCCATCCTTGATCTGGCTCTGTATCCCCGCCTGCATATCGTAAACGAGTAAGGCGGTATCAGAAGCATTGCAGATCTCCTCGATCCGCAGGGGAAGCGATAGGTGGCGAACTTTCGTCATGCTAGTTGCCGCCCGACGCTCGTGATGGCGTACGATCCCATGGCTCCGCGACATCGACCGACGGGTCGAACAAGAATTCAAGCGGCAGCGGTGCGTCTAGCGCGATGAACTGCCATTCGATGAGGCCGGCCTTGCTGAGCGGAAAGTCGGCAACGTGGCGCTTGGCGTCCGCGAGAGTGGGGCACTCAAAAACAATCACCACACCACCGACGTCAGCTCGGGCATAATTTTCGCGAACGATTCCTGCCTTCCAAAGTCGCCAGACGTTGGAAACCTCGTCTCTAAGATAAGGCTTCAGGTCATCGAGAGAAACGCCGGGCTTGAAGCTGTCATACGCTATGATCTTCATTTCAGGGCCTTTGCGCGTCAGGTGTCAGAATCACAGGCACTAAGATCAGTTTAGACCTCCGTCAGCGCTTCACACGGTACTTCAGCCCGGCGACCCCGGATCCAAACTCTTCCAAACTGATCAACTCAAGTTCGGCGTTCTGCTTTTCGCCGAACAGCCGCTGCCCTTCACCCACGACGACGGGGTAGGTCAGCAGATGATATTCGTCGACCAACCCCAGTTTCGACAGTTCTTGTGACAGCGCGAGACTGCCGTGAATGTAGATTGCGCCGTTTACGGTTTCCTTCGCTTCGGCGACTGAGTCAGCGATGGGCTCCGCGAGGAGCTTGCTCGGGCCCCACGCCAGGGTTTTCAAAGTACGCGAGGCCACTAGTTTCGGCAGACTGTTGAAGCGATCCGCAAAGGCGCCGGTCCGGCTGGGCCATGCTCCGGCAAAGACCTCGTAGGTCTTGCGGCCGACCAGCACGGCGCCCGTGGCGGCCATTTCGTCGTACTTGTACTTTTCGATCTTCTCGTTCCGGTAGGACAAGGACCAATTTTGCGGATCCTGGGCGACGCCGTCGAGCGATACGAATGCAGTGACGATGAGCTTGGACATTACGTCCTCCTTTGGAGGTGTTCGAAGTCAAGGCATTTGAGCTGCCACGCGACAGCATCGTCAGCGACCTGATCCCATGTCTGTCGCCATTGTTGATGGGTTCGCCCTAAGGACGAACGTGGGATGCCAATCCCGACGCTGCCGGCGAGAAAATTCAATTTGTGGAGTCGCGCGCTTCGACCCAGCGGACTGTGGCTCTTTGCGCCCCGGCGTGAGGCAAGCCGTCCTTCCAAGCAGCCATAAGCGGTGGACCGTAACGCCGCTGACGGCGATTCAAACGCTTGTACGAGTAGAACAATTACCATCTCCGCCGCAGCTGCAGTTAGTCCCGATACCAATGCAGCTGCCGATATGGCCCGCTACCTTGCTCCCGCATGTCCACCGCCGCCGCCCGCTCGCGATCCGCCAACTCAGCAGCTTCCAGAGGCAAAGCTAGCGTCCTGGCGCACAAACATCTTAGAGGCGTCGATTGGCTGGCGCGTGAGCCAAATTATGAGTATTTTATTAGGCCAATGACGAGACAACACGGCGCACCGATGACGCGATATCGCGAGATTTACGACCGGCTTCGAACCTCCATTGCAGACGGTAAGCTTCGGGCGGGGGATCGGATTCCACCGGCCCGAGCGTTAGCGGCGGAACTGCACCTCGCCCGAGGAACGGTTGATACCGCCTATTCGCTGCTCGCGGGTGAAGGATTTCTCGTCGCAAAAGGAAGGGCGGGTACATTTATTTCGCCGTCGATGCCCGAGCTTTTGGGTAAACCACAGCAGGGTTCAGGCAATGGAGGCCCTGCGGAATGGGATCCGGAAGACTTCAGGCCTTTGTTCGACGCGCCATTGCCGCTGATGCCAGGCCTACCAAGCTTTGATCTATTTCCCAGGAAGCTTTGGTCGCAGTCTGTCGCGCGCCAAGTTCGCCAAAGCGGCGTCACGCATATGACGTACCCAGACCCGCTGGGTTTTCCAGCCTTACGGCAAGCCTTGGCCTCGTATGTGACAGTGGCACGGGGGATACGTTGTGCTCCAGATCAGATCATTATCACTGGCGGCTATCTAGGCGCACTGGGCCTTATCTGTCGGGCGATGCTCGCGCCCGGCGCGCGCGTCTGGATTGAGACACCGGGCTACGGGTTTACGAGGCGTGCGATCCAAATGGTGGGAGCCGTCCCCGTCCCGATTTCCGTCGACGAGGAAGGGCTTGACGTTGCCGAAGGCTTGGAAGTTGCACCAGATGCGGCACTTTGCGTGGTCGCGCCGTCAAACCAATTTCCACTCGGTGTCAACCTTTCGCTCAGACGAAGAGCTGCCCTCCTAAATTGGGCGAGAGTTAGCGGAAGCTGGATCGTGGAGGACGATTACACTGGTGAATTTCGATATGAGGGCGGGCCTCTACCGGCTCTCAAGAGCTTGGACGCGCAAGACCGAGTATTCTACATCGGCACGTTCAGTAAGACCATGTTTCCTGGACTACGGATCGGCTATCTGATTGTGCCGACTGCTATGCTTGTTCATTTCAGAGATCATGTGAGGCGCCTCGAAGGAGGCCGAGCAACCCTTGAGCAAGCGGCCCTCGCAGAGTTCATCGCGAAAGGCCATTTCGGCCGGCACATCAAAAAAATGCGCTCCCTCTATAAGGTCCGAATGACGGCGCTGGCTGCCGCGATGGAGAATGTTTTCGAGGGCCGATTCGATATGCGGCCGATCACGGGAGGGTTGCATCTCGTGGCGCATACGAAGGATGATGAAAACGACGCTGATCTCGAAGCTGCTGCCGCGGCGGCAGGCCTCGGCCCGTTAGCGTTATCCAAGATGGATCTAGGTCGACGCTATGGCGGGGGGCTTCTCCTGGGGTTTGCCAATTTGCCCGAAGACCAAGCGCTTGCAGTAGTTCGACGCCTAAAGGGTGCTCTTTGAAGGTTGCGGATCGGGCTCTTCGTCGATGTACATTAGCGACCTTCTCGTCGAATACACACGACGACATCTGCTGGTGGAGATCGACGTCATCGAAGGCCCACCGCGAGAACACATCCGCATGGGGTGCGAAGGAGGGCTTGATGTCGCGTTCCTCACGGGTGTTCACGGTGCGTCGCGGTGTCGTCATTGGCCTAATCAAATATTCAGAATTTGGCTCATGCTCCAGCCAATCGAGGGGTCCAAGGTGTTCGCGCGCCGGACGCGAGGTTTGCTTTCATAAGCGCTGATTTTGGCCGACCGTGAGTGAGCGCCGGCGGTTTGGCCTTCACCAAATGGTGGTGAAGGAGGACGCTGCCAAACCAAAGGAATTTCAATGCGTAAGAAGGAGACCGCGAGATTCAGGGTCCCCGCGACGATGGGCGCTGTCGGTTGCATGCGTCTGGCGGCCTTGCGCGGCTCGTCTATGAGCAACTCGAGACACCGGGGCCGCGGGCCCGGGCCTGGCGAAGCGCTCATCCGCGTCCATGCAGCGGCGATCACGCGAGACGAACTCAAGTGGCCTTCCGATCCTCTCCCCGCGATACCATCGTATGAGTTTTCGGGCATCGTCGCCGCGCAGACAGCAGACGTCGACGGTGCCGCATTCGGAGACGCCGACCCTGGGGTCCGCATCCGAAGGGACCAAAGAATAACTGCACCTTCGATTAGCCGGGCGAACAACGCGGACAAAGCCAGGAGCGGCAAGACATTATCGCGATGATATCTTGAAAGTGCGAACGCCGTGGACATGAAAATGATGTCGGATATTCCCAAACTCGACGCGCGTGAAGAGCATTTTCGGATCCCCGGTCCAAATCCCAAACTGCAACTTTTCCTGCGGTATCTGGCAGCGCCGGCTCCTGCCGGTGGAGAACGCCGTCCTGTTCTATACGTGCATGGCGCGACCTTTCCATCAGCGCTCTCCATTGCTCACCGCTTCGACGGGCGCTCTTGGCGCGACCACTTGAATGAGGCCGGATTCGACGTATGGGCGCTCGACTTTCACGGCTTCGGCCACTCGGATCGCTATCCCGAGATGGAGGAGCCGGCCGAAGCGCATTCCCCGCTCTGCAGCGCCGACGATGCAGCCCTTCAGGTCGAGGCGGCGGCGCGCTTCGTCCTAGCACACCAGAATGTCACACGACTGTCCCTCGTGTCGCATTCATGGGGATCGATGCCGACCGGACGATTCGCCGGAAAGCATCCGGCCATGGTCGATCGGCTGGTGCTGTTCGGCCCCATCGCGCGTCGCCCTCCACGGCGCTACGAGACCGCGCTATCAGGGCCGGCGTGGCGGGTGATTACGGTAGAAGACCAATGGAAGCGCTTCGTCGAGGATGTGCCGGCGAGCGAACCTCCGGTCCTCTCGCGCCAGCACTTCGACGAATGGGGGGAGCGCTATCTCGATAGCGAACCCGGCAGTCGAACGCGGCATCCTGCTGGGGTGAAGGTGCCTGCGGGGCCCTTTCACGACATCCTACGGGCCTGGCATGGCGAACTCGGCTACGAGCCGGGCTTGGTGCAGGCCCCCGTCGCCGTGATCCGGGGCGAATGGGACGGTCTCATACCCGACGAGGACGCTCGCTGGCTGTTCGATGCCTTCAGGGCCTCCCCCGTCAAGCGCGACATCAAGATCAGTCGCGGCACCCACCTTATGCATCTCGAGGTCATGCGCGCCGCCCTTTATAGCGAAACGAATGCCTTTTTGCTCGGGCGCGACCAAGCAATCTGATCGACTATGCTGAATTACTGAGGAGACAATCGTGTTCGCTGTCATTTTCGAAGTGCAACCAAAGAAAGAACGTTGGGACGACTATCTTGAGCTCGCCAAATTCCTGAAGCCCGAACTCGAAAAGATCGACGGCTTTATTGACAATGAGCGCTTTGGCAGCAAACGGACCGACGGTCGTCTCCTATCATTGTCCACTTGGCGCGACGAGAAGTCGGTCATCCGCTGGCGAACGCTGGCGGTGCATCACGGCGTCCAGGAGAAAGGGCGCTTCAAGATCTTCGAGGACTACCACCTGCGCGTCGGTGAGGTCACCGCCGACAGCGCTCCCCCCCGAGGCCTCGCGGTCAAGGAGCAGCGCTTCGACGAGACCGAGATCGGCGACGCAAAGCTCTGCACGATCACCGAAGTTTCTCCGCCAGGTCCCTCGAAGTCGGGTCCACCACACGACACCCTCCTCGCACATCTCCAGCTCGATCCGCGTGCCGGCGGCCTCATCGATCACGAGCTGTACGAGAGCATCTACACGCCCGGCAAACTGCTGATCCTTGGATCCTGGCGGGACAAATCAGCCGCGGCGGCCTGGAAGCCGGAGCCATTCAAGGGAGCAGGCGAGATCCGACACCGCCAGGTCCGTGTGGTCCGGGACTATGGGATGTTCGATAGACGCGAGGCGCCGCAGTTCTATCCAGCGGTCGAGGAAACTTAACGTGGCTGCGTCCGCCACTCTGACTGTGCATGTTGTCATCGCCCCGGAGCCAAAATGACCCCCACCCACACAACCATCACCGGACCGGAAGCAGAGATCGATCCAGGCGAGCCGCGCGGCGCGCTCGCCGAATTCTACAGGGCCTTCAACGGCCGTGGCCTGGCGCTGATGCACCAGAGCTGGGACTCGACGGGCGAGGCCTCGATGGACAATCCCTTGGGCAAGATTCGCCGGGGGTGGGCCGAGATCAGTGCCACCTACGAGCGCCTGCTTGGCGGCGCCGGGACGGTCCAGGTGGACTTCTGCCTGGAGGTCATTTGCTGATGACCACGATCCATAGGGAAGTTGAAATCGCCTGCGACGCCGATCGCGCCTGGGCCGAGTTGCGCGACTTTAGCGCGGCCGCACGTCTGTTCGCTGGCGTTCTGACAGACTGCCAGGAGGCCGACGGCCTTCGGACCGTCACCTTCGCAAACGGGCTCGTAGTGCAGGAGCGCCTCGTCGCGCTGGACGACGCACGGCGACGGCTCGCATACACTGTCCTGGACGGACCTTTCACCTATCACGCAGCGGCCATGCAGCTGATCGCCTCCGCGCGTGGGGCGCGCTTCCTCTGGACAAGCGATTTTCTGCCAGACGAAGCCGTTTCCGGGGTGGAGCCGCTTATCGATGCGGGATGTGCGGCCATCAAACGGGCGCTCGAGGTCCCCCGAGACCAGGCGGCCGCCCAAGCGCCTGGCCACCTCGCCGCGCGCACGTCTCACTCATGATAAGCCGCCCCACCACCCTGTTCACACGGGCGACGCGGCCAGCCATCCCTCGACCGCCCAAGTCAACACGAAGGAACCATTTTTCCGATGACACGCCTCCCCCCCTCGCTCGCCAGGCTCGCAACCTGCCTTCTGGCGGCCACGGCGCTGAGCCTGGCCGGGCCTGCAAAGGCCCAAGATGGCGCCAAGCCGTCCCCGGCCGTGGCCGATGAACTCGCCGCGCCGCACGACTTCGACTTCCAGGTTGGCGTGTGGCGCGTTCATCATCGCGTGAAGCGCAGCGGCGGGAGCTGGATGGAGTTCGACGGCACCTGCGTCAACCGCCCCCTCATGGCCGGCTGGGGGAATGTCGAGGACCACATCTTCAACCGGCCAACGGGCGTGACGCGGGCCATGGGGTTCCGGGCCTACGACCCGAAGACCAGGCTCTGGGCGATCTGGTGGGTCGACGGACGCGACCCCCACGGTCCGCTGGATCCGCCGGTCAAGGGACATTTCGACCACGGCGTGGGGACGTTCTACTCCGACAGCGTGGTCGACGGGAAGACGATCCGAACGCGCTACACGTGGTCGAACATCACGCCCACGTCGGCCCATTGGGACCAGGCCGACTCGTCAGACGGCGGCAATACGTGGGAAACCAACTGGACCATGGAATTCCAACGGATTTCCTAGCCGATCGCTGATCATGGACTGGCGCTGGAGAACTCGGCAAGCGGGCTTGCCGCGCGGCCGATGCGCGATCGACGTCGATCATCGGACGGTTTCTCGGCGGCCAGACGGCGCATTTCACCCCGCCACAAGCGCGTCAGCGATGCATTGCGGCTCGGGCCACGGCTCCGTCTGTGACGGGCAACTATCCGACCTTTGTCCCAATGCCCTCCACGCCCCTATAGGCCAAATCAAGGACTTCCATCCTTCAGCAGCAATCGTTTTCAATTGCCGCGAGCTCGGAAATCCACGGAGACCGGAGATGGCGTCAGCGGCGGAGAAACCTATCAAGCGGACCATCCGTCGGCAGCAGTTGCGCGAAATGGTGCCGCTTGCCGACAGCACGATCTACGAGATGGAACAGCGCGGAGAGTTTCCTCGACGCTTTGCTCTCTCGCCGCGTTGTGTCGTCTGGGATCTGGCTGAGGTCGAGGCCTGGCTGGCCTCGCGCCGCTCAAGCCCTATCGCTCGCGCCCAATCGCCTGATGTCAGGCAACGGCAATCGCGCCCTGTTCGAGAGCGGGGTCCAGCTCAAACAGCGGCATTGAGGACGGGATGAGCACCGGGACGCGTTTCTTACCTGCGACCCAAGCGTCGATGATATCGGACCATTCCTGCATCATGTGGCGACGCTGGACCTCGTACTCCGCCTTGTTGTAGACGCCGCGTGACGAACGACCGTCCTCGTGCGCGAGGCACTTCTCGATCCAGTCGCTGTTGAAGCCCAGTTCGTTGAGCAGCGTTGAGCACGTCCTTCGCAGATCATGAACCGTGAACGGTTCCAGCGGCAATCCTTCCTTCTTCGCCTGCTCGACGACCGCATAGGTGAGCCGCTGACGCCCAAACAGACTGTGACCAGTCTCGTCGTGGAAACAGAGCCGGACATCCTATTGCGCGGCACAGATCATGCTCGGTGAGCATGAAGATGAGCTCGACGAGGCTCTGAAGGCGGCCGCGGGGAACGCGCCGGACTTCGACGCCGGACCTTGGACCAGCCCGGGGTAAGCCGCCGCCGCGCCTTGCAGTCGCAGGTCCAGGAATACGATCATCTTCAGGCTCGCACTCCCCGCCGCAGTATCGACAGGTAACCCTCCGCTGCGCTGTCCAAATCTGTCGAAGGTTTCACGGGACATCGGCGTAGCGGACCTTATGTTCGGCTCCATGCTCAACCCCTCCGGGGAGCCAGTCCGTTTCCTCGCCTCCGGGGCCGCCCTGCCGCGACACCTGCACGTCGGTGCCTATGCGACGCTGGTGCTGGAGGGCGGATATGAGGAAGCCGGCGACGGCGGGCGCTGGTGTGTGCGGCCTGGAGAGGTGCTGATCCACGCCCCCTTCTCCATCCATCGCAACCGGTCGCTGGAACACGGCGCGCGGCTGGTGAACCTGCCACTGCCGTTGACCACCGCCGTGTCGGCTTGCCGGGTGGCAGCGGACGCCGACTTGGTCGCCCGACTGGCTGAGAACGATCCCAGCGCGGCGGCGATGGCCTTGCTGGAAGGCTGGCAGGCAGACATCCCGCCGCTGGACGAAGCGCCGGATCGGTTGGCCGAGGCGCTATCCTGTCCCGACGCCGCGCCGATCAAGACCTGGTCGGAGGCAGAGGACGTGGCGCGCCAGACGGTGTCCCGTGGTTTTCGCGCCCTCTACGGCGTCGCGCCGACCCCCTATCGGGTGGAGGCGCGGGCGCGTCGCGCCTGGCGGCTGATCTTGGCTGGCGGGCTTGGCCTGGCCGAGGTGGCGCTGGAGGCCGGCTATGCCGACCAGGCGCATATGAGCCGCGACGTGAAAGCGCTGACCGGCCGGTCGCCGGGCGCCTGGGCGGACCACGCGCGGCTGCACCATTCGTTCAAGCCTACAACCCGGACAGCGTGAAATGATCTCGGCTATGACCGAGATCGCTACCCCCGCTTCCATCCGCCCCTGGCTGCAGATTACCGGCTTCAAATTTGGTTGGCCGATGATCCCCGCCGTGATCGCCAGCGCCGTCCTGATGCAAGGAATGCTGGTTCCAGGACGGGAACTTGGGCGCTGGCTTTGGAAGTCGAACCCAGCCGTGTTCCACCATCAGGTTTGGGAGTTCGTTTGCCTGGCGGAGGTGTTCCAGTTCCTGACCGGCGTGGTGGCTGTGCTGCTGCTCCGCCGCTTCCTTCCCCAGGCGCCGACCTATCTGCGCTGGCCGAAAAAGGCGTCTCACTGGTGGCTGGCCGCGGCGATGGGGCTCGCCTTCGCCGCGATCATGCTGATAGCTGACTTCTGGCCCCAACTCTTCCTGCACAAACCCTTCCCTGATCAAGGCTATGAGATGACGACAGTGGGCGTACCGGGCTGGCTGATCGCCATGTTGGGCGCTGGCCCGAACGAGGAGTTGGTGTTCCGAAGCTTCCTGGTTGGCCTCCTGACCGTTTTCGTGCCCGGCCGGGTGCGGGCGGGCGCCTTTGAGGTTCCGCTGGCGGCGGTGGTGGTGGGCCTGTTGTTCGCCGGCGCCCACTATGGCAGCTTCTTCCATGCCCCCCTGGCGATGGCGATCGCCCAGGCCCTCTACGCCGCGGCCTTCTCCGTCCTCTATGTCTGGCTGATGGAGCGCGCCAACAGCGTGGCCGCTCCCATGCTAACCCATGGTCTGTCCGACGCCGCCGAGACAGCCGCCACCATGCTCTTGACCACATGGTGGCGGTGAAGCGTTGCTGAGGGCCGTGGCCCTCGCCACGGGCTCAACGATGGGGGAGGTCGTTTGCAACGCATACGGGCTCCCGATCATCGCCGGCCCTTCAGTCCTCGAGCGTTTCTAAGTGGACCAAGCGCGAGCGTGAGACCGGCTCGTTGGCGCCGGCCCAGATCGATGGCGACAAGCCCCGGACCCTGTCGGGAGACTGCGCCGAGTGGCTGCGCGCGCGGATCGGCTCCGGGCCGTCCACGCTGCGGGGCCTGGCGGTGGAGCTGGCCGAGCGCGGAATCAAGACCCATCCGCGGGCGGTGTGGGTGTTCGTTCGCGCCGAGGGCTTGAGCTTAAAAAAACCTGCTGCTCGAGGAACAGACGCGACCCGCCGTGGCACGCGTAAGCCTCCTGACCGTTCGCCCAGACGCCGACCGCGACACCGGGGAGGCCAAAACTTGTGGCCGTTGCCTCGACAAAATCCGACAGCGCGTCTTGGAACATTCAATTCTCTCTCAGCGTCTCTTCCGATTCCAGACCTCTCTATCGGCCTCGCTCAATCTTCGATGTTAGGCAACGGCGGTGGCGCCCTGTTCGAGAGCTGGGTCTGGCTCAAACAACGGCATCGAGGGCGGAATAAGCACCGGGACACGCTTCTTGCCTCCGCCCCAGGCATCGATGATATCCGACCACTCCTGCATCATATGGCGGCGCTGAACTTCGTACTCTGCTTTGTTGTAGACACCGCGTGAGGAACGGCCATCCTCATGCGCAAGGCACTTCTCGATCCAATCGCTGTTGAAGCCCAGTTCATTGAGCAGCGTTGAGCCGGTCCTTCGTAGATCGTGAACCGTGAATGGCTCAAGGGGCAAGCCTTCCTTCTTCGCCAACTCAACGACCGAATAAGTGACACGATTGAACGTCGCGCGAGACATCGGCGCGTCCGCGTCATAGCGCGACGGCAAAAGATATCTCGAGTTTCCAGCGCATGTCTTTAGCGCGATCATGATGTCGAGAACCTGGCGCGACAGGTAGACGTTGTGCGCCTTTGACCGCTTCATCCGCTCTTTCGGGATGGTCCAGACGGCGTTCTCGAAGTCGACCTCATCCCATGTCGCGTCCTGCAGCTCGCTCTTGCGCACCATCGTCTGCAGATAGAGGCGCATGCCGAGCCTGATGGTCGGCAGCGTCGCCACCTTCTCGAGCAGCTTGAGCATGATCCTGATCTCTGTCGGCGAGAGCGACCGGTCCTTCGGCACGAACGTCGCGATCGAGGCCGGCCCGACGTCATCAGCCGGGTTGGCGACCTTCTCACCGTGCAAGATCGCGAAGCCGTAAATTTGCTTAAGAATGTCCCGGACGTGGATCGCCGTCGCCGGTGCGCCGCGCTCGACGATAGCGCCGCAGTGAGCCCTCAGATCGTCGGGCGTGATTTCGGTCAGAAGCCTGTTCCGCCACACCGGTAGCATCTCGCGCTCGAAAATCGATCGGCGCATCGCCCGCGTGCTGTCCGCCATCGGCGCCGCGGTCAGCCACTTTTCGCCGAACTCGCCAAAGCTCCTTGCTTCCAGGAGACGGCGCTTATCGCGCTGCTTTTCAATCGCCGGGGATCGCCCTTCGCCGATAGCTCGCCGCGCGTCAATGCACAGCTCCCGAGCCCGCGCAAGCGACAGACCGGCCGGGCCGTACTTGCCGAACGTGACGGTCTCACGCCGCCCGTTCATCCGATAATCGAGCTGGAAAGTCAGTATCCCCGACGGTCTTACGAGCACATACATGCCGTCGCGGTCGGTGACCTTGTACAATTTGTCTTTCGCTTTCAGGTGCTTAAGGGCTGCATCGGTCAGCATTTTGGCCGCTCCACGAAAAAAGACCGTCAGGCCGATTTCGGGCGCCGACCAGACGGAAATCCTTTTTCTTTCAACGCATTACAAAGAAAAAAAGACCGTCAGAGGCGCTCAGAGCCTGACGGTATCGGACGAAATCCGCTTTTGCAATGGGGAAGCATACCGTCAGGAAGTACGTCAGGCGCGATCTCTGCCGCCCGATAGTCGCCGAACGTCTCTGAATGGTTTTATTTTATTTATCAGTGTCTTATGGAGGTTTCTGGGACGCCGCTGGATACCCTCGGATGGGCTAAAATCATTCCCATTCGATCGTCCCCGGCGGCTTGCTCGTCACGTCGTAGACCACGCGGTTGACGCCTTTGACTTCGTTGATGATGCGTGTCGCCACAGCGCCGATGAATTTCATGTCGAATGGATAAAAATCCGCCGTCATGCCGTCGGTCGAGGTCACCGCGCGCAAGCCGACGACGAAATCGTAGGTGCGGAAATCGCCCATGACGCCGACAGTGCGCACCGGCAGCAGCACAGCGAAGGCTTGCCAGATATCGTCGTAGAGCCCGGCGCGGCGGATTTCCTCGATGTAGATGTTGTCGGCGAGCCGCAATATGTCGAGCTTTTCCCGCGTGATCGGGCCGGGGCAGCGGATGGCGAGGCCCGGACCGGGAAACGGATGCCGGCCGACGAACACCTCCGGCAGCCCGAGTTCGCGGCCGAGCGCGCGCACCTCGTCCTTGAACAATTCGCGCAGCGGCTCGACGAGCTTCATGTTCATGCGCGCGGGTAACCCGCCGACATTATGGTGCGACTTGATCGTCACCGACGGGCCGCCGGTGAACGACACGCTTTCGATCACGTCCGGATAGAGCGTGCCTTGCGCCAAGAATTCGGCTAATCCTTTGCCGTCATTTGCAATTTTCTTCGCCTCGGCATCGAATACATCGATGAACAATTTGCCGATGGTCTTGCGCTTGGCTTCCGGATCGTCAACGCCATCGAGCGCCTTGAGGAAAGTGTCCGAAGCGTCGACGTGGACCAGCGGAATATTGTAATGACCGCGAAACAGCGACACGACATTTTCAGCTTCGCCGAGCCGCAGCAGCCCATGATCGACGAACACGCAAGTTAGTTGCTCGCCGATCGCTTCGTGAATGAGCACGGCGGCGACCGCGGAATCGACACCGCCCGAAAGCCCGCAGATCACCCTGCTTTTGCCGACCTGGCGGCGGATTTTCTCGATCGCTTCCAGCTTGAACGCGCGCATCGTCCAATCGCCAGTGCAGCGGGCGATCTTGCGCACGAAATTGCGCAGGATGGCGGCGCCATGCGGCGTGTGCACAACTTCGAGATGGAATTGCGTGGCATAGAATTTACGCGCGTCGTCCGCGATCATGGCGATCGGCGCGTTGGCCGAGGTGCCGACGACCTTGAAGCCTTTGGGCAGCGCGGTAACGCGATCGCCGTGGCTCATCCAGACCGGATATTTCTGGCCGACTTCCCACACGCCATCGAGGAGAGGCGTCGCCTCGGTCACTTCGACCTCGGCACGGCCGAATTCACGGTGATGCCCGGCCTCGACTTTGCCGCCGAGCTGCTGCGCCATTGCCTGTTCGCCGTAGCAGATGCCGAGCACAGGGACGCCGGCCTCGTAGAGCGCGTCGGGCGCAAGCGGCGCGCCATCCTCAAGCACTGAAGCCGGGCCGCCGGAGAGAATGACGCCTTTCGGCTTCATCTCGCGGAACGCGCTTTCAGCCTTCTGGAACGGCACGATCTCGCAATAGACCTTCTCTTCGCGCACCCGCCGCGCGATGAGCTGGGTGACCTGCGAACCGAAATCGACGATGAGAATCTTGTCGTGGGATTGCGAATCTTGCGCCATGTGTTGACGAGTCATGGCGGGTTCTAAGGCACCCGCCTCGGCCTGTCGAGCGTGAGCAACAGATGCCATTATTGCAACCAAAAGCTGGAACAACCAAAGTTACCCGGCGCGCCGCAACATGCTGACGAAAAACCCGTCGGTTTCGGTCCGCCGCGGCGTCATCAACAAGCCCTCGCCGGAGATAAGGACGGCCCGGCCGAAAAGATAGGCGCGCTCGCCCAAGGCGTTGACCACATTGGCTGGCTTTTCCACGGAAAAATCCGGGTGGCGGCCGGCAAAGGCCCGTATCTGGTCGCCGTTTTCCTCAACCAGCGCCGAGCAGGTGATGTAAACGATGCGGCCGCCCGGCTTGACCAGGCCGGGCGCGCGCTCCAGCGCGGCCTCCTGCTGTTTGATGCGCTCGGCGAGCGCGCCCGGGCGGATTCGCCATTTGGCGTCGGGATTGCGCCGCCATGTGCCGGTGCCGGTGCATGGCGCATCGATCAGGACCAGATCGGCGCGTCCGGCGAGATCGCTCAGGATGTCGGCGGCGCCTGTGCCCGGACCTTTGGGAGTGCGGACCTGGATGTTGCGCGCATCGGCGCGCGCGATGCGCTCGTGGATCGCGGCCAGCCGCCGCTTGTCGCTGTCGGTCGCGTAAATTTGCCCGTGATTTTCCATTGCCGCGGCGAGCGCCAGCGTCTTGCCGCCGGCGCCGGCGCAGAGATCGATCACTTGCTCGCCGGGCTTTGCGCCGGCGAGCAAGGCGGCAAGCTGCGAGCCCTCATCCTGGATTTCGATCTGGCCCTTGAGATACGGCGGCTCGGCATGAATGCCCGGGCTCTTGGCGTCCGCCGCGAGCCGGATGCGAAGCCCTACGGGCGACCAGCGCGTCGGCTCGGCGCCGAGATGCGCAAGCCTCGGCAACATGTCGTCGCGGTCCGTTGCGAGCGCGTTGACGCGCAAATCGAGCGGTGCGCGGCTTGCGAGCGCCTCCCCTTCGGCGCCCCGCTCGTCGCCGAACATGCGCGCCAAATACGGGTCGAGCCAATCCGGATAGTCGCCCTGAACATGCGCCGGGGCGCCTGCGAGCGCACCGGAGTCGAGCGCCGCCTTCTCGGCGTCCGTCAATGGCGAAGGTGCAAAGCGCGCCCCGCTGCATAGCGCCTCGATATCGGCAACGCCAAGGCCGCGCTCGCGGCGCAGCATGCCGATCAGCACCGCGCGCGGGCTCGCCTCACCCATGAGCCAGGCCGAAGACGCCTTGCGGCGTAGCGCATCATAGACAAGACCCGCGATGGCGGCGCGATCGCCCGAGCCGGCAAAGCGGTGCGAGAGGCCCCAATCCTTGAGCGCATCGCCCGCCGGACGGCGCCGCATTTCGATGTCGGCAAAAGCCTCGATCGCGGCGGAAAGCCGAGCTGAAGGCGTCATGCGCGCGTCTCATAGCTCGATCCCATCGTGTCCTTATTTCTTCTTCGCGCGCTTGACCGCATTGGCGCGGCGCGTGGCTTGCGTGTCGTGGCGGCGGATGTATTGGCGGATCTCGTGAGCGGCGTCGCGCAATTGCTTACCACGAAACCCTTTGGGCACGTTGCCTTTGTCGATCGAAGTCAGCATCCGCCGCAGCAAATCGTCGTCGTGTTCATCGCGATAGGGCTTGGTATCGAGATCGTCCGGCACTTTGGTCAGGCGCTCATCACCGATGCGCTTGACGTATTTCTGCATGAAACGGTCATAGTCGCGCCAATTGATACCGGCCGCGCGGACGGCCGCCTGTTCGGCGCGCGTCGCGATCTGATGGGCGTGCAGATAATGCAGCCCAAGCTGATCGATCAGCGTCTTCTCGACCTCCTCATGCAGGACGAGGAAGCGATCGGTGTTGATAGTCCGGCCGCGAAACTTGAACGTCTGCGGCATGTGACGGTCGATATAGATCGTTTTTCCATCCTCGCTATAGCCTGCCAGATACGGAATGTCGTGCTTGCGGTCGAATTTCTTCACACGCCGGCAGATCGCATCGAGCGCCCGGTCCATCATGAGACTGGAGACGTACCACTCCGGAAGCTTGAGCCTCGCGTGCGGGGCGGTCGGATGGCAAAGATCGAGCGGCATGAAGTTCCTCAGGGCAGCGTCAATACTTCGACGATATAGATCACCCACATGATCGCGAGCACCACGGCGGACACCGCAAACAGCGAGCCGCGCAGCCGGACGACATTGCTGGTCACATGCACATAGGCATGCAGCACACGAAACAACACGAAAATCCAGGCCAGCACGACAAACACGACGCCGGCGAGATGCGTGATAAATTCGAGGATCGTCAAAATGTAGAACAGAACCGGCAGTTCAAACTGGTTGGAGAACGCGAACGCGAACTGCATCGTGCGCTTCGGCCAGTTCGGCTCGCGCAACGCGACATTTTCCGGCCGCACCGCCCCCGAACTGAAATCGCGCGTGCGCATCGGCGCGAGGCAGAACAGCAGGACGAAGGTGAGGATCACCTCGACGAACAACGGCAAGAGAATCATTTGAACGGACATCGCGAACTCCCCAGCATCGGCATTATAATTTCACGCTGATCGCAGTCTCGCCGTCCTCGTCGACAAGCGCACTGCGCCAGGATTTTCCGTCGAACAAGGCTTTGCGAACAGCATCGGCCGTGCCGCCGTGATTGAGATTGGCGGTGATGAGCGTGCCGCCGGTGCGCAGCAACCCTCGCAGCGTCTTGTGCAACGACGTCACCGGCGTGCCGCCGTCGAAGAAGGCGACGTCGTAACCCGGATCGAGCGTCGGCAGCACGCTTGCGAAATCACCTTCATGCACCGTGATGCGGTGATCCATCGCGGCGGCGGCAATATTGTCACGCGCGAGCTGCACATGATCGGGATCGCGTTCGACCGTATCGACGGTCGCGTCCGGCGCACCCGATGCAAATGACAGCGCCGTGTAGCCGAGCGCCGTGCCCAATTCCAAGATGCGCCGCGCATTGGCCGCGCCCGCCAAAGCCGCGAGCAGCGGGCCGTTGTCATAAGGGTAAGCGCCGCAGCCGTGCTTGGCGCGGTGGGCGGTGGTCGCCGTGCGTATCTTCGCGAACGGATCGGCGGCCGGCCCGGACATCGCCTGCGCTAGCTCCGGCTCGGATAGTTCGGGCTCTCGCGCGTGATGGTGACGTCGTGGACGTGGCTCTCGCGCAAGCCGGCGCCGGAGATGCGCACGAACTCCGCCTTGTCGTGAAACTCGGCGAGATTTTTGGCGCCGACATAGCCCATCGCGGCGCGCAAGCCGCCGGCAAGCTGATGCAGCACGTTCGCGACCGGGCCTTTGTACGGCACTTGGCCTTCGATGCCCTCAGGCACGAGCTTGAGCGCGTCCTTGATCTCTTGCTGGAAGTAGCGGTCGGCGGAGCCGCGCGCCATGGCGCTGACGGAGCCCATGCCGCGATAACTCTTGTAGGAGCGCCCCTGAAAAAGGAACACCTCGCCCGGCGTTTCATCGGTGCCGGCGAGCAGCGATCCGACCATGGCGCAATCGCCACCGGCGGCGATCGCCTTGGCGAGATCGCCGGAATATTTGATGCCGCCGTCGGCGATCACCGGGGTCTTGGTCTCGCGCGCCACCTCGACCGCGTCCATGATCGCGGTGAGTTGCGGCACGCCGACTCCGGCGACGATGCGGGTCGTGCAGATCGAGCCCGGGCCGATCCCGACCTTGATGCAGTCGGCGCCGGCATCGATCAGCGCCCTCGCGCCTTCCCCGGTGGCAATATTTCCCGCCACCACCTCGACCGCGTTCGACAAGCGCTTGATGCGGGTGACGGACTCGAGCACGCGCCTGGAATGGCCATGCGCGGTATCGACGACGACGAGGTCGACGCCTGCCTCGATCAAGGCTTCGCTGCGCGCGTAACCAGCCTCGCCGACCGAGGTGGCCGCGGCAACCCGGAGCCGGCCCTGCTCGTCCTTGCAGGCATTGGGGTTGGCGACTGCCTTCTCGATATCCTTCACGGTGACGAGACCGACACAGCGGTATTGGGCATCGACGACCAGGAGTTTCTCGATGCGATGCAGATGAAGAAGCCGCTTGGCCTCGTCCTGCTCGACGTTTTCGCGAACCGTGACCAGATTTTCCTTGGTCATCAGCTCGGAAATTTTTTGCCGTTTGTCGGTGGCAAAGCGGACATCGCGGTTGGTGAGGATACCGACGAGCTTGCCGGGGATTTTACCGCTTTGGCCGTTACCACCGCCCTCGACCACCGGGATGCCGGAAATGCGATTCTCCAGCATCAGCGCCAGCGCCTCGGCCAGCGTCGCATCCGGACGAATGGTGACGGGATTCACCACCATGCCGGATTCGAATTTCTTCACCTGCCGCACCTGCGCCGCCTGGGCGTCGGGTTCGAGATTGCGGTGAATGACGCCGATGCCGCCGGCCTGCGCCATGGCGATCGCCATATGCGATTCGCTGACCGTGTCCATGGCCGAAGCGACGATCGGGATATTGAGGAGGATATTGCGCGTAATCCGCGAGCGAATATCGACCTCCGACGGCATGACGTCGGACAGGCCCGGTTTCAACAGCACGTCGTCGAAGGTATAAGCTTCCCGAAATGAGTCTTTTGAAATCGTCGCCATTGCCAACTCCGCATGGCCCGAATCTGTGAGCCAGCATATAGGGATGACGCCTCGCGGACGGAAGGAGTTTGGTCCTTCTCCCGACTCGCCGGGCGTCGCTAGACCCGCTTTTGGGTTGGCGGCGGTCGATAGCACGGCTTGGCCGTTATGAATAGGCCCCAATGTGCGGTTAAGTGCGGATAACGGGGCAAAAATGCGTGCAAAAATGCGTGAAGGAAACGCCATGGTCGAAACGACGGCCCAACGGCTGACATGAATTCGACAGACACGCTCGCGCCCAGCCTCGCCGCAAAACCCCAGCCGCAAATGCCGTCAGGTTCTTACGACCGCGTCGTGCCGCTGATCATTGCCACGGCACTGTTTATGGAAAATATGGATTCGACGGTCATCGCGACCTCGCTCCCGGCCATTGCACGCGCGCTCGCCACCAACCCGCTGACGCTCAAGCTCGCGGTGACCTCCTACCTGCTGTCGCTCGCCATCTGCATTCCAGCGAGCGGCTGGACCGCCGACCGTTTCGGCGCCCGCAATGTCTTCCGCTTCGCCATCGGCGTGTTCGTGCTCGGCTCGATCGGCGCTGCCGCCTCGCGCACGCTCGACGAATTCGTGCTGGCGCGCATCGTCCAGGGCGTGGGCGGGGCGATGATGACGCCGGTCGGCCGTCTGATCATGGTGCGCACCGTCGACAAGAAGAACCTCCTTAACGCCATGTCGCTCGTCACCATGCCGGCGCTGATCGGACCGATCTGCGGGCCGCCGCTCGGCGGCTTCATCACGACCTATGCGTCATGGCACTGGATATTTCTGATCAACGTGCCGATCGGGCTGGTCGGCATCGTGCTGGCATCGCGCTATATCGCCAATGTGCGCGTCGAGCGCCGCGATCCCTTCGACTTTGTCGGTTTCGTCCTGTCCGGTCTCGCCATCGCCGGCCTCGCCTTCGGCCTTTCTGCAATGGGGCTTGAATCCCTGCCGGTGAGCGTAGTCGCCGCCTTGATCTGTATCGGCACGGTTTCGGCCATAGCCTATGTCATCCACGCCGGCCGGACGCCGGCGCCGATCCTCGATCTCAATCTGCTCCGGCTGCCGACATTCCGCGCCAGCGTGGTCGGCGGCTTTCTGTTCCGGCTCGGCATCGGCGCGCTGCCGTTTCTATTGCCACTGCTTCTGCAAATTGGATTCAATCTGTCGCCGTTCCAGTCCGGCCTCATTACCTTCACCACCGCGCTCGGCTCGATGTTCATGAAGGCCGCGGTCGCCAGCGTGCTGAACCGCTTCGGCTACCGCAACGTGCTGCTCTATAACGCACTCGTCAGCAGCGCCTTTCTGCTGGCCTGCGCAACATTCGTGCCGGGCATGCCGTTCACGGTAATGATTGTTATACTCTTGTCCGGCGGCTTCTTCCGGTCGCTGCAGTTCACCAGCATCAACACAATCGCCTATGCCGAGATCGAGCCGGCGAAAATGAGCCGGGCGACCGCGATGGTGGCTGCCGCGCAGCAATTGTCCTTATCCACCGGCGTCGCCGTCGGCGCGCTGGTCGTCGAGACGACGCTTTGGCTCAGGCATTCAACAACGATGAGCGCATCAGATTTTCCGCCGGCTTTTATCGTGGTCGGGCTGATTTCGGCGAGCGCGGTTTTCGTCTTCATGCAGCTTGCGCCCGACGCCGGCTCGGAGCTTTCCGGGCGGAAGGCGGCGGAGGCAGATGTCGCGAACAAGAGTACGGCAAGCCGGAGTTCTTAAGCCGTCTCGCCGTTAGCCGCGAAACCCGCGCGCCAACAGATAAAGCTCCGCGGAATCGGCGCGGCTTGCCGGCGGCTTGACGTGTTTGACGGACTCGAAATCGCGCTTGAGCTCGGCAAGAAGCGTCGCCTCGGTGCCGCCTTGCAGAACTTTGCAGAGAAACGAGCCGCCTTTGTCCAATACTTCGCGCGCAAAATGCGTCGCGGCTTCGGCCAGCGCCATGATGCGCAAGTGATCGGTCGGGCGGTGGCCGGTGGCATTGGCCGCCATGTCGGACAGCACCACGTCCGCCTTGCCGCCGAGCAGTTCCTTGAGACGGTCGGGCGCCGTCTCGTCGAGAAAATCGAGCTTCAAGAATTCGACGCCCGTCATCGGCTTAAAATCCAGAATGTCGAGCGCGATGATGCGGCCATTGGCGCCGATGCGCCGCGCGGCGATTTCGCTCCAGCCGCCGGGCGCGGCGCCGAGATCGACGATGCGCGCGCCTTGCTTGAGCAGGCGATATTTGTCGTCGATCTCGATAAGCTTGAAGGCGGCGCGCGAGCGAAAGCCTTCCTTCTTGGCGCGGGCGACATAAGGATCGGCGAGCTGACGCTCGAGCCAGGTGCGCGACGACAGCGTGCGGCGTTTTTCGTCCTTGAGCCTCGCCACTTAAGTCTCTCCCCATACGCCGTCTTCGCGCATCATCTCGACCAACATGCCCTCGCGCAATCCGCGATCGGCAACGCGCAATCGCGGGCACGGGAAGGCGCGGCGGATGGCGTCGAGGATGGCGCAGCCGGCCAGCACCAGGTCGGCGCGGTCGGCGCCGATGCAGGGATTGGCGGCGCGCTCATCGAAGTTCATCGCCATGAGTTCGTCGACGACACCCGAAATCGCGGTGTCGGAGAGCCAGCAGCCATCGACGCGCCGGCGGTCGTAGCGCCGCAGCCGCAGATAGACGCCGGCGATCGTGGTGACGGTTCCCGAAGTGCCGAGCATGTGGAAGCCGTTGAGGTCGCAGCGATGATTGGTCGCGAAATTCTCGACAAAGCCCGCAACTTCGTCGACCATGGCGTCATAGATTTCGCGCGACACCACTTTGCCGCCATAGCGCTCCGCAAGCGTGACGACGCCGACCGGCAACGATGCCCAACCGACGATGTCGGGCGCCGGCGGGCCGCGCCGGCCGGGCCCGCGCCGATTGAGCCGCACCAATTCGGACGACCCGCCGCCGATGTCGAACAGGATAACGCCCGACGCCGCCGGATCGAACAATTCGGTGCAACCGGTCGCGGCGAGCCGCGCCTCGGTCGCCGAATTGATGATTTCGAGCTCGAGGCCTGCCTCCTTGGCGACGCGGCTGCGAAATTCCTCGCCATTCTCGGCGGCGCGGCACGCTTCGGTGGCAATGAGCCGCGCCCGCATGACGCCCCGCGCCTGCATTTTGTCATGGCAGATCCGAAGCGCCTCGACCGCGCGTTCGATAGCCGCCTCGCTGATGCGGCGCGACGCGGCGACGCCCTCGCCAAGGCGAATGATCCGGGAAAACGCGTCGACGACGCGGAAGCCTTCGCTCGTCGGGCGCGCGACCAAAAGCCGGCAATTGTTGGTGCCGAGATCAAGCGCCGCATAGGTGGCGGCGGAATGATCGATGCGGGGCGCGTGCTCGTCATTGCGATGGGCATCGCGCCGGATGCCGTAAGGCGTGCGGCGACCCCAGCGAGGCTTGTTCGAAACCAAGTTCGAAGCCAGCCGGGCGTCGAGGCCGCCCGGCGGCGGATCCTCGTCGTTCATCCATGCCTTCCTGCCGTGCCGGAGCCCATTTTTGTCAAAAAGCGGCTCAACAGCGCGGCCTTATAACCAAGCCCAAATCGGGCAAACTGTAACAGGGAAGGCCGCGAGGGCAATATGGCGCCGTTTCGGGCCAAAACCGTGCCTTTTGAGCTTAGGTGCCATGTTCCGTGCCCAGTTGCCGGGTTTGCTCAAGTCCACTATGTCAGTTTAATCAGCCTTACCGGGATTGAATCGTCATGACTTTTCAGCAGTCCGCCGCGAAACCGGCACAGGACGCGGTGGACCAATTAACCGCCGACAGGCTTTCGGTTGAGAAATTCGCGGTCGGGCAGTCGGTGCCGCGCAAAGAGGACCCCATGCTGCTGCGGGGCCTCGGACATTATACTGACGACGTTAGCCTAACCGGCCAAGCCTTTGCGGTCATGGTCCGCAGCCAGGTTGCGCACGGCATCATCCGTTCCATAGACAAGGACGCCGCCCTGAAAATGCCGGGCGTGCTCGGCGTCTATACAGCCGCCGACCTGCAGGGCTATGGCCCGCTGAAATGCGTCGTGCCGTTCAACAATCGCGACGGCTCGCCGATGAAGAAGCCGCTGCGCGAGGCGCTGGCCAAGGGCAAAGTCCGTTATGTCGGCGACCCGGTCGCCTGCGTCGTCGCCGCGACGGTCCTGCAAGCAAAGGACGCCGCGGAAGCCGTCACCGTCGACATCGAAGCATTGCCGTCGGTCACCTCGGCGGAAGAGGCCGCGAAAGACGGCTCGCCCCTCCTCTACGACGACGTCCCGCATAATGTCGCGCTGGACTATCACTATGGCGACGCCGACGCCGTGAAGGCGGCCTTTGCCGCGGCGGCGCACGTTACGCGGCTGAGACTTGTGAACAGCCGTCTTGTCGTCGCCGCGATGGAGCCGCGCGCGGCGGTCGCGTCGCATGACGGCAATCGCTTCACGCTTCACGTCGGCACGCAAGGCGTGTTCGGCATGCGCGCCAATCTCGCCGAGGCGATGGGCGTCACGCCCAAGGAAATGCACGTCCTCAGCGGCCAGGTAGGCGGTTCGTTCGGCATGAAGGCCGCGGTGTTTCCCGAATATATTTGTTTGCTGCACGCGGCGCGCGCCCTCGGCCGCCCGGTGAAATGGACTGATGAGCGCTCCGGAAGTTTCGTCTCCGACAGCCACGGCCGCAATCACGATGTCGACGCCGAACTCGCGCTCGACAAGGACGGCACGTTCCTTGCGGTTCGCCTGACGAGCTTCGCCAATGTCGGCGCGTTTCTGTCGCCGGTCGCGCCGATGCCGGGCACGATCAATGCGGTGAAGAACGTGCAGGGCATGTACCGCACGCCGCATCTCGAAGTCTCGACCAAGGTCGTGTTCACCAATACGTCGCACGTCTCGGCGTATCGCGGCGCCGGCCGGCCCGAAGGCAATTATTATATGGAGCGGCTGATCGACGCCGCCGCGGCCGAGATGGGCATCGACCGCATGGCGATGCGCAAGCGCAACCAGATCCGGCCGCAGGAATTGCCGCGCAAGACCGCCGCCGCGACGACTTACGACAGCGGCGATTTCGCCGCGCTGACCAAGCAGGCGTTTGAGCTTGCCGACGGCAAAGGCTTCGCCAAGCGCAAGCGCGAGAGCAAGAAGCGCGGCAAGCTGCGCGGCTTCGGCGTCGGCAACTTCCTCGAAGTCACTGCGCCGCCGTCGAAGGAATTGGCCGGCGTGACGTTCAACGCCGACGGCACCGTGACGCTGACGACCGGCACGCTCGATTTCGGCATGGGCCATGCCACGCCGTTCGCGCAAGTCTTGAGCGAACGGCTCGGCATTCCGTTCGACAAGATCTCATTGCTGCAAGGCGACAGCGATCGCATCAGTTTCGGCGGCGGCTCCGGCGGCTCGAAGTCGTTGATGCATACCGGCACCGCGATTGTCGAAGCGGCGGTGAAAGTCATCGAGAAGGGCAAGGAGGCGGCCAGTCACGTGCTGGAAACCGCCATTGCCGATATTTCGTTTGAGCGCGGACGCTTTACGATCGTTGGAACGGATCGAACGATTTCAATCATGGAGCTGGCGCAGAAGCTGCGCAGCGGCATCAACTTGCCGACGGACGCGCCCAAATCGCTCGATGTCGATCATATCAGCGACGGCCCGAGCGCCTCGACCTATCCTAACGGCTGCCACATCGCCGAAGTCGAGGTCGATCCGGAAACGGGCTCTGTCGAGGTGGTCAGTTATTCCTGCGTCAATGACTTCGGCGTTGTCGTCAATCCGATGATCGTTGCCGGCCAGCTCCACGGCGGCGTGGTGCAAGGCATCGGCCAGGCGCTGATGGAGAAGACCGTCTACGACAGCGATGGCCAGCTTCTCACCGGCTCGTTCATGGATTACGCGATGCCGCGCGCGGTCGACGTGCCGTCATTCGTGCTTGAAGATCACCCGGCGCCTGCGAAGACCAATCCGCTCGGCGTCAAAGGCTGCGGCGAGGCCGGCTGCGCCGGCGCGCTGACCTCGATCATGAATGCCGTCATCGACGCACTCGCCGAACGCGGCATTCGCCATATCGATATGCCGCTGACGCCGGCGATCATCTGGCAGGCGCTGCGCGACGCCGAAACCAAATCGAATTCGGCACGCCCGCAATGACGGAAGCCGCGGAAGCTCTTCCGGCCCGCACCATCCGGCCGGCCGAGTCGCGGCTCATTGCCGGCGTCTGCGCCGCGCACATGATGAGCCATTATTATATGCTCATGCTGGCGCCGCTGTTGGCGTTCATCCGCGACGACTTCAACGTCAGCTATACGCAGCTCGCGCTGGCACTGACCGTTTTCAACATTGTATCCGCTGTATTGCAGACACCGGTCGGCTTCCTGGTCGATCGCGTCGGCGCGCGTCGCGTCCTGCTTGTCGGCCTGTTTCTCAGCAGCATCGCCTTTGCCATTGCCGGTGTCGTCGATTCCTACTGGGTCTTTATCGCGATGTATGGCGTCGCCGGCCTCGGCAACACCGTGTATCACCCGTCCGACTATTCGCTGTTGTCGCGTCACTCGCCGTCGGAACGGCTCGGCCAGGTCTTTTCGTACCACACCTTCGCCGGGATGGTCGGTTCGGCCATCGCTCCGGTCACGCTCCTCTATATGCAGAGCCAGTTTGGCTGGCGCGGCGCCTATATCGGCGCGGCGATTTTTGGCCTGATCGTTCTTGTTGTGCTGGCCGCGCAGTCCGAGCCGGCAATTAAAGTTGCGCGAGCCGCCAGGAGCACAGCGCGGGAGCGCGCGGATCTTGTCGATACCGGCTGGCGCCTCCTGCTCTCGCCGCCGATCTTGCTCAATCTCGCCTTCTTCACCTTGATCTCGATCATGGGCAGCGGGCTCAACACCTACCTCGTCGTCGCGCTCGGCGCGCTGCATTCCACACCGGCTACCGTCGCCAATGTGGCGCTGACCGCGCTGCTTTCGATGAGCGCTGTCGGCGTGCTGGTCGGCGGCCTGCTCGCCGGACGCACCGGGAATCATGCGATCGTCGCGGCGTCCGGCCTGACTGTCGGCGGGGTCGTGACCGCGCTGGTCGGGCTCGTCGATTTCGGGCCGGTCTTGCTGATCATCATCATGGGATTCAGCGGCTTCTGCGTCGGCATGACCTATCCGTCGCGCGACATGCTGGTGCGCGCGGTCACGCCGCCCGATGCTTATGGCAAGGTCTTCGGTTTCGTCTCTACCGGCTTTAATATCGGCGCGAGCGTCGCGCCCATCATGTACGGCATGCTGATGGACCACGGTCAGCCGCGCGCGGTTTTCCTGGCGTCCGCGGCCGTGAGCCTGCTCTGCGTTTCCACCGTCATTGTCGGATTTTCGGGCCGAAAAACACGCTGAACGGACCACCGGCAATGACTTTGCCGGCTCTCCTTTGCTAATCTTCGCGACAACAAAATCGCAGTCTTGGGACGATCAAGGAGTAACCCATGAAGCTCTGCCGCTATGACGACGATCGTCTGGGCGTGGTGCGCGGCGAACTCGTGCACGATGTCACCGAAGCGCAGACGGAAATCCGCAAAGCCGCGCCATACACGATGCAGGGCGACGCCGTCGTCGCCGCTCTTCCGCAATGGCGCGAGCGGCTCGAGCGCATGGCGGACAAGGCCCCCGGCAAGCCGATTGCGCAGGTGAAACTGCTATCGCCGGTCGCGCGCCCGACCAAATTGACCTGCGCGCCGACCAACTACCAGGCGCACATCAATGAGATGCAGGCGGCGGCCGCCCAGCCCGGCTCGCAGATCGTCGCCCATCAGTCGCCAAAAATCCTCGAAGCCGGAATGTTCCTCAAATCAAACTCCTCGCTCGTGGGTCCTTCTGAGGGAATTCCGCTTCGCTTTCCGGACCGCCGCAACGACCACGAGGTCGAACTGGTGATGGTGATCGGTAAGACCGGCAGCGACATTCCGCTGGCGAAGGCGCTCGAACACGTGGCGTGCTATTGCCTCGGCCTCGACATCACCGTGCGCGGCCGCGAGGACAGAAGCTTTCGCAAATCGGTGGACGGCTATGCCGTCGCCGGCCCGTGGATGGTCACGGCCGACGAAATCCCCGACCCCGACGCGCTGCCGCTCACGCTGACGATCAACGGCGATGTCCGGCAAAACAGCAATACCAATGACTTGATCTATAATTGCCGAAGGCTCATCGAATTCGCCTCGTCGTTCTACACGCTCTATCCAGGCGATTTGCTCTATACTGGCACACCCGAAGGCGTCGGCCCGGTGAAACCCGGCGACGTCATCGTTTGCCGCTCAAGTCCGGTGCTTGGCGAACTCAAGATCAACGTGCGGGCGCACAAGCTCGGAGAAGCTGCCTAGAGCATGATCCGGAAAAGTGGGAACCGGTTTTCGGAAAAGATCATGCTCAAACGAAGCCTTCGTATCCGCAGGCACAAATATCAAGTAGGAAACGTTCCATGCTGGAAATCAAACGCGCGGGCCACTCGACGCTCGCCACGCCCGATCTCGAACGGACGCTCGACTACTTCACGCGCATTGTCGGCTTAAGTGTCGCCGCGCGGGAAAAGAACCGGGCGATCCTCGCCACCAAATCCGGCCTCGAAGTGATCGTGCTCGAACACGGCAGCGTGGTCGACGCGCCGCGGCTGTCGTTTCAGACCACGCCGGGTAGCGATCCCGGCGAAGTCGTTTCGCGGCTGAAGAAAGCCGGCATCAAGAGCGAGCGGCGCAGCGATATCACGCCGGGTATCAAGGAGGCCGTCGCCTTCACCGATCCCAAAGGCACGGTGCTCGAAATCTTTTCCGAGTGCGGCTTTGCGCCCAAGGACAACAATTTCAACGGCGTCATGCCGCTCAAGCTCGGCCACGTCGCCTATCAATGCCCGGACGTGCAAGGCGTCGTGAAATTCTACTGCGACATGCTCGGCTTCAAGGTCTCGGACTGGCGCGGCGATTTCTTCGCCTTCCTGCGCTGCAGCCGCGACCATCATACCGTGAATTTCCTGCGCGATCCCAAGACCGCGATCCATCACATCGCCTTCGAGGTGCGCGACTGGACCGACGTGAAACGCGCCTCCGACTTCCTGGCGCAAAGCAACATCCACCTCACCTGGGGACCGCTCCGCCACATCATCGGGCACAACATCGCCATCTATCACCAGAACCCGGACGGCGTGGTGGTCGAGTTCTATTGCGAGATGGATCAGATGTACGACGAGGAGCTCGGCTATTTCGAGCCGCGGCCCTGGCATCAGGACCGTCCGCAGCGGCCGAAAATATGGGGCGACGGCACGCTGTCGAACTGGTGGGGACCGATGTCGCACAGCCCCAACCGCACGCATCCCGGGGCAACGGCGCCGACAGACGACCCGGCACGCAAGTTTGCGACGACGGTTGCGGCCAAGGCGCGGGCACAGAAGAAAACCAGCCGGCCAAGCAAATCGAGGCCTCGCCGCCGCCGCCGCTGAGGAAGCCCTTGGCAAGGCAAGGAAAAGCTCCCCGGAGCGCTCGGGCTGTGCCGTGGCTTTCGTGGGGTATTCTCAGGCTGTCGCAGGGGCTTTCGAGACTTGGAAAGCCAGCCGAATTGCCCTAGATCAAGGCGCTGCTCCGGCCTCGTGATTCACGGCTTGCCGCAATCGAAGGCCGCACGTGCGTATTGGGGAATAGTTCAACGGTAGAACTGCGGACTCTGACTCCGTCAATCTAGGTTCGAATCCTAGTTCCCCAGCCACTCCTAAGGCAACATATTTTACACAGTAAAAACAATAACATAGTACGCGAGCGTCTTTAGGCGCAGGTACACGTCACAGGTACAAAAGGCGCAAGACATTATAGACGTTAGAGCCCGGATAGATGTTAGAGCCCGGCACTCGCACACATCTTCGGCGCCTGGCGGAACATAAGGTTGCAATCCCCCGCTAGAACACTCACGCTGACGCCGGGTGGTTGCGTTCGGGGGGTGAGATGTATGTGCCGACCTTCCATTGCGTTGCTCACGCTGGCCATTAGGCGACTGTGCGCGCACTTGAGCGGTGGCTTTCTCTTAGGACTACTCTGCGTGATGTGTTGCGGCCCCGCTTGGTGCGAACCCAGCGTAATGAACTTTGCTGCCTATCCGCCGAGTGCGTTGGGTGAGAAGCTCATGGGTGACCACGCGTGGGCGATCTACGCCACCGGCGAGATTGATGCGGACGCGGGCCAGCGGCTGGACGCGTTAATCGCTGAAAAGCATATTCCCAACCTTTCGCATTTGTACTTGCACTCGCCCGGTGGAAACCTCTTAGGAGGAATTGCCATGGGGCGAGTGATCCGCGCACATCAGTTTCAGACCGATGTAGGCCAGTTCGGTGCTGGAAAACTCTACACAACGGTTCCCCGTCCGGGCTATTGCTACAGCGCGTGTGCAGTAGCGTTTTTAGGAGGAGAGTACCGCTTTCTGCTGAACGGGTCTGTGTATGGCGTTCACAGGTTCTTTTGGAAAGAACACACGCCGTCGGACGCAGACCTTGCACAGGTTCTTTCTGCTGCTGTTGTGGATTACATGCAGTCAATGGGCGTAAGTACCGAATTGTTTTCGCTTGCGTCGCAAGCCGGACCGGACCAAGTCGTAACTCCTACTGCCGATAAGCTTCTAGCGCTCGGCGTAATAAATAACGGCCGAAAGCCGGTTGCTTGGAGCATTGAAAGCGTACCTGGCGCGATTTACCTGAAGGGTCAGCAAGAAACGTCATTCGGTATAAATAAGTTTCTTCTTGTTTGTCCCGCCCAAGGCCAAATGCAGTTTTGGGCGATATTCGATGCGGGTCAAAATACCGATGAAGTGTTGAAGTGGAGTACGCACTGGCTTTTTGTGGATGGGCAGCAGATTCAAATTCAGGATCACTTAGCTATGGAAGAAGTCAAAAACGGTTGGATTAATCTGACGTACACTGTAGACGATAGGTTGTTGTCTATGGTTGTTGCCGCAAGAAACTATATTGGAATTGGGCTATCTCCTGCTCCAGGCGCCGCGATATTTGAAGGCTTCGACAGAATGCCTTTCGATGGCGCCGTAGCTAAGCTGTCGGGATTTTTACAAGTGTGTCGTCACTGATAGTCGCTGCGGTAGGGCCCCAATCTATTTCGCAGTCTTGACCAATCTGACAGACGCTGCAAATAGCCCTCCACTTTCTCGCGCTGGCTAGTGGCGCACGTCAGGTCAGCACTTGCGCCTATCGTTCGACATGCGTCGATAGCTAGACCGTAGGCAGCAATCGCGTCTCGCAACGCTCTAGGGTCTCCATCGTTTCTTCCTATGGCAAAAAACCCGCTGCCACGTTGCATTTGACATCCAGCCCAACGCAGCGGAGCCACGTCGCGCGTAAGTACCGTAGCTGCTTCATCCGCTGATCAACCACGATGAACAGAGGGGGGCGCGTCTGTTTAAGGAGTTTTTGGAATTCGCCGGCGTTCCACTTGGATGACATCCTCTCTATAGGAACGTACGAAACGTTTAACGCTAAATTACAAGCGGCGTTGAATAACATCACGGACCAAATTTTAGAATATTGGACGCAGAACCCCGATCTTTCGGTAGAAGTCAAAATCGACCCGGCGAAACCACAAGACCCGCCGCCACTCAATTCAGGCACCATCGGACGTGCTCGTATCTATAATGCACTGCACCGCGTCGATACCCCATTTTCCGAACGGAGCGCGGGCTTTGTTTGGTTCTTCTCGTTCCTCGTGAAATTTGCTCAAGTTAAATCCCAAAAAACGCCAGTTGTGCTTTTGCTCGACGAGCCGGGGCTAACCCTTCATGGAAAGGCGCAGGCCGATCTTCTCCGCTATTTTGGCGAAAAACTCGCTCCTCATCATCAAGTGATATATTCGACCCACTCACCTTTCAGGATCGCACCTGACAAACTCACGTCCGCCCGCGTCGTAGAAGATCAAATTGATGTTGCGAAAAGTGGCCGACGCGTTCCTATCGGAACAAAAGTGCGAGAAGATGTTCTAAGTCGCGACCCAGATACACTATTTCCCCTACAGGGCGCGTTGGGTTACGAAATTACGCAGTCGCTATTCGTCGGGAAGCACACGCTTCTTGTCGAAGGCGTATCGGACATTCTCTATCTTCAGGCACTTTCGCACGCCCTGAAGGCTCGCGGCAGGACGGGGCTCGACGGCCGCTGGACTATTTGTCCATCGGGAGGAATTGGAAATGTACGTGCGTTCGTTTCACTATTCGGCGGCAACAAAATAGATGTTGCCGTGCTTACCGACCAGACCAAACCCGATTTGAAGAAAATCGAAGAGCTGCGTCGCAGCCAGATACTTAAGTCTGGCCGTATACTCACTGTGTCCGATTTCACAGACAAGCCAGAGTCCGACATCGAAGACCTTTTCGTTCCTGACCTATTCGTCGATATTGTCAACTCAGCCTATGACCTGCCGGACTCACACAAGTTGAACGTAAAAAAGCTGAACGACGCCGACAAGAATACCGATCGCCTTGTTAAAAAAGCGGAAGCAGCATTCAACATTATGCCGGAGGGAATTCCTACTTATGACCACTTCACACCTGCCGCGTGGCTCATCAACAACCTTAAAGTGCTGCAAGGTGAAAAGATCCTGGTAAAAACCACTCTAGACCGAGCCGAAAAGCTCTTCACCGCGTTAAACGCTCTCTTGCCCTCGATTTAGAACGCCGCGCAGCATGTCGAACAAGCACGCTGCGCAAGGCCGCGGGTATAAGCGCGCAGATGAGCGCTTTTGGGGTGAGATATGACAGACCAAATTGACCAGGACGAGCGGACGAATGCTTTGGGGCTGTTCAATACTGCGCGATCATACTGGCGCTCGGCCGAGCATTTGAATGGAGCGGGCGTGAATGTCACGCATCCCCAAGCGCCTGTAACTTTCCTGTTTTGTCACGGAATCGAACTTTATCTGAAGGCATTTCTGCGCGGACATGGGAAAAGCCTTGCTGACCTTAAGAAGCTCAATCACCATGTTGCCAACTTGGCAAGAGTTGCTATCGAAACCGGATTGCCGCTCGTGCCCGAGCAAAAGGAAATCCTGTCTCACATTGATGATGCGGATGTTGCGATTGAAGCACGATACATAGTCACCGGCTTCAAAAACCGACCTACCAACGAAGGTCTTTCAAGCGTTTCTGAGGGCTTGGATAAAGCCGTTGGCGCGGCCCTAGCGAAAGCCGGCCTTCCTATCCGAAAAGAGGATTTTGAGCGCCCGTCGCCACAACGGATTGACGACTTGGATACCGATACCAAGCGCGTGCTCGTTGAGCTGTTCAACACCGAGGAGATGGAGGATCGCGACGCCGGTGCCATGGCCGTGCGGCTTGGCCTGCCAAAAGGCGTTATGCAGTATCACCTTGATCGTTTGGAGGAAGCTGGTTTTGCGGACATCTCAGGCTCCCATCCCGAGCTTGGCCACGTTTATTGGTATCTCCTGCCGGGCGGCCGCCGCTACGTAGTCGAACGGAAATTGATCTGAGGCAGTCGCCAGCGCGACATAAACACGACACGCGACCGAACTTGAGAGCGTTATCAACGCCACAACCCGGACTCTGACTCCGTTAATCTCGGTTTGAATCCTAGTTCCCCAGCAGCCTTCGTTGCCATAGGTCATTTCGAAGTTGTCTGCGCTGCTAGGCGCGCTTGCGCGAAGGCTCGCGCTCAAGACTGTGATTCACGGAATGAACTCGGCGATCTTCGTCAGGCGCGCGTCAGCCAACTCAACGACACCGGAGACCCACCAGCAGCGTCAGTTCTTCCGGCCCTGCTCGGCTTCGATCGCGGCTTGGATCGCTTCTTCGTGATACCAGCCGCTGCCGGACGAAAGCTTCACGCCATGCGGCAACTGAAGAGCGTTTGCCGGCACGGCAGTGTCCTGCTCACGGATTGCGAAACGGCCCCTCGGCGGGAACGTGTAGATCGTCGCCGACTCACGAGACATACTCGTCGACATTTTCGGCTCCTTCGGTGGGCGCGCAATCAGCGCTGCGCGCGCGAGTCGGTGATTCTGCTCTGTTTCCGTTAATATAATGCTTTGCTTGTCTTTTGCTCGGAATGCCTCACATAAAATCAGCGCATGACTACAATATGTGCAACGCCGTTTTTGCTCATTGGAATTGCACCGTCCTTCGTTGAATTGCTGGCGAATTGACGCGACTCAATGCTGCAGCGCGATCACGGCGCCGATTGGCACATTAAATGCTTGAAAGCGGCGGGAGGCGGCGGCCGGGCGCCGGTTGGCGGCTGCGCACGCATCACCACACCCTCAACATGCGCATCGTTTCAACTGCGCATCAGGAAGAGAGATGGTAATGACCAAATATAAACTCGAGTACATCTGGCTCGACGGCTATACGCCGGTGCCAAACCTGCGCGGCAAAACCCAGCTCAAAGACTTCGAAGCGTTTCCGACGCTCGACCAGCTTCCACTGTGGGGCTTCGACGGCAGCTCGACGCTGCAGGCGGAAGGCTCGAACTCCGACTGCGTGCTCAAGCCGGTCGCGGTCTATCCGGACGCCGCGCGCACCAACGGCGCGCTGGTGATGTGCGAAGTCATGTTGCCTGACGGCACCCCGCACCCGTCCAACAAGCGCGCCACCATCCTCGACGACGAGGGCGCTTGGTTCGGCTACGAACAGGAATACTTCTTCTATAAGGACGGCCGCCCGCTCGGCTTTCCGTCGAGCGGCTATCCGGCGCCGCAGGGCCCCTACTATACCGGCGTCGGCTACAAGAATGTCGGCGACATCGCCCGCAAGATGGTCGACGAGCACCTCGATCTTTGTCTCGCCGCCGGCATCAACCACGAAGGCATCAACGCCGAAGTGGCGAAGGGCCAGTGGGAATTCCAGATTTTCGGCAAAGGTTCCAAGCGCGCCGCCGACGAAATGTGGATGGCTCGCTACCTGATGCTGCGCCTGACTGAAAAGTACGGCGTCGACATCGAATTCCACTGCAAGCCGCTCGGCGACACCGATTGGAACGGCTCCGGCATGCACGCCAACTTCTCGACCAAATATATGCGCGAAGTCGGCGGCAAGGAGTATTTCGAGGCGCTGATGAAGGCGTTCGAAGCAGCGCGTGAGGATCACATCGCGGTCTACGGCCCGGACAACCATATGCGACTGACCGGCAAGCACGAGACCGCCGCGATCCATCAGTTCACTTACGGCATCGCGGACCGCGGCGCGTCGATCCGCGTGCCGCATAGTTTCGCCAACAACGGCTACAAGGGCTATCTGGAAGATCGCCGGCCGAATTCGCAAGGCGACCCCTACCAGATCGCTTCCCAGATCCTGAAGACGATCTCGTCCGTTCCGACGGCCGGCTTGGCGAGCGTGGCTGCCTAAGCGCCCGTACTGCCAGATTGAAGCAACAAGCGTGAGAGTCCCACCGGACTCTCACGCTAAACCAAACTCTCACGCTAAACGTCTGACGCGCAATTACGGACATATTCGGCGCCGGCTTTTATTGGCTGTTGAAGCCGGCGCCGCGAGGGGGGTACTGGCGTCCCTCCCTGCGGGGGAGGTACTTGGCGTTCCTCCCCCGATTTCAGTCGTCGACCGCCAATTTACGAGGATTTCTTTTGCGCCGTATTCGTTGCTTCGTTGCCGCGTTTGTGGCAACGGCAATTGTGGCGGCGGAACTCTCAAGCTGAAAATAAAGTTTCGCCGATTTTACGCGAGACGCGATCACCGAATGAAAAATGTGTCTGCCACAATTGGCACGGTCCGATAAAAATATCGCCGCGCGAATTCGTCAGATGCTCATGATTGAAGCAGATTGAATTATAAGTTTTGTGACTGGCTCACATCGGAGTGCGCTTCAACACTTTTTCCATGTGTTTCCATGTGCGCTCCATGCGCGCCGCTACGTGCAATTTTATCCGTTGTTCCATGTCCACTTTTTCTCCACGATCATGCACGAAGAACGCCGCGCGTGAGTGCGTCATGTTGACATAAGCCGCACGTTTATTGACGCGCGTCGATTGGCTGCAGAACGTGGCACGCCAATCGCCCGGACCGTTCGGGACAATTTTGGACGGCCGCTCAAGGGAGGAATTCCAACAAAAAACGTGTCTAGCCAAAACAGCGCTGTCTGCATTGGGGCCAACTGAGGGTGTGCGTTGGGGCTCAATAGCGGAGATCAGTTATGGCGACATACGATCTAACCAGGTCGGATTTAAGCGGCCTGTTGCTATCGGACAACATAAGTCCGGCAATAACACAATCGATCATCAGCTACCTTGACACTCATGGAGGCTTCACGGGCCCAGGCGGCACAACAGACGTTCAGGAGGGCGGCTTCCCTCCTCTGAACCCGAGTACGCAAGTCCTTCTCGTCGATACCCCCAACGCGACAGTTGCAACGGACGCAAACCTCAAGGCCATTGTCGATGTTGCCGACGCGGCTTTGAACGTGACCGGAAGCAACAACGTGCTTGTGGCCGCCGGGGATGGCAATGATGCCATCAACATATCGGCTACAACCGGCAACGATTCGGTCCGGGCTGGGGACGGCAACGACACCATCCTTGGCGGATCAGGCGCCGACACTATCCGCGCTGGCGATGGAAATGACAGTATTGTTGGCGGCGCCGCCAGCCACAGCGCGATCTTCGCCGGTGACGGCAACGATACGCTGTTCAGCGGCGACGGCAGCCACGACACGCTGACCGCCGGCAGCGGCAACGACAGCGTTCATGGCGGCAGCGGCAGTCACGACGCGATCACCGTCGGGGATGGTAACGACACAATAACCGGCGGCAACGGCAGTCACGATACAATTTCTGCCGGCGACGGCAACGACAGCATCCTTGGCGGCAATGGCAATCTCGATTCGATTGCCACCGGCAGTGGCAACGATACGATCTTTGGCGGTAATGGCAATCTTGACACGATTCACGGCGGTAGTGGCAATGACACGATCCACGCCGGCAGTGGAAACCAGGATAGTCTCAGCGGCGGCGCCGGCAACGACGTCTTCGACATTGGCAGGGCCGGCAGTGACACCATCAATGGTGGCAGTGGTTTTGACACGGTCAAGTTCGATGACAGCTCCGGCAATGCCGACATCACGCATCATGGCGGCGTAACGACGGTCACCTTCGACGATACTGGCCAGACGATGAAGATCAGTAACGTCGAGGAGCTCGTGTTCACCGACAAGATCGAGCACATCTAGGCTAGAGGCGCTTCTCGTGCACCTTTGGCCTGCCACGAACTGATCGCCGGCGTGCGGACTTCTTGTGAGCCGCCGCCGGCGAGCTTTGTCGCAGTCAAACAAAAAAGAGCCCCGCTGGCCGAGGCCAAGCGGGGCTCAGGGGGAGCCAGGAGGAGCAATGTCGAACAGCGTTTGACGCCGATTTCAATGTTCCGGCGCGATTATTCTCTCGTCGCCCGCTCCGAAGAATTCCATCTCGCGCTCGTCGAACAACGGATCGTCTTCTTCGGTCGGGACGCGGCGTGTCGCGAACAGCCGGCGGCCGAAGCCATGCCGCTTTTGCCCGCGCTTGCGCATGCTGTTCCTATTGGAAATGCGACAGCGTCGCTTCTGCGGCCCATTTGACGAGGGCCTCCAGCACCCAGCCGAGGATGACAACCGCGGCAATTCCGATTGAGGCCCAAGTTGCAAGTTTCGAACGGGTCAATTCGAATGCGGCGACTGTGGGCCTGATCAATGCGACGGCGGCTGCGTGCTGATCGAGCTTCTTTGCCAATTCGCGCAGCGCCGTGGAATTGTCGGCGTGCCGCCGGCCCTGCAGCTTGCAATTTTCGTCCATGCGCCGTTTCAGTTCGCGCACGCTGGTCTCCAGCGAGCCGATCGCACGGCTGATCTCATCGAGTTTTCCGGCCATGCGCGCCTCGTCGGGTTAGAGCGGACTACGCGGCGCCCGTTGCGCGGTCCCACCAAAGCTGCTGTTCCTGCGGCGTCCAGCTTTGCGGCGCGAACGCGCCTTTGGCGATGATGGTCTTGGCGATCGTCTGATCGAGTTGCGGGAACACCTGCTTGGCGAGATTTTCCAGAAGCGGCAGAATCGCCGGTTCCACCTGCTCGATCGCGACGAGAACCGGAGCGCCCTCCTTGACGATCTGCGTGACCTGCGGCGCCAGATGAAGATACGGCATCAATGTGAGGATAAGCTGCATCAGTGCGCTCATTTCAGTTTCCTGCTTTTGCCGCGGCCTGCGCCGCTTTGCCGGCGGAAATTGCCGCCGCGGTGGCACTCACTGCGCTTGAAATATTCGTCGGATGCGCTTGGCAGTAGCTCTGGATCGCTGCATCGACGCCGGTAAGACCCGCGCCTGCCGCGCTGCCCTTACCGACCGCCGCCGCAAGCGCCTGACCAACCGAAACGAGAGAGTTGCAATTGTTGGCGAGCGCCGTGGAAACGGTGGCGATCGAACTGTCGACCAGCACAACGTCGGCGTTGAATTGGCCTATATCGGCTTGGAATTGCGCCTGCTCGCCGGGTGTGCAGGCGGCGAGCGCACAAGCAACCGCAATTACGGCAAGCGTCAGCTTGCTCATGAGGTTTATTCCTTTGTTGGAGCGATTGGGTTGCCAGGGAGCGAACCGCTGGCGCGGCGTGGTCCTTACTTCACAGTCTTGCCCGGCGTGTTGGTCTGCCATGACCAGATTGCCGCCAGAATGGCGATGACCCCGGCGCCGATGTCGCTTGCAGTGTCGGCGGGGATCCAGCCCTTGCCGGCGACATAGGCCACCGCCGCCGGGATGACGGCACGCAGAATTCCGGTGAATTGATCGGTACCCATAATTTTGTTTCCTCAGTTTGATGATGTTTGCGGTTTCGGGGATGCTGTTGACGTTGGCGCGCCGCGTACTCTCTCGGCGGCGCAAAGCGCATCACGCACGACGTCCTTGATCATGCCGTCGGAGATCATTGCGGCGTACCAGCCGGCGCGCGCATCCACGACGGCGCGGACCGCCGCACAGGCCGCAACGACTTCGGCTTGGCTCGGCAATTATTTTCTCGCGAGGTTTTGCAGGCCGCGCAAGATCAACCCATGCACGCCGGCATCGTTGTCGGCGTCCGGGTGCAGGTCATTGCTCGCGCGGATTTGCAGCTTGCCGGCAAAGCCGGCCGGCGCGGCATAGCGCGCATAGCCGAGACCGAAAGTGGCGGCGAAATTCGGATTGTAGATGTTGAGCGCGCAGCCGACATTCGGCGGCAGCGTTATGAGTCCGGACCAGTCGACGCCCAGGCCCCAGTAGGACGGCTGAATGCCGGCGATATAGTCGAGCTTGCGGCCGAGCTCGACGGCAATCTCGACGGCGTTGTTGGCGCCAAGGCTATAGCCGACGGCGCCGATCAGATCGCTCTTTGGCCGGTTGGCAAGATCGTTGGCGGCTTGCTCCCACGCGGACTGATCGTAAGGGCCGAGCACGATGAAGGTCTTGCCAAGCCGCTTGATCTTTTCGGCAAGCGTGCGCATGCCGGGAGAGGTAGCGAGGCCGCCGAGGCCGTAGAGATCGGCGATGCAAACGGTCTTGCTCATGCGTGCACCCGCGCCGCTTGCACGTGCATCGCATCGATCGAGCCGGCCGACCAATCGCCGCCCCAGATCCATCCCTCTTCCTTGAATTTCACGACGAGGAGACTGTCGTCCTGAAACAAATGCCTTGGCGCGTGCTGTTCATTGTCGGCAGCGTCCCAATCGATCGCCGCGGCGAAGGCGTGCATCGACATCGCAAAAGCGCTGCCGCGAATGAACCGGAGATTGTAACTGCCGTCGTAGACGTCGTAGCGGAGCTGCGCGATCTTGCCGGCGTCGCGCCCGACCGCGTCCCAAACGCTGCCGAGGACGCGCATCAGGCTCTCGGCGCATTTCTTATGGATAAGGATATTCTTCACCGCGACATTGCCGACGTGAAGCGGCCACGGGCACGGCACGTCGACAGTGTTCGCATGTAGCCAACCCGCCTGACGCGGATCGCCGTAAAACGCAAGACAATCTCTTTGCAAAGGCCAGTTTACCGGGCGGGTTGCCGACATGCCTATCTCCTTTGGATTTTTGGTGGATGCAAAGGTGCGTGCGCGATGCCACGCCCGCGATGTCGCCGCGCAATTGGCGGGCCGATTAGAACGCCCCGAAATCGCCATGCCGCGGCATGTAGTCGAGCCGCACGGGCGCGATGCCCGAATTGCCGACGGCGCGGCACGCGCCGAGCGACAGATCGATGTCCCTGGAATATTTGCCGTTCTTTTGCAGGAACGGCCCACAGTCGTTGATGCGCACGATCACGGATTTGCCGGTGCACAGATTGGTGATGCGAACCATCGTGCCGAACGGTAGTGTGCGATGCGCGGCCGTCAGGCCGTTCGGGTCATAGCGCTCGCCAGTCGCAGTGAGGACTTGGTGGTTCTCATTGCCGTAACACGACGCCACTTGGGCATGCGCCAGCGAACCGGCGATGCACAGCATCGCCGCGGCGAGAATGGCTCGCATCGGTCACCTTTTTGGATATTGAGAAAATGGTTCGTGCGCGCAGAAGCGCGCGATCAGCTTTAGAGCGGCCGCCAGTCGCTATTTCTTGCGGAGATAGCCGTTCGGATTGCCGGTGACATTGCGGCCGTATTGATCGCAATACCGCGAATCGATTTCAAAGTCGGTGCCACGATCGCGGATAAACTCGGCAATCGCTTTTCCGGGTTCGCGGTCGCCGTGGTTGTCGCCCATTTCCGATATCGCGGTATCTTCGATGATAATATATTCGCCGGACCTAAGCTTGGCATCGAAGAATTTCAGGACCGCCAGCGTCGCAGTATAGGTGTGGCAGGAATCCTCGATCACGAGCCACGGCCGCGGAAACGTCGTCAACAAATCAGGCGTCAACGTCTTACCGATATCGTTGGCGTCGCCTTGGAGGAATTTCACGTTCGGCGGCATGTAGGGCGGCGTCGGCGGCTTGAGGTCGATCGACACGACCTGCCCAGAAATGCCGAACAGGTTGAGCATGTCGGCCATCCAGACCGCAGCCCCACCCGACTGCGTACCGATCTCGATAATGGTGCCGGGCTTCTGCTCCCAGATCAACCGCATATAAAGCGCAATCTCGACCGGGTGCTTGAGCATCGGCACGTCGCGATAGCGATAGCCGATCACGCCGTCTTGAATGTCCCAGTGCAGCTTTGGCGGGATGGGCGATCGCCAGGTGCGGCCGTGCGGAAGTGCAGGATAGCTCTTGATCTGCGATCTTCGCCACGCCCGCGCGGGCTCGACGTAGACCGACTTCAGCGCATTGATCGCGTGACGCACTTGCTTGCGCTGGTCAGGCGTTATCCGCGATTTTACGAGTTCCCGGAGCGACATCATGGGTGACACTATAACGGCACCGAAAGACACGCGAAAGGACCTATCAGGCGCTCGGAGGGCCGGTGTTGTGGCCTCGCGACGGGCGCGCCGGGCGCCCTGTATTTGAGGTGCCCGCTGCAGCGAGAATGCCTCGCATCGGGTACTTTTTGAGCCGTTCAAGAAGCCAAATTCAACACTTGCGAGGGATGCGCGCGACGACTTACAGTCGCGCCATGCTCCGAACCCTTGTGACGGAACTGACGCCGCCATTCGCTCTACGCGCCGCCCAACGGATGTGGCGCCGATCACGCGACCTTAGCTCGCACACTTTCGAAGGGTACTATCCCTCGATTGATACGACGCCGTGCGGGCGTGACCGATACGGTGAAAAGGAAATCGCACAATCGACTGTGGGTAGCGCGATCAACGGACTCAAGAACGCTGGTTCACCAAAACCAATAATCGACGACGGCGGCCAATCGTTGTTACCTACTCTCGTCTCTCTCTTCGGTGGTCCGCTGACCGTGCTTGATTTCGGTGCCGGTCCAGCACGCGGTCTGATCAACATTCTTGATCATGCGCCCGAGCATTGATCGAAAATCGTTACGCTACATCATCATCGAGACGGCAGCTTTATAACATTGAGCCGATCCAATCAAAGTCCTGAAGTTTCGTATCGACCAGACATCGATGGTCTTCGCGCCGTCGCCGTCCTGTCAGTAATTGCCTTCCATGGGTTTCCGGCGTTGGTCCCTGGCGGCTTTGTAGGCGTCGATATTTTCTTTGTTATCTCCGGATTTCTCATATCGAGCCTAATTTCGATGGGACTAAAGGACGGTACTTTTAGCTATTTTGATTTTTATACGCGCCGCGCCCGCAGATTGTTTCCCGCTCTCATCGTCGTGCTTATGGCCGCGTGGAGCATCGGGTGGTTCACCCTATTACCAACCGACTATGCATCGCTAGGCCAACACATGATCGGCGGCGCGGCGTTTTGGGCCAATGTCCAAACCTATTTTGAAAGCGGTTATTTCGATGCCCTTACAACCAACAAACCTCTCTTGCATTTGTGGTCGCTAGGCGTCGAGGAGCAGTTCTACATTGTCTTCCCAGCGCTGTTAGTTTTGCTTTGGCGCCATGGGAATGCGACGCGCGTTCTAGCGGCGATAGGTGCCGTTTCGTTTTTTCTAAATATCGTCACTTTCGAAAACCATTCTTCATTTTCTTTTTATCTGCCGATACCCCGTTTTTGGGAGTTTATCGCAGGAGGGCTTATCGCGAGACTGCCTTATATCGATTTCAAATCGACCATTCCGGCGCGGCTGCTGTGGATTGTTCCGATTAGGTTCGATCTCATTGCGTCATTAGGAATGGCCGCAAGCATCTGCGGAATTGCATTTGCGAACGAGGACGCTTTTCCGGGTTGGTGGGCCACACTTCCCGTGATTGGCGCCGCGTGTCTAATTGCGGCCGGCCCGAAAGCGTGGATCAACCGAACTCTTTTAGCCAACCGCGCTCTGGTATTCGTCGGACTAATTAGTTATCCGCTTTATCTTTGGCACTGGCCGCTTCTCGTTCTAGGCCACGCCATGATGCGCAACGGGTATAGAAACTCATATGAGCGCGCAACAACACTTGTTGCCATCGGTCTTTCGTTTGTGTTGGCGTGGCTGACATACAAATTCGTGGAACGGCCGGCGCGAAAGTCGAGATCTATCAAATCTACGCGGCAACTATCCGTCCTTTATGTAGCCCTACTTTCGATGGTCGCGTTTCTTGGATTTACGACAATTAAATCAAACGGCTTTCTATCTCGCTACCCGCCCGAACTCTTGAATCTCCTTACGCCATTGACGCTGGGCTCGGATTACCCGCCCAGCAATGAAAGCAACAACAACAAAGGATCGCTGGTGGTCACCTACGGTGACTCGCACGCTTGGCATTTGGTTCCAGGTCTTCGTCTTCTCCAGAAGGAACGAAGTTTCCGATTAGATTCGATCAATTGGTACCCATGTTCGCCGCTGATCGATCTGAAGCCTGAGCTTGACGACACCTGCCGCGAGATGCGCGCGCGCGACGATGCCATGCTCAAGCAATTAAAACCCGACATCGTCCTAATCGGGGTTCTTTGGCTTGACAATCCTCATATAGAACGGTTAACCGAGCGAATAAAATTCCTGCAGCAGATAGGAGTGCGCAGCGTTATCGTCATTGGCTCCGTTCCGCGTTGGCGGGATTCAGGCCAGCTAGAGATATATGATTCCTATCGCAGTGACCCTTTACACAGAATACCCGAACGATCCTTGGATTTTGCCAAAGGCATGATCGAGACCGACGAGAGAGTAAAGCAAATCGCGATAGCCGCTGGAGCGAAGTTCGTCTCCGCCTATGATGTTCTGTGCGATGACGTTGATGGTTGCCTTCTTCGCCTCGGAGATAGCGCAAGGGACATCGTGCAGGTCGACCGCACGCACTTTAGCGCCGAAGGCTCTTACTATCTGATAAGGCACATTGAGAAGCAGATTTTTAATTATGATAATTAGCTGGAGAAAATAAATTCATCCCATAATCTCTTTGATATGGAGATAGGTTTCGCTACCTTTGTTAGTCAACCCGAAGAACGAATGGCGTTATCGTTGGTGCCGTTGATGTAGATCGTCCCATTAAAATTGGCGATCCCGTACAGAGAAAATGTTTTTGGCGATGTCGAGCCGGCGACGGTTTTATATTTGAACCTTGCAATGCCGGTGGCGGTAGCACTCGCCGATCCCGCATTTATGGCATATCCTGCCGTGAGAACATTGGTCCCGTCATAGAGATAAGCCGTCGTTTGATTGCCTGCCGAATTTGCGTCAATGTACGCACTTCCTTCGATCAAAAACAGATCAGCGGCCGACTGAGGCGTGACCGGCTGAGAAACAATCGACAATCCGTTAGCCGCGGTCGGCGCGGTCAGCGATGGCGAATATGACGTAACGCTTCCAGACAGCAGCGAAGTCAACGGCGCGAAATAATCCTGCACCACATCACACGGCTTCTTTACCCCCGAACCAAACAACTGCACCAAGCTCGGCGTGGTGGCCCAGCCGGCGCCGGATGTCCATGTCGCTTCGATGTAGCCGACGATGCGGATAGCTTTGCCGGACAACGCCGAAACTGAAGTCTGAATGAGGCCCGCCGTTGTGCCGCCAGATGTTCCGGATCCGGTCGATTGGAGATTACCTTCCATCAAAGGAAAGCAGGCGTTTGCATTCGATTGAACGCTTAATCCAGGCAGCATCGAAGTGCATGCGCCACCGGATTCAGTCTGGCATATTTCCGTGACCCAGAGCCGACAGACAACGCCGGTCGTGCACCCCATGGAACTCGTCGAGGCCAATGTGAAGGTCTGCGGCGCCTGGATTGAGCCGAAGATCGGGACCGTCAAAGTGGGCGTCTGACTGCGGAAATTGATGAGAGACGGATTGGTAGACGATAATGAACCTGTCGCCCCGCTGATCGATACTGTAAGTTGATTGCTACCGATTGATGCGCCAATTCCCATATTGATTGGCGCGTCATAGCCTGTCGCCGTCTGTGCCAGCGCCGCTGCACCCACATTGAGGCCGACCGTCGAGAGCGCAGCGCCGGAGGCGCGCATATAGTTGATGCAGTACCAAGTGCCGGCGCCATCATAGAACCAGATTGCAAAATCACCGGACGCTGTCGCGATATTCGCGCCGGTCGGCAGGCTCATGCTCGCGGACTGCATTAAGGTCATCGCGCCGGCGAAAAACGTCACCTTAAGCTGCCCGATCTGACAATTGCTCCCGAACGACGAGATGCCTGCGCTGCCGGTGAGCGTGACGACGGTCGACACGGCCGCCGAAACGGGAGACGGACACAAATTTGTCGTCGACGCACTGGCAACGCCGGGCGGATTTCCGGCGCCGGTAATTCCGACCCAAATATGTTGTGAGGCGTCCAAATATCCGATAGTCACCCACTGAGTGCCATCGTAAATGTTCATCGTTATCGGCGAGGTCGACGTATTGATCCAGCAATTTCCGAGCGACGGCGAACCGGACAATTGGTTGGTCGGCGCCGATGCGCCGCTATTGCAGGTGTTTAGACTGTCGAGCGCGCTGTTGTAGCTGTTGGTAAGTGCAAGCCCCGTCACGGTGCCCGTTGTCGGCGACGACAGGCCGTTCTGGCTGGCAACCGACGGCAACGCGCATAGCGCAACGACGAGAAGCGCGCGAGCAAGCCCGATCGTGGCGGCGATGGCCGCATCCGCAAATCGTTTCATCATCTCGATTTCCCTGTTTTGGCTTTCGCGTCTTGGCTTCAGCGTCTTGGCTTCAGCGTCTTGGCTTCCGCCTAGAGCGCCTGAATTTCCTGGATCAGTTCGGTGAGCATCCCGGGCAGCGCCGCAAGAATGGGCTGCGTCTTGGGATCGTTGCGCGCCTTGAGCGCCGCCGTCATATCGTCGATTGCCGTTTTCAAATCCGACATGACCGTCGCGCGCAGATCGGCACGCGCTTTGAGAACGTGCATGGCAACGACTTCGGCAAGGGCCGTGCGCACAATAAGGCCGGCTGTACTGGTGTCGCGCGTCATTTCGATAACCTCATGGTTCGGGCCGCAGCCATAAAGCGACATTCGCAGTCGCCGGCGAACCTTCGGCGGCCCCGATATGGACGTAGAGCGTCGTATCCGAAAACACGTAACCGTTGACGCCGATATTCTGCGTGTTGTTGGCGACGTCGTTGCTTCCGGTGCTGACGGTGATCGCCTGCTGCGGCGCGACCGTGACGCCGCCTCCGCCAGGCGCGGTAAATACGCCGATGGTCGCATTGGTCAGGCTGCCCGAGGCGCCGCTGATGGTGATCTGGTTGAGCCAATAGCGCGTTCGGCCGGACGGCAGGCTGATCGTAATAACGCTGTCCGTATTGGCGGAATTGAAATTGAGCCCGATCAGCCTTGCGGTCACCATCGTGTTCGAAAATGCCGTGTTCAAGAACGACGCCAGCTGATTCATCGTCAGCGGCGCGCCGGGCGTAATGAACTGCCCCAGTGCAGGCCATGCGATGCAGAGAGCAAGGAGAGCGACGCCGATGAGTTTCTTCATCTCAATATCCCTGGACTACGAGCTCGACATTGCGCGCTATGGGCGCCCCTGAGTTCAGCACTTCCACGTTGAGACCCGTCAGCGTCTTGTCTGAGATGACGAGCTGATCGCCTGCTTGCGCGTTGCCGATGGTGCCTTGCACCACGGGTAGGTTTCCCGTGCCGGCGCCACCATTAAAGCCGGCCGACGATAAAGCGCCTTGCGGCCTGAACGTCACAGCGACGGTACCGCTCGCCGACGTCATGACGGCATACTGATCGATGCGCGCGGGAATCGTGATGGTGATCGCGAATTCGAGGTTGTAGCCCTCGGTGTTCGGATCGTCCGTCTGCAGGAAGAACGCGAAGTTGAGCCACCTCGCTTGATAAGTTCCGGGCGAGAACTTCTGCCACGATCCCCATTCCGGGCTCGACGTTTGGTACATATCCTCGAATTGATAGAGATCGCCCCACGCGTAAAGATCGTCGCCAGCTTCCGTCGTGGCCGTCTCGATCAGCGGATAGGCGGTGATGAATTGCGCCGAGATCGAGCCGAGAATGTCCGGCGTCGTCAGGATATTCGAAATAGCGAGGATATTCTGCCCGAGAGGGACGCCGGTCGGTTGGTATTTGATCGAGACCGACGCGTTGGCGACGTAGCCGATGTCGAGCACGCATCCTGACGGATAATAGACGCCTCCCGTCGTTCCCTCGTTGCCGTAATTGAGAATGTCAGGCGTTATCAGGATATTCGGGTCGGCAAGGATATTGCCCGCGCCGCTGGTGCGGATCGCATTGAGATTGGTATCGATGCTGATGGCGCCGGTAAATTGCCCGGGCCACTTTTCCGCCGCCAGGTCGACGGTGAAGATCACGTTCTGCGTGATCACCGCGCCGGATATGGCGACATCTTGCGGCGTTTCGGAGTAGACAATCAGCCCCGGGGTTGGCTGGCAGCGCGCCGCAACCCAATAAGTGCCGCTACCCGGAACCGTAAACGGCGAATGCGCCACCGTTCCGAGAGTGATACCCGCCTGCCACGACGACCCGCTACGGACTTCGTAAACCACGCCGTTGCGGAAATCGGAGACAACATCCCAATAAAGATCGGTGAAGCCCGTCTGATTGTTGTAGACGGTCCGCAAATTCGTCACATCCGGCAGCGGTGACGCGAGCGCGGAGCCTGTGATCGTATACGGATAGGCCGGACAGTCCGAAAGGTCCTGGACGCCGCCGCCCCACACATTGAAGCTTTGGAATTTGAGGTAGATGGTGGCGCCGATGCGCTGCTGGTCATAGCCGTATTTGAAGATCGCGCTGTCCAGCCTCGCGAACGGCGTCCCCGCAGGATGATCGGCAATCGCGCTCTCGGTTCCAAAGGCGCCGCGGAGCAGATAGGTGAGATTGTATTTGGCGGTCGCCGTTAAGGTCGCATTGGCGTAAGCGACAATCTCGCCGCCCACATAGCACGCGGTATTGAGCGCGAGCGCATCCGCTGCCGTTGCGGTTGCAAGCGCGCCGCCGGATTCGGTGAGATCGACCGCGAGCGTATTGGTTTGGTCGATTGTCGGTCCCGTTGCATTGCCCGGCACCGGCGGCAGATCGGCCGTCGTCGTGCCCATGCGCGCCGGACCGGAGATCGTACCGATATTGGCGTAGCTGCCGCCTTCCTCGTAGGACGACCACACAAATGCGCCGCCCCAATACGAAGTATCCGACGACACGGCGGCCCACACCTGCAGACCGCCGCCGAGCTCATCGGTCGGCTCAAAGATGATCGGCGGGTTGACCGCGCCGGCCGCGACATTGCGATTGACCGGATTATTGGCGATTGCTTGCGTCGCATAGAGCGTCGCCGTCGCAGCTCCTGCCGGGAACTCCTCGGCCGTCACCTGGAGGAAGCCGCTTTCATCCTCCTCGATCTCCGTGATGCGGACCGGCGCATTCACGAGACCGAGCGCGGCATCGGTAACCGTCACCAGATCCATCGGATCGAGCAGACAATATTCCCAAGACAGCCGAAACTTATATGTGTTGCGGATATAGACCGCGCGCTGCAGCATCAGCTGGCCGGAAATCAGCCCGACATTCGGATCGCAGATCTCGTGCGCGGTCACCGTCGAAGCGATCCGCATGCCGTAAAGTTCGACGGCGTTCTGATCGCGCGATTCGACCGTCGTCAGACTATATGCGTTGTTGCGCTCCGCAACCTCGAGACGCCAGACGTTGTACGCCTGATAAGGATCTGACCGCGACACCTGCAACGGTTCTTCATGGGCGTCGGCCTTAAAATCATCATCGGTGAGATCGTAGAGCGGCGTAACGTCTGGGGTGAATGTGGCGCCGCCACCGGTCAGCGTGCTGTCGCCATAGGGGATAAAGCGGAGCAAACCGCCCGACCAGACCGCCGCGGTGTTGCAGAGCTGCAACCAGCGTCCCAAAACGCTCGACGCCGTCTCCTGATTGGTCAGCGCCGAGCTGAGTGCGAGGCCCGCGGCCTTGCAATATGTCTGAAACGATGCGTCGCCGCCGGAGCCGAAGAGCGTCGCGGCGTCGATACTGCTGTTCGGAAAGCCGACGCCATATTGGGCATTGGTCAGAAAGTCGCCGACGATTTTGGCCGGATCGGCATCGACACCATTCGAACCGCTGCCATAGAAGAAACCCTGAACCTCGAAATTGTGATTATCGAGCGTCGCGGAGCTGCTGAGATCGTAATTGGCCGCGCACACGAAGGCGGTGCCCTGATAGCCGAGCGCCTGCGTTGGATAGCTTGCCGTGAGGTAGCTCCACACTGTCTGCGGCGTGGTGCCGGTGAACAGCGAAAGCCCCAGACCTGCAAGCGTATAGATCGACTGTCCGCGCCAAATCTGATTGATGCCGGCGACCGGTCCTTCGCACATCGCCATGATCACGGCGGCGGAATAGGTATAGCCGCTCGTCGCGCCGCCGCCGAAAATGCCGCCTTTGCCGCCGCCACTGCTCTGCTGCGTGTGGGATTGAAAATTGTTGTACCAAATGACGTTCGGCGCGATCTTGGATTCACCCCAGACGATCGGGACCGGCAGCGCGTTGACCGCCGTTTGGATCTGCAATCCGGTATAATCCGGCGTGATCGCCGACTGCTTGCTCCCGGCGCGGAAAATGCTCACGGCATCGCTCCCGACATGTCTCCCGACTCGGTCCAGAAGCTGAAGAAGCGCGGCTTGCGCGCTGCGTCGGACAGTACGGCGTTGCGCGCGATCTCCTCTTCCACCACGCATCGCGCCGGATAGTAGGCGTGCACCATCATGAGCGGGCTTGCGCTCGTCACGATGCCGCCGTGCGAATAGCAGCGGCCGTAACGCAGAACCATCACGTCACCTGGCTGTTGCGTCGTTGCTTCGCGGCCGCGAGCGGAAACAAAGCCGAGATAACGCTCTTCGTTGCGATGCAAATGCCAATCGACCGGATAGGGGCGCGGATCGAACGGCGCGCACAGGCCGGCATCGACAAAGATCCGCACCAGCAGCATGCCGCAGTCGACGCCGACATGCTTGATGTCGGCGCAATTGTGATACGGCGTGCCGATCCATGAGCGCGCTGCAGCGACCACGGCCGCGCGCTGGGCGCTTTCGTTCTCGGTCATGCCGTGTTCCCTGATTGAATTCCACGGCGGGATTGCGCTGGCGCTCACCCCCTGCCCTATGGCGGTCACACCGCCATTTGCGGCGGCGGGACGTAGGGAAAGCCGCGGAAGTTCGCGAGATTATTGAACTTACTCTGGCAGGTGCCGGGCGTGTGATCGCAGCCGTAGTAGACGGTGAATGTATCGCCTGGCGCCGGCGCACTTTGCAGCGGAGAGCCGAGCGTGAGCGACGAACCGCCCGCTACGGCGTTGACGTTCGCGGTGACACCGACATTGACGCCCGAAGTAAATGTGATCGATCCTTGCTGAAAATTCGCGCCGGCGCCGGACCAATTAATCATCGACGCCGTCGACCCGGCTCCCACCATGCCGCTAGTGCCGAATGACGCCTTCGCCAAGGTGCAGCCCGAGTCATAGAGCGTGTGCAGGCAGGTCGGCTGGTAGATGTTGCGCGGCATGTCGATGTCGAGCAGCACCAGATCGGAATTCACCGTGAGTTGCGCGCCGCTGCGCCCGATCCGATCGACCGTGCCGAGCCGCCCCTTGAACAGCGTGACCGCGCCGATCGCCGTGCCGCCGAGCCGGTCGGAGAAAAACACCCGATCGCGCTCGATCTCGCAACCGTCGAAAGTGCCGTCGCGCAGCGCCTGCAAAAACGGCACGCCCACCGCAATCGTGTCGGCAGCGCGCGCCGACACTGTGATCTGCTGCTGGTCAACTTCGAGCCCGACCGCGGCTTTGTATTTCAGGTCGTCGATCAGGATCGAATTGCCGAGAAATGTATTGCCGCCATAAGCGAATGTCACGTCAACGTTGGTGTAGCAAAGCACCAAGCCGGAGCGTAGCGTGAAGATAAATCCGTCGGCCATCAAAAGCGCGGCGTCGCCGCTTGCACGCACCGCGTTCAAATAAGTGATGAGGGCTGAGGATGCCGGCTTCATTTTTCACTCCCGCGCAATAGCGCGTCGACGCGCGTAGACACGCTATTGCCGCCCGCAAACCCATTGGCACGGGAGCAACGCGATCAAGCTTTCACGCTGCGAAATTTCACACTGCCGAGTTTCCAAAGGTTCGACATGAACTCTTCGAAGTCCAAGTCATCTTCGAGGAAGCGGCACTGGAACGCGTAGGAAAAATCGGCGGTGATTGCCACACCGGCGCCCGGCGCGACATGGAATGTCAGAACGTTCGGCGCCGTCAGATTATAGGCGCTCGGCGATTGAACCGTGCCGTTGAGATAGACATGGGCGATAGAAGTCACCCAACCGACCGGCTCGTTCCAGCCGCCGAATGTGCGGCCCATCGCGAACGACGTGCTTGTTCCGTCCCCGTCGCCGATGAACTGGCCCGTGACCGTATTGTCGTCCGGATCCGTATAAAGGAACGTCCCGAACTGCCCCTGCAATTGCAGGAAAAAGCCCATCAGGCTTTGCAGCGACGATGCGCCTAGCCCGCTCTGCGCCGCAACCGGGCTCGACGACGAGGTCAGGCCGTCATAGTTCAGCTCGAACTCGTAGAGCGGATAGGCCATCAGCGCGACGCGCACTTCCCGGCCGGAGACGTGCTGCGCCACGCGGGTCGAGAAGCCGGGCTTCTTGTGCCGCGACCAGGCAAGGCCGGGTAACGCCGGCAGCGCGGGCGGCGTTGTCATTGCCCCACCGCCTTGAGCTGCTGCGGCATTCGTAGCGCAAAGAGTTTACTCATGGATTCCTCGGCATCGAGATCGTCTTCAAGGCGAAGAAGAAACGCTACGAAGTCGTCCCGCGCAGGCCAAGATGCGCGCCGCGCTTTACCGCGTCGTTGATCGCACGCAGCATGTGCTTTGAATTGTCATTGAAAAACCGCGACACGCTTCGCGAATCGAGAGCCGAGACATTAATGCTCACGGGCGCATGCACCTGAGGCGACAGGCTTGCGCCGGAATACGGCCCCGAGCCGCGCGCCGCCGGAATGATCGTCTCGCCGGGATGTATGAGAGCCAAGCCGCCGCGCACCACGTAGTCGGTGCCGACATCGAAAATCGCGGCCGCCGAAACCGATGCCTGTGCGGCCACCGCAGGCCCGGCGGCTGCCGGCCCCATGCTCGGAGCGAGAAACGCGAACACGCCGGCAAACGCCTGTGCCGCATCGGTCATGATTGCATGTACCGCATTGGCGGCATTGGCGAGGATGCCGGAACTCGACGCCGTCTGTTCGGCGGTTGCGCGCGCCGCAGCGCCGGTCGTCGTTGCGGTCGTCTTGGCGAGCTCCCCGGCGGCCCAATTCTTTACGTTCTCCTCGATCATCTCGATGAACTTTATGGTCAGGTCTTCGAGCATTTTTCGCATCGCGGTATGCCACGTCGTCGTGCCTTCCAACAAACCGCGAAGCTGCGAATTGAATGCACTGGTCACAGTCGAAAGGTACTTGTTCCACTGTGCTTGTTGCGCGGCGATTGATTGCTCGTCGAGGCGCAACATTTGCGTGTTATGCTTCGTCTCAAGTTCCAGAATCTTGTTTGAGATGCCCTGCCGCTGCTGCACCGTCATGTCTCCGATCATCAAATCGTTTTGCAGCAGGACAAGCTGGGCATCGAATTCCTTTTGCGTCGCGGCCTGAAGCAACGCGTATTTCTGATCTTGCGTGATCTGGTACTGGCTCACCTCCGCGTCGAGCAAAATCTTCTGTTGGGCGAGACCTTGTTGCAAAACACCGATCTCGCCGCCAATGCCTCTGAGCTGGGCAGTAGCGCGGGCGGCTGCGGTGCCTATATCGCCGACCGCCGTGACGCATTGCGACACTTGGCCGACCGGCAGCGCGGCGCCGAACGTTTCGCCCATTTTTTGCAAGCTGCTCCGAAGTCCGCTGACCGGCGTCGTCAGCCCGGCTAACGCCTCGCGGATTTGCGTGATTCCGGCGAGCGCGTCATCGGTCGAGGCGCTAAAGTTGATCTCGACGCTGTTGTCATCGGCCATGACGTTTACCTTGGCGTTTCATCCGATTTTGCCATTGGGGAACATGGCAAGAAGCTCGCGATAGTTTCTCGACGATTTCACGCGCGATTTGTAACCGAGATAGGCCGCAATCATCTTGCGCAGCGGCGGACAATCCGCCCAGGCGCGATGAAGGTCCTCGAGGAACGGCACATCGACCTGATCGAGCACCTGATCGCGCGTCCAATGCAGTTCGATCACGAGGTCGGCGACGAGCGCGCGCCAGTCGATGGCATCGAAGCGCTCGCCGCCAATGCTTCCCCCTCGGAGACATCCACCTTTCTGCCGCCGGCCTGCTCGATCACCACCGGCAACGCCGCGACCAGTTCGGCGATGGTGATCGGCAGATCGAAAAATTCGTCGCGCGTGAGCTTCGGATGGGCGCGGCGCAAACCGTGCCACAGCACTTCAGCCAAAGGCGCAAGCCGCTCCCCCGACAGGTTCTCGACGCCAATGCCGGACAGCTTCGGTACATGGTCGGCGATCGCCAGGATCTGCCGCAGGCTCAGCGGCGCGATCCGGAATTCGCGCCCGGCGAGCCGCACCGCGCGTGCTGTAGCGAGATCGATGGATTCGTCACACTCGACTGTCACGCGATGTCTCCTTCATGGTCCATTCTTCGCCCGTGTTTCCCGCGGCAGGATGCGGGGTATTTCAACAGATTGGCACAATATTCACCGTAACTGTTGAACCTATGGAAATAACTAGCAAAATGTAGTATCAACAGATTGGACCCGTAATACACAAGACTGTTGAAATCATGGACTTTCAAGAGCTTAACAGCGATCAACGGCGGGAAGCCGTCAACACCCGGCAGCGTTATGCCGCGTATCGGGAGGCCGCTGAGCGGGCCAAGGGGTACCGCGGCTCGATGGTTTGGACGCAGTTGAAAGGGCGCGATTACCTGGTCCGAAGCGCCTACGGTAAATCCGGCGTTCGGCGACAAACCTCGCTCGGTCGGCGCTCGAAAGAAACTGAGGCCATCAAGCTTGAATACGACCGCGGCCGCTCAGAAGCGCAGAGCCGCCTCAAGAATTTGAAAGACGTCATCGCCAGACAGTCAGCCATCAACCGCGCCATCGGCTTAGGCCGCGTTCCATTGATTGGAGCCAAGATCATTCGGGCCTTGGATCAGGCAGCAATGCTGGGCTCGGACATACGCGTGCTCGGGACAAATGCCATCTATGCCTATGAAGCCGCCGCGGGCGTTCGCATCGATCCGGGCCTGACCACCACGGAAGATATCGACCTGTTGTTCGACGCACGCAGCGGATTGACGTTCGCCGCGAGCGATGACGTATCCCACACATCGTTGCTGCATTTGCTGCAGAAAATCGATCGCAGTTTTGTTCGCTCTACTCAGACGTTTAGAGCGGCGAACGATGAGGGATATCTTGTCGATTTGATCAAGCCGCTGCGCAATCCACCTTGGTCGGAGGAGAACCAACAGGTGGACGAGGAGGCCGGCGACCTCTTGGCGACCGAAATAGAAGGCTTGGCTTGGCATGAGAGCGCGCCTTCGTTCGAAGCCGTTGCCATTGATGAAAAAGGCGAGCCATGCCGCATCGTGGCAACCGACCCGCGCGTCTGGGTCGCTCACAAATTATGGCTTTCGCAACGCCAGGATCGCGAGCGGATTAGGCGCCAACGCGATGAAGCACAGGCGCACGCCATCGGCCATCTTGTCACGCAGTACATGCCTCACCTGCCGTATGCCTCGGAGCAACTCCAAATGCTTCCGAAGCCGGTGTTCGATCAGGCTGCACCCCTTTTCAATCGTTGATGCGCGCGCACCCTCCCCTACTCGCTCAGGCTGATCGTGCCGATATTATTCGAGGCGTCGGCAAGAGCCTGAAAATCGAACTCGGCCACGGTGAATTTCTGGCTGGAGAACGGCAGCGACAGTTTCGGCGAGACGCAGGCATTGAGTTTCACCACTAGGTCCTTGGAGCTGCCGTAATAGTTGAAGGTCTCCTTCAGCGAGACTTCGAACGTCGGCAGCGGGCCGGTGAGCTGGTTGGCGAGGCTGATCTTGTTCCCCGAAGCGACGGTGTAGCTGTAATAGATCAGCACCGCCGCGCCATTGTCGGCGGTATTGAACGAGTAGACGCCGCTCGACACGCTATATTGGCCTTGCGCCGGCGCCGAAGCGACAGGCGTGAGCTGGGTACCGCTCGATCCGTAGAACACGCCGTAGTCCTCGACAAAAGTTGCGCTGTTGGCGACCGTGACTGCGCCGGAGGCGACGGTGTCGCTTTCGCCGGTCGTCATTTCCAGCATGCTGTTGGCCGTCAGCGTCTGGCCGAGGAACAGATTGTTGATCTGCGCCGCCTGCAGGCGCGCGAACTTGGCCTTGCCCATGATCTTGAACTCGCCGCCACCGGCGGCGACCGCCATATTGTATTGCCCGAGCAAGGTCTCGATCTTGCGGTCGAAATCGATCGACACGTCTTGCAGCGTGCCGAGCAGACACGGCGGCGTGCCGGTGATATCGGTACGCTTGCCGACGAGCGTGCCGCTGCCGAAGGCGAATTGGGTCATGTGAGCTAATCTCCTTGGAGAGTGTTGAAGCTGTAAATGCGAATAGGGAATAGCGAATAGGGAAAGGCCCCTATTCGCCACTCGCTATTCGCTCTTTTCCTAGGGAACGAGAATCTGAAACGGGATCGCGGCGACGGCCTTGCCGTCGACATCGCCGGTATCGACGAAGGCCGGCCCGAACGAATAACAATGCGCGACCAGCCCGCCGAGCGTCTGCTTGTTGCCGTTGAGCGCATCTGCCCCGCGCGGCGCCACTGCCACGTCGATCGCATCGAGCAGCGTGTTCATCGCGCTGTCCGGGACATCCTCCGGGTCCATGCCGGCGGAAAGATAGACGAATACATGCGCATTGATGGTGAGCGTCGGCAGGCTCTCGCTCTGCCGGCCGCGCTGTTCGCCGGTCTTGAGCATAGTCAGAAACGGCATCTGCGTTTCATTGACCTGATCCCAATGCACAAAGCGCCGGCTGGTCGCGGTGAAATTCGCGGAGCCTGCGATGAGATCGAAGAAGGCGACGGAGATTTGTTCGCGCGAGATGGCGGGCACTTCTTGCCTCCGGGGCAACTGTGAGAAGCGGATTTAGGCAGCGGCAGGTTCGGCGCAGAAGCTTAATGAGCTTCCACAAATCGTCGTCAAAGCTTGATATCTTTCGGATCATCCGGGAACGCGCAATATAGTCCCTGGCTCCATATATCGAGAGTCGAAGAGGCGCACGTGCTTTCCGGAAGCTCGCCGTGGGCTTTAACTTCCTCTAAAGCCGCGATGCACTGATCGGTTGCGACAGGCAGACAGTATCTTGCGGCGCTCGCCCGAACGTCAACGAGCGGATGCTCCAGCCAAGGCAGCAGCGCGCGAAGTTCGTTGCGCCGATTCAACTCTTGAGCAGCAACGTAAATGTCGCCTGAAATCTTGTTGTAGGCCTTCATGTTGGGAAAGCCTCCTTCCTCCTCGCTGATAAAGCGTGTGGCTCCGTATCTGCGTTCACAGCCGTCCACAAAGCGTTCGATCAATTGCTCTATTGTCATTTCTCGTAACGCCGGACGTCGGGCCGGGTCTTGCAAAATTCGCTGACGCCAGGCCAATACTTCCCGCGTCGTCAAGTCGTAAAAAACTCCGCTACAAGCCGCTTCCGCCCATTCCGGATCCACCAAATGGAGCTGCCCTCCGGCCCAGCCTTGAACATCAAGACTCTCATTGTCGAAAAGACGCGCGCGAAGCTGCGCAATAGGCTTTCTCGCTCGAAGTTCCGAAGCAATCGCATGGATAACCGCCGCTCCGCGGTCGAATTCATCGCTTGGCAGCGGCACCTTGACACGCCATGGAAGGAGCGGGGCTCCAATGTGATTAGCCACGTCGATGAAACGCTGGATGAGATCATCCGTATTCATATGCGAGTAATCGTCTGAACTCATTTGAGCAGCCCCAATTCGCGCAATATCTTGAGGCCCGCTTCTCGCTGGTCGTTGAAATCCATTTCATTTATCCCTTCCCTTACCGTCGGACTTCCTGGGCCATTCGAATTTTCACTGTATTTCGTGCTGACCCATTCATGCTGGAATCGTGGCAGCCAAACGATATTGTTGGGATCATCGATAGCCGCTCTGCCAAATTTTTCGATCACGTCCTTCGCGAGATTATTGCCGTTTTGACCTACAATGTGATGCTGCTCATATCCAAGTAAATCTTCAGTCGGCTTTTGTTGCAGCTCTTCAAGCGTCCTAGGGAATGTTTGCAGCGAAGCCCTTAATTGCGCGGTCAAGCGATCTTCGCCGCCATTAAGCTCCACCGGAGTGAGAATCACGAGAAATGCATCAACCCAAGGATCTAAAGCAAGAATTACGCGAACTCCGTAGCGCGCAGCAAGTTTGACGGCCAATCTCACTAAGTTACGCGCTACCTGATTGACATCCGGTCGCGGCCACCCTCTCCCAGGAATCTTCGGTCCCGTCGCGTTCGTTGTCGGAAGCGTCGGGTCTTGGGGCACAGGAGCAAACCAGGCGCGGTTGGGGGGCGTGCCGGTGCGCGGATGCTTTGTTGGATCCCAATCGCCTTTGAGTAAACCGCTGCGATGAAGTTCCAAGGCGCGCCGGGCGATTTCATCTCCGGATTCGAATCTCTTGCTGAGCGGCGGCGGATCTGGAAACTGCATTTGCACGGTGGCGATCGCGGCAATCGCGACATCGTCGCGATTGAGCGCATGCGCGATCAGTGCCAATGCGTTGGCTTTCGCCGCAACATCAATAGGGATTCGATAACGAGCGGTGAGTTCGTCATTCAGTTCGGCAATCGAACGAACCGACCAGCCTGTCGCCGCCTCCGACCGCTTCAGCAGCGGAACGTCGCCAACGAAAACTCCATCCGCGTCGCACGATAGGCCGCCGTTGCCGCGACCAGCCGCGAGTGAAAACGCGCGCGATCCCAGCATTGCAAGCATACGAACAGCTCCGTCGGACCAATAAGAACATAACATGAACATGAACGCAAGCACATTATTGATGTTGACGTTCCCCTCACCCTCGCGCCGCCACCACTGCCTCGCTCAGCCCTTCCCTGATCTCATCCGCCATCTCGGCGAGCGACGAGCGCAGATAGGAGCGTTCCGGCATCGTGATCGCCGGCAGGTTCACGCGCACCGCGAACGCCTGTTTCGCGCCCACCGCGAACGCCAGCACCTTGGCCTTGTCCGGCACGATCTCGTGCGGCGGGATGGTGCCGCCGAATTCGTGGATCGCGGCATATTTGATGTCGCCGGATACGGCGATACTCACGGACACGTTCGCGGACGAAGCGCCGACCGTAGCGACGATCGAGCGGGCAAGCGCGCCGGTCTTGGCATTGAGCACCGTGCCGGCGAGCTTTTGCTGAATCCTCGCTTGCAGTTCGGCAGCGAGCATATTCGCTTTGTTCGACAGCGCGTCGCGCACCCGCTCGGGCATCGCCGCCAGCGCCGCGCTGGCGCCGTCGCGCAGGCTGACATCCAGCATCACACACCCACTACGCTGCGATAGGGATCAAGCGAAGCGCGGATGAAATCCGGAATGTCTTTCAAGCTATACGATGCTGTTTGCTGGCCTTGCACGGTTTGCGCGCTCTGGCCCACGCGGGTGCGGTAGCGATAACGTTCGGCGACCCATTCGATGCAAGCATTGTTGATCGCCGCCGGGACGAAGCCGTAGGAGATGAGCATGCCCGCGCCGGCGTCGGCAGCGGCGAAAGTGTAAATGCCATTCGCGACGGCGTATTGACCGGCTGAAGGGTTGCTCGCCACCGCCGAGAGTGGAGCGCCATTGGCGTAAGTGACGCCGCTATCGCTCGCCCACGGACCGAACGGCGCGGTAACGGTCACGGCATAAGGCCCCGGCGCGGAAGGCACCGACGCGCTCTCGGCGGAGACCGCATAGCCGGCGCTGTAGCCGACGACGATATTCTGCCTGCCCTTGTGGAAACAGGTGCCGAACACATCGAGCGCTTGCAGCCGGCCCGGCGGCAGCCCGTCCCACGGTTCGAGCAAATAGCCATTCGCGCAAGCCGCGCCCGCCGCCGGCGCGACAGCCGCGGCCACCGCGAGATTATCGATGACCAGCGAATTGATTTCGAGCACCGGATAGCGGCGCAGAAACAAGCGTGCCTTGCCGTCGCCATCCAGCCGCTCGACGAAGGGACGCGGCACGAGCGACGGTCGGCCGAGATAGGCGGTGATCGCGCCGCTGACATCGGTGATGAGACGCGCGAGCAGCGTATCGTCGGACGAGCCAATGCCGCTCGAGCCCGACAGCCAGGTTTTCACATCGGCAAGCGCGGCGAGATCGGATGCGGCCATTTGTCAAACCTCCGCCGGCGGCTTTTTTGCGGAGGGTCGGCGGCGCGGTGCGCTTGGTGCGCCGAACGTGCCCGACGCCGTCGCATTCCCGCGCTCTTCAATCTCGACAAAGCCAAAGCATTCTATCAATAGCGCGCCGATCTCGGCCTCGACCTCGTAGAGGCCGTTGCGCGGCGCAATAACGGCGCCCGCGACGCAGGGATCGCCGACGCCCTCCGGCGCTTTCAGCTTCATGAGAACCTCGTGGTTTTTTGGTGAGACTTCTGTTTGTGGTGCGGAATGCCCAAGATCGCGTGGATTTTTCTCCGGGCACCGGATTTTATCGATGCTGGCCGCCTGCTACGATAGCATCGGCTAGAGGACACCATGACAATCGAACAACAATGGCGGGAGCTTCGCGAGGCGATCCGCGCGCATATCGCGAAACATGGACGATGCATCCAGGCCGTTGGCGGCGCCGAAAACGATCCGCCAGATATACAACCCTTCATGTACACGATCGGCAATCATGCGCTTGGACTTCCGGAATTATTGATTGTCGGTACAAGCGAATCCGCGTTCGGCGGCGTGTTGAATCAACTGAGCCAAATGCAAAGCGATCGTGACAAAGCATTTGAGCATGAAGAACTTGTCAGCGTCGGCGGCAAATTTCCGTTGCGTATCCTCGATACAGGCGATGTCGGCCGCGAGAAATATGCGTCCTTCGCACGCATTTTTTACAAAAGTGATACCGTGGAAGTGCGTCAAGTCCTCTTGCCCGACACCCAAGGCCGCTGGCCCGATACGCCCGGCTGCGAGGCGCCGTATCGGGACCAGCCGATTTTGTCGGCGACCAAGGAAGCCACCAATTAGCAGGAACAGGCAGCCGCAAGCGCTTTATGAGAGCTACTCCGGCACAAAGACTCCCCGATCCAACATCAAGAGGCAGCCGACATTCGACGGCGGATAGGGCAAGGCGCGCGAGGTCATCAAGAGCGCGCCGGCCGGCATGTTGGGGTGCACGCGGATGTCGATCGTCTTCGGGCCGGCCATCGAGAACATGTTGAGATAGGTGCGCATCATGAGCCCGCCGCCGAGCGCGCCCTGGTCGCTCTCGAACACGAAGCGCTGCGGGCTGAGCCTGCCTAGTACCCAGAATCACAAATCGCCACGGGTCGAACGTCCCGCTATGTGACTCAAATGACTCGTCATTTCTCCACTGCCCCTGAGTCACAGATTTGCGAAAGTGGGTACTAGCAATCAAAACTGACGAAATAAAAATGATGACCGATCGGCGTTGAGCCAAAAGGACATGCCAGATCGGTCTTGTCGGCTCTCTTCTTCCAAGCGTCGGATGGATGCTCGGCGGCGATCTCGTCACTCTGATCGTACACAACGCCGCTCGACCGGAGAAACGCTCCACCCCAATTGTAGACCATGAGCCGCGGCTCATTGCCGGACAGATTCGATATTTCTCTCAGATAAATCGGTCGCATGACGAAGAAATGGACATGCGCGCCCGCATCCTGCCCTGCGCGCCAAACGCGCTCCACATTCTGCCCCGCAACGAGAGCAGTCACCGGCAAAATCATAGTGGATACTACGCGCCGCCAAGCACGTTGATAGATCCAGAACAGTATGGCCAAAATGGCTATTTCGGCACATACTCGCCGCTGTCCAACCCCCGAAGGCTCATGCCGGCGTCCGCCAGCCTGCGGCTGCCGCTTCGAAGCGGCAATTGCCTCGATGACCTGACACGATTCTTTCGGGGGCGACCGCAAGTGTCCCCCCTGGCTGCCTGAGGATTTATATTTCAATCATTTTGGCCACCGGGACGAGCGCCAGGGTAGCGAATGTCCTGAAACTCTTCGGGAAAATACTGGCGTTGCAGCCCGTCGATGATCTCATTTGATCTGACGTAAAGACCCATTTCAGGCCAGTCTCTGTGGCCGTCAATAACGACCGCAACCACAATTTCCCACCCCGGATACATTTTGACGACGCGCTGAAGCTGTTCGATCACGGGTGGTCGAAGCATTTTTAGAGTAAGCATCGATACTTTGACCTGAGGGTATCCCCAATAATCTTCGTAGATCGAATAATCTGAATGCTCGAGAGAGTCGACTCCGAATTTATTCAACTGAGCCTCAATTTGCTCGACGAGGCGATCAAATATTGCGACCTGCTGCTCGTAGAACTCATCATCGTCAGCGTTATTCTTCATCGGCTCCACCCTCGAGGCCATCGGGATTTATCGGTATGTGATGTAATATATAGTGAACAATCTCACGCCGATAGAGTTTCAGGTTGTAGTTTCGAATCCGAGGATCCCTTGAACCAATTATTTCGAAGACGAATTCTTGAGCCTGATCGGGCGTTATGTCTTCCGGCTCAATGTTGTTCTTGTCGAGAAACTGCTTGAGCGCTTCCTCGACGGCGCGATTATAGTCTGCATGTTCCGGACTCCAGCCGTGTCGTGCTTTTAACGATCCCGTTCGCGCCTGGTCGAATACTCGTCGTGTTTCAGATTTAAATGGAAACTTCTTATAGACAGCTCTCGGAACAAAGTGGTGGCCGCCGTGTGGCCTGAGAATAAAAGACCAGTCATTCGCCGTAGACGCAGCGTATTGCGGACCACGTGTCCACTGGCCACCGTCGGGATTTCCCTTGGGCACCCGCGGCTCGTCAGCATTGTATTTCCGCAACTCGGATCGGATCGAAAACGCGCAGTCGCGGAGTGCGTTAGCGAACTCCTGGGCAACATCGTCCAAGTCGCGCCGCAAGGCCGCGAGCTCCGTCCGGCGGTCGGATTGGTTCCTGTCCTGGGCCGCAAGCGTCTGAACGGCCTTGGCGATCTCCAGGCGCACGTGCCACGCCTGCGGCACGGCGCTGAGAATGCGCGGCAGCGGGCTCGGCATTGTTCGGTGTCCTCTCGCGGGCGACGAGACGGAATGGATGCGCGGAGCGGCCGCTCGCGCACGGCGAGGCCGATGGTCGCGGCTGATCCGAAAAATGGATCACCGGGTCGCGGCGCTTGGCGCCGGCCCGGTGATAACGAGCGACATGAGCGATGGGCTCGCGGCGAAAAGTCACCCCGCCGCGATATTCGCAATCACCGCCATGGACGGCGGGAAATAGTGCTGCAGCACTTCGTCGGCATAGACGCCGGTCTCGTAGCGGCGGGCGCGCGGCGGCCATTCGATCTGGTAGTAGTCCTGGCGCGTGCGGACCTGCACGACATTGCCGACATTCGACAGCGGATAGGGCAAGGTGCGCGACGTCATCAGGAGCGCGCCGGCCGGCATGTTGGGGTGCACACGAATGTCGATCGTCTTCGGGCCGGCCATCGAGAATTTGTTGAGATAGGTGCGCACCATGACGCCGCCGCCGAGCGCGCCCTGGTCGCTCTCGAACACGAAGCGCTGCGCCGCATTGGTGCCGCCGGCGAGAATCTTCTTCGACAGATCGTTGGCGACTTGCGAGCCGACCCACATCGTGTCGGGCGACAGCCGGTAATTGTCCCAGCGGTTCTTCAGCGCCGCGTCGATCTCGACCACGCCGCCGGCGCCGTCGCCGGTCAACGTCGCGCCTGAGCCGGCGGTGCCGGTGGCGAGATATTGCACATAGGCGTTGGCGCCCGGCTTGAACGCTTGATAGAGCAGGCCGTCAAACACCAGCGCATTGGTCGAATTGTCGCTCGCGCCCAACGACGCCGCGGTCTGCGTGCCGGCGGCGTTTGCGGTGATGACGAGCGAATTGATGGTGGTGATGGCGCCGAGCACTTCGGAGCCGGCCGCGCCCCAGAACCAGGCATAGCCCATGGCGCCGGATACCGCAGCGACAGTCGCCGCGATCGAGCCGGTGGTGCCCGAAGCGATCGAGGCCGTGGCGTTCGCCGACTTTCCGGCGGCTCCCCCGCCGAACGTATCCGACGAGCTATCGGCATTGCTGCGCGTGATCGCGCCCTGGATGCCGCCGGCGACGCTGCCGTTGACGATGGCGTCGAGCGAAAGCGCCACGCAGATCACACTATAAGGACTGGCCGCGGCGGTGAGTGTGCCGCCGGAGGTCGAAGGCACAAGTGTGGGCGTCGGCGTGGTGCCGAGCGGCACCGACGTGTTGCCGCCGAGTATGAGCAGCTCCTCGCCGAGCATGCAGGCCTCGAGGCCAATTTTGGCGCCGATCGCCTTGATGTCGTCAAAGCCCATGCCGGCATATTGCGCCTCGAAATCGACCGAGGTCTCGATGCCGATGCCCTTGTACGCCGCCGTGTAATCCTGCGTGGTTACGGCAGCGACGCCGCCGCGGTTGCCGCCGGAAACGCCGATGCGCAGCCCCGTGGTGTTGATGCCGGTCACCGCGCGCCAATTGGCCTGAATACCGCCCTTGCCGGACACGCGCGGGATTTCGTTGCGCAGCGGCGTGAGCAGCGGATAGACGAATTTCGCGCCGGTCTCGAGATCGTAATAGTTCAATCCCGACGTCGGAGAATTCGGCTGCGAAAACGTGCTGCTCTTGCCGAGCGGATCGCCGGGCAGCGGATTGGCGTGCGCCTTTTCGATCTCCTGCAAAAAGCTGCCGGCGCTCGACAGCGCGGCATTGTAGTCCTGCACGGTGCGCGGCAGAGCGGACTTGGCAAAGGACTTGGCAAAGGACTCGGCAAGAACGTGCTGCAGATTGGGCTGGTACATGATGTCGTTCCCGTTTGTGGTTGGTGAGTGAATGTTCAGCCGTCATTCCGGGGCGCGAGCGCAGCTCGCGAGCCCGGAATCCATAACCCCAAGCGCTGGGAATATGGATTCCGGACTCGCCACTGCGTGGCGATCCGGAATGACGAGAAGGTGAAAGCGAACTAATCCTGCCGCGGGCGAAAGCCCGGAATGGCCCGCATCGGCTGCGCCTGCGCCTTGCGGATGGCGGCTTCGGCAAGCGCCTCAAGCGCGCCCGGCTGATCGAGGAGCTGCTCCGGCTTGGGAAAGATCGAATCTTCGTTCTTCTCCGCAACCCGCACCGAGGTGGTGCCGAGCGGCAGCGGCTGATCCTCGATTTTCTTCAGACGCGCGGACACTTCATTGATGCGCGCCGTAACGCCGCGCATGGCC
>Ga0207416_1000057_pt1 | contig 198566 bp, 187 predicted proteins | sample PaiPotPPM11metaG_FD_184107 | JGI IMG/M metagenome (GOLD analysis project Ga0207416, IMG submission 184107) | Iron sulfur acid spring bacterial and archeal communities from Banff, Canada, to study Microbial Dark Matter (Phase II) - Paint Pots PPM... ... | reverse complement strand
AAGGGCGGCGACGTGGCCATCGGCAACACCCGCTGCAACGACGTCTGCTGCGACGAGAGGTGCGACGTATGCTTAGATCGCTACCGCCATTCCACGTGCCTGGCCAAATACCCTGTTGGTACGTGACTTTGTAATACTAGAGAGTCAGGAGCGACGATGCGCGGCAGCAGAGTTTCGCAGCCTCTGTCACCGGAAGACTTTGCCGGCCGGAGTCTTGGGCTGCTGCCGTCCCTCACGCATGAAGGGTTCGTCGAACCGGTCCAATTCCGCGAACCACCGCCGCACGTCGGTGATCAATGGCTCCAGCAGGATGCCCCGGCCGGCCTGCCGTACCCGGACCCGCTCGCCTTGGAAACGGAAGTCTTTTGGAAGGCGCACAGCCTGACTGCGGCCGCTCCAGAATAGTTTGTCTGTCCTATCGTGCATGGGCGTGCCTCGCTCTGGTATATGTCACAAATCTATCTCCAACCCGAATCCTTGTCGATCGCGACTTTGCGCGGCCGGCCTCGAAGCAGCGAGAGCGCGGTCGAGAGCAGACAGAGGATGATCGTCGCCGAGTAGACGTTCTGAATACCCTGCGTTAGCGCGTGCGGGGAGATGCCCGGCCCGTCTCCGGTCACGGCCATGGCGCCCAGCCGAGCCTGGACGATCGTTGCCGCCACCGTGAGGCCCGTGATCATCCCGACGCTCCGCATCATCGCGAGCACGCCGCCGGCCACGCCCTGCTTGTCGCGCGGCGCGCTGTTCATGATGACGGCGTCGTTCGGCGCGATGAAGAGGCCCAACCCGAAGTCCATCACGACCATCGCGGTCGCGAGCCCCACGTACCCGTGCGCTGGCGAGACCTGGGTGAACAAATAGGCGCCGAGCGTCGCGATCACCATTCCGAGGGGCGCGAGAACGTGCGAGCCGATGCGGTCGGAGAGGGGGCCGCCGAAGAGCGATCCGGCGGCGAGCGCGGCGGGCATGGGCGTCATCGCGATGCCGACGGCCCCGGGACTGTAGTGCAGCACCCGCTGCAGGTAGAACGGCACCACGAACGAGACGGTGAACGATGCGGCGTAGGCGCACAACTTGGCCGCGTTGGCCCCCGCAAACTGGCGGCTGTGGAAGAGCGACAGGTCGAGCATCGGTGGCCGGACCCGCCGCTCGATCACGAAGAACGCGGTCAGCAGCACCACCCCCGCGCCGAGGAGGACGTCCACCGCGGGGGCCGCCCAGCCGACGATCGGGCCGAGACTCGCGCCGAGCAGCAGCGTGCCGAGGCCGGCGCCGAACGTCACCGCGCCCGCGACGTCGAACCGCTCCCGCTGTCCCGTGCCTGCGGCTTTAATGTCATGGTGGCCCGCGGCGGAGTCCGCGGGCGGAGCCAAAGATACGCCGTCGAGCGGCGGGAGCACGCGCCTGGCCAGCAGCATCGCCCCGATCGCGACCGGCACGTTGATGAAGAAGATCATCCGCCAGGAGAAGGTCTGGATCAACAACCCGCCGACGACCGGTCCGACGACCAGCGCGACCGACACCGCGGTCTCGAGCACGCCGAGCGCGGTACCCATCCGCGCGCCGCCGACGGTGTGCGAGAGGATCGCCACGCTGTTCGCGACGAGCATCGCCGACCCGACGGCCTGCAGCACCCGGAACGCGATGAGCGCGCCGATCCCCGTCGCCGCGCCGCACAGGATCGAACCGGCGAGAAACACGGTGAACCCCGCGACGTAGATGCGTTTGTGGCCCACCATGTCGGAGATCCGGCCGAAGATCGCGACGAGGCTCGCGGACGTGAGGAGGTACGCGACGCCGACCCACTGGACGAGCGAGACTGGGACGTGAAATGCCGCGGTGAAGGTCGGGTACGCGACGATGACTACGCTGGCGTCGAGGGCGCCCATGAACGTCCCGAGGCAGACGGTCAAGATGACGGCCCAGGGAAGCCCGCGCGGCTGTACCGCGGTCCCCTGCGCGGGAGGTTCGCGTTGTATCACCCGCGCTATCGGCCGCTCCGGTCGCCTTCGATGGCGCGCCGGACGATCGCTCCCAGCCAGCGGGCGAGGTCGGCCCGCGTCAGCGGATCCGAGACGTTCGAGTCCGGCGGCCCGCCGGCTCCGGGAAGCGCCTCGTCGATGAGTCCCGCGGCGGTGTCGAGGGGAGTCGGCAGCACCGCGTCGTCGATCGTCAGGCGGAGGATCGGGGCGGCAGGGTCCGCGGTGCTGCCCCAGGTCTGCACCTGCGACGCGGCGCCCGCGATCGCGCGCTTCGCGTCGGTCAGCCTCACCGGTTCGTCGGGCCGGAACGCCAGCGTGTCGTGGGCGCCCGGCCACACGCCGGTGACGGCCAGGAGCTGGGTGGCGGCGAACGCCGGGTGCGAGAGCGGCACGTCGTCGAACCAGTAGAGCGGGATGCCCTGGTCCAGCGCCAGAATCTGCAGCCGCGCAACCAGCCGGGGGTCGGCGTGCACCTCGCGCGCGGTGCGCCCCGTGCGCAGGCAGAACGCGGCGAGCACGGCCGCCGCTTCGCCGATCGCCCATTCGATCGGATGGACGCGGTAGGCGCCGTTGGTCACGTGCGTCGTGCCGATGCACTTCGCCGCGAGCAGATTGACCGTGCGGGCCGGGATGAGCGCGCCGAGCGGAATCTGGAAGGGCCGCGTCGGGATGCTCACCGTCTCAACGCACCCGTGGAGGTCGATGGGGTAGAAGCCGACGCCGGCCGTGGTGGCCTGGGCGGCCGCGCGCGCGCCGGGATTCGAGGCCTCCGCGATGTCTTGCTCGTAAATGGTCGTGAGCGCCCGCAGACGGCGGCCCTCGCGAATGTACGGCATCTGGGAGAGCCCGTCGACGCTGCCCATGACGTCGGGCCGCGGCCGGAGCTCCGGATACCCCGTGCCGCCCTCGTCGCGCGGCGCCTCGGTCTGCAGCCAGTACAGAAAGCCGAGACTGAGCCGCCGCGCGTCGCGGTAGATCTGTATCTGCTCGGCCGGCGTGCGCTCCACCGGCGAGGGGCCGTGGTAGTCGTTGCTCGTCCAGTTGATGATGCTTACGTCGTGCTGGATGCGCGGGTCGTCGAAGAGTGTGAAATCGAGCGCGCGCCGGTACGTCCAGAACGGGCCGTACGCCCCGGGCCCCTTCTCGAACATCCGATAGACCGGCGCGCCCGGCTGCTCGGGATGGTACGTGAGCGTGTACGGCTGGGCCGTCCGGTTCGTGTCGTATCCCTCGGGCATCGGAATCGTATTCGTCTCTCCGGGCCGGAACTCGACCGCCACCGAGAAGGTGAGGTACTGAAAGCAGGTCCGATCCGCCGTGTCCGGGGCGGACGGTTCACCGGTCTCGGCGCGCGATTCGGCGCCGACCGCGTAGGGCGTGGCGGTGAGCGGCAGCAGATCCCCCAGGTCCGTCGCGTCCACGACGAACGCGGGGCGAAACCGGATGAGGGCGCCGCTCTCCGTCTGGCGCGTGAGCACGGAGCGAATCTGTCCGCTGTAGATTTCCGCCGCGACGGCGCGCGTGTGATAGAAGACCTGGAGGACGCCGGAGTCGTGCGGGCCTGCCATCATGCCTTCGAGCACCGCGGCGCCGGCGCGCGGTTCGAACGAGAGCACGCTCACCCAGGCGTTGCCCGGGCTGAACGGCTCCTGACTCCGGCCGATCGCCGACAGCCGGTAGGCGCTGCGGTAGTAGGCGCGGATCCCGTTGCGGAGCTCGTAGTACGCGGCGGTGCCGCCGAACCTCTCGATGTAGCGATGTTCGTCGAACGCCGACACGCCCTGCGTGCTGATCTGCCCGCCCGGCCAGCCCGTCTCCTCGGTCAGGCAGACGCGCAGGCCGAGCCGCGCGGCGCGCATCGCCGCGGCGACGCCGCCGAGGCCGGCGCCGCAGACGAGCACGTCACACGTGATCTCCGCGACCCGGTCGGTGGGCGGCATCCGGCTGAGCCTGCGGCGCGAGCTAAAGATGCGCCGGCGGGGTTATGAGATGTTGATGGAGATCGATTTGACCTCCATGTACTCGTGCATCCCGTGCTGGCCGCCCTCGCGCCCGATCCCGCTCTCCTTGAACCCGCCGAACGGAATCTCGTGCGTGTACCCGGTCGCGTCGTTCACGCAGACCAGGCCGTACTCGAGCGCTTCGCTCACCCGCACGATCCGTGCGAAGTCCCGCGACGAGAGGTAGGCGGCCAGGCCGAACGTCGTGTTGTTGGCGCGCTCGATGACCTCCGTCTCGGTGTCGAAGAGCAGCACCGGCGCCACGGGGCCGAACGTCTCGTCCTTTGACACGCGCATCTCCTCCCGCACGTCGGTCAGCACCGTCGGCGCGTAGAAGAACCCGCGCGCGAACGCCCCGTCCTTGAGGCGCCGGGCGCCGGCGAGGGGCCGCGCGCCCTGGCCCACGGCCTCCGTGACCATCTCGTCCACCTTGTCGATGGTCTCCGCGTTGATGAGCGGGCCGACCTGCACGCCCGGGTCCGTGCCGGGCCCGACTTTGATCGCCTTCACCGCGTCCACGAACTTCGGGAGGAAGCGGTCCGCGATGCTGCGCTGCACGTAGAGGCGGTTCGCGCAGATGCACGACTGGCCGCCGACTCTCAAATATTTGATCGCGACCGCGTTCTGGACCGCCCGGTCGAGGTCGGCGTCCTCGAAGACGATGAACGGGGCGTTCCCGCCGAGCTCGAACGTGAGCCGCTTGAGCTGGTCGGCGGCGCTGCGCATCAGCATCTTGCCGACCTCGGTGGATCCCGTGAACGCGATCTTGCGCACGCGCGGGTCCGTAAGGAACACCTCGGCGATCGGCGCCGCGCGCCGGCCGACCACCACGTTGAACACACCGGGCGGCAGCCCGGCTTCCTCGAAGGCGCGCGCGATCTCGATCGCGGTCAGGGGTGTCTCCTTCGCCGGCTTCAGCACGACGGTGCACCCGGCGGCGAGTGCCGGCGCGATCTTGCGGAGCACCATCGTGGCGGGGAAGTTCCACGGCGTGATCGCCCCGACGACCCCAAGCGGCTGGCTCGTGACCCAAAGGCGCTTGTGGGGCACGGGCGGCGGCACGATCCCGCCGTAGACGCGGCGCGCCTCCTCCGCGAACCAGGGCAGGTACTGGATCGCGAACGCGACTTCGCCGCGCGCTTCTGCGACCGGCTTGCCGTTTTCCTCGGTGACGAGCCGCGCCAGCGCGTCGAGCCGGCTGGTCAGAATATCCCGCGCCTTCAACAGCACCGCGCCCCGCTCGAGCGCGGTCCGGGCGGCCCATTCGGGGAACGCACGCGCGGCCGCGTCCACCGCGGCGCGCGCTTCCTCGACGCCGCCGTCGGCGACGGTCGCGATCGGTTCGGACGTCGCCGGGTTCATGACTTCGAACCCTCCGCGCCCGTTGCCGTTGACCCACCGCCCGTCAATGAACAGCGGATACCGCTTTACGGCCATCGTCACGCCTCCTCAAACGCCTCGCGGGGTGTCGGGACCATTTACTGCGGGTCCCGACCCTTCCTGCCGCGAACTGGGTCACGCGATGCCCGCGCCTCACCGGCGGGCCGACAAGCGGCCCGCAAACATGAAATCAACGCTCTCCCCGCCCTCCGTGTGGTACCAGGGGCACGCCCAGGCGACGCTCGCGCGCCGCGGCGGACCGCTGCGGCTCGTGCGGGGAGAGGGGACGCACGTCTGGGACGCGGACGGCCGGCGCTACCTCGATGCGCGGTCCGGGCTGTGGGCGGTGCTCGTCGGCTACGGCCGCGAGGAGATCATCGACGCGATCGCGAGCCAGCTGCGCACGCTGTCGTTCGCGCCGCTGACCGACGCCGCCTCGCCCCTCGTCGAGACGCTCGCGGAACGGCTCCGGGCCGTGCTGCCGGGCGACCTCGAGAGCATCGTCCCGGTGCCGACGGGGTCGGAGGCGGTGGACACCGCGCTCAAGTTCGCGCGGCTGTTTCACAGCGCCGCCGGCAGCGGACGCCGCCGCGTCATCATCAGCCGGGAGTACTCTGCGCACGGCAGCACCTACGCCGGCTCCTCGCTGAGCGACCCAGACCGCGGCCTGCTGCGCGGCATGGGCACCCCGCTCGCCGGCATTCGGTTCGTTCGCGCGCCGTACCGCTACCGCTGCCCGCACTGCGCATTGCTTCCGGGGTGCACCCTCGCCTGCGCGGACGAGGTTGAACGCGCGATCCTCGACGCGGGGCCGGACCGCGTCGCGGCGGTCTTCGCCGAGCCGGTGCCCGGCCCGGGCGGCGTGCTGGTGCCGCCGGCTGAGTACTGGCCGCGCCTGCGCGCGATCTGCGATCGCTACGGCGTGCTGCTGGTCGCCGACGAGGTGGTGACGGGCTTCGGGCGGACGGGGCGGTGGTTCGCGTGCGACCACTGGCAGGTCACGCCGGACATCATGATCCTCGGCAAGGGCATGACCGGGGGCTATCAGGCGCTGGCCGCGGTGGCGCTGCGGCGCCACGTCGCCGAGCGGCTGGCGCGCCGGCTCGTACCGCACGGCTTCACGTACAGCGGCCATCCGGCGGCCTGCGCGGCGGCGATCGCCTGCCTGCGCATCCTCGAGGAGGAGGGGCTGGTCGACCGCGCCGCCTCGCTCGGCGCCCGGCTCACCGGCGGGCTGGCCGCGCGTCTCGCGGAGTGCCCGATCGCCGGCGAGGTGCGCGGTCTCGGCCTCATGGCCGCCGTCGAACTGGTCGCGGACCGTGCGACGCGCGCGCCGCTGCCGCTTGGGATCCGCGGCGTCGACCGGCTGGAGCGCGAGCTGCGGCACCGGGGCGTGCTGTGCTTCGCCGACAACCCGGTGATCGTGGCGCCGCCGCTCACGATCACCGATCAGGACGCGGACGAACTCGCGGACGCCGTGGCGAGCGCCGTCGCGGCGCTCGCCACGGCGCGGCACCGCTCGTGAGGAGAGGGAGGGACGGAGCATGGCTGGACAATTGGTGACGGTCGACTCGCGGGAGGGCATCGTCACGCTGACGCTGCGGCGGCCGGAGGCGCTGAACGCGCTCAACACCGCGCTCTGCGGGGAGCTTGTGGCCGCGCTCGAGGCGGTGGGACGGAATCCGGCGGCCCGCGTGCTGATCCTCACCGGCGAGGGGCGCGCGTTCAGTGCGGGGGCCGACCTCAAGGAGCGGGCAGGCGCCTCCCAGGACGCGATCTGGCGGCACAACCGCGCGATCTTTGAGATCCCTCTCGCAATCGAGCGGCTGCCGGTGCCGTCGATCGCCGCGATCAACGGCCTGGCATTCGGCGGAGGGTGCGAGATCGCCCTCGGCTGCGACCTGCGGTGGGCGGCCGACTCGGCAGAATTCGGCTGCCCCGAGGTGACCCGCGGCATCATCCCGGCCGCCGGCGGCACGCAGCGTCTCGGCCGCCTGATCGGGCCCGCGCGGGCGATGAGTCTCGTGCTGACCGGACGGCGGATCAGCGCCGCGGAGGCGCATCGTCTCGGCCTCGTGGACGCGGTCATCCCGGCCGCCGATCTCGCCGCGGCCGTCGCGGAGACGGCGCGGACGATCGCGGCCAACGCCCCGCTCGCCGTCCGGGCCGCCCGTCAGGCGATCCGCTACGGGCTCACGCACACGTTCGAAGACGGCCTCCGGCTCGAAGGGGAACTGCAGCGGATGCTCTACGCGAGCGACGACTGCCGGGAAGGCATCGCCGCGTTCCAGGAGCGGCGCGCGCCTCGCTGGACCGGGCGGTAGGGCCCGTCTCAGAGGTGGCCCGCGATCACGCTGAGGGCCAGCATGCAGAGCACGAAGGTGGCGAAGGCGACGTAGGTCCAATCGCGGGCCCGCGCAAAGGACACCAGCGAGACAACGACGCTGATGACCGGGGTGACCATGAGCGTCAGGAGCCCGATGTCCGTCACCGCCGTCGGGACGTGCTCGTTGCCGGTGAGCGCGCTCAACAACGCCTGCATGGTGGTGGGGTCTTCCGCGGCGCCGGCCGGAACGCCCCGGGGGCCGAGCAGGATGACCTGGATGCCCCGCCGGTTCACGAACAGCGCCACGCCGAGCAAGATGATCGCGGCCGAGAGCAGCACGCCCACGCGCAGTACGGCGCTGAGCACCCGGGCGGTGGCGTCCATCTCACCCGGCGCCTGCGGCCCGGCGGCGGGACCGCCGGGCGGCTTAGAGTCCAAGCCCACGGAGAATCATTTCGATCGAGATGATGGCAAGCAACGGCACGAACAGCTTCCGCAGCGTCGTGTTGCGGAGGCGCTGCATGACGTGGGTGCCGCCCCACGCGCCGGTCAGCACGCCGAGGGCCACCGGCGCCGCGACGAGCGGGTGGATGTCGCCGCGCGCGAAGTACACGCCCGCGCTGGCCGACGCGGTGACGCCGATCATGAAGTTGCTGGTCGCCGTGGAGACCTTCATCGGCAGGCGCATGATCACGTCGAGCGCGAGCACCTTGAAGAGGCCGCTGCCGATGCCGAGCAGGCCCGACATCAGGCCCGCGACGTACATCATGAGACTGCCGGGCAGGACCGCGGTCGCCACGTAGGCGACGCGCCGGCGGAGGACCTGATCGTGGTAGTCGCCGTGAAATCGCAGGCGCCCCGCGAGCGGGTCGAAGGGCACGTCGCCCGGGAGTTCGATCTTCACGCGCTCGAGCAGCGCGATCGCAGAGTACGCGAGCAAGAGGCCGAAGATAATGTACAGGATGCGCACGGGGACGTGCCCGGCGATGAAGGCGCCGGAGACGGCGCCGATCGTCGTCGCCACCTCGAGGGCGATCGCGATCCGAAGATTGGCGAGGCCGCCGCGGACGTAGGCCGCCGCGGCACCGCTGCTCGTGGCGATCACGGCGACGATGCTCGCGCCGATGGCGTAGCGGATCGGCAGCCCGATGATCAGCGTGAGGGCGGGAACGATGATGATGCCGCCGCCGAGTCCGAGCACCGCGCCGACGACGCCCGCGAACATCGACAGCACCAGAATCTCGACGAACACCCCGTGGCCTTCGGGGGGCCGTCGCGCCCTCCCTGTCACGGACTCCACGAGGGGTACCTGGAGGCGCGTATGACGAAGCGGTCGAATGAGGGCGAGGAGCAGCCGATCCTGACCGACGCGCTCCGGCGAAAAATCTACGAGAGCACGCGCGCGAAGGTCGAGGAGTTGTGGAACGCGGCGTGGGCCGGCGACGTGCAGCGCGTCACCGAAATTCTCGGCCGCGGCACCCACGACGTCAACGGGTTGAACCGCTGGCAGGTCGACGGCGACCCGCGGGGATGGCGGCGCACGCCGCTGCACGCGGCCGCGGTCCAAGGGCACCTCGCGCTGGCCGAGTATCTCCTGTCCGAGCACGCCGACCCCAACGCCCGCACGAAGTACGGGGACACGCCGCTGCATTTCGCCGTCGACAACGGCCACGCCGCGATCGTGTCGCTCCTGCGCCGCCACGGCGCGGATGCGACCCTCACGAACGACGACGGTGACACCCCGATAGACCGCGCGCGGAAACTTGGGCGGCGGGACGTCCTGACGGCGCTGGAACAGGGGCCGGCGTCGACGATTTAGCCGGAGATGCTCTATCCGCAGGTCTTCGATGGTGCCCCGAGCGGGATTTGAACCCGCGTTATCGGCTTGAAGGGCCGATGTCCTAGGCCGACCTAGACGATCGGGGCCGTGCCTACATTAACATACGACCGTCAGGCCCTGCAAAGGCCAGACCGATCGCTTCCTCGAACCCACAGCACCACATTTCGAGGTCGGGAGAGAAGCATATGTGGCACAATGGCGTGACCGAGGCAAAACCCCGGTCAAAATCCTGGCGGTGTTTGTCGGAGAGAAAGGGAAACCGAACGTGGTTCGTCCCTGAGCCGCTACCCGAGTCCGGGGAAAACAGCAGGTACTGGCGATCAGCCGCCAGACGAACGCCTGATCGGTATTCGTCCGGCGGTTCGGAACATTCCGCGCCGGGCTGTCGTTTGGCCCGGTAACCGTACGCATTACCCTTTGTGCTGGAGGATGTATGTCACGCAAGACACGGACCCGCGCCGTGCGCCTGAGGCGTCCCGCGCCGCGCGGCGTGCCTCTTATTCGCTCCAAAAAGCGCGCCGCCCGCCTCACGCGGCTCCCGAAGCGCTCGTATGTGATTCGTGAGAAATACCTGAGACGGTTTCGCACGCTCGCCCGTCAGCTCACGGACATTCCGCTGAGCCCGGACACGACTTTCGACGGGCTGCTCAACATGGGCGACGACGGCAACGAGATCTGGGTCGAAGCCGGACTGCCGGCTCCGGAGAAGCAGTTCACGGTGCTGCACGAACTCGTGCACGCGCGCCGGCAGCGCGCCGGCGAGGACCTCGACGACGACGTGCTGGAGGAGCAGATCGTGGAGCTCGAGGCGGTCGCGCGCGCGAGCCGGCGTCTCCTCAACCGGATGTCGTCGGGGATGCTCCTCTGCGTCCTCCACGACTACCTGACCCGCCGGGGCGCCGACGATCCCAACACCACCGCGGGGCTGAGCCGCGTCTACGCGCGGATCGGCCTGCTGCTCTCAGGCCGTACCAGTCCGCGCCGCATGACGCCCGCCCTCCAGGTGGCCCACCGCGGGCCGACCCTGGGCCTGCGGCGCGAGCCAAAGACGCGCCGGCAAACATGTAATTAAAGCCGGCCGTCACGCAACTGAGTCGGGCTCCGTGCCGTTCCCGTCGGGGCGTAGCCCCGGCGCCAGACTGCCGGGCGGCGGCCCAGGAGGCGGCGGCTCCGGCGGCCCGGGGGGCGGACCGGGGATCTGCGGTATCTGGGGACCCTGCACGATGATCGTCTGCGGGCCGCCGTCGCGACGATCGCCGGCCTGCCGCAGACGCTGCGCCAGGTCGGCCAGCCGGGCTTTGACCCGTCCGTTGACGGAGTCCTCCGGATACTTGCCGCCGGCATCCGGCGTCCCGGCTGCGACACCGGTCAGGATCTCGATCCCCTCGTCGATCGTCCGCACAGCCCAAACGTGGAACCGGCCCGCGCGCACCGCGTCCACGACCTCGCCGCGCAGCATCAGGTTGCGGACGTTTTGGTGCGGGATGATGACGCCCTGGCCGCCGGTGAGCCCCCGCGCCTTGCACGTGAAGTAGAAGCCCTCGATCTTTTCGTTCACGCCGCCGATCGGCTGAATCTCGCCGCGCTGGTTGACGGAGCCGGTAGTGGCGATGCCCTGATCGATGGGGAGCCCGGAGAGTTCGCTGAGGAGCGCGTAGAGCTCGGTCGAGCTCGCGCTGTCCCCGTCGACGTCGGAGTAGAGCTGCTCGAACGTGAGTGAGGCCGAGAGGCTGAGCGGCGCCTCCTGCGCGAACCGGCTCGCGAAGAACGACGACAGCACAAACACGCCCTTGCTGTGGATGCGGCCGGACATCTGGGTCTCGCGCTCGATGTTCACGACCCCGCGCGAGCCGACGTACACGCGCGCCGTGATCCGGCTCGGCTGGCCGAAGGCGTAGTCTCCCAGCTGCAGCACCGCGAGCCCGTTGATCTGGCCCGCGACCTTGCCGTCCGTGTCGACGAGGATCTGCCCGGACGCGATCGCCTCGCGGATCTTCTCCTCGATGAGGTTGCTGCGGAGCGCCTTCTCCTCGACCGCGCGCCGGACGTCGTCGCGCGTTGCGACGTCGCGGCCGCCCTGCTTGGCCCAGGCGGCCGCCTCGAAAACGATCTCCGTGACCTCGTTGAAGCGGGTGCTGAGCTTGTCCTGCTCGCCGGCCACGCGCGCGCCGTGGTCGATCACCTCCGCCACCGCCCCCGCGTCGAACTCGCAGACCCCGCAGCGGCGCGCGGTCGCGGCAATGGCCCGCGCGTACTCCCGCATCGTCTCGGGCGTGCGCTCCACCACGACGTCGAAGTCGGCCCGGATCTTGAACAGTTGCTCGAAGTCCTCGTCGAGCGCGTAGAGCATGTGGTACAGGTACGACGTGCCGACCAGGAGGATCTTGAGGTCGAGCGGGATCGGGTCGGGCCGCAGCGTCGCCGTCGGCAGCGCGCCAACCGCCTCCCCGAGCGGTTCGATCCGGATCTCGCCGCTGCGCAGCGCGCGCTTGAGCCCCTCGTACGCGAACGGACTCGTCAGCACGTCGCGCACGTGCAGCAAGAGAAACCCGCCGTTCGCGAGGTGCAGCGCGCCCGGCTTGATCATGCTGAGGTCGGTGACGAGCGCGCCGAACTCCACCCGCAGCTCGGCCCGCCCGACCAGGTTGTAGTAGGTCGGGTTGGTCTCGACGATCACCGGCGCGCCCTTCGTCTCGGCGTGGTCGACGAGCAGGTTGACCTGATAGCGGGCAAACGGGTCGCGGCGCGGCATCCCCGGCATCTCGGCGCCCCGCGCGCCGCCTTCCTCGTCGCCGGTCTGCGTGATCTCGGAAAGATGATCGAGCATGTCCTGCTTCGCGGCGTCGAAGAACGCGATGACCCGGGGGTAATCCGCGTATTGCTCGCGGAGCCGCCCCACCGGCGCGTCGATCATGTACTGTGCCGTCTGCCGCTCGAGGTCGCGCAGCGCCTCGCGGCCCTCGCGCTCGAGCGCGCGCACCTGCCTGATCGCTTCGGTCACCGCGTCGCCGAGCTCGGTCGTGCGCTGCTGCAGCTTCGTCCGGTCGGCCTCCGGGAGCGTATTGAACACTTCTTCCGCAATCGGCTTCCCCTGGAGATCGACCGGCACGGTGGCGATCCCGGTCGGGGTCCGCTGCAGGAGGAGGCCCTTGCCGCGCGCGGCGGCGTCGAGTCCTTCCCAGATCTGCCCGACCCGCTGCTCGTAGCCCTTCACGACCTCCGCGCGCCGGCGTTCGTAAGCCTCGCTCATGAACGCTTGGCGCAGGCCCTCGCGGACCTCGGTGAGCAGTTCCCGTACGTCGCGCTGGAGCTTCCGGCCGATGCCGGCCGGCAGGAGGATCGCGATCGGCTGGCTCGGCGAGGTGAAGTTGCGGACATAGCACCAGTCCGGCGGCACCCGCCCGCCGCGGGCGATCTCATCGACGGCCGACCGCGCGTACGTCATGCGCCCGGTCCCGGGCGGTCCGCTGATAAACAAGTTGTAGCCCGGCTGGTTGACGCGCAGGCCGAAGTCGAGGGCGCGCACCGCGCGCGGCTGGCCGACCAGGCGCGGGCCCCCGTCCGATTGCAGTTCCGCCGTCGTGGCGAACCCGAGGCTTGAGGCGTCGCAGCTGAGCCGCAGTGCTTCCGGGGCAAGTTGCCGGTCGTCCGAGAGGGGGGAAGTCATGGCGATGTCCACGTTCGGTCAGGAGCATGCGTTCGCCTCTTGACGGGGGTCGCCGCTGTTCTATAGTGATATTTGAGCATCTGAGCGTATACACATCTTTACGGAGGCGCGGCCATGGAAATCGCACTGGCCCCCGAATCCGCCGCCCGCATTCGTGCGGTGCTCGGCGACTCCGTGGACCTTTCGCCGGGTGCGGTACCTCAGGCGCTTGCCCGGCTTGCCGGAGAGGCGCCCGATGTCTATTCCGAAGTCTTGGATCAGCTCTCGGGTTCCGACATCCGGCTCGACAGCGAGCGTGCACTGCATCGGCGTCACAGGCATGTAGCGCTACGGCGCGCGCTGTTTGGTTGGGGCGAATACGAAAGTGACGCGGGCGACCGTCTCCTCGCAAAACGCCGCGTGGCGGCGGCGGTCCCGATCGGTCTGGCCGCCGTCATGCTGGTCGCGGCCGGGTGCTCGGCACTCCTGAACCGGTCACATGGGGGATCCCCGCAGGCGTCGGTTCGGTTGCTTCGTCCGGTGTCACGACCTCCGCACGAGGACGCGATCGCGACTCCCCGAGCCATCGCGCGCGAGGCCGCTCTGTGGCCCCCGGGAATGGCCGTTCGTGCGGCGGCGGCACGGGAGTCCGCGCGCTCTCGTTCGACGCTGCAACTGCCGCCGGTCCCGGCACTACCTCTTCCGCCGGTTCTTCCCGGCCTTCGAGCCGCGGACGGAGGACTGCCGTCAGCGATCGTCTTCAGCCGCGCGTCTCCTTCGAACGGTACGCCGGCGTCCGCGGACGGCGCTGCGCCCCACCAACCTATCGTATATGCGCGCGATGCCACACCCGAAACCGGAGAATCGCCGGCAACGCGGCCGAGCCCTCTCGGGGATGCCGACAAACCGAGGATCGCTGTGCCGCGTAGACTCGGCGACCGCATCGCCGCGCGGCTTGTGACGGGTGTCGTCGTTGCGGCCGGCATGCCGCTTGTTCCCGTGATCGCGGAGGGAGCGGATGGGTCGACCTGGCTTGGCCATGCGGTCGCGGAACCGGACGGTCGGGTCCACATCGCGTTTCAGGCGGTCGACCGAGGGATCAGCGGCTCCTCCGGCGGAGCGCCGCCGGCCGCTGGCGCGTCCGTAGTTGCGGCCGCCTCGGCCAGCGGTGTGGCGCTCGAGATCGATCAACTGTCGGTGGGACTGCCCGGACGGCTCATGGTCCGTCGCCGGGCCGCGGCTGCGGCCGCGATCGGCGCGATCGTGAACGCCGCCGCGGACTACATGCAGGCCCTGGCGCGTGCCGGCCAGGTCACCATCGCCGACGGCGCCACCCTGGTTTCGGTCGGCGGTCCGGCGCCGGGGTGGACCTACGCAGCATCGCATCTTGCCGAGTTTCTGAATCCTCAAGCGCCTGGGACGACAATTGAAACGCTCGAGATCGCGGCCGGCACTCGGTGCATCATCTTGATCACAGGGACACCCTGAGATGCGTCGCGCACCGTTTGGTTTTACGGTGGTGGCCGTGCTTGGTCGGGCAGTTCGCGCAGATGCGCAGACTCCCGGCGCTCCCACCGGCGATCTGTTCGCCCCGCTCACCAACCTGTTCAACCAAGCCGCGCTCAGTCTGTCCGGCGCGTTTGGGCTGGCGTATGCCACCGCGGCGCTGCTTGTCGCCGGAGCGGTGATCATTGCGGATCACCGCAACGGAATTCGCAACGCCCTGTGGGTCCTCATCGGTTCAGTGGTGCTGTTTTTCGGCGGACAGATCATCCGCATGATTCACGGATAAACGCCGCAGACGAGAGGTGTGCAGTGCTTCCCCGCCATGCCGTGTACCGAAAGTTGGACGCGCCGGTCACGTTCTTGAGTGTAGAGCTGGAAGACTGGTTCGGACTCGGCGTGGCGTTTGTCGTGCTGTCCAGATTGAGCGACCTGTTCGTGGGACACGTGCTTGGATGGCCGCGCGCCGAGGCCGCCGCCTCCGCGTTCGCCACGGGGTTGGTGTTCGCCGTGTGGCGGCGCCTGCGCGAACGCACGCCGCGGCACTTCCTCAGACACTTCTGTGAGTTTGTCGGCGAGCCGAACGCGTACGTCCTCGCGGCGGACCAGGACGCCAACCCGTACGTCGGCTGATGCGGCCGCTCGACCTACCCGGTAACCTGACCCGCGAACTGCCGTATTGGACGGTTCGGGACGGAGCCGTCGTGCTTCGTGACGGCAGTTATCGGCTCGGGTTCGAACTCACGCTTCCGGGTACGGAGGTGTGGGACACCGCGCAACTATCTCGGTGCAACGACCATCTGCGCGCACTGCTCAACGCCGCGGTGCCGGAGGGCGAGTGCCTCCGGATTTTGCTCGAGGTGCACGACGACTGCCGGGACGCCCTCCGCGCGTATGCCGCGGTTGCGGAGGCGGGCGGGCACGAGCGCGTGCGGGACCTTCATCGGCGCCGCGCCGCCGCATTTGCCGAAGCGCACGATGCCGGCCGCCTCGCCAATTATCGCCTCCTCCTCGACCTGTCCTACCATCCCGCGCGCCGGCCGCGGCGGTGGTGGACGCCCGTCGACGCCGCGACGTACCGCCTCCATCAAGTCGAGCTGCGCGCGCTTCGCGAGGTGATGGTCACCCACTGCGCGAGGTGCGGATTCGACGCGCGGCCGCTCGACGACGCGGCGCTCACCGCGGCGATTTGGCGCTACTTCAATCCGGGACGGAAGGGACGCGGCGTACCGCCGGCGGCGCCGGTCGACGCCGCGTTCGAGATCCCCCGCCAATTGCTTGCCGCCTCGCCGTCACTTGGTCGCGGTTCACTGCGAACCGCCGTGGTCCGCTCAGACCTGCACCGACGCTGGGATTTCTTGTGGATGGACGGCTATGCGCACGCCGTCGTGGCGATGGATGTGCTGCCCGACCAGCCGACAACGCCGAATATCGTCGCGCCGCTCCTCGAACTGCCCGGGGCGTACTGGCTTGTCGTAGAAGCCTGGAACGACCGCCGGTCGGACCAGTTGAAACGGCTTGAGTTGAAGAGCCGCCTGAGCCGTCAGGCTGTCCTCGCGCAGGACGGCGGAGATTCCAATTCCCGCGCCGTCGAGCAACAGGTCGCAAGCGCGCTCGACCTCATGCAGCTGACGAGCGAGCGCGTGATGCGCGTTGGCGTGGCCGTCGTCATCCAGGAACCGAGTCCCGAACAGGCGCGTGAGGCTACCCGGCGCGCCCTCGACGCGTTCCGGCAGATTCCCGGCGTCGATGCGCGGATCGAGTCCGTCGCGCTCCGCCGGCAGTTTTTCCAGGTCGCCCCGTTCAGCGGACTGCCGAACGAGCGGCTTCTTCGTATGCTGACCAGCAACGCCGCCGATTTCGTCCCGTGTGCCGCTCCGTGGCGCGGCGCGGGGCGTCCGGTGTGCCTTTTCACGTCCCGCGCGCACAGCCTCGTCGCGCTCGATCCGTTCGATCCCCGCCTGCCCTCCTGGAACGCGATCGTCGTCGGCGAATCCGGGGGCGGCAAGACCCATTTTGCCTTGGCCTGGCTGTCGCGTCTTCTCGTCCTGGATCCGATGGTGTTCATCGTTGATAAGGGCGGCGCATACCGGGCCTTTTGCGAGGTGTACGGCGGCCAGTACCTGCATATCGATCCCGGCGCCGACGTATCGATCAACCCGTTTGCGCTCCTGCCCGGCGAGACGCAGCCTGATCCCGCACACCTCGGGCTTCTTCGCAGCCTCATCGCGCTGATGGTCGCCGAGCCCGGGGAGGCGCCTGGGCGCCGAGAAATGGCGCTCATCGACGCCGCGATTCGCCAAACCTACTCCCGCGCGGCCGGTGCGCCGGTCTACCTGCACGACGTCGGTCACACACTGCGCACGTTCGAGCAGGCCGGTGGGCGGGATGCTGGGCTTGACGACTGGCGGGCGGCCCGGGATCTCGCGGGCCGTCTGGATCTGTGGGTCGGAGACGGTATCTACGGGCGGCTCCTGGACCGGCCGTCCAGCGTGGACCTGCGCGCCGACATCGTCGGGCTCGACACCGAGGGTATCGACGAACAGTATCCCGAACTGGCGCCGATCGTCGCCTTGCTGGCCAACCACTTGATCTACCAGCGCGTGCGCGCCGACTCCGGCCGGCTCAAGTACGTGGTGAGCGACGAGACATGGGCGTCGCTGCTCAACCGGGTTGCCGCGGAGTCCTTGGTCGGGATGTTCCGCCGGTTCCGGAAGTTCGGCGCGGGCATCATGGCCATCAGCCAGCGCGTGGGGGACTTCGAGAACGAGCACGCGCGCGGCATTCTCGAGAATGCGCCGCTCAAGATTTTAACGCGCGCCGCCGATGTTGATCGCGTCGCGCCGCTCCTCAACCTCAACGATCAGCATCGGGCCCTCTGGAAGGGCCTGACGCAGCAACGCGGTGTCTCGAACGAAGTGCTGGTGCTTCTGGACCTGCTCGAAGGCCGGGAGGGCGGGGTCGTCGTCCTGCGCGAGATTCCCGAGGATTATCTGATCGGGACCACCACCGCGGGAGAACGCCGCGAACGTGACCGGCTCGCGGCGGAACTCGGGATGTGGCCCGCCGTCGAGCGGCTGGCCAATCAACGGAGGGAGACATGCGGATAATTGGGGCGATCGCCGCCGCGTTGTTTTTCACGTCGCAGATGGCTGCCGCCGGCATTGCAGGTGCGCCGATGCCGGCGGTGTTCGGCAGCGAATCCGCGGCGGCCGGCGTGCGAAGCCGCGCAATAGCGGCGCAGGCCGTCCCGCCTCAATTCCTTCCGTGGCCTCCGCCGGTGCCGGTGCCCACGCCCTCGGGCACACCCTCGATCGTGCCGTCCGCCGATTCCTTCGATCCACGTTCGTTCGCCGCGACACTCGAGGAGGTGCTTGCGGCCGTGCAGAGCGGTATGGACCGGCTGTGGCGGTGGCTCGACCTACTGCGCCAGGCTGCCGCCGGCGCGCTCACGCAAATTGTCGTGCCGCTTCCTCTCGAGACGCCCTCCGGCGCCGGGCCGGTGGACGTCGTGACGGAAATTGCCGGGTTGCCGGAGCGGTGGCGGGCCATCGTTGCCGCGGCCCTATCGAAGCTGACGATGTCCGGTTCCGCAGGCGCGGCGTCAATGCAGCACGAGGCCGACATCGCGGGCAGCCCCACGCTCTCGCACGAGGCGGGCACGATTGCTTCGGCCGATCAACAGGTGATATCGAGTATCATGCAGCACGAGGTCGCAATCGCCGCGACGGCGGCCATCGCGGACGCCGCGGTCAAAGACGCCGCGCTGCCTGCGGAGGCGGATGCCGCCGGCGCCACCGCCGATCAGATGATCGCCGGTGCGCAGAACCTTCCCAGTTCGCGGGCCGGCATCGAATTACTTGTGGCCGGGACCGGCGCCGGGCTGCGTCATCAGGCCGCACTGTCGGTCGCGCTGGCTAACCGCATCACCGGTCTGATCCAGCAGACCGCCCAGGTGAGCGGGCAACTCGGCGCACTCGCTTCGACGATCGGCGTCCTGACGGCGCGAGATCTGGAGCGAGACCGCAACGCGCTTGACGCCCGCCTGGGCATTGCGGACATCGCCAGCGGCGGCGCGACATTGCTGCGGCAGCTGCTCGAGGGCGCCGCCGAGCCGGCCGACGAGATCCGTCTGGCTCCACTCTACTGACCGGCGCCGTGGACGGCCTCGAACGCGGCATCGGCGACGTCTTCGCGGCCTTCGAAGGCTGGCTCGTCTCGACGGGCGCGACGGACTCCGTACTGCGTTTGGCCTGGGCCGTCTTGTCCGTTCTATGGCTCGGCCACGTCGCGGTCTCGACGCGGCCCGGCCGTGAGCCTGATCTCGTCGGCGCGTTCGCCCGTCTGCTCCTGGCCGGCGGCCTGCTGTCCGGCATCGGCGGCCTCACCCGTGTGATTCTGTTGGGGTTCGAGACTTTTCGCAGTGCCGGAGCGGCGGTGCTCAATGGACTCATCGGCCAGACGTGGATCCAGTTCGTCCAGGATACGCTCGTGCCGCAGTTCGGTCAGATGCTTCGGGTGTCGTCAGCCTGGTTCGCGTACCCATGGGCCATCGCCGTCCTCGCGGGCGGCATCGGGTTGGGCGTCGTGCTGTTTGCGCTCGGCACGGCGGTCTACCTCGCCATCCTGTTCTTCGCCCATCTGACATTGCTGCTTGCGATCTTCCTGGCTCCGCTCGCCATCGCACTGCTTGCGGCGCCGTCGACACAGCGCTGGACGGCGCGGTGGGCCATGATCGTTGTCCGCGTCGGCTTAGTGGTGTTTTGCGTACGCGTGGTTCACGCCGCCGCACTTTACCTCGCCGTGATCGTGCCGTTTCGCGAGGTCGCGGGCGCCCTCCCGACCGATCCCCAGGCCGGAGGAGGTCTTCTGGGTCTCGGGTCGTTATTGTGGCGGCTCACGGTACTGCTGTTTCTCATGCTCGTCGGCACGGGCATCGGCGTCTACGCGATGCTGCGCGTCGAACGGCTCGTCGGTCAGTTCGTCGAGGGCGCTTCGTTCGGCGACGCCGTGTTCGCGGGACCGATGTGGGCCCGCGGTCAGATCGCGGCGGCGTATTCGCGCGCGGCCGGCAGAGCGCCGGCGGCCAACGTCGTCGCGGCCGCCGGGATCCCCGTCGATCGACGCGCCGGGGACTCCAGCGGGTCGGGCGGCGCGCAGGAAGCGACGGTGTTGCGCGGGCACCGCCGGCCCTGGCAGTGAACCGGCGGCTCCGCCGCGCGTCCTTCGCGACGGGTTGTGCGCGGAGGGCGGTCCTCGCGCTCGCGCTGGCGTTCTCCGCCGTATGGGCGGAACCAGCACCGGGTAGGACTCAGGCTGCGCCTGCCGGCTTCACCGATGCCGTTCTGTCCTTTATCGACGCCGCGGCCGGACGGCTCGAGGTCGTCCGCCATTGGCCGCAGGCCCCCGTCGACGTGGACGTCTATCCGTTTGTCCCGTACTTCTGGACCGGCTGTCCCGGACCGGGCGCCGTGATGGTGCTCGTGACGGCCCCGGGGATCGCCGGAACCTCCGGTTCGCAGAATTCTTCCGATATCGAGCGGACTCGCAAGATCGCGATCCGTCTCCGAGACACGATTCGGACGGCGCCGGGCGGGGCTCCGAACGAGCCCGTGGAACTCTGGCGGCTGATCTCAGGCGCACGCACGCCTGGTGACCCGATCCTCGAGGCCGCCAAGGCACTCGCCCCGCAGATTGCCGACCTTGGCACGTACGAACGTCGCGGATACGCCGTCTTTGCGTTCATCACGTGGCAGGGATGGCGGTGCGGCGTGACTTTTCGCGCGGTTCCCGAGGGCTACGGCATTCCTTTCGTACGCTGACGATGCGCGCCGGCCTGCTCTCCTCATGGGGCGCCCGCTTCGCGGGGCGGAAAGAACTGCGCCGCCGGCTGCGGCCCTCCGCCGCGGCCTGGTTCCCTTTGGGCTATTTGCCACCGTGGCCGTCTGCGCTCGCAGCGTGGCGGCGTTTCTCGAGCGCGACGCCTCCGCCGTGTCTGCGGGGCCCGCTGCTTTGCCTTCCGAACGCGGATGTGGCCCGGCACGTGTTGGTTACCGGCCTTACCGGTGCCCACAAGACAACCGCGTTGACGCTGCCGGTGCTGCTGGCCGCCGCCTGCGCCGGCGTGTCCGTGGTGGCGTTCGATCTCAAGTACGGCGAGCGCGACAGTCTTGCCGGTGCTGTGCCGGAGTGGTGGCGCCGGGGACGCGACGTCCTCGTCTTCGCGCCACTGGACGGTGCCTCCATGAGATGGAACCCGCTCGCGCAGTGCCACTCGTTTGGAGACGCCTACGAGTTCGCGGCGCATCTCTTTCCCGACGAGGCCAACCAGGACGCCGACTTCGCCTATTGGACGGGGGCCGAGCGCCACGTGTGCGCTGCGCTAGTCTGGGCGCTCGCTTCGGACGACGGCGGCCGATCGATCGCGCGGCTTCGGGCGTTGGCCGAAGCCGGTCCGGACACCATGTCCGCGTACATCCGCCGGCACCCGCACGCCTCCGTTATCGCGGGCCACCTGGGCGCGTTTGGTGCGATGCTGCCGAAAGACCAGGCCGGCATCCTGCAGGGGATCGCCGCGCGCCTCGAGGCCTGGACCGACGTGCGGGTCTCGATGGCAACGGGAGAACCGCGCGGGACGCATTCCAGGGACGAGATTGTCTTGGAGCGGCTGCGGCGCGAACCGACGCTGCTGCTCGTCGGGGTGCCGCAGGCCGCGTTGCCGCGTCTTCGGAGCCTGTGTCAGTTGTTGATGCGGGTCCTTGCCGCGCAGATGCTTCGGCCTCGTGGACGAGATGAATCCGTTCCGGTCCTATACGTGCTGGAGGAGTTGCCGGCATGGGGCGCGTTGCCGGGGCTGGCGGATCATCTCGCGACCTTTCGCAGCAGGGATGTCGCCATCGTCGCGACGGTGCAGAGCGAGGCGCAGGGCCAGTCAGTCTATGGAACGACCGGTTGGGCGGCGATCGCAGCGAACTTCGTCACCAAGGTCTACTTTTCGTCGCTCGCCGACCTTGATGCCGAGCGGCTCAGCCGCGCGCTTGGGACGACCTTCGTCGAGCGGGTTTCGCGCAGCCGCGGGTGGAGCGGCACCGGGAGGCAGGAGAGCGAACACACGCAGGTGATCGAGATGCCGCTGAGGCCTCCCGAGTCTCTTCAGGGTGTCGGCGCCATGGAGGACGAGATTCTTGTGCGGTGCTCCCGGTTGCCCCCGGCGCGCGTGTGGTGCCCACCGTTTCATTTTCTGCCCGAGTACTCCCGTCTCGTTCCGGACATCGCGCCGGCGACTGTCGAGATGGCGCTCAGGCACCACGCGAGATGCCAGGAACGTGAAACCTGCGGGCGGCGTGCCAGTACCGGGGGTCGCGAACCGTCCTCGGCCGAAGATGCGACGTCGCGCGTCTTGCCTGCGGCGGCGGTCGCGATGCCGGTGGCGGTGCCGCCTCCGCCCACAGTGCACCCGGCTGGTGACCACAACGATGATCGAGCCGGCGACGACTTGAGTGCCTTCATTAATGCCCTGGTGGACGATGGCGGCGGCCGCTCCGGTCTTCGTGTGGTGTGCCGGGGGGATCGGCCCGTCGAGTTGCGTCTTCGTTCGACACTGGCGTTCCGGTTGCTCGGCAACGGCGAGACCGCCCAGGCCGTTGTGCGACGATGGGCGGCACGCCGTTGGGTACGACAGGTGAGGCCAGTCCTTGTGCTCGAGCGGCGCGCCTTGGAGGTGCTGAGCTCGGATCTGTGCCGGCGCTTGGCCGTCCTCGGCGATCATGAGACGTGATAATATCCTAACCAAGGGAGCCGGTAAATGGCCGCAGACGCCTGGCAACTTCGAATTGGCCGCCTCGAGGGTGCCTATGAACAGGTCGATAGGCGCCTTGGTGCTATTGAGGGGCGGCTTTCTACGCTGGAGCGAAAGATGGACATCGGCTTCGCCCAGGTCCGCGCAGACATTACGGGTCTTAGGGACGGGTTGCACGCAGACATCACGGACGCCAGGAACCAGTCGCATTCAGAGATTTTGGGCCTCAGGGATAAGATGGACCGTCAGTTCTTGTGGCTCATCGGTGTCCTGGTCGTGTCCGGTCTTCAATTGGTCCTTAGGTTCACAACAGGTCGCTAAGTAGCGCGTAAGGTCGTTCCCGCCGGCGCCATACACCGGCTGTTCGCAAGGCCCCCGTTTGCGCCACCCCGAAGTTCGTAGCAATGGATGGTGCCCGCGTCCTCGACGAAATCCGGCGCGATCCGCGGTACCGCGATCAGATCGTGCACGAGGAGACGTTCCCCGCACGGCCGGCGCGATACGCCGATCCGGCGTGGCCGCTTCCGGCGCCGCTCGCCGACGCGCTGACCCAGCGCGGTGTCACGCGGCTCTTCACGCACCAGGCGGCGGCGCTCGACGCGATCCGCAACGGCGAGTCGGTCATCGTGACGACCGGGACCGCAAGCGGCAAGACGCTGTGCTACCTGCTGCCGGTCCTTGAAACGCTCACCCGCGACCCCGACGCTCGGGCGCTCTTCATCTACCCGACCAAGGCACTCGCTCAGGACCAGGCGGATGCGATCGGCGAGTTTGCGTCCCTGATCCCGGGGCTCGTGTACGGGACCTACGATGGCGACACACCGGCCGATGAGCGGCGGCGCCTCCGTCAAGCTGGGCGCATTCTCCTCACCAACCCCGACATGCTGCACGTCGGGATTCTCCCGCAGCACTTTCGGTGGTGGCGCCCGTTTCTGCGCTCGCTCCGCTACGTCGTCCTCGACGACATGCACGTGTACCGCGGCGTCTTCGGCAGCCATGTCGGGCTCGTGCTGCGCCGGCTGTGGCGGGCGTGTCGCGTCCACGGCTCCGAGCCCCAAGTCATCTGCACCTCCGCCACGATCGCGAACCCCGAGGAGTTCGGCGGCCGGCTCACCGGCCGGCCGGTGCGGCTGGTTGACGACGACGGCGCGCCCCGCGCGCCGCGGCGGTTTGTGCTCTGGAACCCGCCGGTGGTCGCCCGCGCCGGGATGCGGCGGCGCAGTCCGTACTCGGAAGCGGCGTGGCTGCTCGCGTCGCTCGTCCGGCAGTCCGCCCGCACGATCGTCTTTACCAAGGCGCGCAAGATCACGGAGCTCGTCTACCGCTACGCGACCGACGCGCTGTCGGAACTCCCGGCGCTCGCGGCGCAGTTGAGCCCGTACCGTGCCGGGTACCTCGCGAAGGAGCGGCGCGCGATCGAGCAGCGGCTCTTCCGCGGGGAACTGCTCGGCGTCGTGAGTACCAGCGCCCTCGAGCTCGGCATCGACGTGGGCGCGCTCGACGCCGCGGTGCTGGTCGGCTACCCGGGCACCATGGCGAGCGTCTGGCAGCGGGCGGGCAGGGCGGGGCGGGGGAGCGGCGACGCGCTCGCGGTCCTGATCGCGCTCGAGGATGCGCTCGACCAGTACCTGATGCGCCGGCCCGCGTACTTTTTCGGACGGCCGGTCGAGCACGCCACGGTGGACCCGGAGAACCCCTACATCCTCGCCGCGCACCTCCGCTGCGCCGCGGCCGAGCTCGCGCTAGGTCCGAGCGATGCCGCGTTGTTCGGATCGCGTCTTGCGGAAGTGGCGGAGGCGCTCGAGGGCCTCGGCGAACTGGTCCGGCGCAAGGAGCGCTGGCATCCGCGGACGCGCGCGTACCCGGCGCGCCAGGTGGATATCCGGGCGGCGTCCGGCAACACCTACCGGATCGTGGAGGCGGCTTCCCGCCGGCTCATCGGGACGGTGGATGCGTCGCGGGCGTTCGAGCAGGTGCACCCCGGTGCGATCTACCTGCACCAGGGCGATGCCTACCGGGTGCTGCGGCTCGATTTCGAGACGCACCACGCGCTGGTTGAGCGCGACGACGGCGGCTACTACACCGAGGCGAGGGTGCTCACCGACCTGACGCTCGACGGTGAGCGCGCTTCGAGGCCGGTCGGCGCTTCGGGGACCGTCGCGTGTTTCGGCGATGTGCGCGTGACGCAGCAGGTCATCGAATACCGCCGCAAGCAGCTCGCGAGCGAGACGGTGCTCGGGGTCCACACGCTCGAGATGCCGGAGGAGGAGCTGCGGACGACCGCGCTCTGGCTCGTGCTGCCGCCGTCCGTGGTGACGGAGATCGAGGATCGCGGTCTCGACCTCGCCGGCGGGATCCACGCCGTGGAACACGCGGCGATCGGGTTGCTGCCGTTGTTTGCGATGTGCGACCGGTGGGATATCGGCGGGGTGAGTTACCCCGTACACCCGGAGACCGGCAGGGCGACGATCTTCATCTACGACGGCTATCCCGGCGGCGTCGGCGTGACGGAGAAGGGGTTCGAATTGCTCGACGGCCTGCTGGCCCGCACGCTCGAGGTGATCGAGTCGTGCCCCTGCGAGGCCGGCTGTCCGTCCTGTATCCAGTCCCCGAAGTGCGGCAACCTCAACGAACCGCTCGACAAGCAAGCGGCCGTGCATCTTCTGCGCAGTCTCACCCGCGAGGCCGCTCCGCCCGCGTCACGATAGGGCAGGTGTGACGGACCGGTCCACCTAACATGGCCCGGTGATGAGGGAGATCCCGCCGGCGGGCGCCCCGGCCTTCCCAAGCGGATCCGCGGCGGCGGGCGGCGACGCGGCGGACGAGGCCTACCGGCGCCACGTCATCGAGTCCCCGTCCTACGGCGCCGCGTTCTTCAACTGGATTTATCTCCTCGCCATGCGAGCGTGGGGACACGCGGCGCTCGCGTTCGTGTTCAGCATCATCGTGTCGCCCACGTTTTGGATCGTCTGGATCGTCTACGGCATGTACGGGAAACGGATCGCCTGGAAGACGCGGCAGTGGCGCGACTTCGACGACTTCCTCGCCTCCCAGCGCGCCTGGACGCGCGCCGCGGTCGTGTGGACCATCGTGATCGGCGCGATCATGCTGGCCGGCCTGATCCTCTCGATCATCCTGCCGCTCTTGCTGCCGCACCACCAGTTCCGCCCGTCGATCTAACGACCCGGGGGCGATCCCGGTACCCTGTATCTACGCGCCCCGGTTCCGCAGCGCGTCCAGGTTGAAGTGGAGGCGCTCGCCGAGCTTCCAGAACAGCGCCACCCGGTCGGACGCGTCGTTCGTGTCGCGCAGCGCGTCCATGTGCGCCCGCGCCGCGGAGTGATAGGTGTTTTGCGTCTGCCAGAGGTTCGGGGTGACGCCGAGGGCCTCGGCGAGGTCGAGCAGGCGGTGCACCTGATCGAGGTCGGGACCGAGCGGCTGCCGCCGCAGCCCGTCGGCGCGCGCTTCGATCACGCGGCGGAGCAGCGGCTCCGCGTCGGTCCATTGGTCGACGAGGCCGAAGGCGACCATTTCGGCGGCGAACTCGAACGCGCGGTCGGACAGCGGCTCGGTGGCCGCGGTGCGCAGCTCCGCGACCATCCGGCGGATCAGGGTCTCCTCGGCCGCCATGCGGAACGCCGCCGGCACCGGCACGTCGGAGTCGCGCATGAGGGCAATCAGCGACCGGGACTGTTCGTACAGCGAATCGTACACGCCCTGGAAGCGTCCGAGGTGCTCCTCGATCAGCAGGCCGAGGATCTTGCGGCGCGCTTCCTTGAACAGGTCGCGCAGCCCGTACAGCGATCCGCCGAACTGCGCGTCGAGCATGCGTACGGCGGCGCTGGCCCCGTGCTCGTCGAGCGCGCCCGCCACGCCGGTCTTCATCGCCTCGTACCAGTCGGGCGTCACGTCCGAACGGACGCCGCACTGGACGTCGTGCCCGCCGAGGTGCAGCACGGCGTAGGCGGCGGCCGACGACTCGCCGGTGATCTGGGACGTGACGGTCACGAAGCCGGTCGCGAGCGTGTGGCCGCCGAGGTTGTCGCGGCGCACATCGTGCTGCCGGACCGTGAAGCAGAACAGCTCTTCCGTGTCCGCGTAGGTCTCGAACAGCGAGCTGATGCCGTAGTGCGCTACGACCCGCGGCAGCGTCACGAACGACGGGCGCACCGCGCGCCGGTAGACGGTCGTGCCGTCGCGCCACGGTCGCAAATTGCTCTTGGCCGCGGCGAGCCGGCCGACGAACTCGTCTTCGAGGCGCGCCCCGAACTCCTCGGCCAGCTGCAGCGCGCGCGCCGCGTACTTGATCACCTGGACCGTCTCGATGCCGGACAGTTCGTCGAAAAACCATCCGCACGACGTGTACATGAGCATGCCGTGCCGCTGCATCTCGAGGAGGCGCAGGGCCGGGACGCGGTCGGCCTCGCCGCCGCCCGCCCGGCCGTGCTCGGCGAAGAACGCGTCGAGCGTGTCGGAGGACCGGTTCAGGATCACCTCGATGTAGCCGTCCCGCGCGGCCCAGGGATCGCGGAGGTAGCGGGGGCCGTGCTCTTCGAACACGCGCGCCAGCTCGTCGCGCAGCCAGTCGAGCGCCTCGCGCAGGGGCCGCCGCCATTCCTGCGACCACTCCGGGTGGCCCGCGCGGCACCCGCAGTTCGACCGCCACCGCTCCACGCCGTGCGCGCACGACCAGGACGTCGGCTCGGCGATCTGCACCTCGTGGTCCGCCGGGGTGTCGGCGAGGACCTCGCCGTAGTTCGCGAGGCGCGCCTGCTCCTCGGACTCGATCACCTCGAAGGCGCGGCTGAGCGCCATCTCCCCGAACGGGTGGTGATGGCCGTACGACTCGCCGTCGGTGGCGACGTGCACCAACTGCGGGCGCGAGTCGTCGGGGGCGAAGGCGCCGAGCAGCCGGTCGGCAAAGGCGTCGCCGCTGTCGAGGAGGCTGCCGAAGGCGACGTCCCGCGCGACCGCGCCGTCGTAGAAGAAAAGCGTGATCGACCCGCCGCCCGGCAGGGCGCACCGGTAAGGGTGCCGCGGGTCGATGCGGCCGCCGCCCACGTTGATCCAGTCGCCGTCGGGAGGGCGGATCCGGGCCGCCTGGGTCGGCGCGAGGATCGTGAACGCGATGCCGTGCTGTGCGAGGACCTCGAGCGTCTCGGTGTCCACGGCCGTCTCGGGCAGCCACATCCCCTCCGGCGGCCGGCCGAAGCGGTGCCGGAAGTCGGCGATCCCCCAGCGCACCTGCGTCTCCTTGTCGCGGCGCGTCGCGAGCGGCAGGATCATGTGATTGTAGACCTGCGCGATCGCGTTGCCGTGCACGGCGTGCTCGCCGAGCGTCTCGCGGTCGGCGTCGACGATCCGCGCGTACGCCTCCGGCGCCTCGCGTTCCATCCACGCCGCGAGCGTGGGGCCGATGTTGAAGCTCATGCGGCGGTAGTTGTTGCGGATGCGGAGGATGCGGCGCTCCGCGTCCAGCACGCGGGAGGCGCCGTTCGGCGCGTAGCACTCCGCGGTCACGCGGGCGTTCCAGTCGTGGTAGGGCCGCGCGGAGTCCTCGACCTCAACGGCCTCGAGCCACGGGTTCTCGCGGGGCGGCTGGTAGAAATGCCCGTGCACGCAGATCCGGCGGGTGGGAGGGCCGCCCCCTGGCGGGGCGGGCTGACGGTCGGCCATCACAGTGCCCGGCGCGTCAACGCGCGACCGGCACCGCTCCCCGGACGCGCGTGGTGCCGCGCGGGACGACGGCGATGCCGGACGGCAGGTCGAGGAGCCCGGCCGCGAGATCCCGCGCACGGTCCCATCCGATGGTCCGTTCGGACTCGATCATGTTGAACCGGTCGACGATGGCGCGGCGGATGCGCGCGCCGCTGCCGACGATCGTGTTGTCCATGATCACGCTGTCCTCGACGACGGCGCCGCGTTCCACGACGACGCCCTGGCCGAGGATCGAGCGCCGCACGGTCCCGCCGGCGATGACGGAGCCTTCGCCGAGAATTGCGTCCGCGACGTCGCCGGCGATCATGCGGGCGGACGGGCCCTCGAAGGGCGCGGCCAGGATGGGCCACCGCGGGTTGTCGAGGTTGAACGCCGGGGCGGCGCCGAGGAGGTCCATGTTGGCCTGCCAGAACGTCTCGATCGTCCCGACGTCGCGCCAGTACCCGCGCTCCTCGGTCGCCCGGAGGCCGGGGATCTCGTTGGTCAGAAAGTTGTACGCGAAGACCCGCGCGTACGGGTAGAGCTCCGGGATGATCGTCCGTCCGAAGTCGTGGTCGGTGCTGCGGCGCGCGTCCTCGACCAGCACGTCCTCGAGCAGGTCGGTGTTGAAGATGTAGTTGCCCATCGAGGAGAGCGCCTTGCTCGGGTCGCCGGCCATCGGCCTGGGCGAGTCCGGTTTTTCCTCCCAGCCGATGACGCGGCCCTCGTCGTCGGTCTCCACGATCCCGAAGCTCGAGGCCGCCTCGATCGGCACCGGCAGCGTCGCGACCGTGACGTCCGCGCGGTGGGCGAGGTGGGCGTCGATCATCTGCTGCAGGTCCATCCGGTAGATGTGGTCGGCCCCGAAGATCGCGACGAGATCGGGATTGACGTCCCGGACCAGGTTGAGGTTTTGAAACACCGCGTCGGCCGTGCCGCGGTACCACATGTCGCCCCACCGCATCTGCGGTGGGACGGCGATGATAAACTGCTCGGGCACGAGCCCGCCGAGCCGCCAGCCCCGCCGGATGTGGTCGATCAGGGACTGCGACTTGTACTGCACGAGGATGTAGAGCGAGTAGATGTGCGAGTTGATGAAATTGCTGAGCACGAAGTCGATGATCCGGTATTTGCTCCCGAAGGGCACGGCCGGCTTGCTGCGGTCCTTCGTCAGCGGATGCAGACGCTCGCCGCGCCCGCCGGCGAGAATCAGCCCGAGGACCCGCGACCGGGCCGCCACGTCAGGCCTTCGGCAGCGCCGCGGAGGCCTCGATGTGGTCCGCGACGTCCGGGAAGCAGAAGTCCTGCCCCTCCTTGGTCCCCAGGAACTGTTCCTCGTCCCACGTCAGGGCCACGCCGTCGCGCACGCGCTTGGCCATCTCGTGCAGCCGGCGGAAGTCCGCGCAGTGCTCCGCGAAGCGCGTCTCGGCGTAGTTCCGCGCCGCCCACGTCGTGATGAGAAACTGCCAGTCCGACGCCTGAAGGAGCAGCAGTTCCCGCCCGAGTTGGGCCACGAGGCGCCGCAGCATCGGGTGCCGCGCCCATCCGGGCGTCGCGGCGAAGGCCCAGAGATCGTCCTCCGCCTGGTAGACCATCTCCCAGGTCCACTCGGTGTCCTTGTTCAGCCAGACCCGGTGATCGCCCCCTTCGCCCCAGGAGCCTTCGAGAAGCGTGATCGCCGGCTGCACCGGGAAGTCGTGGAGGCACGCCGACGCGGTGGTCGGCGTCACGGCGCCGTCCGCGGTCAGGCGCAGCACGTGCTCGAGCCACATCGGCCCCTCGCCCCACCAGTGGCCGAACAGCTCGGTATCAAACGGCGCGCAGAGGACCCCGGGCACGCCCCTCCGGCGGGCGTGCCGCTCGAGGGTGCTGCCGACGAGCCCCACAAAATGCTCGGCGTGGACCCGCGCGCGTTCCGCGGCCCGCTCGGGTTCGTAGGGCTGCTTCTCTCCGAGGTCCGCCTTCGAGTCCGTGACGCTCCACAGGCGCAGTCCGCCGGGGAAGTGCCGTTTGTGGAATTCCAGGTAGGCGCCGTCGCCCGGGTAGCCGGACTCGCGGCTCCAGACCTGCAGCGTCGTCTCCGGATCACGAACGAACGCGACCGCGTCGCCGGTGCCTCCGCGCGAGGCCACGTGCTGCGGCAGGTAGGGCGTGTGGTCGACACGGCGCCCGAGCTGCGCCTCGGGACCCTGCACCGATTTGAGGCGCGGGAAGTAATCGCCGTAGGCGGAGAGCGCGCGGCCGCCCCGGATGAGGTGGATGTCGGTGAAGAAGAACGCCAGGTTGTGGGCCGCGAGCAGCTCCTCGACGCCGCGGCGGCGGTACCGGATCTTGCCGCTCTGGGGGCCGACCGGCGGCGTCCACTCGTAGCGCGGCCGGTACGCGCACTCCGGCAGCCACGCGCCGCGCGGCGGCGCGCCGAAGTGCCGCGTGTGGGTCGCGACCGCGACCCGGAACTGCAGGTCGATGCTCTCGTCGCGGCTGAGGAGCGGCATGTAGCCGTGCGTCGCGCCGGTCGTGATCAATTCGACCGTGCCGCGCTCCGCGAGGCGCCGGTACGCCCCCAGGATGTCCCCGTGCAGCGCGTCGAGATCCGCCCGCGCCCGGTCGTACTGCGCCGCCCAGTAATCGCATAGCCCCGCGAGATGCGTCTCGTGCTGGTCAATGAAGTACCGGCGCGTGCTGTCGCACGCCTCGCGGCGGTGCTTGAGGAACGCGTCCACCTCGTCCCGAAACGGCGCGCTCGCGAGCTGCTCGCTGAGGATCGGGGAGAAGTTGATGGTGATGCCGGTGCGCACGTCCTCCGCGGCCAGACGCTGGAGCGCCGCGAGCAGCGGCAGGTAGCATTCGACCGCGACCTCGCAGAGCCAGTCGCTGCCGTGCGGCCAGCGGCCGTGGTTGAGCACGAACGGAAGATGCGTATGGAGCGTGAAGACCATGTACGCGTCGGATTTCGCCATGTGCCTCAAGGGGAACGCGCTGCAACCTTTCGCATCAGGAGGTCCCCCACCGGCTCAGGGGATAAGCCGGTACCCTCCGTCCCGCCGCGAACGTCCGCGCTACTGGTTTGTGGCTCGGTTCATATTGTAACAGAAACGCGTGCGTCGATCTGTATTCCCTGTTCGGCCAGGCCTTCCAAGATGCGCTGCCGCATCGCCGCCTCCGCGCTCCACTGCCGGCCGGCCGCCACGAGCACGGAGAGCTGGATCGTGACGCCGCTCTCCTTCAGGTCCACCGCCCCGTCCACCGACGGCTCGCCGCGGGCGTCATCGGGATGGGCGGCCGCCCACTCGCGGCCCACGCCGCGCAGCACCTCGAGCGCGCGGCCGGCGTCCGCCCGGTAGGGGATGGTGACCTGGACGATCGCCCGGCCGAAGCCCCGGCTCAGGTTGCCGATCCGCGTGACGGCGCCGTTCGGCACGGTCAGCAGTTCGCCGTTGAACTTGCGGATCTGCATCGTGCGGAGCGTGATCCGCTCGACGGTGCCGGTGTCGGCGTCCAGGCGAACGAGATCGCCGATCTGCACCACGCCCTCGGATAACAGGAACAGGCCGGCGAGCACGTCGCGGATCACGTACTGCGCGCCGAAGCCGAAGGCCAGGCTGAGGAGGCCGGCGCTGGCGAGGATCGCCGTGACGTTGACGTGGACGGCCTCGAGCATGAGGACGAGCGCCGCGAACCCGATCGCGTACCGCACGGCGCTTTCCGCGAGGGGCGCCAGCGTGACGGGACGGCCGGGACGCCTGCCCGCGCGCCGGATCGCCTGTGTCAGCACCACGACGGCCGCCCAGGCGGTGAGCGCGATGACCAGCAGCGCGACCACGTGCTCCACGAGGCCGGCCCAGGTACGGGGATCCCCGACGTCGTGCGCGATCTGGCGGAGGACGTCGGTTGCCGACATTGCGGGTCAGTCCCTCGTTGCGACCGGGCCGCGCCGCGCAGCCGGGGCCGCCCCGTCCCCCGACTGCGCGGGGCCGCGGGGCCGCGCAGCCGGGATGGCTGCGACGGCGGTTCGTGCCCGATAGGCGGGCACGGTGACGATCGGCGGCCGTTCGTGCTCGCGGAGCTCCTTTACGTCGAGCCCGAGCGACGGCGAGGTGCGGATGAGCTTCATCGCGGTGTTCATCTGCCGTCGGAGGGGATAGCCCGCCCGGTCGCCCACGCGCGCCATCACGACCTGGACGATCGCGAAGGCCATGAGCGACAGCGGTTCGAGGTCGCGGTTCCGGTGGACGCGGGTGTCGAGGTCGACCTGTCCGATCCGGTCGAGGCCGTACCGTTCGAGGATGTCGATGAGGTGCCCGATCTCGACGCCGTACCCGGTGAAAAACGGCAGGCGCTCGAGGAGCTCGCGCCGTCCCGCGTACTCGCCGGCCAGCGGCTGAATCACGCCGGACAGTTCCGGAAAGAACAGGTTGAGCAGCGGCCGGGCCGTCAGTTCGGTGACGCGCCCGCCGCCGTTCGCGGAATGGGAGGGCCCATCGTGCAGGGGACGCTGATAGTAGCCTTTGACGTAGGCGATCCGCGGCTCGTGCAGCAGCGGCCCCACGAGGCCGTAGACGAACTGCGGGTGGATGTTGCGGATATCGGTGTCGAGCCAGACGATGAGATCGCCCCGCAGCACGTGCAGGCTCTTCCAGAGCGCCTCGCCCTTGCCGTCGAAGCTTCCCGTCTCCGGTAGGATCTCCGAGTGCTGATAGGTGGGTACGCCGAGCCCGCGGGTCACCGCCACGGTCTGGTCGGATGAGCCGCTGTCGATGACGGCGATCTCATCGAGGAGCGGCACGTCGTCCATGAGCGCGCGCCGGAGGACCGCGATCTCGTTGCCGATCGTGACCTCTTCGTTGAGGGAGGGGAGACCGAGGCTGATCGTCAGGCCCTGGCGGCGCTTCAGCGCCGCCAGGGCCGCGAGATCGCTATACGCCCGGGCGTGGAACGTGTTGCGGGCGAACCACGCGTCGACGGCGGACCGCCAGGGGCACGCCGCCGCGTTCCCGGCCCCGGCTTCCCGAGGTGGCACGGCCCCGGCCGCCGGAGGGACGTCGTCCGGCGTCACGTCGGCTTGGCCGCCGCGGTGAGCTGCGTCAGCAGCGGGATGATCCGGTCCCGCATGATGACGTCCCAGGTGTAGGTCCCGAGGATGCGCCGGCGCAGGCGGTAGCCGCGGTCGTCCATCAGACCGTGGATGATGCGCTGCGCGCAGACCGCGGGCGAGTCCTCGAGGCCGAAGGTCTGCACGGCGTCGCCGCCGATCTCGCGAAACGGCGGGATGTCGCTCACGAACGCCGGCACCCGCGCCAGGCCCGCCTCGAGGAGCGGGAGCCCGAACCCTTCCTCACGGCTCGGCAGCAGCAGCGCGTCCGCCATCGCGTACAGATCCGCGACCACGCGGTCCGTCAGCGCGATCGGGGTGCCGCCCGGCCCGGGGACGTCCCCGCAGAAGACGACCTGCTCCTCCAAGCCGAGCGCGGCCCGCAGCGCGCGCAGTTCTTCGAAGTACCCGCGGTTGCGCGGATTGTGCGCGCCGAGGGGACCGGTGATGAGGAGGCGGACGGAGAGCTCGCGGCGGGCAAGTTCCTGGGTCACGCGCAGCGCGTATTCGATCTGTTTCCGGCGCGTGATCCGGACCGGCAGGAGGAGCACGACCTGCTGGTCCCAGAGCCGCAGCGCCTCCGCCAGCCAGCGGCCGGCGGGACTGAGCCGGAGGAACGCCGCCGGATCGATGCCGTTCGGAATGACGTCGATCTGCGAGCCGCTGAGACGGAGCGCGGCGCTCAGCGCGCGCTGGCGGTCGCGCGACACGGTGACGTAGGTCGCGCCGGCGAGCGGCGTTGTCAAGAGACGCCACGGCTGGCCGGGATGGAGATCGTCGCGATACTGCGGGTTGGTCCAGGCGAGGTCGTGGCACCAGGCGACGAACCGGACGGGCGGCCGCCGCGCGGCGATCCGGTGGAGCGCCGCGGTGAGCGCAAGATTCTTGTGCAGCGTGAGCGCGTTGTGCACCACGCAGACGGAGGTGCCGGCGAGCGCCCGCTCCAGGCCGTCCTGGATCTGCGCGGACAGCGCCGCGAACGCGGGGGTGACCCGTCCTTCGGCGAGCTGCTGCGTCACGGCGAGGACGCGCGGATGCCGCGAGTCGAGCAGCGGCACGCGCTGCACCCGCACCCGGCCTCCCAGCGGTCCGCCCCGGCCGGTGATCACGCGCACGTCGCAGCCGCGCTCGGCCAAGAGACGCGCGTGCCGGCCCATCACCGCCTCCACCCCGCCGATGATCGGGGGGCTCGTGAAGTGGACGAGCGCGATCGCCGCCTGCGGGCTGCGAAGTGACATCGCCGCCAATCGTTCGGGCTCGCCCCGGATCACCCCTGCGGGGAGGGCGCGCGCGGCCGTCCCCTGAAGTAGTCCGCGATGCGCAGTCTCGACGATCGCGCGGTGGATCGCGCCGCCGACCCCTCCGGCATGCTCGACATCGTCCTGTCGCTTCCCCGCCAGTTGCGTGAGGGATGGCGTCTCGGCCGGGCCGCGAACCTCGGGGTCTTGCGGGAGCGCCCGTCGCATCTCGTCTTTGTCGGCCTGGGCGGGTCGGCGATCGGCGGGGACCTGCTGGCCTCGGCCCTCTCGCCCGCGCTGCCGTTCCCCGCGCTGGTGGTCCGCGACGCGCGCCTTCCTTCATATATAGGGCCGCGGTCCCTGGTGGTCGCGTCGAGCTACTCCGGCGAGACCGACGAGACGGTCGAGGCCGCCGAAGCGGCCGCGGCGGCGGGCGCCTCCCTGCTTGCCGTCACCTCGGGCGGGAGGCTCGCCGCCGTCGCGGAATCCCGCGGCCAGGCGGTCGTTCGGGTTCCGGGCGGCCTGCCGCCCCGGGCGGCGCTCGGCTATCTCATCGGCCCGGTGCTCGCGGCGCTCGAACGGTGGGAGGTGTGCCCTCCGTGCGACGCGGACGTCGACGAGGCGGTGCGGGTGATGGAGGCGCTCGGGCAGGATCTCGGCCCCGCCGTGCCCGAGGAGCGCAACGCCGCGAAACGGCTCGCCGGCCGCCTCCATAACCACATCCCGGTCATCTACGCGGCGAGTCCCGAGGTCGAGTCGGCGGCGCGCCGGTGGAAATCGCAGTTCAACGAAAACAGCAAGACCGTCGCGGCCTGGAACGCCTTTCCCGAGGTCGCCCATAACGAGGCGGTGGGGTGGGAGGCCGCGGAGGAGATCGCCGGCCTGCTCGAGATGGTCGTGCTCTTTGCGGGGACGGAGGACGCGCGGACGCGGCGGCTGGTCGAGGCCGCCAGCGAGGCGATGCCGCGCGGGCTCGCCGGCGTGCACGAGGTCGCCGGGTGCGGCGAGGGCCGGCTCGCGCGGCTCCTCTCGCTCGTCCTCGTCGGCGATCTCACGAGCGTCTACCTCGCGTATCTGCGGGGTGTGGATCCCACGCCGATCGAGACGATCGTTACCCTCAAGCAGCGGATGCGGGGAGAGGGCTAGTTTATCCCGCTCTCCAACGAAGCAGACCGGCACCCGCAACCCATTCAGCAGCTTGCCCGCGGCCGACTCATTTGATACGATCTCAAATGAGACAATCGCACAAGGAGCCGCGCCATGGCCGTAACAGCGAGGACGCTGCGTACCTCTCCAGTCATTCGGGTCAAGCCGGTACGCCGCTGGTTCCGTCTCTCCCAGGAAGCCTTCGCAAAGGCTCTCGGCGTTGGCCGCGCCACCGTTGCCCGTTGGGAAGCAGCGGACGCTGGTCCAAACGCGAATACGGCCGAAGGACGCCTTTTGACGGCGATGATCGAAGCGCGCGATTTGGCCGTCAAGATGTTTGGGCCGTGGCAGGCGAAGGCGTGGTTCGACGACGTGGCTCCCACCTTTAACGAGACGCCACGAGCGACGCTTGTAAAGCGCGGGCCGATTCCCGTCCGCGACCTCTTGATGGAGGGTTCGGAAGGCTCGTACTGAGGCCACCGACATCCCGACACAGTGGGTCCTCGTCGCTACCGGCAGGGCTGGTCACGGCCCGCGTCGTAAACACGGGCGCGCGGAAGAAACTCCCAGGCGCGGTCCCTTGGGGGACGGCGCGGAGACTGGTCTTCCGCCGGGAGGTAGTGCATGGCGAAAGTGCTGCTCGAACACATCGTCAAGCAGTTCGGCGCCGTCACCGCGGTCAACGACGTGACCCTCGATATTCCCGACAAGCAGTTCACCGTGCTGGTCGGTCCCTCCGGATGCGGGAAGACGACCTGCCTGCGGCTGATCGCCGGCCTCGAAGAGGCGACGTCCGGCAACATCTACATCGGCGAGCGCGTGGTCAACGACGTCGCGCCGAAAGACCGCGACATCGCGATGGTCTTTCAGAACTACGCGCTCTATCCACACATGACCGTATACGACAACATGGCCTTTGGGCTGCGCCTGCGCAAGTATGCGCGGCCGGAGATCGACCGGCGGGTCAAAGAGACCGCGGAATTGCTCGGGATTCAGATGCTGCTCGAGCGCAAGCCGAAGCAGCTGTCCGGCGGCCAGCGGCAGCGCGTGGCGCTCGGCCGCGCGATCGTGCGCGAGCCGCAGGTGTTCCTCATGGACGAGCCGCTCAGCAACCTCGACGCGAAGCTGCGCGTGCAGACCCGCGCCGAGATCAAGAAGCTGCACGCGCGCCTGCAGACCACGACCGTGTACGTGACGCACGACCAGGTCGAAGCGATGACGATGGGCGACCGGATCGTCGTCATGAAAGACGGCCTCGTGCAGCAGGTCGACTCGCCGATGAACCTTTACGACCGGCCGGCGAACCTGTTCGTGGCCGGGTTTATCGGTTCGCCGGCGATGAACTTCCTTGAGACGAAGCTTGTGCGGCAGGACGGCAAGCTGCTGGTCGACGGCGGCGTGTTCCGCGGGGACGTGCCGCCGGAGTTCACATCGACGCTCGCCGAGTGGGCCGGCAAGCCGATCATCTTCGGCATCCGGCCGGAAGACGTCTCCGACCGCGCGTCCGCGTCCGGCAGCAATGGCGCGGTGCTGAAGGCGCAGGTCGACGTCCATGAGCCGCTTGGCTCGGATGTGATTCTCTACCTCACCGCGGGGCAGCACAGCCTCGTCGCGCGGGTGGACGCGCACACGCAGGCGCGGATGGGCCAGTCGACCGAGGTCGTGGTCAACATGAAGAAGATGCACGTCTTCAATCCGGAGACGCACGCCGCGATTCTGTAGCGCGCGCGGTACGCCGGTGCTCGTGGGCGACCGGGGCGGATAGCCCCGGTCGCCCATTCATTTGCGGCTCTAGCGGCCCGCGCCGTCCGTCTTGGCGGGCGGCGAGACGAACGGCTGCAGAAAACGCGCGAATTCCATCGGGAAGATGAACTTGGTCGACGCGCCGGCCCCGAGCGCCTTGAGCGCCTCGAGATACTGCAGGCTCATCGTGTTCGTGTCGACGGTCTTCGCGACGCTGAAGATCTTGTCGAGCGCGAGCGAGAACCCCTCGGCCCGGAGGATCGCGGCCTGCCGGTCGCCCTCCGCGTTGAGAATCGCCGCCTGCTTCGCGCCTTCCGCGATCGTGATCGCCGCCTGCTTTTTGCCGTCCGCCTCGGTCACCAGCGCGCGGCGGCTGCGCTCGGCCGACATCTGGCGCGTCATCGCCTCCTGCACGTCCTTCGGCGGCGTGATCTCCCGGATCTCGACCGTGGTGACCTTGACGCCCCACCGCTCCGTGACCTCGTCGAGTTTGAGGCGCAGGACCTGGTTGATCTGGTCGCGCTTGGCCAGCACGTCGTCGAGGATGATGTCACCGATGACGGCGCGGAGGCCCGTCGTCGCGATGCCCTGCGCGGCCCCGGCGAAGTTGCCGACCTGGATGACGCTCAACTGCGGGTCGAGGACCTTGTAGTAGATGAGGAAGTCGATCGAGATCGGCGCATTGTCCTTGGTGATGCACGTTTGGGCCGGAATTTCGAGGAACACCTCGCGGAGGTCCGCCCAGACCGCCTTGTCCACGACCGGGATCAGGAACACGATGCCGGGCCCCTTCGGGCCAAAGCTGCGGCCCATGCGGAAGACGACGAGCCGCTGGTACTCGCGCACGACCTTGATGCCGTTCCAGAAGACGAGCACGAGGATGATCAGGATGCCGAGTGTGACGCCCATAGGAGCATTCCCCCCTGTATTCTCATCGACACGGTTCGTGTCGTCCCGGCACCGCTCCTTTGGGGAGCCGATGTGGCACGGCCCTTGCGGTCGGAACGCATAGCCATTAAAATAGCGTTATAATATCTGCCCGGGAGTGCCCCGATGAAAGTTGCCAACACCGTGGATTTGAAAAATAGAACGAACAAGCTTCTTAGGCAGGTTATGAACGGCGAGCCGGTGATCGTCACGTATCGCGGGAAACCGGCCGCGGCGATTACCCCTCTGACGGAAGAGGGCTTGGAGGATTTTGTTCTCGAGTATAGCCCCAAGATCAGACGGATTGTTCTGCGCGCAGAGGCCGACCGCAAGGCGGGACGCGTACTTCCACTTGATGCCTACCTGGCCGGGCAGCGGCTTCGGTGAGCCGATTTCTGATTCAGCTTACGCGCGCGGCGATGCGGGAGCTGGATCGATTGCCCGAGATATCACGTGATCAGGTCACCGCGGATCTCAAAGCACTGGCGACCGCACCCATGGGTCGGCCGCGACGCATCAAGCGTCTTCGGGGTCATGCCGGTCCGCTTTATCGTCTCCGGTCGGGCGACTTTCGAGTGATTTACCGAGTCGATGGCGCTCTGGTGACGATCCTCAGTGTGATCAATCGCAGGGACCTCGAAAGAGCGCTGAGGCAACTCGGAGTCAGGTAACCTTTCTAATTTCCGGGTGACACCACGCGGAAACTCTGGATGATCTGCGTGACCAGGGGCATGTCTTGAAGGATGCGGTCGCGGTCGTTGACCGTGGTGCCGGTGACTACGTAGCCGGTCTGCCCGCTGGTAAAGAACACCTGCATCTGGTACAGTACCACCCCGGAATTTGTCTCCCACGTGAAGTACCGGTAGTAGACGGGCTGTCCGCGGACGGTGGCGGCCGATTCTTGAATGACGGTGTAGTTGTGGAACACGGCCTTTGCCAGGCGTTCCGCTGCCGCGGCGTAGGCCTCGGCCAACATCGGGTTTGGCAGTGCCTCCACCACCACGTTGACCGTCGGCCGCTTGCCCGCGTTCGCGGGGCCGGCGCCCAGCAGCGCGACCATCCCCTGCGGCTTGGTGGTGACTTCCCAATCCGCGGGGAAGTTCATGGCGAACCGTCCCTGGGGGTCGACCACCGAGACGGACAGCGGCACCTGCGCGTGCACGACCGCGGCGGCGGTCCAGACCAAGGTCGCGCACACGAACGCGGCAAGACCGTGCGTGAGGAGCGTCTTCAAGCGCATGCCGGGCCTCCACGCCGTGGCGGATATGCAGGTGTAATGCCCCGGCGGTGCCGGTCTTAGTCCCGGATCGCGCTCAGGTCGATGCGCCGCTGAACGAAATTCACATAAACCTCGCCGCGGCGGAAGAACGCGTTGTCGAGCACGGCGAGGTGAAACGGAATCGTCGTCCGGATCCCGCCGACCTCGAACTCCCGCAGCGCCCGCGTCATCCGCGCGATCGACTCGTCGCGGTCGCGGCCCCAGGCGATCACCTTGGCGATGAGCGAGTCGTAGTACGGCGGCATGGTGTAGCCCGCGAACGCGTGGGTGTCGACGCGCACGCCGGGCCCGCCCGGCGGGATGAACGCGGTGATCGGCCCCGGCGAGGGGAGAAACTCGCGCGCCGGGTCTTCGGCGTTCACCCGGCACTCGATCGCGTGGCCCCGGGGCTCGATCTCGCGGGGGATGGTCAGGCGCTCGCCGGCGGCGATGCGGATCTGCTCTTTGACGATGTCCACGTCGGTGACCATCTCGGTCACGGGATGCTCGACCTGGACGCGCGTGTTCATCTCCATGAAGTAGAAGTGCTCGCCGTGGTCGACGAGAAACTCGACGGTCCCGGCGTTGGCGTAGCCCACCACCTCGGCCGCCCGCACCGCGGCCCGGGAGAGGGCGCGCCGGAGGCGGGGCGTCACGCCGGGGGACGGCGCTTCCTCGAGCAGCTTCTGATGGCGGCGTTGGACGGAGCAGTCGCGCTCGCCGAGGGCGATCGTGGTGCCGCGGCCGTCGGCGAAGATCTGGATCTCGACGTGGCGGGGTTCTTCGAGGTACTTCTCCACGTACAGCGCGCCGTCGCCGAACGCCGCCTCAGCCTCCGTGTGCGCCGCCGCGAGCGCCCCGCGGATGTCCTCGGCCGTGTGGACGACGCGCATGCCGCGGCCGCCGCCGCCGGCGGCGGCCTTGATGATCAACGGGTAGCCGACCGTGCGCGCGGTCGCGAGCGCCCCGTTCTCGTCGCGCACCGGCCCGTCGCTGCCGGGTACGACCGGAACGCCGGCCCGCCGCATGATCTCCCGCGCCTGCGACTTGTTGCCCATCTTGGCGATTGCTTCGGGGGACGGTCCGATGAACGTGATCTTGCAGTCGCGGCAGATCTCGGCGAAGTGCGCGTTCTCGGCGAGGAACCCATAGCCCGGGTGAATCGCGTCCACGTTGAGCAGTTCGGCGGTGCTCATGATGTTGGGCACGTTGAGGTAGCTGTCGCGGCTCGGCGCCGGACCGACGCAGAACGCCTCGTCCGCCATCTGGACGTGCAGCGCGTCCCGGTCGGCGTCCGAATAAATCGCAACGGTGCGGATGCCGAGCTCGCGGCAGGCGCGGATCACGCGGACGGCGATCTCCCCGCGGTTGGCGATCAGGACCTTCTTGAACATCGGGGCGGTCTACGCGACCGTCGGATCGACGAGGAAGAGCGGTTGCCCGTACTCCACCGGCGCGCCGTTCTCGGCCAGGACGCGGACGATGCGGCCGGCGATTTCGCTCGGGATCTCGTTGAACATCTTCATCGCTTCCAGCACACAGACCGTTTGCCCCGTCTCGACGACGTCGCCCTCGGTCACAAACGGCGGGGCGTCCGGCTTCGTGGCACGGTAGAACGTACCGACCATCGGTGCCACGATCGGGATGTAGCGTGCCGCGCCGCCCTCACCGGGCTGCGCGCCGTCGGGCGATGCCGCTCCGAGGTGGGCGGCGCCCACGGGCGTCGCGGTGGCGCCCGCCGCGGCGGCTGCGGGAGCCGCCGCCGACACGGCACCGGCTTTCTTGACGTGGACTTTGAGGTGCGGCGCTTCGACGATCAGTTCGGCGAGGTCCGCCTCTGTGGCGAGGCGGATGACCGCGCGGATCTCGTCGAGGTCCAGCCGTTCCCGCTCGTCCATCACGCGCCTCCTCCGCCGCCCCCCGACGGGGGCGCCGCGGCGAGGTCCAGTTCGCGCACCCGGCCGATGCGGCGGAATTTTTCGTACCGGGCCTCGAGCAGGGCGTCGAGCGGATGCTCGAGCAGCAGGCCGAGCCGCCGCCGGACCGCCCCGGCCACCGCGCTCACCGCGGCGCCGCGGTTGGCGTGGGCGCCGCCGGGCGGTTCTGGAATGATCTCGTCGACGATGCCGAAGCCGGCGAGGTCGGGCGCGGTAATCCTGAGCGCCGCGGCCGCCTCCCGGCTGCGCGTGCCGTCGCGCCAGAGGATCGCCGCGCAGCCTTCCGGCGAAATCACGGAATAGATCGCGTGCTCGAGCATGAGCACCACATCGCCGAGCCCGATCGCGAGCGCCCCGCCGCTGCCGCCTTCGCCGGTGATCACCGTGACGATCGGGGTCCTGAGGCGCGCCATCTCCAGCAGCGCGCGCGCGATCGCTTCGCTCTGGCCCCGCTCTTCGGCTTCCTTGCCGGGGTAGGCGCCGGGCGTGTCGATCAGCGTGATCACCGGGCACCGCAGTTTCTCCGCGAGCTTCATGACGCGGATCGCCTTGCGGTAGCCCTCGGGGTTTGGCATGGCGAAGTTGCGGGCGATGTTCTCGCGCGTGTCGCGGCCCTTCGCGTGGCCGATCAGCGCCGCGGCTGTGCCCGCGGGCATCTCTGGCTCACGCCGTGGGCCCAGGGCCAAAGATGCCCCGCCGGCGGGGGTCTCGACCCACCCGAGCCCGGCGACGATCGCCGGGTCGTCGCGGAAGAGACGGTCGCCGTGCAGTTCGACGAAATCCCGGGCCAGCGCCGTGATGTAGTCGCCGACCTTCGGCCGTTCCGGATGGCGGGCCAGCTGCACCGTCTGCCACGGGGACGGGTCGCGGGCGATCGCTTCGCGCAGCTCCTGCGCGCGGGTCTCGAGGAGGGCGATCTGCGCGTTCAGGTCCATGCGCTGCTCGTTCGTAATCTTCCGGAGCTCGCGGATCTCCCGTTCCACTTCCGCGAGGTCGCGCTCGAGCGCGTCGCCCTTCGCGGCGGACGCCTCCGGCGCATGCCGTGAGTCGGGCAGGCCGGCGGTGCCCGCGGGGTCCACCCCGTCAGACGCCCGGCTGCTCACCGGCGGGGACCTCCTCTATCGTCCAGCCCGGCGCCGCACTACCGTCGACCCACGCCGCATCGACCGGCGCGCCGCAGAGGCGCAGCAGGCGGCCGAGCGTCGCGCGCAGTTCGGCCCGCGGCACGATCCCGTCGATGAGGCCGTGCTCGAGGACGAACTCCGACGTTTGAAACCCATCGGGGAGCTTCTGACGAATGGTCTGCTCGATCACGCGGCGGCCGGCGAACCCAATGAGCGCGCCGGGCTCGGCCAGCACGACGTCGCCCTGAAACGCGAAACTGGCGGCGACGCCGCCGGTCGTGGGGTCGCAGAGCACCGAGAGGAACGCGACGCCGGCATCGGCGAGGCGCGCTAGTGCCACGCTCGTCTTGGCCATCTGCATGAGCGAGAGCGTGCCTTCCTGCATGCGCGCGCCCCCGGAGGCGGAGAAGACGACCAGCGGCGTCCGCGTCTCGGCGGCGCGCTCGGCCGCCCGGGCGATCTTCTCACCGACGACGGACCCCATGCTGCCTCCGAGAAACCCGAACTCCATCGCCGCGGCGACGAGGCCCGCGCCTTCGACGGCGCCGGTGCCCGTCAGCACGGCTTCGGGCATCGCCGTGCGGCGCTGCGCGTCGTCGACCCGCTGCGGATAGGGCTTTTCGTCGACAAACTGCAGGGGGTCGTCGGGGGCGAGGTGGCCGTCGAACTCCCGGAACGAGCCGGCGTCGAGCACGAGGGCCAGCCGCTCGGCGGCGGACAGCCGGTGATGGTAGCCGCACTTCGGGCAGACCCGGTAGGCGCGCTCGAGCTCGCGACGATAAACCAGGCCGGCACAGCGGGGGCACTTGATCCAGAGGCCCGCGGGAATCTCCCGGCGTCCGGAGGAAGCGACCTTTGGCCGGCTCAGCCAGTTCAGCACGGGACGCCCCGGGACCCCGAGGGTTTCGCCACGGCGCGATTATACCGCACGCCCCCCGACGCGGCAAACGCATGCTCGCCTCCGCGATCGCGCGGCCCGGCGCTCCCGCCGCGACCGGACCGGCATCTTACCGGATGTTATAATGGAAACGCCGTGAACGTCAGGAGGGACACTTAGATGATAAATGAGACCCCGGGCGGGCCCCGCCGCGGACGGATTGGCTACACCGCCGCCGTGGTGCTCGTCCTCGCCGCCGTGATCGTGGGTGCGGGACTCGGCGGTGTGGTGCTTCCGCAGTACGTTCATCCGGTCTTTTCCGGCCAGCCCGCCCCGCAGGCAACCGCGCCGCAGCAACCGTCCGCGCCGCCGGCCGCCAACCCGCCGTCCGCGCAGGCGCCGGTGCTCCCGCCCGCCGCGCCGTCGACCGGGCTCACGCAGGACGAGAACGTCGTGATCAACGTCGTCAAGCGCGTCCGGCCCTCCGTCGTCAACATCGACACGGAGGCGCAGGTCCAGACGGTGTTCGGCGTGTTCCCCCAGCAGGGGGCCGGGTCGGGCGTGATCGTGCGGTCCGACGGGTACATCCTTACGAACAACCACGTCGTGCAGGGCGCGCAGAAGATCAAGGTGACGCTGCTGAGCGGCAAGGTGCTCACCGGCAAAATCGTCGGTACCGACCCCATCGCCGATCTGGCCGTGATCAAAGTCGCGTCGCCGGAGTCGCTGCCCGCCGCCCAACTCGGGTCCAGCCGCGACCTGCAGGTCGGCCAGCTCGCCATCGCGATCGGCAACCCGTTCGGGCTCGGCAGCACCGTGACGACCGGGGTGATCAGCGCGCTCAATCGCAATATCCAGCTGCCGAACCTGATCGTGGAGAACCTGATTCAGACCTCCGCCCTGATCAATCCCGGCAACAGCGGCGGCGCCCTCGTGGACACTTCCGGCCGGGTCATCGGCGTCAACACGGCGATCATTCCGAACGGACAGGGCATCGGGTTCGCGATTCCGAGCGACCTCGCGCGGTCCGAGATGCAGCAGCTGATCGCGCTGGGCCACATCGTGCGGCCGTGGGTCGGCATCGTCTACGGCGGCGACGTCGACGCGCAGATGGCCCAGGCGTACAACCTCAGCACCCGGCACGGCGTGCTGGTGCGGAGCGTGGAGCCGGGCTCGCCGGCGGCCAAATCCGGCATCGTCTCGAACGACATCGTGACCGCCGTGGGCCCCGACCAGGTCGATACGTGGAGCGACTTCGTCCGCGACATCGTCAACAAGAAGATCGGCGAGACGGTGACGCTGACCGTCGTGCGCGGGACGTCCAACCGGACGATCCCCGTGGTCCTGGCGGAACGGCCGGCCGAGCCGAAGTAAGGCCGGGGAGGACGCTCATGGAGCAGACGCTCGTCCTCGACGTAGTCAAAGTGACCGAGGCAGCGGCGATCGCCGCCGGCCGCCACATGGGCGAGGGCGATACCGACCGCATCGATCAGGCCGCCGTCACCGCGATGCGGGAAACGCTGGCGGACCTGCCGATCCACGGCCGCGTGGTGATCGGCGAGGGGGAGCGGGACCAGGCCCCGATGCTCTTCATCGGCGAGGACGTCGGCGCCGGTCAGGGGCTCGCGGTCGACATCGCCGTGGACCCCGTCGAGGGCACCAACCTGGTGGCGACCGGCCTGCCGAACGCCATCGCCATGATTGCCGTCGCGGAACGCGGCGGGATCCTCCACGCCCCCGACATTTATATGGAGAAACTCGTCGTGCCCCCGCAGGCGGCGGGCAAGGTCGACCTGCGCTGGCCGCCGCAGCGCAACCTGCAGGTTCTGGCCGAGTGTCTCCGGCGGCGGACCGAAGACATCACGGTCGTGATCCTGAACCGTCCCCGCCACGCCGATCTCATCGCGGCCGTGCGGGCGGCGGGCGCGCGGATCAAACTGATCTCGGACGGCGACGTGGCCCCGGCGATTTCGGCCGCGGTCTCCGGCACGGCGGTGCACGCGGTGATGGGCATCGGCGGCGCGCCCGAAGGCGTGCTGACGGCCGCCGCGCTCCGCTGCCTCGGCGGCGAGATCCAGGGACGGTTCTGGTACCGCAACGACGGCGAACGGCAGCGGGCCCAGGAGATGGGGATCACCGATCCGGAGCGCATCTTCCGGACCGAGGAGCTGTGCCCCGGCGGGAACGTGCTGTTCGCGGCGACCGGCATCACCGACGGCGACCTCTTCCGCGGCGTCCGGTTCTTCGGCGGCGGCGTCCGCACGCACTCGATCGTCATGACGGCCCAAACCCGGCAGGTGCGCTTCATCGACACCATCCACATTCACGATCCGAGCCGCGTGGGCGAAGTCCGGCTCTAGTGCTCGTCACTCAGGAACTCCGGCAGCTCGTCGCGGACGCGATCGGGCGCGCGGCGGCCGCCGGCGCCATCCCTGCGCCGCCCGACCCCCTGCCTCCGTTTGAGGTCGAGCCGCCCCGCGATCCCCGGCACGGCGACTACGCGGCGAACGCTGCGCTCGTGCTCGCCCGCGCGCTGGGCCGCCCGCCGCGGGACATCGCCGCGGCGATCCAGGCGCACCTGCAGGTGCCGTCCGGCGACCTGCGCGCGGTCGAGATCGCGGGCCCCGGCTTCCTCAACCTGCACCTCGCACCCGCGTTCATGCACCGGTGGCTGCGGCGCGTGCACCGCGAGGACCGGCGGTTCGGGTGGACCGACGCCGGCGGCGGCCGCCGCGTGCTCGTGGAGTACGTGAGCGCAAACCCGACGGGGCCGCTGCACGTCGGCACGGGGCGCAACGGCGCCGTCGGCGAGACGGTCGCCCGGCTCCTCGAGGCCTTAGGGTATGCTGTGTCGCGGGAGTACTACGTGAACGACTACGGCACGCAGGTTGACACGCTGGCGCGGTCGGTCGAGGCGCGCTACCTGGAACTGCTCAACCGGCCGGCGGAGTTCCCGGAGGATGGCTACCAGGGCGAATACGTGCGGGACATCGCCGCGCACATCGTCGAGACGGACGGCGCGCGGCTCGTGGAGATGGCGCCGGAAGTCCGCCTGCCCCGTATCCGGGACACCGCGCTGCGCCTCATGCTCGATCAGATCCGCGCCACGCTCGAGGCCTTTGGGATCACGTTCGACCGCTGGTTCAGTGAACGGACGCTCTACGAGAGCGGCGCCGTGGAGCGGTGCCTTGATGCGCTGCGGCAGCGCGGTCTCGTCTACGAGGAGGACGGCGCCCTGTGGTTCCGCTCGACGCAGTTCGGGGACGACAAGGACCGCGTCATCGTGCGCCGCGACGGGAGGCCGACCTACTTCGCCGCGGACATCCCGTACCATCTCGATAAGTACGCCCGCGGCTTCGAGCACCTCATCGACGTCTGGGGCGTCGATCACATCGGCGATACCGCGCGCGTCCGCGGAGGCCTGCAGGCGCTCGGGCACGATCCCGAGACGATCGAGTTCATCCTCTACCAGCACGTCCGGCTGCGCAACGAGGGCGAGGCGGTGCGGATGAGCAAGCGCCGGGGCGAGTTCGTCACGCTCGGCGAGCTGATCGAGGCGGTGGGCAAGGACGCGGCGCGGTTCTTCTTCGTGATGACGAGCCCGTCCGTGCCGATGGACTTCGATTTCGCCCTGGCCACGCGCCAATCCGCCGAAAATCCAGTATACTATGTCCAGTACGCGCACGCCCGCATCTCGAGCATCCTCCGCGAAGCGGAACGCCAGGGCGTGCCGCGGCCGGATGCCGGCGGCACGGATCTCCTCCCCCTGAGCACGCCCGGGGAATGGAGTCTGGCGAAGCGGATCGTCGCGATGCCGGACGTGGTGTTCGCGGCGGGGACCAGGCGGGAACCGCAGCGGCTGTGCGCGTACGCGAGGGAACTCGCCGAGGCATTTCACGTATTCTACGGACAGTGCCGGGTCCTCACCGAGGACGCGGCGCTGACGGCGGCACGGCTGGTCCTGGTCGATGCGGCGCGGCGGGTGCTGCGCAACACGCTCGATCTCGCCGGCGTGACGGCCGTCGAGCGGATGTAAGCAATCGCAGATACGGGGGTGCCCGTAGAGGGCGCGACCCCGCACGGGGGAAGGAGAAGGATGCCGTACGGCGAATACGCGGCGCAACGTGCACATGGTCCGTCCACGTTTTGCCTGATCGCAATGACAGATCCACCCATGCCGACGTCTCCAGCCGGCGATGACTTTGAGCCCCCCGCGCGCAGTGAATACCGCGACATCTTACGGTGCGCTGCCGCTGGACACCGCGGGGTAGAGTGAGGGGGAGGAGCAGGACAATGACGAGGGGATTGGCGACGATCATAACGCAACAGCTGGCGGCCGTGGTAGCCGCGGCAGGCCTGGCGCTTGCGCTGGCGGGACCGGCGGGCGCCTTGATGTACTCGGACACGCAGAGCAGCCCCTACGCGCGCTCGATCGAAAAGCTGTCGGTGGTCGGCGTCATCGCCGGCTATCCGGACGGGACGTTCAAGCCGGAGCAGCCGATCACGCGCCTCACGGTGGTCGAGGCGCTCGCGCGCGGCCTGGACGTCAAAGGCAGCGGGACGATCCCGAACTTCAAGGACCTCGCGGACATTCCGGAAGCCGTGCGGCCCACGATCGCGGCGCTCCTGAACACCGGCGCGGCGTCGCAGCAGAAGGCGACGGTCACGCAGGATGCCGTGGCGTACACCCTCACGACCGACCGGGCCGTGTACGGGATCGACGATCCGGTGGACCTCACGTTCACGATCACGAACACCGGTAAGGAAGACGTGAGGTTCGAATTTCCGACGACGCAGTACTACGACTTCGTGATCAAGCGCGGCGACGAGCAGATCGCGCGGTGGTCGCTCGGCCAGACCTTCGTGCCGAACCCGCAGCCGCTGTTCCTGGCCGGCGGGCGGTCGATGACCTTCAACACGCGCTGGCTGCAGAAGGACCAGGACAGCCACGTGGTCGGGCCGGGCACCTACAACATCTCGGCCGTGTTCCCGCTGAAGGACAAGCCCGTCACCGTCAACCTGGAATTTCAGAAGGGCATCCTCACCGCGTTCCCCGACAACACCTTCCGGCCGGCCGCCCAGGTGACCCGCGCGGAGTTTTCGGCGCTGCTGGTCCGTGCGCTGGGGCTCCAGGGTGAGGCGACGCAGAAGGCGCAGGCCCAACTGGCGGTCTCCGACGCCGCGGACATCCCGGCGCCGCTCCACGGATACGTCGCGGTCGCGATCGACCACAAACTCCTCGCCGTGACGAACAACGCGTTCCGGCCGAACGCGCCGACCACGCGCGCGGAGGCGGCGGCCGCCGTCGCGGCGATCATGGACGCGCAGAGCCGGTTCAACTACACGAAGGGCACCCTCGCGTCGATCAGCCAGGCCGACATCACCGTGGCGAACGATCAGAAGGCCGTCACGAGCTACGCGCTGACGCCGCAGGTGGCGATCTACCGCAACGACAAGCCGGTGCCGGCGTCCGAGCTCAAGCCGAACGACAAGATTCTGCTGCTGCTCACGGGCCCGCGGGGGCGCGCAGGGTATATCGAAGCCACCGGCCCCTAGCGCGGACCCCGCACCCCGGCCGGTGCCGCCGGCTTCAATGACAGCGTTGCCGGCGGCGGGTCCGCCGGCAGGCGTGGAGGTGGCGCGGGCGTGGCGATCGCAGAGCTGGAGGGCAAAGGCTTTAACGAACTGCAGGACCTCGCTAAAGAACTGAACATCCAGAACTTCCGACGCTACCGTAAACAGGAGCTGATCATGAAGATCTTGCAAGCCCAAACCGAGCAGAGCGGACTGATGTTCCGCTCGGGCATCCTCGAGATCATGCAGGAGGGGTACGGGTTCCTCCGCACGAGCGGCTACCTGCCGGGATCCGAGGACATCTACGTCTCCCCATCGCAGATCAAGCGGTTCGGCCTTCGGGTCGGCGACGAGGTCCTGGGCCAGGTTCGCGCGCCCAAAGACAACGAGAAGTACTACGCGCTGCTGCGGGTCGAGGCGGTCAACGGGCTCGATCCGGAGCAGGCGCGGTCGCGGCCGGATTTCGAGAAACTGACGCCGGTCTTCCCGCACGAGCGGCTCAAGCTCGAGCTGCCGCAGAGCGATCTCACCGTCCGGATCGTGGACCTCTTCGCGCCGATCGGCAAGGGCCAGCGCGCGATGATCGTGTCGCCGCCGAAGGCCGGCAAGACGACGCTGCTCAAGAAGATCGGCCAGAGCATCGTGCAGAACCATCAGGAGATGTATCTGATGGTGCTGCTGCTCGACGAGCGGCCGGAGGAAGTCACCGACATGCGCCGCTCGGTGGAGGCGGAGGTCGTCGCGTCGACTTTCGACCGGCCGCCGGAAGAGCACGTGCAGGTGGCCGACCTCGTGCTGGAGCGCGCGAAGCGGCTCGTCGAGGGCGGGCGCGACGTCTGCGTTCTGCTGGACAGCCTCACGCGGTTCTCGCGCGCCAATAACCTGGTCATTCCGCCGAGCGGCCGGACGCTGTCCGGCGGTCTCGATCCCGCGGCGCTGCACCGTCCGAAGCGGTTCTTCGGCGCCGCGCGGAAGATCGAGGAAGGCGGCAGCATCACGATCGTCGCGACGGCGCTGATCGACACGGGCAGCCGCATGGACGACGTGATCTACGAGGAGTTCAAGGGCACCGGCAACATGGAGCTCCACCTCAACCGCAAGCTGCAGGAGCGGCGGACGTTCCCGGCGATCGACATCAAGCTCTCCGGCACCCGGCGCGAGGAACTGCTGCTGACGGAAGAGGAGCTGCGGAAGGTCTGGGTCCTGCGCAAGAGCCTCGAGTCGCTGGACACGGTCGCGATGACGGAGCTGATCCTCGACCGGCTCCGCAAGACGCCCAACAACCAGGGATTTTTACGCTCGATCATCAAGAGCGCCGAGGAGGACACTTAACCCGCGAATACTTATCCACGGTCGCGAAGGACAGGAACTGATCACGACCATTCGCGCGGCAGGAATCCACACGGCCTAAGCAAAAGAGGCCGATGGGGGAAAGCCAGGGGATACCGTTCGGACGCCGAGCCGGCGTCCGCATCTCGCACGATAGCCAGTCGTTCCACCCCCGCACGTTGACGCACAACCGAACGCTCCACGGGAGGGTCGATGGCGACCTCATGGAGGCCGGCTGCCGCCGCTGTGTTCTGCGCGGTCTGCGTGGCCGCCGCGGCGCTGGAATCTCCACGGCGGACTTCGATGGCGCGGGTTGCGGCCCCGGCTGTTACAGTGCGGACGGCGGTGCCGCATCTGCGCATGCCCGATCTGCCCCTGCCGACCGCGGTGCTCCCGCGCCGTGGGCCGGCGACGCATACCGTCGTGGCGGGCGATACCCTGTGGGTCATCGCCGCGTCGGCCGGGGTCGGCGTCCAGACGCTGGCCGCCGCAAACCGACTCTCTCACGAATCGATCCTGCCGCTCGGCCGCGTCCTGACGATCCCGAGTCCCGGCGCGCCGGTGCCCGCGCGCGTCTCCGCTCCGCGCGCCGCGACGTCCGCCCGCGCGCCTGTTCCGTCGCGCGGGAGTGCCGCCGTGCCCGCGCCGCTTCCCAGCCGAGGCGCGGTCTCGCATCTTGCGCTGCTGTGGCCGTCCGGGGGCGTTGTGACGTCCCGGTTCGGCTGGCGCGTCCACCCGATCTTTGGAGGCCGCGAGTTTCACACCGGGATGGACATCGCGACGCGGTACGGATCCCCGGTCATCGCGGCGCGCGCCGGCGTCGTCCGCTTCGTCGGCTGGAAGTCCGGGTACGGGCGCATCGTCGTGCTCGCCCACGACGGCGGCATCGAGACGGCGTACTCGCACCTCTCCGCCGCGCTGGTGACGCCCGGGCAGCAGGTGGCGCGGGGCCAGACGATCGGGCGCATCGGCAACTCCGGCTGGAGCACGGGGCCGCACCTCTTCTTCGAGATCCGGCGGAACGGCGTGCCGCTCGATCCGGCGCGCTACCTCAACTAGTCGCCGCTCAGATTCCCGGTCCGGCGCGCCCTCGTTGCGCGACTTGCCGCGCCATGCTAAAATAACGTTTGTTGCTCTTTCGACCGCGGGTCCCTTCGGGTCGACCTGCCCATCGAAGACACCAAGGAGTCCATCATGAAAAAAGACATTCATCCCCAGTACCGCCAGACGACCGTCACGTGCGCCTGCGGCGAGACGTTCACGACCGGGTCCACGCACGAAAATATCCGGGTAGAGATCTGTTCGAAGTGCCATCCGTTCTACACCGGACAGCGCAAGTTCGTCGACTCCGAGGGGCGCGTGCAGAAGTTTGCCAAGAAGTACGGGCTGCGGATTTAGGCTCTCCCCGAAGTCCTCGCCCCGCGGAGGGGCCTGAGTGCGTCAGGAATACCTCGCCCGGCTGGCGGCGCAGGAGTCCCGTTACCAGGAACTGACCCGGACGATGGCCGATCCATCGGTGCTCGGCGACCCGGCGCAGTACCGCCGGGTCGCGCGCGAGCACGCCGGCCTGTCGGAGATCGTCGACGCCTTCTCGGAGTACCGCCGCGTCTCCCGCGAGTTAGAGGAAGCCGAGCACCTTCTGCGGACCGAGACCGACCCCGAACTGCGCGGGCTCGCCCAATCGGAACGGGCCGCGCTCACCGCAAAGCGCGGCGCGCTTGAGCAGCAGCTCGAAGCCCTGCTGGTGCCCCGCGACCCGCGGGACGAGCGCGACGTCATCATCGAGATTCGCGCCGGGACCGGCGGCGAGGAGGCGGCCCTCTTTGCCGGGGAGCTCGCCCGGATGTACGGCCGGTACGCGGAGCGCCGCGGATGGCGGTCCGAGATTCTGTCCAGCAACCCCACCGGGCTCGGGGGTTTCAAGGAAGTCGTCCTTGGGATCGAGGGCCGCGGCGCCTACAGCCGGCTGAAGTACGAGAGCGGCGTCCACCGCGTCCAGCGGGTGCCGGCGACCGAGGCGAGCGGCCGCATCCACACGTCGACCGCCACCGTCGCCGTCCTGCCCGAGGCCGAGGAGGTCGACGTCGTCATCCGGCCGGACGAGCTGCAGATCGATACGTACCGCGCCGGCGGCGCCGGCGGGCAGAACGTCAACAAGGTCGAGACCGCGGTGCGCATCACGCACCTGCCGACCGGGCTCGTGATCGCGTGCCAGGACGAACGGTCGCAGCATCAGAATCGCGAGAAGGCGATGCGGATTCTCCGGGCGCACCTGCTCGAGCGGGCGATCGAGAAGCAGAAGGCCGAGATCGCCGAGAGCCGCCGCAAGCAGGTGGGGTGGGGCGAGCGCAGCGAGAAGATCCGGACCTACAATTTCCCGCAAGATCGCGTGACCGACCACCGGATCGGGAAGACGGTGCACAATCTCCCGGGGGTCCTGGACGGAAACCTCGACGATCTCATCGACTCGCTTGCCGCGGCGGACCGGCTCGAAAGTTTGACGGCACCGGCCGGGTCATGACGCGCGGCCGGGGGGGCGTCGCGGGCGCGCGCGCGGGCCGCGCCGAATATTCGACCCGCGAGGAGGCCCGGGCGTGGGGTCTCGCGCGCCTCCGCGAGGCCGGTTTGGAGCCGCGCGAGGCCTGGGTCGAGGCCGATCTGCTGCTCCGCGCGGCGGCCGGACTGACCCGCGAAGAGACACTGCTGCGCCCGTCGGCGCCGCTCGCGGACGGAGCGGCGGAAGCGTTTGCGTCGCTTATCGCCCGGCGGGCGGCGGGATGGCCGTCGGCGTACCTCACCGGCCGGTGCGAGTTCTGCGGCCTGCTGCTCGACGTGGACCCGCGGGTGCTGATTCCGCGGCCCGAAACCGAGCGCCTCGTGGAGGTGGTGGCGGACGCGCTGGCCGGGCGTCCTGCACCGCTGATCGTGGACGTGGGCACCGGGAGCGGCGCGATTGCGCTCGCCCTCGCGCATCTCGTGCCCGGCGCGCACGCCGTCGCGACCGATCTCTCGGACGACGCGTTGGCCGTTGCCCGCGGAAACGCCGAACGGCTCGGCCTTGCCGGACGCATCATGTGGCGCCGCGGGGATGCGCTGGACGCGCTCCGCGGCGCCCTGCCGCCTGCCGGCGTGGATGCGCTCTGCTCGAATCCGCCGTACGTGGCAACCGCGGATCTCGCGACGCTGGCGCGCGAGATCCGCGAGCACGAGCCGCGCGGGGCGCTCGACGGGGGATCGGACGGTCTCGCGGTCCACCGGCGCATCGTGGCCGGCGCGGCCGAGTACCTCCGGCCGGGCGGCCTCTTGGCCCTCGAGACCTCCGCGCTGGGACAGCAGGCGCGCGCGGTCGCGGCGCTGATTGCCGCGGAGGGGACGTTCGCGCCGGCGGAGATCGTCCGCGATTACGCGGGGCTCGACCGGGTGGTCGTCGCCACCAGACGGGAGGACGCATCGTGATCAGAGGACATCCGACGCCCCCGCTGCATCTCATCGGGGTCCATCCGGCGTCGCAGGACGTGCCGCGGCACGCCGTGCGGACCCTGCTCGACGGCGGCCTCGTCGCCTTTCCCACCGACACATACTATGCGCTCGGGGCGGCCGCCCTCGACGCCGAGGCCGTGGCCCGCGTGTTCGCGGCCAAGCGCCGGCCGCCGACGGAGCCGCTTCCCGTCTTCGTCGCCGATACCGGGCAGTGGCGGATGCTCGTCGCCGACCTGCCCGAGATCGCGCTGCGGCTCGCGGAGCGGTTTTGGCCCGGCCTTCTCACGATCGTGTGCCGGCGGGCGCCGCATCTTCCGCCGCTGCTGACCGGCGGCGGCGAGACGATTGGGGTGCGCCAGCCCGGCTCCGTGCTCGCCGTCGCGCTCTGCCGGGCCCTCGGCATGCCGGTCACCGGCACGAGCGCCAATACCCACGGCTTGCCGGCGCCTGTGACGGCGATCGAGGTCGGGATGGATCTCGGCGGCCAGGTCAATCTCATTCTCGACGGCGGCGCCTGTCCGGGTGGCCGTCCGTCCACGGTCATCGACGTTACCCGCACGCCGCCGGTGATCGTCCGCGCCGGCGCGGTGACCGCGGAGGCGCTGCGGGAGGTAACCCCGCTGGCCTAAGGAATTCCCGGCGGACCACCGAATCTTGCAGTGAGCAAGTCCTCCGGAGCCTCCGGAGGTGGAGGGAGTGACGCGCCGTGGATGAGCTTCGCCGCACCGATCCCGAAGTTGCCGACGCCATCGCGCAGGACATCGAGCGCCAGCGCTACTACGTCAACCTGATCGCGTCGGAGAATTACGCCAGCCGCGCCGTGCTCGAAGCGCTCGGCAGCGTGATGACCAACAAGTACGCCGAGGGCTACCCCGGCAAGCGGTACTACGGCGGCTGCGAGTTCGTGGACGTGGTGGAGCGGCTCGCCATCGACCGGGTGCGTACGCTGTTCGGGGCGGAGCACGCCAACGTCCAGCCGCACGCCGGCGCGCAGGCGAACATGGCCGCGTACTTCGCGCTCATCAAGCCGGGCGATTCCGTGCTCGCGATGAATCTCGCGCACGGCGGGCACTTGACCCACGGCAGCCCGGTCAACTTCTCGGGCCAGTTGTACCGCATCATTCCGTACGGCGTCCGCGCCGACACCGAACGGATCGATTACGACGAGATCGCGCGCCTCGCGCGCGAGCACCGCCCCAAGATCGTCGTCTCCGGCGCCACGGCGTACTCGCGGCATTTCGACTTTCCGATGATCCGGTCGATCTGCGACGAGGTGGGCGCGCTCATGATGGTGGATATGGCGCACTTCGCCGGCCTTGTCGCGGGGAAGGCGCACCCGGACCCGGTGCCCTACGCGGACGTCGTCACGTCCACCACGCACAAGACGCTGCGGGGCCCGCGGGGCGGGCTCATCCTCTCCAAGGAGCGGCACGCCGCGGCGGTCGACAAGGCGGTGTTCCCCGGCACGCAGGGCGGGCCGCTGATGCACGTCGTCGCGGCCAAGGCGGTGTGCTTCAAAGAGGCGATGCACCCCGAGTTCCGGACGTACGCGGAGCGCGTCGTGGAGAACGCGCGGACGCTGGCGGAGGAGTTCGTCCGGCGCGGCTACCACGTGGTGTCCGACGGGACCGACAACCACCTCGTCCTGCTCGACGTGCGCAGCAAGGGCCTCACCGGCCGCAAGGCCCAGCGCGCGCTCGACGGCGCGAACATCGTCGTGAACAAGAACATGATCCCGTTCGATCCGGAGAAGCCGATGACGACGAGCGGCGTCCGGATCGGTACGCCGGCGCTGACCACGCGCGGCATGCGGGCGGCGGAGATCCGGACGGTCGCCGGCTGGATCGATACGGTGCTGAGCGCGCCGGAGGACGCGGCGGTGCAGGCGCGCGTCCGCGAGGAGGTGCGCACGCTGTGCGCGGCCTTCCCGATCTATCCTGAGCCCGTCGAGGCCGTGCGGTAGTGCCGCGGCCGTCCTGGGACGAGTACTTCATGAGCCTCGCGCATCTGGCGGCGACACGGTCGACGTGTCTGCGCCGGCACGTGGGCGCCGTGATCGTCAAGGATCGCATGGTGCTGAGTACCGGCTACAACGATACGCCCCGGGGACTGCCCAACTGCGGCGAGGGGGGATGCGCGCGCTGCGCGTCCGCGGCCGCGTCGGGCACCGCGCTCGACACGTGCCTCTGCCTCCACGCGGAGCAGAACGCGATCGTGCAGGCGGCCTACCACGGCGTTTCGATCGCCGGCGGCACGATCTACTGCACCCATCAGCCGTGTCTGACCTGCGCGAAGATGATCGTGAACGCGGGCCTGCTGCGCATCGTGTACGACGAGCCGTACTCCGATCCGGTGGCCGAGCGCCTCTTGAGCGACGCGTCGATCGTCCTGAGCCGCTTCTCCGCGGCGCTCCCGGCCGCGCGGCCCGGGGCGGCCCCCGTCGCGGGGTCGTAGTGCCGGCGTTGTTGCTCCGGCCGCGCAGATGCTATAATGTCCCGTCGTAACGAACGGATTGGAGGCGACGTGACATGGAACGGGTGAGCCTGAGCGCCCTGGAGCGCACGGCCAAAGGTAAGAGCGGGGCCAAGCGCGTGCGCAGCGAGGGGTTCGTGCCGGCGGTGCTCTATGGGCGCGGACGGACGCCGCGGGCGCTGTCCGTGGGCCGCAAGGATCTGGTCTCGGCGCTCCACACCGCCGGCCGGAACGCGCTGATCGATCTGCGGATCGCGCAGGACGGCGAGGGGCAGGCGGAGACCGTGATGATCGAGGAGATCCAGCGCGACCACATCCGCCGCGAGATCCTGCACGTCGACCTGCATCTAATCAGTCTGACCGAGGCGCTCGAGGTCAGGGTGCCGGTTGTGCTGACCGGCACCCCGGAGGGCGTCACCTCGGGCGGCGGCGTGCTCGAGCAGGTCCACCGCGAGATCGAGGTGCGCTGTCTCCCGACGCAGATTCCCGACCGGATCAGCGTGGATGTGTCCGGCCTGCGCGTCGGTGCCTCGATTCACGTTCGCGACCTGACGATGGCGGAGGGGATCGAGATCCTGACGCCGCCGGAGGAAGTGATCGCCGCGGTGGTGGCGCCGGCGGTCGAGGAAGAGGTGGCGGCGGCGCCGGAGGCCGCGGCAGCGGCGGAGCCCGAGGTCGTCGGGCGCGTGGCTGCCGAGGGCGAGGCCCCGGCCGAAGAGGGTGCCAAGGGCGCGAAGGCCGAGGCCAAACCCGCCAAGGCCGAGGCCAAACCCGCCAAGGCCGAGGCCAAGCCTGCCAAGTCCGAGAAGAAGGAGTAGGCGCGGTCCCAGACCCTATCCGCTGCGGAGTCGTGGTTTGGTGTATGAGGGGCGTGGGATCCGGCCGCGCCCCTCGCGCTTACGACTGAGATGATCGCCATCGTGGGGCTCGGCAATCCCGGCCGCCGCTATCGGGGAACGCGGCACAACGTCGGCAGCGACGTGGTGGAGCGCGTGGCGGCCAAGCTCGGGGTCCGGCTGGCCGAGGACGGCTTCGCCAGGACCGGGCGTGCCCGCTTCGGGAGAGCCGCGGTGCTGCTCGCCGTTCCGGAGACTTATATGAACGTGAGCGGCGAGGCGGTCTCCGACCTCGCCCGGCGCCGGCGCGTCCGTCCCGAGGATCTCCTCATCGTCTACGACGACCTCGATCTGCCCGTCGGCCGGCTGCGCCTGAAGCCCGGGAACGGCGCGGGCGGTCACAACGGCGTGCGCTCCATCATCGAGCACCTCGGCACCAAGGCGTTCCCCAGGCTTCGGGTCGGCATCGGCCGTCCGCCGGCCGGCGTGGCCCCCGAGACGTTCGTGCTCGAGCGGTTCACGCCGGAGGAGCGCACGGTGATCGACGAGGCCGTCGAACGCGCCGCCAACGCCGCGCTCGCCGTGGTGAGCGACGGCCTGGAAGCGGCGATGAACCGGGTGAACGTGCGTGAGACCGCGCGGGGCACCGCTCCGTCTGCGGGGGGCCGGACGGCTGCCCCGCCTGGAGCCGCCCGTGGCTGAGGGGAACTTCCGGGACGCCGGCAACGCTCTTCACAATGACACCGTTGCCGGGGGTGCGGACGTGTCGGAAGCGGTATCAGCGCTGAGCGGGGTAGTGGATGCCAGGGCGCAGGCCGGCGAGACCGGCGCGCACCGCCTTGCGGCGTTTGAGGAGCTGCTCGGACGCCACATGCGCAGCATCTACCGCGTCGCGTACCGGCTGGCGGGCAACGCGGACGATGCGGAAGATCTGATGCAAGAGGCCGTCGCCGAGGCGTTTCGGGCGTTTGACCGGTATCAGCCGGGGACGTATTTCGACCGGTGGGTCTACCGGATCATGCACCGCACGCACATTGACTGGATCCGCCGGCGCGGCCGTCGTCCGGAAGTGTCGTTCGACGCCCCGACCTCGGCGGATGGCGATCCGCTCCTGGCGCGCCTCGGCGATCGCGAGGCGGATCCGCAGCATCTCACGGACGTGCGGGATCTCGACGGGCCGATTCAGGCGGCACTCGACGGCCTGGCGCCGGAGTTCCGGACGGTCGTCATTCTTGCGGACATCGAGGGCCTTTCGTATGATGAGATCGCGGCGATGGCCGCGTGTCCGGTCGGAACGGTTCGGTCGCGCCTGCATCGGGCGCGCGAGGCGTTGCGCTCGGCGCTGCGGCCATATCTGACAGGCGGAAGGGGAGGGGAACGGTGAGCGACACTCACGTTGCCGGCCACCTCTCTGCGTACCTGGACGGGGCGCTGCCGGCTTCGGATCTGGAGCACGTGCAGGCCCACCTCGAGGTTTGCGGGACGTGCGGCCGAGCCTATGAAGAACTGCGGACGCTGCGCGGACTGCTGCGCAATTTGTCCGAGCCGGCCGCGCCGGCCGGACTGGCGGACCGGATTCACTGGCGGCTCGCCCGGGAGGACGCCGTGTTGCGGCCGTCGCCGTGGCGCGCGGCGTGGGCGGCATTGACCCGTCCGGCCTTCACCCGGCCGCTGCGGGTCGCGCTGGCCGGGGCGACGATGCTGATTGTCATCGGGCTGCCGATGGGATGGGTGGCCGGATTGTTTGCTCCGCATGGGACGCTGTTCGATCCAGACGCGTACGTGCGCGACTATCTGCTGATGTCGTCCGATCGTCTGACCGACGACGTGACGAGAACGGTCATCGCCCACACGGCGCTTCCGGAGTCCACCGTCCAGAGGTAACATGACGCCCCGCCTCTGCCGCCGGACCGCCTGCCGGCGGACTCGGCGGCCACTATGTAATCGAAGCCGCCGGATCGCCCTCCTGGCGGTCTGTCTACTACTGGCCGCGTTTGCGCCACCGCGCGCCACGCTGGCCGCGTACGCGCCCGGCAGTCCGGCGGACGAGGAGCCGATCCGGTGGCTGACCGCGGCCACGCTCGCGCCGCGGAGCGTCAGCTACTCCGGGACCAAGACGGTCACCATCTGGGCACAGACCGTCCGCGCGTCCGAGGTGCGGATCTATCATCAGGCCCCCGATCGGACGCGCCTGGAATACCTGGCCGCCGGCGATCAGCCGGAACGGATCGTCGTGATCAACGACGGCCACCAGATCGAGTTCGTGCCCGGACGCGGGCGGTATGTTGAGGGCCCCGCGCCTCAGACCGACGAGGACGCGCTCATCCGGCAAATTCTCCCGCAGCTCGCGGCGAACTACGAGGTGCGGTTTGCCGGCGCCGAACGCGTCGCCGGCCGGCCGGCGCGGATCATCGAGATTCAAGGCCGGCAACCCGGCCGGCCGCGCCTGCGCCTGTGGATCGATGCGGACACGCGGTTGATCCTCCGGCTCGAGCGCTACGGCCCCGCGGGAGCGCTGCGGGAGACGTCGGCGTTTCTCAGCGTGCAGTTGAACCCGGCGCTCGCGGCGGACCTGTTCATCGTGTCTCCGCCGCCGGGCGCCCAGGTCCAAACGCGCCAGCAGCAGGCCCCGGGCGGCGTGTTGACGATCGAGGAGATCGCCCGCCGGGTCGGCTTCATCCCGCAGCTGCCGGCCTACCTGCCGCCGGGATACCAGTTTGTGCGCTCCAACGTGGTCATGATCCGGGGTACTGCGACCGCGACGTTCGTCTTCACGGACGGCGTCGCGACGATGACGCTGTTCGAGAGCCGCGGCGCGCAGGTGGGCGGCGGCGGCGGACAGCGCGTGCGCATCGGCGCCTTCGAGGGCACGGTCCAGGCGCGCGGCGTCGCCACGGTGCTGCACTGGAACACCAACGGCATCTCGATGACGCTCGTCGGCGACATCGCGTCGAACGAACTGGTGAGGGTGGGACGATCGGTGCCGCCGGCCGGATCGTCGGACGCGCCGCAGGCGCCCGCGGGCACAGTTGCCGGCCGCGCCGCGGGGTGGCTGGCCGCGCTCTTCACGCCCGCCGTCGCCGAAGCGGCGCCGGCGCCGGCAACGTTGCCGGCGGCACCTCCGCCGGCATGGCCGGGAGTGCCGCCGGTCCCGGTGTCGCCCTTCATCACAAACGACACCCATCCGATCGGTCCGGGCATCCATCCCGAAGAGACCCAGATCTGGCAGGCCTTCGTCGACCAGGGGCTCGCCCCGGTCGTCGTCAAGGTGACCGTCGCGAGCGACGGGGTGACCAAGTTGCCGGACGGCCGGCTCTCCCGCCTCGCGTGGATCTGGTTCGTCTATGGGATGGACCGCGCGACCGCGCCCGGCGCAATGGCGCGAGAGGCCGCCGCGATTGCGCGGGCGCTCGCGACCGTCGCCGCGCGATCCGACCCCCGCGTCGACCGTATCACCCTGAGCGGCTACTATCAGATGCCCGGCCGCTTCGACGGCCGGCGGACCGATGCGACCTTCACGGCCGCGCTCAACACGGCTCGTCTGCTGGCGGTGCCGGCCGGCGGCGACGCAAAGGCCGCGCTCGCCGCCTCCGGCGACGTGTGGCTCGCGCCGGAGCTGCTCGAGGGAGCGCTCGTACCCCGGCAGCCGCTCGCGCACGATCCGCATCTTCCGGCCGGGGTGCGGGCGCCGGTGCTTCCGGGCGACCGGAGTTACGAGGCGGCGGAGCGTTTTCAGGGCGGGTTTCTCGAGCGGATCGTCGACACCAAGATCCGGCTCGAGGGGCTGCTCTTCGGCGCCACGAGCAACCGCGTGCTGTGGCGCGGCAACCCCCGCCGCCGCGAGATCGCGCTGACCTTCGACGACGGGCCGAGCCCGCTGGCCACCCCGCTCCTTCTCGCGGTCCTCCGGCGGTACGGCGCGCACGCGACCTTTTTCGTCATCGGCCAGCACGCGCGCGCGTACCCGTACTTCGTCGCCGAAATGGTGGCGGACGGCCACGAGGTCGGCAACCACACCTTCCACCACCCGAACATGGTCACCGTCGGCGATGCCGTCGCGGAGAGCGAGATCGCGACCGCGGCGATCGCGATCGACCGGGCGGCGGGCCGGCCGGCGGTGTGGTTCCGGCCGCCCGGCGGCGACTACACCCCGGGCGTCGAGGCGAACGCGCGGCGGCTCGGGCTCGGGATGGCGATGTGGACGACGAACTCCGGCGATTGGGCCCTGCCGCCGGCGAGGATCGTCACGGAACGGGTGCTGGCCCGCGCGGAACCTGGTGCGATCGTGCTGATGCATAACACTACGCTCAACACGGTCCGCGCGCTGCCGGCCATTATTGTCGAATTGCGGCGCCGCGGGTATGCGCTCGTGACCGTGTCCCAGCTCGCGCAGGGCGCGGAATGAGCCTGCGGCTTCGCGACGAATCTACGGGCGTGATGGACGAGCGATCCGACACCCCGCGCGACCGGCCGATGACGCTCATCGAGCATCTCGAGGAGCTGCGCATCCGGCTGACCCGATCCGTCATTGGCCTGCTCGTGGCGACTCTCGCCGGCTTCATCTTCGTCGACCCGCTCCTCGCCCTGCTGCTGCGTCCGACGGGCCACATGAAGCTGACGACGCTGACCGTGCTGGAGCCGTTTCTCGTCAAGGTCAAAGTCGCATTTCTCTTCGGGCTCGCCGTCAGCATGCCGTGGCTCATGTACCAGGTCTACGCGTTCGTCTCGCCGGCCCTCACCGAGAAAGAGCGGCGGCGGACCATCCCGCTCGCGCTGCTCGCGGGCGTGCTCTTTGCGCTCGGCTTGGTCTTCGGCTACGCCGTCATTCTGCCGATCAGCACGCGCTGGCTGCTGGCGCAGGCGGGCAACCAGTTTCAGGTCCTGCTCACGGCCAACGCCTACATCTCCTACGTCCTGTTCTTTCTGCTCATCGTCGGCGGGACGTTCGAGACGCCGCTCGTGATCCTGTCGCTCGCGATGCTCGGCCTCGTCACCCCGCAGACCCTCCGGCGGGAATGGCGCATCGCCTACATGATCATCGCCGCGATCGCGGTCTTCGGCACCCCGGACTGGAGCCCGATCACGATGATCCTCGTCGCGATCCCGATGGCGCTCCTCTACGAGTTCAGCATCGTCCTCTGCCGGATCTTCATCCGGCCGGCGCCGGCGAAAGCCGCCCAGCCGGCCCCCAGCGGCGACTAAGGCCCTCCGCGGGGCGTTCACAATCCCCGCGCCCAGGGGATATCTATAGATAACCGCAGCAGCCATCGGCGCATAGGTCGGCCCCCGCGGCCGGCACATTTAGAAACTATCTAGACCACGGGCCGCCGCATCTAAGGTCTCCGTGGTATTGTAGAGCGAACCGCGGTTGCTATAATGGCGTACTAGTACTAATGAGGGGTCGCTATGGCGTATTGTTCGCCGTGGCGTCGGGGGGACGCATGAACCTTGGGCAACTGATGCCGCGGCGCGCGTCGCGCGTAATCGCGGGATCCGCATTGGCGCTGGCGGTCGCGCTGCCGCTGTCGCTCGGGACCACGGGCTTCGCCGCGGCCGGGCCGGCCGGCCTCGTGCGGGCTCCCGAAGCGTGCGACGTCCGGACGCCGGTGCTCGTCGTCGGTGGGACTCCCGCCGGCGTCGCCGCCGGCGTCGCCGCGGCGCGGACCGGCACCGCGGTGTACATGACCGAGGCGCGGCCGTATCTCGGCGGCGATCTCACCGGCGCCATGCTCAACATGCTCGACATGGACTTCGGCCTCAGCGGCGAGCATCTCGCGCGCGGCGTCTTCTCCGAGGTCTACAAGCAGCTCGGCATGACCTTCGACGTTGAGAACGCGAAGCGCGTGTTCATGGACGAGGTCCAGCGCGAGCCCCTCATCACCTTGAAGCTCCACCGCCGGCCCGTCGAAGTGCTGATGAACGGTCCGTGGATCACGGCCGTGGTGTTCGAGAATCCGCGTCACGAGCGGGAGACGGTCTGCGCGAAGCGGGTCATCGACGCGACGGACGACGGCGACGTCGCCGCGATGGCGGGCGCGCCGTTCACGATCGGGCGCGAGGACTCCGGCATCGATCGGGCGATGATGTCGGCGACCCTGGTCTTCGAACTCAAGGACGTCAACTGGCGCCAGGTGGTGACCTACGTGACCGGCGCGCGCGAGCAGCACATGCGCCGCGGCGGCGTCTACCAGGGCAACGTCTGGGGCTTCGGGGCGATCATGCGGATGTACAGGCCGACGCAGCCGAACACCGCGATCTACGATCTCAACATCGGCCTCCAGAACGACCACTCCGTGCTGATCAACGGCCTCTTGGCCTTCGGCGTCGACGGCACCGATCCGGCGTCCGTGGCCGACGGGATGCGCCGGGCGAAGGCCGAGCTCCCGCCGCTGATGGAGTTTCTGCGCGAGACGGCGCCCGGCTTCTCGAAGGCCTCGCTGGCGCGGACGGCCGACTACCTCTATATCCGCGAGACGCGCCACATCCGCGGGCTGTATACGCTCACGGCCAACGACATCGTGAACAGCCGGGTGTTCTGGGACGCCGTCGGCGTCGCGAGCTACCCGATCGACATCCACCCCTACAAACTGGGTGAGTTCAACCCCTACGCGCCCAAGCGGTTCGTCTACACGATCCCATTCCGCTCGCTCGTGCCGTACGGCACGGCGAACCTCGTGATCGCGAGCCGTTCGATCTCCGCGACGTACTCGGCCGCGGCGTCCTGCCGCGTCGTGCCGACGACGATGGTGGAAGGGCAGGCCGCCGGACTCGCGGCGGTGCTGTCGATCGAGCGGCGGGTCTCGATTCCGCAGCTTCTCGAGCAGCCGGCGTTGATCCACGATCTGCAGTCCGGCCTGCACGGCCAGGGCGCCTACCTGCTGCCGGACACGCTGGCCTCGATCGGGGAAGCGTCGCCGTCGTGGCTGCTGCGCCCCGGCGCGGCGGTGCGGCCGCCGGCCACGGTCGAGGGCGCCCGCCCGACCAAGCCCTAACACCGCAAGTCACGTCGCAGGTGAACGGCGGGCGATCGCCCGCCGTTCCTGTTTGTGGATCATCCCCAGGGGCGCCGCGCCTCCGGGCCGAAGAACGGGGCATGGAGATGCCCCGCCTGCCGCCCGGCCAGACCCTGACGGAGAAGTGGCCGGTGCTCTACTACGGCGGCATTCCCCGCATCGACCTCGCGAAGTGGATGTTCACCGTCGAGGGGGAGGTCGACAGCCCCATCCGGTGGACGTGGGACGAGTTCACAGCGCTCCCCCGGAAGAGCGTCCGCTGCGACGTGCACTGCGTCACCGCCTGGTCGCGCTTCGACAACGTCTTCGAGGGCGTGCCCGCGTCCGAGGTGATCGGCCGCGCGCGGCCGCGCGCGGGCGCAGCGTTCGTGATGGCGCATTCGTACGGCGATTATACGACAAACTTGAAATTCGACGACCTGATGCAGGACGACGTCGTGTTTGCGTTCACGCACGACGGCCGGCCGCTCACGCCCGAGCACGGCGGGCCGTGCCGGCTCGTGGTGCCGCGCCTCTATTTCTGGAAGAGCGCGAAGTGGGTGCGCGGATTGGAATTCATGCGCGAGGAGCGCCCGGGATTCTGGGAGCAGAACGGCTACCACATCCGCGGGGATCCGTGGCACGAAGAGAGGTACGCAGATGTGGGGTTCTCGGGCGTGGGTCGCGGCGCGCAATACAGCCTGGCGTGCCAAGGGGAAATGGTAGGGCACATCGCGTGCACAATGGCGCATGGGCAGCCCGTGGTGCAGGTGATGTCCGTCCCGTAACGACGCTGAAAGAGCCGGGCACACGTGGGACTCCGCCAACGCTCCGAAAGGAACCCAAAACCACGATAGACATGCAGATGAGAGAGGTAACCGTTGGTGCATGATCTGGAAGAACCCATCCGGGCGGAACTGTTCAGCCTGGAGCGGCTGGAGCAGCACGCCGAGAGTCTTGCGGCGGCGCAGACCGTCACGAATGACGCGAACCAGGGCCGTCCGCTGATCCCGCGGGTCGCAGAGAACGGCCGCGTGCTGCTGGAGTCGTATCGGGTGATTGCTCCGGCGATTCGGGAGGAGTATGCGATTGTACCCGCGGCGGAGTGGCTGGTTGATAACTTCCACGTCGTCGGTCAACAACTCCGGGAGATCGAAGACGATTTGCCGGCCGGCTACTACCGCAAACTTCCGAAGCTCGCCTCGGGTCACTTGCGGGGGTATCCGCGAGTGTTTGGCATGGCCTGGGCCTATGTGGCGCACACGGACAGCCGTTTCGATCCGGACACGTTGCGCCGTTTTGTGACAGCGTACCAGCGGGTACAACCGCTCACCATCGGTGAGCTGTGGGCCGTGGCGATCAGTCTGCGCATGGTGCTCGTGGAAAACCTGCGCAGGCTGGCGGAGCGCATCGTGCGGAACCGCGCCGCGCGCCAGGATGTCGACACGCTGGTTGACAGCGTGCTCGGCACAAATGGACACGCTCCCATCCCGCCGGAAGCGGCCCTCCGCCGCGTCGAAGGGACACCGCTCGCGACGGCCTTTATCGTACAGCTTGTCCAGCGTCTGCACGATTCCGGCCCGGAGATGGATGTCGTGCTGCGCTGGCTCGACCAGCGCGTGGCCGCGCTGAGGACGACGGCTGACGAAATTGTCCGGACCGAGCACCAGAGACAGGCGGCGATGAACGTCACGGTACGGAACATCATCACCAGTATGCGTTTGATGACGGACTTTGACTGGTCCGAATTTTTCGAGCGCGTCAGCTTGGTGGACGAAATGCTGCGGAACGAGACCAACTTCGTCGAGATGGATTTTGCCACGCGAGATTCGTACCGCCATTCGATCGAGGAGCTCTCGCGGGGATCGAGCTATTCGGAACTCGAGGTTGCGGAACGTGTTGTGCACCGCATCAAGGGCGCTCGCAAAGAACTGTCCGGCAATGGGGAGCCCGACGAGGACCGGCGTGCGGATCCGAGCTATTACCTGGTGTCGAGGGGACGCCTGGCGTTTGAGCGCGAACTCGGCTACCGCGTCCCCTGGAAAAGCCGGCTGCTGCGCATGTATATACGAAGCGCGGTACCGGGTTACCTTGGGACGATCGCCCTCGTGACGGCCCTGATTGTGCTGCTGCCGCTGCTGCACGAAAGAGCCGCCGGAGTCGCCGCGTGGGGTCTGGTGCTGCTCGGCCTCCTCGCTACCGTGCCTGCGTCCGACCTGGCGATCGCACTCATCAATCGAGCCGTCATACACTCGCTCAGACCGCGAATCCTGTCGCGGCTGGAGTTGCGCAACGGCGTGACGCCGGATCTGCGAACGATGGTCGTCGTGCCCGCGCTGCTCACGACCCAACATCAAGTCGAACAGTTAGTGGAGCGGTTGGAGGTCCACTACCTGGCGAATCCGGATGACGAACTGCGTTTTGCGCTGCTCTCTGACTGGGTGGACGCGCCGACTGAAAGCCTCTCCGGCGATGACGAACTTCTTGCTGTCGCCGTGGATGGCATCGCGAAGCTCAACAAACTCCACGGCCCCGCTTCCGGCGGCGGCGAGCGCTTCCTGCTTTTTCATCGAAAGCGTGTCTGGAATGAGCGCGAGGGCACGTGGATGGGGTGGGAGCGCAAGCGAGGGAAGCTGCGCGAGCTGAACCAGGTGCTCCGGGGCGGCGCGAACACGACGTTTCTGCCGACCGGCGGACGCCCGGTGCAGGCCCCGTCGGGTGTTCGGTACGTCATCACGCTCGACGCAGACACGCGCCTGCCGCGGGGCGCCGCGCGCCGGTTGGTCGGGACCATGGCGCATCCACTCAATCACCCGCGCTTCAGCGCGCGCGCGGGGCGTGTCGTGGAAGGCTATGGGATTGTGCAGCCGCGCATCACCCCATCGCTCCCGGCCGACCACGAGGGATCGCTGTTCCAGACCATCTTTTCGGGCCCGCGCGGCATGGATCCGTATGCCTCCGCGGTTTCGGACGTCTACCAGGATTTGTTCCGAGAAGGTTCGTACACCGGCAAGGGAATCTACGACGTCGATGCGTTTGAATTGGCCTTGGCGGGCAAGGTGCCGGATAATGCGCTGCTGAGCCACGATCTCTTCGAAGGCATCTTCGCGCGGGTTGCGCTGGCGTCAGACATCGAGCTGTTCGACGAATTCCCCTCGCACTATGAGGTGGCGGCTGCCCGGCAGCATCGCTGGGCGCGCGGCGACTGGCAACTGTTGCCGTGGGTCTTCGGACGTGGGCGCGCAGCATTGGGAGAGCGGCGTGCTGTCGCGATTCCTGCGACCGGCCGCTGGAAGATGATCGACAATCTGCGACGGTCGGTATCCGCCCCGGCGGCATTTTTCACGTTGGTCGCCGCCTGGCTGCTGCCGTCGGCCGCCGCCTGGATGTGGACCACCTTCATCTTGACGGCGGTTGCGATTCCCGCACTGCTGCCCTTCCTCATCGGAATCGCACCGCCTCGTCGTGGGATTTCCAAGCGCGCCTATGTTCGCGCAACCCTCACCGACCTGTCAGTCGGCGCGTCCCAGATGGGGATTACGGTGACGCTCTTGGCGTCCCAGACATGGCTGATGCTTGACGCGATTCTGCGCACTGTCGTTCGTATGTTGATCACTCACCGGCGCCTCTTGGAGTGGGTGACCGTGACGCAGACCGAGTCTGGGAGCGATCTGCGGCTCTCTGGGATCTACACACGCATGGCCGGCGGCGTGGTGCTTGCGGCGGCGGTGCTGGCGATGGTCGCCGTTGAACGGCACCCGGGGCGGGCCGCTGCGCTTCCGTTCATCGTGCTGTGGATGGCCGCACCCGCGGTCGCACGGTGGATCAGTCTCCCTCCGAGGCGCACCGGGGTCGAACCGCTCTCCGAGACGAACGCTCGAGTTCTCCGGTTGATTGCGCGCCGAACCTGGCGGTTCTTCGAGGCCTTCGTGACTCCCGCCGACCACGCGCTGCCTCCCGATAATTTCCAGGAGGACCCGAAGCCGGTCGTGGCCCATCGAACATCACCGACGAACATGGGGCTGTATCTCCTGTCCACGTTGGCGGCGCGCGACCTGGGCTGGCTCGGGACGGTGGACGCCGTTGAGCGATTGGAAGCCACCCTCGAGACCATGCGCCGGCTCGAATTGTTTCGCGGGCACTTCTACAATTGGTACGACACGCGCGAACTTCGTCCGCTCGATCCAAAGTATGTCTCCTCAGTGGACAGTGGGAATCTTGCCGGACATCTGCTCGCCCTCGGGAACGGTTGCCGGGCGTTGATTCAGAACTCCTCTCTCGGACGGCGTGCGTTTGACGGCGTGAACGACACGATCGCGCTCTTGCGCGAAGCGCTCAGCCAGATCGTCGAGACGCCACGCACGCATATCGTCACTCGGAAGCAGCTCGGGCATGCGATCGACGCGCTGGTCAACTCGCTGCAGCCGATGCCGGTGACTCCCGTCGAGTGGGCGGCGCGTTTCGTCGAGCTGAGGACGCGTGCGTACACCGTCGCCGACATTGCGCACGCCCTCGCCCAGGAACATGGAGACGCTCGCGGCTCCGAGCTGTGCGCTTGGGCCGATGCCGTCACGGCATGCGTTGAGAGTCACGCGCGGGACGTGGCGATGTTTGTTCCGTGGATCCGGCTGGATTTGAGCGGGAGTACGGCCATGGCCGGACGTCGTCTGGGGCGGTCGCCCGAGTGGGTAACGATCGAGTCGTTGTTTCATCCGCTCCCTGCGCTCGCGGACGCTCCGGAGCGATTCGAAGGGGCACTGCGCGAGCTTGCCGCATTCCGCGCGGGCTTGCGCGACCAGTCATCCGCGACCACCGACACCTTGGCGTGGGTCGATGCCCTGGCGCAGGCCATCCGACGTTCAGCGGACGATGCCGCCGCACTCGTTCGCCGCCTTACCGCGATCACACGGCGGGCTGAGACCATGTTCCAGGAGATGGATTTCAGCTTTCTGTTTGATCATGCGCGCAGGCTTGTGTCCATCGGGTATCGTGTCACGGATGGCACCCTGGACCCCAACTGTTACGACCTGCTCGCTTCGGAGGCGCGCCTCACGAGCTTCATCGCCGTCGCCAAAGGCGATATCCCGTCATCACACTGGTTTCGTCTCGGCCGAGCGCTGACGCCGGTGGGCCGCGGGTCCGCCCTCATGTCGTGGTCGGGCTCCATGTTCGAGTATCTCATGCCGGCGCTCGTGATGACGTCGCCGGCCGGTAGCTTGCTGAGCCAGACGTACGGGTTGGTGGTACAGCGGCAAATTGCCTACGGCGCGGAGCGCCACGTACCCTGGGGAATCTCGGAGTCGGCGTACAACGCGAGGAACGTGAACCTCGAGTACCAATATACAAGCTTTGGTGTGCCGGAATTAGGGCTCAAGCGCGGACTCAGTGACGATCTTGTTATCGCCCCATACGCCACCGCGCTCGCGGCCATGATCGACCCCGGCAAGGCGGCGCAGAACTTTGCGCACCTGGTCAGGGCCGGCGGAATGGGGACGTACGGATTTTATGAAGCGCTCGATTACACGAGGGCGCGGGTGCCTGAAGGTGAACCGGTCGCGATCGTGCGTGCGTACCTGGCGCACCATCAGGGCATGTCGGTGGTCGCGCTCGCCAACGTGCTCACCGATGGAGCCATGCGCACGCGATTCCACGCAGACCCGATCGTGCAGGCAACCGCGCTGCTCTTGCAGGAGCGTACGCCGCGCGACGTGCTGGTCGCCCGGCCTCGCGCGGAAGAAGTCTCCGCGGCGGCGTATGTCGGGGGGGACGTTTCGCCGGTCGTGCGCCGATTCACGACCCCGTACGACGCGGTGCCCCGGACGCATCTCCTTTCGAACGGGCGCTACGGGGTGATGGTCACGACGGCGGGCTCGGGGTCGAGTCGCTGGCGCGATCTCGCGATCACGCGCTGGCGCGAAGACGTCACGCGCGACTGCTGGGGCACCTATATTTTTCTTCACGATGCGCAAACAGGCCAGTCGTGGTCGGCAGGCTACCAGCCCAGCGGTGTCGCCCCTGATGCCTACGAAGCCCGGTTCACCGAAGACCGTGCCGAAATCACCCGGCGGGATGGTGCACTGACCACCACGCTCGAGGTGGTCGTGTCGGGCGAGGACGATGCGGAGGTGCGCCGCGTATCGATCACCAATCTCGGTGTCCGCACACGTGAAGTGCAAGTCACGTCATATGCGGAGCTTTCGTTGGCGCCGCAGGCCGCTGATGTGGCGCACCCCGCGTTTTCCAATTTGTTTGTGGAGACGGAGTTCGTGCCGGCCGCGGACGCGCTCCTTGCGACGCGCCGCCGGCGAAGCGATAACGATGCCGCGGTCTGGGTCGCGCATGTGGCGGTGGTGGACGGTGACTCCGTTGGAGACCTGCAATGCGAGACGGATCGCGTCAGGTTCCTCGGACGCGGGCATCATGTGCGCGCGCCCGTCTCCATTACCGACGGGCGGCCGCTTTCGAATACCGTCGGTGCGGTCCTCGACCCTGTGATGAGCCTGCGGCGTACGGTGCGTATCCGGCCGGGCACGACCGCGCGCGTGGTGTTCTCCACGATTGTCGCGCCGGCTCGCGACCAGGTGCTGGCCTTGGCGGACAAGTACCGGGATGCGGGCACGTTCGAACGGACGCTGATGTTGGCCTGGACGCAGGCGCAAGTGCAACTGTCTCATCTGGGGATCACGCCCGACGAAGCGCATTTGTTCCAGAGGCTGGCGAATGCCGTCCTGTACTCGGATCCGGCCTTGCGACCGTCCTCCGAGGTGCTGAGCCGCGGTGTGCTCGAGCAATCCGCACTTTGGTCGCACGGGATTTCAGGTGATCTGCCCCTCGTGCTGGTCCGCATCGACGAGGCGGAGGACGTCGGATTCATCAGGCAATTGCTGCGGGCGTATGAATACTGGCGTCTGAAGCGGTTGTCCGTCGACCTTGTCATTCTCAACGAGAAACCGCCGTCGTATGAACAGGAGCTCCAGGGGGTCTTGGATGAGCTGGTACGCGCACGCCGGCAGCGTATGGCGTTGGACCCGGGCGACATTCACGGGGACATTTTTCTCCTGCGGGGAGACCTGCTGTCCGCGCAGGAGCGCACGCTGCTGCAAACGGCGGCCCGCGCGGTGCTGCTCAGCCGGCACGGCTCATTGGCGGAGCAGCTGCTCCGCTCTCAACGCGCCGAAGCCGCGGCGCCGCCCGTTTCGCGGCCGCGCCGCCCGGGAAACGTTGCGGACGTACCGCTGAATGTGCCCGAGCTCGAACGCTTCAACGGCCTCGGCGGCTTCGCCGACGGCGGCCGGGAGTATGTGATCATGCTTGGGGAAGGCCTGCGTACGCCTGCCCCGTGGGTCAATGTGATTGCGAACTCCTCGTTCGGGTTTCTCGTCTCAGAGTCCGGCTCCGGCTACACGTGGTCGCTCAATAGCCATGAGAATCAACTGACGCCCTGGTCAAATGACCCGGTGACGGATCCGCCCGGTGAAGCCCTCTACATTCGCGATGAGGAGACCGGCGACGTCTGGAGTCCCACGCCGCTGCCGATTCGGGATGAATCATCGCCGTATGTGGCGCGGCACGGCCACGGCTACAGCCGGTTCCAGCATGGTTCGCGCGGGATTCTGACGGATTTGCTGCAGTATGTGCCGGTGCAGGACCCGATCAAGATCTCCCGCCTCGTCCTCGAGAATCATTCGGCGCGTTCTCGTCGCCTCTCCGTGACCGGATACGCAGAATGGGTACTCGGGAATTCGCGCAGTTCGACGGCTCCGTACATTGTCACCGAACTCGATGCGCAGACGGGCGCGCTGCTTGCGCGAAGCGCGTGGCGCGGCGAGTTCGGCGGACGCATCGCGTTTGCCGATCTCCGCGGACGCCAGAGTTCCTGGTCGGGTGATCGCACGGCGTTTCTGGGTCGGAATGGCGTGCCTGAGCGGCCTGCGGCACTTGAGCGGGGTGGACCGCTTTCCGGAAGGGTGGGCGCGGGTCTCGATCCGTGCGCGGCGATGCAAACGCAGCTTGAATTGCGTCCCGGCGAGCGCGCTGAAATTGTCTTCTTCCTAGGTCAGGGGGCGAATCAGGAAGAGGCGCGGGAGTTGATCACTCGCTATCGCGCCGCAGACCTTGACGGCATCTTACAAGACGTCACCCGGCGGTGGGACGACGTGCTCGGTGCCGTCCGAATCGCCACCCCCGAGCGGTCGATGGATATCCTGGTGAACCGCTGGTTGCTCTACCAGACGCTTTCCTGTCGGGTGTGGGCACGCGCGGCATTCTATCAGACGAGTGGAGCCTATGGCTTCCGTGATCAGCTGCAGGATGTGATGGCGCTCGCCGTGGCTGCACGCGACGTCGCTCATCAACACCTCTTGCGTGCCGCCGCGCGCCAGTTCATGCAAGGCGATGTTCAACACTGGTGGCACCCGCCGTTCGGACGCGGAGTGCGCTCGCGCATTTCGGACGACCCGTTATGGCTTCCCTATGCCGTCTTCCAATTCATCGAGGTGGCGGGCGATAGCGGCGTCCTCGATGACGTCGTACCGTTCCTGGAAGGCGACGCGCTCGCTGAGGGACAGAACGAATCGTACTTCCAACCGCGGGTCTCGGAAACCACCGGTACACTCTTTGAACACTGCGCGCGCGCGCTCGATCGGAGCCTCGCGGTGGGAAGTCATGGGCTCCCGCTGATCGGGACGGGCGATTGGAACGACAGCATGAACCGCGTCGGGCCGCAAGGCAAGGGAGAGAGCGTGTGGCTGGGGTGGTTCCTGCATACGATACTATGGGAGTTTGCCAAGATTGCCGATGCGCGGGGCGAGCACCGGCGCGCGGAGACCTGGCGGCTGCATGTGAGCGCGCTGAAGGCCGCGCTCGAACGGCACGGGTGGGACGGCGAGTGGTATCGCCGCGCGTATTTTGACGACGGCACACCGCTCGGCTCTGCCACAAACACGGAGTGCCGGATTGACTCCATTGCGCAATCCTGGGGCGTCATCAGTGGCGCCGCCGAGCCGGGCCGCGGAGCGCGCGCGATGGCCGCGGTCGACCAGATCCTCGTGCGGCGTCCGGAGGGGCTGGTGCTGTTGCTCACGCCGCCCTTTGACCGGACGGCGCACGACGCAGGCTACATCAACGGGTATGTGCCCGGCGTCCGCGAAAACGGCGGGCAATACACGCACGCGGCCGCGTGGACCGTGCTGGCCTTTGCGGCACTCGGCGACGGAGATAAGGCGGCGGAGTTGTTCGGCATGCTGAACCCGATCAATCGCGCCGTCTCGCGAACGACCGTGCAGCGGTACAAAGTAGAGCCCTACGTAGTGGCCGGCGACGTGTATTCTGAACCCCCACATGTGGGACGCGGCGGCTGGACCTGGTATACCGGATCAGCCGGATGGCTCTATCGTGCGGCGATCGAGTGGATGCTGGGTTTTCGCGTGCGCGGACCGATGTTCTCAATCGATCCGTGCATCCCGCGAGCCTGGCCAGGGTACTCCATCCATTTTCGGTATCACTCGGCAATCTACAACGTCCAGGTGGAAAACCCGTCCGGCGTTTGCCGAGGCGTTGTTCTGGCTGAACTGGATGGCAAGCGCCTGGTGGGTTCTGCAACCATACCGCTTGCTGACGATGGCGCGGAACATCAAGTCCGCATTGTGTTGGGATAAGATGACGACGACGGTCGGGGCGGGGCGACGCCGTCCGCCCGGCCGCGGTTAGGCACGGCTCCACTCGGTGTGGAAGACGCCCTTCGCGTCCACGCGCTCGTAGGTGTGGGCGCCGAAGTAATCCCGCTGGGCCTGGATCAGGTTGGCGGGCAGCCAGGCGCTGCGATACCCGTCGAGGTATGCGAGCGAGGCGGCGAACGCGGGCGTTGGGATCCCCGCGACCGCCCCCTGAGACACGACGGTACGGAGGTCTTGCGCCCGCGCCGTGACCTCGCGGGCCAGGACGGGATCCACGAGCAGGTTGGGCAGGTCCGCCCGTGCGCGGTAGGCGGTGCGGATCTTTTCCAGCAGGGCCGCCCGGATGATGCAGCCGCCCCGCCAGATCGTGGCGACCGTCTCGAGGTTCAGGCCGTAGTCGTAGGTGCGGGAGGCCTGGGTGAGCATCGCCATCCCCTGCGCGAATGTGAGCACCATCGCCGCATACAGCGCCCCCTCGAGGCGGGCGAGGAACGCCGTTCGGTCCGAGCGGATCGCGGGGTCCGGGCCGATGAGGATGTGGCTGGCGGCGACCCGTTCCGGCTCAAGGCTGCTCAGGTCCCGCGCCGCCACCGCCATGTCGATCGTGGGGGCCGGCCGGTGGATCTCCATCGCGGCCTGGGAGGTCCACATCCCCGTGCCCTTTTGCTTGGCCTCATCGAGGATGACGTCCACGAGCCGCTTCCCGGTCCGCGCGTCCTGCGTGACGAAGATGTCGGCGGTGATCTCGATCAGGTACGCGCTGAGCTCCGCCTGGTTCCATCGAGCGAAGACCGCGTGCAACTCATCGTCCGTGAGCCCGAATCCCCGCTTCATCAGATCGTAGGCCTCGGCGATCAGCTCCATCAGTCCGTACTCGATGCCATTGTGGACCATCTTGACATAGTGGCCCGCCGAGCCCGCGCCCAGGTAGGCGACACACGGCTCGCCGCCCGCGTGGGCGGCGACGGCCTCGAAGATCGGCTTGACCCGCGCGTACGCGTCCTGCGATCCCCCGGGCATCATGCTGGGGCCGTGGCGGGCGCCATGCTCGCCCCCGGACACGCCCACACCGAGGAAACCGATTCCCTTGGCGGCAAGCATCTTCGTCCGCAGATCGGTGTCCCGAAAGAAGGAGTTTCCCCCGTCGACGATCAGGTCGCCTGAGGCGAGGTGGGGCAGCAGGTCGCGAATGACCGAATCGACCACCGGGCCCGCGGGAACCAGCATCATCACGATCCGTGGAACGCGCAGCGCCGTGAGGAACTCCGTCAGGTTTTTGAGTCCGCCGATGGGGCGGTCCCCGGCTTCCCGTACAAGTGCCCCCACCCGGTCCGGGTCTTTGTCATAGCCGGCCACCGTCACCCCGTGGTCCGCCATGTTGAGCAACAGGTTGCGGCCCATCACCCCGAGGCCGATCATCCCCAATTGGTAGCGGCGCGCGTGCATCTGACCACTCCCTCCGTCAGTCCGCGTGCGAAAGCCCCAGGGCGTCGAGCGCCGCCCGTGTGGATGCGAACCCGGTGTGGTGGATACCGTGCATGCCCAGGTCCCGGGCGACCTCCACGAAGAGATCCCGGTCGTCCAGATAGGCGACCTGGGCCGGCGGCACCTGCGCGACGTCCAGGGCGAGCCGGAAGATGTCCAGGTCCGGCTTGCGGACGTGGACGAAACAAGAGGAGATAAAGGCGTCCACACACTCGGTCAGCCGGAACGTCTGAATGCGATGGACGTTCAGTTCCCGCCCCTCGTTGTTCACGGCCAGGACCCGGAGATGGTACCTGGCCTTGAGTCCCCGGACCAGCTCAATCATCTCGGGGTAGGGGCGGGACTGCGCGAACATGAACGCCTTGAACGCCTCGGGCGAAAATGGACGTTTCTGATAGAATACGAGGCGGCTCAGGTACTCGTCCAGGCTCGACTTGCCCTCCTCGTAGGTGTCAAAGGTGAGGTGGTGGCGCTCTTCCATCGCCTCGAGGTCCAGGCCGAACGTCTCCGCCGCCATCCGCCGCATGGACCGGTCCCAGCCGTTGGTGAGGAGCACCCCGCCGACGTCCACGAAGAGGGCGGTCACTCGAGGGCCGGTCATCGCACCCGTTGTCGTGCCCCGGCTTTCATTGGGTCCACCTCGCTTCCCCAGGTGTCACTTCGTGGCGGGGCTCTTCGTCGTGACGCAGGCGCGGGCGCGCGAGAATCTACCATGCCATCTTAGCCCAACTTCCGGCGGTTGAGGGGTCCCCCGCCATTTTTCAAGGAAAACGGGCCTAAAGGAAAGGACGCCGAAGCATCCAAGGTAGGATCGATCCACCGTAGGGAGCCGCGCCTGCGATCTTAGGGGGGAGACCATGCCAGAAAAACACATCCCAATCAACGTGTTTCGCGAAAATGAACGGATCATGGTGTCTGCTCCAGTTCCAGGCATGGAGCCTGCAAACATTCATATCGTGGTGAAAGGACGCAAGGTCACCATAACCAGCGAACAACGTGGACCCGGTCAAGATCGAACTCGCCAGCACATCCAAGAACAATGGACCGCAGGCCCCTACCAGGGTGAGGTGACGTTACCGATCTGGGTCGACGTAGAAAAGGCGAATGCGACCTATGATAACGGCGTCCTAGTTGTTATCTTTCCAGAGGCGCAAACCTCGATGTCTGGCGTGATCGCGATGGAAAAAAGAGGCACCTCGCGGGGGCAAATTGTTGGGCACGTTGGAAAGGACTTACATACGCCGTAGCTCACCCGTCAGAAACTGCCGGTGCTCAACCGCTCAACCCTTGGCCCCGCGCCGGGAGTGGCGTGGGGAGCGTGCGTGCCGACCGAGGCCGCTGGATCCCCACCCGAGGTGATCTTGTGCGCCACCGGCTCCGAGGTATCACGCGCGCTCGAGGCGACATGCCGGAACGGATAAGCCCGCTCGCCGGCAAACCGGTCCCGCGATCGTTGCTGGTCAATATCGCCCGGTTGGTGACCGCGTATTTCGCGCTGGTGCCCGACCCCGCGATCGCCTCGCAGCGTGTCGTCTTCGGCACATCGGGGCACCGCGGCTCGGCCTTCGCGACCGCATTCAATGAAGCACACATTCTGGCGATCGCGCAGGCGGTCTGCCGGTACCGCCGCCACGCCGGCATCGACGGGCCGCTGTTCCTGGGCATGGACACGCATGCCTTGTCGGAGCCCGCGTTCGCCAGCGCCCTCGAAGTGCTCGCGGCCAATGGCGTGGAGACCATGGTCGACGTGTATGGGGGATACACACCGACGCCGGGCATCTCGCACGCGATCCTCTCCTACAACCGCGGCCGCACGACCGGCCTGGCGGATGGGATCGTCATTAGTCCGTCGCACAATCCGCCCGACGAAGGCGGCTTCAAATACAATCCTCCCAATGGCGGGCCGGCGGATGTCGATGTGACTGACTTCATCGAGAATACCGCGAACGGCTTCCTGACGAATAAACTTGGCGGTGTCGCGCGCATTCCCTACGAGCGCGCGCGCAAAGCGGCGTCTTGTCACGCCCATGATTACATTACGCCCTATGTCGACGACCTTGCCAATGTCGTCGATCTGGACGCGATCCGCTCGGCGGGCGTGCGCATCGGGATCGATCCGCTCGGCGGCGCCGCCGTCCAGTATTGGCACCCGATCATCGAGCGCTACAAGATCGCTGCGACCGTGGTGAACGACGCCATCGATCCCACGTTTCGTTTCATGACCGTGGATTGGGACGGACAGATCCGGATGGATTGCTCGTCGCCCTATGCGATGATGCCGCTGATCGCGATGCGGGACAAATTCGACATTGCCTTCGCCAACGATACCGATGCGGACCGGCATGGAATCGTCAGCCCGTCGGGCGGACTGATGAATCCGAATTACTTTCTCGCGGCCGCGATTGCCTATTTGTGCGAGAACCGGCCGGGGTGGCGCCGTGACAGTGCCGTCGGCAAGACCGCCGTTTCCAGCGGCATGATCGATCGCGTCACGGCGAAGCTGGGACGCAAGCTCATCGAAGTGCCGGTGGGGTTCAAATGGTTCTGCCGCGGCCTGATCGACGGATCGCTGGCGTTCGCCGGCGAGGAAAGCGCCGGCGCGTCGTTTCTTCGGCGTGATGGGTCGGTTTGGACGACAGACAAGGACGGACTGATCATGGGTCTGCTCGCCGCGGAAATCACCGCGCGAACCGGCCATGATCCCAACCGGTTTTACGCCTCCGCGACGCACGACCTGGGCAAGTCCTTCTACCAGCGGATCGATGCGCCGGCCACGCGCGACCAGAAAGAGCTGCTCACAAGGTTGGATCCCGCGCGATTCGACGCGAAAGAGCTTGCTGGCGAACCGATTGACGCGAAGTTGATCCGCGCCCCCGGCAACAACGAACCGATCGGCGGACTTAAGGTGATCGCCAGGAACGGGTGGTTTGCCGCCCGGCCATCGGGAACGGAGGATGTCTATAAGATTTATGCGGAAAGTTTCCGCAGCGAAGATCACCTCAAGCAGATTCAACGCGATGCACACACCCTCATCGGCCGCCTTTTCAATAAGGCATGAACCCGGATCCGGCGTCATTGCGATGAGCGCATCGAGGACGTTCGTGCTCACGGACGCCGGGAGTACTGGTTGGTGCGGCGTCGGGAGGGATTCTGCCGGGTTGCTGATAACAGCGCATCGACCAACTTCAGATTTGAGCATTTTCACGCCGGATCCGGGATGAAAGTTCCCGATCCCAATCAACCGTTGCCGGTTCTCAATCCTCAAGGGACCGATGCCGAAATGCTTGGGAGTCTCCAGCGTGTGACGTTCGAGTATTTTCGCAACGAATTCAATTCTCAAACTGGGTTGATCGCGGATACAACGCAGCCGGGAGCGCCTTCCAGCATTGCGGCGGTGGGCTTGGGCATCAGCGCCTATGTGGTCGCGGTTGAACGAGCATTCCTCTCGCGAGCCGACGCGATCGAGCGGACCCTAACAATCTTGCGGTTCTTTCACTCCAGTCGTCAGGGATCCGAGGCGGATGCCACGGGCTACAAGGGATTCTATTACCACTTCCTCGATATGCGGACCGGCCGACGGGCTTTGCGCAGTGAATTGTCGACGATTGATACCGCGATCCTAATGGCCGGTGTGCTCACCGCCAGAAGCTACTTTACGCGTGACAGCAAAGAGGAAACTGAGATTCGTGAACTCGCCGATCATCTCTATTGCCGCGTCGACTGGAAATGGGCGTTGAACAACGGGACAACCATCTGCCACGGGTGGAAGCCGGAGTCAGGCTTTCTTGCATATCGATGGGATAGCGGCTACAGCGAGGCTATAGTTCTTTACACACTTGCGATCGGCTCTCCCACGTTTGCTGTCGATCCAAAAAGCTACAGAGCATGGACGTCGACGTTTGAATGGAGGAAGATCTACGGCGTAGAACAGGTCTATGCCGGCCCGCTGTTTATCCATCAGATGTCCCATCTGTGGTTGGATTTTCGCGGCATCCATGACGATTTTAATAGAAAGACGGGCATTGATTATTTCGAAAATAGCCGACGGGCCACTCACGTTCAACGACAATATGGCATAGAAAACCCGTTGGGTTTTGCCCACTACGGAGAACACTCCTGGGGATTCACCGCGAGCGCGGGACCGGGCCCGGCGGCACTGGAGGTCAATGGGGTGCAAAGAACATTCTATGACTACATCGCACGAGGCGCTCCGTTTGGCCCGGATGATGGCACCATTGCCCCATGGGCGGTTGTCGCATCGCTCCCGTTCGCGCCTGAGATTGTGATCGGCGCGATTCGTCACGGAATCGAACGCCTCAATTTGAAGGACGATAGCGGGTATGGGTTTGAGGCGAGCTTTAATCCGACGTATCCGGAGCGAGGGAGAAATCCACACGGCTGGGTGTCGCCGTGGAGAGTCGGCCTAAACCAGGGTCCGATTGTTCTCATGATTGAAAATTTTCACTCGGAGGTCATTTGGAAGATCATCCGGACATGTTCGTACATCGTGGATGGCTTGCGTAGCGCCGGCTTTCGCGGCGGCTGGCTTGACAGCTAACCTGTGGCGAGGGTGCGTGGTTCCCCCTCTTGCTCTGCCAACGGTCGTGTATGCTGGGGCCTTAATTGTGTGGACGCTCATCGCAGCAACGTCCTGGATATTTTTGCTCGGATTCTCACCCGAGCGGTTCTCCGGATTGAGGCGTCCGCAGGAGGAAAGACCGAGAGGGCGAAACTCGCCACGCGTGAGCCCCCCAACAGAACAGCGATGCCTTTCAGATAGCCACGGCCATCCCTGGAAGGAAGAGCGCTACTCCGACCCCTGGTGACGTCCATCGGTTCCGATTGCGCCACAACGGAGCGATCGACGTTCACGCGCCTGGCCGTGCTCTGGCTCGCGGGGGTTGATCTGCGGGCGACGCTCTTGGCGCTGCCACCCGTGCTCATCCTGATCCACCGCGATCTCGGGCTCAGCGAGACGGGGGTCGGCGCGCTGACGAGCCTGCCCGTGCTGGTGCTGGCGGGCGCGGCGGTGCCCGGATCGCTCCTGATCGCGCGCGCCGGCGCGCGGCGGGCGGCGATCGCGGGCATCCTCGTCGTCGCGGTCTCGTCGGCCCTGCGCGGCCTCGGTCCGTCCGTGCCGATGCTGTTTGCGATGACGTTCGTGATGGGGGCCGGCATCGCGGTGATCCAGCCGGCCGTGCCGGTCCTCGTGGCCCGGTGGTGTCCGGACCGCATCGGCTTCACGACGGCGCTGTACGTGAACGGGCTGCTCGTCGGCGAGACGTTGAGCGCGGCGCTCACGCTGCCCCTCGTGCTGCCGCTTGTCGGGGGCCGCTGGCCCCTTGCGCTGGCCGCCTGGTCGGTGCTCCCGCTCGCCACGGCCGTGCTCATGCTGGCCCTCTGGCGCCATCTCCCCGACGCCGCGGCCGGGCCGGCGGCGCGCTGGTGGCCCGACTGGCGCAGCCCGGACACGTGGCGGCTCGGGTTCGTCCTCGGCGGGATCGGCACCGCGTACTTCGCGACGAACGCGTTCATCCCGGATTACCTGCGCACGGCCGGGCGGGTCGACCTCATCGGGCCGTGCCTCGCCGCGCTCAACGGGGGACAGCTGCCGGCGTCTGTGATCGCGCTCGTGGTCGCGCGGGCGATCACGGGACGCCGGACGCCGCTGCTCGTGGTCCCGGCGGCAATCGCCGTGAGCCTCGCGCTGTTTCTCGCAGCACCGCCGGCGTTGTGGGTGCTCGGCGCGGGGCTGATCGGCTTCTGCTGCGCGTTCGGTTTGGTGCTGTCGCTGGCGCTTCCGCCGCTCGTCGTCGCGGCCCGGGACGTGCACCACCTGTCGGCCGGCATGTTCGCCGTGGGCTACGGGTACTCGTTTGTGCTGCCGCTCCTGGGCGGCGTCGCCTGGGACGTCAGCCACGTTCCGGCGGCGGCGTTTCTGCCCGTGTTTGCGGGCGCCGCGACCACATTCCTGGCCGCGCTGGCGCTGCCCCGGCACGCGGGGCGCGCCGGCGTTGATTACATGGTTGCCGGCCGCTGAGTCGGCCGGCGGCGACGTGCTGGAGGTGGCCGGATGATCTGGAACCCCGTGGCGGAGACGATGGCGCGCGCGGAGCTGGGGGCCCTGCAGCGGACCCGTCTGGCCGACATCGTCGCGCGTGTCTACGCGCGGGTCCCGTTCTACCGCGACGCGTTTGACCGCGCCGGCGTCCGGCCGGAGCAGGTCCGCTCGCTCGACGATCTTCGCCGGCTGCCGTTCACGCGGAAGACGGACCTCCGGGATCACTACCCGTTCGGCCTGTTCGCAGTGCCGCTCGAGCAGGTCGTCCGCGTGCACGCCTCGTCGGGCACGACCGGCAAGCCGACCGTTGTCGGCTACACGCGGGCCGACCTCGGCGTCTGGGCGGAGGTGTGCGCCCGCTGCCTCGCGGCGAGCGGCGCGCGGCCGGGCGACGTGTTCCACAACGCGTACGGGTACGGGTTGTTTACCGGCGGGCTCGGCATGCACTACGGCGCGGAGTTGCTGGGGCTCACGGTCGTGCCGGTCTCCGGCGGAAACACGGAGCGGCAGCTGCTGCTGATTCAAGACTTCCATCCGCGCGTGATCGCCTGCACGCCGTCGTACATGCTGACACTGGCGGAGGCGGCCGCATCACGCGGCATCGACACGCAGAGCCTCACGCTCCGCTCGGCGGTGCTTGGCGCGGAACCCTGGACCGAGGCGATGCGCCGCCAGATCGAGCGCGTGCTGCCGGTCAAGGCCGTCAACATCTACGGGCTCAGTGAGGTGATCGGCCCCGGCGTCAGCAACGAGTGCGTCGAGGCGCAGCGCGGCTCCCACGTCTTCGAAGACCATTTTCTCGTCGAGGCGGTCGATCCTCAAAGCGGTGAGCCGGTGCGGCCTGGCGAGGTGGGGGAGCTGGTGTTCACGACGCTCACGAAGGAGGCGCTGCCGGTCGTCCGGTACCGCACCGGGGACCTCGCGTCGCTGGACGCCGCGCCGTGCGTTTGCGGCCGCACCCACGTCCGGATGTCGCTCGTCGTCGGCCGCACCGATGACATGCTCATCGTCCGCGGCATCAACGTGTTCCCGTCGCAGGTCGAGGCGGCGGTGGTGCAGTTCGCGGAACTCTCGCCGCACTACGAGGTGGTCGTCACGCGCGAGCGGACGCTGGATGCCCTCGAGGTCCGGGTGGAGGTGGCGCCGGCGGCCGCCGGGTCGCCGGGGCTCCTCGAAAAGGACGCGCCGGCGGCAGAGGCGCTCCGGCAGCGCGTGACGGAGCGCCTCCGCGGAGTGCTCGGGATCGTGGCGCGCGTGACGCTCAAAGCACCGGGCACCCTGCCGAGGAGCGAGGGCGGCAAGCTCCGCCGCGTTGTCGACGAGCGGCCGAAGGAATAGCGGGAAGAACGAACTGCGATTCGGCTAGTGATGTATCAGAAGCAGAAGAATGAGCACGGCGAGGAAAACAGCCCACATCGCGACACCCCCGAGTCGTTCTGCCGGCCGCGCAACCGTATCACGCAGGGGTAACGGCCCCGTCACGGCATTACAATCTCTTGACGTGTGATGAATCGCGAGGCGTCGGATGAGGTTAAATGTGTAAAGGAAACATCAATATGGCCGCAGGGCGCGTGAGCGCTAGTCCTCGAGACTGAGCCGGTAGCCGACCCGGGGCTCGGTCACCACGTACCGCGGGGCGGCCGGATCGGGCTCGATCTTGCGGCGAAGGTTGCTGATGTTGACGCGCAGCAGATGTCCCTCCGACGCGTACGCCGGTCCCCAGATTTGGTGCAGCAGCTGCCCGTGGGTGCGGACCCTGCCGTCGGCCTGCGCGAGCGCCCCCAGCAGATCGTACTCCGTCGGCGTGAGATGCACCGGTTTGCCCTGCACCCTCACCACCCGCCGATCGAAGTCGATTTCCAGATCACCGATCCTCACCGGTCCCTCGGTGCGGTGCGCGGCGCGCCGGCGGAGCAGGACCCGGAGGCGCGCGTGCAGCTCGTCGATGCCAAACGGCTTCGTCAGGTAGTCTTCCGCGCCGGCTTCCAGGGCCGCGACCTTGTCCTCTTCCTGGTCGCGCACAGACAGCACCAGGATGGCCGCGTGGTCGCCGGCCCGAAGCTGCTTCGTGACGTCGACCCCGTCGCCGTCGGGAAGGCCGAGGTCGAGGATGACGATATCGGGACGCACGGCCGGCGCCGCGGCGAGCGCGGCCCGGGCGCCCGCCGCCTCGAAGACTTCATACCCTCTGATGCGCAGCGCGATATCGAGGAAGCGGCGGATCGATTCATCGTCGTCGACGACCAGCACGCGCGGGCGTGGCGCCTCCGCGGACATTCGTCAGTTCAGGGGGAGGGCCAGCCGCACCACGGTGCCGCCGCCCTCCCGCTGCTCCGCCCAGATCCGGCCGCCGTGCGCGTCGACGATGCCCTTGGCGATCGCCAGGCCCAACCCGACGCCGCGGCGGTCCTCGACGGCGCCGTTCACTTGATGGAATTTTTCAAAGACGCGTTCGAGATCCGCGTCCGGAATGCCGGGACCGCGATCCGCCACGCTGAGCACGACCTCCCGCGGCGTTCGCGCGGCGTCGATCTCGATCGCGCTCTCCGCCGGAGAGTAGCGTACCGCGTTGTCGATGAGGTTGCGCACCGCCTGGGGCAGGAGCACAGCGTCCATCGGCACCAGCGGGAGGTCCCCGGGGATCCTGACGCGGCATCGCGCCTCGATGGGGTTGCCCATCGATCGGAGCGCGAGTTGCATGAGGTTCCGAAGGCTGCCCGGCTCCGCGTGGACCCGCATGACTCCCGCTTCGAGCTTGGTCATGTCGAGAATCTGCGCGACCAGCCGGTCCAACATCTTGGCGCGGTCGTAGGCGATGGAGAGGAGTTCCCGGCGGGCGCGCGCGTCGATCCGTCCCACCGGTCCCTCCTCGGCGAGCAGCGTGGAGAGGGTGCCCATGATGGAGGTCAGCGGCGTGCGAAGATCGTGCGAGATCGAGTTGAGCAGTGCCCGCTGGAGCTGCTCGCCGGCCGCCAGGTCTCTCGCCTGCTGCCGGACTACCCGCATGCGGTCGGTGACGGTGCCGAGGCCCAGCGCGACGGCCAGCAGCGTCGCGAACAGGAGCCACTCCGGCGGCGTCGGAGGATCAAACTGATACGGCGGGCCGATCCAGTAGTAGTCGATGGTCACCGCGCTGGCGACGGCGGCGGCGATCGCGGGGCCTCGCCCCCATGCGAATGCCGCGATCTGAACGGCGAGGATGAACGGCACGGTCGAGAAAATATTCGGCTGGACGATGCCGGATTTCCACAGCGCGGTGCCCAGCACAAAGACGAAGACGACGCCGACCGCGTAGGGCAGCGCGGCGCCGGCAAACCCGCCGACGATCGGCGCGCCCCGGGTCACCGGAATCCGGGGTGTCCGCGTCGCATCGGACGCGTGTCCCGCGGTCCTATTGGCCAGCATCAGTCCACCGCGGCGCGCCTTCGGGGGCGCGGCGGGTGACTCCTGCGGGCGCTTACCGTTCTACGAGGTCCGCTTCGATCACGTCGTGCCAGGGGTTCCCCGAGGACCCGACAAACGGCGTCGAGACGTAAAACGGCCCGCTCACGCGCACGGTCTCTCCCGCCCGCACCGGCGCGTGTCCCCAGACGACCACGCCCACCGACGCGCCCTGGGCCTCCAGGCGAAACGTCGTCAGGGGCGCACCGCGCCCATCCGTCCCCCGCGCCACCGCGGCCGCGGTGCCGGCGACGGTGACGACCATGCGGTCGTAGCGCGCGCTCTGCGTCGCGAGACCGCGTACGGTGTCCTCGGGAATGGCGCCCACGAGGGCCGGTGGCGGAGGCGGCGCAGCCGCTCCGCCCGCGCCCGGTTGGGTTGCGGGCATTGGGGCCGACGGTGCTGGGGGTCCCACCACGGGGATGCCGACGACCGGGCCCAGCGCCGGCGAATCAACGATGGGGCTGCCGAAGACCGGCGTCCCGATGAAGACAGGGACAGGCGTGATCAGCGGCGGCGTGGATCCCGCCGGGCACACGACGACCTGCCGGACCACGGTCGACGTCGCCGGGGCCAGCGGGACGGGAAAGGCAATCGCATCGAGCGGGGTCACCGTCACCGGATTCGACGTTCGCGTCGTCGTGATCTGGATCTGCTGGCACGCCGTCTGCGCGGAGACAGGAGCGATGCCGGCGCCGAGCATGCCCACCGCCACCGCGAGGGCGGCGATCCGCCGCGTCATCATAGCATCACCTCGCCGAACATTTTCGCCGTGCCGCGGCCGCGTACCTCGCCGGGGCTATGCCGCCCCGAAGACCAGGGACGCGTTGATGCCGCCGAAGCCGAACGAGTTGCTGAGAATGCGCCGCAGCGGCATCTCCCGGCCGCGATCGCGCACGTAATCGAGGTCGCACGCCGCGTCCGGCGTCTCGAGATTGAGCGTCGGCGGGACGTAGCCGTGCCGAAGGCTGAGGAAGCAGCTCGCCGCTTCGATGGCCCCGGTCGCCCCGAGCGCGTGGCCGTGCATCGCTTTCGTGGCGCTGACCGGCACCCGGTACGCGTGCTCCCCGAGCACCTGCTTGATCGCGAGCGTCTCGGTCGAGTCGTTGAGCGGGGTGCCGCTGCCGTGCGCGTTGACGTAGTCCACCTCCTCCGCGGCGACGCCGGCTTCCGCCAGCGCCAGGCGCATCGCGCGCGCGGCCTGGGTGCCCGAGGGGAGGGGGGCCGTCATGTGGTGGGCGTCGTTCGACGCACCGAAGCCGAGCACGGCGCCGTAGACCGCAGCACCCCGCCGGCGGGCGTGCTCCCGTTCCTCCAGCACGAGCAGCGCGCCGCCTTCGGCCATCACGAACCCGTTGCGCGTCTGATCGAACGGCCGGCACGCGCGCGCCGGCTCGTCGTTGTGGGTCGACATCGCCCGGATCACATCGAACGCCCCGAACGTCAGGGGGGCGAGGGGGACCTCGACGCCGCCCGCGACCATCAGGTCCGCGTAGCCGTCGCGGACCGTCCGGAACGCCTGGCCGATCGCGATCGCGCCGCTCGAGCAGCTGTCCGAGTTGCCGCTGGACGGGCCGCGGAGGTCGTGCTCGATCGCGATGTTGCACGACGCCGCCCCGCAGAACACGGACAGGGCGAGCGTCGGCCGGATCCGCCGGACGCCCTGGTTCAGAAACACCACGTGCTGCTCCTCGGCGAACGCGGCGCCGCCGAGCGCGGAGCCGACGAAGCAGCCGATCGCGTCGTGGTCTTCGTCTTCGAGCCGCAGCCCCGCGTCGTCGATCGCCATGCGGGCGCACGCCAGCGCGAACTGCGCGTACCGGTCGAGCCGGCGCAGCCGGCGCGGCTCGATGAATGCCCCGGGATCGAAGCCGGAGACTTCGCCGGCCACCCGGCAGTTGAAGGGGGCCGCATCGAACCGGGTGATCAGGCCGATCGCCGAGCGTTCGCGCCGGAGGCCGTCGTACAGGCCCGCGGCGCCAGACCCGATGGGCGTCACCGCGCCGATGCCTGTCACGACGACGTGGCGCCTGGTGTCCGTCATGATTCACCTCCGCCGTGATTCACGGTGTCCGTCTCGACGATCCGCTTGATGTGGCTCAGCGTCGCCCTCGCGGTCGGCTCGATGAACATCGGTCCGATGATCGACCGCGCGACCGCGCGGCCGACGAGTGGCCAGGCCAGATCCAGGTCGTGCACGATGGAGACCGCCACGTCGCCGCCCGGACCGGGCTCGAATCGCCACTCGACCTCCATGCCGCGCGTCACGCCGCGTACGTGCGTGAACCGGATGCGCCGCTCGCGCGGCTGCACGGTCTGCCTGGCCCACCACCAGATCGGGATCCATCCGCGGCGCGCCTTCATCTCGACGAGCCGGCCTTCGCCGTCGCTGCCGACGACGCGGACGCGGCGATAGTGCGGCAGGATGCGCGGCCAGTGCTCGACCTGCGCGGCGTACCGGAAGATCGTGTCGACCTTCCCCCGGATCCGCACCGCGGTCTCCGTGTGCATGGTCACGCCCACCCCAGCAGGCGCGGCAGGGCCGCCGGGTGGAGCACGCTGCCGAGGCCGTTGGTGTTGCCGATCATGCCGATGAGCCGCGCCCCGAGATCGGGATATCGCGCCATCTGCGCGGCAGCGCGGCGCACGACCGCGGGGCGAAACGCGAACGCCTGCAGGAGCCGGGACCCGACGAAGACCGGACCGAATTCGCGCGACCGCGCAAACGCGTACGCGCGGAGCGACGGGGCGCCGGTCCACTCCAGCGCGCCCGCGGCGACCGCGGCGCACAGTTCCGCGCCCCGGAGCGCGAGGTAGACGCCCTGCCCCGTCATCGGATCAAGATGGGCCGCCGCGTCGCCGACGAGCAGCACGCGCCCGCGTCCGGCGCGGCGCCGCAGGTAGCCGAGGGGGCCCACCGCCGTGAGCGGTCCCACGCGTTCCGCGCGCGCGAGCCGGTCGCGGAGCGCCGGACATCCCCGCAGCCACGCCCAATAGCCTCCCTCGAGATTGCCGCGCCACGCGCGCACGACCTCCCGCGGGACGGCGAGCGTGACGTTCGCGAGACCGCCGGGAAGATGGGCGACCCCGCAGTAGCCCTGCCGTCCGAGATGAATCTCGCCCCACGGTCGCGCGTCGCGGCCGCCGGATCCGGCGAGGCCTCCGAGGTAGGCTCCGACGGTGTACCGTCCCTGCCGCACGACGGCATCGATGCCCGCCGCCCGGGCGACGGTTGACCGCAGGCCGTCGGCGCCGATTACGAGCCGCGCGAGGTAGCGTTCCTCCCGGCCGCCGTGCTCGACCGTGACGCGGACGGCCCGGGCTTCCGGTTCGAGCGCGGTGAGGCGGCTGCCGTCCTGGATCGCGACGCCCGTGCGCGCGGCGTGATCGAGCAGTACCTGATCCAGCCATGCCCGGGGAACCGCCCAGCCGTTGCGCCGCGGAAACGGCAGGGCGACTACGGCGCCGTCGGCCGTCACGAGCTGCATGCCGCATACCGGCGCCGCCGCGGCGGCCACGGCATCGCGGACTCCGAGGCGATCGAAGAGTTCGTCGCAGCCCGGGTTCAGGTAATCGCCGCACGGTTTCGGACGCGGGAAGACGGCGCGATCGACGATCGCGACGCGGCAGCCCCGGCGCGCGAGCAGGGCGGCGGTCGCGCTGCCGGCGGGTCCGCCGCCGACGACGAGGGCGTCCACGGGTCGTGTCACCCGAGGCGCTCCAGGGCCGCGCGAAAGACCGGCACGCGGCGCACGGTCAGGTTGGGAATTTCGGCGGCCGTGACCATCTCGCGGTACTCTCTCCATGAATACGCGCGTTCCACCGAGCGGGGTCCGTCCGCGCGGATGTGGGGGTTCCGAAAACACCGCGTCAGCAGCCACACGCCGGCCCGCGCCGCCGGTGACCGGACGAGATCCATGATAAAAAATCCCAAACGGCCGAGCCGGTCGAGGCGCCGCACCAGCGCGGGCCGTTCTTCCGGCTCGAGGTGATGGAGGGCGAGCGAGCAGAGGCACGCGTCGAACGCGCCGTCGCGGAAAGGCAGGGCCCGTGCATCCGCGCGGACCACTTCGATCGCCGAAAACGCGGCGGAGGCCTCCGCCGCGAGCCGCGCGGTCACCGGGTGCCGGTCGACGGCGACGATGCGGACAGGGACGCCGCGCCGGACGGCCCACCGCGCCACCGCGCGGGGAATATCGGCGCCGCCGGTCCCCACGTCCAGCAGCGAGAGCGGCGCGCCGGGCGTGCGGGAGCGCCGCCACAACGGGACCAGCCGGTCGAGGTACGCGCGCACGAAATTGGCCGCGCCGGTGACGCGGTTGATGCGGCCGAGATCCTCGAGGTCCGGCCGCAGCAGGTCTTCCGTGCAGGCCGGATCGTCCATCAGTTCATGGACGGTCAGGGATGCCGGCCTGGTCAGGTCGTTCGCCTGCACGCAATTTCCTCCACGACGCGCCGGGCTTTGGACGCGGGCATTACGACGCGTCTTCACAATCTAGGCCTTCATTATCGTGCCACGCTGCAACGGCTCCGTAACGCCTGACGCGTTGAATTTCCATATAATACGCGGCGGACCGAGGGAATCGCGAGGCTTTGTGCCGCCGGCCGCGAACTTGACCGCTATGCGCATAGCCACCCTGCTGCCGAGCGCGACCGAGATCGTCGACGCGCTGGGGCTGGCCGGGGAGATCGTGGCGATCACGCACGAGTGCGACTATCCGCCGGAGATTCGCGACCGGCCGGTGGTGGTCCGTCCCCGCGTGAACTCCGGTCTCAGCAGCGCCGCCATCGACGCGGCGGTTGAAAGCGCGCTGCGGAGCGGGGAGAGCCTCTATCAGTTGGACGTGGACGCGCTGGCCGCCGCGCGTCCGGACCTCATCGTGACGCAGGACCTGTGCGAGGTGTGCGCGCTGCCGAGCCTCGACGTCGAGGGGATCGCCGCGCGGCTCCCGGGACCGCCGCGGGTGCTGCGTCTCCATCCGCACACGTTGGAGGACGTTTTCCGCGACATCGGAGCGGTCGGGGCCGCGACCGGCCATGCCGGCGAGGCGGCGCGCCTCGTCGGCACGCTCAGAGAACGCGTCGCCGCGGTGGAGACCGCGTGTCTCGGCGCGCGTCGTCGGTCCGGTACGCCCCGCGTGTTCTGCATGGAGTGGCTCGACCCGCCCTTCTGCGGCGGGCACTGGATGCCTGAGATCGTCGAGCGCGCCGGCGGCCGCGAAGTCATCGGCCGGCACGGCCGGCCGTCGTTTCGCGTTGAGTGGGACGCGATCGCCGCGGCCGCGCCGGAGGTCGTGGTGCTCACGGTGTGCGGGTTCGACGTCGCCCGCACGTGCGCGGAGCTTCCGGCGGTGGCAACGCGGCCCGAGTGGCGCGCGCTGCCCGCGGTCGTCGCGGGCCGGGTGTATGCGACGGACGGCAGCGCGTTCTTCAGCCGGTCCGGGCCGCGCCTGGTGGACGGGCTCGAGATCATGGCCTCGATCCTCCACCCCGAGATCGCCGTGCGGCCCGCCCCTCCCGGCGCGTGGGTTCAGCTTGGGCCGGACGCCGCCGCCCTGCCCGCAGACCGGCGGCGGGCTATCATCTGATCCAACCCGCTGGCGGGCATAACGCGAGGCAGGCAGGGTGGGGGCCCGGGAACTTCGAACTACTTAGATACGTGTTAGACACGTGATACCTGCTGTGCGAAACCGTGGGGGGACGGGCGCATAAGCACCCTCGATCGTTGGGCCAAGGCCACAATGGCACTCGTCGTGGCGGCGGCCGTCGTGTTCATCCTGTGGCGGCTGCGGTTCGTCCTCGTGACGGTCGCGCTCGGCGCGATGCTGGCCTATGCGCTCATGCCGTTCGTCGAGCGCGCCGGCCGGGTGCGCATCGGGGGACGGCCGGTGCCGCGGCTCGCGGCGGTCCTCGCCGTCTTCCTGGCGGTCGCGCTCGTGCTGGCCTTTGTCACCCGGCTGGCGATGCGGCCGGTCGGCGCCGAAGCCCAGCGCTTCGGGCAGAACCTCGAGCAGTACCGCGATCAGGTCGGCACGGCGCTCACGCAAATGCAGCAGGGTCTCCGCCGGAGCCTGCCGGCGCCGCTCGTGGTGCCGGTCGAGCGGGCGCTCGATCAGGCCGAGACAATCGTGTTCGGCGCCGCCACCGGCATGCTGCGCGGCACCGCGCGGTGGATCTCCAAAGGGTTCGAACTGCTGCTGATCCCGGTCCTCGCCTTCTATTTCCTGCTCGATCTTCCGGTGCTGCGGGACGAACTGCTCGGGTTTCTCCCGGCGGGGATGCGCCGCGGCGTGCTCGCGGCAGGCCGCCGCGCGGATCGCATCGTGGCCGGGTACGTGCGCGCGCAGATCATTCTGATGCTGGTATCCGGGATCGCGGTCACGATCGGCCTGACGCTGATCGGCGTTCGCTATCCGCTGCTGCTCGGTATCTTCGCCGGACTCACGCGCGCGATTCCGATCATCGGCCCCGTGCTCGGCGCGATTCCCATCGTCGCGATCGCGGGCATGCAGTCGCTCGGCACCGCCGTCGCCGTCCTGATCTTCTTCGTGATCGTGCAGGTGGCCGAAACGCAGATCCTGCTGCCCAACGTCATCGGCCGTGAGTTGAAGCTCCACGCGGCGACGATCCTGCTCGCCCTCCTGATCGGCAATGCGTTGTTCGGCCTCATGGGCATGTTTCTGGCGCCGCCGGCGGCCGCGTTCGCAAAAGCGCTCCGGGAGATGTTCGAGCCCGAGGCGGCCGAGCCGGTCCCCGCGCGTCCCGACGCGCTGCCTGCCGGCCGACCCGCGGCCGGCCAGGATGAAATCAAAGCGGCGGCGGGAACGCGCGGCCGTTAAGTCCCAGGCCGGCAGGGTTCGCGCCGGCCCGCCACGCTACGCCCGGGTTCGCCGAGCGGCCGTCCGACCGCAAGCACCCCACGGAAGTCCCGCTCGAGATCGCGGTACTCCTGATCGGGTTCCGCGCCGACCGCATCCACCATCCGGCTTCGTGATCTTCTCCGCGAACGCGAGCATCGCGACGTCCGCGCGCTCCAGCCCCGCGGTCCGAAAGTCCTTGACGATCGGAGAGTCCGGAAGATTCCACGCGCGGCGGGAACTTGGCGCGGCCGGCCGGCGCTATATGCGGTACGGCACGCGGTTCGGAATCACTTCAGGAGGTGATGCAGTCATGACGCGCAAGAAGTTTCTCGCCGGGGCGGCCGGGATGGCGGCGACGGTGGTGGCCGCGAGCGCCGCGCTGGCGCAGACGCCGCCGACGCGGGGCGAATACGGTAGCGCCCGCAACCTCATCCACGCGCGGACCTCGCTCGAGGGGTTGATCGATCAGCTGCAGCACGATCAGGCGGACTACGGCGGCTACCGCGTCCGTGCGATCGAAGCGATGCAGCGGGCGCGCGCAGACATCGTCGCGGCCCTGCAGTGGGACGTGACGCACCCGCACTAACGCGAGCGGACTCTCCCGCTAGTTCATCGAGCCGCGGCGGATCACGCCGCGGCTCATGTTATTCTCCGCCGCGGGGCTGCTCGGGGGCGGAGGAGCCCGTGGCCGGGCGGATGCTCTGAATGCACCGCATCAGCTCCGGCATGTCGTCGCGCACCCGCGCCGCCCGGTTCCCCGTCGTGCCGATGGCGAGGATGGCCCGCCGGCCGACTGTGACGCAGACCTGGATGCTGCGCCGTTCTTCGCCCGTCTTCGAGGTCCACACGTAGGCATGCGACCAGGCCGGGAGCGCCCCGACGTGCTCCGGGCCGGCGTCCAGACTGGCGTAGCGCTGAATGGCCCGGCGCGTCACGTACTGCGCCTGGTAGACGCAGGTTTCCGGGGAGATGGGCACCGGAAGGTCGCGCACGATGATGACCAGGCTCGCCGGCAGTCCGGCGTCGGCCGGCGGCGACACGGCCGTCAGCGCCGGGTCCCCGTGGGACGTGGTGACCTTCCACGCCGCCGGCAGCATAATCGTAAACCTGTTGTCGATGTCGCGGACCGTTCGGTAGGTCGCGCCCGCGCCGGGGCCCCCTAACGGATCGGCCTGGGCCGCCGTCGCGAGTACGGCAAGGAGAAAGATGACCGCCTGGAGCGCGGCGGGCGCGCGGCGCAGCGCCGACACGGGGGAACGGCTCCTTCGGGACGAGGGTTTCGTCGGCTTCATAAGGACGCTCAAGGAACGCGCTGAAATACCCTTCGGCGCGGTCCGCCTCCGGGCCCTGCCTCGCCTCCGGCGGCGGAACCGCGTGATTTTAGCGCGCAAAATCGGATAGCGCAATCCCGGCGGCGGGCGTACCATCGACACGATGACGCCGGAGGTGGTGGTATGCTGAACGTACAGGAGGCCGAGATGGCCATACGGGCGGATCGGGTGCGGACGAACGGGAGGAGCGGCGGAGCGACGGGCGCCGACGATCGGCGCTGGCGCGCCGTGCTGGCTCGCGACGCGGCGGCCGACGGCACCTTCGTGTTTGCCGTGCGCTCGACCGGCGTGTACTGTCGGCCCTCGTGCCCGGCGAGGCGTCCGCGGCGCGATCGCGTGCGATTCTTTCACGAGCCGCGGCAGGCGGCGCAGGCGGGGTACCGGCCGTGCCGGCGGTGCCGTCCGGATCTCCCGGCCGGTCGTGACGAGGCGGTCGCGCTGGCGCAGCGCGCCTGCCGTTTCATCGAGACGCATCTCGACGAACCGCTGAGCCTGGACGCGCTCGCCGCGTCGCTCGGCCGCGGTCCGCAGCACGTCCGGCGAGTGTTCACGCAGGTGCTCGGGATCTCCCCGAAGCGGTACGTCGACGCCTGCCGTCTCGACCTCGTGAAAGCGCGGCTCCGGGCGCAGGCGGCGGTGACCACCGCGCTGTACGACGCCGGGTACGGATCGAGCAGCCGTCTGTACGAGCGCGCGGCGCGCCGGCTCGGGATGACGCCCGCGGCGTACCGCCGCGGCGGCGCCGGCGCGGCGATCCGGTACACGACCTCGGGCACGCCGCTCGGCCGGCTGCTGGTCGGCGAGACGGAGCGCGGCGTGTGCGCCGTGTCGCTCGGCGACACCGAGGCGCGCCAAGTCGCCGCGCTTCGAGCGGAGTTCCCGGCGGCGCGGCTCACGCGCGACGACGACGCGGTGGGGCCGGCGGTGCGGTCGATCCTCGCCTATCTCGACGGCCGGCAGCCGCACATCGATCTGCCGCTCGACATTTGCGCGACGGCGTTCCAAGGCCGGGTGTGGGACGCGCTCCGGGCGATCCCCTACGGGGCGACCAGGTCCTACAGCGAGGTCGCGCGCGCGATCGGCCGGCCCTCGGCCGTCCGCGCCGTGGCGCAGGCGTGCGCCGCGAACCCGGTGCCGCTGGTCATTCCGTGCCACCGCGTGATCCGGAACAACGGCGACCTCGGCGGCTACCGGCTGGGCCTCGATCGGAAGCGGGCGCTGCTCGACCGCGAGCAGGAGGCCGCGAAGCGGCCGGCAGGAGGCCGCGGAGCGGCCGGAGGTCCCGCGCAAGACGGGGAGGTCCCTGGGTCTGTGGGCATCTCTGGCTCACGCCGTGGGCCCAGGGCCAAAGATGCGCAGACGGGGCGCAGCGCGGCGGGTTGATCAACGCCGCGTCAGCGCGACGCCGCCGATCACCAGCGCGGCGCCGACGGCCTGCACGGCGTCGAGGCGCTCGCCAAGCAGCAGCCACGCCGCGATCAGCGCGACCACGGGGTTGAGGTTGATCAGCGCCGCGGTCCGTGACGCGCCGATCCGCCGGATCGCGACCGACCAGGCCACATACCCGAGGGCGATCAGCAGGCCTCCGGAGTAGACGATGCCGGCCCACGCCGCCGGCCCGACCGCGGACCACTGCTGGAGGCGCAGCGCCGGGATGCCGGCCAGCACCAGTACCGCGGCCGCGGGCAGCACGGGCAGCGTGGCGACAACCGACGGCGGGTAGCGCTGTGTGAGCGGCCGGCAGGCGATCGTGTAGTACGCCCAGCACCCCGCGGACGCGAGCACCAGCAGGTCGCCCCACAGCGCGGCCGCGGGCAGCGTCCCAGCGCCCGGATGCAGGATGGCCGCAGCCCCGGCCACCGACAGCCCGATGCCGGCCCACGTCACGCGCGCCACCCGCTCGAGCCCGAGCACCGCGCTCGCCGCGGCCACCAGCACGGGCGTGAGGCTCATGAAGAGCGCCGCCTGCCCGGCCGTCGTGAGGCGAATCCCTTCTACGAACGTCACCTGCTGAAGCGCGTTGCCGATCAGCGCGAGCGCGAGCACGCGCGGACGGTCCCGCGCCTCGACCCAGAGCCGCTCGCGCCGCACCGCGACCAAGAGCAGCAGCACCGCGGCCGCGAACGCCCACCGGACGGCGTTGAACGCGAGCGGCGACGCGAACGCCGGCAGCGCGGCCTTGATCACGATGTAGTTGAGGCCCCAGACCAGGGGAACGTATATGTAGAGCACCGCATCGGCGGCGGTGGCCGCGGAGCGCGCCGGCGCAGCCGGCGCCGCGAGGGACGTGGAGACGACCGCCGCGTGCTTCTCAGGCATGTGAGAGGATTCGCCGCAGGGCGAAGGGAAAGCCTCCGCTCATTTCTCCGAGAGGAGGACCCCGCCTGTGCGCGCCGCGGTCTTCTATGAAGTCGGCAAGCCTCTGGTCGTCGAGGACGTCGATCTCGAGCCGCCGCGTCCCGGGGAAGTGCTCGTCCGGATCGTCGCGACCGGCGTCTGCCACAGCGATCTTCACTACATTAAAGGCGATCTCACCATGCCGATGCCGGTCGTCCTCGGGCACGAGGCGTCCGGCGTCGTCGCCTCGGTCGGCGCCGGGGTCGAATCGGTGCGGCCGGGCGATCACGTGGTTCTCCTATTTGCGCCCGCGTGCGGGGCCTGCCGCTACTGCGACAGCGGCCGGCCGCACTTGTGCGAGATGCGCTACCGGGTCCGCGGCCGGATGCCGGACGGCACGACGCGCCTGCGGGCGCGCGGCGAAGAGATCAACCACTTCACGTGCGTCTCGTCGTGGGCGGAGCAGGCCGTCGTGCCCGAGTCGGGCGTGCTGCGCATCGACCGCGATCTGCCGCTGTCCGTCGCGGCCCTGCTCGGCTGCGCGGTCACGACCGGCGTCGGCGCGGTCTTCAACACCGCCCGTGTCACCCCCGGTTCGAGCGTCGTCGTGATCGGACTCGGCGGCGTTGGGCTGAACGTGGTGCAGGGCGCCCGGATCGCGGGCGCCACGACGATCGTCGGCGTGGACCTCCTCGACCATCGGCTGGAGGCGGCGCGCCAGTTTGGCGCCACGCACGTCGTCAACGGCCGGCGCGACGACGCCGTGGCCGCGGTCCGCGATCTCACCGGCGGCGGCGCAGACTACGCCTTCGAGGTGATCGGCCGTCCCGAGACGGTGCGGCAGGCCGTCGAGGCCGTGGCGCGCGGCGGGGTCGCGGTGGCCGTCGGCATCCCGCCCGCCAAGGCGGAACTCGCCGTGGCCGGCTCCGCGTTTGTTCTCAACGAGAAACAGCTCCGGGGCTGCTTCTATGGATCCTCGCGCCTGCGGGACGACATTCCGAGACTGCTCCGGCTGTATTACGGGAGGCAGCTCATGCTGGACGAACTGGTGACCGCGTCGTTTCCGCTCGAGCGGGTGAACGACGCGGTGGACGCGCTCGACCGCGGCGACGGCCTGCGCACGATCCTACAGGTGTCGGCGGCCTGATGACGCGTTTCACGCGCGGGCCCGCGTATCGCACGGCGCTCGCCGCTCTCTGCGCGGTCGTGCTGCTGCAGCCATGGGGCGGTATCTCCGGCCCGGCGGCCGAGGCGGCCGCCCCGTCTTCGCGGGGCACGCACGCGGCGCTGTCGGCTCCGTCCATGGTGCTGATGGAAGTGAGCACCGGCGAGGTGCTCGAGAGCGCCAAACCCCACGACCAGCACCAGCCGGCGAGCCTCGACAAGCTGATGACGCTGTACCTCACGCTGCAGGCGATGCGGACCGGGCGGCTCACGCCCGACTCCACCGTCACCGTCAGCACCGAAGCCTGGCGCATCGGCCGCGTGCCGGGGAGCAGCCGGATGTTCCTCAACGTCGGCGATACCGTGACCGTCCGGCAGCTGCTGCAGGGCCTCATGGTCGCCTCCGGCAACGATGCCGCGGAGGCGCTCGCCGAAGCGGTCGGCGGGTCGGCGGACCGCTTCGTGGAGGAGATGAACGCGACGGCCGCGCGGCTCGGCATGCGCGACACGCACTTCGTGACGCCGCACGGACTGCCGGCGCCGGACGAGCATGTGAGCGCCTCCGACATCGCGGTGCTCGCGCGGCAGATCCTCCTGGAATTTCCGGACGCGACGCAGTACAGCAGTCCCCGGTACGAGTCGTACGGGGGCATCCGGCAGGCCAACTGGAACAACCTGGTCTTCCGCGATCCGCGCGTGGACGGTCTGAAGACCGGGCACACGGACCAGTCCGGCTTCAGCATCGCCGCCACGGCCCGGGACGGCGATCTCCGGCTGATCGCGGTCGTGCTCGGCGCGCCGACCCTGCGTCAGCGCACCGCGCTTGCGGAAGGCATGCTCACGACCGGCTTCGCGCATTACACGGTGGTTGCGGTGCCGTGGAAGACCGTCGTGCCGGGGTCGCTGCGGGTCTACGGCGGCCGTCTCCGCACGGTGCCGCTCGAGTCCGCGCGGCCGGTGGCGGTGCTGGTGCCGCGCGGCTCGCGCGGGGAGTTCGAGGTGACGGAGCAGATCACCGCACGCCCGTTTGCGCCGGTCGCGCGCGGCCGGCAGGTCGGGATGCTCACGGTGCGCCGCAACGGGCAGGTGCTGCAGAGCGTGCCGCTCGTAGTCGGCGCGGCCGTCGAGCAGGCGGGACTCTTCGGCCGCCTGTGGGGTGCGATCAGTTACGCGGCCGGCTCGCTCCTGCACCGGCATCCGGTCACGTCGCGCGGCACGTACTCTCCGACGACCTAGCGATCGCGCGGGCCGGATGAAGATCCGGTCCGCGGGTGGCCGGCGACATGCGCGGCCGGCGCGCCTCCAGGCGCGCCGGCCGCTCCGTCATCCGCCGATCGTTGAACGCCTCGAGCACCTCTTCCACGAACGCCTGCGGCAGCCGATGGTACAGCTGGTGACCCACAGCTCCCCTCCGGTTTTCCTGAGGGGTTCGCTAGGCCAAATCGCTATGTCCAGTTTTGACAGTCACGTAACAGCCGGCCGCGCGTGCGCAGGAGTGCGCGCGCGCGGCCCGGAATACGATCAGGTCGTGACGGGCGTCACCGGGTGACGCGGCGACGGAGTGTAGTCGCGTGTGGGAGGCACGGTGGAAGAGCAGTTCGAGGTCGAGGGGAAGATCGAGCCGGCCGAGGGCCACCCGCACTGGCTGGTCCCCGCCGTCGCGATCACGGTCGCGGTGCTCGCCGTGCTGGCGGCGTACTCCAGTTTCGCCGGCGGCAAAGCGGTGCACGACTCGCTCGCGAATCTGATCGAAGCCGGGGTGCTGCAGAGCCAGGCGTCGGATCAGTGGGCGTTCTATCAGGCCAAGGGCATTAAGCGCCACGTGTTCGAAGTCCAGCGCGACGTGCTGCGCCTTGCGGGTACCCCGCAGGCCGCCGCGCTCGCGGCGCGGTACGACGGCGAGGTGAAACGGTACACCTCGGATCAGGAGAAGATCAGCAAGGACGCGCAGGCGCTGGAGCGCCGCCGCGACGGCGCACGGCAGATCGCCGAGCGGTACGACGCCCTCCACGACCGGTTCGGCCGCGCCGTGGCGTTGTTCCAGGTCGGAATCGTGTTGTGCTCGGTCGCGGCGATCGTCCGCCGGACGCCGCTGTGGTACGGCGGCATGGCCGCCGGCGTCGCGGGCACGGTGCTGCTGTTGCAGGCGCTGCTGCCCGGGCCGGGCCTGACGTCCGGCTGACGGCGCGGCGCGCGTTGCAAGACTCTGTGGAGGTGCGGTGTGGAGAACCAGCCGGGATCCGGGACGAGGGCCGCGGTGTCCACTGAGGCCCAGTCCGCGCGCCGGGAATGGGCGGAGCCGCTGCTCGCCGGCGTCATTGTCTCGCTGATCGCCGAAGCGAAGGACGCGGGATGGAGCGGACGCCTCGAGTACGTCGTCGAGATGTGCGTCCAGGAGATGACCTCGACGCTCGGCATGTCGCGCGAGGACGTGATCGAAACCATCTTGCGCTGGTCCGGTGAGCTCGGCGAGACGCTTACCCGGGAGGAAGTCGAGAAGGCCATCGCCTGATCACCGAGGCGATCCTCCGGCCTTGGGCCGGGGATCGTTCGTCGTGTCCACTACGCCGGCGCCCCACGGGGTGCCGGCGCTTTTGTGCGGGTAAAAACGGGGTATCACACACAACGAGCGACGGTCCGCCGCCGCGGGACCGTGTTGCGGCGGCGGCGTGTGATGTTCACGGAGGTGGCGGTACATGCGACACAATAATGTTGGCGGAGCCCGGACGCCGCTCATGATCGTGGCGGCCGTCGTGGCGACCGCCTGCGCGGCCGCGGCGATGTGGCCGGTGGCGGCGAGCGCGGACGGCGCGCTCGCGATTGGCCGTCCGCCGGACGTGGCCAGCCAGGGATTCGCCTTCGGTATGGTGAGCAACATCCCGAACGCCGGCCAGGCTTCGGACAGGGCGCTGGATCTGTGCCGGAACGCCAAGGGCGCCTCCGGCGACGCCCGGAGCCTTTGTCAGGTGGTGCAGACCATCCATCAGCAGTGCATCGCGGTCGCGATGGATCCCGCGAAGGGCACGCCGGGTGCGGGGTGGGCCGTCGCCAACGACAAGAAGACGGCGGAGTCTCAGGCGCTCACGCAGTGTTATGACACCGCCGGGGCGGACCGCCGGTCGTTCTGCGTGGTCTCGGGGTCGATGTGCGACACCGGCGCGTATCGGGAGACCGGCAACTAGCCGGCGACCGAGGGGACGATCACGTTTCACGCAGGCGATTTTTGGGGACAACTATAGTGAGCTATACGCCGCGGGATGAACAGGAGGTGGAGACTATGCTGCTGGCCGGATTGCTGTTGCTGGTCGGCTTGGCGCTGTGGGCCACCGGGCACATGATCATCCGTTAACGGTCCAGAGACGATAGATCATCCGCAGATCATCCGCCGCCGGTCCCGCTCCTGGGATCGGCGGCGGCGTGTGTGGCCGGGCGGGCGTCGATTGCGAACGCCCGCTGGGCCGTCTTCCAGTAGATCTGCTCGAGCACGTCCCCCGGAAGATCCAACCCGCGCAGCATCGGCGTCCCGTCGGCGTCCGGATCCGGAATCGGCGACGGGCAGACGAGATCGGTCTCCCAGAACATCTGATGGACCCAGTACCGGACCAGATAACGAACCGGGTCCGACTCCTTGAGCACGACCTGATCCGTGCCGAAGCAGATCCGGTCGGCCCACCGCCGGAAAAACGCGCGCGCGGCCTCGCGCTGCCGTCCGAGCTCGCGCACGATCCACTTGGTCGCGCTCGTGTCGAGGTAGAGATTGGGATAGCGTGTCAGCAGATCGGCGAGGTGGTCCAGGTGCTCCGGGTCGCCGCCCATGTGCGCCGCGAGAAAGGGAACGGTCGGGTGCTCGCGGAGCCGGTGTTCGAGCATGGGATACTGATCCGCCTTCGCCCCGTACTTGGCCGGGTCGTACTTGTGCGCAAACCACAGGTCGGGGTCGCTGACGTGCACGAGGACGCCGAGCTGGTGGTCGGCGATCGCCCGGAACACGCCGTCCAGCCGCGGTGAGTCGAAGAGGAAGTCGAGCCGGTCGCGGATGCGGGGCGCGAACCAGAATTTGATGATGCGCACGCCGTTCGCGGCGGCCCGTGGGATCATCTCGAGGGCCCGCTCCTCCGGCGGCCGTTCGTTCGACGCCCGGCGCGGAGCACCGGGGGGCGGAGCGAGCGGGGGGCGGGCCACGATCTCGATCTCGCGGGGATAACGGCGCCGGAGCGCCAGCCCCTCGTCGAGCGTCGTGATGGCCCCCAGCCGCGTGACGCCGTAGCGGCGCGCGGCGTCGACGAGCTCGTGGTTCGTCGCGGATTCCGTCATGTGCGTGTGCATGTCGACGATCGGGCACGAGACCGCGCGCGGCGGCGGCGTCCCAAATCCCGCGGCCTGGGCTTCGTCGAGCGGCTGTCCCTGCATCGATCGCTCCTGTCCCCGTCCTGCTGCGTCCCCAGTGTACAACGCGTGCGGCGCACATCAACTTCCGCGTGCAGGAGTCCGGTCCTGCGAGCCGCGAACGAAAGACGTCACCTCACCGCCGGCCGACAGGCGGCCGGCAAACATGTAATTAACGCCGGCCGTCACGCCGGCGTTGGCCCGGGAGGACATAACCGATGAGCACGTCCAGCGCTCACCGCGAAGCGGGGGCCCGCGTCGTAATCGACGTCAATCCGGCGGATACCTCGGATGTGCTCGCCGAAGTGCGCCAGGCGACCGCCACCGATGTCGAGCCCGCCGTCGCCCGTGCGAAAGCCGCGTTCGAGCGGTGGCGTGACGTGCCGGCGCCTGAGCGCGGCCGCGTGCTCGCGCGCGCCGCGGCCATCACCCGTGCGCACGCCGACGACCTGGCGCGTCTTTTGACCCGGGAGGAAGGCAAGATCCTCTCGGACGCGCGCGGCGAGATCATCCGCGGCGCCGTGCTCATGGAATGGTTCGCGGGCGAGGGCTTTCGTATGGGGGGCCGTACGCGGCCCTCCGAGATGCCCTCCACGCTGTTGTTCACGCTCCGCCAGCCGCTCGGCGTCGTGGCTATCATCACCCCGTGGAACTTCCCATGGGCGGAGCCGGTGTGGAAGGCGGGGCCGGCCCTCGTCGCCGGCAACGCCGTGATCCTCAAGCCCGCGACGCTCACCCCGCTGCTCGCGCAGCGGTACGCCGAAATCTTACAAGAAGCCGGACTGCCCGAGGGCGTGCTGCAAGTGCTGCCCGGAAGCGGCGGGGAGGTCGGCGACGCGCTGGTCGACCATCCGGAGGTCCGGGCCGTCTCGTTCACCGGCTCGTGCGGGGTCGGCGGCGAGGTCTACGCCCGGGCCGCGCGGCGGCTCGCGAAGGTGACATGCGAGATGGGCGGCAAGAACGCGGTCGTGGTGATGCCGGACGCCGATCTCGATCTGGCGGCGACCGGCGTCGCGTCCGGCGCCTTCGGCAGCACCGGGCAGCGGTGCACCGCGACGAGCCTGTGCGTGGTGCATCGCGATGTCGTGAAGGGCCTCGTGGAGCGGATCGTCGCGTATGCGAAGAAGATGCGGCTCGGCAACGGGCTGGAACAAGGGGTCGACCTGGGCCCGCTCGTCGACGCGCATCAACTCGATTCGGTGCTCGGCTACATCGACGGGGCGCGCCGCGAGGGGCTGCGCCTGGCCACGGGCGGCCGGCGCGTGACGGACGGCGCGTGCGAGCGGGGCTTCTTCGTCGAGCCCACGGTGTTCGTCGACGTCCCGCCCTCGTCGCGGATCGCGCAGGAGGAAGTTTTCGGCCCTGTGCTTGCGGTCATTCCGGTGGGATCGCTCGACGAGGCGCTCGCAGTCACGAACGGGGTGCGGTACGGCCTGTCGTCGTCCATCTACGCGGGCGACGCGTCGGCGATCATGCGCTTCGTCGAGCGGGTCGAGGTCGGCATGGTCCACGTCAACTCCCCGACCGTCGGCGGGGAGGCCCAAATCCCGTTCGGCGGCATCAAATGGAGCGGCGTCGGCGGCCGGGAGATGGCGGAGGAAGGCCTCGAGTTCTTTACCGAGCTCAAGAGCGTGTTCTTCGATTACACCGGACACGCCCGGGACTCCAAGATCTACTAGGGCTGAGATCACCAAGATCGATCGCGATCCCGTGCCGACCGAGCCGTCCGGGTCCATCGCGGGGGCGGCCGTGGACGCTGTGCTGGCGGCCGTCGACGACGCGTACACGCTCGACCTCGCTCGCCGGCTCGTCCGGATCCCGAGCGTCTACCGGCCCGGCGATCCGCGGGGCAACGAGGCGGAGGCGGCGGCGTTCGTGGCCGAGGAACTGCGCCGGCTCGATCTCGTGGTGCGCGTCGAAGACGCCGCGCCCGGCCGGCCGAACGTCATCGCCGATCTGCCGGGTTCCGCGGCCGGTCCCCTCCTGATTCTCGAAGGCCACACCGACGTCGTGACGGAAGGCGAGGCCGCCGCCTGGTCCGTCCCGCCGTTCGGCGGCGAGATCCGGGACGGCCGGCTGTACGGCCGCGGCTCCGCCGACATGAAGGCGGGGCTGGCGGCGGCGATCGGGGCGGTGCGCGCGCTGCGCGACGCCGAGGCGCTCCTCGCCGGGACGGTTCGCCTCGCGATCGTGGCCGACGAGGAAGGCATGATGCTCGGCATCAAGTCGTTCATCCGCAACGGGTGGGCCGAGGGCGCGCAGGGCGCGATCATCTGCGAGCCTGAGGAGAATGCGATGTGCCTCGTCCAGAAAGGTGCGATGCGCGCGCTCGCGCGCTTCCAGGGGCGCATGGCCCACGGGGCGATGCCGAAGAGCGGCTGCAACCCGATCCCGGCCGCGGCGGCATTCGTGCGTGAGGCGCAGGCACTCGAAGCCCGGTACGTCTCACGGCACGGGCGTCATGCGCTGCTCGGCGAGCCGAGCATCACGCCGACGTTGCTGCGCGCGGGTGAGCCCGCACAGCTCAACGTGATGCACGCGGACGCGCTGGTCGGGCTCGACATCCGCACAATCCCGGGGCAAGACCTCGCGGCGATCAGGGCGGACCTTGTGGCCGCGGCGGCCGAATCCGCCGCGGCCACGTCCGGCTGCCGCGCCGAACTCGAGGTCATCGAAGAGCGGCCGTGGACCGAGACGGACCCATCCGCGCCGATCGCGAGGGCGGTCGCGGAGGCGTGCTGGCGGGTGCAGGGCCGTCCGCCCCGCCTCGCCGGTGTGCCCGGCGCCACGGACGGCACGTTCCTGCATGCCTGGGCGCACGTCCCGATCGTGACTATCGGTCCCGGCGACGTGACCATTCCCCACCAGGTGGACGAGTTTGTCCGCGTCGCCGATATCGCGGAAGCGTGCCGGATCTACGCCGCGGCCGCGTGTTACTTTCTTCAAAACACGCCGGCCGGGCGCTCCTCGTGATCCTCCGCATCGTGCGAGGCTGATGCCCGGGCCGCTGATCGTCTGCGAAGATATCCACTTTTCGTACGCGGCGTCTGCCGGGACCGGACCGGTCGCGGGCGCCCCCGCCGCGCCGGCCGGCCCGCCGGCAGCCCCGCCCCGCGAAGCCGGGGTGCTGCGCGGCATCTCGCTGCGGATCGATCCCGGCGAGTACGTGGCCGTCGTCGGGCCTAACGGGTCCGGCAAGTCGACACTCGCGCGGCATTTCAACGCCCTGCTGCGGCCGACGTCCGGCCGCGTCGTCGTCGCCGGCATGGACACGCGGGATCTCGCCCACACGCGGGCGATCCGAGGCACCGTCGGCATGGTCTTTCAGCATCCGGAAAGCCAGATGGTCGCGACGATCGTCGAGGAAGACGTCGCCTTCGGGCCCGAGAACCTCGGCGTCCCGCACGACGAGCTGCGCGTGCGGGTGCGCGAGGCGCTGGAGCTGGTCGGGATGTGGGGCGCGAGGGAGCGGCCGCCGCACCTCTTGTCGGCCGGGCAGAAGCAGCGCGTCGCGATCGCCGCGGTGTTGGCGATGCGGCCGGCCTGTCTCGTGCTGGACGAGGCCACGTCGATGCTCGACCCGGAAGGCCGTGAGGCCGTGGCCGGCATCATCGCCGAACTGCGCGGGCGGGGGACCGCGGTCGTGGCGATCACCCATCTAATGAACGAGGCCGCGCGCGCGGACCGGATCGTCGCGCTGGCCGAGGGCGCGGTGCTGCTGGACAGGCCGCCGCGCGAGGTGTTCGCGCGGGCGGACCTGCTCCGCGATGTGGGCCTCGACCTGCCCGCGGTGACCGCGGTCGCGCTGCGCGTGCGGTCGCGCATCCCGGCGTTTCCCGTCGACGTGCTCTCGATCGACGAGCTGGCCGCCGCCGTCGTGGCGCGGGCGGGCCAACGGGCGTGACGGCCGGCCCTTTCCCTGGCGGGGACCGTCCCGCGGGATGCGCGGGCCGCGCGATCATCGAGGTCACCGGGCTGTGGCATACGTATATGGCCGGCACCCCGTTCGAGCAGACGGCGCTGCGCGGCGTCAGCATGGACGTGCGCGCGGGCGAGGTCGTGGGCATCCTCGGCCGGACCGGCTCCGGCAAATCCACCTTGATCCAATATCTCAACGGACTGATGCGGCCGGTGCGCGGCCGCGTCGTGGTCGACGGCCACGATCTGGCGAACCCGCGCACCGATCTGCGGACGGTGCGGCAGCGGGTCGGTCTGGTGTTCCAGGATCCGGAGACGCAGATGTTCGAGCCGCTCGTCGGCGACGACGTCGCCTACGGGCCGCGGCAGCTGCGCCTTCCGGCGGAGGAGATCCGCGCCCGCGTGCGGTGGGCGATGGACGCCGTGGGCCTGCCGTTCGAGCGGTTCAAGGACCGCTACACGTTCTCGCTGAGCGGCGGGGAGATGCGCAAGGCCGCGCTCGCGGGCGTGCTGGCGATCCGGCCGCGCGTGCTGGTGCTGGACGAACCGACGTCGGGCCTGGATCCGGGCGCGCGGGCCGAGCTGCGCCGCCGGATCCAGGATCTCCGCGACCGCGAGGGCCTGACGCTCGTCCTCGTCTCGCACGATATGGAAGAGGTCGCCCGCCTGAGCGACCGCCTCTACGTCCTCCAAGACGGCGCCGTCGCCGCGGCGGGGCCTACCCGCGAGGTGTTCGGCGACGCGGCGCGGCTCGCCGCCGTCGGGCTCCTCCCGCCGGAGCCGGTGCAGATCGTGCAGCGCCTGCGCGCCCTCGGGATGGCCGTGCGGCCGGACGCCCTGACCGTAGAAGAGGCCGCCGACGCCGTCGCGGCGCTGCTGGACGGCTGATGAGCGAATTCGAGCTGCTCCGCAACATCACGATCGGCCAGTACCTGCCGACCGGGTCGTACCTGCACCGGATGGACGCGCGCGCCAAGATCGTCGCGACGCTCCTCCTCGTCGGCGCGGTCAGCTTCACGCCCACCCTGGCCGGCAACGCCGTGCTCATCGTGGTGTGCCTCGGGATCGTCGCGCTGGGGCGGATTCCGATGACGTACGCGCTCCGCGGTCTCTTGCCGGCGCTGCCGCTCCTGGTCATCCTCGCGGTGATGCAGCTGTTGTTCTTCGGGCGGGCCTACGACCCGTCGAGCCCGGTGGTGTTCCACTGGGGCTGGATCGTCGTCACCGCCGCCGTGCTCCGCCTCGTAATCATCTCGGCGGCGCGGTTCGTGGAGCTGCTGTTCGTGACGAGCGTGTTCACGCTCACGACGACGACGACGGAGCTCACCCACGGCATCGAGAGCCTCCTGCGGCCGCTGCGGCGGTTCCGCGTGCCCGGCCACGAACTGGCGCTCGTCGTCACGATCGCCATCCGGTTCGTGCCCACGCTGGCCCTCGAGGCGGAGCGGTTGATGAAGGCGCAGGCGTCGCGCGGCGGCGGGATCGGGGGCGGCCGGTGGCAGTTCGTCGAGCGGACGCGGCAGATGCTGCCGATCCTCGTTCCCCTGTTTACGTTCGCGCTGCGCCGGGGCGAGGAACTGATCGTCGCGATGGAGGCGCGGGCCTACACCGGCGGCGCCGGGCGCACGACGTACGCCGTGCTGCGGGGCAGCGCCGCCGACTGGCTGGTCCCGGTCGCGGCGCTGGCGTTCCTTGTCGCGATGCTGCGGGCGCCGTTTCCGGTATAGGCGAGCTCAACAGGGCAGGAGGACGGTCGGACGCAGGGAATGTGCTTGCCGGATTCACGCGGGACCGCTCGGCTGAATGCCTGCGGCGTGAGCCAGGGCGTCCGAAGCCGCGGTCCACGACGACCACGCAGGAGGCCGCGAAGCGGCCGGAGGTCCTGCGACAGACGGGAGGAGGGGAACCGATGCAGAGTCAGGGGGGACTCTCGACGCGCGGCATCGTGATCTCGGCGGTGCTCGCCGCGATTGCGATCTTCCTCGGCGCCACGCGTCTCGGCTTCATCCCGATGCCCACCGGCATCAACGCGACGATCATGCACGTGCCGGCGATCATCGGCGGTATCCTCGAAGGTTCGGTAGTGGGCGGCATCATCGGCACCATCTTCGGGCTGTACAGCTTCTTCTACGCCACGACCCCGATGTTCAAGGATCCCATCGTGGCGATCGTTCCGCGGATCTTCATCGGCATCTTCGCCGCGTGGACGTACACGTCGTTCCGGCGCTCAGGCGAAGTCACGGCGATTACACTCGCCGCGATCGTGGGCACGGCGACGAACACCGTGCTCGTCCTCGGCCTCGGCGTGCTGCGCCACTACTTGCCGGCGAAGGTGGCCGTGACCGTCGCGGTGACCCACGGCATCCCGGAGATCATCGTCGCGGTCATCATTTCGCTCGCGGTGCTGCTCGGATGGAAGCGCGTGCAGCGGCCGGAGGCTCGCGCGCGCGTCTAACGATCCTGCCTGGGCCTACGGTGTGAGCCAAGCCGCCCGGCGTTCATGGTTCCCGGCCCCATGAGGGCGTCCGAGACGGGACGCCGGGTAAGATTTCATGGTGGCCGGCGCGCTTTGGCTCGCGCCCGCAGGCCCAGGGTCGGCCGGCATGGCTTCGATCTGCGAATCTTGGCCGTGGAATCCCGCGAATGTCCGTAGACGCCACCGATCTCGAGCGACTGGCCCGGATGCTCGGTCTGGCGATCCCCCGCGACGCGCTGGAGCGCCTCGCCCCCGCCGTCGCGAAGATGTACGCGGATCTTGAGCGGCTGCGCGACCTGCCGATCGACGGCCGGGTGCCGGCACTGCCGCCGCTCGCACCCGCCCCGCCCCCCGGCTACGCGGGGCGGGACGGCGGCGAAGATACGGCCGCAGCGCCCCGCGGAGACGTGGAGACACCGCGCTGACCGACCTTCCGTACGAAACCATTGCCGGCCTCGCGGAGCGCCTGCAGTCGGGCGAACTCTCACCGGTCGCACTCCTCGACGCCGTGCTCGCGCGGATGGAGCGGTGGCGGACGCTCAACGCGTTCATCACCGTGACGGCCGACCTCGCGCGGGCGCAGGCGGACCAGGCGGCACGCGAGATCGCCGCGGGACGGTACCGCGGCCCGCTGCACGGCGTGCCGGTGTCGCTCAAAGATCTGATCGACACGCGCGGCATCCGCACGACCTCCGGCTCGCGGATCCTGGCCGACCACGTGCCGTCGCACGATGCGACCGTGACCGTCCGGCTGCGCGAAGCCGGCGCGGTGCTGCTCGGCAAGGCCGCGCTCCACGAGTTCGCGTACGGCATCACCAACAACAACCCCCATTTCGGGCCGACCAGCAACCCGTGGAGCCTGGACCGGATCCCCGGCGGGTCAAGCGGCGGCAGCGCCGCGGCGGTTGCCGCGGGCCTCGGCTGCGCCTCGATCGGCACGGATACCGGCGGCAGCATCCGGATTCCGGCCGCGCTCTGCGGCGTGGTCGGACTCAAGCCCTCGTACGGGCGCGTCAGCCGCCACGGCGTGTTCCCGCTGTCGTGGTCGCTGGACCACCCCGGCCCGCTGGCCCGGACGGTCGAGGACGCCGCGATCGTGCTTCAAGCCCTCGCGGGCCCCGACCCGCACGACCGAACGACGCTCGGCCAGACGGTGCCGGACTTCCGCGCGGCGGTCCGCGGCGACGCGCGCGGGCTGCGCATTGGCGTGCTCGACGATCCCTACCATCGCCAGGTGGAGCACGGGGTCCGCATCGCGTTCGACGCCGCCCTCGATGTCCTCCGCGGATCCGGTCTCCGGCTCGAGACCGTCACGGTGCCGCACGCGCCCGAGGCGTTCGCGGCGCAGCTCGCGATCATCCAGGCGGAGTCGGCCAGCGTGCACGAACGGTGGCTGCGGGAGCGGCCGCAGGACTACGGTCCCGAAACCCTCGAGCGGCTGCGGCAGGGCCAGTTTGTCACGGCGACCCAGTACCTGCGCGCGCAAAAGGTCCGCGGTCTCGTGCTCGAGGAGTTTGGCGAGCTCATGAGGCGAGTGGACGCGCTCGTGCTGCCGAGTGTCCCCGCGGTGGCGCCGAGGATCGGGCAGAACACGATGGACATCGGCGGAGAGGTCGTGGAGACCCGCGCGGTCATCACCCGGTTCAGCCGCCTCGCCAATTTCGTGGGGGCGCCGGCGCTCTCGGTGCCGTGCGGGTTCGGGACGGACGGGCTGCCCGTCGGCCTGCAGATCGTCGGCCGGCCGATGGACGAGGAGACGGTGATCGCGATCGGCGCCGCCTACGAGCGGGCCACGCCCTGGCACACCCGCAGGCCGCCTGAGCCCGAGTGAGGCGCCCCGGCGGGGCGCCGCAGGCCCCGCGCGCCTGGCCCATCATCCTCTGCGCCGCCGCGGCCCTGTATCTTCTCGTGCCGCCGGGCCCGTGGAGCGCCGTGACAGGCGGCGCGCCGGCGTCGGGAGCGAGCGCGTTCACCGTGCACGGAACGGCGCTCCGTCTCAGCCCGGTCGACTTCGGCCTGTCATTGGGGTGTCCCAAAGATCGGTACGTCGGTCTCGCGCTCTACCGCGCCGGCGGGCACGACCCGCTGTGGACGCTGCGCGACACGAGCCTCGAGCAGGAGATTCAGGACACCCGCTGTGCCGGCGCCGGCAGCTCCGTCGCGCGGATCGAAGGGCCGGTTACCGTGACGCCGGATCAGCACGCCCACGTCGTCGTGAGCACGCTGATCTGCGGTGGCAGCTGTGCGGGCTACAGTGTGGAGGCCTTCGGCATTCGCGCGGTCGCGGCGGGCGTCCGGGTCTACCCTGAACTGCCGTACCAGGGGCTGGGCCCCGGCGGGAACCAGATCCGCGTCGCGTTTCCGTCGCTCACGCTATATCGAAATGACGGCTATCACGATTGTCCGAGCCGGTGGACGAAGATGACCTACCGTTGGGCCAAGGATGCGGGCTACCGCCGAGTCTCCCGCGTCTCGTACACGAGCCCGATCTGCGCCGCGCACGCGCCCTCCGACCCCTGGCCGCCGGAGCCCGCCCGCTAACCTCGCCCCGTTAGGCGCGGCGCGCCGGGTCTTTGAGCACGCGCCGCAGCGCCGCGTGCACCAGCTGCATCACCGGCACGCCCAGCACAATCAGCAGCACCTCGCTGACAAGCAGCGGTGGAAACAACGCGTGCAGTGGCGCGCGCAGGATGAACGACAGCATCACGGAGACCGCGGCCGCGATGATCACGGCGTACGCGGTGGCCCCGAGGTAGGCGTTCACGCGCCCGAGGCGCCACGCCGTCCAGGCTCCGACGAGATTGGCGAATGGCATCCACACCAGTTCCCACGGACCGACAAACGGGCTCGTCAGATTGCCGAGGAAGTTGCCGATCACGAACGCGGGAATCAGATGCGGTTCCCAGATCACCAGCGGTTTGAGCATTTCCGAGACGCGCAGCTGGTACGGCCCGTATGCCACCGGGGCGAGGTAGATCGTCAGGGCCGCGTAGGCCGCGGCGACGACCGCGCTCTCGGCGATGCGGAGGGCGACTCTGTCGCGCGCGGGGCGGACAGCTCCACTTGCCGCGGAACGTCCGCCCTCCGGCGGCGCGGGTGCGCCGGTGCTCACGCGCCGGGATCCGGCCAGCGGGTTCGGACGACCGTGTGAATGCCTCCGCGGACCCGGTAGTCGAGCTCGAGCTCCATCCACGCGGGCGCGCAGACGCGCACCAGATCGTTGAGGATGCGGTTGGCCGCGTGCTCCTGGAAGATGCCGACGCTGCGGTACGAGAGGAGGTAGTATTTCAGCGACCGCAATTCCAGCACGCGGTCTTTGGGCAGGTACCGGATCGTGAGGCGGCCGAAGTCGGGGAGCCCCGACCACGGACAGACGGCGGTGAACTCGTCCGTGTCGATTTCGACAACCGCCGGAGAGCCAGCGTACTCGTACCCGAACGTCTCCAGCACGTCGGCCCGGACGGTCTCGGCGGGCTGGACCTCGAGGGCCACCGGCACCGGAGTGCGGTCGCCGTCGATACCCACGGTGTCCCGCGGAGGCCTGTCCTGCTTCGGCGCGGCGCCGGGCTTGGATCGCACGTGTGTTCGCCACCTCGGTTCGGTTGAACGCGGAGCCGGTGCTATGATACAATAGCCTCGCAGCCAAACTCAAACTCCGGCGTCTTCCAACGACGCAACGCCGCATTGTCCAATGGCCGACGGGAGTGAGTGACTGTCTCCGGTCGTGCCCTGTGTACCCGTTTCGGTCAGGTGCCTGCGGGTGCACGGCGCAGAACCTGATTCGAGGGGCGGTGCGAATGGCCATCGAAACTCATACCAACGGCTTCACCGGTCTGGCGGATCCCCGTATTCAGCGGGCGCTGCAGGAGCTCGGGTGGGCGACGCCCACGCCGATCCAGTCGCGCGTGATCCCGTCGCTGGCCATCGGGCGCGATCTCGTCGCCCAGGCCGATCCGGCGCCGCGGACGACGGCGGCGTTCGGTATTCCGATGCTGCAGCGGCTCGACCCGCGCAGCAAGGCCGTGCAGGGCCTCGTGCTCGCGCCGAACCGGGACGCGGTCCGGCAGATTACCGCCGATCTCGGCCGGCTCGGCGCCCACACGCGGCTGCGCATCGTCCCGATCTCCACGGGCGAGCCGCTGGCCCGGCAGATCACGCGCCTGCGCGAGAAGCCGCACATCGTCGTAGGAACGCCCAACCGCGTGCTCGAGCATCTCGGCAAGGCCACCCTGACGCTGCGCAGCGTGCACATGCTGGTGCTCGACGACGCGGACCGGATGCTGAAGATGGGGCTCCGCACCGATGTCGAGCAGATCCTCGTGCGGACCCCGTCGACGCGCCAGACGGTGCTGTTCTCGTCGACGCTGCCGGAGCCGATCCGCGCGATGGTGAGCCGGTATCTCCGCAACCCGATCTGGGTGACGAACGCGCCGGTCCAGTCGCTCACGACGGGGCACCGGGCCTGACCTGCCTGCGGCCGCGTCTCGGCGGCGCTTCGAACGCGAATACGGTCCCGCCCACGTCCCTGGGCGCCCTTGCGCGGTGCTCGGGGACGCGGCTATAATAGGGGCTGTGGATGAGCAGCGCGTGACGTCCGGCGCGCTTCAGCCGGATCTTTCGGGACGCCCGGGCGTGGCGTCCACGGCAGACGACTTTCTCCCCGAGGAAGATCGGTTCGGCTTCTGGCGATTCGCGCGCCACCCGTTCTTCATCGATGTCAACCGCTGGCTGGTCGATCGTGTCGCCGCGATCGGGCCCCGCATCGTCGACCTGGCGTGCGGCCCCGGCGCGATCACGGAACTGCTGCTCGCCCGTATGCGCGAGCACACGCGCGGCATCATCTACGCGGTGGACCCGTCGCTCGTCGAACTGGATCGCGCGCGCCGGCGGGTGGCCTCGAGCATCGTGCGGTTCATTCACGGCAGCGCGGAAAACCTCAGCCGGCTCGTGCCGCAGGTCGACGTCGTCGTCTTCTGCAATGCCATTCACCTGGTCGGTGACAAGCAGCGGGCGGTGCAGGAAATCCGTTCCGTCCTCGGGCCCGGCGGCGTGCTCGCCTTCAACAGCACGTACTTCAAAGGATGCTACGTGCCGGGGACCGAGCGGTTCTGGCGGTCGTGGGTCGTCCGCGCGGCGCGTCTTCTTCAAGAGTCCGGCATCACCGTGACCCACACCCACGCCAGCCGTGCGGCGGCGATGCGCTGGTGGACGCCGGAAGAGTACGCGCAGCTCGTCTCCGAGGCCGGCTTTGTCACGCCGTCGTGGGAGCTCCACAAAGTCCAGATGTCCCCGGAGAGCCTCGAAGACATCGGGCAGTTCTCCATGTTCATCGAGGGTGCGCTCCCCGGCGTGCCGCTCGAGGCCGGCGCGGACGCGCTGAAGCGCACCGTCCGGGGGGCGATCGAGGATGCCCGTCTCGGCGGTACCGTGCCTCGCTACTGGCTGCAGTTCATCGCGCAAGCGCCCGCGTAAGGCTCTGAATTCGCAATTGAGACCTGCGTTGCTGGGGGGTCTTTCTATGCGCTTTTGGGCATGGGAAACAGTGTTTCTACGAACCTACTAGATTCATTCTGCCTCTTCCGCTTTCGCCCGGAATATGGTATAATACGCGCTAGTTGATAGCTCGCGCGGCTCGCGCGGGCTTTTTTCGTTTCTCCGCGAAATCTATAGTCAGCGGGCCCGCGGTCCGATCCCGTGCGTGGGCGGGCCATCTAAACGGCGACCAAGTCGCAAGGAGGGTCTTCGTGAATTTCCTGGACCACCTCGAGTGCACGGCATGCGGCGCGACGTATTCCGCCGCGGAGATCAACACCGTTTGTCCGGCCTGCGGCAAGGTGTTGTATGCCCGGTACGATCTGGACCGGGCCCGAACGGAATTCTCCCGCGATGTGCTGGCGGGCCGGCCGGCCTCTATGTGGCGCTATCACGAGTTGATGCCGGTGCGGGACGAAGCGAACATCGTGACCCTCGGCGAGGGCATGACGCCGCTGCTGCCGATGCCCGGCGTTGGCCGGCGGCTCGGGCTCACGCACGTGCTGTGCAAAGAGGAGGGCCTCAACCCGACCGGGTCGTTCAAGGCGCGCGGTCTCTCCGCGGCGATCAGCAAGGCCAAGGAGCTCGGCGTCCGCACGATCGCGATGCCCTCGGCCGGCAACGCGGCGTCCGCGGCCGCGGCGTACTGCGCGCGCGCCCACATCGAGCTCTACCTCGTGATGCCGGTGGACGCCCCGCAGACCAATAAGGCCGAATGCGCCGCCTACGGCGCGCACACGTATCTCATTCACGGCCTCATCACCGACGCCGGCCAGGTGCTGCGCAAGGCGGGTGCGAGCCGCGGCTGGTTCGACATGTCGACCCTGCGCGAGCCGTACCGCGCGGAGGGCAAGAAGACGCTCGGGTACGAACTGGCCGAGCAGCTCGGATGGTCGCTGCCCGACGTGATCATCTATCCGACCGGCGGCGGCACGGGCATCGTGGGCATGTGGAAGGCCTTCGCCGAGATGGAAGCGCTCGGCTGGATCGGCTCCCATCGGCCCCGAATGGTCGTCGTGCAGGCCGCGGGCTGCGCGCCGATGGTCCGCGCGTACCACGACGGCAAGGAGAGCGCGGAGCCGTGGCGCAACGCGCAGACGATCGCCGCGGGCCTCCGCGTGCCGCAGGCGATCGGCGACTACCTCATCCTCCGCGCCGTGCGTGAGAGCGGGGGCACCGCGTACAGCGTCACAGACGAATCGATCCTCGGCGACATGCAGGAGCTGGCCCGCGAGGACGGCCTGTTTGCGTGTCCCGAAGGCGCGGCGACCTACGGCGCGCTCAAGGCGATGGTCCGCGACGGCCTCGTCGGGCGGGACGAGCGCGTCGTGCTCTTCAACACCGGCGCCGGCCTCAAGTATGTCGACCTCATCCGGCCGGAGCTCCCCGAGTTCAAGCCGGCCGAGCCGCCGGCCGCGCTCAGCGCGTAGCGGATGTCCCGGCCGCCGTCCCGAGGGAAGACTCGCCGGAAGGCCGCCGGGCGCGCCCGGATGGGCCCCGCGCGTCGCCGGGCCTCCGCGCGTCGCGCCGGCCCGTCTTCGAGAGGGGGCGCCGCGACATGGCGCGATCTGGCGCGTGCGGCCGGATCGCTCGTCGTCCTGCGCGGCGTGCTCGACGATCCCGCGGGTCAGGCGTGGCAGGACCTGGTGGCCGCCATGGCGCGAGAGACGCCCGACGCCGAGCGGGCCGCGGCGGCGTACGCGCGGTTGTTCACCCTGCTGGCCGCGGAAACCGAACTCGGCGCGGGGAGGCTCGTCGGGGACGCGTGGCAGACGCACCTCCTCGCGCGGCTGCTCGACGACGACAACCCGTTCAGCCATAAGGCGGAACGCGCGCCCTGGAGTGCCTTCGGCTCCGCGCTGGTGGCGCAGGTGCGGACCGATCTCGCCGCGCTGGCGATCTGTCACCGCCAGGGCGGGACTCCGCTCTTCGAGGCCGCGGCACGGGTGACCGGACGGCCGCCGGTCGCGTGGGACGGCTTCCGGCCGCTCGACGGCGCGGCGCCGCACCCGGCACGCCTCCACATGATGCGCCGGCTTCACGCGGCGCGGGAGTGGCCGCCGCTCGCGCGCGACTTGGCGGCGCACTTCGCGTCACACGGCGTCGGACTGTTCGGCCGGTACCGCGCCTTTCGCTGGGTGCGCGACCCCGGCGGTGCGGGGCGGGACGGCGGGGGCGCTCCTGGGGGAGCGCAGAGCGGATATCTCGAGGGCGTGGCCGCGCCGGATCCGGTGCGGTTGGCCGATCTCGTCGATTACGAACTGGAGCGCGAGCCGGTCCTCGATAACACGCGGCAATTTGTCGCGGGCGGCCCCGCGAACAACGTGCTGTTGTACGGCGACCGCGGGACCGGCAAGTCGTCGACGATCAAGGCGCTCGCCAACGAGTACGCCGGGGCCGGCCTACGGCTTATCGAGGTCGCGAAGGATCATCTCGGCGACTATCCCCGCATCCTGGCGCTGCTCCGCGGCCGCCGCGAGCGGTTCATCCTGTTCATCGACGATCTGTCGTTTGACGAGCACGAGACGCAGTACAAGGCGCTGAAGGCGGTGCTCGAGGGCGGCCTCGAGGCGCAGCCCGAGAACGTCGTGCTGTACGCGACCAGCAACCGCCGCCGCCTCGTCGTGGAGCGATTCTCCGACCGCCAGACGGGGTTGCTCGAGGACGAAGTGAATCCGCAGGAAGCCGCGGAGGAAAAACTGTCGCTCGCGGACCGGTTCGGCATCCACGCGCCGTTTCTCGTTCCGGATCAGGAACGGTACCTGCGCGTCGTAGACGGCCTCGCGGCGCGGTTCGGGCTCGACGTCCCACGCGACGAATTGAATCAGCGCGCGCTCATGTGGGCCCAATGGCACAACGGCCGCTCGTGCCGGGCGGCCCGACAATTCGTCGACGCGCTCCGCGGGGAAGCCGTCATGCGGCGGGTGGACGTGAAGCCGGCGGCGCCGGCTCCGTCCGGCACTAGCGAAGCAGCGTCAAGAGGATCCCGACCGTCAGGGGGCTCGCGAGCGTCGTCACGATCACGGCGCCGCTAACGAGCGCCGGCGCGACCCCGAACTCCGACGCCCAGATCGCGGCCGTCACCGCGGTCGGCAGGCTCGACTGCAGGATGCTGGTCTGCCGCGCCACACCATCGAGCCCCACCCACGGCGCGGTCACCCACGCCAGCACCGGGGCGGCGCCGAGACGGATGACCGTCGCCACGGTGATCGCCGGCCACTCGCCGTGCAGATGGACCTGCGCGAGCTGCACGCCGATCAGCAGCAGCATCACCGCGACCGACCCGTTCGCCAGCAGCTCGGCCGCCTTCGCGACGGGTACCGGCGGGATGATCCCCAGAGCGTCGAGCCCGAGGCCGACGGCCACCGCGTAGGTCACCGGCAGCCGCGCGAGCGCCCGCAGCGCGCGCCGCGCGCCCGAATCTGCCTGCGCCGCGATGTAGGCGGCGAGCATGTTCACGATCACGGCCTGCACCGCGAAGAAGGCGAGCGCCGCGGCGAGTCCTTTGCTGCCCCAGGCGAACAACGCGAGCGGCAGCCCGGCGTTGCCGGCGTTGCTGAACAGCGTCGCGAGCAGGAGCCCGGTGCGCCGCGTGCGGTCCCACCCGAACGCCGCCGAGACGGCGATCGCGATCACGCCGATCAGGACCAATTGGAGCATGAGGTAGAGCGCCATCCTCGCCAGCACGCTGTGATCGCCCGTCGCGGTTGTCACGGCGTAGAAGGAGATCGCCGGCGCGAGCACCGCGACAGAAAGCGACGTGAGCGCCTGCGCGTCGACGAGCCGGGCGCGGCCGAGCGCATACCCCACGGCGCCGATCAACAGCACCGGCCCGATGACGTCGCTGAAGACCGTGAGCAGGCCGGTCAGCTCCGGACCACCTGGACGAGCTCGACGAGCGTGGCGCCGCCGCGCGGCTGGAGAAAGACGCCGAAGGCGCCGCCGGGGTCGCGGCGCGGACGGTCTTCGACGGTGCGCAACCCCGCCGCGGCGAGTTCGGCGATGGTCCCGTTGATGTCGGCGACCTCGAACGCGACGTGGTGGGGGCCTTCGCCGCGGTCGCGCAGCGCCGCGGCCCAGATCGTGCCGTCGGTGAGCGGCTGGATGAGATGCAGCAGCGACTCGCCGGCGCTCAGCAGCGCTACGGTGGCCTCGCCGCGGTAGTCTTCGATGCCGAGCACATCGAGGTCGAGACCCGCCCGATAGGTCTCCGCGGCCGCCGCGGCGTCGCGAACGATGATGCCCACGTGATGGATGCGGAGCACTTCCGGCACGCCTGCCGTTTCGTGTCCGGGCCGCGGCATCTCCTGCCCCGTCTTGCGCAGGACCTCCGGCCGCGCACGGCGCGGCCTCCTGCCCGGTGTGCGGCGTGGCCGGAAAGGAGGGCCCGCCGCGGCCTGTCGAAATCTAAGGGCCCTCGACCCGCACAGATACGGAGGCGTCCCCGTGGCGGATTATGCGATTGTCGATTCGGAGAAGATCAACTCGGATGTGACCTACGAGCCGCCGCTCGTCATCGCGTTCGGCGTCGACAAGCACAGCGTCGGCTCCCGCACGATCACGATGGGACGGACGCGCATTCCGCCGGGCGGCCGCAATCAGGCGCACTACCACTCGTGCGAGGCGTCGTTCTTCATCCGCAAGGGCCGGCTGCGCATCTTCATGGGCGAGGGCCGCAAGGAGTACACGGTCACGGAGAACCAGTTCGTGTACATCCCGGCGGGCGTCATCCACGGCCTTCAGAACCTGAGCGACACCGAGACGGCCGAGCTGATCTTCACCTACGGCAACTGTCCGAGCAAGGACGACGCCGGCACGTTCTTCGTGGAGAAGCCGTGGACGGCGGCCGGGTCGCCGCAAAGCGCGCGGTAGCGGGGGACGAGGATGCCATTTCACAAGTGGGACGCGCTGCCGGACGAGGTGATCTCGCCGCACTACTCCACCGCCACCGGCGGCACGGTCACCGGGGCGATCATCGAGGTGGGGCGATACCGGATGGCCGGCGGCACCGGGGCCGACCCGCACAAACATCCGAACGAGCAGATCATCTACGTGCTCAAGGGAAAGCTGCGGGCCCGCGTCGGCGACGAGGAACGGGTCGTCGAGGCCGGTGAGGTGATCCATGTACCGCCGGAGGTGGTGCATGAGATTCGCGCGCTCGAGGACAGCGTTTTCCTGAGCAGCAAGAATCTCGTCGACGGCAAGGGCAGCAAGGGCTGGTCGGCCGCCGCGCGCGTCGACAAGCGACGCGCAACCATGTCATCAAAGCGCGTGGACGGCTAGGATATGCGCGCCACGTGAGCGGCTCCACGGAACGGCCCTGGCGCGTCGATTCCGCCGCCGCGGGGCCGGACGGCCGGGGCGGCGGCATGGTGATCGAGTGGGACGCCGGCATCCGCATGGATGACGGCGTCGTGCTTCGCGCGGACATTTTTCGCCCGGAGGGCGGCGGCCGCCATCCGGTGCTGCTCACGTACGGCCCCTACGCGAAGGGGCTGCCGTTCCAGCAGGGCTATCCCGACCAGTGGAACCGGATGGCCGAGCAGCATCCCGACGTGACGCGCGGGTCGTCCGGACGCTACCAGAGCTGGGAGACGCCCGATCCCGAGAAGTGGGTGCCTGACGGCTACGTCTGCCTGCGGGTCGACTCGCGCGGCGCCGGCCGCTCCCCGGGCTTTCTCGATCCGTTCTGCCCGCGCGAGACGCGCGACCTCTACGAGTGCGTCGAGTGGGCCGGCACCCGGCCGTGGAGCAACGGCCGGGTCGGATTGGCCGGGATCTCCTACTACGCGATCAACCAGTGGCACGTCGCCGCGCTCGCGCCGCCGCACCTGGCCGCGATCTGCCCGTGGGAGGGCGCGGCCGACTGGTACCGCGACATGACCCGGCACGGCGGCATCGTCTGCGACTTTTGGGGCAACTGGATGAAGAAGCAGGTCATCACCGTGCAGCACGGCGTGGGCGACCGCGGGCCGGTCAATCCCAACACCGGGCAGCCGGTCGCCGGTCCCGAGACGCTGTCGGATGCGGCGCTCGCGGCGAACCGCGCCGACCTCCGTGCCGCGGTGCTGGCGCGGCCGCTCGACGGCCCGTACTATCGGGAGCGCTCTCCCGACTGGTCGCGCGTGCGGGTGCCGCTCCTCTCGGCGGCCAACTGGGGCGGCCATGGGCTCCACGCGCGCGGTAACTTCGAAGGCTTCACGCGCGCGGCGTCCACGGAGAAATGGCTTGAGGTCCACGGCCTCGAGCACTGGACGCACTTCTACACGGACTACGGGCGGACGCTGCAGCGGCGTTTCTTCGATCATTACCTCAAGGGCGTCTCGAACGGCTGGGAAGACCAGCCGCGCGTATTCTTGAATGTACGCCACCCGGACCGTTTCGAGGAACGGGCGGAAGACGCGTGGCCCATCCCACGGACGCGGTGGACGCGGTGGTATCTGGACGCGCGCGGGGGGGCCCTGTCGCCGGCGCCCGTGGCGGCCGCGGAGGCGCTCTACGACGCGGCGGGCTCGGGCGTGACCTTCTCCACGCCGCCGCTCGCCGACGCGACCGAGATCACCGGTCCGGCCGCGTCGAAGCTCTTTCTCTCGTCGAGCACGAGCGACACCGACGTCTTTGTCGTCCTGCGGGCGTTCGATCCCGCGGGCCGCGAGATCGACTTTCAGGGCGCGCTCGATCCGCACACGCCGATCGGGAACGGATGGCTGCGCGCCTCCCACCGCCGGCTCGATCCGGAGCTGTCGACGCTGTGGCGTCCGTATCATTCGCACGACCACGCCGAATCACTGGTCCCCGGCCGCGTCTACGAGCTCGACGTGGAGATCTGGCCGACGTCGATCGTGGTGCCGGCGGGCGGACGTCTCTCGCTCACGATCCTGGGCCGCGACTTCGAGCGACCCGGGCCGGCGCAGGAGATCCGGTCGTTCGTGACGCCGTTCCGAGGGTCGGGGCCGTTCGTCCACACCGACCCGGACGACCGGCCCGCCGCCGTATTCGGCGGCCGGAACACGCTGCACACCGGCGGCGCGAACGGCGCCTTCGTGCTGCTGCCGGTGATCCCGCGCTGATCACGCGGCCGGCGGCGAGCTGCAGACGTATCAGTACCTCGCCGCGTACCGGGCCTTCGAGGCCTACGATCCGGCGGCCAACGCCTGGTACCAGCTGCCGTCGCTCTTGATTCCGAGACACGAGGCCGCGATGGCGGCGCTGGGCAGCCGCGTCCACATCCTTGGCGGCGACGTGCAGTCCGCGATCGTGCCGCTGCCGGCCGGGCTCAACTTTACGACGGCCGGCCACGAGGCGTTCGAAATCAGCGTCTGATCAGGGCCCAACGCGACCGGCCAGTTCCGAGAGATCGCCGACTACCATACTGGGCATTGCCCCCAGACGCTCCGGCGGAGCGCCCGTCCGGTTCACCAGGGCCGCCCGCAAACCGTACGCCTGCGCCCCGGCGGCATCCCAGGCGTTTGACGACACGAACAGGATGGCCTCGCGGGCCAGGGCGAGCCGGCGCTCCGCGATCGCGTACACCGCGGGCGTCGGCTTGTAGGTGCGGACCTCGTCGACGCTGAGGACGTGCGCGAACGCTCGATGGAGATTCGCGAACCGCAGCGCCTCGTCCAGCATGCGCGGGCTGCCGTTGGACAATACCGTCAGTGTCCTCGGCGTCAGGCGCGCCAGCGCGGCCGGGACCTCGGGGTACGGGCGCAGCGTCAGCCAGCCGTCCATCATGCGGCGCCGCGCCTCGGGCGCGACGGAGAGGCCCAGCCGTTCGAGCGTGTAGTCGAGCGCCGAGGCCGTCACCGCCCAGAAGTCTTCGTACCGGCCCATCGCGGCCCGCAGCCACGTGTACTCGAGCTGTTTCTGCCGCCACGCGGTCACCACGGTTTCGGGATCGCCCGTGTCCGCGATGCCCGCGGCGACCGCGTCCGCGAGCGAGCGGACGTCGAGGAGCGTGCCGTAGAGGTCGAACACCAGCGCCTCGATCTTCATTCGGGCCTCCCCGCCGCGGCCGGACGATCTAAATCTCGTGCCGGGAGGTTTGGTCCGCCTGCCCCAGGCCGAGCATCTCGACGAGCTTGCCGAACCCGTCGGCGAGCGCCATGAATGCGCCCAACTCGATCAGTTCCTCGTCGCTGAACTGCGTCTTCCAGCGCCCCAGATGCTCGTCGCCGATCGCCCGGTAGTCCTCGGTGAACAGCGTGGCCATCTCCAGCGCCGCCCGCTCGCGGGCGGTGAAGATCGGGTTGCGCGGGTCCGCGGTCGCCTCGAGTTTGGCCTCGTCGAGGCCCATCTGCTCCGCCACGGCGGAGCGCACGTTGCTTCAATAATTGCAGGTCCGCAGGCGGGCCATCCGCACGCGCATCAGTTCCTTGAGCGGATGTTCGACGATCCCGCCGTAGAACGTGTCCTGCCACCCCGCGTAGAAGGCGCGCAGCGCCACGGGGTGCCGGGCCAGAATGCGCAGCAGGGTGGGGTTCGGCGCTCCCCGCACCGCGGCGTCGGCGAAGGCCTGCCGGACGTCGTCGGTCAGCGCGTCTTCCGCCACCGGTCCAATGCGCACCGTCATGGGTGTCCTCCCCGTTCGTCTGTTACCGTGACCCCGCGCACGCCGTGTGCTTCGATCAGGCGCGTCACGAGGCCTGAGCGTGTCGCCTCTTCGACGAACTCTCTCAAGTATGCGGCCGCTTCGTCGCCGCGCCCGCGCGGCGTGCCGATCGACTGCTGGACGCCCGTGACCTGGCCCTCGAGCACCCGCGACCCCGGCAGCGCGTCGGCGGCGGCGACCAGGCGGGGCTTCAAGCACGCCAGAGCCTCGAGCTTCTCGTCCACAAACAGCCGGCAGGACGCCTCGATGCCCTCCGCGCGCACGAGCGTCGCCCGCGTGAGCGTGCGGCTGAGAAAGAGATCGTAGGCGCTCTTGCCGGAGACCGCGATGCGCACGCCATCCTGGTCCACGTCCGCGAGGGTGCGGATCGACGAGCCCGCCGGCACGAGATACGTCACCGGAATCTCGAGATAGGGCGGGCTGAACGCGATCTCGGCAGCGCGCTGCGGCTCGTTGCCGAGGAACGCGATGTCCCAGCGGTTCTCCTTGACGCTGTCGGCGAGCGGCCCCGCCTGCGGAAAGCGCACGAACTCCACCGGCACTCCGAGCCGCCGTCCGATCTCCCGTGCGAGGTCGGGCGCGATCCCGCGCGGCACGCCGTCTGGTGCGTCCCCGAGCACGAGCAGAAAATTTCCGTAGTTGAGGCCGGCGCGCAGCGTGCCCGACGGTGCGAGCGCGGAGCGAACGCGGGAGGTCACGCGCGGCGGCCTCCACGGCGCGGGAGCCGGGCCGATTTAGGGGTGGCCAATATAGTCCATCCGGCCGCCGTCCACCGTCAGGATCTGCGCCGTGACGAACCCGGATTCCGGGGCGGCGAGAAACGCCACGGCGTGGGCGATGTCCTCAGGCGCGCCGACCCGGCGCATCATCGCCAGGCCGCTGAGACGCGTCACGGTGTCGCGCAGCTCCTGCTCGCTGCGGCCCTCCTTCACCATATCGGTGAGGACGACCCCCGGGGCGACGGCGTTGACGGTGATGCCGTGCGGGCCGAGCTCCATCGCGAATCGCCGCGTCAGCAGCGACACCGCGGCTTTCGTCGCGGCGTAGAACGTGATGCCCGGAAATGTCGTCCCGTGGCCGGCGACCGAGCTGATGTTGATGATGCGCCCGTACCGGCGCTCCCGCATCGAGGGCACCGCGGCGCGGATCGTGTGGACGACCCCGTCGACGTTGGTGCGGCGCATTTGGTCCAGACGGGCCGGATCGAAGTCGTCGAGGCTGAGGTCGATGCCGATTCCCGCGTTGTTGACGAGCACGGAGATCGGCCCTAGTTCGCCGGCGGCCCGGTCGACCATCGCCGTGACCTGTTCGGGGTCGCCGACGTCGGCGCGTACCGCGATCGCGCGTCCGCCCGTGGTGCGGATCTCGTCCACGACGGCCTGCGCCTCGGCGGCGCTGCTCCGGTAGTTCACGCACAGGGCGGCGCCGTCGCGCGCCAGGCGGAGGGCGATCGCTCTGCCCAGCCCGCGGGACGCGCCGGTGACCAAGGCGGTCTGCCCGCTCAAGCTCATGGGGATCATGATATTCGGCCGCGTTTCGCGATCGCCTCCCGTCGTGCGGCTGCACCTGTAACAAAACCGGCGGTCGCGAGACCAATCCAGTAGACAGAATCGAGTGTAGAGAGATCGAGAGAGAACTTGAGAATGGAGGAGAGACAATGAAGCCGGGATGCGCTGTATCGCCGTGCCGTCGGAGCTGACCCGCGGGATGGACTTTGCGGCGGCAGACCTCGTGGTCGGGAGCCTGCTCGAGGTGAGCGTCGAGAGGATCACGGCGCTCGGCGGCATCACGGGCACCCACCCTTGACGAGTACACTTACGCTGCGGGGCGACGTCAGCCAGGCGGTCGACAAGGACGGATTGGGAAAGAAGGTTCCCAGGGCCACGGTGTTGTACTTCCGAGATGCCGTCGACGCTCCACAAGCCGTGATCCAATCGCCTCTTCGCGCGGGAGTGGACCAGTCGATCAAAGTCGCGCGGACAGCGCATACCGCACTTTCGCGAGGAGGTGTCTCGAATGCGGCGGAGAGTCCCACAAGGCACCGCCATCCTGGCTGTCGTCGCCTGCGTCCTCGCCGGGCCCCTATCGTCGCTGGCACAAGGCCCTGGATCCGCCTTTACTTGCTGGGCGAATGCGGGCACTCAGGTGATTGTCCGCACGGACGGCGTGATGGACCTCATAGGCGACACCCTCATGTGTACCGGGGGTCCTGTTGTCCCGGCGCCGGGTCCCAACGTCTTCACCATCACTCCCCCCGGCAGGATCATTATTGGAGTGGACAAAACCAGCGTGGTCACGATCCGGGTCGGGTCGTGCGCCTCCTCCACGCCCCCGCGTCCGGACATACGGTTCTCCATCAGTCCGTCAAACTTCCGGCCGTTCCCGGTGACGCAGTTCCCGGTCACGACCCTGCCCGCCATGTCACCCGGTTCTTTCTTGGAGATCGTCCCGTTGATCACGCTGGATGGGTCCGCGATCAATGCGTTCGTCGTTGCGCCCGAGAAAATGGTTTTCGACCAAAATGGAAGTCCCATTCCAGGCCTGTGCGGGATCGACGGGTTGGAGCCGGGCGCGAAGTCGATTCTGGGCCCCGAGCCACTCCCATTGACCGAGTTGACGCTGCAGGTCGGATCGGATGCCCGTTCCAACCAGCCCGGTATGCTCATGACGGTTGGAGGGTCCAACACGAGCCCGCCGTTCGAACGGCGTCTTTTTAGGCTTAGCATGATAGGCTTAACCATGAAGCCGATCCTCCCGCCCATCGTCCCACTGGCGCCGCAGCCCAGCAAGACATCGGACGACCACTGAGCCGTGGGGGAGTAACCTGGAATTTCCTTTTTGGTTCCCAAACCCCCTCCATGTAGAGTGCCCCAACGCGGTCTGCAGTCCGGGGTGCGCCCGGCGTCCGCCCGAAAGCCTGTTCTGCCACTCCCGATAAGCCCCAACATCCGGCATGGCCACTCTGGTAGCCGATTTCTCGGACACCTATCCCCCTCGACCTCCGCCTGCCCCAGATAGCTGCAACGAGCGCGGCTGTTTACCCCGCGGGTACCGACAGCGCCTCAAGCCGGCGTAGGATCGCTCCGAACAGACTCCGTGTCAGATGCCCTTCGGCCAGCAGTAGCCAATAGTACCGCGCATGTTTCACGAGCCGGCCCCCCGTCTTCATCAACCGCTGCTGCAGACTCGTCAGCGACCACGTGTCGATCCGCTTCGGCAGCCCGAGCCGGCGCCATAGGTTCCCCAGGTTGTAGGCGATCACGCTCAGCCATAGCCGCACCTCGTTCGCCCGGAACCGATGGCAGCTCAGCCGCGTCATTTTCACCGCCAGCTTGCCTTCCTTAATCCACTGCTCCGCCGTCCCCCGCTTGTTGTAAAACCGCACAACTGCCCGGCTATCGATCTCCAGGGTCGTCACGATGAAGCCCACGCGGGGGAACAGTTCCTCGCAATGAAATTCCACCTTCGCCACCACCCGCCGCATCGTCGTCCAACTGGCGGCCTGGTACCGGAAGCTCTTGTACCGGACCACCGGTTTGTGACTGGGTCGTCCGACGGACCGTGGCAATAACTCCGCGACCTCCCGCTCCAGGATGTCGTTGGACGGGATGCGGATGGCGTACTTCACGCCCCGCGTCTCCAGGGCCTCGTACAGCTCCGGTTTGGCGAAGGCGGCGTCGGCACGCACGACCACGTCCCTGCCTTGCTTCTGCTGCCGTTCGATCTCCGGCAAGAGCACGTCGTCCCAGTGCTCGGCACTGTGCACGTTCCCTGGGCGCAGCTTCACCGCCAGACAGTCGCCGTCCCGATTGAACAGCAGCAGCGGATGATAGCAGGTCCCCTCGAAGTGACCGTTGTAGGCGCTCTGTTCCTGCTGGCCGTAGACGGGGATCTCGGTGCTATCGATGTCAAGCACCACCCGCCGCGAGGACTCCATCGCTTCCACCCGCGCGAGCAGCTCCCGGTTGATCGCGGCCAATCCCGTGAGGTTCTCGCCTTGGGTCAACAGCTCCGTCTCGAACGAGTGCACGCGAGACGTCAGCGCTGCTCCACGCTCCCAGATCTGCTCCGACCCGATCAGCCGGAACGTCGGATCGTGGCAGAGGCGCTCCGCATCGTTCACGTCCTCATAACCCGCCAACCGGCGGTAGACGGATTGCCGGACCAGGTCGGTGAGTGGGAACTGCGTGTTCTTGCCCCGCGGATCGGTGATGTGTTGCGCGATCAGGTCGCTGACGCCCAATCGCTCGTCCAGTTCGCGCACAAGGATGAGCCCGCCGTCGGAGGTGACCCGCGAGCCTTGGAATTCGATGCGGAGCCTGGGGTTAAACGAGAGCTGAAAGGGCTGGTTTTGTGCTTCACCCATTGGATGCGGACCTCCGCTACGTCATCATCGCGCTCAAACCCGCCTCAATACAGACATTCGACACATGCCTAACGGTTTCCAGTAGATGGTCAAAACGGAAATCCAGGTGAAGTCGTTTCGCAAGGCGTTTGGGCTCGTAGTGGCAGGGGTGTTGGTGGTGGGTGGCGCGTCGGTGTTCGCGCCCAAGCCCACGTCGGCGCTGTTCGTCGAGCACGATCGCAAGGCGGTGATCGTGGAGCACGACAACCGGACTTCGCTGTTCGTCGAGCACGACCGCAAGGCGGTTATCGTGGAGCACGACAACCGGACCGCGCTGGTCGTCGAGCACGACCACAACAACGCCTGATTGTCCCTGAGGTTGCGACGGCCCTCCCGGTCGTTCTCCCCCCGGCCCACCGGCCGGGAGGCCGTTCGTACCTCGGCCGATTTCGCCGGTCACGCGTCTGCGCCGGCTGCTGTTCTCCAGGCCAGCGGGTCAAAGGAGTCGCTCCGGCCGTTTTGGATCTCGGACGACGCCAAACGCGGCCTGCTCGACGTGTTTCGAGACTGGAAGAAGCGCAGCCCGACGTAACCGTACCGCCGTAACCGCATTGTAGAGGACCGGGCCCGCGCGGCTTCGAACACCCGATCCTGCCGATGCCGCAGCCGCGCGCGTATGTGACGCAGCCGATCCCCCAAGGCGCCCTGGCGCGTCTCCGGAGCCTGGCCGCGGTAGAGATGTACGACGATCCCCTGACGATCGCGCCGCGCGACCGGCTGCTCGCAGGCGTGCGCGCGGCGGACGTCCTCTTCTGTCTTCTCCACGACCGGATCGACGCCGGCGTGCTGACCGCCGGCGAGCGGCTGCGCCTCGTCGCCTGCATGGCAATCATCCCCGCCAACATCGACCTCGCCGCGGCGACCGCGCGCGGCATCCCCGTCACGGTGATCCCGCCGCTGGTGACCGACGCCACCGCCGACGTGAACATGGCCCTGCTGCTCGCCGTGGCGCGGCGGATCGTCGAGGGCGACCGGCTGCTGCGCTCGGGGGTGTTCCCGGGGTCGCAGTCGATGCATCTCGTCGGCGCGACGGTGCACGGCAAGACGCTCGGGATCGTCGGGTTCGGCGCGATCGGCCGGGCGGTGGCCAGGCGGGCCCGCGGCTTCGGCATGCGCGTGCTGTATATGAAGCGAACGCGGCTCGCCGAGGCCGAGGAGCGCGTGCTCGGCGTCGAGTGGGCGCCCCTTGACGACCTGCTGCGCGAGTCGGACTTCGTGTCGGTCAACGCGCTGTTCACGCCGGAGACGCGGCACTTGATCGGGGAGCGCGAGCTCGGCCTCATGAAGCCGACGGCGTACCTGATCAACACGTCGCGCGGGCCGCTCGTGGACGAGGCGGCGCTGGCGGGCGCCCTCCGGGACCGCCGGATCGCCGGGGCCGGCCTCGACGTCTACGAGCACGAGCCGGCGGTCACGCCGGAGCTGATCGATCTGCCGAACGTCGTGCTGACGCCGCACGTCGGCAGCGCCGACCGCGAGACGCGCGAGCGGATCGCCGGGGTGGTCGTCGACAACATCGAGGCGTGGCTGCGCGGTGACCGCCCGCCGAACGTCGCCAACCCGGAGGCCTACGCGCGGTGAGCGTTCGGAGAGCCTCGTGCTGACCGTCAAAGAGGCGCTCGAGCTCGACGTCCTGCACGACGTGAAGGTCGTCGCCGGCGCAGACGGGCTCGACCGTCAGATTCGCTGGTGCCACATTATCGACAATCCCGAGATCGTCCGGTGGATCCACGGCGGCGAGCTGCTGCTCACCACCGGGTACGCCTGGCCGGAGGCCGAGCAGACCAGCCGCCGCACGATCCGGGCGCTCAACGGCAAGCGGCTGGCGGCGATCCTCTTCGATCCGGGACCGTTCCTCGGCCAGATCCCGGCCAACGTCGTCGAGGAAGCGGCCCGGCTGCAGCTGCCCGTCCTCGCCGCCCCGCGAAAGCTTCGGTTTGCGGACGTCACCGAGGCCGTCGGCCGCGAGTTGATCCGGCGGCAGTACGAGATCATCGAGCGAGCGGACCGGTATCACCGGCAAATTACGGCCGCCGCGGTCGAGGCGCGCGACCTCAACGACATCGCGCGCACGGTGTGCGGATTGACGGGGCGGTCCGTTACCATCGAAGACGCGGAGTTCCATGTGCTCGCGCACGCCGAATGCGGCGAGGGACACGGGCGGCCGCCGGCCGGCACGGCGCTCCCGGGCGACCCGCCGTTCCTCCCCGGCAACCCGGACGGCCGGCACCCGCGCGAACGTCTCCGGCACGCCGACGGCGCCGTGCGGCTGGACGGCCGCGTCGCGTGCGCGATCCGCGCCGGCACCGAGCTGCTCGGCTACCTGTGGATTCTGGAGGGCGAGCCGCCGCTCGGGGATCTCGAGCTGCGCGTCGCCGAGCACGGGTCGATGGTCGCGGCGCTGCACATTTTGCGCCAGCGGTCGCAGGCCGCGGTCGAGGCGAGAATCGGCCACACCGTCGTCGACGCGCTGATCCGCGGCGACGTGCCGGAAGAAGACCTGATCGAACGGGCGCGGCTCCTCGGCTTCGATCCGGACGGCGATTACGTGGTGATGATGGTCTCGCTGATGGACCGCGCGGGGCGCAGCCGCAAGTGGCCGCTGACCAGCCGCGACGAGTATTACCGCCGCGAGCACGCGGCGCAGGTCCTGCGCCGGCTGCTGGGCCAGGAGCGGCTTCCGATCCTCTGCACCTACGCGCTCAACCGGATCGTCTGCCTCCTGTCCGTGCATCGCATGCCGGATGAGCCCGAATGGCTGCGCCGCTTCGCCCGCTTGCTGCGCGACCAGCTGGGCGAGGCGGACGGCGTGGCGCCGGTGCTCGTCACCGTCGGCACGGCGCACGCCGGGCTGTCCGGCGTGGCGAAAGGGTACTGGGAGTCCGACCGGGCGCTCGGGCTGGCCAAAGACTCGGACGGCATCTTGTTCTTCGAGGATCTGACGCTGGCGCATCTGTTGGCGCAGATCTCGGACACGGCGTCGCTCGCGGCCATGTACGCGCGGACCCTGGGCCCGGTCCTCGCCGGGCCGAAGGGGCGCGGCCTGAGAGAAACGCTCTGGGCCCTCGTCGACGCCGGGTTCAATAAGGAGGCCGCGGCGGCGGCCGTCGGCATTCACCGCAACTCGATGCGCGCGCGGCTGGAACGCGTCCAAACGCTGCTCTGCCGCTCTCTTGACGACCCGACCGTGCGCCGCGACCTCGCGGTCATCAAAGAGATCGAACACCTGTTGGTACCTGACGGCCGCTTGATACCCTGAGCGCCCGCCGCTCGCGGCGACTCCTGTGCGCGACGCACAGGCCGTTGCCCGCAAATCGTGCGCATCGGACCTTGATTCCCTCGGCGTGGTCGTGCATGCTCAAAGGACATCCCGTCCGTGGTCGGTGACATCGTGCGAAGCGCCCGGCAGCTCGCCGCGAGGCTCGAGCCGGTAGGGCATCTCGCGTTGCCCGGTGGGGGGCAGATCGTGGTCGACGGCAGGCACGCGTACGTCGGCCACATGCGGCCGCCCTACGGCACCTCTATTCTCGATGTCGCGGACCCCGCGCACCCCCGCGTCCTCGCGCAGCTGAACGTCCCGGAAGACATTCACTCGCACAAGGTTCGGGTGACCGGGGACGTGATGTTCGTGAACTACGAGCGGTTCCCGGAGGACGACCGCACTGGGACGTCCCCGGTCGGGCTCAAGGTTTTCGACATCAGGGACCGGCGCCGGCCGCGCGAGATCGCGTTTTTCCCCACGACCGGGCGCGGCGTGCACCGCTTCGACCTTCAGGGTTCGCACGCGTTCCTGTCGACCGAGTGGCCGGGATTCCGGTCCAACATCCTTCTGATCGTGGATGTCTCCGATCCCGCGCGGCCCGCCGTCGCCGGGCAGTGGTCCTTCCCCGGCCAGGAGGCGTCGGTGTCCCCGGAGCCGCTGCCGGTCGATCACTGGGTGCACCTCGCGCTAGCGCGCGGCGACCGGGTATACGCCGCGTGCGGCCACGCCGGCGTCATGATCGTCGACATCTCGAGCGTGAGCCGGCCGCGCACGGTGAGCGCGATCTCCTGGGATCCGCCCTACGCGCCGCCCACGCACACGTTTCTCCCGGTGCCGCATCTCATCCGCAGCCGCCGGTTCGCCGTCGTGACCGACGAGGACGTCACCGACGACGTACTCGAAGACCCGCCGGCGTTCATGTGGGTGCTGGACATCACCGACGAGACCCGGCCCGTCCCGGTCGCGACGTACCAGGTGCCGCCCGACGGACTCGTCGTGCCGGGCGCGCGGTTCGGCGCGCACCAACCGTGGGAGCACATCCGCGAGGATAACATCGTGTTTCTCGCCTGGTTCAGCGGCGGCGTCCGCGCGGTCGACATCTCCGATCCCTACCGGCCGCGCGAGGTGGCGGCCCACGTCCCGTCCGCCGGGGCGGGACGTCGCGCCGTGCAGACGAACGACGTCTTCGTCGATCGCCGCGGCCTGGTGTACGCGATCGACCGGTACGAAGGTCTCAGCGTGCTCGAGTTTCGACGGAGCGACTGACCGGATCCGACGCGGTCAGATCAGGGAGGGGAGCCGATGATGCGTTGCGGCCGTCTCGTGGGCGGAGTGATCGTGGTATTGGCGATCTGCCTCGCAGTGGGTGTTCCGCGCGGTGCCGGGCTGCCGGCGGCCACCGCCGCGGCCGGCGGCTGGGTGCTGCCGACGGAGCCGGTGACGCTCAACGAGTGGGACGGCGGCGACGGCACCAAGTCGGCGTTGCTGCGCGAGCTGATCGCCCAGTACGAGAAGATGCACCCGAACGTCAAGGTCAACTTCGAGACCGACGTGAAATCGCTGAAGGTCGCGGCGGCGATCGCCGCCGGCACGGCCCCGGAGATCTTCGAAGCGTCCGACGCCAACCTCCAGAAGTACATCGTGGCGAAGGCGGTGGAGCCGGTGCCGCCCGCGGCGTGGGGCCAGTCGAACATCGACGGCGTCCTCGCGCTCTACCTGCCGCACGTCCTCGACGCGGTGACCGCGGGCCACAGCCTGTACGCCGTGCCGGACCAGCTGAACGCGCACAGCCTCTACATCAATAACCGCATGTTCCGCGCGGCGGGGCTCGATCCGGTGAAGGACGCGCCCAAGACCTGGGACGACGTCGCGCGCCTCAACAAGGTGCTCACCAAGAAGCAGGGCGACCGGATCACCCAGAAGGGCTTCGAGTTCCGCTACATCTGCGACGACGGGCACTGGCAGGCGCACGCGTTCCACTTCCTCACGTACCAGGCGGGCGGCGACGTGATCAAGGACGGCAAGCCGGTCTTCAACAGCGAGGCGGGCCTCAGGGCGCTCACGACCTGGAAGACCCTCGTCGTCGCCCCGGCCGTGACCAACAACACGTGTTCGTCCCCGTATCAGGATTTCGCCGTGGAGCAGGACGCGATGACGTTCGCGGGGCCGCACGTCGGCAAGATCGTGGAGCGGATCAACCCGGCCATGGCGGGCAACTACACCGTCGTCCCCCTGCCGCAGCTGCGGCCGGCGCAGCCCGCCGCGCTCATCTACTCGTTCAACTGGACCGTCAACGCGCGGGCCTCGGCATCGCAGAAGAAGGTGGCGTGGGACCTCATCCACTTCATGAGCTCCAGGCCGGAGATGTGGTGGTCGCGGATCCAGTTCCTGCAGGGCACCAAGGGCTGGCTCACCATGCCGGCGGCCCGCAACACGCCGTTCATGTCCGCGTTCACGCACGACCTCTCGGTCGGGCGCCCGCTGGGGCGCACCACCTACTACGCCGATCTCCAGACCATCATCGCGCGCATGGTCGACAAGGTGGTGCTCAAGGACGTGGATCCGAAGTCGGCGCTCGCCGAGGCGTCGGACGAGTTCATCCGGGCCGCGAAGTAGGCGCGGATGGTATCCATCGACGTCCACTTCCACGTCGTGCCGCTCGAGTTCTACGAGGCGGTGCGGCGCGGCACGTTCCGCGAGTCGGTGGAGATCGAGCGCCGCGGCGGGCGGGAGCGCATGGTGTATCACGCGCCGCCCGGTGTGGTGATTGAGCCGGACAACGAGATCGACACGCGGGTCTCCGACGCCCGCCTGATGCTCGAGGGCCTCGACCGGCGGGGGCTGGACGCCGCGGCGATCGGCCCGTCGCCCGGGCAGTTCTACTATTGGGCCGACCCCGAACTGGCGGCGGAGGTCGCCCGGGTCATCAACGACGGCATCGCCGCGCTCGCGAAGGCGCATCCTGACCGGATGATCCCCATGGGCTCGCTGCCGATGCAGGACGGCGAACGGGCGGCGCGCGAGCTCGAGCGCGCCGTCACGCGGCTGGGCCTCCGGGCGTTCGAGATCTGCACGCACATCAACGGGACGGACCTCGACGATCCGCGGTTCGCGCCGGTGTTCGCGGCGGCGGCGCACCACGGCGTCCCGATCTTCCTGCACCCGCAGAACTGGGGCGAGATGCGGCGCCTGGCGGACTACCACCTGTGGAACCTCGTGGGCTTCCCGACCGAGACCGGGCTCGCCGCGGCGCGCCTGATCGCCGGCGGGGTCTTCGAGCGCAACCAGGAATTGAAGATCATCCTCGCGCACGGCGGGGGCTATTTTCCGTATCAGATCGGCCGTCTCGACCACGGCTACAAAGTCCGCGCGGAACTGCACGACCGGCTGCCGAAGCCGCCGAGCGCCTACCTCGGCGGCATCTACTGCGACACCCTCACGCACAACACCACGGCGCTGCGGTTCCTGGTGGAGCGCATGGGCGACGACCACGTGGTGATCGGGACGGACTACCCGTTCGACATGGGGGACGAGACGCCGGTCGAGAGCGTGCGCGCCTGCCGGCTCGGTCCGGAGCAGGAAGCCAACGTGCTGGGACGCAATCTGGCGCGCCTGCTGCGCGTGGCGTAGGCGAGTGCGTGTGATGGACGCGGGGGTACGGGGAGTCCCGGCACAGAGCGGTCCCCGCGCCCCCCGCCGGGGAGGACAGGCCGCCTGGGGGGCCCGGCTGCGGTCCGCGGAGGCGCGGCACCAGGCGTGGGGCTATCTGTTCCTGGCGCCGATGTTTCTGCTGCTCGTCGTGTTCAAGTTCGTCCCGATGCTTCAGGCCCTCTACCTCAGCCTTACGAACTACGACCTGTTGAGCCCGCCGCATTTCGTGGGCCTGCGGAACTACGCGACGCTGCTCGCGGATCCGCGCTTCCACCAGTCGGTCGGCGTCACCGTGTACTACGTCTTCGGCACCTGCGTGTTCATCTGGGTGCTGTCGCTCGCCATGGCGCTCATATTCAACGCGCCGCTGCCGGGCAAGAACCTGCTGCGCACGGTGTACTTCCTGCCGGCCATCGTGCCGGTCGTGGTGTACGCCGTGATCTGGCTGTTCATGTTCCACCCCTACGGCCTGTTGAACGTCGCCCTCCAGACGATCGGCCTGCGCCCGGTGCAGTGGCTCTCCGACACGCGGGCGGTGATGCCGGGTTTCATCCTCGCGGCGCTGTGGCGCTTCGTCCCGTACTTCATGATCATCTACCTCGCGGGGCTGCAGAGCATCCCGCACGAGTACTACGAGGCGGCCGCGATCGACGGGGCCGCCGGCGGGCAGGCGTTCCGGCACGTCACGCTGCCGCTCTTGCGGCCGACGATCGTCTTGGTGGTCGTCGTCTCGCTGATTTTGATGTCCAAGGTCTTCACAAACGTACTGATCATTACGGGCGGCGGGCCGGACGGGGCGACGCGCGTGCTGTCGCTCTTCATCTACCAGACGGGCTTCCAGTTCTTCAAGATGGGCCTCGCGAGCGCGGCGTCGATGTTTCTGCTGCTGGGGACCATGATGTTCACACTGCTCCAGCTGCGCCTGTTCCGGGACGATGCTCGCGGGTAGGCGCTTCGGCGCGCTCTACTGGGCCGGCGTCCTGCTGGTCGCGGGCTGGGGCCTCGTCCAGCTGCTGCCGATTCTCTGGATGATCTCGACGTCGCTGAAGCCGCTCCGGACCGTCTTCGCCCTGCCGGTGCAGTGGATTCCGAATCCGCCGCAGTGGGCGAACTACCCCGACGCCTGGAACCAGTTCCCGTTCGCGCGGTACTTCGCCAACAGCTTCATCGTCTCGCTGTCGGTCACCGTGCTGAACGTCCTGCTCGCCGGCATGGCCGGGTACAGCCTCGCCAAGTACCGGTACTTCGGGCAGCGGGCGCTGTTCGTCGCCGTGCTGGCCACCCTGATGCTCCCGCTCGAAGTGCTGATGGTGCCGACGTTCCTCATCGTGAAGAACCTCGGCTGGCTCAACACCTACCAGGGGCTCATCATTCCGGTGGTCGCGGACGCGTTTGGGGTGTTCCTGATGCGGCAGTACATGCTGAGCGTGCCGGACTCGTTGGTCGAGGCCGCCCGCATCGACGGCGCCGGCGAGCTCCGCACCTACTTCCGAATCGTGGTTCCGCTCACGTGGCCGGCCGTGCTCACGCTCGCCATTTTCACGTGGCGCGAGACCTGGGACGCGTTCGTGTGGCCGTACATCATCATCTCCGACGACCGCCTGCGCACCGTGCCGATCGGCCTGCAGCGGTTTCAGGAGCAGTACGTCACGACCTACAACTCGGTCATGGCGATCTCCACGATCGCCATGATCCCGATGGTGCTGCTGTTCTTCTTCTTTCAGCGCGCGTTCATTCGCGGTATTGCGCTGTCCGGCCTCAAGGATTGACCTCTCGAGAGGCCCAGGAGGCCGCCGTGGCGGCGGAAGTCCCGCGTCAGACGGGAGAGGTGCCGGCGATGCGACAGACCGAAATCCCGAGCGCGACCCAGAGTCCGCGCTTCTCGGGCATCCGGACGTTTATGCGGCTCCCCTGGGCGGCCGAGCTGCGGCAGGCCGGCGCCCAGGTCGCCATCATCGGGATTCCGTTCGACACCGCCGCGAGCTTCCGCACGGGCGCCCGGTTCGGGCCCTCGGCGATCCGCGACATCTCCGTGCTGCTGCGGCCCTCGAACCAGTTTCATGGGATCAACGCGGTCGAGGCGCTCCGCGTCGTCGATCAGGGCGACGTGACGGTCGTGCCCGGCGAGATCGCCCGCACCTACGCGAACATCGAGGCGCAGTGGACGGAGTGCGCCGCGGCGGGGGTGATCCCGATCGGCCTCGGCGGCGACCACTCCGTCACGCTCGGGGAGCTGCGCGCGCTCGCCGCGCGGCACGGCCCGCTCGGGCTCGTCCAGTTCGACTCCCACACCGACACCTGGGACAATTATTGGGGGGTGCGCTACACGCACGGCACGGGGTTCCGGCGGGCGTGCGAGGAAGGGCTCCTCGACACCGCCCGGTCGATCCAGGTCGGCCTGCGCGGCAGCGAGTACGCGCCCGGCGATCTCGAGGAGAACCGACGGCTCGGCTTCGAGGTGCTGCTCGCGCCGGATCTGTTGACGATGTCTCCGATCCAGGTCGCCGCGGCGATCCGGCGGCGGGTGGGCGCGGGCCCCGTGTTTCTCAGCTTCGACATCGACTTTTTCGACCCGGCGTTCGCGCCCGGCACCGGGACGCCGGAAGCCGGCGGGCCCACGAGCGCGTTCGGGCTGCAGGTCGTGCGGCATCTCACCGGCATTCCGTTCGTCGGCTACGACGTGGTCGAGGTCCTGCCGGCGCACGATTCCGCCGCGATCACGGCGCTGCTCGCGGCCACCGTCGTCTTCGAGTTTCTGGCGCTGATCGCGCTGTCGCAGCGGGGCGCGCGGTCGGGTGCGGCTGGGCAGGCGCGGATTGGGACCGCGGGGGGGAACGGCGATGCGTAGCCGCAGACGGATCCTGGCGTGCCTTGCGATCCTGGCGGCGGGCGGGCTGGCCGGGTGGCCCGCGGCGCCCGCGCCCGGGGCGGCGCCGGAGTGGACGGTGCCGCAGCGTCCGGTGACCGTGACCTACTGGGACACGGCGGACGCCGCCAGGAACGAGCTGATGGCGAACACCGTGATCCCGGCCTACATGCGCCTGCACAACACCATGACGAAAAGCTTCACGGTCAAGTACGTCGTCGTTCCGGACCTGCCGTCCAAGATTCTCGCGGCGATCGAGGCCGGCGCCGCGCCGGACCTGTTCTCCGTGCCGGACGGGTATCTTCCAAACTTCTACGAAGCCCACGTGCTGGACCCGCTCCCGCCGGCGGCGTGGGACCAGCACAGCCACATCGCCGTGATGGGGACCTACCTGCCGCACGCGCTCGACGCGCAGGTGGACGGTGGCCGCGTCTACGCGGTGCCGGCGCGGGAGCACGCGCCCGTCCTGCTCATCAACAACCGGATGTTCCGCGCGGCGGGCCTCGACCCGGTCAAAAACGCGCCCAAGACCTGGATTGATGTCGCCAAGCTGAACACGCTCCTGACCAAGCAGCAGGGCGGCGCGGTCGTGCAGAAGGGCTTCGAGATGCGCTACGGCGGCGACGGCCGCTGGCAGGCGCAGCTGTTTCAAATTCTTCTCGACCAGGCCGGCGGCGAGGCGACGCGGGCCGGGCTGCCCGCGTTCAACAACGACGCCGGCGGCCGCGCGCTGGCGGTGTGGCGCAGCGTGACCGTCAATCCGCGGGTCACGCACAATACGGCGGCCTCGCCGTACCAGGACTTCGCGGCGGAGCAGGACGTCATGACCGTCGCCGATCCGAACGCCGGCCCGTTCATCGAGGCGATCAACCCCGCGATGGCGGGCAACTACACGGCCGCGCCGCTGCCGCAGATGACTCCCGACCGGCCGGTGTCGGCCGTGTACTCGGACAACTGGGCGGTAAACGCCAAAGCGCCCGAGGACCGGCGCGTGGTGGCGTGGGATTTCGTGCATTTCGCCGCCACGCAGCCGCGGCTGTTCTGGACCGCCGCCCGCCATTTCCAGCCGGTGAAGTGGTACGATCCGCTGGCCGGGCGCCAGCTGCCCTTCCTCGGCGTGTACGTGCGCGAGGTGTCGATCAGCCGGCCGCTCGCGCGGTCGACGCACTATCCCGAGCTGCAGTCGTCGCTCGCCCGGATGATCGACCGCGTGATTCTCAACGGCGCGGAGCCCAAGCAGGCGCTCGATCAAGCCGCGGATGAGTACGCCGCGGCGTTCCGGTAACGGCGTGGATTCGAGCCTACTGCCCCCCCGGAGCGCCGCCTGCGACGGAAGCGGCGTCCGGGGCGGCCGCCGGGAGGCCGTGGGCCGTCCGCAGGCTCATCACGACGGCGACGAGACCCAGCGGCAGGGCGAGCAGGAACGGCCCCGCGATGTCGAGCCGCGCCGCGGCGGCCCCGAGCAGCGGGCCGGCGAACAGCCCGAAGTCGATTGCGGCATTATAGACGCTCATCGCGGCCGTGTAGCCGCCGGCCGGCGCGCGCCACGTCACGAGGGTCGCGAACGTCACCGGCATGAGGCCGGCGGCGGCGCCGTAGAGCACGCCCGCGGCAAAGAGCGGCGGCGCCGCGTGCGCGAGCGGGACGGCGAGCACCACGGCGGTCATGCCCCCGATACCGGCGAGTACCATCCATCTGCCGCGCTCGACGCTGATCAGCCGCCCGGTAGGAAGCTGCATGGCGGCGTACGTTCCCCCCTGGAGGGCGAAGATCAGGCCGATGGTCTGCACCGGCACGCCGCGGTGGGCCGCGTAGAGCGGCAGAAAGGTCGTCCAGATGCCGGCGATGCTGTAACACAAAAGGATGGAGATCCCGAGGCGCGCGACGGTCGGATCCGCCAGCAGAGCGGAGAGGCTGCCCGCGGACGGGCCCGGGGGTCTGCTTTCACCGGCGGACGTCGACCGTGGCGCGGGCCGCGCGACGACGGCGACGCTGATGAGGGCGGCGACGCTGAACAGGCTGGCCAGGAAGAAGGGCATCCGGTAGCCGTAATGCGCCGCGACGAACCCGCCGATCGCCGGCCCGGTCAGCGCTGCAAACGACGACCACAGCCAGAATGTCGCGAAGGCGCGGCCCCGCGCTTCTGCGCCGGCGGAATCGGCGACGGTGGCGTGCAGCGGCGGGACGGCGATGCCCCGCGCGGCGCCGACGGCGGCGAGCGACCACGCGACCAGGCCCGGCGCGCGCGCGGCCGCGGTCAAGTTGAGGCACAGCGCATGCACGATGTAGCCTGCCAGGAGCGCACCCCGGCGGCCGATCGCTCCCGCAATCACGCCGGCCTGCAATTCGGTGATCGCCATCGCGACACTGAACAGCCCGATCAGCACGCCGATCGCGGCCGCACTGTACCCGAGCTGGGCGAGGTAGAGGGGGACGACGGGCACCATGACCTGCCAGGAGATGCTCGTGCAAAATCCCGCGAGGCCGAGCGCCAGGCTCGGGCGCACACGATAGCCTGGGGCCCGGGCGCTCATCGTAACGTAACTGGTTCACCGGGCCGCCGCGCCTTCCTGTGGCCTTTCGTTCGCGCGCATTCATCTCATCGTGGAGGTGCGTTGTGAAGCCGACCGTGTTCGTGAGCCAGCCGATTCCCGAGCCGGGCCTCGAGATTCTGCGCGAGGTCGCGGAGGTCAAGGTATTTCCGCGCACCGACCGCAACATGACCGAAGAGGAGTGGATCGTCGCGGCGTCCCGCTCCGACTACCTGTTCGTCATGGGCGGGAACATCATCACCGGCAACGTCATCAAGGCGAACCCCAAACTGAAGGGGATCGCGATGGTGCACCGCCGGCTGCCGCAGAACCCCGCGATCGACATGGACACCGCGCGCGCGCTCGGCGTACCGATCCTCTTTCAAGCCCCGTGGGAGGGCATCTACGACCACATCGCGGACGCCACCGCCGACCTCACCATCGCCATGCTGCTCGGCCTCGCCTACCGGATGGTGGACGCCGACCGGTACACGCGTTCCGGGCGTTCGCTGCAGGAGCACACGATGGCGCTCATGGGGCCGGGCGTGGTCGGAAAGACCGTCGGGTTGTTCGGCCTCGGCATCGTGGCGAAGAAGATGGTCCCGCGCCTCCGGCCGTTCAAAGTCGACATGCTCTATACGAAACGCACCCGCCTCAAGCCCGAGGAAGAGCGCGAGATGGGCCTCGCGTGGGTCGCGGACAAGGACGAGCTGCTCCGGCGCAGCGACTTCTTCTGTCTCGAAGTCGATTACAATCCGAACAACCACAAGATCATCGGGGAACGCGAATTCGCGCTGATGAAGCCGACGGCGTACTTCCTCAACACGGCGCGCGGCCGGCTCGTCGACGAGCCGGCGCTGGTGCGGGCGCTGCAGAACCGCACGATCGCCGGCGCCGGCCTCGACGTCTTCTGGCACGAGCCGCCGGGGTCGCCGGAGATGGCGCCGAGCCCGGAGCTCTTCACGATGGAGAACGTCATCGTCGCGCCCCACAACGGCGGCGCCACGTGGCTCGCCCGCGGCGAGATCGCGAAGGGGACGGCGCTGCAGATCGTCGCGCTGATCCAGGGCGAGCGTCCTCAGGGCCTGGTGCTGGATTAGCGCCGTGCAATCGATCGACGTCCACTTTCACGTGGTGCCGCCCGGGTTTGTCGACGCCGTGCGGCGCGGGACGTTCGCGGACACCGTCGAGCTCGAACGCGGCGGCGGCGGCGACCGGATGGTGTATCATGCCCCGTCGGATGTCGTGCTCGAGCCCGGCACGACGCTGCCGCCGCATCTATACGACGAGCGGCTGATCCTGGACGCGCTGGACCGGCGCGGGCTGGACGCGGCCGCGCTCGGGCCGTCGCCCGAGGAATTCTACTACTGGGCGCCGCCCGCGGTCGGCGCACGCATCGCGGCGATCCAGAACGACGGCATGGCCGAGCTCGTGCGCTCGCATCCCGACCGCTTCGTCGGCCTGGCCACGCTCCCGATGCAGGACCCCGACCGGGCCGCCGCCGAGCTGGACCGCGCCGTCACGGAGCTGGGGCTGCGCGGCGCGGAGATCTGCACCCACATCAACGGCCGCGATCTCGACCATCCGAGCCTGCGGCCGGTGTACGCGGCCGCGGAGCGGCTCGGCGTCCCGTTGTTCTTGCACCCGCAGAACTGGGGCGACATGCGGCGGTTTCACGACTACGCATTATGGAACCTTGCCGGCTTTCCGTTGGAGACGGCGCTCGCGGGCTCACACCTCATCATGGGCGGCGTCCTTGAACAGTTCCCGAGGCTCCGCGTCATCCTGGCCCACGGCGGCGGGTACCTGCCGTACCAGGTCGGCCGGCTCGACCACGGCTACGCCGCGCGGCGCGAGGTGCACGAACGGCTGCCCCGCCGTCCCAGCGAGTACCTCACGAACTTGTACTGCGACAGCCTGACGCACAGCGCGCTGTCCCTGCGGTTCCTGCTGGACCGCATGGGCGACGGCCACGTCGTGATCGGCAGCGACTATCCGTTCAATATGGGGGACGAGCGCCCGGTGGAGACCGTACGGGTCCTGGGGCTCCCCCCGGATGTCGAAGCGAAGGTCCTGGCGAAGAATCTCGCGGGTTTGCTCGGATTATGAGAACGCGATTGGGGGGTGTCGGCATGCGGAGATCTACGCTCGTCCGGTTGGCCGTACTGGTGGCGCTCGTGCTTCCCGCCTCGCTCGCGGCGGGCGGCGGCATCGCCGCGAATTCTGCTCCGTCGGGCTTCCCGACGGGGAGCATCACGCTGACGATGTTCGGCAGCGACGAAGCGCCGGGGTTCCACATCGAGGAAGGCCTGATTGCCGAGTGGCAGAAACAACATCCGAACGTCGCCGTGCAGGCGGCGCAAACGCCGCTCGGACCGGGGTTCCAGAAACTTTCGACGCAGCTCCCAACCGGCGGCGGACCGGCCCTGTTCGCCGTCTTCGAGCCCTGGATTGAGGGGTTTATCCCGTACATGGCGCCCGCGATCCCGGCGGCGTTCGGCGTGGCCAGCATGCGACAGATTAGCGATCTGTACCTGCCGCACGCGCTCGAGGCCCAGAGCCGCGGCGGCGCGATCTACTGCCTGCCAGTCTCTGCTCCGTCCTGGAGTCTCCTCGTCAACAAACCCGCGTTCATCGCGGCGGGGCTCCGGATACCACAAGATGTCCCGCACACGTGGGCGCAGGTCGCAGCCCTGCAGAAGAAACTGACCAAGTACGACGCGGGCGGCCAGCTGGTCCGCCGCGGCTTCGGCGTCCGGTACACTGCCGGGCCCCAGTGGTACGCGATGTTGTTCGTGGCGTCGGTTGAGTCGCAGGGCGCGCGCGTGCTCGACCGGGACGGCAGCCCGCTCCTGACCTCGCCGGCCGCCGCCAACGCCATGCAGATCTTTAAGGATACCTCCGTCGCCCCAACGATCACAAAAGACGTGCAGACGTCGCCCTATCAGGACTTCGCCGACGGGCTCGACGTGATGTCGTACGGCGGGGCGAACGCCCTGAGCTTCGCGATCCGCCTCAATCCGGACCTGAAGGGCAACGTCTACGTCTCGCAGCTGCCGAGCATCTCGGGGCAGCCGGGCGGGTCGCCGAAGTACTCGTTCGACTTCTGCGTCAACAAGCACGCGTCCGCGGCCGAGCAATTCGCGGCGTGGAGCCTGATCGACTACATCACGAGCCGCGGCGTGGTCCGCTTTGTGAACACCGGCAGCCTGACACCGCGCAAGGTCGTCTTCGAGGCGCCCGAGGTCAAGGCCACGCCGTTCATCGACGTGTTCAAGACCGAACTGACCTACGCCCGGCCGCTGCCGCAGACCAGCCACTGGGGCCAGCTGCAGGGCGCGATTCAGAACGGCGTGCAGAAGGTCGTGTTCAAGAACGTGGCCATACCGCAGGCGCTCCAGGAAATGCAGCAAGAGTACCTGCAGTCGATCGGCAAGTAGGCAATCAGCCGTCGACCGCGGATGGGAGCAGCGCCGTGCCGGCCCGGGAAGACCGCAGGTCCCCGGGCCGGCACGCAACCCCACCATTCGTGAGCAGCCGTCCTTGAGCAGCGGAGAGACCGCGGGCATCGCCGTTCGGGCCGGGTGGCCGCGGGAACGTCTTTTGACCAGAGTACGCCGGCGGTGGTTTGGTCCCACCCAGCCGTGGTGGGGCTTCGTCTTCACCGTGCCGATCCTGGTGCTGCTCGTGTGCTTCAAGTTCTGGCCGATGGCCTACGCCGCGTGGCTGAGCCTGACCAACGCGAGCCTCACGGAACGGGCCTGGCGCTTCGTCGGCGTCGCCAACTACGCTCGGCTGGCCCGGGACACCGCGTTCATTGGCGCGCTCGAGACGACCGGCCGCTATGTCGGCGCGACCATCACGCTGTCGATGGTCCTGGGACTCTGCCTCGCGGTGCTGCTGAACCAGAAGATCCCGGCGCGTGGCCTCTTTCGCACGCTGATGTTCCTTCCGGCCGTCGTGCCGATCGTCGTCGCGCCGATCCTGTGGCAGTTTCTCTTCCACCCGTACGGGCTCGTCAACAACGCGTTGAAGGCGCTCGGCGTGCACCCTGTGAACTGGCTGCTTTCGCCCCGGGGCGCGGTAGAGGCCCTCGTGGTGGCGACGGCCTGGCGGCTGACCCCGCTGTGCATGGTCATCTACCTGGCCGGGCTGCAGTCGATCCCGGGCGAACTCTACGAAGCCGCGGCCATCGACGGCGCCGGCGCGCCGCGGCGGTTCCGGTCGGTCACGCTGCCCATGCTGAAGCCGACGTTTCTGGTGGTGATGGTCTTCGCGATCACGCTGACCGTCCAAAACTTCGTGCTCGCCCTCGTCATGACCGGCGGGGGCCCCGACAGCGCCAGCACCACGCTGTCGCTGTTCGTCTACCAGACCGGCTTCCTGGGCTTCCGAATGGGCTACGCGTCCGCGGCCGCGATCGTGATGCTGCTGATCATCGTCGCCTTTACGCTGTTGAGCCTCCGCGCGCTCAGGAGCGAGGAGGGATGAGCCGATGAGCCTCGCCTCCGCCGTCCACCCCTTGCGCCGCCTGGGCCTACGGCGTGCGCCAAATCGCGCCCGCGTGCGCGCGCACGCCGTGACGATCGGCCTCCTGCTGCTGCTCACCGCGGTGACCGTCGTCTTTCTCATGCCGATCTTTTGGATGGTCTCGACGTCGCTGAAGACGAACCGACACGTCTTTGACCTGCCGATCCAATGGTTTCCGCGCCCGGCGCTGTGGAGCAACTACCCGGCCGCGTACGCGACCGTCCGCTTCACGCGCTACTTCGTGAACAGCGCCATCGTCACGGGCTGCGTCACCGTCCTGAACGTCATGCTCTCGGCCCTCGCGGGCTACGGCCTCGCGAAGTACCGCTTCCTCGGCCGCCACGTCCTGCTGGTCCTCATCCTCGCCACCCTGATGCTGCCGCTCGAGGTGGTCATGGTGCCGCTCTACCTGACGGTGCAGCGCCTGGGGTGGCTCAACAGCTACCAGGGCATGATCGTCCCCGTCGCCGCGAACGCCCTCGGGGTGCTGATGATGCGGCAGTACTTCCTGTCGCTGCCCGACGATCTGATCGCCGCGGCGCGGATCGACGGCGCGGGGCACGTCAGCACCTTCCTCCGCATCGCCGTCCCGCTGGCCTGGCCGGCGCTGCTCACGGTCGCGATCCTGATCTTCCAATCGACGTGGGACGATTTCGTCTGGCCGTTCCTCATCATCAGCAACACGTCGAAGGCGACCGTCCCGCTCGCCGTGCAGACATTTCAGTCCGCCGAGACGTCGAACTTCCCCATGCTGATGGCCGTGTCGTCGATCGCCTCGGTGCCGCTGACGCTGCTCTTCTTCGTGTTCCAGCGCCAGATCATCACCGGCGTCGCGACGACCGGGATGCGCCACTGATGCTGCGGCACACGGCGCTCTTTCTCCACCGCGACACGATCAGCGAGGACCAGAAGCTCGCGATGCTGCGAGGGCTGGCGTTTCTCCGCATGGAGTGCGCGGGGGTGCGCGCGGGCGACTACGGTCAGGACCTGTTCGGCGGCTCGAGCCCGCTGCGCGCGGTACCGCCGTGGAAGCGCACGCCGCGCTGGCGCGCGCGCCGGGAGGGACCCTCGAGCAACTACGACGTCGCGCTCCACCTCGACTTCGACGACGAGGCTGCCATGGCGCGCTACCTCGCCGACGATGCCCATCGGGCCGTCGCCCGCTTCAACGCGTCGGTTAACGTCCCGGAGTTGACCGCCCGCATCGACTGGCGGTACGACGGGGTCCCGCTGGTCCGCCGCGGCCTCGTCCGCCATACGGCGATGTTCGTCTGGGCGGGCGAGGCGGACGCCGCCGGGCGCTCGCGCGCCCTCGCGGCGGCCCGGAGCCTGGCCGACGCCCCGGGCGTCGCCTCCGCGGTGACGGGCTTGAATGACATGATGGCCGGGAGTGGAGCGGACGGCAAGAAGGCGGGCGGCCCCGCGGCCAACTTCGACTGGATCCTCGACGTGCTGATCCAAGATCCGGCGGCGGCGCGCGGTCTTGTGGAGGGCCCGCAGTATGCCGGTACCATGGGCATCATCGCGTCCTCGACCAAGTACGAATGGACCGCGCGGGTCACGCACCTGATGCGGGGGTACTAGGCCGATGGCGATCTCACCGGTCCTGCGGCGCGTCGTCCTCTGGCGCTGGAACGACCGCGCGACGCCGGAACAGCGGCTCAGGGCGAAGGAAGGCCTCGCCTATATCAGCTACGCGAGCCGAGTCGACGCCGTGGATTTCGGGGAAGACCTCGGCCTGGCGGGCGGCGCGAACTACGGCCTCGCGCTGCTCCGGGATCATCGCGACAAGGCGTCCTGGGACGAGTACAACCGCGACCCGCACCATGCCCGCGTCGGGGGCTTCATCGACACGATCACGCACGAAGAGATCACGGCCAGGGCCGACTACCTCTACAAGGGACAGGCGTCGGTCCAGGGCCGGGTGCGTCACCTGGCGCTCTACTTCTGGCGTGAGGGTACCGACGAGCGGAGGAAGCGGGACGCGCGGCGGGCGCTCGCCGCCCTGCGCGCCGAGTGCGCCGCCATCTATGCGCTCGAGGCCGCCGACGATCTGGGATGGGCGAAGACGGGGCGGGCCGATCTCCTGCTCGAGGTGCACTTCGCCGACGAACACGGCGCCGCGGCGTTCCTGGCACACCCCGCGTACCGCGAGGCCGCCGAACTGCTCGCCGGGCTCACGCGTGTGGAGCGAACCGCCATCATCCAGCACCGGATGAAAACCGGGTGAGCCCGGTGCGACGCCATCGCATCCCGATGGCTAGTCCCGCGCAGGCGGGGCTACGGACCCCGTATGATATGCGAGAGGCGTGCCGTCCATTCGTACTTGGTCGCGGCGGCGACCGCTTCCATCGCCCGGGCGTAGTGCGGGCCCCCAAGCAGCCGTTCCGCCGCGGCGGGATCCGGCGCCCGCACATCCATGATCCAGTCGTAGTCGCTGACCAGCTGGCCGACGTTGTGGCCGAGCGTGACCGCCTCCACGCCGGGGGCGTCGCCGAGGGCCCGAACGGCGTCGAGCGCCCGCTGCTTAGCCTGCTCCGACACGCCATCGGCCCAGACGAACATCGCCACGTGCTTGACGTGTCCATGGCGGGTCGGCGCCTCGCCGTCGAAGTACCAGTCCACCCGCGCCGTGAGCTCGTCCCACGACACCGCCCCGTTGAACACCGAGCCGGCCTTGTGGGCGGGATGGGGACTGTACTGCCGGTAGGCGTCCCAGTCATCGAAATCGAGGTGGAGGGCCACGTCGTAGTTGGCGGGAGGGCCGTCCGCGGCGCGCCGCCAGACGGGCGTCGCTTCGAAGGGCGGCGGGTCATCGAAGCGCCGGGAGCCGCCGAAAAGATCGTCGCCGTAGTCGCCCCACCGCACCATCGGGCACTCCATACGGAGGTAGGCCAGGCCCTCCAGCATCTCCGTCTGCAACGCCGGTGTGGTGGTGTCGCGCAGCCGCCAGATTACGGAGTGACGCAACATGGCTGTGCTATTTCTCGCCGCCGGGCGGCGCGGCCTGCGTGCGGGTAGGGGACCGGTAGTTATCGAAGGAAAAATCGCAAGAGACCCAGGGGAGGGGAGCCAGGTGTCACTCGGATGGGGCATCATCGGGACCGGCGGCTTTGCCGGCAGCGCGACGGCGCCCGCGATCAAAGCGCTGGGCCCGGAGGGTTCGCTGGTCGCCGCGGTCAGCCGCGACCGGAGCCGCGCCGACGCGTTCGCAGCGCAGCACGGCGCCAAGCGGGCGTATACGGACTACGCCGACCTGCTGCGCGACCGCGACGTCAACATCATCTACATCGCCACCCCGAACGCGCAGCACGCGGAACAGGCCCTCGCCGCTGCGCGCGCCGGCAAGCACGTCCTGTGCGAGAAGCCGCTCGCGCTGTCGGTGAGCGACGCCCGGCGCATGGTCGAGGCGTTCGAAGCGGCCGGGCTGAAGCTTGGGACGCAGTTCCAGACGCGCCATCATACAGCGTTCGTCGAGACGAAACGTCTGCTCGAGCAGCGCGCGATCGGCGACGTGATCCTCGTGCAGATCGAGGTGAGCTCCGGGGCGAACCCCTTCCGCTCCTGGCGCGCCGATCCTCAACTGGCGGGGCTCGGCTCGATCAACAACATCGCGGTGCATCCGTTCGACCTGCTCCGCTACCTGGTGGGCTCCGAGGTCCGGGAAGTGACGGCCGTGACCGACGTGGGCCGGACGACGGAGTTGGAGCACATGGTGCTCGCGCTGCTGCGGTTTCAGAACGGCACGCTGGCCTACGTCAACGCGAACCAGAAGGTGCCGAATTTTCAGCCCGACATCGACATCTACGGTACTGCGGGCCGCATCGTCGGGATCGACTGCACCCGGCCGTTCCGCGTCGGTGAGCTGCGCGTCCTGACCGCCTCCGGCGAGCAGGCCGCGAAATATTCCAGCAATGACGCGGTCGTGCGGTCGGTGGCGGCCTTCAACGACGCCGTCAAACACGATCGCGAGCCGAACGCGTCCGGGCTGGACGGCCTGCGCAGCACGCAGCTCACCGAGGCCGTGATCCGATCCGCGCGCGAGGGCCGCCTCGTCGAGGTCGCGTATTGAACGGGCCGTCGTCCTCGGGTGGGGTGACCTGGTCGCGCGGCGCGGGGGCCGCGGATTACGAGGGACGCGTCGACATGGCGCGCCTGCGCGCCGGACGGATCGAGCGGGCGCGGCAGGCCATGGCCGCGGCGAATCTCGACGCCGTGCTCGTCTGGAAGGAAGAGAACGTCCGGTACCTCTCGAGCCTGCGGCCGCAGATCATCGCCGGCAAGAACGGCGTGTTGAACGGCGCGCTGTGCACGCGGGACGGAGCGGTGGCGCTGCTGGTCTCCGGCGGCGACCGCGACCGGGCCGAGGCCACGATGCCGTGGATTGCGGATTGGGAGACGATCCCAATCTTAGAAGAGCCCGGCCTCATCCGGCACGTCGCGGCGGAGATCATTCCGGGCCTGCTGCGCCGCCGGGGGCTCCGCGGCGCCCGGGTCGGCGTCGATCTCGCGAGCAAGCTCCTCATGGACGCGCTGGCCGACACCTGCGCCGACATCCGGTGGGTGGACGGGGACGTGGCGATGCAGGCGGCGCGGCGGATCAAGTCCGCCGACGAACTGGCGTTGATCGAAGAGGCGACCGCGATCGCGGAGGCGGTCACGGCGACCGCCGTCGACGCCGTCCGCGAGGGCGTGCGGGAGTGCGAGGTCGCGGGCGAGGCGCTCCGCACGCTCTACCGGCTTGGGGGCGAGTACCCGCACGTGACGACGCCGTTCGTGGCGAGCGGCGAACGGATGTCGCCGCCGACGCGGCTCGCGACCGACAAGCTGATCCGCGACGGCGACCTCGTCTTCATCGATATCGGCGCGATGTGGAACGGCTACTTCGGCGACATCGGCCGGACGGTGGTCTGCGGCGAGCCATCCCCGGCGCAGCGGCGCATCTACCGCGCGGTGTGGGACGGGCTTACGGCGGGGATCGAGGCGATGCGCCCGGGCGCGACGAACGCGGAGGTGACGATGGTGATCCGCGAGCGCGCCGCGTCGCACGGCCTCGGCGAACGCTTCCTCAGTCTCTTCATCGGGCACGGGATCGGGTGCGGCTCGAACGAGCCGCCGTACATCGGCGAGGCCTTTCCGGGCGCCGCGACCGTAACGCTCGAGGCCGGCATGGTGTTCGCCGTCGAGCCGCTGATCTGGCTTCCGGACGTGCCGGGAGGCGGGGGCGTGCGGCTGGAAGACATGGTGGCCGTGACCCCGGCCGGGGCGCGCCGCATCTCGCGAAGTGCGTACTGCGCAGCATTGCTCGCGTAGAGCATTGACCGACAACTGCGGCCGCGGAGTCCCGCGCCGCCAAGGGGGGCCGTATCGATGACGTACCATCCGTTTATCGCCGGGCAGCACGAGCTCCAGCCCCGGCGCGTCTTCAGCACGTCGGGCACAGACTGGCAGGGCCGCGTCAACTTCGACCGGCTGCGGGGGGAGCGGCTGGCCCGCGCGCGCGAGATGATGGACAAGCACGGCCTGGGCGCGCTTATCCTGTTCGTCGGCGAGAACGTCCGCTACACCACCGGCGTCTACCAGGGCAACTGGAAGAACAACATCTTCATCCGCTACGCGGTGCTGCCGCGCGGCAAGGACCCCGTGCTGTTCGAGACGGTCGGCAGCGACATGATCTGCGCGCAGATGGACGCGCCCTGGCTCACTGAGGTCCGGCCCGCGATCACCTGGAAGTGGTCCGAGGGCGCGGAGGGCGAGATGGCCGCGCGCATGGCCGGTTCGATCGGGGACGTGCTGCGCGAGTCCGGGGTGCACAAAGAGAAGATCGGCATCGACATCATGGACATGGTGGCCTACCAGGCCCTCACGAAGGAAGGGCTCAACATCGTCAACGGCTGGCCGGCGATGTCGCAGGCGCGCGTGATCAAGACGCAGGACGAGCTCGAATGCCACAAGATCTCCGCGGCGCACGGCGACGCCGCGATGTACATGGCGAAGCACGAGTGGGCCAAGCCCGGCGTCCGCGAGGCCGAGGTCTGCGCGAACGTCAACGAGTACCTGTACCGCAGCGGCTTCGACTTCGTCTACGATATCATCGTCGCCTCGGGCGGCAACACCAGCCCCTACCGCCGCTGGCACACCGACAAGATCATCCGGCAGGGCGACCTCATGATCATCGACATCAACGCCGTCGGCCCGGGAGGCTACTTCATCGACTTCGTGCGCTGCTGGAAAGTCGCGGCGAAGCCGACCCAGAAGGAGAAGGACCTCTACAAGGAGTGCTACGACTCGCTCTACGCCGCGATCGGCGCGGTCCGCGCCGGGGCGACGTCCGCGGACGTCGCGAAGCACTTCCCGCCCTACGACGACGACAAGTACGGCAGCGTCTCGCTGCAGCAGTTCGCGCACAGCATCGGGCTCAGCCTGTACGAGGGGATGTGGATCTCCCGCGCGTATTCGCTCAAGTACCCCGCGGAGCTCAAGAAGAACATGTACTTCGCGATCGAGACCTTCGCCGGGCATCCCGGCCTCGAGCAGACCGTGCGCCTCGAGGAGAACATCGTCGTGACGGACACGGGGCACGAGCGGTTCACGCTGTGCGAGCACGCCGAGGACATGATGCCGTGAGAGCGCATTGATCGTCGACGTCCACAGCCACGTCTTTCCGGAGCGGTTTCTGGCCGCGCTGGACCGGGTGGGCGCCCGCTACGGCGCCAAGGTCGAAACCCGCGGCGGCGAGCGGATCGTCTGGAGCAGTCCGCGCCAGCGGTCCACGATCGGGCCGGTGTTTTGGGACGTCGCGGAGCGCCTCGCGGCGCTCGACCGCTGGGGCATCACGGTGCAGGCGCTGTCGCTCTCTCCGCCGATGCTCTACTGGGCCCCGCCGGATGTCGGACGCGACCTCGCCGCGGTGTTCAACGACGAGATCGCCGCGATCGCCCGGGCGCACCCCCGCCGCTTCCTTGCGTTTGCGACCCTGCCCCTCCAGGACGTCGGCGCGGCGGTAGCGGAGGCGGAACGCGCCGCAGGCACCGGCTGCCGCGCGCTCTACGTCGGCACCAACGTTAACGGCCGGTACCTCGACGACCCGTTGTTTGCGCCGCTGTGGGAGTGCGCGGTCCGGCACCGGCTGCCGGTCTTCACCCACCCGCTCAACAACGCCGGCGAGGAGCGCATGGGCGAGTGGCACCTCGGCAACTCCGTCGGCAACCCGGGCGAGACCGCGCTCGCGGCGGCCCGCTTGATCATGGCCGGCGTGCTTGACCGTCATCCCGATCTCGACCTGGTGCTGGCCCACGGCGCCGGGACGCTGCCGTTTCTGCTGGGCCGGCTCGACCACACCTACGCGGTGCGCCCGGAGGTCACGAGCGCGCTCCGCCGGCCGCCGTCCGAATACCTCAAGCGGTTCTACGCCGACACGATCACCCACGGCGACCGCTCCCTGGCGTTCCTGATCGACGCGGCCGGTCCCGATCGGGTGCTTCTCGGCACCGACCTGCCGTACGACATGGCGGACGTCGATCCGGCGGGGCGCCTGCGGCGCCTCGACCTCGCGCCGGCCGACAGCGCGGCGATCGAAGCCGGCAACGCGGCCCGGCTGCTCAGGCTCGAGATCTAGGCGGCCGGCCGTGAGCGCGTCGTTCTACCTGCAGCAGGCGCTGAACGGCCTCTCGTTCGGTGCCTTGCTGTTCCTGCTGGCGAGCGGGCTCACGCTCATTTTCGGGCTGATGCGCGTGGCCAACATCGCGCACGGCTCGTACTATCTGCTCGGCGCGTACGTCGGGCTGTCGGTGATGCGCTGGACCGGGGTGTTCCCGCTGGCGATCCTGGGCGGTGGGGTCGCCGTCGCGGCCATCGGCATCGTGATGCAGCGGTGGTTCCTGGCGCGCTTCCATCAGCAGGCGCTTCCTCAAGTCTTGCTGACGATGGGGTTCGCGTTTTTCTTCTCCGACCAGGCGCTGCTCCTATGGGGCGGCGACCCGCAGAGCATCCCGGTGCCGAAGGCGCTGGCCGGTACGCTCGTCCTCGGCCCCGTGTACTTCCCAGCCTACCGCCTGTTCGTGATCGCCGTGGGGCTCTGCGTCTTTGTGGGGCTGTGGCTGCTCCTCGAGAAGACGCGGCTCGGGGCGACCGTGCGCGCGGCCGTCGACGACGCCGAGATGGCGCGCGGGCTCGGCATCAACGTCGGGCGGGTGATGACCGGCGTCTTCGCGCTCGGCGCGTTCCTGGCCGCCGCGGGCGGGGTGATGGGCGGGGCGTTTCTCTCCGTCTATCCCGGCGCCGACTTCGACGTGCTGCCCCTGACGTTCGTCGTGGTGATCGTCGGCGGGCTCGGCAGCCTGAAGGGCGCGCTGGTGGGCAGCCTGCTCGTCGGGCTGCTCGACAATTTCGGCAAAGCGATGTTCCCGGAGCTGTCCTATTTCACGCTCTTCGCGCCGATGGCGCTGATCCTCGCCGTCCGGCCGACGGGCCTCTTCGGGAGGGCGTAGCCGGTGTGGAGCGCCTGCGCCCGTGCGGTGCGCCCGCGTGCGGGCTCCGTGGCGGCCGGCGGGGCCATCCTGGCCGCTCTCGCCGCGCTGCCGTTCGTCGCGCCGACGTACTATCTCCACCTGCTCACCCTGACGTTTTGCTACGGGATCATGGCGATGAGCCTGGACCTCCTCGTGGGGTACACCGGACTCGCCTCCCTCGGCCACGCCGCGTATTTCGGCGTGGCCGGCTACGTGGTCGGCGTGCTGGCCACCACGCACGCCTGGCCGTTCTGGCCCGCGGCGGCGGCCGGCGTGCTCGCCGCCGCGCTCACCGCGGCGGTGTTCGGCCTGCTCGCGATCCGGGCGACCGGCCCGTACTTCCTCATCATCACGCTGGCCCTCGGGCAGATCATCTGGGGCCTGGCCTACCGGTGGGTCTCCGTGACCGGCGGCGACAACGGGCTGCGCGGGATCGCGCGGCCCGTCCTCGCGGCCGGGGTGAGCATGGCGCGGATCCAGGCCTTCTACTACTTCGCGCTCGCCGTCACGCTGCTCGCCACGGTGTTGATGGCGCTCGTCGTGGCGTCGCCCTTCGGGCTCACCCTGCGCGGCATCCGCGAGAGCGAGTCGCGCATGCGGGTGCTCGGCTACAACGTGTTCCTGCATAAGTATCTCGTCTTCATCATCGCCGGCACGTTCTGCGGGCTCGGCGGCGTGCTCTACGCCTACTACAACGGCTTCGTGTCGCCGTCGGACGTGCACCTCGTCGCGTCGGCGAACGCGCTGCTCATGGTGATCCTCGGCGGGAGCGCCACGCTCTTCGGCCCGCTCGTCGGCTCCGCGCTGCTCGTGTTTCTCCAGAACATGCTGAGCGGCATCACGCAGCGGTGGCTGACGATCCTCGGAGCGATCCTCGTCCTCGCCGTCATGTACGCCCCGCGCGGGGTGGTCGGCGCCGCGCGGGCGCTGCTGGTCCGCCGCCCGGCAGGAGGTCCTGCCGGCCGACCTCCGGCCGGCCACCATGAAATTGACTCGGGAGACGGGGCCGCACGCGGGACCAGGGTGCCGGCCGTCGAACAGACGGAAGGCTAGACTCGGCTCCACGGAGGTGAGTAGATTGGCACACCGGATCGTGCGGCGGACCTTGCTCAAGGGAGGCCTCGCGCTCGCCGGCGCGGCGGCGGCCAGGGCGCTCAACCGTCTAAGCCCGGTGGTGTACGCGCAGCCGGCGCCGGCGTTCCGGATCGGCTTCATCGCCGACATCACCGGGACGGTCGCGCCGAGCGGCCGCGACATGCTCGACGGCTTCCAGATGTACCTGTCCGAGAAGAACTCGATGCTCGGCGGGAAGCAGGTCCAGCTGATCGTGGAGGACGCGGGCGGGGTGCCGGCCAACGCGTTGACCAAGGCCCGCAAACTGATCGAGCAGGACCGCGTTCATCTCCTGACCGCGCCGCTGCTGGCCTCGGAGGCGTACGCGGTGCGCGACTACGTCGCCGAGCGCGGGACGCCGATGATCTACATGGTTGCCTCCGCGGACGACCTTACCCAGCGGAAGGGCGCGCCCAATTTCGTCCGCACCGGCTGGTCCAGCAGTCAGCCCTCGCATCCCTTCGGCGAGTACGCGGCGACGGAACTGAAATACAAAAAGATCGCGACGATCGGGAGCGACTACGCGTTCGGCTACGAGGTCGTCGGCGGGTTCCAGAAGACGTTCGAACTGCACGGCGGGCAGATCATGCAGAAGATCTGGGCACCGCTCGGCACCCCGGACTACAGTCCCTACGTCACGCAGCTCCGTCGCGATGTCGACGCCGTGTTCGCGATTCCCGTCGGCGTCGACGTGATCCGCTTCGCCAAGGCGTACCGGCAGTACGGCCTGAAGGACAAGATCCCCCTCATCGGCGGCGCGCTGCTGGCCGATGAGAGCCTGCTCCGCGGCATGGGAGCGCCGGAGGACGCGACCGGCATCGTCACGTGCCTGCACTGGGCCGCGGGCCTGACCACGCTCGCCGCGAGGAAGTTCGTCGACGCGTACAACGCCAGGTACAAGAAGGACCCGTCGTACTACGCGGAGACGAACTACACCGGCGGCATGTGGCTCGACACGTCGGTGCAGCGCATCGACGGGAAGGTGGACGACCGCGCCGCATTCTTACGTTCGATGCTCGCGGTGCAGCTGCCGAACGCTCCGCGCGGGCCGATCCGGCTCGACAGTTACCATAATCCCATCGAGAACGAGTACGTGCGGAAGGTCGAGTACCGGAACGGACGCCTCGTCAACACCGTGGTCCACACCTTCCACAACGTCTCGCAGTTCTGGACGTTCCCGCCGGCCGAGTTTCTGAAGCAGCCGGTGTACGACCGCAACTATCCGCCCTGCCGGTCCTGCGGCTAGCTCGGCAGCGCGGTGCGTGAACAGGCCGTCTTAAGCCTCGACGGGATCTGCCGCCGGTTCGGCGGCCTCGAAGCGATCCGGGACGTCTCCATGTCCGTGCCCGCGGGCTCGCGGCGGGCGATCATCGGGCCGAACGGCGCCGGCAAGACGACGCTGTTCAACATCATCACCGGCGAGCTCGCCGCGACGTCCGGCCGGCTCAGCCTGTTCGGGCGCGACGTCACGGGGCTCCCCGCCCACGCCCGGGCCGCGCTGGGGCTCGGGCGCACGTTTCAGATCACGAACCTGTTCGGGCCGCTCACGGTGGAGGATAACATGCTCCTCGCCGTCCAGGCGCTGTCGCCGTCCAAGTTCGCGATGTTCCGGCCGCTGCGGCGCGACCGCGCCGCCCTCGACCGCGCGCGGGCGCTCCTCGAGCCGGCGGGGCTCTGGCAGAAGCGCGACACCGAGGTCCGCGTCCTCTCCTACGGCGAGCAGCGCCAGTTGGAGGTGTTGCTGGCGCTCGCCGGTCGCCCGCGCCTCCTATTGCTGGACGAACCGGCCGCGGGCCTGTCGCCCGGCGAGCGGCGGGAGATGGCACAGTTCATCAAGGGTCTGGATCCGCGGTTGACCCTGCTCTTGATCGAGCACGACATGGACGTCGCCTTCGAGATCGTGGACGCGATCACCGTGCTGCATTTCGGCTGCGTCGTGGCCGAAGGGACGAAGGAGGCCGTGCGCGCCAACCCGTCCGTGCAGGAAATCTACCTCGGCAGGGAGGCGCACTAGCCGTGCTCTCGGTCGACGACATCCACACCTACTACGGCGATTCCTACGTGCTGCAGGGCGTGAGCCTCGACGTGCCGCTCGGCGCCGTCACGGCGCTCCTCGGCCGCAACGGCATGGGCAAGACGACGCTCATCCGGTCGGTCGTCGGGTTCGCACGGCCGCGGCGGGGCCGCGTGATGTTCGGCGGCCGCGACATCACGCGGGCGCCGAGCCATGAGATCGCGCGGCTCGGCATCGGCCTCGTGCCGCAGGGGCGCCGCATCTTCCCGTCGCTCACCGTGCACGAGAACCTGACGGTCGCGGCGCGGGACGCGAACGGCGCCGCCGGCGCGGCGGCGGCGTGGCCGATCGAACGGGTCCTCGAGCTGTTTCCGCGCCTCGGCGAGCGCGCCGGGCACCGCGGCAACATGCTCTCCGGCGGCGAGCAGCAGATGCTCGCGATCGGCCGCGCGCTCATGACGAATCCGCGTCTGCTGCTGATGGACGAGCCCTCGGAAGGCCTCGCGCCGCTGCTCGTTCGGAATCTCGGGGACGCGATCGTCCGCCTCCGCGAGGAGGGGCTGAGCATCCTGCTCGTGGAGCAGAACCTGCCGATGGCCCTCCGCGTCGCCGGCGACGTGTACGTGTTGAGCAAGGGCCGCGTGGTCTATCACGGCGCGCCGGCGGACCTCGCCGCCGATCCGAACGTCACGCACCGGTATCTGGGGGTCTAGCCATGACCGAGATCGTCGACCGCCGCCCGTTCATCGACGCGATGCGCGCGCAGTTGCGCCTCGATCCCGCGAAGACCGCCGTGCTCGCGGTGGACGTGCACCGGGGGCACCTCGATCCCGAGGTGGCGACGATGCCGGTGTCGGCCGACGACGCGCGGAGCGTGCGCGCCGCGGTGGCGCGGCTGCTCGGCGGCGCCCGGGCGGCCGCCGTGCCGGTCGTCTACGTGCTGCTGACCTACCGGCGCACCACGCCGCCTGGGCTGGAGAGCATGGTGAATCCGTTCTGGAAGGCGGTGGAGGCGGCGCGCGAGTCGATGACGCCGGGACGGAGCAGCACGATCGTCCATCACAATCAGGAGGGCTCGGTGCAAACCGAGCTGCCGCCCGAACTCGCGGCCCAGCCGGGCGATTACGTGATTCGCAGCAAAAAGCGGCTGAGCGCGTTCTACGGCACCGACCTCGAGACGCTGCTGCGGGCGCTCCGCACGGAGACCGTGGTGATCTGCGGGATCAACACCAACACCTGCGTGCTGTGCACGGCGTTCGACGCGTTCAACCGCGACCTGCGCGTCGTCGTCGCCGCGGACGGGGTCGCGAGCATGTACGGCGACGACCTGCACGTGCTGGGTCTGGAGAACATCCGGCGCTGTCTCGGTTGGGTGCTGCCGGTCGACGAGATCCTGGCGCAGTTCGGCGGCGCGGCCGCTTCCCCCCGCTTACGCGGGACGAGCCGGCGGAATGCGCCGGCGTCGCAGCGCGCACGGTGAAGGCGCAGCTCCTCGACGCCTGGGGCGGACCGCTTCGCTACGGCGAGTACCGTGATCCCACCGCCGGATCGGGCGAGGTGTTGATCGCCGTCCGTGCGTGCGGCGTGGGGCTGACCGTCGTGAACTACATGAGCGGCCGGCTCGGCCGGCCCGAGTCCCTGCCGCGGGTGCCCGGGCACGAATTTACCGGCGTCGTCGTCGCGACGGGGCCGGGCGTGATCGGAGTGCGGCCGGGGGACCGCGTGATGAGCTACTTCTACCTCACGTGCGGCCGCTGCGACTTGTGCCGGTCGGGGCGCGAACCCCTGTGCCGGAACCACGGTGGGTACGTGGGCGTGCACCGGGACGGCGGTTATGCCGAGCTCGTCGCGCTGCCCGAGGCCAACGTCCTGCCGCTGCCGGACGGCGTCCCGTTCGTCGGCGGCACCGTGATCCCGGACGCGGTTGCGACCCCGTACCATGTCTGCGCGTCGCGCGCGGATGTCCGGGTCGGGGATCGTGTGCTTGTGATCGGCGCGGGCGGCGGCGTCGGCATCCACATGGTGCAGATGGCGCGGTTGTTCGGCGGTCGCGTGGTGGCCGTGGATCGCGACGACGCGAAATTGGAGCACTGCCGGCGCCTCGGCGCGGATGCGGCGGTGAACATCACTGCGCCGGACGCGCACGACCGCGCGCGCACGGCGTTGGACGGCGGCGCCACGGTCGCGATCGATCTCGTCGGCAGCCGCGAGACGCTCGCGTGGGCCTTTGGACTGCTTGGCCCGGGCGCTCGGATGGTGATGCTGACGACGTTCGAAGGGGCCGGGCTCGACGTGGTGGCGCGCCAGATGGTGATGGGTGAGCTCACGCTCCTGGGGTCGCGCTACTGCTCCCGGCCGGAAGTGCTCGCGGCGGCCCGGCTCGTCCGCGACGGAGCGATCACGCCGGTGATCTCGCAGGTCGCGCCGCTTGCGGACGTGGAGGGCCTCCACGGCCTGCTGCGGGCCGGGTCGCTGCTCGGACGCGGCGCGGTCACAATCGAGGCCTAGGCGGAGGCACGCGCATGCGGGCGATGGCGGTGACACAGTACGGCACGCCGCTGCGGCTCCTCGACCTGCCGCAGCCGGCACCCGGGCCGGGACAGGTGCTCGTCCGCGTCCTCGGCTGCGGTGTCTGCCGGTCCGATCTCAAGATCGCCGACGGCGTGATGCCGTTTTCTCCGGCGCTCCGGCTGCCGCACGTGCCCGGGCATGAGATCGCGGGCGAGATCGTCGCGTTCGGGTCGCCGGACCCGGCCGGAACCCCGCGGGACGCCGCGCTGCGCACGGGGGACCGCGTCGTCGTCTACAATTATTGGGGCTGCCGGACCTGCGCGCACTGCCAGGCCGGCGAAGAAAATCTCTGCGAGCGCCTGCGCGGGTGGACCGGGTTCACGTCGCCCGGCGGTTTTCAGGAGTACCTCGTCGTGCCGGAGGACTGCGTCCTCCCGCTGCCGCCCAACGTGCCGCCCGAGCACGGCGGACCGCTGTCGTGCGCGCTCGGGACGGCCTATCACGCCGTCGTCACGCAGGGCGCCGTGCGGGCCGGTGAGAGCGTGGCGATCCTCGGCGCCGGCGGGGTAGGGCTGCACGCGGTCCAGGTCGTCCGCGCCGCCGGCGCGCGCGCGCTCGCGGTCGATCTCCAGCGGCACCGGCTGGACGCGGCGCGGGTGGCCGGGGCGGAGGGTGCCTTCACCGCCGGGGCCGACGCGGCCGGGGCGGTGCGCGAGGCCACGGGCGGCCGCGGCGCCGACGTCGTCGTCGATACGGTGGGGCATCACGGATCGCTGCTCGCGGCGGCCGGCCTCGTGCGGACCGGCGGGCGCATCGTCCTGGTCGGCTACACCGTCGCCGCCGCGGACTACCCGCCGCTGCCGACCGAGCGCGTCGTGCTCGGCCAGATCACCGTGATAGGCTCGCGGTACGTGACGCGGCGCGAACTGCGCCGGGCGTTCGACCTCGTCGCGCGGGGGCTCGTGCATCCGATCGTGGCGGAAGAAGTCCCGCTCGAGCGGGCCAACGACGCGCTCGCGATGGTCCGCGAGGACCGTGTGACGGGGCGCGTGGTCGTCCGCGTGGCGCGATGATCGATCTCGCGGTGCGGGGGGCGACGGTTGTCGGTCCCCGCGGACGGTACCGTGCCGATCTCCACGTCGACGGCGGCACGATCGTCGCGCTCGGCACGCTCGAGGTGCCGGCGCGCGAGGTGGTGGACGCGGCCGGTCTCGTTGCCATGCCCGGCGTGGTCGACAGTCACGTCCATTTCATGGACCCCGGTGAAACGGAGCGCGAGGACTTCATCACCGGCAGCACGGCGGCCGCGGTGGGCGGCACGACCACGGTCGTGGAGCACACGCACGCGGCGCCGGTGCGGACCGCCGCGGATCTCCGCCGCAAAGTGAGCCATCTCGCCGGCCGGTCGCTCGTGGACTACGCTCTGGCCGCGCACGTCTGGCCCGATCAGGTGCCGCATCTCGGCGACCTCTGGGCCGCGGGACCGGGGTACCTCAAGATCTTCACGTGTGAGACCCACGGCGTGCCCGCGCTGCCGGCCGGCCACCTCTTGCGCGCCTTCCAGGACGCCGCGCGGTGGAATGGCGTCGTGCTCGCGCACTGCGAAGACGACACGATCACGCGGGATCGGGCCGAGGCCCTGCGCGCGGCCGGCCGCACGGACGGCGGCGTCATCCCGGAGTGGCGCGCGCGCGAGGCGGAGGCCATCGCGACCGACGAGGTAGCGGCGCTCGCCCGCCTCACCGGTGCGCGCGTGGTGATCGCGCACACGAGCCACGCACCCATCGTCGACCTGCTCGCGGCGGCGCGGCGGGCGGGGGCGCGCCTCTGGGTGGAGAGCTGTCCGCAGTACTTCTATCTCGAGGAGCGCGAGGTGCTCGAGCACGGCCCCTTCCGCAAGTTCACCCCGCCGGCGCGCATCCGGACGCCGGAGGACGCCGACGCGATGTGGGCGCGCCTCGCCTCGGGCGCCATCACGCACGTCAGCACGGATCACGCGCCGGCCACCCGGGCCCAGAAGCAGCACGGGGACATCTGGGCGTGCCCGTTCGGACTGCCGGGCGTGGAGACCACGTTGTCGCTGATGCTGACCGCGGCCGCGAACGGCCGAGTGACGCTCGAGCGGGTCGTCGACGTGCTGTGCGAGCAGCCCGCGCGGCTCTACGGATTCTATCCGCGCAAGGGGACGCTTGCTCCCGGCGCGGATGCCGACATTACGCTCATTGACCCCGGCCGGCGGCGGCGTCTCGCCGACGCGGATGTTCTGAGCAAGGCGGGGTGGACGCCGTACGCGGGCCGCGAAGTGATCGGGACTCCGGTGATGACGTTCGTCCGCGGCCGCCTGGTCGCGCGGGACGGACGGGCGGTGGGGGAGCCGGGGTGGGGACACTGGCTGCCGGGCGCGGGCGCGCGCGAGGGGGCTGCGCCGTGAGCCTCGACTTTCTCGTCACATCGCTGATCGTGGTCGTGTCGCCCGGCACCGGTGTGCTGTATACGCTGGCGGCCGGCCTCTCGCGCGGGTCGCGGGCAAGCGTCGTCGCCGCGTTCGGCTGCACGCTGGGCATCGTCCCGCACATGGCCGCGGCGATCATGGGCCTAGCGGCGCTCTTGCACGCGAGCGCGGTGGCGTTCCAGACCCTCAAGTATCTGAGCGTAGCCTACTGCTCTATATGGCCTGGAGCGCGCTGAGGGACCGCGGCGCCCTCCGCGTGGACGCAACGCCCGGCGCCCGTTCGGCGACGCAGGTGATCGTCACCGCCATCCTGATCAACATTCTCAACCCGAAACTGTCGATTTTCTTCTTCGCCTTCCTGCCGCAGTTCGTGAGCGCCCGCGAGCCGCATCCGCTCTCACGAATGCTGGAGATGAGCGGTGTGTTCATGCTGCTGACGTTTGTCGTCTTCGTGGGATACGGGCTGTTCGCCGCGTCGGTCCGCAGGCACGTGATCTCGCGTCCCCGCGTGCTGACGTGGATGCGGCGGACGTTTGCCGGCGCGTTTGTCGCGCTCGGCGTCAAACTCGCGTTCGCCGACCGTTAATCCGGCAGTTCGTTCAGGCGTTTCCGAAGAAACCGCCGCTCGGGCTCCTGTCCCGCAAGCTCGAGGGCTCGTGCATACGACGCGCGCGCGTCCGCCGTTCTGCCCAGCCTCCGGCACAGGTCCGCGCGCGCCGCGTGCGCGAGGTGGTAGTCGTCGAGGTCCCCGCGCGCCAGCAGCGCGTCGATGAGCGCGAGGCCGGCCGCGGGGCCGTCGCGCATCGCCATCGCCGCGGCGCGGTTTAGTTCCACGACGGGCGACGGATACGCCGCCTGCAGCACGTCGTAAAACGCGACGATGCGGTCCCAATCGGTGGCGGACGCCGCCGGCGCTTCCGCGTGCACCGACGCGATCGCCGCCTGGATCGTGTAGGGGCCGAATCGCCGCGACGCCAGCGCCCGCTCGACGAGGGCCACGCCCTCGTCGATCTGCTCGCGGTTCCACAGCGACCGGTCCTGATCGTCGAGCAGCACGAGCTCTCCCGACGGCGACGTGCGGGCCGTTCGCCGTGACTCGTGCAGCAGCATCAGCGCGAGTAACCCCATGACCTCGGGCTCCGGCAGCAGCTCCAGGAGCAGACGTCCCAGCCGGATCCCTTCCGCCGACAGATCGGCCCGCACGAGCGACGGCCCTGACGAGGCGGCGTAGCCCTCGGTGAACACCAGGTAGACGACGCGCAGCACGCTGTCCAGACGGGCGGGCAGATTTTCCTTCGACGGGACCCGGTAGGGGATGTGCGCGTCGCGGATCTTTCGCTTCGCCCTGACGATGCGCTGCGCCAGCGTGGGTGCCCCGGTGAGGAAGGCGCGCGCGATTTCCTCGGTCGTGAGTCCGCAGACCTCGCGTAGGGTGAGCGCGACCTGCGCCTCCGGGGCGAGCGCGGGGTGGCAGCACGTGAAGATCAGCCGGAGCCGGTCGTCCTCGAGCTCGCCGTGCTCTCGGCCGGCCGCGTCGGCGGTGTCGAACTCGAGATCCTCGGCGATCTTGACCAGGGACGCGTCGAACCGCGCCCGCCGGCGCAAGGTGTCGATGGCTTTGAAGCGGCCCGCCGACACGAGCCAGGCGCGGGGATTGGCGGGGACGCCGTCCCGGGGCCACTGCTCGACCGCCGCGGCGAAGGCGTCGTGGAGCGCCTCCTCGGCGAGATCGAAATCGCCGAGCAGCCGGATCAGGGTGGCGAGGACGCGGCGAGACTCGGCGCGGTAGACGGCGTCGACCGCCTGGCGCGCGTGTTCGGCCGTGTGCTCACTTGCGGGCTTCATCGACAGGGCGATCACGGTCCTTTACTCCGGTTCCTTTGCCGGCCTGATCTCAATACTGCCGAGACGCGCCTCCGGTCTCTTCGACGCCAGCCGGATGGCGTCGTTCAGGTCTCGGGCCTCGATGAGGAGAAAGCCGCCGAGCTGCCGCCCGGCGCCGACGGCCGGGCCTTCGGTGGTGACGAGGCGGCCGTTCCTCACCCGGACGATGACCGTCTCGCTCCGCTGGAGCGCCTGCCCGGCAATGAGGTGACCGGTCTGCCGGAGCTCCTCGCCATAGGCCAGGGCCTCGGCGGCCAGAGCCGTCCGCTCGTCCCGGGACAGGGCGTTCAACTTCTCCTCTTCATTGTAAATCAGGCACAGGTATTTCATACATCCCCCTCGGGTCTGCCCGGCGGTCGCATCAAATGGTCGTCTGGAGGGGCCAAAATCGACAATCGCCGGCCGGCCGCCGAGCGGACGGGGTGCGGGAGTGTCGATTTGGCATCGTTCGTTCGACCATATAGCGGGAGAAGAACCAAAGGAGCCCGGGCGGCCTGCTGACGAGGAGGGCAAATTTGATGAACACTCGCCTCGCTGTTCATGGTGTGCGGAATGTGGCCGAAGGAACCGGCGGCTCCGGCTCGTGGACGCGGTACCTGGTGCTTGTCGGCCGCGTCGCGTTCGCCGCGATCTTCGTCCTGTTCGCGCCGCCCGATTTCACGCCGCAGGGTATCACCGAGGCGGCTAAACTAGGGGTGCCGTTGGCTCCGATACTGGTGCCGTTGGCCGGACTGATTGGGCTGGCCGGCGGTTTGAGCGTCATTTTAGGGTACCGGGCGAAAGTCGGCGCGTGGCTGCTCATCCTGTTCCTTGTCCCGGTAACGGCCATCCTCCACAACTTCTGGGCCGTCCGGGACCCGATGATGGCGCAGTTTCAGCTGGGGTTCTTTCTGGCCAACGTGTCGCGGATCGGCACCTGCCTGCTCATCGCCCACTTCGGCGCGGGGCCCATCAGCCTGGACGCGCGCGCCGCGGCGCGGCGATCGGAGGACTGATCACCGCCGGGTTCAAAGGGTTCCCGTTATGGACGACCCCATTCAAGAGATCGTGCGCGAGCGGGAACAGGCCCGCGAGCGGGGCGACTCCCTCGTCGACGTCTGCTATCTGGTCACGGTGGCCTCGGCGGAACGCGCGGAGGCGCGCGCTCTCACGCTCCGGGACATCACCGAGCACGGCATTGGGGTGCTGATCAACCGCACCAGCCCCAAGTGGCGGCAGCTGTCACAAACTGAGACCGCCACCATCCTGATTCACTGGCCCAGCGTGCGCCGGCAATACCGGATCTGGGGGACGATCGCGCCCATGGAACCAGAACGGGTCGACGTGTATTGGCGGCGCAAGAATCACGGCTCGAAATTGCTGGAGCTCTACTACACGGAATTCCAGCCGCAGAGCGGGCCGGTTGCGTCGCGCGAGGAGTTCCTGGCGGGCATCGAGGCGCTGCGCCGCCGCTATCCGGACCGGGACGCGGTGCCCGCGCCGGCCAGCCTCGCGGGCGTGTATCTCGTGCCGCGCGAGATCGAAGCCTGGCACGGGTCGGAGGAGCGGCTGCACGACCGGCGGCGGTACCGGCGGTCCGGGGCGGGGTGGGAGAGCACGACCCTCGTTCCGTGATGTCGATTTCGCGCGCTCCGTTCGACTATAGAGCGAGAGACATCTGAACGGAGGGATAACCAATGCGGTTCATGATGCTGATGATCCCGAAGGGCTACGAGAAGGCGAAGCCGGATGCCGTGCCGAGCGCCGAGGCGGTCGACGCGATGATGAAATACAATGACTCGCTCCGGAAGGCCGGCGTCCTGCTGGCGCTCGATGGTCTGCACCCGCTCTCGACGGGCGCGCGGGTCGAGTTCACCGGCGGCAAGCACATCGTGACGGACGGGCCGTTCATCGAGACGCGGGAGGCCCTCGGCGGGTATTGGATGATCGACGTGAAGTCCAGGGCCGAGGCCGTGGAGTGGGCGTCGCGGTGCCCCGGCGTCGACTGCACGATCGAGGTCCGGCAGGTGTTCGAGATGTCGGAGTTTCCCGACGACGTGCAGAGAGTGGCGGACAAGTATCCCGAGATGCGAGAGCGCTTCGAACCGCGGAAGGAGAGGAAATGAAGTACATGCTCCTGGTGTACGGAGACGAGCAGGCCTGGGACGAGGCCGAGCGAGAGCAGTGCTACAAGGACTCCGCGCAGGTGGCGCACGATCTCAGGTCGGGCGGCCGGAACGTCGTCGCCGCGCCGCTGCATCCGGTTGCCACGGCGACGAGCGTCCGGGTCCGCGAGGGCAAGCGGCTCGTCACCGACGGGCCGTTCGCGGAGACCCGTGAGCAGCTCGGCGGGTATTTCATCGTCGACGTCCAGGATCTGGACGAGGCGATCGCGATCGCGGGGCGCCTGCCGAGCGCGCGGCTGGGGACAATCGAGATCCGGCCCATCATGGAGATTCCTGGCCTGGCGGCGCACTGAGCCGGCACGACGTACTGAGCCAGCAGTAGGGAGGGACGGCATGATCGCTGCTGCGAAATCCAAACGGGAAATCGTCACCACCCGGATCGTCGATGCACCACGCGACCGCGTGTTCAAGGCGTGGACTGATCCGGACCAGCTGGCGCGTTGGTGGGGGCCAAAAGGATTTCAGAACACCTTTCACGAGTTCGACCTGAGACCCGGCGGTGCGTGGCGGTTCATCATGCACGCTCCGGACGGCATCGATTATCAGAGCGAGAGCCTCTTCGTGGAGATCGTGAAGCCTGAGCGGATCGTGTTCGACCACATTACCGGTCCGCGGTTTACGCTGGCCGCCAGCTTTGAGGATCTGGACGGCAAGACCAGGGTCACGTTCTGCCAGGTCTTCGAGTCCGCCGCACTGCGCGACAAGGTCGCGGCCTTCGCGGTCGAGGCGAACGAGCAGAACCTGGATCGTCTCGAAGCCGAGGTGGCCAGGACGGGTTGACGCGCGCGGCGTATCAGACTTGACATGACAAACGGCTCGGCCCGCGCATCACAGTTCACGCAAATCGGCTACCTCGACATCCCCGGCGGCGGCCAGGTGGTCGTCGACGGCCGCTGGGCCTATATCGGGCACATGGCGCCCCCGCACGGCACGAGCATCGTCGACGTGTCGGACCCGCGCGCGCCGCGGCTCGTGTCGCAGGTCGCCATCCCGGGCAACATCCACTCGCACAAGGTGCGGGTGCTCGGCGACCTGATGCTGGTAAACCACGAGCGCTACCCGTCGCACGGCGCAGGCGCCGAGGCGGACGTGCCCGCGGTCGGCCTCGTGCTCTACGACATCGCGGATCGCGCGAAGCCGCGTCCGATCGGCCGGTTTCCCACCGCGGCCCGCGGCGTGCACCGGTTCGACCTCGCCGGGACGCGCGTGTTCCTCTCGACTGAGTGGGAAGGGTTCTCGACGAACATCCTCGCGATCGTCGACGTGGCCCGTCCGGCGCGTCCGGAGCTGGTGGGCCGGTGGTGGCTGCCGGGCCAGCACGTGGCGGCGGGCGAACGGCCGCCGGCCGGCCGGCACTACTGGGTCCATCTGGTGCTGGCGCGAGGCGAGCGGGCGTACGCGGCGTGCGGGAACGCCGGCGCCGTGATCATCGACATCACCGATCTCCGCGCGCCCCGCACGATCGGGTCCGCGGCCTGGAACCCACCATACACGTCGCCGACGCACACGGTGCTGCCGCTCCCGCACCCGATCCGCGGCCGCCGCTTCGCCGTCGTGACCGACGAAGACGTGACGGACGACGTCCTCGAGGATCCCCCGGCCTTTATGTGGGTGCTCGACATCACCAACGAGGCGCGGCCGGTGCCGGTCGCGACCTATCAGGCGGATCCTGAGGGCCTCGTCGTGCCCGGCCGGCGGTTCGGGGCGCATCAGCCGTGGGAACACGTGCAGACGGACAACATGGTGTTTCTGGCGTGGTTCAGCGGCGGGGTTCGCGCGGTCGACATCTCAGACCCGTACGCGCCGCGCGAGGCAGGATACTATGTGCCGCCGGCGCCGGAAGGCGAGCCGGCCCCGCAGACCAACGATATCTTCGTCGACGGCCGCGGCCTCGTTTACGCGATCGATCGGTACCGCGGGCTCAGCGTCCTCGAGTTCGCGCCGTACGCGGCCAGGTGACGATCCGGGCCGGCGTGATGGCGAGCACGGGGCGCTCTTCCAGCCGCATCCTCCGATACTGACGGTATTTCCGCCGGAGGACCTTGAGGGCCGCGGCGTGCTCCGCGCTCCCCGGGCCGATCACCTCGGCCGTGCCGATCACGAGGATGTACCAGAGCCGCCGCCAGTCTTCCCGGTACGCGTCCACAACGAGGGCGACATGAGGGTTTGCCAGGATGTTGCGGATGCGCTTGAGCCGGAGCGGGGCTGCGCGTTTCGGTTTCTCGTCAATCGCCGAGTACAGCCGTCGTCCCGCGGCGGCGAAGCAAATCGGGACGACGTGCGGACGGCCGCGCCGATCGGCGGTGGCGAGCCGGGCAACGCGCGCCCGGGAGAGGGCGGTCCCCAGCCCCGCTACGCGGTGCCCAGCCACCGCTCAACCAGTGTGATGAGGGCGGTGTGGTCCTCGGCGGCCAGGCCGGACTCTGATGCGGCGCGCCACGCCTGCCGCACCATCTCCCCCAGAATCATCGGCACGTCGTGGCCCGCGGCCACGTCGAGGCAGATGTCGAGGTCTTTGAGATACTGCCCGACGGTAAAGCCGGCGGTGAACCGGCGCGGCAGCATGTACTGCGCGACCTTGTTCTCCGTCGTGTAGCTGCGGCCGGTCGAGCGGTTCACGGCCTCGAGCATCCGCTCGGGCGCGAGGCCCGCCCGGCGGGCGAGCGCGACGGCCTCGACCGCGCTCCAGATCGTGGTCGCCGACATCAGGTTGTTGATCGTCTTCGCGACGTCGCCATCTCCCGGCGCGTCGCCGACGTGGACGATCCGGCCGAAGCACTCGAGCAGCGCGCGTTCCGATTCGAGCAGGGCGGCCGGGCCGCCCACCATCACGCACAGCGAGCCCTGTTCGGCCCCGCGCACCCCGCCCGAGACCGGTGCATCGAGGACGCCGACCCCGCGCGTGCCGAGGTCCGCCGCGAGCCGGCGCGTGACGGTCGGGTGCGAGGACGTCATTTCGAGAAGCGTCTGCCCCGCATGGGCGGCGGCCACGACGCCGCCCTCACCGTAGGCAGCGCGCTCCACCGCCGGGCCGTCCGGCAGCATCGTGATGATGACGTCGGCGTGCCGGACCGCGTCGGTGATGCCCGCCGCGGCCGCCGCGCCGCTGGCGCGTGCGGCCACGACCGCGTCCTCGCGAATGTCGTAGGCCGCAACACCGTAGCCCGCTTCGATCAACCGCCGGGCCATCGGCTGTCCCATGCGGCCCAAACCGATGAAGCCGATCTGCCGTTGGGTCATGGGCTCCTCAGTGCGGCCGCCGCGGCCAATCGCTCGGCGGCCGGATTTTAGGTCGAGTAGTCGGCGTAGCGGGCGGTTTGGGCGCGCGCCGTGGGATCGGTGAGGACGTTGACGAGCGCGGGCTTGCCGCTCGCCGCGGCCCGCTCGAGCGCGGGCCGGATGAGGTCCGGATCGTCGACGTACTCGGCGTGGCAGCCGATGGCGCCGAACATCAGGTCGTAGCGGGTAAAGCCGAGGTCGCGGCCGGTCTTCTGGCGGTCGGTGGCCGTCCAGCCGCCGTTGTTCGAGATCACGCAGATGACGGGCAGGCGGTGCCGGAGGGCGGTATCCATCTCCATCGCGTTGAGGCCGAACGAGCCGTCGCCGTGCAGCACCATCACCATCGCGTCCGGCTTGGCGGCTTTCGCCCCGAGTCCAAACGGCAGGCCCACGCCCATGCAGCCGTACGGCCCCGAGTTGAGGCTGTGGGGGGCGTGGAAGGGGATCGCGCTCCGCGCGTAATTGAGGATCTCCTGTCCGTCGACGCAGAGCACCGCGTCGCGCGGCAGAAAGTCGCGAATCTCCCGGCAGAGGCGGAGCGGATGGATCGGCCGGCTGCCGGTCGCCATCCGTTTTTCCTGTTCGGCCCGCTTCTCTTCGTCCTCACCGGCGAGCGACGACGTCCAGCCGTCGCGCCGCTCGGCGTGGAAGCGGCCGTCGCCTGAGGCGACGAGCTGCGCGAGCACCGCCTTGGCGTCGCCCACGATGCCGACGTCCGCGTGGCGGTTCCGGCCGATCTCCGCGGGATCGATGTCGATCTGAATCAGTTTCGCCTTCGGATTCACGCGGGGCGGACGGGTGTATCCGACCACGTAGTTTTGGCGGGTGCCGACGAGGACGACCAGATCGGCCTCCCGCCAGGCGGTGCCGCGGGCGCCCAAATAGCAGAGCGGGTGATCCTCCGGAATGACGCCCCGCCCTTGCGGTGTGGTGTAGAAGGGAAGGCGCGCGCGCTCCACAAGCGCGCGCAATTCGCTGTCGGCCTCGGCCCACAGCACGCCGCTGCCGCTGATCAGCGCCGGACGCTCGGATGCGGCGATGAGCGCCACCGCGCGTTCGACCAACTCCGCCTCTCCCCGCGGCCGGTGGCGTTCCCCCGCGGCGGCGGAAGTCCATCGCACTTGATCGTCCGGGACTTCGCGGTACAGCACGTCGCCGGGCATGTCGAGGTAGACCGGTCCCGGCCGGGCGCCGAACGCGGCGCGGAAGGCCATGTCTACGAATTCGGGGATGCGCCGGGGATCGTAGCAGCGCTCCGCCCACCGGGTGATCGGCCGGAAGACCGAGACCTGATCGGTTTCCTGGAAGGCGCCCATGCCGAACTGGGAGACGGGGCTCGACCCGCCGATCGCGATGACCGGCGCCGAGTCCACGAACGCGTTGGCCACCCCGGTGACGAGGTTGGTCGCGCCCGGACCGCTGCACGCCATGCACACCGCGGGCCGCCGGCGCAGCCGGCTGTAGGCGTGCGCCATCATCGCGGCCGCCTGCTCGTGCCGGACGTCAATCATCCGGATTTCCCGCTGGTTGCAGGCGTTCTCGCAGTCGATCATGGGACCGCCCATCAGGAAGAAGATCACGTCCACGCCGTGATCTTTGAGCGCGCGCGCCAGAATCTCATTCCCGGTCATATCACACCCTGCTCGTGGAGTCGGGTCAACTCGTCCTCGTTCAGCTCGAGGAGCTCCGTGTACACGTCGCGGTTGTGCTGACCGAGCAGCGGCGCGGCTTCCACCCGTACGTGCGACTGCTCCATCTTGACCGGCCAGCCCGGCATCTTGAACGTGCCCCGCGTTGGATGGTCGACGCTGACGATCGCCTCCCGCCGGGTGAGGTGCTCGTCTTCGGTCAACTCGAGGGTGTCGAATGTCGCGCCGGCGGGGACGCCGGCTTTCCCCAGGCGCTCCATCGCCTCGCGTTTCGTGTACTGGCGGGTCCATGCCGAGATCGCGTCGTCGATGGGCGCGGCGTTGGCCGCGCGCTGTACCGGGTTCGCGAATCGCGGATCGTGCTTGAGATCGGGCCGCCCGATCACGTCGAGGAGGCGCTCCCACTGGTGGTTGCCGGCCCGGGTGGTGTAGATGAACACGTAGTCGTTGGGCCCGCCGGAGCTGCAGGGGTAGATGCCGCTCGGCGCCGTCATGCCCAGCTGGCTCTGATTGCCCCACCGCTCCGCGGCGTGGCCGGTCAGGAGCTGGCGCGCAAACGAGATGCGGCAGTAGTTGATGACGGCTTCCTGCATCGCCACCTCGACGCGCTGCCCGACGCCGGTCCGCTGCCGCTGAACCAGGGCGGCGAGGATCCCGATCGCCAGGTGGAGGCCGGCGCCGGTATCCCCGATCGTCGGCCCGGGCTTCAGGGGCGGATCGTGCGGCAGCCCGGTCAGGCTCATCGCGCCGCCGGCGGCCTGGGCGATCATGTCGAACGCGGGAAAGCTGCCGAAGGGCCCGTCGGGCGCGAACCCTTTGACCTGCGCGTAGATCAGCCGTGGATTCATGCGCCGCACGGCGTCGTAGCCGAACCCGAGACGCTCGATGATGCCCGGCGCGAAGTTCTCGACGAAGACGTCCGCCTGCTCGATCAGGCGTCCCAGCAGGCGGCAGCCCTCGGGATGTTTCAGGTTGAGCGTGATCGAGCGTTTGTTGGCGTTGAGGAGCAGAAAGTAGTAGGAGTCCAGACCGGGTACGTCGGTCGACGCGGCGCGGCCCTGCTCACCGCGGCCGGGCGGCTCGACCTTGACGACGTCGGCGCCCAGCCACGCGAGCGTCTCCGTGCACGAGGTGCCGGCCTCGAACTGCGTGAGATCGACGACCCGAACGCCGCTCAGCGCTGCTCCCGCGTCACTCATCGCCCCCACCTTCCACTGGGTGGGGCGGCCGTCCTGTCGGTCCGGCGGGGCCGGACGCCGGGGCCGGACGCCGAGACCTACTGCGCGGGCACCGAGATCTGCTTCACCATCGCGTCGTTCACGTACACCAACACGACGAAGGGCGCAGTGCCGGAGGCCAACGCCGAGACCGTGTCGCCCGGCGCGTGGATGCCCAGATCGATGGTGCGCTGAGTTCCGGTCCCGTCGACCACGACGATGCGGACGGGCTGCTGGGCCGCTCCCTGGGGAACGACGATCCGCAAGACGAGCTGCGTCTGCGCGCCCGCGCGCCGGACCGCCGACGCCACGACCGCCTGCGCCGGTGGGGTTCCGGGCTGGCCCGCGGGCACGGCGGTCGTGTCCGGCGGGAAGAGGTCCACGGGTGCCTGGGCGGCCGCCTGCCGCGCCTGATCCAGGAGCGCGGCCCGCTGCGGATCGGTCAGCGAGACGTTCTGCGCGAGGCCGCGCTGCACGGCGGCGAGCGCCGCTTCCGGCGACGGGTATCCGAGGTACAGCGTGCCCGCCGGCTTGAACGCGCCCTTGAGGTCGCCTTGGATCCGCACTCCCTCGAACATGCCAGTTCCGCCGGTGCCGCGGATGTGGACCGTGGCCTCGGCCGGGTCGTAGCCGCCCATGCCCTGTACCGGCTGGTCGATGACCACAGACACGGTCGCGTCTCCAGCCGGTCCGTGGAGCACCACATGGTCGGCCTTGCCCCGCGCGACTGTGGTCGCGCTCACGAGCACCATCGTCATGTGCGCTTCCATCGTCAGCGACGTCTGGCCCTCGAGCGGGATCCCGAGCACCGGGAGCGTGATGTCGAGATCCTCGCGCTGCGTCGTGCTGCCGCTGCTGACCACCGGCGTCGGGACGATGCGGGTTTCGGCTTTGCCCATGTCCGTGATCACGATGTGGCCGCTCACCGGCACTGCCAGGGCGGTGGCATCGGACGGCGCGCTTTGGGCGCCGGCCGGCTCGCGGCCGGCAACCATGAGATAGAAGCCGGCGCCCGCGGACAGCGCCAGGACGGCCGCGCATACCACTCCGAGGCCGGCCCAGCGCGGTCGCACGTAACGGTTCATTGATGCACCTCTCGGGCGTGACGCGTACACGGCATGGATTCTCGTGGTAAGTCTTTCCCCGTTCACTCCTGCGCCGTTCAGGTAGGGAATCGCGGCCCCGGCGGGGGCGTTGGGCGAGGCGTCGCATGGTCGCGAACCCCATCAACCTTATCCTGGTCGTTGACGATTCCGAGGCTCGGTCGGAGCTCGCGGCGCGGTTGGCTGCGCATCCCGAATGTGCGGTCGTTGGAGCGCTCGCCTCGGCCGACGACCTCGCCGCGGTCGCGGCCGCCGCGGATCCGGACGTTATCCTCTGGGATCTCGGCGAGGATCCTGAGGCGGCGCTCGCGCGGCTCTCCGACACACAGGCGCTGCGGCTGCCCATTCTCGCGATCGTCGAGGACGACCGCGACGGGGTCCGCGCGCTTGCGCTCGGTGCCGCGGGCCTCCTGTCGCGGGCGGCCGATCCCGAGCGGGTCGTCCTCGCCGCGAGGGCCGTTCTGGGAGGGCTCCTGGCGCTCGATCCCGCGGTCGCGGGCGTATCAAGAGATCCCGACGCCGACTCGCCGGTCGAGACGCTGACCGGCCGCGAGCGGGAAGTGTTGAAGTTGATGGCCGAGGGGCTGGCCAACAAAGTGATCGCCGGGCGGCTCGGCATCTCGGAGCACACGGCGAAGTTCCACGTCCACACGATCCTCGGCAAACTCGGCACTCAGAGCCGGACGGAGGCGGTGGTGCGCGCCGCCCGGTTGGGCCTCATCGCGATCTGACCCCTGCCGTTCCGGCACCTGATCGAACGATGGATGTGACGCCATCGGCGCTTGGATACGCTGTGTTGCGGACGAATACCAATGCCGAACGAGAGGTGATCATGTGACGGCTTCACTGACAACGCTTTCTGACGCGCTGGCCGGCGTCATCGAGACGGCCGGGCCGGCCGTGGCCCGCGTGACCGGCGGACGGCGCCCATCGACCGGTCTCGTCTGGTCGGCGGACGGGGGAATTCTGACAACGGAGCACGCGGTGCGGCGCGATGACGACATCACGGTGACGCTGGGAGATGGCCGCGAACTCGCCGCCACCCTGGTGGGCCGGGATCCCAGCACGGACCTCGCGCTGCTCAGAGTTCAGGCGACCGGGTTGCCGGTGCTGAGTTGGCGGGAGGCGGACGGCCTGAAGGTCGGGCAGGTGGTCCTGGCGCTCGGGCGTCCAGGGCGCACGGTTCGGGCCCGGCTCGGGATTCTGAGCGCGGTCGGGCAGGAGTGGCAGGTCCCCGGCGGCAGCCGCATCGACCGGTACATCGAGCCGGACATCGACCCGGCATTCGGGATCTCCGGAGGACCGCTCCTCGACGCGGAAGGGCGGGTCATCGGGGTCAACACGGCGGGGCTGCGGCGCGGGCTCGTGCTCACCATCCCGGCGGCAACGCTCCGCCGCGTCGCGGACGGATTGTTGACCCACGGCCGGGTGAGACGAGGATACCTCGGCATCGCCGCGCAAACAGTGCCTGTCCCGCCGGCGCTCGGGCAGACCGTGAACCAGCGCGCGGGTCTTCTGGTGCACGCGGTCGAGCCGGGCAGCCCGGCGGAGCACGCCGGCTTGCTGGTCGGCGACCTCGTGTTCTCGATCGGCGGCCGGCCGGTGCATCGGGCGGACGAGCTGATGCGGGTACTGAGCGAGGACCGCATCGGCGCGACGGAAAGCGTCCGGTTCGTGCGCGCCGGGCAGCCGCAGGAGGTCCAGGTGATCATCGGAGATCGGCCCGCGGCCGCCTGATCGCAACCGGGCGGGCGGCACGTCCGGATGGAGGGATCGCCATGAACGTCGGCATCTTGGGCAGCGGCAGTGTCGGCCAGGCGCTAGGCCGCGCGTTTCTGACACTCGAACATCAGGTGATGCTGGGATCGAGAGACGCGGAGAACCCGAAGGGGATCGCGTGGATGAAGCAGTCTGGCGCCCGCGCGTCCCACGGGACCTTCACGCAGGCCGCGCGGTTCGGCGAGATCGTCGTCCTCGCGACGCTCGGGGCGGCGACCGAGAACGCGATTCGGCTCGCCGGTCCGGAGCACTTCGCGGGGAAGGTGGTGCTCGACGTGACCAACCCGCTGGACGCTTCGAAGGGGATGCCGCCCGTGCTCGCCGGCGGAGTGGGGGACTCCGCCGGCGAGAAGAACCAACAGCTCCTGCCGGACGCGCACGTGGTCAAGGTCTTCAACACCGTCGGCAACGCTTTGATGTTCCGCCCGCAGCTGCCCGGCGGGCCGCCGAGCATGTTTCTCTGCGGCAACGACGCCGCGGCGAAGAAGCGAGCCGCGGAGATTTGTAAAGACTTCGGGTGGGATGTGGTCGACGTTGGCTCGATCGGCGCTGCGCACTACCTCGAGGCCATGTGTCTCGTATGGGTGCTCGCGGGGGCCAACTCCAACAACTGGAATCAAGCGTTCAAGCTGCTGCGCAAATAGCGACGGTGGCGCCGAGTCGCGCGACCGGCCGGCGCGGCCGCCCGCAACATTATCGATAGTCACGTACTCGCGGCGATCAGCCTGACCGGGGTTGTCCTGGACCTCATGGGCGGCCTTTACCTGGCGTACGACCTTCTCGGAGGGCAGCACGGGCCGCTGCGCGTGCTCACGCGCACCGTCACCTACACCGTGTTGTTTGGGGTCAGCTACGGTCTTCCGCTCGGGCCGGTGTACGGACTTGTTGCCGGCGTCGGACTCGGGCTCGCGCTCGGCGTCGAATTTTGGCTCGCCGCGGCGACGGGCGGCCGCGTGCCGCTCGTCGCGATGCTGGGCCTGGCGATTCTGCGGGGCGCGGCGGCGGGCCTCGCCGCCGCCCTGACGTTTGACGGTCGGTTCGGCGCCGCATTTGGCGTGTTCACCATTCTCGGTCTGATCGCGGTGTATCTCGCGGGGTTCGCGCCCTCACAGGAGTACGGGCCGCGCTTCACGCGGCGGCGCCTCGTCGCGACATGCGTGCGCGGAGTGGTCCTGGGACTGGCCGGTGCCCTGGCGGGCGCCGTGACGCACCAGGGCGGGCGCGGCCTGGGCTTCGGACTCGAAATCGGCGTCATCGTCGCCGTCGTCGGCGCGGTCGTGGCGATACTCAGCCCCATCGTCGAGTTGTGGGCCGACACGCTGCCGCCGCGACGGCTCGGGGCGTTGGGGGCCGGTCTTCTGCTCACCGGCTTCGCGCTTCAGTCCCTGCAGTACTGGGTGATCCTTCTGAACGTGCGGGTCAGGTAGCCCGGCCGGCAACTATGGAATTGGGCGCGGCTCTAGCCGCCGGGCTTCGTCACCATCATGAAGACGATGATCACCGCGATGAGCGCGAGGAGAATGCCGAGGGTTCTGCCGCGGGCGGCGATCTGCTTGTACTCGGCCGAATCCGGGCCTTTTGCCTCGAGTGTCTCAATGCCGCGGCGCAGCGCCGGCGTGTACCCGGCCGCGGCGATGACGACGAGGATCACGTAGAGGATCAGGCTGGTCATGACCCAGTGCGTAGAGATCGGGATGTGCCCCATGCCGGTCATGGCGAATCCCGTAAGCAGCAGGAGACCGTACGCCGGGTTGGCGATGCGGTTGTCGAGCATTCTCACGCCGCGGAGGACGAAGGCGAGATGCTGCCGGTCCCGGCCCGCGCGGCTGAACCAGAACCCGTAGGTGATGTTGGCCCCCAACGCGGTGATGGCCAACAGCACGTGAAACCACTTCACGATCAAATAGGCGCTCATCTGTCACCTCCGCCGCTGGTTGAGTTTCATGGCGGCGCCGCCTTTCCTCTACGCCGCACCTGCAGAGGCCGGGTGCCGCTCTCGTCGAACTCACGGGAGATGAGCACGTCTCCGGCCGTCGCGATGCTCCGATGATCGTGCGGGGTACCGTGCGGCCGAGCGCTTATCATGATTCCGCGGCGCTCATGCGGGTACAGCAGGCGCTGCGCGGCTTCCCCGGGATCGAAGAGGCGGGTGTCGTCATGGCGACACCCGCGAATCTGGACCTGCTCCGGCAGGCGGGCCTCGATCCCGGGAACCTCACCGCGTCGGGCGGCGGGCGGGCGGCGCGAGAGATCGGATCGAACGATTTGGTGGTGATGGTGCGCGGCGCCGGCCCGGCTGAGGTCGAGGCGGCGCTCGGCGCGGTGGACGAGCTGCTGGCACGCCGGCCCGATATCGGCGCCCCCGAAGGATCGTACCGGCCGCGTACCGTAGCGGCGGCCGCGCGGCAGCTGGCCGGCGCGAACCTCGCGCTGATCTCGGTGCCCGGCCGGTTCGCCGCCGGGGTGGCCCGGGAGGCCCTCCGCGCGGACCTGCACGTCATGCTGTTCAGCGACAACGTGCCGCTTGAGGACGAGGTCGAGCTCAAGCGTGCCGCGTCGGGCGACGGGCGTCTCATGATGGGACCGGATTGCGGAACGGCGTTGCTCAGCGGCGCGGCGCTTGGATTCGCGAACCGTGTACGGCGCGGCGCGGTGGGCCTGGTCGGTGCGTCGGGGACCGGCATTCAGGAGGTCGCGACGCTCGTGCACCGGTTCGGCGGCGGGATCTCGCACGCGCTCGGCACCGGCGGACGCGACCTCTCGGCCGAAGTCGGTGGAACCACGGCGCGACAAGGTCTCGCGGTGCTCGGCCGCGATCCGGCGACGCGCGTGGTCGTAATCGTGTCGAAGCCGCCGGCGTCGCCGGTCGCGGCGGCGGTGCTGGAGGAGGCCGCGTCGCTCGGCAAACCCGCGATCGTGATCTTCACCGGAGGCGCGTCCCTGTCATCGGCGGCGGGAGTCCGGCAGGTCCGCACGCTCGAGGACGCCGCCCGTCTGGCCGTCGCGTCAGGAAGCGGCGGCGCGACCATGCTCGTAGATGATCGTCCGGCGTTCGACCGCGTCGTCGCGAGAGCGCGCGACGCCGCGGGGACGCTTGCGCCGTCGCAGCAGTACCTGCGCGGGCTCATGAGCGGCGGCACGTTGTGCGCGGAGGCGGTCGAGCTGCTCGAGCGGACGCTGCGGCCGCTGTTCACGAATGTGGCGGCCGTTCAGGCCCGGCGCCACGATGGCGCCGGGCCCAGCCGCGGGCACACTCTCCTCGACCTCGGCGACGACCTGTTCACGGTCGGCCGGCTGCACCCGATGCTGGACATGACCCTGCGCGCGGCGCGGCTCCGGCAGGAAGCGGCGGATCCCGAGGTCGCTGTGCTGCTGCTCGACGTTGTGCTCGGTCTCGGCGTGCACCCGGATCCCGCCGGCGCGCTTGCCCCCGTCATCGCGGATGCCCGGGCGGCCGCGGCGGCTTCTGGACGGCGCCTCGCGATCGTGGCATCGGTCTGCGGAACCGACGACGACCCGCAGCACCGGAGACGGCAAGTCGCGCGGCTCGAATCGGTAGGGGTGTTCGTGGAAGAGAGCAACGCGCGCGCCGCGCTGCTCGCCGGCGCGATCGCCACCCGCACGTTCGAGACCGACGCGATAGCAGCGATGCTGGCCGGTGGTGCGGGCGGTGATGCGGCCGGCCATCGCGACCACGCCCGCGCGGCCGCCGGGCGGCGTCCCACGGCCGGTGTGGCCCCCACGGCAGCCGACGCCTTGCTCGCCGCGCCCCCGCGCGTGGTCAACGTCGGGCTCGGAGCATTTGCCGAGAGTCTTCGCGAGCAGGGCGTGCCTGTCATCGACGTTGAGTGGCAGCCGCCGGCCGGCGGCGACGCGGAACTGCTCGAGCTGCTGGAGCGCCTGACGTGAGCGCCACGCGAACCGGCGAGGTGATCGATCGGGCGAACGCCGAGGCCGTTGCGCGGGTCCTGGCGGCGACGCCGGTGCTCACGGGCGTCGCCCGCGCGCGTGACGTCATCGCGGGCTTAGGCGAGGATGTGCTGCTGCACGCCGGGCCGCCGATCGTGTGGGACCGGATGTCCGGCCCCGTGCGCGGCGCCGTGATCGGCGCGCTGCTCTACGAGCGGCGGGCGAGTACTGAGGGGGAGGCGGCCGCGCTCGCGGCGTCGGGCCGGATCCGGTTCGAGCCCTGCCATCACCATGCGGCCGTCGGTCCGATGGCAGGCATCATCTCCCCGTCGATGCCGGTCTGTATCGTCGAGAACCGCGCCGGCAGCACCCGCGCCTACACGACATTTAATGAAGGCTACGGCAAGGTGCTGCGGTACGGCGCCTACGACGAGAGCGTGATCGCGCGCCTGCGCTGGATCGAAGGCACACTCGGCCCGGTGATCGGCCGCGCCCTCGAGCTGGCCGGCGGCCTTGACATGAAGGCCCTGATTTCGCAGGCGCTGCAGATGGGAGACGAGGGTCACAACCGGAACAAGGCCGGTTCGGCGCTGCTCAGCCGCCTGCTCGGACCGTTCATCGTCCGCACCGGCGCGTCGACCGATCAGCAGGCCGAGGTCCTCCGTTTCCTGGCGGACAACGATATCGCGATGCTCAATCCGGTCATGGCCGCGTGCAAGGCCACGATGGACGCCGCCCACGGCATCGCACACAGCACGCTCGTCACGACCATGGCCCGGAACGGCACCGATTTCGGCATCCGGGTGAGCGGGTTGGGGGACCGGTGGTTCGTCGGGCCCTCCGAGGTGCCGCGCGGGCTCTACTTCCCCGGCTTCACGGCCGAGGACGGAAACCCCGACATGGGCGATTCCGCGATCACGGAGACCGCCGGCATCGGCGCCTTCGCCATGGCCGGCGCGCCCGCGATCGTCACGTTTGTCGGCGGGACCGTACAGGACGCGATCAGGTCGACCCTCGAGATGTACGAGATCACACTCACCGAACACGACGCGTTTCGCATTCCGGCACTCGACTTCCGTGGCACGCCGACCGGCATCGATATCCGGAAGGTCATCCGGACGGGGATCCTGCCGCGGATCAACACCGGGATCGCGCACCGGCGTGCCGGCGTCGGACAGGTCGGCGCCGGCCTCGTCAGGCCCCCGCAGATCTGTTTTGAAGAGGCGCTGCGGGCGATGGCAGAGCTGATGTGATCGTCTGTCCCTTACTTGACCTTAATGGTTCACTAGACTATGATGATCATGATAATCTGAACTGCGGGAGAGTCGATCTCATGACCATTCCGGTCGCCGAAGCGAAACGGCAATTTTCGAACTTGCTGAAGCGCGTCGCCTATGGGGGTGAGACCATCACCATTGGCAGTCGCGGGAGACCCGAGGCAGCGCTCATCTCTGTCCCGGAGCTGACACGGTTGCGCGCTATCGAATCGGAACAGGATGCGAGACAGCTTGAAGAGGCCGTTCGGACCTCGACCGGAAGGGTTGGTCTCCACGAACTCCTCGAGGCATCAGGCGTAGCCGAGCCTCGAGCTCGGTATGAGGAGTCGGTGAAGCAGGTACCCGAGCGCCGAAAGGGTCGGCGTTCGAAGCGGTAAGTGTCCTACGATCTTCGGCTAGATCCTCGAGTCATCGATTATCTCAAGACGCTGGATGCGAAGCCATTCCGCCAAATTGTTCGGCGAATTCTTGAGTTGAGTGAGAATCCTCGTCCCCACGATCGCGAGCAACTTCAAGGCTACCGCGACCCGAAGGTACCCGGACGCAAAGGGTACCGGTTGGACCAGGGTAAGTACAGGGTGTTGTATACGATTGACGACGCACGGCAACGCATTATCGTCTTCCGCGCCGGGCACCGACAAGATGTGTATAAACAGTCCTAGCTGCCGCTGATCCTCGAGAATCGGTCCGGGGCGCATCGTTTCGGAACGCGGCCCCGCGTCGGCCTACTCGACGAGCGCTGCGAATGCCTCCACGCCACCGTCGAGGGCGGCTCGAGGCCACGGAATGTCGAGGGCGGACCACCGCCCGGCGGCATCGGTGTTGTGGAACACGCCGTGGTTGTTCGCCGCGTACACTGTCCTCGGTGCGTCCGGATGCTCCGCGAACCGGCTGACCGAGGTACCCGCGGCGTCGGGCAGCCCCTCCATCGCCACGTGCCACGCCTTCTCGGCGGACCGGCGGTAGACGTACGATTCGGCGTGAGGAGGATCGTACGCGCTCCACGGACCGTCGGCACACGAGACGATGACAGTGTCCGGATCTTCCTGATCCACCGCGATCCCCACGAGATACCGGTGCCGCAGGCCCTCCATATGGCGCGCCCACTTCCGGCCGGCGTCGCGGCTCTCGAAATATCCGTCGCCTGCCGCCGAGTACACGCGGTCCGGTGCGAGCCGGTGGGTGGCCGCGGTATGCGTGTCGTACGGTCCGTTCGGGGCGCCATCTTCCCACGTCCGTCCGCCGTCCGGCGTACGGACGAGCGCGCCGGCCTCGATCGCGACGTAGAGCCGCCCCGTCACGACCGGATCCGGCTCGATCCATCGGACATGGTGGGTATCCGGGCGCGGCGGAAAACTCCAGGTCGTCTTCGACGGAAGCGCCAACAGACCCGCCGCTTCAGTCCACGAACCGCCGCCGTCCGTCGAGCGGAATATGCCGCTCGGCTCCGTCCCGGCGTACACGACGCCGATTCCGTCTTCGGACTCGGTGGCACTGACCGCGACGGATGTGATCGCCGCGTGTGTGATCCCTGGCCCCGCCGGTTCCCACGACCGTCCCTCGTCGTCGCTCCGCCACATCCCATGACCGAGCGTACCGCAGTACGCCAGCGACGGCATAAGCGGATCGACGGCCACGCACTCGGCGGACCGTCCCTCGAGATGTTGCTCGACCGTCCAGTCGAGCGCGTGGCGGGCGATCAAGAGGCCCTGCTCGGTCGCGACAAAGAGCGTCAGCATCTACTTAAGATTAGACGTCGGGAGGCGTGCGGGGCAAGGACGGCGGGTCGTGAGGCGGTGTGATCTCCGGCGCCCTCGGCGCGGGCGTCGCCGGCGGCTCTTTTGGAGGATAGATCTCCGGCCCGGGTGATGGTTCGGTAGGGGGCTCGTGCGGCGGCTGAATCTCAGGCTTGGGCGGGCGGCGCGCTTCTTCGCTCATCATCGGCATCATCGGTGTCCGTGTAGGGGTTATTCCCCTTGGATGGGCGCGTGACTGGCCGCAACGTACGGGGAGCGCGGCATGATTCGACCCCCGCCGGGTGGAACTGTTTCTCCGCAGCCCGCTCGTCCACTTTCGGGGGAGGCGTCGCTCATGGCGTTCAAGGCGGCGGATCTCAGCCGGGTCCGCGTGCTCGACCTGTCTCAAAACTTCAGCGTGGACTCGCCGCCGTTTGCGTTCTACGAGGGGCCCACGGTCAAGTGGGTCAAGAAGATGGCGTTTGAAGGCGTGAACGCCCAGTTGATCAGCAGCACCAATCACATTGCGACGCACCTCGATTCGCCGCTGCATTTCAACGATCCCGGGCCGGACGTCGCCGGCATTCCCCTGGAATCGTTGCTCGGACCGGCCTGCATCGTGGACTTGAGTCAGTTCGGCGTGGGCGACTACGACATCTATGGACCGGAGCACTTCGAGCGGTGGGAACGCAAGCACAAGATCAAGATCCAGCGGGGCGATATCCTGGTCATTCACACGGGCTATCACCACTACTACAACGAGGACTGGTATAAGACGCGCAACCGGGAGAAGCCGAATCTCCCGCGCGCGTTCCTCAAGCACCCCGGCCCGCAGCTGGAGTTCTGCGACTGGGTGCTGGACCGGGGCGTCCGCTGGCTCGCGGTCGACGCGATCTCGACCGACCATCCGTTCAACACCAACATCCGGCGGGCGCGGCCCGACCTGGTGCCGGAGGTCGAGAAGAAGATCGGCATGTCGATGGACGACGCGTTCCCGTGGCCTAAGGCGTACCAGGCGACGCATACGTATCTCTTTCCGAAGGGCGTGTTCCACGTCGAGAACGTCGGCGGGATGATCGACGAGGTGCTCGACATGCGCGTGTGGTTCGGCGCCTTTCCGTTCCGCTTCAAGGGCGGCGAGGCGGCGTTCTGCCGCTGCTTCGCCTTCGTGCAGAAGTGAGCCGGAGTCCCGCGCCGCGAAGCCGCGGGCCGCTCGAAGGCCTCCTCGTCGTCGACCTCACCCGCGCGCTCGCGGGCCCGTACTGCACGATGATGCTGGCCGACCTCGGCGCGCGTGTGATCAAGGTGGAGACGCCGGACGGCGGCGATGACACGCGCGGATGGGGCCCGCCGTTTCTCGAGGGCGAGAGCGCCTACTTCATGAGCATCAACCGCAACAAAGAGAGCCTCACGCTCAACCTCAAAGACGAACAGGGGCAGGAGCTGCTCTGGCGCCTGCTCGCCCGCGCCGACGTGCTGGTGGAGAACTTCCGGCCCGGGACGATGGACCGGCTCGGGTTCGGCTACGAGGCCGTCCGCGCCCGGCTGCCGCGCCTCGTCTACTGCTCGATCTCCGGCTTCGGCCAGACCGGGCCCTACCGCGAGCGTCCGGCGTACGACCTGATCGTGCAGGGCATGGGCGGCCTGATGGCCATCACGGGCGAGCCGGACGGGAGTCCGATGCGGGTCGGCGTGGCGGTCGGCGACATCTGCGCGGGAATGTTTGCCGCGTACGGCATCCTCGCGGCGCTGCGCGCGCGCGACCGCACGGGGCAGGGGCAGTGGGTGGACGCGGCGATGCTCGACGGCCAGGTCGCGTGGATGACGTACATGGCCGCCAACTACTTCGCGACAGGAGAAAATCCGCCGCGCGTCGGGTCGGCGCACACCAATCTGGTTCCGTACCAGCCCTTCCCGACGAAGGACGGCTTCGTCACGGTCACGGTGGGGAGCGAGGGGTTGTGGCAGCGATTCTGCCGCGCGCTCGAGGTGCCGTTCGCGGACGATCCCCGGTTTGCCACCAACGCCGCCCGCGTCGAGCACCGGCGGGAACTGCTGGAGGCGCTCGTCCCGGTGTTTCGCGGCCGGACGACCGCGGAGTGGCTGGCGCGGCTCGGCGACGCCGGGGTGCCGGCCGGCCCGATCTCGCGCATCAACGAGGTGATGACCGATCCCCAGGTCCTGCACCGCGAAATGGTGGTCGAGGTCGACCATCCCCGCGCCGGCCGCGTGCGCGTCAACGGTGTCCCGGTGAAGTTCTCCGAGACCCCGGGGGCGGTCCGGACGCCGCCGCCGGTGCTCGGTGAGCACACCGCGGCCATCCTGAGCGAACTTGGGTGCTCCGACGCGCAGGTGAACACCCTGCGCAAGGCGGGGGTAGTGTAGTGCTCCGGCGGTCCCCTCCCGCGGCGGCGCCGATCGCCTGCCCATCGTGCCGCCTCGAACACCCGGTCCAGGCGCTCGAAGAACGGTTGTATGTCTGCGCCGGGTGCGGGCGCTATCTCGCGATGCCGTCCCCGTCGCGTATCCGCATGCTCGCCGATCCGCGGACGTTCCGCGAGCTCGACCGCGGGCTCATCTCGGTCGATCCCCTGCACTTCATAGACCGCAAGCCGTACCGCGCGCGCCTCATGGAGGCGCGCCGGCAGACCGGGCTCCGCGAGGCGGTGACGACCGGCCTCTGCCGGATCGGCGGGCGGCCCGTCGTGCTCGCGGTCTTCGATTTCGAGTTCCTCGGCGGGACGATGGGGTCGGTCGTCGGCGAGAAGATGGCGAACGCCTTTCAGCACGCGACGCGCCGCCGGCTCCCGCTCGTCAGCGTCGCGGCGAGCGGCGGCGCCCGGATGCAGGAGGGCATGCTCTCGCTCATGCAGATGGCGAAGGTCGCCGCCGCGGTGGCCCGGCACAACCGCAACGGCCTCGCCTTCATCTCCATCCTGACCGATCCGACCTTCGGCGGCGTCACCGCCAGTTTCGCCACGCTGGGCGATGTTATTCTCGCGGAACCGGGGGCCCAGATCGGGTTCGTCGGACCGCGCGTCATCGAGCAGACGACGGGTGCATCGCTGCCGGCCGACTCGCACCGCGCGGAGACGCTGTTCCGCAACGGCCTGGTCGATCTGATCGTGCCGCGGGAGCGGCTCCGCGCCACCGTGTCGTACCTCGTCGGGCACCTGGCCCGCACGCCGGCGCCGCGCCCGCGCAACGACCGCGCGCCGGCCGGGGCCCGGGGCGGGGGGCTCGCCGCGTGGGAGGAGGTCCAGCTCGCGCGGCACGTGGCGCGGCCCACGGCGCTCGACTACATCACGCGCATGACCACCGACTTCATCGAACTGCACGGCGACCGGCAGGGGGGCGACGACCCGGCGGTCGTCGGCGGGCTGGCGGAGCTGGACGGGCAGACGATCATGGCGATCGGACAGGAGCGGGGCGGCACGCTCGCCGCGCAGGCGGAGCGGCACCGCGGCATGGCCGGTCCGGGCGGCTACCGGAAAGCCCTGCGGCTGGCGCGCCTCGGCGCGAAGTTTCACATGCCGGTCGTGACGCTGGTCGACACGCCGGGAGCCGATCCGAGCTACGACGCAGAACGGGCTGGTATCGCCCTGGCGCTGGCGGAGAATCTGGCGGTCCTGGCCGTCCTACCCACGCCGATCGTGGCGGTGGTGATCGGCGAGGGCGGAAGCGGCGGGGCGCTTGCGATGGCGGTCGCCGACCGGGTGCTCATGCTGGAGCACGCGATCTACTCGGTCATCTCCCCGGAGGGCGCCGCGGCGATTCTCTATCGCGACGTGGCGCAGGCGCAGGCGCTCTCGACGGCGCTCAAGATCACGGCACACGACCTCAAGCGCCTCGGCGTGATCGACGAGATCATCCCGGAGCCGGCGGGCGGCGCCCATCTCGACCACGCCGCGGCCGCCGCGGCGGTCGCTGCCCACGTGTCGGCGGCGCTGCGCGCGCTGCGCCGGATTGCGGTGCCCAAACTTCTCGACCGCCGGTACGAGAAGTACCGGCACATCGGCCGGACGGGCGTGTACTGGCGCGAGGTCGTGAGGGGCGAGATGCAGGAGGCGCTCGACGCGCTGGCCCGCCGCTTCCCGCGCGGCGAGGGCCCGTGGCGGCGGGTGCGAGGGGAGACAGAAACGCCGCCGACGTAGCAGCCGGCGGCGGAGTGAACGGCCCGGACGCCTACCCGGCCGGAGGGTTCGACGCGGCGACGGGGCCGCCCGCCGGAACGGCCGTCCGCCGCACGGCGGCGCCGCCCTCCAGCGCGCCGATCCCGACCACGAATCCCGCCAGCATGTCGGCGCCCGAGGTTTCGCCGGTCGCGAGCACGGGCGCGGCCGCGGCGGTGATTTGCGCCCCGTCGCCGGCGGCCAGCGCCGCCAGCAGCGGGTGCCAGCGCTCGCCGACCTGACCGTCGTACGCGGCACGGAGATACGCCGCGCTGATCTCGTGCGTCCGCGGCGCCGCCGTCTCGACGAGCAGCGTCGCGATCTCGTTCAAGGCCGCGTCCCCACGCTGCTCCCGCACGAGCGCGAGCGCCAGCAGGACACCGGCGATGAAATCGTCGCCGGCCGGTGTGAGGCCGGGCCCGAGCCCGGCGAGCGATGACGTCACGACCTTCAGGCGGCGGCGGTCGCGTTGGGTGAGCGCCTCCGCGAGCCCGCCGATCAGCGCGTGGCTGCGCGGGAAATGCGCGATTCCCTCGAGCGCCTCCGGCAGATCCTCATCGTCGAGGTGCGGCAGCAGGCGCGCGAGACTCTCCGCCGGCGCGCGGTGCGAGACTTCGCGGCACAGTTCTGCGAGCCCGCGCTCGAGAGCGTCGGGATCCGCGGCCACCGCCGCGTATGCCTTGGGGTCCCAAATCGACGCCGCCTCGAGCCCGATCGTGATGATCTCGCCGATGCCGAGGCGCGCGCCCGAGGACGCCAGGCTCGTGCCGAGCGCCAGCCCGTTGAAGAGCTGCGCGGGTTCCGTGGGGATGACGAGGTTGAGCGGACCGTTACCGAGCGGCAGGCGGACGATCGCGTAGATCTCGTCGTCCTCGTCCGTCACGTACACACTGTGGGGGTGGACCGCGATCACTTCCCCGGTCCATCCTTCCTGGCGGACCGCACGCGCGACCCGCCAGCTCATCGACAGCGCCTCGATCGTATGGTCCATGGCGATCTGCTGCTCTTACGTCTCCTCCGTTCGCGTCGCCGCGCGCCCTTAGTTTACCGCGCGATCCGGCGCCTGCGGCGTCGCGGCGGGTGTTCGGGAGTTCGCCGACGCGCGCGGGCGCCCTTCTTCGCGACCCGGCGGCCACTGTCACTCGCCGGTGCCGTAGATGTTAGCATGTCGGCGGCGGCGGCGACAGCCTTGACAATGTTCTGATATCCGGTGCAGCGGCAGAGATTGCCGGCCAGGCCTTCGCGGATCTCGCGCTCCGTCGGATGGGGATGCTCGCGCAGGAACGCCACCGAAGTCATGAGGAACCCCGGCGTGCAGAAGCCGCACTGCAGTCCGTGATGCTCCCAGAACGCCTGCTGGATTGGATGCAGGCGGTCGCCGTCCGCCAGCCCCTCGACCGTGCGCAGCTCGGCGCCGTCGGCCTGGACCGCAAACAAGAGGCACGACCGCACCGCGTCGCCGTCCATGAGTATTGTGCACGCCCCGCACACGCCGTGCTCGCATCCGAGGTGCGTGCCGGTCAGTCCGCAGTCTTCGCGGATGAAGTCGGCAAGGGTCTTGCGCGGTTCGACGCGCCCGTGATACGCGCGCCCGTTGATCGTGACCGCCACATCACGCGGCGCCATCACGCCGCCTCCCGCCGCGGGCGTCCGCGCCCGCCGGAGCCGGGCGCCCCGGCACGGCCGAGCGCCTCGCGCAGCGCGCGGACCGTCAGCACGCCGGCGACGTGCCGCCGGTACTCGGCGGAGGCGTGCAGATCGCCGTCGGGGTCGATCGCGCCGCGCACCGCCTCCGCGGCATCCTGCCACACCGCGTCGGACGGACGGGATCCGGTGAGAAGCCGTTCCGCCGCGTTCGCGCGGACGGGCGCCGGGCCCACCCCGGTGAGCGCGATGCGGGCTTCGGCGATCACCCCCCGGCGCAGCGCGAGCATCACGCCGACGCCCGCGAGCGCGAAATCGCCGTGCCGGCGCGCGATCTCCATCCACGACCAGCCGGCGCCGCGGGGCTGGACCGGCACGCGCACCTCGGTCAGCAGCTCGCGCGCGTCGATCGCCGTGGTCAGGTAGGTGACGAACAGATCCGCCGCGCGGATCGTGCGCGCGCCCTTCGGGCCGCGGACGGTCACCTCGCCGCCGAGGGCGGCGAGCACCGCGGGAATCTCCGCGGCGGGGTCCGCGTGCGCGACGCTGCCGCCGATCGTGCCGCGGTTGCGGATCTGGGGGTGTCCCACGCAGCCGAGGGCGTCGCGCAGTAGGGGACACCGCGACGCGACCAGCGGCGACCGCTCCGCGACCCGCTGGCGCACCATCGCCCCGATTTTCAAGACTCCACGTGCTTCGCGGAGTCCGTCGAGCCCGCGCACGCGGTTCAGGTCCACGATCACCCGCGGGCGCGCGAGGCGCATGTTCATGAGCGGCACGAGGCTCTGGCCGCCGGCCAGCACCTTCGCGTCGTCGCCGTGGGCGGCCAGCAGCCGCACGGCCTCGCCGATCGTGCGCGGCGCGTGGTACTCGAAGGCGGCGGGTTTCACCGGTCCCCGGATCCCGCGGAGGGCTGCCCCGGGGCCGCCGGCCCGCCGGCCGCGGCGCCCCCTGACGAGGGCAGGCCAAACTGCTGCTCGAGGCACTTGAAGAACTGTCCGATCAGCATCTTGCCGACGCCGCCCAGCATGCGCTGGCCGACGCCCGCGATGAGCCCGCCCACCTGGATGTCGCCGGACCACCGGAGCAGCGTCTCGTTGCCCTGGGCCTCGAGGTCGACCGTCCCTTCGCCCTTCATGAAGCCGGCGCCGCCCGTGCCCTCCAGCACGATCTTGTAGTGGGTGGGGGCTCGCTTGTCCGTGATCTTGAGCGTGCCCGCGTAGGTGCCTTTGACCGACGCGATCCCGACCGTGAGTGTCGCCTGGTAGCTGTCGGGCCCGATCGGCTTGAGCTCCTTCAAGCCGGGCGTGCAACGGCGCAGCGCGTCCGGATCATTGATCGTCTCCCACACCGTTTGCACGGGCGCGGGCAGGGTGTTGGTGCCGTCGAGTTTCATCCGGACCTCCGTGTGGCCGTAATTAAATGGTACAGCCGGCTCGGGTTGAGCGGCATCGCCGTCACGCGCACCCCGAGCGGCGCGAGCGCGTCGTCGAGCGCCTGCGCCAGCACCGCCGGCACCGGGATGACGCCGGCCTCGCCCGCGCCCTTCACGCCGAGCGGGTTGAGCGGGGACGGGGTCTCGAGATGGTCGACGTCGATCGGGGGCAGATCCGCGGCCGTCGGCAGCAGGTAGTCCATGAACGTCGTGCTGAGCGGCTGCGCGTGTTCGTCGTAGACGAGCTGCTCCCAGAACGCGCCGCCGAGCCCCTGCGCGACGCCGCCGTGGATCTGGCCTTCGAGGATCGTCGGGTTGATCACCCGGCCGCAGTCGTGGACGACGACGTACCGGTCGAAGACGAGGGTGCCGGTCTCGGGATCGACCTCCACGATGCAGGCATGCACGCCGTTCGCGAAGGTGCCCTGCGGCGGGGCGAAGTAGCGGATCGCCTCGAGGCCCGGTCCGTCCCATTCCGCCGGCATCGCGAAGCGGAGCGGGTTGGCGGCCAGCGCCACCTCGCCGAGCGGCACCGAACGCGCCGGCACGCCGCGCACGAACGCCGCGCCGCCGGCCAGCTCGATTTCGCCCGCGGGCGCTTCCAGCATCCCCGCCGCCACCAGTTGGGCCTTCTCGCGCACGGCTTTGGCCGCGAGGGCCACCGCGTTGCCGGCGACGGTGGCCGCACGGCTGGCGAACGTGCCGGTACCCCACCCGAACAGCCCCGTGTCGCCGGTGTGGACGATCACGTCGCGCGGATGCACGCCGAGTTCGTCCGCGGCGAGCTGCGCGAAGGTGGTCGCGTGTCCCTGGCCCTGCGTGCCCACGCCGGTGGCGACGGCGACACGCCCGGAGGGTTCGACGGTCACGCGCGCGCCTTCGTAGGGACCGATGCCGGTGCCCTCGACGTAGCAGGCGATTCCGAGCCCGGCGTACCGCCCCTCCGCCCGCAGCGCCTGCTGCCGCGCGGGCCAGTCCGCGTAGCCGATCATCTCGAGCGCGCGGTCGAGGCACGCCTCGTAGTTGCCGCTGTCGTAGCGCAGCGGTGCCTGGTCCTGGTAGATGAGGCCCACGTCGTACGGAAAGGCGTCGGGCGGGATCAGATTGCGCCGGCGGACGTCGGCGCGGTCGATGTCGAGCTCGCGCGCCACGCGGTCCAGGAGGCGTTCCATCACGAACACGCCGTGCGGCCGTCCGGCGCCGCGGTACGGGCTCACGCTGGTCTTGTTCGTGAACACCGCCTGGAACTCGCAGTGGTACGCCGGGAGGCGGTACGGGCCCGGGAGGGTCGTGCTCGCGACAATCGGCACGATGAGGCCGTACGGGTTGTACGCGCCGGCGTCGTACAGGAACACCGTGCGCACCGCGAGGATGCGGCCGTCCGCGTCCACGGCGATCTCCGCGTCGTGGATCTGCTCGCGCTCCTGGTTGGTCGCGACGAAGTGCTCGCGGCGGTCCTCGATCCACTTCACGGGCCGCCCGAGCCGCATCGCGGCGAACGGGACCAGGATCTCCTCCGGATAGAACATCATGACCTTCGGCCCGAAACCGCCGCCCACGTCGGGTGCCACGACGCGGACCGATTCTTGCAGGAGGCCGAACATCCGGGCGAGGCCGTTGCGGATCGGAATCGGCGCCTGCGTGCTGTCCCAGATGTCGAGCCGGCTGGTGCGCGCATCCCACGCGGCCACCACCCCGCGCGTCTCGATCGGCGAGCCGGTGCCGCGATCGAGCACGAGCCGGTCGGTGAAGCGGTGCGGTGCGGTGGCCAGCGCGGCCTCCACGTTGCCGACGCGCTGCGTGTACCGGGCGCCGACGTTCGAGTCCATGTCGTCGTGGACGCGCGGCGCGCCCGGGGCCACGGCAGACTCGAGCGTGGCGACGGCCGGCAGGGACTCGTAGTCCACGTCGATCAACTCGAGCGCGTCTTCCGCGGCGTAGCGGCTCTCGGCGACGACGAACGCGACGGCTTCGCCCGCGTAGCGGACCATCTGCGGGGCGAGGGCGTATTGGGTCTTGTGGTGCGTGAGCGCCGGATGCGGGATCAGCTTCGGCAGCGGGCCGTTCACGGATCCCAGGTCCGCGGCGGTGTAGACCGCGAGCACGCCCGGCGCGCCCCGCGCCCGCCGGACGTCGATGCGGCGGATGCGGGCGTGGGCGTGCGGGCTTCGCAGGACCGCTCCGTGCGCGAGGCCGTGGATCTGCACGTCGTCGACGAACAGGCCGTGTCCGGTCAGCAGGCGGGGATCCTCGTTGCGCGGAATGCGCGCGCCGAGATAGCGCGTGCTCATGCGGGTCGCGGACTCATAGGGAGGGTTGGCTTCGATGGCTTCGGAGGTGATTCCTATAGTGAAGCGAACTTGGCGGCGATGACGCGGCCCGCACATTTCCTTTACCTCCTTCGCTGCGGCGACCGTTCGTACTACATCGGCTACACGACCGATCCCGCGCGGCGCCTGGCCGCGCACCGCAACGGGCGGGGCGCCCGCTACACCCGGGGACGCGGGCCGATCCGCCTGGTCGCGCTGTGGCGCGTCCCGACGCTCGGATCCGCGCTCCGGCTCGAACGCCGGCTCAAGCGGCTGCCGCGCGCGCTCAAGCATCGCCTGGCGCGAGGGCTCGTCCCCCGCAGGCTCGCCGGAATCTTGGAACAGGTCGTCGTTCGGCGCGCGGTCGCCGCGCGCGTGAGGCCGGCACGGTGACGTACTTCGCGGTGTTCCGGGAACCCGGGGCCGGGTGGGATCGGTCGCATCCGATGCGCCAACAGGATCGCTGGGATGCGCACGCCGCCTTTATGGACGCGCTGGCCGACGAAGGGTTCGTCGTGGTCGGCGGACCGCTCGGCGGCGGTTCGCAGTTTTTACTCATCATCAACGCGGAGAGTGAAGCGGCGATCGAAGCCCGTCTTGCCGCGGACCCGTGGGTGCCGATGCGCCTGCTTCGGATCGCCCGGATCGAGCCCTGGGAAATTCTGCTCGGCCGCCTGCCGGTTTAGCTATAGCAATTTCTCAGTCGCAATTTACAGTGTGCGTTTCTGAACACCCTCCGTTGCAGCCGCCCTCCGGCGACGACAAGGCGCTCCGCGCTCACGCATCCAAATAAGGAAGGGGCGGCGTCCTCGCTGGGGGACCACATCGAGTTTGGAGGCGGCATATGCTACAGACCCCGCTCTGCCGACAATTCGGCCTCGACTACCCGGTCTTCTCCGTCGGCTTCGCGGCCGGGGCTGGGCCTGAACTCGCGGCAGCGGTGTCGAATGCCGGGGCCTGCGGCGTGCTCGGGTGTTCGGGTCAGCCCTGGTATATGCGCCAGCAGATTCAACGGCTGCGGGCGTTGACCACGAAGCCTTTTGGCGTGAACGTCATCCTTGCCATTCTGCGTGAGGGTGTGCTCGAGGCCTGTCTGGACGAGCGCCCGCCGATCCTCGTGCTCTTCTGGGGCGACCCCGCACCCCATGTCGAACCAGCGCACCGCCGCGGCATCAAGGTGCTCATTCAGATCGGATCGGTCGAAGAGGCCCGGGCGGCCGCCGCGGCCGGGGTGGATGCGATCATCGCGCAAGGGATCGAGGCGGGCGGTCACGTGAAGAGTAAGACCTCGCTGTGGGCCCTGCTCCCACAGGTCGTCGAGGCGGTGAGGCCGGTGCCGGTCATCGCATCAGGAGGGATCGCCGATGGAAGGGGACTGGTTGCCGCGCTCAGCCTCGGGGCACAGGCCGTCTCGATGGGCACGCGGTTTGTCGCCAGCGAAGAGGCGTTCCTGCACCCGGAGTTCAAACGCCGCGTGGTCGAGAGCCGGGCGGAGGATACGATCTACTGCGGCCTCTTCGATGGCGGATGGCCCGACGCGCCCCACCGGGTCCTGCGGAACAGGGCGGTTGAGGAGTGGGAGGCTGCAGGCCGACCTCCCAGCGGTGAACGTCCCGGAGAGGGCAGCAAGATCGGTACCGTTGCCCGGGCCGGGGAGACCGTGGACGTGCAGAAGTATGCGGCGATGATGCTCACGCCCGAATTCGAGGGCCGCGTTGATTACGTCCCGATGTGGGCGGGGGAGTCGTGCAGCCTGGTGAACGACATCAGGCCCGCGGCCCAGATCGTGCGTGACGTTGTGCGGGAGGCCGAGGACGTCATCGGACAATTAGGACAGGAATGATCGCACCCGCAACGGCAACGCGGTATTCTCTCCGTCGAAGTATTGAGCAGGGGCTTCGCGACTCCCGCCACGGCGTGGTGATCCTGAGCCATGCCTTCTTCGCGAAAAAATGGCCGCAGGACGAACTTGCGGCGCTGAACGCACTCCGAAAAAAGATTCTGCTAATTTGGCATGAGTTGACCGTCGAAGCGCTGACGGACTATGCTCCGCTGACGTTGGATATCCGCGTTTAGGTGTCATGGCGGTCCGCCGGCGGACTCGGCACACGGCGAAGCGCGTCGTTCGGCCGGCCCGTTCTCCGCGCCCCGCGTCCGCCGGCCTCGCGGATGTGCTGACGGCCGTGTGGCGTCAGATCTTCGTCGACGGCCTCGCGGAGGTCTCGATCGGGCGCCGGCGCGTTCCGGTGGGGTTTACCAAGACGAAACACCTGCGCACGGTCGAGGTCCCGTACCGCCGGTACCGCCTATTCGGGATCGAGCAAAACCCCCGCACGTCGTCGCGGTGGGCCAAGCTGGCCCGGCGGGGGAAGCGGATCATGCAGTTCAGCTACGGCGGGCGCTACGTGGCGAACGTGTGCGAGGGCGTACTCTACCGCTACCCCGCGTGGCGCGCGATGAAGCTCCCCGAATAGAAAACCGCCGCGAACGCCTCGGTCCGCGCTCCCTCAGCGCAGCGTGCGGCCCAGGGCGGACCGAAGAAGGGGAGTCGTGACGATGCCCCAGGCGAGCTCGCGTCCGTCCAGCACCACGACGGGGATCCGGTCGCGGTGCCGGGCGTAGAGACCCGGGTCCGCGGTGATATCGACGTGCTCGATGCCAAAGTCGAATTCGCGCCGGAGACGCTCGAGAATGGCGGTCGCCTTGTCGCAGAGCGTGCAGTCCGGCTTGCCGTAGACGATCACCGTCACCGGACCTCGACGCGCATCGGGCAGGTTCACCCGGTGGCCTTCCGCGCCGGTGACGGCGCCTTCCTGTGGGGCGGCCGCCGCCGGGACGATCTTCGCCCCGCGCCACGTTATGCTATTATGAGCCGGTAATTTTGGTGGCGGAGGATGCGTGTGGCGCAAGCGGTGCGGTACCCGGAGGGGTTCGGGGGAATCCCCCAGATCGTCGAGATCCTGGCCCGGCAGGGCTACATTGCCGATCGTGAGCTGGCGACGTCGATCCACCTCAGCGTGGTGCTGCACAAGCCGCTCCTGATCGAGGGCGCGGCCGGCGTCGGCAAGACCGAGGTCGCCAAGGTCATGGCGCAGGCGATCGGCACGGATCTCATCCGCCTGCAGTGCTACGAGGGCCTCGACGTCCACACGTCGCTCTACGAGTGGAACTATCAGCGGCAGATGCTGCGGATCAAGCTCGAAGAGGCGACCGGCCGTCCGGTTGAGGAGAAGGAGTCGCTGATCTTCAGCGAGCCCTTCCTGTTGAAGCGGCCGCTCCTGCAGGCCATCACCGCGGAGCGGGCGCCGGTCCTGTTGATCGACGAGGTCGACCGCGCGGACGAGGAGTTCGAAGCGTTCCTGCTCGAGGTGCTGTCGGACTTCCAGGTCAGCATCCCGGAGATCGGCACCATTCGCGCGCGCCAGGTGCCGTACGTCGTCTTGACGAGCAACCGGACCCGCGAGCTGAGCGACGCGCTCCGGCGGCGCTGCCTCTACCTCTGGATGGACTACCCGAACTTCGATAAGGAGCTGCGCATCGTGCACGAGCGCGTCCCGGGCATCGACGACCGCCTGGCCCGGCAGATCTGCGGCTTCATGCAGCTCGTGCGCCAGGCGCCGCTCGACAAGGTGCCGGGCGTCGCCGAGACGCTCGATTGGAGCGCGGCGCTCATGGCGCTGCACCGCGACCACCTCGACCCGCAGGCGATCACGGAGACCCTCGGCTGTCTGTGCAAGGACCAAGAGGACCTCGTCCGCGTGAAGGCCCAGTTTCTCCGTCCGATCCTCGACGCGGTGGACTCCGTGGAGGCGAGCGGCGATGGTTGGACGCCCGAGCGAACCGCCTCGCTCGCAGCCCAGCTTCCCCAGCGCTGATCCCCGGCGGGCGATTCCGCCGCTTCGCGCACCTGGGGGCCCGGAGGTCGAGGCCCCGGTGAAGTGGACGCGTCCGGGCAGCCTCGCCGCGAATCTCACGTTGTTCGGCCGGCGGCTGCGCGGCCGCGGCCTGCTCATCGGCCCGGCCGAGATCGGGCTCGCGCTCACCGCGCTCGAGACGATCAACGTCACCGATCGCGACGGGGTGCGTCTCGCGCTCCGCACCGTCCTCTGCTCGCGCGCGGAAGACCTGCCGGCGTTCGACGAGGAGTTCGAGCGGTTCTGGCAGTCGCCCGCGTTCGGGCCGGTGATGCCGGGAGCGGACGACGCGGCGCCCGAGACCGACGTGGCCGGGGCGGCGCCGGAGAGCGCGCGCGCCGAACTCACCGTCACCGACTGGGCCGAGGAAGGGAGCCCCTCCGACGACGAGCGCTCCGTGCCGGCGTACAGCCCGGCCGAGGTCCGCGCCGCGAAGGACTTCAGCGCGTTTTCCGCGGACGACCTCGAGGCCATCACCGAGCTCATCATGCGAATCGCACGCCGCATCGCGATGCGCCTCTCTCGGCGGATGCGCGCGGCGCGCCGCGGCGAACGTGTCGACCTCCGCCGCACGATCCGGCGCAGCCTGCAGTACGGCGGCGATCCCGCGGCGCTCGTGTGGCGCCGGCGGAAAATCCGCAAGGTCCGGATCATCCTGCTCTGCGACGTCAGCGGGTCGATGGACGTCTACAGCCGGTTCCTGGTGCAGTTCGTCTACGCCCTGCAGGGTGTGGTGGGCCGCGTCGAGTCGTTTTTCTTCAGCACGTCGCTCACGCGGGTGACCGACGCGCTGGCCCACCAGGACATCCGCCACGCGCTTGCGGAGGCGTCCCGGCACGTGCCGGACTGGTCGGGCGGCACGAAGATCGGCGCGTCGCTCCGGACCTTCAACGAACAGTACGGATCGCTGGTGGACGGCCGGACAATCGTCGTGGTCGCGAGCGACGGCTGGGACACCGGGGACCTCGACGTGCTGGTCTCGGCGATGCGCGTGCTGAGCGCGCGGGCCGGCAAGGTGATCTGGCTGAACCCGCTGCTCGGCAGCCCCGGCTACGAGCCGGTGACGCAGGGGATGGCCGCGGCCCTGCCGTTCGTGGACGTCTTCGCCTCCGCCCACAACCTCGCCAGCCTGCGCGTGCTCGAACGGCACCTCCGCCGGCCGCGCGGGGCGCGGGGACGTCGCTCGGTGCGGCGCCGGTTAGTGCGCGTGGTGGCGGCCCAAGGAGGACCGGCATGAGGGAGTTGCGGGACATCCTCGATGGCCTGGCCGAGGCGCAGGCCCGCGGCGAGCGCGCCGCGCTCGGCACGGTGATCCGCGTGCGCGGTTCCACGTACCGGCGCGAGGGCGCGCGCCTCTTGATTCGCGCGGACGGCCGTACGGTCGGGTCGGTCAGCGGCGGCTGCCTGGAGGGCGACATTGCGGAGATCGCGCGCGACGTGCTCGAGTCAGGCCGCGCGCGCCTGGCGCAGTACGACCTGACGTCCGACGACGACGCGGTGTGGGGGCTCGGGTTGGGCTGCAACGGCGCGATCGACGTGTTGATCGAGCCCGTGCCCGGCGATCTCCCGGCGCGGCTGCGCCGCGCGATCGACGAGCGGCGCACGCTCGTGCTGGCGACCTTCATCAGCGGACCGGAGGGCCTGACCCCGGGCGCCCGGATTTATCTTGCGGAAGACGGCGCGCCGGAAGGCTCGCTCGGCGACGCGGCGCTCGATGCCCGCGCCGTGACCGCGGCACGCACGCAGCTGGATGCCCGCCGGTCGGCCCTCGTCACCCTGAACGCCTCCGGCGGACCGGTGGAGGTCTTTGTGGAAGTGCTCGTGCCGCCGCTGCCGCTCCTGGTCTGCGGCGCCGGGCACGACACGCTTCCGGTGGTGCGGCTCGCGCACGAGCTCGGCTGGTGGGTGATGGTGGCCGACAGCCGGCCGGCGTACGCGACGCGCGAGCGTTTCCCCGGCGCGGACGAGGTGGTGCTCTCCGATGACGCGGACGTCCCGCAGAAGGTCCGCATCGACCGCCACACGTTCGTCGTCGTGATGACGCACAATTTTCTCCACGACCGCACGCTCCTGCGCGCGCTGCTCGGGACGCCGGCCCGCTACATCGGTCTCCTCGGGCCGCGGGCGCGCACGGACCGGCTGCTCGCCGACCTGGAGCGCGACGGTGTCCGGATCGACGACGGGCAGCGCGCCCGCCTGTTCGGACCCGTCGGGGTCGACCTCGGCGCGGAGTCGCCCGAAGAGATCGCTCTCAGCATCCTCGCGGAGATCCTCGCCCTCCACAACGGGCGTCGCGTCGCGTCTCTGCGGGAACGCGGCGGCCCCATTCACATGCCTACGGCGTGAGCCCATACGTCCCGGGAGTAGCGTGATCGCGGCGATCGTGCTCGCCGCGGGACGAGCCACGCGCATGGGCGAGCCCAAGGTGCTGCTGTCCCTTGGCGGCCGGACGCTGCTCGCGCACGTGATCGCGGCCGCGCAGGCGTCGGGGTGCGGCCCCGTGATCGTTGTCGCGGGATCGCACGCCGGTGAGGTGCGGCGCGAAGCGGAGGCCCTCGGCGCCCAGGTCGTCGTCAATCCCCGGTACGCGGAGGGCATGGCGTCGTCGCTCGCCGCCGGGGTCGCGGCGGTGCCTTCGGACTGCGAAGCTGCCGTCGTGCTGCTCGGGGACCAGCCCCGCGTCGGCGCCGCGGCGATCGATCGCCTCATCGCGGCCTACCGCGCCACCGGGAAGCCGATGGTGCTGTCGCGGTACGGCGGCGTGGCCGGGGCGCCGGCTTTAATGACACCGTTGCCGGCGGCAGGTCCGCCGGCACTGATCGCGCGTCCGTTGTTCCCGGAGGTGGCGGCGCTGACCGGCGACGCGGGGGCGCGCACCGTCGCGGCGCGTCACCCCGACCAGGTCGCCGAGGTCGCGCTCGCGGCGGACGAGGCGTGGGACGTCGACACTCCGGACGATCTCGCCCGCCTCCGGCATCTTCTCGAGAGCGACGGACCACAGCGGTTGTAGATATGCTCGGTGGCTACGTGGCGGCAGGTCCTGTGAGCGCGCCTCACGGTCGGGATAGCACGCTGTCCATCGCGGCTCGGTGAAGGGCATAAATTCATCCTCTGCACCAGCGCGTGGAGGATGCATGCAGCCGTTACGGTTGAGTCGCGGGATCACCCAATGCCTGCTCGGTCTGATTCTCCTCTCGGCGTTAATCGCGCGGCTCCTCGGCGTTCATCGCGGTATTCCGTATTTACAGGAGTGGGATGAGCCGTACAACTTAGGGTTCGTAATCGGCATGTTTCAGCGCGGTGATTTCAACCCGCAGACGTTCACGTATCCCAGCGTCTCCCTATATCTTCGGCTTCCTGTCGTGTACGCGCAGTATTTCTATCTTCATGCCCGTCACCTTATTGGCTCACCAAATGATATTCAGTTGTTTCACCCGCAGGCGTTCGGTGCCGGCGTATACGACTGGATTCGGACATATCCTTGGTACAGCAATTACCCATCGTTCTATGTTTGGAGTCGTGTGCTTACGGCGGTCTTGGGTGCCGCCACCGTCTTCCTTGTCTATCGTCTGGGCACGGAGCTCTTTGACGATACCGTGGGACTGTTGGCGGCGACTTTCCTTACCCTCGCGCCGGGAGCCATCTACTACAGTGCCACCGTGCGTCCGGACATTCCGATGACGTTCTTTGTGGTTGCGACGGCCTTATCCGGGGTGGCGATACTTAGCGGAGGCACCCGAAGAAGCTATTTAGTATCCGGCCTCCTCGCCGGACTCGCGATCTCTACGAAGCAGAATGCTTTCTTGGTGGTGCTCGCTCTGTGCGTGGCCCACGTATTGAACCCTCGGAGAAAACAACTCTTCGATGCGAACATCAGATTTATGGGCTATTGTCTCGTCGCGGGAATTCTGATCGGAACTCCTTACTTGCTCATCACGCCGAACGAGGTTTTCGAACAGATGCAGATTGTGGCCATGCAATACGGCGGAGTTCCGAGCGTTGGCCTCACGGCATCTGCCCTTCCGAAATACCTGATGTATCTCATCAGACCAAGCCAAGGCAGCGAGTTGCACATTATTCCGCATGCGGGGCTCGGTTTGGTCTCGGGAATCGCGGCCGCAGTGGGGTTGGCTGCGGGGTGGCGCATAAACCGCCACTCCTACGTGTACTTGATCAGTTTCCCTCTGGCATATTTGCTATACATGTCCGGACAACGAACCTATTTTGTGCGCAGCATGATGCCCTTGCTACCGTTCGCGGCCATCCTTGCGGCGGTTGGATCTGTCTGGGTCTGGCGCGAGATCCGATCTCGCGTCGCCGCCGGTGGGAGGACATGGCGCCCGGCAGTTGCCGGCCTGGCCCTCACCGCCCTTCTGATCGTGCCTGTCAGCGAGTCCCTCGCGTTTGTCAGGGTGGTGAACCATTACTCAGATACGCGAACCGAAGCCGTCGAGTGGTTGCAGCGCAACATTCCCGCGACGGATCGAGTTGCGTTTGACAAGGATCTCCGGTGGTTCTTGCCTGACCTAGACCATCTGCCGTTCACTGTACTCTTCGCCGAACGTGGTGAGGCGCTTTCATGGTATGTCGATCAGCACGTAGACGTCGCGGTTATCGGTGACAAGAGCCCCGTCAGCCACATGCCCGCATTAGCCACGTTTCCTCGTCCTCCATACATGACACGGGCGGTGGAGGAGGACGAAGGTTGGCGGGATATTTATCCCATTATTGATCCCCCAGTATTCATCATCAAGGTCCCGGCGCGTCCAGTGAACGTTGTCCCAACGCCGTAGATTTCGTAGTGCCAAACTGTGCAAGGGCGGGCGTCGGCGTGGCTAGGTGCCGACGCCCGCCCTTGTCAGGAGAGATGCCGTTCCACACCAACGTGACGCTATGACTGTGGCGTGAAGAACCATATGCTCAGTGCCTTTTGAGTCGAACTTGAATATCCCGATCCCGTGAAGGCAGGGTCGTCAACACCACTTGCGTGAGGATAGCGCCCAATCCACACAGGGCCTCCGTTGCTGCACTGGCCGCCCTCCGCATCTTTGGTCGGATTCGTGCCTGAGGATGTTACAGATAACCCGGGGTCCGGACAATTGTCCTGTTCGAAGACGATCCAGGTGTCCCCGCCGCCGTGGGTTGAGTCAGCTCCCGCCACCGGCCCCGGCGTGTCAGAGTTGAAGTACATTCGGTCGCGGACGTCAGTGATGCTCGACAAGTTACCGTAGGCAGCGACCACTCCAGTCCAGGATAATGTATTCGAGCTGAAGGTGAACGTCCACGGACCGGCCGGCAGACTGCTGATCCGATAGTAAGCGACATTGAGCGTATGACTGTAGTTTCCGAAGCTCTGCTGCGCATTTGTCCATCCCGACGGAGCGGTCACCGTCGCGCCCCATCCCGAGCCACCTTGGATGAACCACAAGACCAGCAGATCTCCATTCTGAGCGCTGGACGGGCAAGTTACGCTCATTTGCCCGTCGTCGTGCTGCCCGCAACCGGAGACGAGTCATGATAGGTCGTGTTCATCTTCACCACCTCGTACCCTGCGAATCAGATTTTATATTACTAGATATTCTATCATGCATAAGATATATGACACTCGACTCTTTAGAGTATCTGACAAGGATCGGAAACGTCAACGTCGCGAATCAACTCGCCTAAGATCTTACCGGGGCGGCGATCGTCAACTCATCGAAAATCTTACCATCGCCTGACCCATTCCTCGACCCCGGAGGCCCCGGTGACCCGCACCTCTCGCCGCGACTATGCC